>WBZX01000014.1_pt2 | contig 134612 bp, 123 predicted proteins | sample 5204211 | NCBI WGS metagenome assembly WBZX01 (sample SAMN12344362, study PRJNA552823) | activated sludge metagenome | biome: Activated sludge suspended growth; feature: Nitrification reactor; material: Wastewater; isolation source: activated sludge from nitrification reactor of wastewater... | reverse complement strand
AGGAAACACTCCTTCTCCTGGCGCAAATTATGTGCCAATGGACGCTGGATGCCGTGAAGTTGTCAGCAAACACTCCACTTTGTTCAAAGTAAGTGCCATTGGGTCATTGACCGGGGGCTATCTTTACTTCTTCTTCGTGGTAGCCAGCTTGGGGCTGCTGCCTGCCTTCTTCGTAGGGGTTTGCTCGCGGATGTGTTCCCGGGCCATGAGCGTCAGCCCTTCTGCTACGGCAACGCCTTTGGCTTTGGGAATCGCGTTTTCCAAAGAAGCCTGGGCTGCTTCGATGTCAGCATTTTCTTCAACCACTTCCAGATGTTTCAGACAGCGAAGGATGCTGGCATCGACCGGAATCGCATGTGCATCCATGCTGTGACGAAGCACATACGCCACCATGAAGGGTGAAGAACCCCGATAGCGTTCGAGAATCTTCTGGGCGTGCTTGACACCCTTCTTGTGCAAACTTTCGAGATCGAAGGAATAAGTCGTTTCGAAGACTTCCTGCAGGATGGAGATGATCCGTTCGGCACGATCCATGCTGTTTGGCAGTTGCTTGAGTGCACGTGCCACCTCGCGAGCGGCACTGACACGCACTTCGTTGAGATCGAAGAAGGATTCGCCCAGTTTCTGGTAGGCTTCGTCTGCTTCTTCGCGAGTGGTGTCTTCACGGCAGATGGCATACACCATGCGGTGAAGGACATCCAACGGTAGTGGGTCTTCGATCTTCTTGACCAGGCCAGCAGCCTTCGCGAGTACTTTCTGCTTCAGGGCGGAGGACATAAGCTTCTTGCTCCCTAGCCTTCGGTGGAGGAGGCAGGTGCCTCCTCTGCTTTGTTATCGGATCCATCCTCATCAGTCACGTCTTCATCAGTGCCGTCACTTGTGGCAGACAGGTCAGGCACGGGGGCCAACCCTTCCTGCTGGAGAATGCGGTTGACGGTTTGACTGTTCTTCAGCCCCACATCCACATGGAAGGAGAGCGCTGGAGTATAGCGTAGTTTCAAACGGTCTGCCAGTTGTCGCTGAACATATCCGGATGAACGGTTCAGCCCATGCAGGCACTGCTGCACTTCCGCTGCAGTACCCATGACAGATACATAGATCTTGGCAGATTGCAGATCGCTGGGTACTTCCACGCGAGTGACGGTCACGCCACGAACACGCGGGTCCTGCATCTTGAACAATATCGTCTCGGCGGCAACTTCGCGGATCACTTCCGCTACACGTGCCGGTCGGTAGCTCTTCATAGCTGTTAAACTAAGCGTCCAACTCGAATTTGGCTAGCTCTGCCACCGGATGTGCTCGTAATGCTTCCACAATCTTCTGAAGGGTATTTTGCAGATGGGACATCTCGTTGCTCACCATCGCGATGCCCAGCACGGCTTGTTGCCGCTCATCCAACTCATCCACTTCAGCAATCGAGATGTTGAAACTGTTCTGCAATTTCTCCTTGATGCTGCTCACCACCTGCCGTTTGTCTTTGAGCGAACGGCTCTGGCGGAGGATCAGATAGACTTTGAGACTGCCTATGTACATGGGTATGATGGGTACGAATCGGTATGAGAATTCCAAAGTTATTTGTATGCGAACCCAGGGTGATGGGAACTACTGGTGATGCTGATAGCTTCCTCCTAGAAGAGTGACGCTGGACTGACATCCCTCGGCTCTTTAATCATGCCAACCATTGCGAATTCCGTGGTAGATCCTCGCATTCTCCCCTGAAATCCCTTGCAACGGCAGCCTCTCATGGAGTACATTCAAGTCTGAAGCAATCTCGGCACACTCTTCAGCGAGCGAAACATTTATCATGAGCAAGGGACGCGGCGGTGAATTTACCGATATTCTGGTTCGCAAGGGGATTATCGGGCGGGATCAGTTGCAGGAAGCCCAGGCAGTTCAAAAGTCGACCGGTGCCAAGCTGCCTGATGCCCTGGTGAAGTTGGGGTACTGTAGCTCAAACGATGTTATCTCCGCCATGGCGGAACACCATGGCTTGCAGTCCATTAACCTGGATGAAGTGACCGTTCCTGCTGCAGTCGTGGAACTGGTGCCTGAATCAGTGGCTCGTGAAAACGTCATTCTGCCTCTCTCTTCCGAGAATGGCATGCTCAAGGTGATCATGAGCGATCCGATGGATCTCGACACGATCCAGAAGCTGACGTTCATCCTCAATAAGGATATTCAGCCTGTTTTGGCGGCACGTGAACAGATCATCGAAGCGATCAATCGCTACTACGGTCAGTCCGAAACCGAGTCCGTCGATTCGATGCTGGCGGAATTTACCGATACCGCCATCGACACTACCGAAACGGAAGCTAGTGCTGCCAGCTTTGATACTAACGAATCTGATGCCCCTATTGTGAAACTGGTTAACCTGATGATCCAGGAGGCGGTGCAACTCCGAGCTTCTGATATCCATGTGGAGCCATTCGCAGACCGCATTCGCGTTCGATACCGCATTGACGGTGTGTTGGTAGAACGTGACAGCCCGCCTAAACGACTGCTTTCGGCCATGCTCAGCCGTCTGAAGATTATGGGCAGTATCGATATCAGCGAAAAACGCCGGCCTCAGGACGGTCGCATCAAGTTCCATATGGCTGGTAAGAACTATGACTTACGAGTCAGCATTATCCCGACGAACCATGGGCAAGGAGCCTGTCTGCGAATTCTGGATCGTGCCAACATACAGGTGAGCATTCGTGATCTGGGCTTCTCCGAAGAAGATTATGCCCGCTTCCAGCAGATTATCAAGCGGCCTAACGGCATCTTCCTCGTGACTGGTCCCACCGGTTCCGGCAAAACGACCACCCTCTACTCAGCACTCAACGAACTGAATCGGCCTGATCGTAAGATCATCACCGCTGAGGATCCTGTCGAGTACTACCTGCCTGGTATTAATCAGGTTGAAGTAAAACACAACATCGGCCTGAACTTCGCCCGAATCATTCGTGCCATGTTGCGACAGGCACCCAACATCATCCTTGTTGGTGAAATCCGCGACGTGGAGACCGCCGAAATCGCTATCCAAGCCTCGCTCACCGGGCACTTGGTGTTCAGTACTTTGCACACAAACGATGCCCCTAGTGCCATCACCCGATTGATTGACGTAGGCGTGCAGCCCTTCCTTGTGGCATCGAGCCTTATTGCCGTAATGGCTCAGCGCCTCGTGCGTATGATCTGCCCGAAGTGCAAGGAACCAGATATGCCTCCCAAGTCTGAAATACAGGCTGCTGGCATCTCTCCAGAACAGGCAGCGACAGCCACATTTATGAGAGGCCGAGGTTGTGCAAACTGTAACCATACCGGGTACCGTGGCCGACGTGGCATCTTTGAAATGATGAAGATGTCTGGTGCCGTTCGTGAGATGACTTTCAAACGAGAGTCATCAACCGTCATTCGCCGTCAAGCTCGCTTGGGAGGCATGAAGACGTTACTGGAAGATGGTGTAATCAAGGCAATGAAGGGATTGACCACCTTGGAAGAGGTATTAAGCTCCTGCCACCACGAAGGTTAATGCGCCATAATGATACATCGAAATGCTGCATCCGTACGCAAAGCAGCACACAGACATTGCATTGATATTAGAATATCATTGTCACAAAACCTTGTGTCCAAGCATTTACGGCATGACATTTGTTTTTTCACACTATTTTCTCCTCGGATTTGCATGATGGCACGTCTCACGCATAATACAGATGGTGTTCGAGACGTTGCCACTTACCCATATTCCTCCAGCTCAAAGGGGACGCAACAGTGGCGATGCAGAATGTACTGATGGAAAAGTTGCTTGAGACAGTCTTTTCTGTCAAAGCAAGCGACTTGCACATAGCCGTAGGACAGCCACCTGTCTTGCGCGTTGGCGGTCGCATGCGCCGACTCGAAGCCAAGATTCTCGAACCCGACGATACCAACGCTCTCATGAAATCGATCACCCCTGATCGATGTCAGCAGGAACTCCAGGAACGAGGCGGAACCGATTTCGGGTTTGCCTACTCCGATAAGTGTCGCTTCCGTGTTGCGGTTTTCAAACAGAAGGGCAACATCGGCATCGTTTGCCGACGTATCCCCAGCCAGTTCCTTACCTTTGAACAGCTCCGTATGCCTGATGCCATCCGCCGGTTGATCACCCGGCCTCGTGGCATGCTTCTCGTCACTGGCCCTACTGGGTCAGGCAAAACGACCAGCCTGGCATCCATGATCAACTTCCTCAACGATAACTACGACAAGCACATCATTACCGTTGAAGACCCTATCGAGTACTACCACACCCATAAGAAGGCAACCGTCAACCAGCGTGAGATCGGGGTGGATGTACCCTCCTTCTCTGAAGCGCTCAAGCGTGCCTTGCGTATGGATCCTGACGTGATCCTCGTGGGTGAAATGCGAGACTTGGAAACGATCCACGCAGCCCTCGAAGCTGCAGAAACGGGTCACCTCGTATTCGGAACCCTGCACACGAGCGGTGCAGCCAGCACCATCAATCGAATCGTGGACGTGTTCCCCAAGGAACAGCAGGATCAGATTCGAACCCAGCTTTCCACTGCACTCATCGGCGTGCTCTCGCAAGCGCTTCTTCCTAAGAAGCCTGACGGCCTGATTGCAGCCTACGAAATGATGGTGGTAACCCCCGCTATCCAGAATCTGGTTCGCGAAAACAAGGTCTACCGAATTGATTCCAGCATTCAGACAGGCCGTAAGCACGGCATGTTTCTGCTGGATGAAAGCTTGTTCAAGCTCTGGAAAGAAGGCTTGTGCGAGAAGGAAGAAGTGCTCCAGCGGTCTTCACGACCTGCTGAACTAGCAGCCAAGATTGCCCTCGCGGAACGCGGGCAACTCGAAGACGAGGAAGAAGAAGACGAGGAGGATGATGACGACACGGACGACGAGGAGGATGAGGACGAAGACGAGGAATAATCTCGTCTTCTGTGGGCTTCTCTAACTTCAACCATCATCATCCAGGTGAACCATATGTCCAGTCAGCCGAACCAACCTCAGAAGCCGAACGTTCCTGGAACTCCCCAGCAACGCCCAGCGGTGCCACCAGTTGCGGGCAAACCTGTTCCTCCAGGTACCAAGCCCGGTGCAGTCCCTCCACGTCCAGCAACACCACCTGCAGCAGGCGCCAAGCCAGCGGTACCTCCCGCCAAGCCCGGTGTGCCTCCAGCGAAAGCACCAGTGCCAGCAGCCAAAGCACCTGCCAAACCTGGTGTACCCGCAGGCAAAGCTCCTGCAAAACCAGCTACACCAGCAAAGCCCGGTGCCCCTGCCAAGAAGCAGCAGCTCAACGCCAGTGGTGGACGTAAGAAGCTGGGGCAAATCCTTATCGATCTTGGTCTTCTCGAAGAAGATCAGCTCTGGGAAGTTCTCAACGAAGCCCGCGAGAATGCACAGCTTCTCGGCCAGGCTGCTCTAGCTAAAGGCCTCGTCACCGAAGACCAACTCTATCAGGCACTCGCCGAACAATTCGGCATGAAGCTGGTCAATCTCAGTGAGATCAAGTTTCAGCAGGAAGCCATCGAAAAAGTTCCTGAGACGATGGCCAGCGTCTATAAGGTAGTGCCTATTGCATTGAAAGATGGCGCTCTCACTGTTGCCATCGGCGATCCCAATTCACTGCCTGCCCTCGACGATTTGCGTAACTTCATCGGCGTCAAAGAAGTCAACGCCATGCTGGCTTCGCCCAAATCGCTGGCTGAAGCTCAAGTTCGATGCTATGCCGGTAAGCAGGAAAGCATTATCGACATCATCAAGGAAATGGAAGCCAGCCCGGAACTCGGCAGACTCTCCAAAGAAACCTCGATCGATCTCGAAGCACTCACTGAACTCCAGGATGCAGCACCTGTTCGTAAGCTTCTCAACATGGTGATGCTCCTCGGCATCAAGGATCGCGCCTCGGATATTCACTTCGAACCATTCGAAGATGAATACAAGATGCGCTATCGCTGTGATGGCGTGCTGTACGAAATGGTGCCACCGCCTCGCCACCTTTCGATGGCCATCAGCAGCCGTATCAAGGTTATGTCCAATCTCGACATTGCCGAGCGGCGTCTGCCTCAGGATGGTCGCATCGAGTTGAACGTGGGCGGTAACCAGGTTGACATGCGTGTGTCAGTCCTCCCCACCATGTTCGGCGAGAGCGTCGTCATTCGAGTGCTCGACCGAACAGTTGTCCAGCTGGATCTCGACAAGATCGGCATGGAAGCAGATATGCTCGAGGACTTCCGCAAGCTCATCAAGAAGCCTAACGGCATCATCCTGATCACAGGACCAACGGGTGCAGGCAAAACGACAACGCTCTACTCCGCGCTCAACGAACTGAACGACATCTCCGAAAAGATCATCACCACAGAAGATCCGGTCGAGTACGACATTGATGGCATTGTGCAGATTCCGATCAATTCCGAAATCGATGTCACTTTCGCCAATGCGTTGCGTGCCATTCTTCGGCATGACCCTGACAAGATCCTGGTCGGTGAGATTCGCGATCTCGAAACGGCACAGATCGCCGTACAGGCTTCCCTCACCGGGCACATCGTGTTCAGCACATTGCACACGAATGATGCCGCCAGCACGGTCACCCGCTTACGCGATATGGGGCTTGAACCGTACCTCATCACCGCTACTGTCGAAGGCATCATGGCTCAGCGACTCGTTCGCAAAATCTGCGTCGATTGCCGAACCGAGTACGATCCTTCCCCCGAACAGTTGATGGAACTGGGCCTGCGAAGCTCCGAAGGTCACGGCCTGAAGTTCTTCTACGGCCGAGGTTGCGATCGTTGCAACAACACCGGCTATCGTGGTCGTTCCGGCATCTACGAGTTCATGCCGATCAATGATGAACTCCGCGACTTGATCATGGCCAATGCCTCTTCCGAAGAACTGGCTGCCTGTGCCAAGAAGTATGGCATGTCCAGCCTTCGCGAAGCTGGCCTGCGAGCTTTGACTCGTGGCCTAACTACCATTGATGAAGTGGCACGAGAAACAATCACTGAAGATTAAAACACAGGAGGCAGAAGCCAGAAGACAGGAGCCAGAATGATGGAGAGACAACCTGCCAGGTGCTTTCAGGATTTGATTGTCTGGCAGAAAGCTCATCGACTGGTGCTTGATGTCTATCGAGTGACGAAAGACTATCCGTCACACGAAACATACGGTCTTCGATCTCAAATTCGGCGAGCAGCGGTCAGCATTGCTGCCAACATCGCTGAAGGATTTGTCAAACGAGGAAAAGCGGATAAAGCCCGCTTTTTCAACATAGCACAAGGATCGCTGGAAGAGGTTCGTTACTACTTGATCCTCGCCCATGATCTGGAATACATGGAAAACGACAACGTACACAGTGCATTATCGGAGGTAAGCAAGCTACTTGAAGCCTATCGAGCCAGCGTGATGAGAGATTAAATCTGATCTCCTGGCTCCTGACTTCTGGCTTCTGACTTCTTGCTTGTGACTCTGTCTTGGAGATACCGATGCCGACTTACAAATTCGAAGCCATGTCCTCGCAGGGCGAAGAAGTCAAGGACACGATTGACGCCGCTACCGAGGAAGAGGCGCAACAAAAGATCAAGCAGATGGGCTACTTCGTCACCCGCATCCAGGAAGCGGGCGGACAGAAGAAGGGCGGAGCCAAGAAGAAGAAGGCCACTGGCAAAAAGAAGAAGACCTTCGTCATCGGTGGTGTCTCCACCAAGATGTTGTGTACCTTCACCCGCCAGTTCAGCACCCTGCAGGATGCTGGTCTGCCGGTCTTGCGCTCACTGAAGATTCTCGAAGGCCAGCTCAAACCGAGCGCCCTCAAGAATGCTCTCATCGATGTCGTCGATGATGTCGAGTCAGGCTCCACCCTTTCGGAAGCCTTCGGCAAGCACCCCAAGTGCTTCGACCGTCTCTACATCAACATGCTCAAAGCTGGTGAGGCGGGTGGTGCCCTCGAAGTCATCCTTCAACGTCTGGCTGACTTCAAGGAAAAGGCCCAGACTCTGAAACGCAAGATCATCGGTGCCATGGTCTACCCGATCGTGGTGATCCTGGTCGCTGTCGCCATCTTGAGCTTCATCCTGATTTACATCATCCCGAAGTTCAAGAAGATCTTCGCCGACTTCCAGATGAAGTTGCCTGCCATCACCGAACTGCTCCTCGACATTTCGGACTTCTTCAAAGACAACTGGTATGTCTTCCCGCTGGTGATCATAGGCCTCTGGCTCATGATCAAGCTCATCTGTCTCTTTAAGAAAGGCAGGTATGGCTGGGACTGGGTGAAACTCCACATCCCGATTGTGGGAGGCATCATCGAGAAAACGATCATTGCCAGAACGACGCGAACGCTGGGTACCCTGGTCAGTTCGGGTGTGCCGATTCTGGAAGCGTTGTCCATCGTGAAAGAGACGTGTAATAACGCCGTCTACGAGCATATGTATCAGCGGGTCTACGAATCGATTCGCGAAGGTGAAACGATTGCAGCTCCCCTCAAAGAAAGCCGCCTGGTCGACGACATGGTCGTCAACATGGTGGACGTCGGCGAGGAGACAGGCGAACTCGACAAGATGCTCTACAAGATCGCCGAAGTGTACGAAGAAGAAGTCGACATCCTGGTGGAAAGCTTGATCAGCTTGCTCGAGCCCATCATGGTCGTGTTCCTCGGTGTCTGCGTAGGCTTCATCGTGGTCGCCCTCTTCATGCCGATGCTCGCGATCCTCGAGAAACTAGGCGGCGGCGGCAAATAGCGAGAAGGAGTCAGAAGACAGGAGCCAGTAGTCAGGAGCAAGAAGCCAGAATAGTTCGTCGTACGCTCTCCTGATTCTGACTCCCGTCCTTCTGGCTCCTGGCTACTGGCTACTTGGCTCCTGAATTCTGGCTTCTTAACAACAATTCGCATCTCGGCACAAGAGATGCTTTAATCAGGCAGACTTGAAATCACATGGGGCGAAACTCGCAAAAATGCCCCGAATTGCAATGGTGAGGGATAACATGCGTCTTGCAACTGTTCAAAAACGCAACGCTTTCACACTGGTAGAGCTACTGGTCGTGATTGCCATCATCGTCATTCTGATGGCCCTCACCGTGGGGGTGATTAGCAAGGTTTACGTCTACCTCGACGAAGTCAAAGTCGGCCAAGATGTCAATCGCATGGCCCAAGGCTGCGAGCAGTTCAAGAGCACGTTTGGACGGTATCCACCCAGCCGGATTATCCTTTGTGATAATCCAGTGGTGCTTGCCAACATCATCGCAGGTAGTGTAGCTCCTCCTCCCAACTCAGGGCTATCACTGGCCCAGTTTCAACAGCTGGGTGCGTTCTCATCGGAATACCTCACCTCTGTCTTCCCCGGCATCAATCTATCCATTGCACGTGATTGGAATGGAAACGGTTCTGTCGACAATCAGCTACTCGATGGAACCGAATGCCTGGTCTACTTCCTCGGCGGTATGCGTTACGGCGGAGCAGCACCTACCGGTTTCAACACGGATAAGACCAACCCAACCTTTCAAACGAACTCCACTCGCCTCGGGCCATTCTTTGAGTTTGAGCCCTCTCGACTGGCTGTCTCCACCAAGCCTGATTACCCGCTGTACAAGGATGTCTACGGCACACCTTACCTCTACTTCGCCTCGGTCAACACCAATGTGAACAGCTACCGGAATCTGTTCTTTCCATTTGCGAATTCCATTGGAAATGATTGCCACACTGCCCTGTACACGATGAATCCCACATCAGTGATGTTCACTCCCTACTTCTCGGGTACAGTACCTGTCGTTGCTCCTACGCTTTGGGGTGCTGCAACCAGTTTCAAGTTCCTCAAGAGTGATACCTACCAGATCATCTCTGCCGGGAAGGATAAAGTCTTCGGCACCGGCGGACAGTGGAACCAGGCCGACCCGGAACAGAGTGCATTCCTTCCTCCAGGAGTAATGTCAGCTGCACCTTACGGTGTTACTGTCACCACCGACCTGCTGCAGGCCAACTACGACAACATTACCAACTTCACTGGTGGCCGCGTGGTGCCCAAATAGTCGTGTTTAGCCCCCGGCGAGTCGCCGGGGGTGGTTCTCGCTGAAACGAAAAGTGTGCGGAGTGATGACATGCGAAAGCTATCTACTACCAAACGAACCGGCTTCACGCTGATCGAACTGGTCATTGTGATCACCATCCTCGTCGTCATCGCCTCCCTCACCATCGGCGCGATCGGGAAGAGCTTTACCTGGATACGGCAGAAGAATACTGAGCAGACGATGACGAAGATCATCCAACGCATTCAGTATCGGAAGATGGTGACTATTGCGAAGGAAATTGATGACTGGAGCATGAACTCACCGGTGTATCAACAGGCAGAGTTCAACGTCAATCGAGATAAGGTCTTAAAGATCAAGTATCTGACCAAATGGTCATTTCCGATGACGTATGCGGAGGCATTCCACAATGTCCAGGAAAGCCGCCTTCTTTATGATCCAATGGGATATCCACAAGCAGTAGCGATTCTGAACAAGCTTCGAAAAGGCACGACAGGTGTTTCGGCCATTCCAGATCCATTTGTGTGTCCAGCTGCAAACCTTCTTAATGATGCTGCCATTCCAGCTGGTCCCTATTGGCCAGGTGGAACAGTAGCTCCTACTGACATTCCAAGCCAGAATTCAGCCTGTCTTTTAGCGATCTTTGAGACATGCCTGGGAACCACCAGCGATGAATTGACCAATGATGAACTCTTGATCAATGCTGGTGCAACTTCAACAGATACGAATCCACGCATCACGGATGCATGGGGAACACCGATGATGTTTCTTCGCTATGGAAACCTCAGCCCGAATTTCAGCATGGGGATGGTTGCTGGTGGAACGCCACTAACAACTATTTTTGGCGATACAGCTAATGTGACTTTGCCAGTAAATTACACAACTGCTCCAGCCAACCAATGGACTCTCCCACTAGCCACCCGAACCTTGACATTAAGGGCGCATGCAGCGTTTCCGGGTATGCAAGCACGTTTAGGTGGAAGCTCTGGATTGCCTGGGAAAGACCCTGATGATCCTGAAGCTGTGCTTGTACAAGGCAGATTTTTCAGTGGCGTTGATACTTACTACCCGTTTCCATCTCCAGTAGCTCCTTCTGCTGGTTGGATAACAAGCCCTCCTTGGAGATGGCTGTCTCCTACACCTGCGAACCAAGTGAATGGTGTCTATTTCGCGAGCATGTTCGGTTATGATCTACCAGTTGGGTTTCCGCTCAACGCAGCTAGAAACTATAGCATTTATGCTCCATTTGTAGTCATCTCCGCTGGTGGCGATAAACAGTTTACCACTTGGGGAGATAACCTCGATAGTTATCGGCTCAAGATTAACACATCCGGTCAACAATAAGCCAAGGAGCTGATCATGCGAGCTATGCACCATCAACGAACTGGCTTTACCTTAATCGAGATTCTCATCGTTCTGGGAATCATCGTAGCTGTGGCAGCTATCTTTGTTCCTGTAGCGCTCAACCTGACAGAACGCAATCAGGTCCCTAAAGCAGCCAGTCTTCTGGAAAATGCACTGAGCATTGCCAAAGCCAAGGCTATTGCCGAACGACGCCCACATGGTATTCGCTTACTTGCAGCTCCTGATAATCTGCGTAACACTACCGCCGGGCGCGGCATGGCCTGGTACGACAAGATTCAGTACATCGAGAACCCACCTGATTACAACGAGCGCTGGGTTTGGTCTAGCATTGGTACATCAACAACGCCTCTTGTGTTGCCTTTCTGGCCCACTCGATTCGCAGACCCAATGTCACCACCAGCAGGGTTTGACACATTAGCTCAACCCAGCTTCCCAACTGTCGCAAGCCTGCCATCGGTTAATGCCGCAACGGCTGCATACTTCCTTGCGAATTATGGTGCTAACTACTATTACCGAAGTCACATTCTCTTCAGCCCCATCGTAACGTCCACTGGTTGGACTGGGCAAAGTGGCACTACCCATTTTTCGCCAGCAACAAACTTCCAATATGACGATGGATCACCGAACGTCGTGTTTGATGGTGACATGATTGAAATACTGGGTACCGGCCAGGCATACCGCATTCTCTACGCACGACCGGGAACAATTGCATTGCCAACACCGGGTGGGGCACGAGTTGCGTGTCTTATTTTAGACAGGCCATTGCCGACCGATGTTTACACACCCACCAATGGCAAAAGCAACTTCCGCATCATTCGGTCGCCCAGAGTCATTTCCTCCTTACCTACGGTCGACCTTCCCCAGGACGTTGTCATTGACTGCAACCCCAGCTTTCTGGTTGGCGGGGTAAAGAATCCTACTGACACAACAGGCACCATCTTCATGAGTGGTGTTGGCAATGGCAACTTGCCACCAAGCGCTATCGGCTCAGGGATTACTACTACCGAAATCTCAACTATTACAACAGCAGCAGCAAACCAAGCTGCTCCCACTTTCATCGACATCCTTTTCTCACCTACCGGTGAAGTGCTACCAACAAGCCAGAGTGGCGGGATTGTTGCACCTGCACCAAACCCAGGTACACAGAATGCCGCATTCAGTGTCGGTTCATCAGGGTTGATCGCACTGTGGCTGCATCAGCGTGGTGACCCTAACCTCTGGGCTGCACGACAGATCACAGCAGCACAGGGTAATGCAAATAACCAGGCACTCGTCTCCGTCAACGCTCGTACTGGTTTCATTGGCTCATATCCGATCAACCTTACTCCCAATTCTTTGGGCGTTGTTGATCCCTTACTCAACGCTCGCTTAGGCAAAGCCCGTATCTCTGCTGACACTGGTCAGTAGTGTTCATTCGCTGTGGTTAGAGTGGGTTTGAACGCTTTCTATCTATCCCTCACTCGGCTGCAGCAACCTGGGAGTCTGACCATGACAAGGTTCCTCGAAACTCGAAAGGGTTTCACCTTAACCGAAGTGCTGATGGCCATGTTCGTCATGGCAATCGGCATGCTATCCCTCCTCGCCCTCTTTCCCGTGGCATTCCAGAATGCCAAGTGGGCCCTCGATACCGAACAAGTCGCCCGTGGTGCAGCTAATGCCCAATCGACGACAGAGTTGCCTAATGTCCCTGTTGGAGGTCAACTCATCGCAGGCAATTGGATTTCTGAAGTTTCCAACACTTCGCATAGTGTCAGGAATGATTCTCGATACAAGCCAACATTAACAAACCCCAAACTGAATTGGCGGCTTCCGCCAGCCATTGACTTAAGTGGCCTCATTGGTCGTCATGATTACTTAGTTGATTCGGTGAACAACACGTGGACGTTCGAACCCAACATTTACACACCACCTCCACCACCCAACCCATCATTACCCTTGGGATTGCCAAACGCACGAGTAAAGTTACCACCTGTATTTGTAGATCCACAGGTCGCTGATACGCCAACGTTCATCAACGGAACTTTGGCGAATGTTCCATTTCACGCGGGTTTGCCTTTTCAACTAGGTGCTGATGAACCTGCATTTGTCCCATTTCGCCACAACGGGGGAACCCCGCAAGTTATCAATACTATCGCTGCACTACGTCCCCAGTGGTCCGTTGGTATTCCCCGAGTTTCATCCTCACAGTACACCATTGATCCTGATCCCAGTGGCTTGCGAAAACAAAACGAAACCACGATGGGCGATGAAATCGACTTTGCCAGTAACGGTCAACCGAACATCAATGCGGCAGGTTCATTTGCTCGTCAACGCCGATTTACCTGGGCCTACATGTGCCACTGGCCTGAATACTCCAACAGCGATATTTGCGAAGTGACCGCCGTCGTTTTCAATAGTAGACCTACTAACAGTGGCTTGGCTACTTTGCCACCAGGCGAGAAAACATACGTAGGTAATGTCGCAGCTGCTGCAGCCGCAGGTACAGATGTGGCTGGTTTCGGCCGTATCTTTGTGAAAGGCTTGAATCAGGCGACTATCTTTCTTGGTGCTGCCCCAACGCCGATGTCACTCAAGGCAAATGACTGGATCCTTGATAGTACTCTGATCCTTCCAGAATACAACGAGACTCTCCCTGCTTTACGAGTGCCTTTCCTGGATGAGTACAATCCAAATGCCTTTTATACATTCACACTGCCGGGGCCAACTACAGTTACACTTCGCCCCGGCCTGGTGGGTGGACATTTCTACAAGGTCCTCGATATCAGCGAGGTACGAAACATTGGTGGTGTGTACTTCCAGACCATCACCCTCGACCGCCCAGCCAAATCCGATGGCTTCTCTGCTACTGTCATGAGTGGCATTGCGGATGTCATCACCAAGGGCGCGGGCAAGATGCCTCAACGATAACCACAGTATTATCTTCCCGCTTCGCGATTCGCGAGGCGGCGTACCAGAGTGATTCATTGACGAGATAGTATCATGCGATTACGACACCACATCCATCATGCGAAACGAGCAGGTCTGACGCTCGTCGAAATGCTGATTGCCCTGGCACTCTCCATCTTCATCATGGCCATCCTCTCGGAAGCCTTCGTGAAGGGGCTGGAAGTGTTCGGACAGTACAAGGCCCTGGCTGATCTGGAACAGCGGCTACGCACCGTGGCTAACATTGTCCGCCGTGATCTGCGTGCCCAACACTTTGATGGCGGGAAGAAACTGAGTGAGTGTACGGTCAGTGGTAAGCCGATGCCGATGCTGGATGGGTTAAAGGCTGCCACTTACAACATTGACGAAGCAAAGGTTCTGCTGCGACAGTTGGAACAGTATCGGTTCAGGACACCGAGTGAAGGATTCTTTTCGGTAGAGGAATGGCCTAACCGTCCTGCTGGTGCCACTACCTTCTTTGAAGGGGTGGATGCATCTGGTCGGCCTAGTTATCGAGATCGCCCCGCATTCGCTGCAGGTGGCGGACTAGCTGCATCATCTGATGTGCTGCACTTCACATCACGGCTTGAAGGCAATGAACCAGATAAGTTCTTTTATGGAAGAACGACAGGGCCGCTTGATAATGCAGGCAACTTGCTCTCCCGCTACGACAGCTCGGGAACGAATGGCTTGTACACCAGTCAAGCTGCAGAACTCCTGTATTTTCTTCATACTGATGAGTCCGCCTTTCTTCCTGGCGTAGATACTCCCAACGGTCCAGTACTGACATTCAACCTGTATCGACAGGCATATCTTCTGATTCCCAGTCAGTTCAAAAGTACGACTGCCTTGATGCGTGATACCAGCTTTGCGGATAACGTTTCCTTCCGCCGCACGAATGATGTGAGCGGCAACTTCAACTCAACGCCAACACCAGGAATCTATTTCAACACGATGGCAGATGTACAGCATCGAGTCAATCGAGTGGATACCAATGCCATCCGAAGCCCACGTGATCTGGGGGCACCTGCCTTCATTCGCGAAGGCAGTGATATTCTGTTGACCAATGTCATCAGCTTTAACGTCCAGGTGTTTGATCCTTTTGCCTACAAGATTCCCCTTGGACTACCGGGCGGCGGGCCAGGGTCAGGTCGAGGTGCTTATGTTGATATTGGTGATGTGCTGACAGCACCAGGCATCAATATCGCGCCTACGGCTGCTGGCGCTACTCTTGCTGCTGGTGAGTTTCTGCAGCCCGTTTATGGTGGCCCGATTGATACTCTCCCGTTTGTCAATCCCATTACATCCATTCCGGTTCAGACCACGTTCGATACCGGCACCAGCCGCTTCGAAGGTGCTACCGGTACAACGAACCTTTCGCCATCTGCTTCACCATCCACGCATCTATTCCCGTTCCCATCGATTCAAATAACCATTCGCGTCTACGAGCCGAAGTCTCGGCAGACTCGACAGATAACGATCATTCAAGACATGTAACCGGTTCGCTGGATTTTATCCGCTGCCTATGGCAGCATTCCGCCCCAGCAACTGGTTCGAGTGAGGTGTAACATGGTTCTTTCATCACGACAGAGACGGCAGCGTTCCGGCATTATCCTCCTGGTGGTCCTCGCACTCATCACGCTCTTCGCGTCGATTGGCGTGGCCTTTGTCTATTTCTCTGAACAGGAAGTGACTAAAGCTGCCGACCAGAAGGCTGGCGAAACGATCAAGCTGCCTGATGCAGACTTGATGTTCAACTACGTGATGCGCCAGATCATCTTCCCGACGTCCAACAATGCCTCGGCCCTGTTTACCCACAGCTTGCTGGAGAACATGTACGGGCGGAGTGCTCCCGGTGTCAGCAGTACTGCGGCATACAACGGCCTAGGCTGGCGGAGTAATACTGCCAATGTAACGCTGGGACAAGATAATCTGTTCCGAAGGAACTTACAGGGCCAGCAGTATGACGAGATGGCTCATGGAAGTTTGAACCCACCTTATACGTATCCCGATCACAAAAATCCATATCTGGGAGGCGTGGCTGGTAACTGGACTGTCCGCAATTATCCGCTGGCAAACCCAGCCAATTACACGCAGCATGGGCCTGTGGCTTTGGTTCGTTCGTTTGCACGAGAGATGAAGTTTCGAATTGCCTATACCGTGACAGCGACGGGTGCGACTGGCATAGAGGAAGTGCGACTCAATCCCTACAGCAATGAAGTTTTTCCGAGTGGTGTGCGCCATGCAGATTATTGGAGACTGAATCCAGGCGGACCCATATTGACGATGCTCATGGGCAATCTACCGAATTTTGCTGCGCCCAATACTCGAACCTATACCCCGAACCCAACCATTACTTGCAATACGGATGGTACCAATGCCACTCTCAATCTAAATCAAGGTGACGACCGCGCTCATAGCATGCGTCCCACCCCGAGACTGAATCCCAACTTTCCACCTCCTGGCGATCTGGGTGGTGATGTGAAGAACCTGCCTCCGGAAGTCAAAACCCTGGTAGGCTTCGATGCACTCAATAACCCCGTCTTCGCTAACAACGACAGCTTCTGGATGGATATTGGTTTCCCGGCTATCCCCTATTCCAACAACCGCAAGGTGAAGCCGCTGGCCGCCATCTTCATCATGGACAATGATGGCAAGGTGAACCTCAATCACGCAGGAAACCTGCGTGGCCTCGACTACGATCCAGTGCTGAATATCCCATTGAGTTACCATGTTTCTGGACATGGCATGGGGCCATGGGAAATCAATCCCACCAAGATGGGAATCTCGGTAGCGGAGCTGCGACAGCTCAAAGCTGGGGCTATTTCAGGCACTTCCACCATTCGTGGCAGCGTTGGATTTGACACGGACAAAGACCCGTCCATGCAAGGGGTCACGGGGTCGTATTTCCCATTGCTTCGTGGTGCGCCCTATTATTCGCCAATTAATGTAGATGGCACAACCGATGGTTTTGGGCCAGCGAATCGCCCCTATATGCCTTCCAACCCCTGGCAGCTTCGCGCTGACATTGTGTCTGCAACCGATCCGACGTATCGACGATTCCCCTTCCACAATAACCCGAATTCTCCAGCAGGCCCATTGCCCTATCCGCACGGTCTCAGTGGGTACAGTGATGCCGGGGCAGCGGAATTTCTACGTCCGGTCAATCCTCCTTACATTCCAATGATGCCTCCGTTTGTGACCAAGAGCCCGTTGTTTGTGCCTCCGTTTGCAAGAGGCAACGTCACTTCGAATCTGGCATCGACAGGTTTGAATAGTGCATTCCGAAGCTTTGCAGCAAGCAACCAGGAAGCTCTCTATCGTGCACGTGATGTTGGTGCGGACAAGATTGATTCCGATTTGCGCAAGTTGATGCCAAACACCTTCAACAATCCATCGCTTCGCTGGCAGCTCACGACAGTGAGTTCCGATTTGAATTACATGGGTGTCGCACCTGGATGGTATGGCGGTGCACCTCAAGAGTTGCTGCTTCCTGATCCCTATATCGCAGGCAATCCACAGCGTCCAAGTTTGCCGCAACGTGAGCCAGGTGCACTTCCTATCGCTGGCGGGTATCAACATACCTTGATTCCAGCACCAGTTAACCAACGATATGGTGGATACAGTCAACCAGTGGCAGGATCAACCAACAACGTTCATCCTTCTGAACCAACTGCTTTGACATATCCAATGGCACCATACCCAGCTTATCTGGCACATGGTGTCAATGGTGAGTATCAGATGCAGATGCCTGTGCCTGCTGCACCACCAGCCCCAGCACCAGCACAACCTACGCTTTCGTTCTGGCGATCGGTTTTTGGTAACGCCAGTCGTATTGATCTGGCACGCCAGCTACCTGACTATCCGCTCCCTGCCAACAACAACGCTCATCTGAACATCGCTGATCCGTTGGTCAGATCAGCCTACAAGATCGCCCTCCAGGCACGACAGAAGTTTGCTCTCGAACTCTACCATGCGATGGAAAACCTGATGCATCCAGGTGATCTCGAAGCCAAGCGTTACATTGCTCAACTGGCAGTGAACATGGTGGATTACATCGACAACGATGATTATCCCACCTGGATGCCAATACCTACTGTTCCTGCCAGTCCAATGTTGGATTCGACAAACGTAGTATGGGGCACCGAGCTGCCTCGTCTGTTAATTAACGAAGTGTATTCGGAAGTAGTGAACAGCGATGGCGATACGGAAGTATCCACCAACAATCGCGCAGGCGAAGACTACGACATTCGAAACTGGGTCGAACTGTATAACCCTCTCGAGACTGGCACACATTCGGCTTGGCCCGATGGATCCAATGCTCGTCTCAATGTGAACAATGTCTCCGTCTATCGGCTGATCGTCACACGTCGTGACAGAATGACCAACATTCGTCAGTCTAACAATACCATGGGTTACCCTAATCCCACAACTATTGTAAACGCTGAGATGAAGGTGGTCTACTTCCCAGCCAATGCCACTGTTGCACCATCAGACCAGAATTATGGAAATGGCACATCGACCACTAATCCCGGCTTCTATCTGGTTGGCTCTACTCAGCCCCCTCGAGATACTATGCCAGGTGCAGTGACTGATCCAGCACCACTCAACTTCCCTACGCCTGATCTTCCTACCAATGACATGACATTGGAACAAGTGATTGATCATACGCAACCGATTCAGGGGGCAGCAGTAGTTGACAGACATCCAAGCATCGTCCTGCAACGATTAGCAAACCCTTATCTTCCCCACCTGGGTATGGGTGACGCTGCTACCACAACTACGGGCGATCCAGCAGATCCTGCTGCTGTTTTCTTCAACCCTTACATCACTGTTGATTACGTTACCAATCATAAGCTGAATAAGGCTGTTCAATACAACAGCAGCGGTAGTGCTGATGACTCCAACCCGGATCCCGATAATCCTGGTACGCAAGCTGCCGGCCCACAGTACCGGGTTTCCATTGGCAAGACACAGCCTTATGCAGGCCTGAATGATTACACGATCAATGCTGGAGTTGTTACTCACAACAGTGTGTGGGCCGATCAGTCTCCTGATCGAGATGCGGCAACGGCAGGCCTTCAGCGTCTGCAGGCACAGCCTCAACACACCTTCCTGCGTCACAATTCAGTTGAAACAGATCGCCGTACGGACATGGGAGCCATGGTGGTGCCCAATCCCACTGCTAATGCCAGTGGACTGGCGGCAGCAAATACGCTGAGAGTTCCCTTTGACTGGCTCGTTCATCTGGATCGTCAGCCCACCAGCCCGGTCGATCTGATGCATGTGAGTGGCTATCGGGCTCATGAACTCACACAGCAATTCAATCAGATTCAGCCTATCACTGCTGTTACACTTCAGCCCTCAGGCGGTGGAGCAGCTGCACCAAGCTATAACCTGAACACACTTGGTTCAGTCATTCGCATAGTTACAACCGGTACGCCTTTCATCGGTACCTGGTATGGAGTTCCCTACAAGGTCAAGGTGGATGACATCCTGACTGCTACCTTTGCTACAGCAGCAGATGGCAGCACCACACGTCAGGCACAGGTACGTGTTACCAGTGTAGACACTACGAACTATCAATGGATCGAAGTCAATACCGGCAATGTTGGCACTATTCACAACAGCAGTCCAACCAACGCGAACGAAATTCGAGTGACCGTGCCTTTTGCCCACTATGCCCCCTGGTATCGTGCTCAGCAACTGGTAGCATCAAACGGAACCTTCCCGTACAGCCAGTCGTCTGGCGCACTCTATCGCCTTCTCGAAGCGGTGGCAGTACGGAATCCTGGTATTGATGTGGGACAGGTTCGATTTACCTCAACCACCGCCAACAATGTTGCCCCAGATGTTACCAATCCAGCAACTACCTGGATTCAGCTTGATGCAGGCACCAATGTCGTAACCGGGCAACAGATCCCAACGGTTCGCAATTCGCGATTGATCACGACCAATGAAGCTCTCATGGTGGTGAAGAATGGCGATTCAATATCCAATCCCGACAACATCTTTACCAACACAACCCAGGTTGGGGATACCGTAGTAATCTCCGATGCCTTCGGCATTCGAAGGACAACAGTGCTGCAAATCGATAGTAATCTCAACCGTATTCGTGTATTCGATCCAGTGTTGACGGCAAATGCCCCTACCATCGCCAATTTGAACGTCGACTTTGCGTATCTCTCCGGGCGTCAACTGGGCAAGATCAATGTGAACACCATGTGGGACATTGAAACCTGGAAGGCATTGGCTGATGCTCAGCCGATGAATTCGTTCATCAGTGCGGTACCTTACAATTCTCCTCCCGCTCCTCTTGGTACCGTCTACACTGAAGCCAACGTCGATCGAGTATTTCGTCGCATCTATCAACAGCGTCAGCCTGGTTACTTCTACACACCTCGACTGGTTGGCTCGACTGGTCTGAATGGTGCTGGTGAAGATCGCCCCTTCCAGGGAATGGGAGCAGCTGACATCAGTGGCCCAGCACCTTTCATTCCTGTTCAAGGTATTGGGAATACTTTCCTCAGCGATCGCTACCAGGAAAGCCTGACGGGACCAGTGAACACTGCTCCACGTTACAACGATATGACTGCTCAAATACCAGGCGTGGTTCCAGATGTTGCCACCGGCTTCCCCGGTGACCTGGGAGACAACACACCTGATCGTTTGCTTCGCACGACTTTTGAAATGGGTAACCCTGGTGAACACCATCCATTCAGAAGGTTTGAATTGCTGAGCAAAGTCTGGAACAACATGACAGTACGCAGCAATACCTTCTCTGTCTGGATAACCATTGGCTTCTTTGAGTATGACGAAGCCACGGGACTGGGTGCAGAGATCGGTCAGATTCAGGGTAAGAATACCCGACATCGCTTCTTTGCTGTAGTGGATAGGACAACGGTTGATTCATGGCTGAAGAGCTGGAATCTGCACAATCCGATTGATGCACAAACGGCTTCAACGCCATCCAATGTGCTCCCAGCCAATATCAGCCTGTTCATGAACAACTCGTTGTTCCCTACACTTGATCCAAGGCAGGACACCTATCCAACCCTCAATGGCACTCCGAATACGATGGCCATTTGCAACAACGCCACAATGGTCCAACCATCTATCTGGAGAATGGACCCGAATGGCATCAATCCATTCCTCAACATCGTTCCGTTTACTAATTTTAACTTGGACAATCACAATAACCTCTGGCGGCTAGTCCAAGTGGAGAGTGACGCTGGTACAGAAATTGGCCAGATTGTGCCCAATCCGTTAGGGCCACCAACTGGTCAACTCTTTATCAGGCTGAGCATTCCCCCAACAGGGCAGTATGTCGTGGTTCGGCCGCTCCCGGTACCGCCTACAGTCCTGCACTGGTCAAAACTCAAGTAACCACCTTCAAAAAAGGGCCTGCTTAACAGCAGGCCTTTTTTCATCTTCATCATTCTTCCATAATTCCAGATGACAACGTCCCTTCTCTCGTTACAATCTCCGCAGGTGATCAATTCACTGCTGGCTAGGGAGTTCGGCCATGTCGATCGTGATGGAACGGGACATTACTATTTCGAATGATGGTCGCATTGAAATCACGGCACCGGAGGCCTTGGCGGGGGCACGGGCGCATATTGTGGTCATGCTGGGTGACCCTGAACCGAATCGTCCTCAGATGGCAGAACTGCTGGACAGTTATGCCTTCTCGTCGTCGCCAGGCTATTCTCTGGGTGTAGCTCAGTAATGCAGCTGCTCGAAAACACATTCACACGATGCCGATCGGCCAACCGGTCGACATTTATTCCGTTTGTGACTGCAGGCGACCCTTCGCTGGAGCAAACGGCAGCCGTCATTGATGCATTGGTGACTGGCGGCGCTGATGCTATCGAGATTGGCTTCCCCTACAGCGATCCGTTAGCAGACGGCCCGGTGATCCAAGCGAGCTATACGCGATCACTTGCTTCAGGTACCAAGCTGGCAGGCATCTTTGTAGCTGCGAAGCAGTGGACATCAAAGCATCCACTAGTACCGTTCCTTGCGATGGTGAGCTACAGCCTGGTCTATCGTCAGGGGCCAGTGAACTTCATTAAGTCAGCAGTTGCAGCAGGGTTCCAGGGGCTGATTATCCCCGATCTGCCTTTGGAAGAAGCGGAAAAGCTGGCTCCCCAGGCAGCAGCACAAAAGCTGGCAATCATCCAACTCGTTACCCCCACAACGCCACTCGAACGGGCGAAGAAGATCGCAGCAACCTCCACAGGCTTCTTGTATGTTGTCAGCGTGACAGGGATCACGGGCACACGCACATCGTTGCCTGCTGAACTTACTCAACAGCTAGCTCAACTAAGACAACTCACGAAGCTACCGCTCTGTGTTGGGTTTGGAATCAGCACTACTGAACAGGCAAAGATGCTGTCTGGTGCAGCGAATGGCATTATCGTCGGTAGCGCCATTGTTCGGTGCCTGGAAGGGGATCAACCCTTGGCTGAGAAGTTGAAGAAGTTGAGCACCCTGGCATCGCAACTGGCGAGCAGTACGCACGCCAAGTAGTTTATCTCTACATGGCGATCATCGAACAGACTCATCGTGGCCTCTATTGTGAAGCGGGGGATTTCTATATCGATCCCTGGCGTGGGGTGCCACGTGCAGTCGTCACCCATGCCCATAGTGATCATGCCCGTCGGGGGTCGGATTCTTATCTTGTTCCAATGGATGGCGTGGGTGTACTGAGACATCGCCTGGGAAGCGATATCAACGTCAGCGGATTGCAGTATGGCGAAGCTATCGATATCAACGGTGTGAAAGTCAGTCTACATCCCGCCGGGCACATCCTGGGTGCCTGCATGGTGCGGGTCGAACATCGGGGCGAAGTCTGGCTCTTCAGTGGCGACTACAAAACGCAGAGTGATCCTACTTGCAAATTAGTCGAACCGGTTCGTTGCAATGTCTTCATCAGTGAATGTACCTTTGGACTGCCGATATATCGCTGGCAGCCGAGTGAGCGTGTCTTTGCAGACATTCATCGGTGGTGGCGAAACAATGTGGCAGATGAGCGATGCAGTATGATCTTTGCCTACTCACTTGGCAAAGCTCAGCGGATTCTGGCACAGCTGGAACAAATTGTCGGCCCCATCGGAGTACATGGGGCCATCAATGGCCTCATGCCCATGTACCACGAAGCTGGGGTAAAGTTCCCAGCGTATGAATCGCTTGATACGCGAGATAAAGAGCAACTGGAACGGTTCAAGAAGGGAGGCATGATCATCGCGCCGCCTTCAGCCAATGGCACTCCCTGGCTTGCCAAGTTTGGTGATGTCTCGACAGCTTCCGCATCGGGTTGGATGACCATTCGGGGTCCCAAGCGGCGAGCCAATGTCGAAAATGGCTTTGTCCTCTCCGACCATGCCGACTGGAAAGGTCTGCACGAGACTATACAAGCTACTGGTGCTACCCGGATTGGCTTAACACATGGCTATGTATCAACCATGGTTCGTTATTTGAAGGAGCAGGGAGTGGATGCCTTTCCCATTGCCACTCAGTTCCAGGGTGATGCAGAAGAAGAGCAGGAATCAGAAACTCACACTACGTGATAAGTTGATGACAATCCTACGTTTCCGGCTGTTTTGTCATATTCTACCTTCGTCGTAAGCCTTTCCCTTACTGGAGAATTCAGTATGAGTCGCAGCTACCGAACTCTGAGTCTCGCACTCAGCGTTGCTCTGCTGGTACCTGTCGTGTGTCAAGCACAAGAGCTCCGCCATCAATTTCAGGCAGGCGGCAAGAACGCCTACACGATGGATCAAACTCAGAACATGAAGATGTCCCTCATGGGACAAGAGATTGAAATCAAGATCCAGATGTCATTCGACATCACCCAGACCGTGGACAGCGTTGACACGGCAACGGGGAATGCCAAGATCAAACAGAAGATCGAACGGGTAAAGATGAAGATGGAAGGTGGTCCACTGGGCGTAATGGAGTTTGACTCCAAAAGTGATAAGGAACCCGATGGCCCACTTGCAGCTATGGCTGGCATCCTGCGCGCTATGACAGAGGGCGAAATCAAAATGACCATGAGCAACCGTGGGCAAGTCAGCGATGTGAAGATGCCTGACAAGCTTATGGAAGAGATGAAGAATATTGGCGGTGCAGCTGGCCCTGGTGCCAATATGTTCTCGGAAGACTCGTTCAAGAACATGTTCAACCAGGCTGCTCTGATTCTGCCTAAAGAAGCGCCCGTGGCTGGCGTTACTACCTGGGATCAGACCCTGGACCTCAAGATGGGACCGATTGGCAACATGAAGAGTACCACCAAATACACCTATGCTGGCAAATCAGGTGCGTTCGACAAGATTGACATGAAGATGGATATGAAGTTTGAAGCTGATCCCAATGCACCCATGCAGATGAAGCTTACCACTAAGGAAGCCAATGGCACTGCACTCTTCGATAATGCCAAGGGTCGCGTTCACGAGATCACCGTCAAGACCGTCAATGAGATGGATATGGGCGGCATTGGTACTGCCAATATGACTCAAACCATGACGATGAAGCTGAAATAAGCAATTCGCAGTCGATAATCATCTCATAGAATGGCCTGACGTGAACATCACGTCAGGCCATTCTCTTTCCTCTCCCACAAACACTTATGAACATTCACTACGACTACGCGGGCAAGGTTGTCCTCGTCACCGGCAGCTCACGAGGTATCGGAGCCAGCATTCTTGAAGCCTTTGCCAAAGCCAAGGCTACGTGCATCGTCAACTACTTTGCTGATACAGAAGGACAGAACGCCAGAGATGCAGCGGAGACTGCAGCGAAACTCAAAACCCACGGTGCTGGGGATGTACACGTTCTGAGTGCAGATGTCAGCAACTTTGATTCCGTTTCAGAATTGATGAAGCAGATACAGTCCAAAGCAGGTGGATTAGATATCCTCGTTAACAATGCAGGGATTCTGCGTGATCGGACCATCAAGAAAATGACCAGCGATGACTGGCAGGCTGTGATCGATACCAATCTCACTGGGGTATTTCACTGTAATAAGTTGGGTGCTGACATCCTGCGAGATGGTGGCCGTATTGTGAATATCTCTTCGGTGGCAGGCATGATCGGCATCCACGGGCAGGCCAATTATTCCGCAGCCAAGGCAGGTGTCATCGCCATGACGAAAGTACTGGCCAAGGAACTATCCAAGCGAAAGATCACGGTCAATGCAGTTGCACCTGGCGTCGTGCAGACTTCGATGATTGCAGGTATCAAACCGGAGATGCTGGCGGAGTATGAAAAGCAAATCCCGGCTGGACGATTGGGACAGCCTTCGGACATTGCGAACACCGTACTCTTCCTCGCAGCGGAAGAAACGAGTTACATCACTGGCCAGGTGATTCCTGTGACGGGTGGCTGGCTCGTGTAGTCCTTCGGTGCCACTGCAAAACGCCAACAGCCAACAGTGTGAACCCAACAATGCCCATAGATGCGAGTTCATCATGGGCAAAGACGACCGCAGCGTTGAACCACATGAATAGCAAGAATACGTGGATAGTGATGTGAACCCAGCGAGGCCGCTTCATGTAACCTTGTGGAGTTAACCACCACCATAACACATCCAGTAACCAAACAATAAGTACCAGATAGTTGGCATAGACACCATCTCCATATCCTCCTTGCAACTGCGTCGCATCCCAGGCTGACTGATGCGACCAGTGATGGACTAGATGGAAGGCACAAGCAACGTGGATGCAAAATACCAGGCAACCCATCGTCCAACAGTAGCGTAATCGCTGAAGGCTCTTTATTTGCCCACCCCCGGTAAGCCAACCGTACAGTGTGATGATGTAGAAGGCAAAGCTGAGCCAGGCTGTTCCTCGAACCAGTGTAGACGACCATTCAGCAAGTAGCATACTGTGTTTCACTGACGAGTGTAATTCACAAGATCACAGTGTAGTCTTTACGGTTGCATGTTGCGATATCTCTTGTCTGAATGCCGAAGCACGCTTGACAATGCCTGTTGAATTATTCATGCTGGATGGTGTGACATGGCACTGTCAATGCGATGAATATCATGCCATTCTTACTATCAAGTCAACAGTCTCGCACGAAGACTTCCGCCCAGTCCAATTACTTTCCCTGTGGCTATCGGGAAGCCAGTGAACGATTTCAGACCAGTGCCGATGCTGCAGATTGCCCCATATCCTCATGGGAGATTTCGGCACGAGGTCCAAACGGAGAACGACTCTCCATTGATGTTGCACAATGGGGTAATCCCGATGCACAGCGCTGGCTGCTCCTTACTACCGGTCTTCATGGTAGTGAAGCTCCCCTGGGATCAGCTGTTGTGCTCAATCTGCTCGAAGAGTTGAAGCAGACGGAGCCAGATGATGATGTTGGTGTTCTTGTCATTCACGCTCTCAATCCTTTTGGCTATGCCTGGGTGCGACGCACCAACGAAAACAACATCGATTTGAACCGGAATGGGTTGCTCCCCACGGAAGAGTATAGCGGTGCTCACCCGCTCTACCATCACGTCTATCAGGCTTTTGATCCTCATCGTCGTCATCGGGTCAATAATTTCTACCTGCAGGCTTGGTGGCTCATCATGCGTCACAGCAAAGCTGCTCTCCAATGCAGTCTGCCGGTGGGACAGTATGAGTATCCGCGTGGCTTGTTTTACGGGGGCAAGGAGGCTGCACAATCACTGAAGCTACTGCAGCAGCACCTGCCTTCACTGCTCCCAAATGCACAGGACGTACTGCACCTCGATTTTCATACCGGTCTTGGTCGCTGGGCGAATTGCAAACTCCTGATCGATCTGCCAGATGAACATCCAGATGCCCAATGGCTTCAGAGTTGGGCACCGGCTGGTGTTGTTGAATCGGCAGCAAATAATCGCACTGCCTATCACGCCCGTGGCTCCCTCGGTCCATGGATGAAGCACTTTGTCTTCCCTCATGCTCACTACCGCTATGCCGCTGCCGAATTCGGCACCTTTGGCAATGTTGCGGTACTCCGAAGCCTGGTGAAAGAACTGCAAGCGCATTACGCCTGTCAACCCGATGATCGGTATTATCAGCAGACCAAAGCGTTGCTTCGAGAGACCTTCGTGCCTTCTTCACCCGAGTGGCGAAAAAGGACGCTGGAAACCGGGGTCAAGTTGTGCTTGAACGGATATGATGCTTTACGAAGTGATCAGTGATTTACAGCATTGGTTGCCAATGTCTTCATTCGCTCCTGAACCAGTTTGCTGATCACTTTGAACTCAGGTGAGCCAGCAGCACCAACGAGTTCGAATGCCAATGCTTCTACCGTGGTGAGAACAACTCCAGCATGTTCCATTCGCCTGAGTGCTGTGTGATGGTCTTGTGGATATCGGCATGAGACTGCATCGACTGGCAGGAAAACCGAGAAGCCCAGTGTCAGCAGATCAAGCGCTGTCTGTTGCACACAAACATGAGTTTCGATGCCGACGAGGATGAGTTTGGGGCGAGCCTCACGCTTGAAGAAGTGAACCACTTCGGGATTGCCGCAACAACTGAAACTCAGCTTGTCAGGCCTTGGACCATTGAGTTTACTGGCAATACTGGTAATCGTCCCTCCGAGTCCTTTGGGGTACTGCTCCGTAACCAGAATAGGCAACTTCACTGCCTGGGCTGCATCAATCATAAAGAGAATGTCACGCTCTACCACTTCGTGACGAACGACTTTATCAAAGAGTTTCTCCTGGACATCAATAACAAGGAGACCAGTGTCAGCGGCAGTGGCCAGTCGAGGGTTTGCCATGAGTTTCCTTGAACAGATTATCGGCTGAGTGCAGTTCGTAAAATCCGGAGTTGATCATCAACCTGCTGTAACTGAGAGCCAGGCAATTCCGTTCCGCCATAGCGAACAGCGTAGTAAGGTGGAACGAGTTCGTTAGGTAACCCGGAGACCTCTGCTGTCATGTTCTTTTGCAGAAGCTGTTTCTGGGCTCCACTGGCGAATTCGTGGGCGGTTTCAAAAACAGCAGGTTTGATACCATTGCGGGAGAGAAGCTGAAGCAACTGTTCAAAAAATGGAACAGACTTCACCGGAGAAGCCATCAGTCCATACTTCTTCATTCGCCAGCGATTTCTTAGCATCAACAAACCCCAGACAATTCCCACACTGACAAAGAGGCAAGGGAGCACCACGGCCAAGGCCTGCCAGGCATTCAGGGTATTCCACCAGGCGACGAACTTTCCGACAAAGGTGTGTTGCAATTGTGCCATCAGGCGGGCCCGTTGTGCCTGTCCCGCGAAATCGAGAATGAAGAATTCCCAGAGAAACCGGGCAAAAGAAATGGTTGCTGAATAGCTGCTCTCACTGGAAGCAACATCGCGTGCAGGGGCAGCATCAAGCACCATCCAGTTACACACCCGTCGGCCATCTTCGAGGACAGATTCATCAACGAGTGCTTCGACCCAGGCATGCGCGTGATACTGTCTGACGATCCAGTAGTTGCCAATGTCATTCCATTCCAAACCGCGGTAGCCGATGACTATTCGAGCTGGAATGCCTTGCGAGCGAAGCATGATGGTAAGAGCTGATGCAAAACGTTCGCAATGTCCTTCTTTCACGTTGAAGAGGAAGTCCTCGGTAGGATCAATGGTGGTGTCCTGTCGTCGACGTTCCAAAGAGTAGGCAAATGTCGAATTGGAAAGGTACTTTTCCAGTGCCTTAGCTCGAGTTCGTGCCGGGGAACCGGCATTGAGGTTGGAACTGTTGAGCACCTCTTCGGTCATTTTGGCAATTCGGCCCGATTCTTTTACTTTCAGTGGCAGTTTTTCCAGTGCCTGGCGATAGGTGTTGTATTCGCCTGGCGAATCAAGAAGCTTTTGCTCCCATTCCGTCGCATTGAGTTTGCCAGAATAGTCGTGTGTCAGGGTGACTGTACGGGTATTCTTCGGCAGGCTGAGCCAGTATTGACCTTCAAACACATTGACATTCATCGGTGTTGGAATTCGCCCCATGGCTGGACTGCTGAAGTATTTACGATGAAAACGGGCAGACATTGGTGGATCTGCAAGGAACAGTGGTACGCTGATATCGGTTGAATACCGGGAAGTACGCGGACGACCCAGTTCTTGCAATTGTGCAACATACATATCGTATTCCATGCGGATGCAGTCTTCAGGCATGTCCGTCTGTGGAGTGCTGGATAGTTGTTGCGCGAAGTAGTTTGAAGCAGGGAATGGTACCCAGACACCTGATTTGTCGTTGTACACACTGAGTACGGTACCTCTTAACCTGAGGGAATCAGGCATTTCCACTCGTTGCCCTTTGGCATTCTTGGCAGAAATCTGCATCACCTGCTCGTCGCTGATCTGAACGGCTCCTTGTGCATTCAGATCAATGCTGGAAGTGGCTCCGGTTTCTACGTTCTCATCCCCTCGGAGCAGACTGGCATCCAGACCTCCCTGTGGTAAACAGAAGAAAATGACAATAGTGCTGATCAAACAGACCAGAAACCATCCGAATGGCCTCAATGAGAACCAGTGAATCTGCGCCGATGGATCATGCAACTGATGCAACTGTTCAGCTTCACGACGCAGATAAAAAAGTCTGAATGCCCAAGCAAGACTGGCTAAATACATGATCATGAGCACCGGGAAAAGAGGCGCATCTCGATCAAGCCTTGTACTCATGGCAAGCACGCTAGCCAGCAATACTTGAACAAGCCCTAACAGTTGTAAAAGCCACTGATCACTAGGAGTCTTCGGACGGAACAGTTTTGCTAACAGAAGCGAGCAGAGAATCGGTCCCGAGTGTGCTACTAACGAACGCAAGAGGTTGATATCGGCCTCATAAGAAAGCAGATCCGGTGATTTCGACCTGCTCACTAACCAGAAGATTGATATGGCTAACATCACTGTTGCCAAGGCATTCGAGAGCATGATAGAAAGGGTGAACTTTCCTTCGAGGTAATAGGCTGCCCCCAGCGCTATGAACATGAAGCAGTAGATATACGGTGTTTCTGGCGTGGCCTGCCCTAGTTCGGCATAGCCAAGACATGCCACACTCAACAACAGTGTGACATACAGGCTCATTAACTGACGATTCAGGATGGAAGACATGCGCGTATCCGATTGGCGACAGCATTACCAGTCTACTTCGATTTACCAGCCATGCCACTCCAAAGTACGTTTGGTGATGCAAGAACTACGGGAGAATGGTTGCCTTGCATTTTAGCCACTTCTTCTAGCAGTTGTTGCACGCCGTGGTACTCGTTCTCAACTTGAACGGTGAGCTTGGCATTCCAGGTTGCCCCTGATGGTAACTTCACAATGCGATGGTGCTCTCGTTCAACGCTGCGGAAATTGGGAAAACCTGTAGCGGGCTCCAGGCCCGTCACGTAGCCATCACGTTCATCGGCTGTATTCTTCCATACCACGAACCAGGGTAGAGCCTTCGTATTGAAGCGAATTGCACAGGCTTTGTCTTTCTCTGCGGTGTGCAGCACGGCCAGAGTATGGCCATCGGCATCAGCTTTCGGCTGGTAGTAGTTCACGCATTCTGACATGCCGATAGAAGGAGCTTCGTATGTGTCATACTGTCGCATGTACGTTGAAGCTTTGACATCACGCGGTGCCACTTGCATCGTGGGAACCTTCACCTGGCTTCCTTTTTCCAAAAGCGGCTTGCCGAAGTTGCAATGGTAGAGCATCTGCATCTCGCTCTCTTTGGAGGAGCGATTTTCGATCAGATCATGCACTGAGAATTGATTGCTTCCCGGCGTGGTGCTGATGACCGTAGTCAAATGCAGGTTATCGCCAAACAGAGAAGATTCCTGGACACGTCCGACAATCTCAATGGTGTAAGGTGGTGTCTGAGAAACTCTCACCCCAACGAAGTGGGCAGGCGTATTAGCTATATTGCCATGCAAGGTAATATGTCTTCCTGCATCTTCCCCAGGTGGACCGTTAAAGGCGATTCCACACCGACAAATCCACTCATCAAAACCATCGAGCCAGCCAATACCTCCGCGAGCATCGAGGTGCACCCACTGCGGGTGAACAGGTCCATGAATCGGTGCATCCCATCCAAGCCGCATGTCGTGGAACTGACCACGCCAGATTGACATACCACGAGTAGGCAGGATGTTGAGTTGCAGAGACCCGTTATCGAGGTGTATCAGATCAATACCATGCCGTTTACCACCAGTGAGAGTGCGCTTCTCAATCTTCCAGGGCGTTGTTCCGTGATGACCAGGCAACTGTTGGGAAGTAACGCTCCAGTGATCGAGCCAGATGTTGGATTGGACAGTGTCGGTGAGAACCCATTGAACAAGATCGGTGGCCATGGTAGACCTCGGAGAGAGCGGTAAGCATACGTTAACGCAGTTCTGGCAGGTTGCAAGAAGTGTTAACTCGTTCTCTGGCAACAAATCGTTTTCAGAAGAGGATTGAACCATTCGATCCGTCAAGAGCAGACGCCGGGGGATTCCACATCTAGTATGACATCAAAGGAAAACTCGCGTGAAGATCGTCCGATACCCCCATCCTGCGCTTCGTCACAAGGCTTCGCCAGTCAAGTTAATTGATGCGGAGGTGCGTAAGGTCATTGATGCACTGCGTGACCTGACGTATCAGCATGAGGGGTTGGGGCTGGCAGCACCACAGTTGGGGATTCCGCTGCAGCTCTTTTTCATGAACCCGACCGGTGAGAAAGAACAGCCCGAAGCTGAGATGGTCTTCATCAACCCCGTCATCAGCGAGAAGGAAGGAATGATCGAAAAGGAGGAAGGCTGTCTCAGCTTTCCCGAGTTGTATCAGAATGTCAGGCGGGCTGCAAGTATTCGTGTGAAAGCCTATAATCCCGAAGGGAATGCCATTGATCTCAAGCTGGATGAACTGCCAGCTCGCATTGTTCAACACGAGACTGACCACCTGCATGGTAAGCTGTTTATTGACTATTTCAGCGTCATTGGAAAATTGGCCAGCCGTGGCATGATCGCCCAATTCGAGAAAGACTTCGTGAAATTACAGGAGCGAGGAGAACTTCCAGGCAAACAGGAAATGTTCAGAATCCTGAGGCAGTTGGAAGAGTTCTATGCAGATGAGAATAGAAAAGTACCGGTGGAAACAGGGCAGCGGCAAATGTGAGTTTGACCACTACTAATCATCCTTATCCGGATCAACGGGCTTACCTTCAAGTTGCTTGATACGAATGTTGCGAAAATGGATCTCACCTTTTTCCGACTGCAACGCGATCCGTCCACGAGAAAATTCTGCATCACGAGCAGTCATCACTTTGGTTCCATTGATACTGATAGAGACAAACTTGCCATGACAGGTGATGGTAACCTGATTCCATTCACCAGTTGGCTTCTCCACGCCATCGTGTGATCGCAGGAAGTTGGTCTTGCTAGTTGGGTCTGTCCGTTCTGAATTCACATTCAGTTCAAACCCTGAAAGCAGTTGCAGGTCTCCTGCGCGATCCGGACGTAGTTGAGCTTTGATACTCTTATGCCAGATAGCATCACCTTCACTGGCAATGTGGAAAAGAACTCCGCTGCGCAACTCGTTGAAGTCCAAGGGTTTTACTGGCTGTTCCGTTTGATGAATGAACCAACGATACTCAAAACTCAGCTGAAAGTTGCGATACATCTTCTCGGTAATGAGATATCCCGGTGAAGTGCCCTTGATGATGATGTGGTGGTCAAAAGGGTCTTTCTGAATCAGCTTTTCTTTGTCTGCCGACTTATCATTCGTGTATTTCAGCCAGCCGGTGAAGTCCTTGTTGTTAAACAGGAGTTCTCCATCTGACTCACCCGGCTTCTGGGCAAATGCGCAAAGCGGAAAGAGAAAAGGTAACACCAGGAAGAAGCATCGGGCCATGCGGTTTTTCCTTGCTCAAGTCTACTGGTAGCCTACCCTGTAGAATGCCGGCACGCAAATATCCACGGCTTGTGACATGGGGAGTTGTCTGATGTTGATGTATACGATTTTACTCGCCTCGCACATGTTCACTGCAACTTCAGTTATTGTAGCTGATGCGGACTTGCAGCATGCGGAAGCGCTGTGGAAAGCCAATGTTCGCAAGCAAACCAACAAACTACATCATTACGAAACACCTCAGACCTTTATCTTCGGTACTACTGATCAGAAGATGCTGGAAAGCATAGGGAAAGCTGCAGAACGTGCCGTGGTATTTGCCAAGAAATCGGTCGGGTATGAAACTCCCCGTACTGAACGGGAAAACCAGCAGATGAGCGAACGCCCGATTCAATGGGAAGGCAAATTGCTTGTCATCGTCTGCAAGGATCGCCATGAATTCATTGACCTGTTCAGCAAGTTCAAAGATGCCAAGCCCCAGCCAGGCGAATCGGCCGTAGTGATCCATCATCAATCGAAGACCTATGTTCTGATGGGACCTTCCGGACAGGGCACCAGACAAAACGCAGAGATTCTGGCAGTAGAGTTTGCCGGGGCAGCTACTGTCAGTCGTCGACACGATCCTATTCCTGCCTGGATTCCACCCGCGTTTGGCCGATTGCTTGCCTACAAGTTCGACAGCAAATATTTTGCAGCCGAACGCAGCAAGGTAACCGTCTGGGCCTCGGAACGACACGTCCGCGACCTCTTCACCAACGAAAACTCAGCCCTCCCCGCAGGGTCACTGTTACCGCTACAGGCAAGTTTGATCGACTGCCTTTCCCAGTCACCTGCTTTTCAGGACAACTGGTTCAAGATTCTTGATGAAACCGCTTTTCGCAATGGCAATATTCAGGCAGCACTGGATGAACTCAAAATTAAGCTCGAATCGGTTCAGATTGAATGGAAGAACAGACTGTGGAAGTAGCCTGAACCCACTGATAGAGAAACCTTGCCTGGCCAGAACACCTTCACGACATTCGTGAAGGTTCTTTCCAATTCAGTTCAACTCTGCTTGAGATGCCCTACCCGGATTCGGTACCGTAGATTCATCACCACTACTTATCAGTGGCGTTTCTCCAACATCCTGATTCTGCTTCTCGAGAAGACCATGTCGTATGTGGCCCGCGTCGATCGTCCGCACGAAGTTGTCTCCTTCGACGACTTCTACCGGCTTACCCCACTCAGTCACGCTCAACGCCACGGCATCTGGCGGTCACTGCAAACCAGACGATGGAAAGCCCTCATCGACCTGCTCGAAGCTTTTCAAATGCGAGACCTAGTTACCTGGCAGCATTGTCAGCGTGTACAGCACTACTCGCTCGAACTGGGAAGCAAACTCAAGCTCAGTTCTATGGAACTCCACTCGTTAAGCCTGGCAGCACTCGTCCACGATATTGGCAAGATGGCCATCAGCACCTCCATCCTCAATAAAGAGTCGCATCTGAACGACGATGAATTCTCGACAATCAAGCTTCATACCGAGATTGGCGAACGACTGGTTCAACCTCTCATGCCTCACGCAGATGTGCTTGCTGGAATTCGACATCACCACGAACGAATGGATGGCGAAGGATACCCAGACCGTTTGTTTGGCTTCCAGATTCCGACCATCGCCCGCATCATCAGCGTGGCAGACGTGTTCGATGCTCTCACGCAGATGCGTCCCTATCGCCGAAACCAGCTCACCCACCTCGAAGCACTTGAAGTACTTGAAGTGCAAACTAACGGCCAGCTTGATCCTGATCTGGTCTGCCAATTCAGTGAGATGATTCGATCCAATGCAGAGACCGTCGTCGAGATGCCATGTTTGAAGACTGCGAGTGGTGAGTAAGGATAGGAAAAGGACTCCTTCCTTTGGAAGCAACAGGTTGCCCTACAATAAGGGCATGCTTCGTTTCACCCAACTCTATGATGATCTCGATAGCACCACGCGCACGAATGAAAAGGTAGCGGCGCTGGTTCGTTACTTTAAGGAAGTTCCTCCTGCTGATGCCATCTGGGCACTCTACTTCTTCACCGGTCGAAGGCTGCCTCGATCGGTCAATAGTACTCAACTTCGCCAATGGGCTACCGAAGCATCGGGCTTTCCACTTTGGCTCCTTGAAGAATGCTACGATGCCGTTGGCGATCAGAGCGAGACGATTGCCTTACTGTTGCCAGAACCTGAACAAGTCTACCCTGCTTCACTTGCTCAGTTCATTCAAGAACGTATTCAACCGATGAAGAAGTGGCATGATGAAAAACGTCGACAGGTAATCGAACAAACGTGGAAAGAACTCAACAGCAGGCAGCGGTTCCTGTTCCACAAACTGATGGGCGGTAGTTTTCGTGTCGGTGTTGCTCGTACCCTGGTTGTGCGTGCCCTGGCTCAGGTAGCAGGAATATCCCCTGCAGTGATGAGTTATCGTATCATGGGCGATTGGGAACCAACTCCTGAATCGTACCGTCGCCTGATGCAACCAGAATCGGTTGAGGATACCTCCGCCGATGCCAATAGTCGGCCCTATCCTTTCTTCCTGGCTTCGCCCCTGACCGACCCACTTGATTCGTTAGGCCCCCCCAGTGATTGGCAGATTGAATGGAAGTGGGATGGCATCCGTGCTCAACTCATTCGAAGGAAGGATGACATCCTGATCTGGTCACGCGGTGAGGAACTGATCACTGATCGTTTTCCGGAAATCGTCCGCTCTGCTGATGTCGCGGTTCCCGATGGTACCGTGCTCGACGGCGAACTCCTTGCCTGGCTGGGGAACGAACCTCTTCCCTTTGCTCAACTCCAGCGGCGCATCGGTTTGAAAAAGGTCACTCCGCGAATCATGAGCGAGGTGCCCATTGTCTTCCTCGCCTATGATTTACTCGAATGGCAAGGCATTGATCGACGCACGCAATCGCAAAGTGTTCGTCGAGAAATGCTGGAAGTCTGGCATCGTTCACATGACCGAGAAAGATTGAAGCTCTCATCCGTTCATGCCATCGAGAATTGGGATGCAGCTGTGGAACTGCTAGGCAAGTCTCGCGAGTATCGCACAGAAGGTCTCATGCTGAAGCGTAAAGCTTCCACTTACGGTGTCAGTCGAACGCGGGGCGACTGGTGGAAGTGGAAAATTGAACCGTTGCACATGGATGCTGTGCTGGTGTATGCCCAGAGCGGGTCAGGCAAACGGGCTAGTCTCTTCACTGACTATACCTTTGCCGTTTGGGATGGTGATGAACTCGTTCCCGTAGCTAAGGCTTATTCCGGTCTTACTAATGAGGAGATCAAGAAAGTTGATCAGTTTATTCGTGCGAATACTACCGCAAGGTTCGGCCCTGTCCGAACGGTGAAGCCTGAACTGGTTTTTGAACTAGCGTTCGAAGGCATCCAAGCATCTCCAAGACACAAGTCCGGGATCGCCGTGCGCTTCCCTCGAATGTCTCGCTGGAGAACAGACAAGAGACCTGAAGAAGCAGATACACTGCAAATGCTGCAACAACTCTCACGCCTGAAATAAAACGACACACGAGGACTCGCCTTGCGGCTCATCCTCGTGCGCGTCGGACCAGGGTGGTGTACGATTAGAACGTAAACGAGACGCCTAGAGTGAACCCATCCAGACTCCACAGGGTCTTCTTCGACCGTGGATCAAGGCGGCCCAAGTCATAGTCGATAGGATCCGTCATGCGTACTGCATTCAGGACACCCATATACTCGTAACCGGCCCGGAAGGTGATGCCTTCGTGAGCATACCACCACAGGTATGCACCACCTTGGAACATCGGAGCCATGGTGAATTCGTTATTGGTTCGCTTCTGCAGACCGATGGCTGAATCAAGACGATTCAACGTTACCGAAGTGCGGCTCTGTTCAGCCAGCAAACCGATCTTTCCATCCAGGCTGACGGCGAAACCATTCATCAGGTAAGCTTCGCCACCAACACCTGTCTGTAAGCCGTAGAAAATGTTCTTTTGCTTGGTGGTGTAACGCAAGCCCCATTCGTTACGTACTTCGTTGTCCTGAATAGTACCACCACCGATGGCAGTTGCACCTTGATCAGGGAAGCCCATGTCTTCAATCACCATGCGGAAGCGTTCTGTTGTGGAGAGGTAGCGTAGACCGCCTGTCCAATAAGTACGAGTGCCTTCCACCTGGAGAATGGGAACTCGCAGATTGAGTTCCATAGTGTGAGCTGCATTCAACTCACTGATAATAACCCGTTCAAAGCCGTTGGTGATACCATAGGCTGATACCGCAAAGGCACCGTATGTTGCCAGGTCAGCAGGTATCGGTGAAATAAACACGCTGCCTGCCGCACCAGGCGGGACGGTTGACAAGAAGACATTCGAGAGAATTTCTCGATTAGGCCCAGCATAGTAAGGCGTGAAATTGTAGAAGTCGCTGTAGAGATACGAGTCAGCGTTATCCTGGGCAGTACCACCACTTCGTGGAATGATACCACCAGTAGCTGATGTGCGAGCCTTCGTGATACCCAGATAGCTGGCTTCGATCGACATGCCGTTTCGCAGGCGATATCCCAGAGTCAGGCGAGTGCCTGGCTGGAACATGTCACGATTGACATCGCCTGTAGAAAGCGCCACTTCCTGTGAACCATACACAGCACCAGCCGGCCCACGATTGGCAAGCAAGGTAGTGAAGTAAACAGGAGGCGTTGAAGTGTCGAAGACGTCGATCGTTCCACCATTGGGATCACCAACGATGCTGCCATCACGATCGATGAAGCCTCGACGAGCTACCGTCTGGTTGCGGAGTGCGTTGTTGATTCGCATCACCGTTGCTTCTGCACTGAAGTAGAAGCCTTCGTCCTTCTCGCCCCACGAGAGAGGCATCGGGACTTCCCACTGGGGCGAAGCCAGATTGGCTGTGCCTAGTTGTTGTTGGGCAGATGCTGAGCTCGTGCCCAGAAGAGCTGCTGCCACAGCCATGATCCATTTGGTCCGACGGCTCATGGAAACGCGTCCTCCCTGTCGAAGGTGCTGGGCCGTGTGCCGCTCCTCAGTTGCATGCAACGAAGTATCGTTTACTTCGTTTGTCGTGGCAGTAGCTATGGGCCAGCGTTCCATCGCAAAATCCCCCTGATTGCCGCACCAGGTTCCACCCTGAACACCTGGCATACTGGCAACCTTGAAGCGTTATCGTCCCATACAATCGGCAAACTTGAATCCCTCGGCAAAGTTTGCCTCTATTTCGTAACAGTCATCCTCGTTACTGTTTAACACCCAGTTTCACTATTCTCTCCAGTTTGGCTCAAGTGCGTTAACTTCGGTGAAATGTAGGACATGGGGTAGGGATTAGTTGGTGGTGGGTGGTTGTTTGTTGTTGGTTAAAGACCAATTGGATACTCTTAGGTAAGTCTTGCATGGAATGGTTGAGGTATCTGAAATGTTGTCGCCCGCTTTGTCTGAACCAACAACCAGTAACCAACAACCTACAACTGGAGAAGTCCCCGTTCTCGGTATCGTTGGTGGTATCGGCAGCGGGAAGAGTTTCGTCAGTTCACTCTTTGCCAGGCTTGGAGCACTTGTCATTGATGCAGATCGCATCGGGCATGAGGTGCTTGAGAAGCCGGACATCCTGAATGCTATCCATCGTACCTGGGGCAATGCTGTCTTTGACTCTCAACCCTCAACTCTCAACTCTCAACTCTCCCGTAAGAAACTCGGTGCCATCGTCTTTGCTGGTCCAAAAGAGAAAGCCAAGCTCGAAGCTCTTGTCCATCCACTCATCCGTGCCGAGATTGAACGACAGATCAACGAAGCATCCAGGAATCCAGCCATCAAGCTGGCGATACTTGATGCTGCGATCATGCTGGAGACTGGTTGGAAGGATGCCTGTCAGGCAGTGATTTTTGTCGAAGCTTCCGAAGCTGTACGATTGCAACGAGTGACGAAGCGAGGTTGGGATTCAGCTGAACTCAAGAAACGGGAAGCATCTCAATGGCCAATCGAGAAGAAGAAGTCGCTCTGTCAGTACATCATTCCGAATGAAGGTGACGAAGTTTTTACACAGACACTGGTAAACGATCTCTTTATTCGCTATGCTCGTTGATAGAGGAAAGATGTCCTCATCTCAGACAGTGATCTGGGAAATACCATACCACTAGTATCCACGCCGTTCACTTAATGGGAGACGTTCGCTCTCCCCAGCGTGGTCGTTCCACTGGTTCAGGCTTTCCATCTGCCTCCTCCGCGTTGAAGGGTTACTTCACCAGGGCAGGTTACCTGAAGTCAGCAACGGGACGGTTCATCCGAACTAGTACGGTTGGTGAAGGAAAGAAGCACATGGCTGAACGTACCACGACCAAACGATCCCCCGGTCGTCCCAAGGGGAGCAAGAACCGGCCGAAATCGAGCAGCACTGAACAGGAAGTATTGCTGGAGAACGGATCCGATCTTGAGAATGATGATTCCTCGTTAGAATCCACACTTGATGAGCCTATCCGCACTTCCACGCCACGGGAATCCACTTCGGACGACCTGAGCGATGTCACTTTCTCCCGCGTTGAAATTCCTGGACCAGCACCAGTTCGTCCCAGTGATGGGCCTATCATGACACCTTCTTCGGAGATGAAGCCTGAACCGGTGGCTCCTCCCGAACCGGTCATGGAGCGTCGCCCTTTACCTCTTAACCCAACATCACCGGAAGCAGCCGCACTCTATCCACCACGTCGGCCCATTCCGCCACAGCAGCAGCAGATCACTCCAGGAGGACCAGTACCAGAAGGTGAAGACGAGACTGCCTACGATCCTGAAACGCAAGCTCGCTACGAAGAAGTAAAACGGGGAGCGATGTACATCACCGAACTGCAGCAAATGAGCATGCAGCAGTTGATCAAGATCGCCAAGGATGAAGGAATCGTTGACTATACTGGCATGAAGAAGCAGGATCTGATCTTCAAGATCCTCAAGGAGCGAGTCAAGCAGAACGGCTTGATGTACGGTGAAGGCACCCTCGAAATCCTTCCCGATGGGTTTGGCTTCTTACGCAGCCCCGATTACAACTACCTGCCCTGCCCCGATGACATCTACATCTCACCGAGCCAGATTCGACGCTTCGGCCTCCGCAATGGCTGCATCGTCCATGGCCAGATTCGTCCACCGAAAGAGAACGAACGCTACTTTGCGCTGCTCCGCGTGGAAGCGATCAACTACGAACATCCTGAATCGCTCCCTTCCAAGGTTGCGTTCGATGATCTGACGCCATTGCATCCCGATAAGCGGATGCGGCTCGAAACTTCACAAGATGAAATCAGTATGCGAGTGGTTGATCTGGCCATGCCCGTGGGCAAAGGCCAGCGTGCCCTCATCGTGGCACCGCCACGAACCGGTAAAACGGTGCTGATGCAGAAGATGGCTAACAGCATCCTGGCCAATCACCCCGAGTGCTACGTCATCGTACTGCTCATCGACGAGCGGCCTGAAGAAGTGACCGACATGGAACGCAAGGTGAAAGGCCCACGCTGCGAAGTGGTGAGCAGCACCTTCGATGAACCTGCCAGCCGGCATGTGCAGATTTGCGATATCGTCATCGAGAAGTCACGCCGGCTCGTCGAGTTTGGCAATGATGTTGTGATCTTCGTTGACTCCATCACCCGTATGGCCCGTGCCTACAACACCGAATCGCCCGGGTCAGGCAAGCTCCTCTCCGGTGGTATCGATGCCAACGCGCTGCACAAGCCGAAACGCTTCTTCGGTGCTGCTCGTAATATCGAAGAAGGTGGCAGTCTGACCATCATCGCCACCGCTCTCGTTGACACCAACTCCCGTATGGACGAAGTGATCTTCGAAGAGTTCAAGGGTACAGGCAACGCCGAACTCCACCTCGACCGCCGCCTGGTAGACAAACGCATCTGGCCTGCTATCGATGTGAATGCCTCCGGCACCCGTCGTGAAGAACTCCTCTTCACCGCTGATGAACTCCGCTTCGTGGGCATCCTTCGCAAGGTTCTGTCTGACATGAACCCCGTGGAGGCCATGGAACTACTCACCAGCCGCATGGCACGAGCCAAGACCAACGCAGAGTTGATGACGAGTATGAACCTGGTGTAACCTCTTCTCCCCTCTCCCCTGGCGGGAGAGGGGTTGGGGGTGAGGGGCTGCAACAGCTTGTGTTCATGCAGACAAACCAATCCCAATCCATTCTCGGTTGCCTACTCGGTGGTGCCGTCGGGGATGCCCTCGGGCTTCCCTACGAGAACCTCTCGCCTCGTCGTCTTATCAAGCTGTTCGGACCACCAGATCGATACCGTTTCTTCTTTGGCTACGGCATGGTTTCGGATGACACCGAACATGCTTCCATCGTAGCTCAATCACTATGTCTGTCTCCCAGTGATCCCAAACTCTTTGCCAGGCAATTGGGTCGTCGGCTGGCGTGGTGGTTCCTTTCACTCCCCGCAGGCATCGGCATGGCCACCGCTCGTGCCTGCTTCAAGCTACTCTGTGGTTACTCTCCCGAACGGAGCGGTGTCTATTCCGCTGGTAATGGCCCAGCCATGCGGAGCGCCATCCTGGGTGCTGCGATTGATGACGTTGCCCAACTGAAGGAGTTCGTCCGAGCTTCAACAATCATCACCCACACCGATCCCAAGGCCTATGAAGGCGCATTGGCCATCGCCCTCGCTGCCTGGTGTGCTTCGAGAGAGATGGATACACCAGAGAAGTTCTTTGCCTTCTATTTCGCTGAAGCAGGCGAGATCACTGATGCCTGGCGAACACTGCTCGTGCAAGTTCAAACGAGCTTGGCCAACGGGCAAACCACAACCGACTACGCGACAGAACTGTGTGGCAAGAAAGGTGTCTCAGGTTACATCTACCGCACCGTCCCCATTGTGCTGCATGCCTGGCTACGACATCCAAATGACTTTCGACAAGCCATGCTCACCATCATCCAATGTGGTGGTGATGCAGACTCGACTGCCGCCATTCTGGGTGGCATCGTCGGTTGCCGTGTGGGGGTTGCAGGGATCCCCGGGGAGTGGGTTGATGGACTCCTCGAATATCCGCGCACTGTCAGTTGGATGAAACAGTTGGCTCAGCAACTGGAAGTCGCTTCAACGACGAAAGAGATCACCAAGCCAGTCGAATCAAGCTGGGTCATCAGCCTGATTCGAAACCTGTTCTTCCTGTCCGTAGTGCTGATCCACGCCCTTCGACGACTGCTGCCACCATACTAAGGCCTTTCTGCAGGTGTTTTCGACTATTACTTGCATCTAGCGACTTACTGTGAGTATGCTTAACTCCATGAATGAAGAAACCAGGCAACGACGTTGGCGAATGATCCTCGGAAGTCCAGCGCAGGCTCCCCGAGGCGGGCAGGGGCTCGACTGTCATCTTTCAGAAGCCGAAGTGCAGATGGATAAGGCCCTGCAGGCCCTCTATGATTCCGATCGCAAAGCCGGTTTGGGCAGCTCTTCGCCGAATGTGAATCGATGGCTCGGAGACATTCGTACCTACTTCCCTTCATCGGTCGTGAAGGTGTTACAGAAAGATGCCCTCGATCGACTGGACCTCCAGCAGATGCTCTTCGAGAAGGAATCTCTCGAGTCTGTCGTACCTGATGTCCATCTGGTCAGCACGCTGCTTTCTCTCAAGAATGTGATCCCCAACAAGACCAAAGACACCGCTCGCAAAGTTGTGCGAAAGGTTGTGCAAGAGCTGGAGAAACGGCTGCGTAACCCCATGGTGCAAGCCATCAAAGGGGCACTGAGTCGATCCACACGCACCAGTCGTCCGAAAGCAGCCGAGATCGATTGGCATCGCACCATCAGGAAAAACCTGGGCAACTATCAGCCTGACCAGAAGACGATCATTGCGGAAAAGCTAGCAGGCTACGGCCGCAAGCAGACCTCCATGCAGGACATCGTTCTCTGCATTGATCAAAGCGGATCGATGGCTGCCTCCGTCGTCTACTCCTCCATCTTCGCTGCAGTGATGGCTTCCCTGCGTTCCGTCAGTTGCAAGATGGTGGTGTTCGATACTGCAGTGGTTGACCTGACCGATAAGCTGAGCGATCCCGTCGATGTTCTTTTCGGCACCCAACTGGGTGGTGGCACCGATATCAACAAAGCCGTCGGATACTGTCAGCAATTGATCACCCGCCCCGCGAAGACCATCTACGTTTTGATCTCTGATCTCATCGAAGGTGGCGACCAGAGCAGCATGTTCCGCAAGATGGCCAGCATGGTACAATCGGGTGTACAGGTGATTTGCCTGCTGGCTTTGAGTGATGAAGGCAAGCCGTGCTTCGATGAAGGCAATGCAGCCAAGCTCAATAGCCTCGGTGTGCCTTGCTTTGCCTGCACCCCTGATCTCTTCCCCGGATTGATGGCTGCAGCCATCCAGCGACAGGACATTGCCAGTTGGGCCGCGAGGCAGGAAATCGTCCTGCAGGGAAGGTAGCAAATTGTTCTGATTCTGGCGCAAGCACGTTCCATGCCAGCGTTCATGGGTGGAAGACAGGTTCAGGAAGGCTCCCATGACCACTACACACCCCCGCTGGCAGGATTTGTTCACCAAACTGCTCCAACAGGAGCACCACGAAACCGCTGCCAGCGAAGTCGAACCCTACCAGGCCCAGCCTGCGTTAGGAGTCGACCTGGGGTTGATGTGGCAGGAAGCCCTGCTGCCCGGCGTTCTGCTGGCAGCCGATACACCTCACATCTCAAACCGCTATCCCTCAGGCTGGAACACTGCCCGATATCAACAATACGGCAGCCTGTTCCCCTGTTGCATCGGCTTGGCTCCGCAATTCCTGCAGAAGATCGATGGCATCATGTCCGATGCCAAGAGCTTCTTTGAGCAACCGCATCAGCCGATGACAGGTTCCACGTCGTTTGAACAGACGCTGGAAACCAAGTCTATTTACACACAACTGGCACTGGCCCGCCTGGCAAGTGATGCTGAGGCCGCCAATCGACTCATTGACCAACTCGATGGCGAAGTGCTGCAAAAGAACGAACGGGCTGCTCAGTTGTGGCTGAATGGTGATCGTGAATCAGCCCGAGACCTCTGGGATGACCTGCCGAGCGAGAACCCCGTTGTTGCCTTCAACCAAGGCATCGCTGCACTGGCGGCAGGTGAAACAACACGTGGCCAAAAGTGCCTGCATCGTGCTGTAGATGGTTTTGATGAGACGACGGGCTGGAACCATCTGGCTGCGCTCTACCTGGCGGTAATTGAGTAGGTTAGCAGTCGCATGCACGTAACGGAACTCTTGGCGAGTTCCGCTACAGTAGTTGAATTCGCAGCTGATTAGAACAACTTACTCCACCGCATCTCATTGATCTGGGGACGAGGGTTCTTGGCCAACTTGATCGCCATGTCAGCCATTCCCTGCACGACCCAGTCGAAGTAGTAAGGTGTCAGGCTGTAGATATCCATATCAGGAGCGGGGTTCATGAAGTCGATGGCGTAGGGGATGCCGTCCTTCACTGCCCATTCCATGGAATTCATGTCGTAGCCGAGGGCCTTCACCAGTTTCAGTGAGTCAGCAACGATCCGCTGGCGAATGGCAGGTGTCGGGTATTCCAGATCCTTGTGATACTTCCGTTCCTTCGGATCATATTTGATCGGCTGAACCACTTCCTGGCCCAGACAGATGCAGCGGACGAAGTAATCCCACTGGATGAACTCCTGCACCACCATCGTCAGCAAGCCAGACTCGTTATACGCCTTCAGCAGTTCTTCCACGCTGTGGCAGATGTTGACGTTCTTCCAGCCGCCGCCATGAGCATCCTTGAGCACGCAAGGCATGCCGACGTAATCGACGATACCTTTCCAATCGAGGGGGTAATTCAGGTTCCGCAGGCTCTCGTTGTGAACGATGCCTGGCACATAGTCTTTGTTAGGCAGCACCACCGTCTTTGGGTGAGCGATGCCTATCTTGGTGGCCAGCGAGGCACCGAAGAACTTGTCATCCGCTGTCCACATGAAGGGATTGTTGATGACCATACAACCCTGAAGTACCGCGTTCTTGAGGTAACTTCGGTAGTAAGGTACTTCGTGCGAAATGCGGTCGATAAGCACTGCATAAGGGCAAGGCTCATTCATTTGGGTGCCGCCCAGCTTGGCGTACTCAGCGACGACTCCTTGATCTCTCTTGTTAACCTCCTCAATAAACTTTGGAGGAAACGACCACTCTCTTCCGACAATCAGACCAACTTTCAGAGCCATCTTTAACTTCCTGTCACAGCCCCGAAGGGGCGGGATTAGGTTCGCGGTTCACTCAGCATTCGCCCCGTTGGGGCTTGTGTTCTCTTTCTCATCTTACCCAGGGCGTTGCCCTGGGCTATCTTATTTCGCCCCTTCGGGGTTAGTCATGTCCGGCGAGATAGAGCCGAATCATCTTGTCCCAGTATTGCCAATCGTGGGACCAGCCGTCCCAGAGCCTGAGGGCGTTGCCAATGCCTTTGCTCCAGAGCAGGCTCGACATCTTTCTGTTGCTCTCGCATAGGCGGTCGTCTTTGCCTACAGCCAGGATGATGTCCTGCTGGCGTAAGGCGTTGAGCCTGCGGTCATCGTGTTCATGGCTGATGAACATCGGAGGGTTATGGAAGTAGAGATCGTTGTTGGAGTAGCCATCGGCGAAACTGCTGATGTCGCAGAGGCCACTCAGGCAGAGGATGCGATTGACCAGCGTGGGATGCCGTAACCCGAAACTGAGAGCGTGAAAGCCACCGAAGCTGCAACCCAGGGTGATGAGGTAGGGGTTGCTGTTCTTCTGCCTGCTCAGAGGCAGCACTTCTTCGAGGACGTAGTTGTCGTACTCGGCATGGCGACGAAACCGGGCAGCAGGATGCTTGTGGTAAGCGTACCAGCTTTCCGCATCGACCGAATCGACACAGTAGACCTGGACGTAGCCTCGATTAATGTTGTCCGCCATGACATCGATCATGCCCCGGTCGGAGAACTCGTAGTAGCGACCTTGGGATGTGGGGAAGACAAGGACTCTTGCCCCCGCATGGCCCCAGATCTGTAACGTCATCTCCCGATTGAGACGAGGACTGTGCCAGGTATGTCGTTCGCGATGCATATATTTTTAGGGAGTTGAGAATAGGGAATGGGGAGTAGGATAAATCGCCCCTACTCCCTATTCCCTACACCCTACTCCCTCTTGGAATAACTGCCAGCACAATCTACCTAACCCGTCATCTTGACGAATGACCATCGTGGGGTTGTAGTGGCTGTAGTGCCTCGATATTCTTCTACTGCTTGGAGGAACGCCTGGAAGAGTTGATGCATGGCAGCATCTCTCTTAGTGAGTTCTTCGGGATGCCATTGCACGCCAACGAGGAATTGACCGTTCTTGCCTTCGACCCCTTCGATGAGGCCATCGGGGGCCCATGAGTTGGCTTGTAGGCTCTCCGCCAGCTTCTTGATGCCTTGATGGTGCATGCTGTTGACGTGAATCTTGTCCGCCTTCACGATGCTGGCCAGCTTGGTTTCCGGGGCGATCTTCACTTCATGAGCATACATGTCCCGCGTCCATCGTTCCGGAGTCGGGAAGTAATCGTGCTTGATGCTGCGTTCGTAGAACTTGCCTACATCCTGATAGAGCGTGCCACCACAAGCCACATTGAGCAGTTGAGCACCGCGGCAGACACCTAGTACAGGCTTCTTGTCGTCGACGGCCCAGCGGACGAGTTGCAGTTCAGCCCAGTCGCGAGCCTTGTCGGTTTTGCCACACAGGGCATCCTTGGCTTCGTCGTACTGGCTGGGGTCAACATCCACGCCACCGGTGAGGAAGATACCATCAAGCCGTTCGTAGATGCCACGCAAGGTGTCCTTGTCGCCCACGATGGGTGGAACAAGCCACGGGATGGCCCCGTTCTCGGTAAGTACGCGAACGTAAGTCTGCCCCATGATCCAGCAGAGTGGCGTTTGCCCTGGAATCGGGTCGAGCGTTTGCATCGGAATGCCAATAACAGGGCGGGACATGGCGCGTCTCTTCTTTACAGCATAAACCAAGAGTTATGGTAGAGAGTTATTGGTTGTTTGTTGTTGGTTGTTAGTGAATGCAGTGAAATCTCTTCAGAGTCTAATTCAGTGGCTCAGTGGAAGGAAGGGGACTTCGTTCTCAAGTCGAACCACTCGATGGTCGCATAACCAACGACAATCAACCATCAACCAACAACTCAACCAAAATTCTTGCGAATCCGTTTGACCATCAGCGTAGAATGGGTAACTGTCCTGATCCATTTACTGAGACCATCGATGAAGCACTCGGTTGAACAGCAGGCTCCCAGCATTCGCACTCTTGCCGACCTGAAGGCGAGTGGTTGGAAATCCCAGACGGTGAAGGAAGAACTCAAGAAGAACTTCCTTCGGAAGCTTTCCACCGGTGAAGAACTCTTCCCGGGCATCGTCGGCTACGACTATACCGTGCTGCCTGAGATCAACATCGCTCTTCTGGCGGGGCATGACCTGCTCTTCCTGGGCGAGAAGGGGCAAGCCAAGAGCCGCATCATGCGTTCTCTGGTACGGTTCCTGGATGAGTGGGTCCCGTACCTCAATGATCCAGCGATTCCATTCCATGATGATCCTACTCAACCCATCAGTAAAGCGGGCAAGAAGCTGATCGCCAGCAAGCCTGCCAGCGAAGTTCCGATTGCCTGGTGGCATCGCAGTGAACGCTATGCCGAGCGATTGGCACCTGGCACCAAGTTCGCTGACCTCATCGGCGAAATCGATCCCGCCAAGCTCGCCGGTGGCACCAGCATGGCTGACGAGGAAGCTCTCCACTTCGGCCTGATCCCCCGCATGCACCGAGGCATCTTCGCCATGAACGAAGTGCCTGAACTGGATGAACTGGTACAGGTCGGTCTGTTCAACATTCTCGAAGAGCGCGATGTCCAAATCCGGGGCTACCCGGTCTCGTTTGATATCGATGTGCTGGTACTTTTCTCCGCCAACCCTGCCACCTACAACCGCTCGGGCAAGGTGATTCCACAACTCAAGGATCGCATCGGGGCCATCATTCAAACCCACTACCCGCTCGAACGAGCTTTGGGCGTCGAGATCATGGAGCAAGAAGCCAAGGTAGAACTGGCAGGCGAGTTCCCCGTGCTGGTACCTCCTTTCATGAAGGCCATCTGCGAACAGATGTCGATTGTTGCCCGCAAGAGCAAGTATGTCGATCACGCTTCAGGCGTATCGACTCGGTTCAGCATTGCCAACTACAAGACGATGGTGGCCAGCGCTCGTCATCGAGGTATACGCCTGGGTGAGAAGCCTGCGGTGCCACGCATCAGCGATCTGGCACACTGCATGTCGTCGTCGATGGGGAAACTCGAACTCGATCTGATGGGCAGCCACCAGATGAGCGAGAAGCAGGTGATCGAAGCCATCCAGGCCGAAGCGGTGCGGATCGTCTTCGAAGAGTTCGTCGATCAGCATGGCCTGAACGAGATCGTCGATGTCTTCGCTAAGGGTGTGAAAATCGAAGTAGGCGACATGCTGCCATCCTCAGCGTATGCCGAGCGATTGAAGCGGGTGCCGAAGGCGTGGGAGAAGGCCTTTGAGGTGAACGCCAGCGACAACGAAGCTGTCCGGGCCAGTTGCATGGAGTTCGTTCTCGCCGGCCTCTACGCCAGCGACCGCATCAGCCGCAGCACCAAGCACGGTCGAATGGTGTACGAGGTAGAGTAGTGGGCTTGAGTTCCATGAGTGGGCATGGAACAATGAATATCAGCCCGACGCGCGAGCGAGGGGAGATGTGCAATCGACTGGGTACTTTCCATGAACGCTCCAACAATACTGGATGCTGAGCTGAGCTACGAGAACCGCCTCAAGCGGTATCCATCGTGGTCTATTAATGAGGGTGGATTGCATATGACCAAAGAAAATGAGGTACACAAGTCGCTCAAGCAGTTATCCAAGAAGCTGGACGAACTGGAGATTCCCTACGTTCTTGCTGGCGCGATGGCCTTGAACTATCACGGCTACCAACGGTTCACCGTAGATATCGACATCATCATCAGCAAGGAGAACCTTACCCGTGTGCATCAGTCACTCACTGGTAAAGGGTATCTTCCCAAGTTTCAGGGCAGTAAGAATCTGAGGGATACTATCAACAAAGTCGCCATCGACATCATTGTTGCGGGCGATTTCCCAGGTGATGGTAAGCCTAAAGAACTCACCTTCCCTGATCCTGCTGCTTGCTATGTCGAGATCGAAGGAATTAAATGCCTGCCGCTTGAGAAACTCGTTGAACTCAAGCTGGCTTCCGGCATGACCAGCCATCATCGCTTGAAAGACATTGCCGATGTACAGGAACTGATCAAATCTCTTCATCTCCCCAAAGACTTTTCCAACAAACTGCACCCCTGGGTGCAACCCAAGTTCCTGGAAATCTATCCAGACACCTTCGAGACGGACGACTAGATGCCACAACTCCCCCCCGGCGGTGTGATTCAAACGTACCAGAAATTTGATCCGGTACAGTTTCCACCTCCCACTGCAACTCCCCCTGACCTGGCATCAGCTGCTATGGAACACCTGCTCGCGCATGGTGATTTGCAGGAGTTCACCGAGGAGGAACTCGCCAACGCTATCGAACTTGATCCATCACAGATCAGCGGTTTCATTGCCAACATCGATAACATCAGGCAACGCCTTCTCGAGAAGAAACGCAAGATCCTCGAGACTTACGAGACGACCCAGGTACAACGGTTAGCCCAACAACAGTTCAAGGATGAAAGCAGAAAGCTCAAACCACCGGGCAGGTTCGCCAAGGACTATCAGGATGCAGTGAAAGAGGAACAACTCGCAGCACTGGATGAACTCTACTTCCCCGCCGCCAAGAGCGATAAGGACTTCGCTCGGGGGCTGGTGAAGCTGGCAGACGTGCTCGGCCAGAAGTACCAGGTGGATGAGCTGGCCAGCAAGTATGAATTCACCGGCAGTACCAGGCTGACCATCCCGCAAGCTCTTGATGTCAAGCAAGAGTTGCAGGAGATCGATGAACTGCTGAAGGAACTGCAGGAAGCGAAGAAGAACGCCAAGCTCTACACCATCAACATGGAACTGCTCGAAAAGTATGCAGACCAGATGGACATGGAGAAGCTACGCGACATGACTCGTGCGGTGAATGAGTACCTGAAGGACATCGCAGAAAAGGAAGGCCTCGAGAGCAACAAGAAAGGCGGCTACACCCTCACCCCGAAAGCTGTGAAGCTCTTCCAGAGCCGTGTGCTCTCCACCATCTTCAGCGAACTGCAAGCCGGTCGCAGCGGTCGGCACCAGGGGCCGATCATTGGTGAAGGCGCTGTCGAGATGCAGGCCACCAAGCCTTACGAATTCGGCGACAGTGTTGCCCAGATGGACATCCCGCAAACGCTCATCAACAGCATGCTTCGTCAGGGAAACGAGCGGCCACTGAAACTACATAGCGACGACATCGTCGTTCACAAGACCAAAAACAACCCTAAAGCAGCCACCTGCATGCTTCTCGACATGTCAGGCTCGATGCGTTACGGGGGGCTCTACATCAGTGTCAAACGCATGGCACTCGCCCTCGAAGGACTCATCCGCAAAGAGTTCCCTGGCGACTATCTCCAGTTCATCGAGATGTTCAGCCTGGCCAAGCCTCGGCATCAGTCGGAGATAGCCTCGCTGCTACCGAAGCCGGTCACACTCTTTAATCCGGTCGTCAGGTTGAAGGCTGATCTGAGCAATCCCAACATCAGCGAACTCGATCTGCCTCCCCACTTCACGAACATCCAGCATGCCTTGCAACAGGCCCGCATGTTCCTCGCTGGCCGCGATACCCCCAATCGACAGATCATCCTCATCACCGATGGCCTCCCCACCGCCCACATGGAAGGCAGCCAACTCTTCCTCCTCTATCCCCCGGATCGACGGACGGAGGAAGCCACCCTGCGTGAAGCCAAGCTCTGCGAACGGGAAGGCATCACCATCAATATCTTCCTGTTGAGTAGCTGGAACCAGTCGGATGAAGACGTGAAGTTCGCCTACCGACTGGCAGAGAGTACCAAGGGAAGAGTCTTCTTCGTGGCTGGCAAAGATCTGGATCGGTATGTCGTCTGGGATTATCTGCAGCGAAGGCGGTCGATCGTTTCGTAGGATGATGGCTATCGGTGATACTTCTCTGCAAAATCATAGTACCGTCTGAGTTCACGTTGGATCACTTTGAACGCGATATAGATCACGACGGCGTTGAAGAAGTAGGTCAGCCCGCCGCCGAAGATGCCACCCCAGGTGCTGAACCAGGGCCAGATGGTGACGTAGAAGATGGCGAACAGAGGGACGATCTTAAAGGTGGTGGTCTTCGGATAGAACGGATCACGCATCAGCCGCCAGAAGGTGTGGAGGTCCCACCACAGGTCGCGCCAGATGGAGGAAGCAGGCAGCACGCGGTTGAGCAACGTGGCAGTCATGGGTACCACTGCTTTCACAGGCTGCAACACATTGCCAAACAGGGGAGCAGCAGGTGTAGCCTGATGCCCCAGATGCGGCAACGTGTGCGGCAAAGTGAATTCAGCGAGCGATGCGGTAGGCGGAGGCGGGATCGGTGTCGCTCGTATTGTCTCAACTGCAATCGCAGGTCGTGGCTGCGATTGTCGCTGCGGTTCATCATCCCACACTTGCAGTTCGGTGAGAGCAGCAACCGCTTCTTCCAGACGCTGTACCCGATCTTCCAGCAGAAGCACAGGCACGGAACTCCCTGCAGCTGCTGGCTGAGGGGCCAGGCTGAGGGCTGTCGTCGTGACTGTGTTCTCCTTGTCCATATCACACTCCATTGAGCTATTCGTTCATTCGCAGGAACTATTTGGCTCAAGGCATTCCGAAGGCTGTAGTATAGCATAGCTCGCAGCTTTTGATCTGCTGCTGATTCTGGACGAAAGAGAAAAACCATGCCTCGTCACGATGGTCGTCAAGTCGATGAACTCCGCCCGCTCACCTTTCGTACCGATGCTCCAGGCTACGCTGCCGGGCGCGTACTGGCCCAGCTAGGCAATACCATTGTTCTCTGTACATGTAGCATCGATACCAACGTTCCCGAGTTTCTGCTGGGCAAAGGGCTGGGCTGGCTCACCGCTGAATACAGCATGCTCCCTGGCTCCACCATGGGACGCAAGGCTCGTGATCGGTCAGGCAAAGTCGATGGTCGCAGTGTCGAGATCCAACGGCTCATAGGCCGCAGCCTGCGAGCTGTCACTAACCTCGAAAAGCTGGGCGAACGCACTCTGTGGATAGATTGCGATGTCCTGCAAGCCGACGGCGGTACCCGCGTCACTGCCATCAGCGGAGCATGGATTGCCATCCACCAGGCCCTCCATCGAACCGCTAACAAGTATGGCTTCGTGCCGAAGGATATCCTCACCGATTGCGTAGCAGCTGTGAGTGTGGGCCTGCTAAACGAAGAGGCTCTGTTGGATTTGAACTACATCGAAGACAAAGATGCTGACGTTGATCTGAACCTGGTGATGACCGGCTCCGGCCGCCTCGTTGAAGTGCAAGCCGGTGGAGAGGAAGCAACCTTCATCCCTGAACAACTGCAAGAGATGCTACGCTTGGGCAAGGTAGGGATTGATTATATCACGGAGCAACAACGGCAGGTGACGAGTCAGTAACTACTCACTCCCATTCCCGCCACCCATCCGACGAACGCCAACCTCCACCTTCTCCAACTGGGCGTTCGCCCTCTCCAACTGCTTATTGGTTTCAGCCAACTGTGTGTTCACTCGGTTGAGTTCGCTCTGCATCGCATCGAGGCGATCAGTCAGGGGGGATAGGCAACCCAGCGAAGATATCGCAACAAAAAATATTGCCCACTTCATGAAACAACTCCTTCTCCGTCACCATCGACGAAGAAGGAGTTGTAACTTGATCGGAAGCTGTTGGGTTAATCGCGAACCAGCTTGGGACCTGCATCGACACTGCGACGACCTGGTTCTAATAGCACGTCCTCATAGCCCTCACCATTCAAAGAGAAGATGTTGCTGTCAGACATGTACTCGCCACTGGTCTCCAGCGCTGATTCTTCTCGTTGATACCGTGGTACTGAAGAGATTGTCGTCAGGCCAGGCAACATAGGACGAGGTAGCGGTGGTGGTACCGGAGCACGCACCACAGGGGCCAATGGAGGAATGGAAGAAGTCGCTGCCATCGCAGAAGCGATAGTCGTGGCTGCTTCTTCCTGATTGTGGAAACGGAAGACCAGTGGCCCTATCTCAATCAGGTCACCGTCTTTGAGCTCGTACTCGCCACCAATCAGGAATCGCTGATTGATGAGCGTACCGTTGTTTCCGCCGTAATCGCGCACGAAAACTCGTCCGTCGGGATGGGTCACGATAGCGCAATGGAGACGGCTGATGTCCGTACTGGCTGGTCGTAAATGACACATCGCATCGCGACCGATGCGGAATTCATTCACGATCACCGGAACGACCTTTCCATGGTTGGTCCCGCCGACAGCGACTAAGGACTTCTGCATACTGCACCTACGTAAACAGGCTTGTTGGGTTAATGCCAACTACGATGGGACGGCGTAGTGTGTAGCACATCTTAACAAAAGTCGAATTCCATTACCACTGGAATTGTCGCAATAAATCAGAAACTGCTTTCAGACCTGTTTCCTGATTGCCCTTGTTCACAATGGCCCGAACTTTCACCTTCCATCGGTCATTCGCATCGGGGCCTGCATCAAACAGGTAAATAATGCCTACCTGCTTGCCATTGCGGTCGGGGCCGTCACCTAACTCGATGACAGATACAGACTTATTGTCAATCGTGATGGGTTCTTTCTTCACGACTTTGTCTTTGCCGTAGGTCTGGATCAACTGGTTCAGTTCCAGTTCGATAGCTTCATCAAACTTCAGCGGATTCTGTAGCTTGGTCCAGGTAACGGTAACATCCACACCACCGAAGGCCTTCCGCAACCCCAGATGCGACTGGCGAACGACATTATTCGTGTTCACCACTTCCCAGTCTTTCGAAACCTTCAGCGAACTCTTGCTCGGCTCATGGCGAAAGGTATCCCCTTCCTTCACCAGACCCGGTGGCTGGGCATGCAGCAGCGCAGCACTCACCAGGAAAGCAAACAGGCTGACAACGTAATGTCGTTTCACTTCGAGACTCCCTTACGGATTCACACAATGACGGAGTGGCTGACCAGCAAGGCCGGCCAGTAGATTTTCAGCAGCGATGGTGGCCATCGCATTACGGGTCTGCACCGTGGCACTGGCTATGTGCGGAGCCACAATGATATTTGGCAACTTCAGTATCGGATCGTTCGCATCAGGCGGTTCAGGATCAGTGACATCAAGCCCTGCTGCGAAGATATCACCGTTCTTGAGTGCGTGATACAGATCCTTTTCGACATGGATCGGCCCACGAGCGGTGTTGATGAAGACCGCTGTCTTCTTCATCTGCTTGAATCGCTGGGTATTGAACAGATGCTTGGTGCTTGGGTTCAGATCGGTATGTACCGAAACGAAGTCGCTCTCGGCCAGAAGTTGATCGAGATCGACACGGGTAGCACCGAAGTCTTTCTCTGCTGCCACGTTCTGATCGATGTTGTTATAGAGTACCTTCATACCCCATCCGCCATGGCACCGCTTGGCCATCGCATACCCAATGCGACCCATGCCCACGATGCCAACGGTCTTGCCTACCAGATCAAGGCCGATGTGCCCGAGGGGTTCCCAGGTCTTCCATGCACCCGAACCTGAGTAGAGATGTCCTTCGACGAGCCGGCGGGCAGCTCCGATCAAGAGGCAAAAGGCAATATCCGCTGTGGCTTCGGTGAGCACCCCTGGGGTATTCCCCACCTTTACCTTGCGAGCAGTAGCTGCGGGCACATCGATATTGTTGAAACCGACTGCAAAGTTGCTGACGACTTTGATGTCTGGGCAGCTATCCAGAAAGTTGGCATCGATTTTGTCAGTGAGCAGGCTCAGGATACCCTGGCAAGGCTTGGCTCGCGCGATCAACGTTTCATAAGGTGGAGGGAGTGGCTCATTCCAGAGATCCACCTCACACTTGCCAGCCAGAAGCTGCAAGCCTGCTTCAGGAATACGCCGAGTCACAAACACGCGAGGCAATGGCACTACAGACTCCTGTTGCGAGTGTGTGTAGGAGAAGACAGAAGTCAGGAGACAGAATAACTGATGTCTTCCATTCTGACTACTGGCTCCTGACTCCTGACTTCTCAAGAGCGTATTGATTCACTCTCAACTCTGAGGATTGTAAACCAACTCCCCCGCCTTGTCATGATCAAGCTGTACAAGATACCGCTAGTTTCTCTCCCTCCAGATGGTAAACCAAGCACAACATGCACGAATCAAGACGAAAACAGGCGGAAGCCATCTGGCGGGCAGGCGTGGCAGCGGTTCAACCCAGCCACTGCATCCCCACCGAACTCGAACAACTCCGCACCACCTGTGGCAACTGGAACACCCAGCGGCACTACCTCGTCATCGGCGGGGGCAAGGCCGGCGCTGCCATGGCCCAGGCCACCGAAGCCTATCTCCTGAAGCAAGGCATCCCTGCCAGCCACATCACCGGCTGGGTGAATGTGCCTGAAGGATCATCCCCCGCCAAGCTGCAGTGCATCCATCTCCATCCTGCCCGCCCGCAGGGGTACAACTTCCCTACCCCGGAAGCGGTCGCAGGCACCGAAGCGATGCTCAAACTGCTGGACAAAGCGCCAGCCGATGCCATCGTGCTCTGCCTCATCTCTGGTGGTGGCTCAGCCATCCTGTGTGCCCCCACGGTTCCGCTCGAAGACAAGCTCGCCATCAGCAAGCTCGTCTCAGGAGCGGGGGGCAGCATTCGCGAACTCAACACCGTCCGCAAGCACCTTTCCCACTTCAAAGGGGGCCAACTCGCTGCCCGCTGCTTTGCCAAGCATCCCAACAGGCAACTCATCAGTTTGATCATCTCCGATGTCATTGGCGATCCTCTTGATGTGATTGCCTCTGGTCCAACCGCTGTTGACCCCACTACCTTCCACAGCGCCCTGCTGGTGCTCCGGCAGAAGCGACTCCTCGACAAGACCCCGGGCACCGTGATGGACTACCTGCAAGCTGGTGTCGTCGGCATGAAGCCTGAAACGATGAAGCTTGCACCAGTACAGGAACCACAACTCCTGCATCGCCTCGTGGCCAGCAATCAGAAAGCCATTGATGCTGCTGCAGTCCATGCCGAACAGCTAGGCTACCAGGTGATTGAGTACGCTGACAAACGCGAACACGATACCCTCACCCAGGCAGCTTACTTCGCCGATCAAGTCATCAGTCAGGATCGCCAGCAGCCTCTCTGTCTGATCAGTGGTGGTGAGTCCACGGTCAAGCTATCCGACAATCCCGGCAAGGGTGGCAGGAACCAGTCGTTCGCTCTGGCCTTCCTCCTGCAACTTGATGCCCTGCTGCATCACGATCGCCAGGCTTGGAATAGCATCACCGCCCTCTTCGCCGGCACCGATGGCGAAGACGGTCCCACCGACGCTGCCGGCGCCTTCGCTGATGGTGAAGTCCTTGATGCCGTGAGCAAGCTACAACTCAATGCATCTACCCACCTCGACAACCACGACGCCTACCCATTCTTCGATGCCACGAAGAGCCTCTTCCGCACCGGGTTAACAGAAACCAACGTGATGGACCTGCGGGTGATATTGTTGGATAAACACTAGCCAAGAATGTAGCGGAACTGGCCTAGAGTTCCGTCGATGCAGAGAGTCCGATTTGATCTATCGCAACGTGTAAGCCGATAGTTGTACCTGTCGTTGACGTGCAGCCTCTGCCCCGCTCCAGACATATTTCCCGGTTACTAACGCACCCGAATGATGTAACCAGAACTGCTCAGGCAAATCTCCTGTTCGAAACAATGGAGTCATGGAACGCTGACCATCGTGAGTGATGGTAATGGCCCGGCGCCAGGTGCCCCACTGGACGCGCTTTGCCCTCATAATCGATGGATTAGATCGCAAGTCATTTTGTCGATGTTCGAACAGACTTAATACCATCGGCTTCTTCTGCTCACTTCCGAAACTCTCGATCAAACGAACCTTCATGCTGTCTTCGATGTAGTTCGCATTGGCGTATTCCTTTGCCAGTTCAGGCAACCGTTCCACTCCTTCGAGCACATCCCATCGGGTGTTTGCTTCTTGTTCATGAATCAGTGCTTTGACGTGACGTTTGTGTGGCTCTCGTTTGCCTTCGTGCTCATCAGTCACGAAGACGACATTGCCTTGACCCAGCATAGCGAAATCGATGGTTCCTCGGGCGATGACTTCCGGCTTCGTTGACTGCCCCTTCGGCGTGATCCAGAGTGGGCTGGGATCGCCTGAGTTGCCTCCATTGTGTCTCAATCGAAATCCAGCAAACCCATCAGTCATTTTCCCCATGGACAGGTACCGTATTTCCTTAATTCCGACATCTATTGGCAACGCAACCCCCTCGACTGATAAGCCAGCGAAAAAGTCTGGACCGCGCCTTCCGTCAGTCCATGAATACCATGAATGCAATGGTTTGACCTTATGCTTATTACCCCAGTCGAATGGAATGCAGTACTTCGTGTTCTCTTTTGGCCATGCGGTACTTGCTTCACCCGTTCTCATGTCAGTCGGATGATATGTCGCACCCTCATTGTTGTAGTTGGCAAACAAGGCAACAGTCTCGTCGTCAGAGAAGCAGTTCAGCTGCCAGCCTGTTGGTAAGCGAATCACCTTGCCCGACTTCAGGTTGAACCAGAAGTACAACGGACCATTCCCCGGACGAGGCCAACTTGTCCGGTCTCCCCCAGAGACCATGATGATAGCAGACTTCGTATGGGGAACAATGACGCAAGACTGTATCTCAGGAACCTGGCTGCCTGGAACAGTGAGGCCCGGAATCTCGAAGCTGACAACGGTGCCATTTCTGGCATCGATTGCACAAGGAACCCTGTCGCTGCAATTAACAAAGAGCCAGAACTTGCTTTCGAACGCTGCCCCCGTGAAGATGCGTGTCTTGTTTGCCGAAGGCACTCTACTTAGTTGCTCAGGAGTGGCTGTCGCAGTCATCGCCAGCGAATAGAGCGCTTCGTCACGTCGCAGGATCATGACATCAGAAGCTTGATCGACGAAGACATCATCCCAGAGTCCCAGTTCGCTGGCAGGGGTAACTTTCCCCTCCAGTAATGGCGGAGCCTGAGTCAGCTTGCTCCCTGGCTGCGGTTCCTGAGCACCCATGACCGACAACATGAATGCCCAGACAATAACTGCACTGCTCAAGTGTTTGACAATTGACATCGAATTCCCTCCATTATTTTGAAACTGTATTCTCAACCAGAAGACTTGCACTGTCAATGCGGCACAACCGCCTCAAGTGCCTACGGGTTATCCCGTAGGTCAGTGTGAGAGTCCCTCCCCGAAATACGAAGAGGATCGCCAAGCGATAATCGTACACTGCCAGTGCGTATCGCGAACTCGTAACATACTCTTTCCAACCTCTGCGAAATACTATGCGCGAAATTGCTACTCTTACTGACACAGACGATGCCCAGGTGCTGGTGGATTTCCTGCTCACCCAGAATATCCCCGCACTGGTACGAGTAGAGAACCACCAGGCCGAGATCTGGATTCGTCATGAAGATGATGTCGACCGGGCCAGGCAGATCTGGGAAGAGTTTCGGGTCCAACCGAAGGATGTGAAGTATCGGTCTGCTTCTAAACCTGCCAAAGAGTTGCGCAAGCTCCAGGAGCAGGTCAACAAGAAGTATGCTGCTCTCTACAAGGATACGGACGACTTCTGGGGCAGACCTCGCCCGAGCAAGATACCAATTACCATGGCTTTGATTGTGCTCAGCATCATTGCCACCATCTACATCGACTTCGGCAAGAACAACCAGCGGTTCATGCAACTGGCGATCACTGATCAATCAGCAGTGATTCTGCCCCAGCAGTGGGAAGGCAAAGACAATCGTGCCTTCGAGAAACGCATCTGGGAACAGCAGTGGAAAGCCCTGCAGCGTGGTGAATACTATCGGCTCATCACTCCCATCTTCCTGCATCTGCACATCTTGCATCTTGCACTGAACATGTATGCCCTCTACACGCTCGGCGGACTCATCGAGTGCCGACGCAACAAACTCTGGCTGATTACTTTTGTATTCGTCACCGGCATCGTCTCGAACCTCTCGCAATTCATCTTCCCCGATGCTTTCAACTTCAACCTGGCTGATCGCTTCCTGAATAATCAGGGTGTCATCATTGGGTCCCACCTCTTCGGGGGTATGTCCGGCGTTTGCTATGCTCTGTTTGGTTACTTGACTGCGAAGAGCCTCTACTCCCCCGAACCAGGCCTCGTCATCCCGCGAGATTCGATTTACATCATGATGGGCTGGCTGGTGCTGTGCATGACCGGTGCACTAGGCGATATTGCTAACACCGCCCACGTCGCTGGCATGCTGATTGGCGTAGTGATCGGGATGACACCCAAGTTCATCGATCAAGTACGAAAACGCATGACGAAGTAAGATTGTAGTCATCACGCTCCGTCGTGATGACAGCGACGATAAGAGTCCTAAACTCAACAATGACTGTTCGACACTATTTCCATCCAGGATCACACCATGCAGAAGCGTGCCAATGCATTCACCATGATGGGGCATTCCCTCACTCTCGTCGGCCCCGAACTCAAGAAGGGCGACAAGGCTCCTGACTTCAAGGTCTACAAGTTCGAGAAGGGCAAAGGCCTCGTTCCTGTCACTCTCAAGGACGCTCAGCAAGGAAAGGCCACTCTATTCAGCGTGGTGCCTTCGCTCGATACTCCTGTCTGTTCCGTGCAGACCCAGAAGTTCAACAAGGAACTGGCAGCCTTCGCAGGGAAGCTTAACAGCTACACGGTCAGCCTCGATCTGCCTTTCGCGATGAACCGCTTCTGCAGCGATGCTGCTCACACGATTGATCAGCTTCACAATCTCTCCGACTACATGGATCGTTCGTTTGGCGAAGCGACCGGTACTCTTCTCGATGAAGTCAAGCTCCTCTCACGAGCTGTCTTCGTCGTTGGTAAGGATGGAACCATCGTGCATGCTGAGTACGTTGGCGAAGCAGGTAAAGAACCTAACTACGAAGCAGCGCTCGCTGCTGTGAAAGCTGCTGTGTAAGTACCCATTCCCATGAAACTGTAAGGAGACACCCATGAAACGATTGTTGATTCTTGCTCTACTGATCACCGGCTGCGCTCAACCACCAGCTACACCTTCCAAGCCCATGCTGAAGTCAAGCAATACCACCGAGAAGAAGTCAGGGCACGATCATTCTCATGATGTAGGCCCCCACCAGGGAACCATCTTCGACCTCGGCAAATACCATGCAGAGTTCACCGTCGATCACAAGACCAAGACCGCCACGGTTTATATCCTCGGCGACGACATGGATACCCCGGTCTCGGTGAAGACCGACAAGCTGGAACTGACTATCAAGTCTCCTGCTTTCACTGTCGAATTGAAGGCTTCGCCTGACAAGAACGATAAGGATGGCAAGTCCTCCCGCTATGTTGCTGTTCACGACAACTTCGCCAAGGAGCAAGAGTTTGCAGGCACCGTCGCAGGTGTTATCGAAGGCAAACCTTCCTCAGGCGACTTCAAGGAAGAAGACCACAAGCACGAAGCAGGTAAGGAAGGGAAGAAGTAAGCTATCAACTGAAACAATCTCGTCTTTAGCCAGGTCCGTAAGGGCCTGGCTATTGTGTTAGACTGGTGGATATTTCCCCTCCGCATGAGCCGCTGCCATGCCAAGGTAGTGTTCGTTCAGCTTCCTGATCCTGGCCACCTCTTCATCGGTCACCTGGCGTACCACTTTGCCGGGCATGCCCATCACCAGTGATCGTGGTGGAATCACTGCTCCTTCGGTCACCAGTGATCTGGCTGCGATGATGCACTCTTCGCCGATCACACTTCGACCCAGCAGCGTGGCACCCATGCCAATCAAACTACCCCGCCCTACTTTGCTGCCATGAATGATGGCTGCATGGCCGACCACCACTCCTTCTTCGATCTCGTTCGGGAACCCCGGGTCAGCATGCATGATGGTACCATCCTGAATGTTGACGTTCTTGCCCAGGGTTAGTTGGGCCACATCACCACGAAGCACACAGCCGTACCAGATGTTAACCCCATCAGCGATCTTGACGTTGCCGACGACGGTGGCGTTAGCTGCGATGAAATAGTTGTCGATCCGTTTCATGGAGTGCTCTCAGAGGTTCTGGTGATTGTAGCCACCGGTCAATGACCGGTGGGGGTTCTTGCTCAATCCTACCGACACTATCCAGACATTGCACATGGATTGGAACATCTCGCGTGATCCACCACCGGTCATTGACCGGTGGCTAACGCCATCTGGTATTCCTATCGTAACACTACAATTCGAAGCACCTCATCTGGTATCTGACATGAACCCCGTTGTAGATCATGATCCTGAACTCTGGCAGGCCATTGCAGGCGAACAGCGTCGCCAACAGGAAGGCCTGGAACTGATCGCTTCCGAGAATTACACCAGCGCCGCCGTGCTGGCAGCCCAGGGAACGGTATTGACCAACAAGTATGCTGAAGGCTACCCCGGCCGACGTTACTATGGTGGCTGCGAATACGTGGACAAAGCAGAACAACTGGCCATCGACCGGGCCAAGAAGCTCTTCGGCGCCCAGTGTGCTAACGTGCAACCCCACTCGGGTGCCCAGGCGAACATGGCTGTCTTCCTGGCTGCTCTCACGCCGGGCGATACCATCCTCGGTCTCGACCTGGCTCACGGTGGCCACCTGACCCATGGCATGAAGCTCAACTTCTCAGGCAAGTACTTCAAGGTGGTTCACTATGGCGTTGATGCCACCACTCATCGCATCAACATGGATGAAGTCGCCAAGCTTGCCAAAGAACACAAACCCAAGCTGATCATCGCCGGTGCCAGCGCCTACTCCAGGCACTTCGACTTCCCGACGTTCAAGAGCATTGCCAGCGATGTCGGGGCACTGCTCATGGTCGATATGGCCCACATTGCTGGGCTGGTTGCTGCCAAGGTGCATCCTGATCCAGTACCCTTTGCAGACTTCACCACCACCACGACGCACAAGACCTTGCGAGGCCCACGTGGTGGCATGATCCTCACGAACCCCGATTGGGAAAAGAAGATCAACTCCGCAGTCTTCCCCGGCATCCAGGGTGGACCGCTGATGCACGTCATTGCTTCCAAGGCTGTGGCCTTCGGCGAAGCGCTGCGGCCCGACTTCACGGTCTATGCCAAGCAGGTGATCGCCAACGCTCAGGCCATGTCGGCCAAGCTGCAGAAGCACGGCTTCCGTATCATCTCTGGTGGCACCGACAATCACCTGATGCTGGTCGATGTCACCACCTATGGCGGCATGACAGGCAAGGTTGCTGAGAAAGTACTTGACCACGTAGGCATCACGGTGAACAAGAACCTGATCCCGTTTGATCCCCGTCCGCCACTCGATCCTTCGGGTATCCGCATCGGTACGCCAGCGCTCACCACCCGGGGTATGAAGGAACACGAATTCGAACGGATCGCTGACTGGATTTCAGCCGTGCTGGCTGCACCCGAAGATGCAGCGGTGATGAAGAACATTCACCATCAAGTACAGGAACTGGGTCGACACTTCCCTGCCCCTCTTTATCCGTAATTCACTTCACATTCGGTGATGTACTGTGTACGCTCCGGGGAGTTCATTTCCCCAGGAGCGTTTCATGTTTGATAAAGTGAAGTCTCTCGGAGCTGGTGGCGCTGGAAAAGCCTTCTCGCTGGTCGAGGAGTTCAAGGCATTTGCGTTCAAAGGCAACGTCATCGATCTCGCTGTCGGTGTCGTCATCGGTGCAGCCTTCGGCAAGATCATCGATTCACTGGTCAAGAATCTGTTCATGCCCATCATCAGCATCATCATGCCTGGTGATAAGAGTTACGAGAAATGGGTCTGGCAGATTGGCAACACCACCATTCCCTATGGCGCCTTCCTCGCCGATGTCCTCAGCTTCCTCATCGTGGCTCTGGCACTGTTCATCTTCGTTGTCAAATTCCTGGGCATGGTAATGAAATCGAAGAAAGCCGAAGCCGCCGCTCCGCCACCTCCCACGAAAGATCAGGAACTGCTGATGGAGATTCGTGATCTGCTGAAAGCTCAAGCGAGCAAAACCTAGTGCTACTTGCGATGGCAGCTCGCGGCGCAAGCAAGGGGAGAGGTGCAATGGCTCTCAGTACTTGCACGTCTCCCCTCGCTCGCGCGTCGGGCTGCCATCTGGCTCAACCTTGTTACAGTTTGTTTGCTCAAGGAGTCACTTCGTGTTGATGCTGTGCTTGCTCGGATTCATACCTCTAGTTGACAACTACCAGGCCACGCTTGTCACTGATGGAGTCAAATCCCCCTTCGCCACAGCGTTCGACAAATCGGGCACGCTCTACTTCGTCGAATACCAGGGCCATCGGCTAGGCGTACTCGCTGCCAATAACAAACCCACCTACCTGGCAGGCACCGGCAAGAAGGGGGATCGCGATGGACTCGGCACCTCTGCTGAACTCGATGCACCTCACAACCTGGCTATCGGCAAGGATGGTTGCATCTACATCTCCGATACCTTCAATCACAAGATCAAGAAGTACGACCCCAAAACGAAGTTTATCACCACTTTCGCTGGCACCGGGAAGGCGGGGTTTGCAGGCGACGGTGGCGATGCCCTCCTTGCCCAGTTCAACGAAACCTATCACATCACCTTCGATCCGTCGGGCAAGCATCTCTACGTGGTCGATCTGAAGAACCAGCGAATACGCCGTATCGAGATGGCCAGCAACCGCATCACCACCGTGGCAGGCACTGGCAAAAAGGGGCCACCAGTCGAAGGAAGGCTGGCATCCAACTCACCTTACAACGATCCACGATCATTGATCGTGGACGACCAAGGCCAACTCTACATCCTGCAACGAGGAGGGCATGATCTGTGGAAGGTCGATGCCGCTGGCAAACTCTCTCGCCTCGCAGGTACTGGCAAGAAAGGCTACAGCGGTGATGGTGGCCCAGCACAACAAGCACAACTCAGTGGCCCCAAGCACCTCTGCTTCGATAATCAGGGCAACATCCTGATTGCTGATTCTGACAACCACTGCATTCGCAAGCTGTCTCTCAAGACAGGCATCATCAATCTGGTAGCAGGCCGAGGAAAAGCCTCCCTGCCCGGTAGTGCAACTGAGATTTCACTCAACCAACCGCATGGCGTCACCGTGAAGCCCGGCACCGATCACATCTACATTGCAGACAGCATGAACAACCGGATAATCAAACTTATCAGCAAATAGTACGACATACCAGCCCGACGCGCGAGCGAGGGAAGACCGCGCAGTGGTGAGAGTTGACTACTTTTTCTGGCGATGCATGGTACGTATTGCCTTCGCGCCACGTCCCTTGCTAGCGCTAGCGCGGCGGGCTGGTATCAATCCCTCACAATGCTACCGCGATGCAGTTGCCCCTTGCGGATGATGTGAAACATCAACGGCTTGAACGTGGAATAGCTCTCGTGATTGAGAACATAGTTCACGTTGTCCATGTTGCACGTTTCCCAGTTCTGCAGGCCGACGAGGATGTCGCCAGTCTGGATGCCAGCCTTGGCAGCAGGGCCATTGGTGAGGACATCAGTGACGAGCATGCCGCCGTGGAGGTGGGCGTAAAGGCGGGTGATGGATTCCGCATCGCTGACAGACAGGCGAACGCCCACTTCACGCCAGAGGGGGTCGCCTGCTGGAGCAGCAGCTTTGCTCTCGAAGGCCCAGTCGATCGACTTCTCTTCCGTACCACGCTTGTATTTGATTGCCAACTTCTCGCCGGGCTTGGCTTCGATGAGTGCTCGTTCGAAGTCGAGACCACATTCCACACTCTGATTGTTGATAGCCAGGATGATGTCGCCTGTCTTCAGGCCAGCCTTCTCCGCCAGGCTTTCGTTCAGCACCTTTTCAATAACGAGTGCTCGGCCGGGGCTCTGTGCGGGGTAAACCCGATCCCGATACTGCAAGCCCGTGGGGAACGAAGAACGACGTGATCGTGCTAGCAGATCACTGACCGTCTCCAGCATGTTATCCACAGGGATAGCAAAGCTGATCCCCTGAGCACCTGCACGGATGGCCACATTGATTCCAATCAGTTCGCCATCAATATTGAGCAGCGGGCCACCCGAGTTGCCTGGGTTGATGCTGGCGTTGGTCTGCACCAACTGTTTGTAGTTCACTTCCTTGTTCAGCACCACATCCCGGCCGAGAGCGGAAACAATACCCATACTGACGGTGTGTTCGTAACCCAAAGCATTGCCAATCGCAATCACCGTTTCACCCACCATCAAGTCGCTGGAAGTTCCCAGCTTGATGACAGGCAGCGTCTTGCGTGCATTGATCTTGATCACAGCCAGGTCCGATTCCTTGTCCTTGGCGATGACGACAGCATCCATTCGTTCATCATCACCACTCAGGCGAACCTGGAGCTTGGTGACATCATCCACGACATGGTAATTGGTGACGATGTAGCCTCGCGGATCAAGGATGACCCCGGTGCCCATGCCGTTGGATCGGCCCGACGTGCCACCCATCGAACGGTCGCCGTAAGGCAACACGGTCTGGCGTTCGCTGTAGATGTTGACGACGGAAGCTTTGGAACGTTCCACCACGCCAACGATGGCAGTCCGGCGGGAGGGGACTGCAGGCGGGTCGCCCGCTACTCCCACCCCGGGCAGGGCAGAGAGGATCGCGAGTGACAATACCCAGAAGCGAAAGCGGCAGCGTGGTGTGGAACTCATGGATGCTTCGCAAACTAAGGGATGATAATGTGCTGGTTGAAATGAAGTTCGACTAGCCAGTACCCCTTGCTTAATCTGGGCGAAGTGGGATTGTGGGTAGTTGTGGAAACTTGTCGTGTAAGGAAAGAATCATGCCAAAGACGCTTGGCGTGACGACTATAATGGCCTTGCCTTCAGGGCTATCTCATCCGAACATTCAGTCAGGAAATCGACAATGTCACGAAAAGAACAACTCCTCCGTTTGATGGCAGACGATCCGCAAGATCCCTTCCTTCGTTACGGCTACGCCAAGGAACTCGAAGCCGAAGGCGACCTCGCCGGAGCAATCGATCAACTCCACCAGGTGCTGAAAGATTCCCCCGAGTATGTCCCCGGATTTCTTCAAGTTGGCCAACTCCTCATCCAGGCCGACCGAGTAGAGGAGGCAAAAGAGATGCTCAAGATGGGCATGCAGACCGCATTCAAGCAAGCGGACCACCATGCCTACTCGGAGATGGAAGGGTTCCTGGCTTCGATTGGGTAATGTCTACGCCCCCAGCCACTCGGGCGAGACCAGAAACACCAGTTCCCCTTCAGCTTTGCGGGGCGAGACTTCACATTCCACACAAGCCAATGCCCCCTTGGCCATCTTCACATGAGCTTCCTTGTCGCCCATCAAGTAAGCAACATGCTCTCCTAGATCAGGGTTGTGGCCCACAAGCAGGATGGAATTCACTTCCAATGTTCGCAGGTACTTCATCAGCTTCTTGGTCGATCCGCCGGGAGCCAGCAAGTCGAGATCGTTCGCCTCAGCAGCGGTTCGTCCCAGACCGGTAAGCAGGCCTTCAGCCGTTTCACGACAGCGTTGCAGCGGGCTGGTCAGCACCAGATCAAACGTCAAACCGACTTTAGTGACAGCAGCAGCCAGCCGATGTACCTGGGCTTTGCCTTCGTCAGAAAGGGGGCGTTCTTCATCGCAAGTAATCGTTTCAGCATTCTCAGGAAGTGCGTCGGCATGACGAAGGAAGTAGACTTTCATGGTGCAATCTCAGTAGGTGTAGTGGAATCTTAACGTTCTGCAGGCACCTGCCAAGACATATCAAATGGAAGAAATGAGAACTTCACAGAACACCTTGGTACAATCGTTGGCTGATCAGAGGAACTTCCATGACACCAACTGAGTTACTCGAACTCGCAATCCATGCCCGTGCGTTCGCCCGCTGCCAGTACTCCGGCTTCGCTGTCGGTGCTGCACTCCTGGCTAAAGATGGCACGATGTACACGGGTTGCAACATCGAAAACGCCAGCTACGGCCTCACCATCTGTGCCGAGCGGGTGGCGTTGCTCAAAGCCCTTTCGGAAGGAGCGAAACACTTCAGCAAGATTGCCATCGTGACCGCAGCGGAAACCCTCACCCCTCCCTGTGGCCCGTGCAGACAACTCCTCTGGGAGTACGCAGGCAACATCCAAGTCATCATTGGCAACCTGAGCAAGCAGACGATTGTCTATGAACTAAGCGAGCTCTTTCCGTATCCGTTCGATGCGGGGAACCTGACTGGTTTGGCAAAACCCTAGGGAGGGCGAGGCTCCTGCCGAGCCGCAGACTCACGACGACAGAAGTTACTCAGCCGTCGGGTCAAGTTGCTGCATCTCAATCTTGAGTGCCTTCGCAATCTTCTGTAGCGTCAAATGAGTGGGACTGTGATGCCCCGCTTCCAGTCGAGAGATGTGCGACTGAGGCAAGCCTGCTTTCTCGGCCAGTTCGGTTTGGGTGATGCCTGCAGCTTCTCGTTCTTCTTTGATCCGCTTGCTGACAAAAGCAATCCACTTGCTCATGCCTTCCTTGGGCGACTCGACCTGCACTTCTTGCATCTGACGATACTTCACTGGCTTGGATTCGAGTATCTCCAGAATAGTATCGAGTATTTCAGCACGGTCCTCATCATCGTCCGCATTCATCAGACACTTCTGCAGTTCGTACAACTCCTCACGCGACTTTCTGGTTAGCTGACGGCTCTTTTCATCAATCAAGAGAAAGGCCATCATCAGCGCAGACTGACTTGGGGCATTCCTGGTGAGTTGTCGAAGCTGGGTGATGGTTGGCATGGTTTGCTCACAGGTTGGAAGCAGCTTCCAGATACAAACGCATGCGTCGCTGGACGCGAAGCTTGATATGATCTGGAGTTGCTCCTTCTTTCTTCTTGTTCCACGTGGAAAGCAGAACTATCCGCTTTCGTGCATCATCAACATGAAAGTACACCCTCACGTTGTTCTTCCCGAGCGAGCCGCCTTTATCTCGGATCTCGTAGAAATCATCTACTTGATCAATATCGATGGTTTGACTGATTCGAGGATTCAATTCCTTCGCCAGTTCCTTAACTTGCAATGCTACGTGTTGATACTGTTCATCGTTCAGAAACGCGATTGCTTCTTCATGGCAATGCTCATCTATCAAAACCGTCCATAAGTAGCCTGGCTCTGGGCCACCACCTGCCTGCACGCCAGTCTTGTAAGGCTTCGATTCGTGCATCGCCACCCACTATGCAACATGGATGAATTATATAGCATCCGTTGCATATATCGCAAGCACATTTTCCCCCGTGCATTCCCTCCTCGCAGCGGGTAACCTAGAAGCATGAGTACACCCCCACGTCCACCTCTCGAAAAACGCGATACTGGTAACCTCCTCGGCTGGGTAGGCTTCTCTGCGGGGCTGGCCATCCTGCTCCTCGCTGGGTTGGCCCTGGCACTCGCTCTCACCAGCTTGCGGGAATACCTGGAAACCGATTGGGGCATCACCTTCCCGACGCCGCTCCCCTTCTCGTTCTGGTGGGTGATGCTCGGGCTCGGCATCGCCCTGCTGCTCCTCTACTTCCTGAAACTACGCCGGCAGAGCATGACCGTCTCCAGCACCTTCCTGTGGAAGAAGAGCATCGAAGACCTGCATGTCAACAGTCTGTTTCAGTGGCTCAAGAAAAACTTCCTGCTGCTCCTTCAACTGCTGGGGCTGGCTGGGATCGCCTACTCGCTCGCGGCCCCGACTACTTTCAGCGATGCCCGCGGCCGTCACTTCATTTTCCTCATCGATAATAGTGCCAGCATGGCTGCGGTGGATGTGGCACCCACCCGCCTTGAACTGGCTAAGACCAAGGTGAAGGAACGAGTCGATGCGATGGACACCAGCGACCAGGCCATGGTGATCCTCTTCAATGAAGAAGCCCAGATTCTGCAGTCGTACACCAACCGTAAGCCTGATCTGAAAGCAGCGATCGACCGCATCCCACAAACCCAGCGAACCACCCGCCTGCAGGCTGCACTCGAACTGGCGGAGGGACAAGCCAACCCACGCCGCTCTGCAGAAGAAGGTGTCATCGAAGACCCGAGTGTGAACATGGCCCGTTCGCTTGGCTCCGCAGAAGGCATCCAGACCGAAGTCCTCATCTTCAGTGATGGTCGCTTTCCCGATGTCCAGAACTTCTCGCTCGGCAAACTCCGCCCCTCGCTCATTACCATCGGCGCTGAATCAAACAACGTCGGCATCACCTGGGCGAACCTCAAGCGAGACGAGAACCGGCCTGATCTGTTTGAAGTCACCATCCGCGTTCAGAACTTCGGCAAGGATGCGATCAAGGAAGGCATCGCTCTCCAGCTCGAGACCTTTGCCTACGGCGACCGTACCGATGTGCAACTCAAGCGCCTGCAACTGGGTGGCAGAACCCGACAGGAACGGGATGCCAGCACGCCGGAAGGGGTGAAGTACAAGCAGATGATCGATCTGCCCGGCACCAGCGAACCGGAACCGCTCATCACCTTCACCGTGAAAGACCCCGGGCAAGGCTACCTCAAGATCGCCCTGCTTGATACCGCCAGCAGCACCACCTGGAAGGATATGTTGCCCAGCGACAACATCGTCTGGCTGGCGATCACGCCGGTCCGCAAAGCCCGCATCCTCCGTTGTGGCCCGAGCAACGAAATCCTGGATGCCTACTTCACTGCTGCGGGTTCCAAGGAACGGGCGGTCATCACCACCATCGATGGCAACGACCTTACCGAGAAGAACGAAACCTACAAACAGGCTCTGCAAACCGAAGCGTTCGACCTTGTCATCTTCGACCGCGTCGCCCCTGCGACAACTGAGTTGATGCCGCAGGCTAACACCTTCTTCATCGGCCAATGCCCGCCGTTCCCCGGTGGCAACTGGAACGATCTGCCTACGCTCAAGAAGCTGTTCGTGAAAGACTACCGTGTGGCCCACCCGCTGTTCAATGGCATCGAAACACTGCAAGGCATGACCGTCGATGAAGCCCGGGCCATGCCGCTGGAAGCTCGGCCCAAGCGAGCGTCAGCACTCATCGAATCGCAACGCGAACCGCTCCTCTGGAACTTCGGCCGCGAACGCTACAGCGATCTGGTACTGATGTTCCCGCTCGTCCTCGGGCAGGCAGGCAACGTCTGGAACACCAACTGGCCCAGACAACCCGCAGGAACGCTGCCGCTCTTCCTTGATAACGTCATCCTCCAGCTAGGTCGCTATCAGGAAATCGAAAGCCCCATCCGTCCCGGCGTCAACAAGCTCCTCAGCCCCGGTGGCACCGTCAGCGATGTCACGGTGAAACGTGTCGAACCCACTGCATCGAATGCCACCAAGATCACAAGGCGCCAAGGCCAGGACCTCGTCTTCGGCGACACCGATGTCGTCGGTCTCTACGAAGCCAACTGGGGTGAAAGACAACCCTTCCGCTTCAGCGTGAACCTCTTCGACCAGGAAGAAAGCAACATTGCCACAAGAGATAACATCCGCATCGGCTACGACACCGTGAAAGCCGAGCAGGCCCCGGTGAAAGCAAGACGAGAACTTTGGCAATGGTTCGCGGGGTTGGCACTGGTGGCATTGCTTATCGAGTGGGTGCTTTACGTGCAACGGATACGGGTGTGATGTAGTCTGAAGGCATTGATAAGACAGTCCTGGGTTAGAAGGTTTTGGATTAGATTTCAGAGTGAAGACGTTGCGTAACATCTTTGGAAAGCTAAAACACATCATTCTGATGTTTGTCTTCATCTACGACAATTACCGACGTCGCTTCTGTATCATGGGCAGTTGCAGACGACAATTCGCGATCATCTACATTAGCTCAAAGTATCTTCACCTAGTCTGCTTTAGACGCTCTTTCAATAATCCTCGCTTGACCATTGACACATACAGAAAGGCAGACGTTGTATTGACCGTGAATGACGATAAAAATTGGAAATACATGCATCGACTCTACTTATGTAAAGCTGACACGACGCTTGATACCATCTGGCTCTACCGCCATGATGTCATTCCAGAAGACATCAAGCGTGTCTTGCATAGCGGCAAGAACAAGTACATCTATGTTAAATATTCACAGCTATGCACCTTGTGCTACCTCATTGTTTTCATCATCGTAGTTGTCGCACTGCATCCTAAATAGCAACTTGACATCCCATCGGGATGCCTGACTGAACATCCGGGCTAAATACACCAACAAACGAAATCGCCAACCGAATCATTACTCATGAACATCCTCAACTACCTCATCGCTCAAGAAGGCATCAATTGGTCGCAGCCTCTCCAAACATGGAATTGGCTGCTACCACCCACTTTCACAGTCTGGCTTGTCAATCGCTTGGCTGATTTGTTTCTTGTTATGGAAGACGGTACGGTTCACATGCTTGATGTAGGTTGCGGTACACTGGAGAAGGTTGCCGACAATCGGGATCACTTTTGTGATCTAGCCAACGATGATGAACAAGCTGGGCAGTGGTTTGCTATCAAGCTTATTGATGAGTTGGTTGCGGCTGGGATGCATCTCCAACCTGGTCAGTGTTATGGGTTCAGAATACCTCCTGTAATGGGTGGAGATTACAGCATTGAGAATCTTGGGCCACTGTCTGTGACTGACTACTTGGGTTGCTACGGGGGTCTGCATCAACAATTGATCAAAGTGCCTGATGGCACTCAGGTTGAATTGAAAATCAGTAACCTCCCCATTCCATTAGATCTCACCTCATGCTCCACTACACCTGCCCATCGTGCAAACATCACATGACCGACCCCACCATGTTTGAACATCCCATGCGTTGTCCACAGTGTGGCAGTTCGCTTGGTGTGAATTTCTTCCAGCAAAAGCAAACGGAACACCTCGTGCAGCAGCCTCCCGCCATGTCCATTACGCTCTCATGCACGCAATCCACTTTAAAGTAGCTGGTATTTCCTCGATTCCCTCCATATCGCCTTGCAATAACCAGTCTCGCTGGTTAAGGTTGCCATCATGAAGAATCCTTCATGAAAGGTATGGTTCATGCAGTCCTCTCTCCTGTGGCTAGTTCTTCCTGTCTTCGTTCTGTCGGGTTGTGCAGCAGAGTCCTCTACGGAAACTCGAACGGAAGCAGAACGTCGGTTGCAGATCGTTGCCCAGATGTTCAATCGGTATTCCGCTTCCCATCAAGGGAATACTCCACCCAACGAGAAGGCTCTCAAGGACTACATCAACAAGCTGGCCACTGATGAAAAGCAGGGACTGAAGATCGAGAACGTCGATGATTTCCTGAAGTCACCCAACGACAACAAACCCTTCATCATCAAGTACGGCATTCGTCAGGCATCTACCGGTGCTGGTGGCAAAGGTCCTGTGGGAAAAAGTGGCGGAGCAGACAAAACGGGTCCTCCCAAGCCTGCTGTCTTTGCTGGTGAAAGTTCCGGGGCAAAACGCTATGTCGTCTACGCTAACGGCAAGACGGAACTGATCGACGAAGCTGAAGCTCTCCAACGGTTGAAATAACCTTCTCTCTTTTATCGAAACAGGTGTCTTATGCGGAGGTCGCGACAACGAGGCTTTACCCTCATTGAACTGCTGGTGGTGATTGCCATCATTGCCTTGCTGATGGCCATGCTGTTGCCTGCCATCCAGAAGGTGCGGGAAGCAGCCAATCGCATGAAGTGTGCCAGTAATCTCAGGCAGATGATGATTGCGATGCACCACTTCCACAGCGATTACAAGAGCTTCCCCCACGGTGGCAATGTGCCCTGGTCTGGCATCTGGCGTGATCTGCCCAATGGCATGCCCAACGATCCCAATTCACAAGGGGCTGGCTGGATGTTCCAGATCATCCGCTATCTGGAAGGCGATAACCTTCTGAAGCTGAGCGACTACCAGATTCAGACTACGCCGATCAGTTTCTATTACTGCCCTTCTCGCAGAGCCAATACCATCACCACCATCAGTGGTCGTGCGGTGAATGACTATGTAGCTGGGACGCCGGGCAACGGTCCCTGGACTTGGGATCAATACTGGATGGACACCATCTGGGTATGGGACATGAATGCACCTCCGGGCGGGGCATCCTACAAGGGTGTGATTGTGCGAGGCGAACGACTCACCAAGATTCAGCTCAACGAAGGCAGCATTCCCGATGGCACCTCCAATACCATCGTGCTGGGCGAGAAGTGGCTTCGCCCCGACAGCTACAAGGCAGGCGATTGGCATGACGATTCCGGCTGGACCGATGGCTGGGACCCCGACACCATTCGCTATTCCGCTATTCCACCCATCCGTGACAGCAACGGCAGCCCCTACGGTTGGGATGGTTACCAGTTCGGTTCCGCCCATCCATCGGGAGTCAACTATGCCTTCGCTGATGGTTCGGTGCGCAATGTGAAGTACGGCGCTGATCTGCAGTTCTTCAACTGGCTGGTCAATCGGCTGGATGGGAACAGCGTGCCGTTGGATAACATGGAGTAGGTTTGAACGAGAAACGATGAACCGGGCCTGGAGAGCAGGCTCGGTGCATCACTTCTCCGTTGGAAAGCTGACAAACGATGACCCAGTGGTTGAAATAGTACTTCTGAATAAATTCCCATAGGGATTCAGCCTTTGAACTGCTTGCCAGGGAGTGAACTGTTCCTCGGAATGTGAGAACGTCATGTCATAGAAGACGATTGATGAGTCGAGTTGCAGTTTAGATTGCTTGAGTGAGACTACCCAGTTGATTTCAATCAGCTTCCAGTCTTTCACATAGAAGTGCCTGCGACTTGTTTTGTATGTAGGCTGTGGACCAGACTCTTCCACGATCTTCTCGCCACTCAGCGCTCGCAGGAACTCGACAGGGCTTCTGGGTTCTTCGTCGATCAGCGATGTCAACTTCCTACTGAGATCATCAGCATTGAGCCATGCATTCGACCTGGGGCCCATCATTAGCAATGTGACCAGACATAAAAAGGCAATCGCATTCAGGCAGAGATGGGCTATGACCAACCCGGTTCGATAGATTGCTGGGGACATGATTCGTACCTGCATGAAGGCTCTACAGTACTTGGCCCGATGCCCGCATGCAAGGTCGTATGTGCCAGCCTCGAATTCTCATCGAACTCGCCTGAATCTTTCACATCTGCCTGAATACGTAAGCTATGCTACACCATGCCCTCGCCCGCTATTGAACTTACCAATCTCAGCATCCGCTACGGCAACTTCGTTGCTGTCGATAAGCTTTCGCTCTCGGTCGAACCTGGAGAGATCTTTGGCTTGCTCGGCCCCAATGGTGCGGGCAAGACGACGACGTTTCATTGCCTGACTAAGCAGGTGCCTGTCAGTGATGGTGTGGTCAAGTTGCTGGGGCACGATATTCACACGGGTTATGATCTCATCAAACCCCGTTGTGGCTACGTGCCTGATACCGAAAACCATTTCGACGACTTTACTGCCTACCAGAACCTGAAGCTCTATGCGAATCTCTATCAGGTGAGCGAGAGCCGAATCGATATCTGCCTGGAACAGGTAGAGTTGCTTCGTGCCAAGTATCTGCCAGTGAAGGCATATTCGAAGGGCATGAAGAAGAAGCTGCTGATTGCACGAGAGTTGTTGCACGAACCACAACTACTCCTATTGGATGAGCCAACTGCGAATCTCGATGTCCATTCCACGGAACTGATTCGGGGGTTGATCCAGAACCTGGCGAAGAACGGAACGACTATCCTCATCACCACCCACAACATGGGCGAGGTGGAACAGGTCTGCAACCGAGTGGCCATCATCAATCATGGCAAACTGGTTGATCTCGATTCACCCACTGCGTTCAAGACCAGACATACCGAACGGATTGTGGACATTGTGCTGGAATACCCCACGGGGTTGGTGAAGCGTTCGGTGCCACTGACTGACGAGGTAGCACGCAAGGAACTGGCAGAGCTACTCATCTCGGAAGTGCCCGTCACCTTACATACCCGTGAGTTCAACTTCTACCAGGCCTTCCTCAAGCTGACGGGGGAAGAATACAACTGATGCGCTGGCCCATTCTGCGAACGCTGCTTTGGAAGGAAGCTCTCCGGTTCCGGTACAACTGGGGCCTGCTGGTGATGCTGGCCGGCGTACTGGCCATTGCAGCCCTCATCTCGCTCGGCAACCGCATGGGTGACATTCCTGGTGCATCGAACCGGGTCATCAAGGCGGTGATCCTTAACCTGGCCAGCGACAATGATGCAGAGCGTACATGGTTGCAACGTCTGGAGGAACAGCCACCCGAGTGGTTTACCGAGAAGAACCGCATCCCCATCCTGCGCGGTTCCGATCCGCAGGCTGGCCGGCAGCGTGGCCTCGTCTACAAGGATGATTACCTCATCGTCACCTTGCAAGTGAAGCCAGGGAGCCAAGGGTATCGTGCCGAGTATGAGTATCCACTCCAGTCTCAGCAGGAAGCAATGCTGTATCGAGGCTGGATCAACTCCACGACTCAGAAGCTGCGTGGTCAGCCTGGTGTGGAGGAAAGGCTGCCTACCTTTACTGCCAGCCAGTTGAGTGAGAGCGAAGATCGCACCGCCAAGATCATCACTGCCCTCGTCATCTTTGCTTTCTATCTGCTCTCCTTCAATCTCTACATCACATCGACGGCAGAAGAACGGGAGAAGAAAGTGCTCCTCGCCCTGATGCTGACCCCTGCGCGGGCCAGCGAGATCATCGGAGCCAAAGTGATCTTCTATTCGCTGTTCAGTCTAGTCATCTCTGCAGGTGTGATTGCACTCTTTGATGCCAGTTTGCTGTTGCGACCACTCTTGTGGAGTACCATCCTCTGCGGTTCTGTGTGCTATGTCTGCATTGGCACCGTGGTGCTGTGCATCATTCGTCGTCAGTCGACGATCAATACCGTGTCAATGATGTACCTGATCGTGACTGCACTGGTCATTTCGTTGTCGGTGTTCCTGCTACCCTTCATGGTGCTTCGCTTCATGATGATCGAGAACTATCTCTTCCATCAGTTGGAATACATCATTGCAGGCAAGCCTAACCCGGTAGCACGGGTCTATCAGCCATTGATGATTGGCATCACCATTGGCTGGTTCTTTCTGGCCGTGTTCATCTTCAGCAAACGTGGCGTGGCTGTGGGGCAGGTACGAAGGTAAAAAGCAAAAAGACGGCGCTGCACAGCGCCGTCTCACAATGTGTGGCATAGACATTTCTGTCTGTGCCACTGATGCCCTAGTACTTGCTGATCCGGTTGACCGGAGCATACTCTTCGCCTTCAATCACCTGACCCGGCAGCCGATACTCCATGAAGTAGGCATCTTCATTGGTGTCTTCGTAGTAGTGCTTCACGACCTTGGTCGCCACGAAGCCCAACGACTTGAGGAAGAGCTGTGCAACGAGATTACTCTCACGCAATTCGAGTGTGATCTTGGCTCGTCGGTGGCTGGAGAGCTTGCCAATCAATTTCGACATGATCTGGGCACCCACGTGATGCCTGCGATGATGTGGATGGATAGCGAGGTTGAGGATGTGCAACCGATTGCGGTGCAGTTCGTAGATGACGTGGCCTACGACCTGATCGCCTGATTCGGCTACCATGCCGATGCAATTGCGCTGACGCAGGCAGTGAAGGAAGTCGTCTTCCGTCCAGGGGACGTGGAAGCTTTCCTGCTCGGTCTGGAGCACTTCGTTCATATCGCGACGAATCATCCACCGGATGTGGACGCGTGTTTCAACCGTTGTGCCGACTGATGCGCCCATAGTGGGCCTCCCCGTCCTGGGTGATTCGCTGCCCGCTTCCGTGCGGCAGAAGGCAATCCTACCAACACTGCTGATTTGCCTCAAGGTCAGCGTGCCGGGGGATTTGGATCATCGCAACCGTATCGTCCGCGAAACGCTTCCGCTGGGTACTTCTGCTGATTCTTCAGCATCTTGGCCAGGGTCGTGCTCGTCAGATCGAGGTCGAGTGCGTTACACAAGGCCAGCAGGTAGCTGAAGACATCTGCGATCTCTTCACCCATGGCAGCCTTGCGAACTGGATCCTGCTTCAATTCTCGTGAGGCTTGCGTATCAAGCCATTGCACATGCTCCATCAGTTCCGCTGCTTCGATGGCCAGGCTCATCGCCAGGTTCTTCGGGCTGTGAAACTGTTCCCACGACCGCTCGGCGACAAACTGCTGCATCGCAGTTTTCAGCGTGGCAATCGGCGTGTTCGCATCGCTGGGTGTCACAAGAACGTCAGCTTCCCCGTAGGATGTTCGAGCCACTGCTTCAACTCCCCCGAAGCAGTGGTCATCGAACGAAAGGGTGTATAGCCGGTAGCCGGATAGTGTCAAGCTGATTGTTGGAGCGCAAGCTCGTTCAAACAGGCTTGATGCAGAATCGATTGGTAGCCAATGGATTGTTTGCTAGTATCGTTCCAATATAGGAATGTTGACAAAAGAGCATCTGATATGCAGCTCAATTCGCACCGCCGACAGTTCCTGGCAGCAACTTCCAGTTGGCTAGCAGCAATCCATGCACCTCTCCTGCACGCCAGTGTTCTCACCAACGACACTGCGACAGAACCTCGCTTACTCCATATGACGTTGCAATCACACCGGCTGGAAGAACTCCAGCAGTTCTATCAGAAGAAACTCGAACTCCCGAGTAGCGCCGCAGCCACCGATGGGTTCAGTGTTCGCACTGGTCCATCCACCATCCAGTGGAAGCCTGCTGATGCGCAAACAACACCCTTCTACCACTTCGCCTGGAACATCCCCGAGAACCAGTTCGCGGAGGCCAAGGCCTGGCTCAGCAAACGTACCCCGCTGCTTCGTGACAACCTGACAGGCAAGGACGAAGTCCACTTTGCAGCCTGGAACGCCCATGCAGTCTACTTCCGCGACCCCGCAGGGAACATCGGTGAGCTGATCGCCAGGCACACTCTCAAGAATAGTTCAACGAAACCGTTCAGTGTGGAATCCCTGCAATGTGTCAGCGAGATCGGGCTGGTCACAGATCAGGTGACACCGATCAGCAGCGACTTGCAGAAGAAGTTGAACTGGTCGAAATCGGGAACAGAGCTATCCTTCGTCGGCGATGCCATGGGATATCTCATCGTCGCCCCCATCGGCCGCCCCTGGTTGCCTGATCGGCAACAGAAAGCAGCCGTGGCACCGGTGACGGTGCAGGTGAATCAGAAGTTGGCTGAACCCATAACTTGGGCTAAGCAGCCATTCACCATCAAGGGGAAGACTGCTTAGCCTTCGACTGTGCTTACCCCACCATATTCAAACTCACCCGCTCGGCGTCTTCTGCCAGCTTGCGCACATCCTGCGTGATCCGCATCGAGCAGAACTTCGGGCCACACATCGAGCAGAACTTGGCACTCTTGAAGACATCGTGAGGTAAGGTCTCGTCGTGCATGCGCTTCGCTGTTTCGGGGTCGAGCGACAGTTCAAACTGCTTGTTCCAGTCGAACTCGAAACGGGCCTTGCTAAGTGCATCATCCCGGTCACGCACACCCGGTCGGCCACGGGCAATGTCACCCGCATGGGCTGCAATCTTGTAGGCAATCACACCCTGTCGCACATCATCCTTGTTGGGCAAACCGAGGTGTTCCTTCGGCGTCACATAGCACAGCATGGCTGCACCCGCTTCGGCTGCAATCGCAGCGCCGATGGCAGAAGTGATGTGATCGTACCCCGGAGCAATGTCGGTCACCAAGGGCCCCAGCACATAGAACGGTGCTTCGTGACAGACCTTCATCTGCTTCTCGACATTCATCTTCACCAGGTGCATCGGGATGTGACCCGGCCCTTCGATCATCACCTGACAGCCATGCGACCACGCCTTCAATGTCAATTCACCCAGCGTTTCCAACTCGGCAAACTGGGCTTCGTCGTTGGCATCAGCCAGCGAACCGGGACGCAGGCCATCCCCCAGGCTGAAGGTCACATCGTGGGCCTTCATGATCTCGCACAGTTGATCGAAGTGGGTGTACCAGGGGTTTTCCTTGTGGTGAGCAATCATCCACTCTGCCATCAGCGAACCACCACGGCTGACGATACCTGTCACCCGATTACGGGTCAGTGGCACGTGGCGAATAAGCACACCAGCGTGGATGGTCATGTAATCCACACCCTGCTTAGCCTGGTGTTCGACCATGTCAAGCATCTGTTGTGGGGTAATATCTTTCGGGTCCTTCACTTGCTGTACGCACTGATAGATGGGCACAGTTCCGATGGGCACCGGGCTGGCTGCGATGATCTCCTGACGGATGCGATCAATGTCGCCACCTGTAGAAAGATCCATCACCGTATCGGAGCCGAGGTGAACGGCGGTGTGAAGCTTCTCGAGTTCTTCGTCCACCTTGCTGGTGACGGCACTGTTGCCGATGTTGGCGTTGATCTTGCACTTGGACGCCACGCCAATGCACATAGGCTCGAGCTTGCCCTTCAAGTGATGGATATTGGCAGGGATGACCATGCGGCCACGGGCGACCTCATCACGAACCAATTCAGGCTTCAGGTTCTCGCGCTGGGCAACGATCTGCATTTCCGGCGTGATGGTACCAGCGCGGGCTGCGATGAGTTGAGTCGTCATGGGTGCTTCCTCAAAAAACGAGGCATGAGGAAGCGATTGCGAGAAGATGCTCTAGCCGCTTGCCCACGCCGGCATGATCCGGATCGGGTCGTTAGGGTCTGTTCTCAGCCTGGGAGAGAGCGGTCAGCTATTCGCTGTCAGCCATCAGCCAGACACCCCTAGCGTGTTACTATCTTACGTTGTTCTCACCCGAAAAGGCAAGCAAATGACGATATTCGTTGCAACTGCCTCCTAGAATAGTGGTATGAAATTGTCGAAGTTCGATGTCCTTGACGATACCTATGCCGCCCTGCTGGCCACGAAAACGCCAGCTGAGAAGGTGGCGATGGTAGGTGATGCCCACGAAACGGCAAAGATTCTTGTGGCTGCAGGTGTTCGGCTGCGACATCCTGACTTCAACGACGAACAGGTAAGGCGAGAAGTATGCAGGATCATGCTTGATGCGTCAGATTGAGTTACTTCAACAGATTGTTACTTCTCTCGATCAGCAAGGCTACCGCTTCATGCTGGTCGGTTCCTATGGCAGCAGTTTGTACGGCGAAGCCCGATTCACTCAGGACATCGATATCGTCATCGAACTAAAACCAGATGACGCAGACCGCTTTAGCACCCTCTTCCCATCCGAAGACTTCTATCTCAGCAAGCCTGCCATCGTTGATGCCATTCAGCAGCATTTCACCTTCAACGTCATCCACCCGAGTTCAGGCAACAAGCTCGACTTCATGCTCCCCACCAACAATGCCTGGGGACAGAGTCAACTCGACCGCCGCCAGGCTGTTGCGATATTGCCAGGCTTTACGACCTATGTTGCCTCTCCCGAAGACCTGATCTTGGGCAAGCTTTGGTACCATCATCAAGGCGGAGGCGACCGTCACCTTCGTGATATCGCAGGCATGCTGAAGGTGAGCAAGAAACTCATTCGACAGGATGAAGTAACCTGGTGGGCCAAGTTACTTGGTGTCGAAGCCCTCTGGGAAGAACTCCGTACCAATAAATAAACGCTGCCGAAACTCGACAGCGTTGTTGGTCTTGAGTGGCACAGGCATTCCTGCCTGTGCGCACAGACAGGAATGTCTGTGCCACCAAAATTACCTAAATCAACGAAGCAATCGGCTTGCCTGCCTTCTCGCCAGAGATCTTGCGAGGACGGCCCAGAGGATCGCGGATTTCTACATCGGGGTTGATGCCCAGTGCCGAGTAGAGCGTGGCAAACAGATCACCCACGGTGCACGGATCATCTTTCACGCTGGTGCCATCCTTGTCGGTGGAGCCATGCACGATGCCACCCTTGATGCCACCGCCACCGACCACGACTGACCAGCAGCGGGCCCAGTGATCGCGACCACCATTCTGATTGATCTTCGGTGTACGGCCAAACTCCCCCATCCAGCAGACCACCGTGTTCTTCCACAGCCCACGGTCGACCAGATCCTGTACCAGTGCGCCCATGCCCACATCCAGACGATCCAGCAAGCCACCACGTCGCTGCATGCCACCACCGCCGGTTGCATTGCCGGTCGTGTGCAGAGCCTGGAAGATGTTGTTGTGGTTGTCCCAGCCACCGAGATCAACTTCGACGCAACTCACTCCTGCTTCGACCAGCTTACGAGCGAGCAAGCAGCCTCGACCGAAGTTGTCGGTGCCGTACATCTCTTCGTACTTCTTGTCCATCGGCTTATTGCCATCGACCTTCAGGTCGAAGACGTTCTTCAGCTGTGAGTAGGTCAGATCGAAGGCCTTCTTGTAGACATCGGTATGTGCCGATGCTGCTACGCCTCGGTTCTGAGCAGCGAAGCCCGTCTCGACTCGGGCCAGGAACTGGCGACGGAAGTCACCTCGAATCTTCTTGCTGTTCTCATCACCCAGATCGCCAGGCAGACTGATGTTCTGTGGTGGCGAGCCCGGGTTCTGCACTGTGAACGGAGCGTACGACATACCCAGGAAGCCCGGGCCTTCCGACGTGCCACTCACGCTGATAAACGAAGGGATGGCCAATTCCTTGGAACCAATCTGTTGCGAAGTCACCGCCCCGATGCTCGGGAAAGTGATGGCAGGGTTCGTCGGGTAGGCCGTGTGCATCAACGTGCGGCCCCGTTCATGGCTGCCTTCGTTGGTAACGAGTGAACGCACTATACTGAGGTGCTTCATCTGCTTGGCGACGGTTGGCAGGTGTTCGCTGATCTGAACGCCATTCGCAGAGGTCTTGATGGGCTTGAACTGGCCACCGGTCGATTCGCCGGGCTTCATGTCCCACGTATCCATGTGGCTAGGTCCGCCACTCATCCACAGGATGATCAGGCTCTTGTTTTCTTTTTTGAGCTTGTCTTGTACCGCATGCAGGCCCTGCACGAAGCTGATGCTGGGTGCAGCCATCAGCGAAAAGCCTGCCATATGTTTCATGAAGTGACGACGACCAATACCGCCGGTTGGTAAGCCAGGCATCCACATGGGAAGAATCCTTGGGGTATATAGAGACGCAGCACTGCTGGGGAGGATACTCAGTTAACCTTAATCTACCCCATAAAGTTCCGCTAAAGCAAGGGATTTCCCCACTTAGTACCCGTTTCGCCCTTGCAGGCCATTTCGCCCATGGCTATAAGGCGGCAGAACGAAGGGAAAACTTGAGGAGAAATCACTCATGCTTGCTATATTCTTGTCAGTGCTTATCTTTGATGAACCACAACCGTTCACACATTTCCTGCCAGAAGTGTTTTCGGGATCTGAATCCAAATATGTATCACTGCCACACAACCAAAACACTCCATTTATGTTGCAGTACGAATGGAAACTCAACCGCGATGAGGTTGCGGTCAGTGCAGTACCAAGCAATCGGGAGACGTGGACCGAGTTTGCTTTAGTGCTGAAGCCCAAGCTACCAACACAAATCAAAAGAACACATAAAAGGCCATCTGCATCATCAGGATTTAGTCGGATTCGGGGCAGGGATTATCCTTGGTGCAACAATCTTTGGAACTATATTCTGGTTACTCGGTATCCTTTTCAACAGCACGACGATCATTCAGCTTTCTATGACTTGACTCGTGAGCCTGATAGCCTGCATCCCCACTACGAAGGTGCAATAAACTCGTACCCACCTATCACCGCCCGCGCCAAAACCATCGAAGCCCTCGAAGCCAAACTGCTCGAGATGTACTGCGACTACATCACGCAGATGGTAGAAGAGGATACGCTGCAAGCAATCAATAACGCAAATGCCAATAACCCACTAGAACGTGCTCCCAGAGGCAGGCTGGATATACCAGATATTCAATTTGGATACTGACAATGAATAGCGCGTTAGATACCAGCCCGCCGCGATAGCAAGGGAAGACCGCGCGACGGCAAGACATATTCCTTGGCGAAGGATATTGACGTACCCCTGTCGCGAGACGTTCCCTCGCTAGCGCGTCGGGCTGGTATACATTGGGCAGGTATCATTCAGAATATTCTCTGCGTTCACTTGCCGTATTTAGTGTACATCCGCTAGCGTAACTTCTGACAACCTATTCCGTCAAGAAGGGAGCGCTCCATGTCTCAAGTCACCCCCGTTGCGCCAATCACGCCTCGCCTGGAACGGCGTTGGCTCATCAACCAGTTCCTGCCTCAAGGCGAACTTGTCCTGCTCGATGGTGCCACCGGCGTTGGCAAATCCAGCGTCTGTGCCAACATCGCAGCCTACGCCACCCGCCTGTGCAGCATGGCACCCATTGGCCCAGTGCTTTACATCTCGTCCGAAGATCAGGTCGACCTCCGAGAATTCCATATCAGCGTGAACGATCCCGATGTCAGCCACATTGTGCAGGCTCAGTTCGAACCGGAAAGCACACGCGATCGCAGCGACCTGATACATAAGCTCAAGCTCTTCATCGCGGACATGATGAAGGAACACCAGCCCCGCCTGGTCATCATTGACAACGTTGAGTCACTGCTCGGCAACCCGGAAAAAGCAGACCTTTTCGATGCCACCCGCTTCTGGCAGTTCCTCAAGAAAATGTGCAAGCTCACCGGCATCACCATCCTCGCCACCCGTCTGCGAGGCATCCATGAAACTCGGGCCTATGGCCACTTCGTCCGCCAGGGAACGCAAGCCGCTGACTACATCATGACACTCCACTGGCATCCCATCCTACCCGAGAAACGTGTCCTCACCATCGCCCGCAACCTGCGTGGTCCGGTCGGCGACCAGTGGCATCTCCGTTACTTCTCCGAAGGTCATTACCTTCCCATGTTCTGCACTCCTGAGGAACATGTGAGGCCCGCGAAGTCACCCCAAACCTGGCAAAGTGATGATGCTGTGCAACATCAGCAGGCGGAGATCAACGACAAGATTCGCGAGAAGATAGGCGACACCATGATGCCCGCTTCAGAGCTTCAAGAGTATATCGTAAAAACGCTAGGCTACTCTGAACGGATGTACCACAAAGCCCTCGGCAAACTCCGCTACGAACGCCTCCGTCATGGCAACATCTGGGTCTACGCCTCGCCCAAGGTAGCCACCGCCAAGCTCGAAGCCATTGATGAGGAACGCAGAACGATCGCCAAGTATGAACAGGAATACTTCGAAGAAGCGAAGGTGAGATTCCTCGATGAACAAACAAGCCGGGAGGAACCCGATGTCATCCAACCCCCGCGCGCACGAGGCGCTGCGGTAGTTGGAGTGCCGCCATTAGGCGGCGAGCAGAGAGCAAGTGCGTGACCAATCGCCCTTCCCCCATTTCCAGGAATGGGGTAAGCTAGCCCCTCTTTCACCAGTGGGTTCTGGCATGGATGCCCGACCGATTGCATTCATTACTGGCATTGCAGGCCAGGATGGTTCGTACCTCGCGGAGTTGCTCCTCCGTCAAGGCTACGTCGTGCATGGGCTCGTTCGTCGTACCAGCGACAGCTACCCCAGCCGGCTACAGCATCTCCATGGCCAACTTCACCTGCATCCTGGCGATTTGTTTGATTCATCTTCTCTCACCCATTTGCTCTATCAAACCAAGCCTCGTGAAATCTATCACCTGGCTGCACAGAGCGTTGTCTCGCAAAGCTGGCAAGCGCCGATGCTCACGGCTGATGTCACTGCCATTGGAACACTGCGACTGCTCGAAGCTATCCGGTTGGCATGCCCCACAGCACGGTTCTACCAGTCGTCCAGCAGCGAGATGTTCGGTACGGTCACCGTCAGTCCGCAATGTGAAACCACGCCGTTTCACCCGCGCAACCTCTATGGCGTCTCCAAGGTCTTCGCTCATCAGGCCACGGTGAACTACCGGCAACACTATGGCCTCTTCGCCTGCTGTGGCATCCTCTACAACCATGAATCGCCTCGCCGGGGCAAAGAGTTTGTGACCAGGCGGGTCAGTCACGGGGTTGCCCAGGTAAAGATGGGGCTGGCTGATGTGCTGTCACTCGGTTGCCTGACTGCTCAGCGGGACTGGGGCTTTGCAGGGGACTACGTCGAAGCGATGTGGCGGATGCTGCAACAGGATCAACCTGACGATTACGTGATAGGTACCGGTAAGCTTCATAGTGTGGAACAACTGGTGTCGATGGCGTTCGATGCAGCAGGCTTGGAATGGCAGCACTGGGTTGAGACCGATGCTAGTCTAGTAAGGCCGCCCGAAGAAGTGCCCCTCTGTGCCGACCCTCGCAAGGCTAACCACAAGCTAGGCTGGAAGCCGAAGTTAGGATTCCGTGATCTGGTGGGCATGATGGTGGAAGCGGATATTGCTTTGTGTCGCAAGTCATCACCTACATTACTGAGTCTTCCGGCAAGAAGACTGGCAAAGACGGCGTAGCGCTTCTCTCAACTATTCCCAACGCTACCTGTGCTGCTTAGGATAACGGGGTCAACTCGTTCTCTCCCGAGGCACCCATGTCTGTAGTTCCCGATCCACTGCCTTTGCGTCGTATTGATCACGTCAAGTTCTTCGTAGGTAATGCCAAGCAATCGGCATACTTCTACCGCAATGCCTTCGGGTTCGATGTAGTGGCGTACTCCGGTCTCGAAACCAAGAATAAAAAGGAAGCCAGCTATGTGCTGAAGCAGGGGCTCATCACCTTTGTGTTAACTTCGCCTTTGCACGAAGATCATCCCGAGAACTACCGCCTGATGAAACATGGCGACGGGGTGATGGATATTGCCATCGAAGTAGATGATGTGGAGAAGACCTACGAGACGGTGATCAAGCGTGGTGCCAAGAGTGTGCTGGCCCCCACGGTGCAGGAAGATGAGACAGGCAAACTCCACATTGCCACCATCGCTGCTTACGGCGACACACGCCATTCTTTTATCAATCGCGATCACTATAAGGGAGTGTTCGCCCCAGGCTACAAGGCACTCGACCCTGACCGATACGGTCCACCTCGCATGACACCAGTTGGCCTACGGGCGATTGATCACATCGTAGCCAACGTTGAAGAAGGCCACATGACCCAGTGGGTGAAGTGGTATGAAGAAGTGATGGGCTTCTCGCTGCTGGTCAGTTTCGATGATAAGGATATCAGCACCGAATACTCAGCGCTGATGTCGAAGGTGATGCAGAACGGTACCGGCAGAATCAAGTTTCCGATCAATGAGCCGGCCCAGGGGAAACGCAAGTCGCAGATCGAAGAGTACCTCAACTTCTACCATGGCCCGGGAGTGCAGCACATTGCCCTGGTCACAGGCGATATCGTGAAGACGGTGAGTGCCATGACCCAGAACGATGTCAGCTTCCTGCGCGTGCCTCGGGATTACTACGATACGCTACTCGACCGTGTAGGCAGCATCAACGAAGACGTGGAAGAGTTAGCCAAGCTGGGCATCCTCGTTGATCGCGATGAAGACGGGTATCTTTTGCAGATCTTCACGAAACCAGTGGAAGACCGCCCAACGTTGTTCTTTGAAGTCATCGAACGCCATGGGGCGAAGAGCTTTGGCAAGGGGAACTTCAAGGCCCTGTTCCAGAGCATCGAACGGGAACAGGATAAGCGGGGGACGTTGTAGCGCAAATCGGGGCAAGAGGACTAGCTCTTGCCCCTTTCATATTCATACTGGATGAAGTACAGTAGCGTATCGCAAGATTACTGCGGAAACTAACGCCTCTCGGCTCTTTACTCAAAGCAAACTCACCACAACTTGAATCAAATTTGTAAGCAATAGCCATCAGCAGTTCGCCAACGTCATACCACCGCTACGCTCGCCAACGTGTGCCTCCTCGGCTTTTTGGTCGTATCCGGTGTGCCGGGTACGGCAAGCATGCATGGAACTGAAATGAGCCGGAGGCGAAGCAAACGGGCAGTGCGGGCAAGATGAGTAGCCTGCTTCAAGTCGATATCCCACTTGCCTAGAGATACAAGCCGATCCAGGACACCCGGGATCGTTGACCGGCACCAGCCAGGGCGTGATTGTGGCACGAATCACGAATCCCTGGCAGCATTGATGCAGGATCGGCTTACACCTTATGAGTGCAAGGAGGCTCTCGTCCATGTTTAAGCGCTTCATAGCGCCTCTGCTGTCAGCAGTTGTAGCTTGTACCATGGTCCCTGTGGCCATCGCAGGCGACTGCGGAGCTTGCGGTTCGAGCAATGTCACTGCAAGCACAGGAGGCTCGGGCCTCTTCAGCGGTTTGGCCAATTTCCGACTGGGCAATCGCGCCCGCTACGAGACGGTTTATGACACCGTCATCGAAAAACGACAGCACACCACGTATCAGAACGTGGAAGAAGTGCAGATGCGCCAGCAGACTCGCACCGCCTATCGCGACGAGCAGCGCACCGTAACCAAGACTGTGAACGAAGTCGAATACCGTCAGGTCGAACAGACCTGCAACAAGACCGTTCACGAAACACACTACAAGGATTGCAAGAAGATCGTTTGCAAGCCTGTGTACGAAACGGTCATGAAGACGATCACTGAATGCAAGCCAGTTTGCGAAACGACCTACAAGGAATGCTCCAAGGTTGTTTGCAAGCCAGTCGCCGAGACGAAGACCCGGGATGTGAAGTTCCAGGTTTGCCGTCAGGTTGCAGAAGAGAAGGAAGTTTCGAAGACTGTCTGCAAGCCAGTTTGCGAAACCCACTTCAAGGATTGCACTGTCACTACCTGCAAGCAGGTTGAAGAGTGCGTCATGAAGACGGTTTGCGAAAAGGTCTGCCGTCCAGTGTGCGAAACCAAGACTGTCTGCAAGAAGGTTTGCGAACCAGTTTGCGAACAAGTGTGCGTGCCTGGCCGTACCACGACCAAGCTCGTCCGCGAAGAAGCTACCTGCTTCACTGATCCTTGCACGGGTGCAACCTGCAAGAAGAGTGGTGCTCTGAAGCTTCAGACCTGCAAGGAACCAGATCGTATGGAAACCCGTACGGTCAACAAGACTCGCACGGTTCAGGAACAAGTGCAAGTGACCCGTAACGTCGTCGAAACGGTTCAGAAGCAAGTTCCTACCCGCGTTGTCAAGAATGTTCCTGTCACTGAAGTTCGCAAGGTTCCTTACACCGTCACTCGCCTGGTTCCTACCACTGTTGTTGAACGCGTCACCGTGAACCGCAATTCACTGGGTGCATGGGTTGACAGCAAGGGTCGTACCTACGATCACGACGCATCCGGCAAGAATGTTGATGCTAATGGTAATGTGATTGGTGGTAGTGGTGCTGGTAACAATGCAGGTGGCAGCGGTGCTGCTGCTGGCGAACCTATCGGCAACACCACCTGGCAGGAAGGTGCTTTCGTCAACCGTCGCGAAACCTACACGGAAACCCGTATGGTTGCTGAGACTGTCGTAGAACGCATCCCTGTTCAGACTCGCCGCATGGAACAAGTAACTCGCCAGGTTCCTGTCACTGTCAGCCGCATGGTTCAGGAAGAAGTTGTCACCCGCGTTCCTTACACGGTCTGCAAGACTGTTCCTGTGACTGTGACCAAGACTGTGCCAGTGTGCGTCGCCAAGCAAGTGACCTGCACCCAGACTGTCAAGGTGCCTTACTGCGTGACCGAATGCGTACCTGTGAAGGTCTGCAAGCGAGTTCCAGTAACGACCTGCGTCGATGTGTGCAAGAAGGTTGCTCGCCGCGTACCAGTGTGCGAAGCTGCTTGCGTCGATCCATGCAAGGCTCAAGCTGCTCCTTGCCAGCCAGCTAACCCTTGCGAAAACAAGTGCAGCGATCCTTGCAAGCCTAGCTTCAGCGAACGTCTCTCTGGCCTGTTCTCACGCCGTGGCAACTGTGGTTGTGCAGCAGAATGCAACAGCTGCGGTTCAGCATCCGCTGCTCCAGCTGTCGCTGCTCCTGCCGCTGCCCCCATGCCAGCCGCTAAGTAGTCTACCTCCTGCAGCTGACCTTGTGTGAGGTCAGCTCACCTTAACGGGGTGGTTGAGCAATCAACCACCCCGTTTTGGCGTTTTATGGCCTGATTTGGTCATTATTATCTGAGATGAAATTACTTTCACACATCCTTAAAGTGCAAGCTATACTAGGTTACAGCACTGAGGAATGTACAAATGGCCGTGACTGTATCGCGTTCAGGTTTCATCAATACGGTCAAGAAGAGCGGTTTGATTCAGGATGATACCTTGGGTCGGTTGATGAACTCGCCCGAAATACTGCACACTGAGAGTTTTCCCCCTGAAAAACTTGCAGAGTTCTTCCAACAGAAGAAGCTGCTAACGGCATTTCAGTGCAAAACATTGCTTACAGGGAAGTACCGTGGATTGCTGCTGGGGCCATACAAGATACTCGAACCCATTGGCAAAGGTGGCATGGGGGCCATCTATCTGGCGGAACACACCACATTGCAACGACAGGTGGCCATCAAGATCCTACCTACCGAAAGCGCCCGTAAACCAGAATTGCTGCAGCGGTTTTACCGGGAAGCTCGGGCAGCAGCTGCCTTGGATCATCCAAACATCGTTAAACTTTACGATGTCAGCCAGGGAGCTGGAACGCACTTTCTCGTCATGGAGTATGTACAAGGCAAGAACCTGCAGCAGGTGGTCGCCTCGCGAGGCCCTATTCCTTATCAGGAAGTGGTGAAGTATCTGGTTCAGGCTGCAGAAGGCCTGAAACATGCTCACGCAAAAGGGTTCGTCCATCGAGATATCAAACCAGACAATATCATCATCACCAAAGAAGGTATTATTAAGATCCTGGATATGGGACTTGCTCGCTCATTGGAGAGTGATCAGGACAATGTTACCAAAATGATGAACCCCAATGCCATCTATGGGAGTGTGGATTATGTTTCACCCGAGCAATCCATTGGTGGCAAGGTCGATGCTCGATCCGACCTATACAGCTTGGGTGCTACTGCTTTCGCCCTCATCACTGGGCGAGCACCATTCCAGGGAACTTCTGCACAAGTCCTGGTAGGGCATCAACTTAGCCCGGTTCCTTCTCTTTCCAAACTACGAGCTGCTGTTCCACCTGGTATTAATGCCATCGTGACGAAGTTGCTGGCCAAGAAACCCGATGACCGATTTCAGTCGGCGGAAGAGCTGATTGATGCCCTCCTTCCCTGGATGCCCGCCCCCAACGACGGTCTTACTCCTCATTCAGGCACGATGACGAGGCCGATGCAGCCAACCGAAACTCAACGTTCCGTAACCACTCGTCGTGTTTCCTCTGGGACGAGAGAAGAACAGACAGTGAAAAACACACGGAAGCCTAAGGTCGTTAAATCTGAATCGATGTCGGTACGAACGAAGCTTGCCTTAGGGTTGGCCTTGGCAAGCATTGTTGTAGCTATCACCGTGGTCGTGCTGACTCTCTCCAGTAGACCAGTGATGAAAGAGAACCAGATTAGCACTCCTGCTCCAGCGATCACTCCTCCGGAACAGCGATTTATTACGAGTGAACCCGCACGACAAGTGAATGCCACTCAATGCGAATATCTAAACTTGTCCAGACATGCAAACGCTATCACCACCCGAAATATGTTTAGCGAGAACCCACAATCGGGAACAACTGACACACTCTCTTTCGCCCAATACGGCCAACAGACAATACATGGAATCCCTTTCCAATTAATAGACCCTCAAGGCACGACGAAAGCCAATGCGTTTATCTTTGGTGGTGGCGATTCACCATTTACTCAAAGCAGGTCAGAAACTCTGAAACTTCCTTGCAACTGCTCAGCGAAGACCATCTACTTCCTGGGTGGGATTTCGGGATGGGCTTTTCCATTCAACACTGAGAAAACAGTCTCTCTACTGGTTGATATCCGATATGAGGATGGCAGTGTCGAGTCGCAAGAACTCATCAATGGTGTCCATTTTGCCGACTGGCGCATGCCTCAGGGGCAAACTGAGAAAGCTCCCGTCATTAAGCAGGATGATAGGGAAAGACATCTTCGTTACTTCACAGTTACGCCGCGGTCGACGAAGGTCATTCGTGACATTGAATTCAGTAAAGGGGTTAATCAGCGAACTGCCCCAATCTTCTTTGCTATTACTATCGAGAAGCCAAACTAACCTTTGATAATCTGCTTCAGAACTTCGCGGAGTTTCTGATGTATTTTGGAGCGGCCCTTCGCGAGTTGTTGAGCATCCCCCAAGGTCAGGCATGGATCAGGAAAAGGGAGAACCAACAAGGCTTCCTTGACACCAGGAACCAGAGAATACTTCCGGGACTCCAAGGCAACTTCGATCTTGCATTCCCGCAATAGCTCGAGGTCGCGGTAAAAAGTCCGTATATCGATCTTGAGTTTGCTGAGTACCTGGGCTCGGGTGCGAGGTCCTTCACCCAGCAGTTCAACCAGACGGTATAGGCGAGTCGCCCTTTCCAAGCTAACGGAAGCCTGGCTTGGTGGCGGTGGAGCTTTTTTACGTTTGCTACTCATCAGATAAGTTGTCCATCCTGTTGAAGTGAGTAGCGCGGGCAGGGTTACCCGACTCTCCTAGATTCGCTCTTCTACCCAAATAGTAATGGGCATCCAGTCTGTTGACAAGAGGTTGTCAACGGTTGCGATCCTTCGATGAAATTGATTATCACTTATGAAATCACCTCGTTTTGTGCTTTGTCACTTGCCCTTGACCAGTTGATGAATTCGGGTATCTCCCCACGATGAAGGGGATATCAGTTGGAGTAGTCTGACTGCATCGAAGGGCGCTTTATGGCCAGCTATCGGCAACTTGCTGCGTACATCCTCATGCTGAGTGGACTCCTGAGCATGGGTTGCTCGTCAACTCATCAGAATCCACTGCACGTCTTCGCGCCCTACCGTGGTGCTCCCATGGGCGAAGACCTGCGCTCACCGCCGACCACAGATCCACGCTACACGCAGCCACCTACCTATCCGCCTGCTTTGCTGAAACCGGTAGCCAAGATTAAAGATGAAGAGAGTGGTACGGGGTTGAAGCGGGCACCTATCGGTTCATCTGCCATGCCGATGCCTGGCAATGCCAGTTCCATGGGCGGCCCAGGTGGTTTCTAACCTATCTTGACCATAAGACTACATCATCCTCTGGTGATGTAGCGAATGGATCTGTCGCAGTTTCCTGATAAGCCAGCCTACGATATTGGCACACGTGCCATGGTCAGCGAACGAGGTCCGCGCGGACACGACTTCGCCCGGCAAGTCCTCGGTACTGTCGCCAGCGATCTCAGTAAACCAGTCAACCAATTACAGGTTCTCGATATCGGCTGTGGTTACGGCCACACGGCACTAGCACTAGCTGAACAGTGCGAGTATGTGGTAGGCATTGAACCCTGTGCTGAACCGGCACAGACTGCTCAGCGACTTCAACAGGAATCACGTGTACAGAATGCAGAGTTTCATCACGCCACGCTGGAGGGGTATGAAACCAAACGTCGCTTCGATCTCATCATTCTCGATAATGTTCTGGAGCATCTTCCTGATCAGCAAGGATCACTGAAACGCATTGCCGCCCTGCTCGCTCCAGGCGGTGTGCTATATCTGCTGGTTCCCAATAAGTACTGGCCGATGGAGGTACACTATCATCTGCCTTTCCTCGGCTGGTTGCCTGTCGATCTTGCCACTCAGTATCTGAAAGCAACCGGGAAGGGCACCGACTACACCGATGCCAGCTATGCACCGGGGTTTCTCAAGATCGTTCGCTTGATGAACCGCGAGAAGAGCTGGCGCTGGCGGTTTGCACTGCCTGCGAACCTGGCCTGGACGACAGCTGGTTCAGCCTGGCACTATCGGCTGGGTATCGGACTGCTGGAGCGATGCCCAGCACTGTGGGCCATCTCGAAAGCATTCCTCATCGTGGCCCGGAAGCGGAGTGCCTCGCCATGACATCCGCTCTCTCGGTGCTGTTACCTGTCTATCAACCTCGGCTCGACTATTTGCATTCAGCCATCGAGAGCATTCTGCATCAATCGTTCAGAGACTTTGAACTGATCATCATCGAAGCACCATCTTCTGTCAGTATCGCTGCACTGCTGGCGAAGTATGGCGATGCACGGATTCAGCATCATCGTTTCCCAGACAAACCTTCGCTGGTGAAGCAGCTCAACTACGGTTTGCAACTGGCCCAAGCAGACATGATTGCCCGCATGGATGGAGATGACTGGAGCCATCCGGAACGATTGAAAAGACAATGGGACTTCCTGCAGGAGCATCCCGAGATCAGCGTACTGGGAACGCAGATCTGCATCATGGATGATCGTGCTCGGCCGATAGGCTTTCGCCAATATCCAACCGAGCCCGAGCAGACAGCTCAACTGCTCAAGCGGTATAATACCATCGCTCATCCCAGTGTGATGTATCGCAAGAAGCCTGTTCTCGAAGTGGGAGGCTACTGGTATGATCGCTTTCCAGCCAACGAGGATTACGAACTCTGGTGCAGGCTGGCGAAGCGAGGGTATCGCTTAGCCACACTGAACGAACAGTTGCTTCGGTACCGCATTCATCCGCACGCTATGAAATCGGAGAAATTGAAGAAGATTCTGCGTGGCACCAGGCTGGTGAAGAGACACTACTATTGTAGTAGCATGTCGATGGCTGACAGGTCACGATACTATGTTGAAGGTGCATTACTCAACCTGCCTGGCTGGATGATACTACAGCTTTTCAAGCGTATGAACTACCGAAACGAGGCTCCACCATGTTCCGTTTCCTGATACTCGGGTGTCTTCTTGCTTCCTGTCAGTCACAGGCACAGGTTACCAAACCGACAATTTCTACAACGGTTGCTGCTGAGCCACAGGTAATGGCCCCGGTGCAGTCGGTGAATACCAATTGGGTGAACGTTCCCACCAAACGAGTGGCTGTTGGGCAGAACATCTGGCTGGAGACCGTGCCTACTCCTGAGCAGGCTTTGGGAACACTGGTCAGCGAAGCACTTCAGCAAGCCGGTAGCCAGGGTGCGGTGGGCAATTCATTGGCAACTGCGTTACCCAAGCAGCCAACGATCAGTTGGCAAAAGCGGACACCGGGGATTGATCGACGTGTAATTGTTGATCTGGAAGTGGTACTACAGCGTGGCTTCCTGGAGCATCTCTTCTCACGCAGTGAAGCAGGGAAGAACCACGAATCGCTACTCTCGAGTCCATTTGATGCTGAGGTACTGAATCTTGCATTGATTGGTGCAGGTCTGAAACCGGGTAAGCCTGCCAAGTTTATCAACGAGAATCGTGAACAGGATTTCAAGCCAGCGACGGGCGAAGTAGTCAAAGTGTATCTGGACTATGTAGATGAAACGGGGAAATCCATTGTGGTACCTGCCCAGAACTGGGTGGTGGCTGCGAAGGACAATAAGCCACTGACTGCAGACTGGGTCTTTGCGGGAAGTTATCGAGGCATCATGGAGACGGCTCAAGGCGAAAAGCATCCATTCTTCGGAGCCAATGATGGTCGAGTGGTGTGCCTGACCAACTACGGGTCAGCGCTCTTGGACTTGCCGATTGAGAGTATTGACAGTGATCCACAGGGAGACAGTCTGGGGTACAAAGCCAACACAGCAGTGATTCCCAAGGTGGAAACCAAGGTGCGGGCTATCCTGGAAGCTGCGCCGAAGAAGAAATAACTAAACAAACAGATCCCGTCGCCAGAACCACAGCAACATCGTTGCAGCACTGATCAAGGCAGGCAGCGCGTAGCTGAGCTTCAGCCCGGGGTTGCGCTTGGTGGTGAAGGCATATCCCCACCAGACGATCATCACCAGAGAGACTGCGACTATGGTTCCGACGAACAGAAAGAACCACCACAGTGGCCCGACCCACGCGCCGATAGCAGCCATCAGCTTGACATCGCCTGCACCGCACTTCTGCATCTGCCAGAGCATTGAGAACACAGCGAACGCGAGTAGTAATCCCGCAAAGCTGAAACAGAAGCCTTCAACGATGCCACCGAAAGTGCCTGTTAAGCCAAAGTAGCGTCCTGCGTCGCCCAGCGAGCCTAACCAGCTTGCCCGAATCAGGTTCATCACTAAGCCCAGCAACAGCAACGGGGCTGTGATGATGTTTGGCAACCGTTGTTTAGTGAGATCTGTATAGACCAGTGCTATCAGCCCAGCGATGAGCAGCCCGTAGAAACACCAGCCGAATTCAGACGAAGGAAAGAACCGTATCACTCTCACCATCCTTGGAATAGTTGATTAGGCAGCACGGCCAATGATATAGCGATGTGGATCAACCCTGGTACGAAGCAACTCCAATTCGCGTTCCGTAGGTTCAGCGGTTACTGTGACATCCGATACTGCATCAATGGTAAAGCCTGTGCGTTCTTTGACCAGTTGCATCGTGACACCGGGATGCAGGCTGAGTACCTGCATCCGTTTCGTCGTGGGATGATAACCCATCACCGCTAAATCGGTCACCACTCGATAGGGGCCGGTATCCTTTGGCAATCCTGCTGCTTCACGTGCACCGGGGCCACTCAGGTAACCAGGCGTTGTCAGGAAATCGAGCTTCTCGACAAAGCGGCGTTTGTCGTGGTTGGTCATGGTGATGACGTTCCAGCAGAAGCTGGCGAGATCGTTGGCGCCACCGCTACCAGGCAGTCGTACTTTGGGTTTCTTGGGAGTGCCGCCGATGTGGGTACTGTTCAGGTTCCCGAAGGCATCGATCTGTGCTCCGCCGAGGAAGGCGTAGTCCATCATGCCTCGCTGACAGGTTTCCATGATCTCCGCCATCGAACTGGCGAGCAGGCCGCGATAGAACGTGCGGGAATCGCCCACGGAAACCGGCATCGTAGGCAGAATGGGGGCAGCCCCGCCTGCTTCAAAGAAGATGACCAGGTTCGGAGCATGAGTCTGCTGGGCCAGCATCGCTGCTGCACAAGGGCCACCGGTGCCAACTGTCACCGTGCGGCCATCTTCCAGCAGACGTGCTGCACAGCAGATCATCAGTTCCATGGGGTTGTATGCAGCCATGCCATCTCTCACACTGCAGTAGACTACAGCACTTATAACAAAGAAAAACGGAGGCGACTACTGTTCGCCTCCGTTTCATGATGTTCCGTCAAGAAGAACTACTTCTTCACTGCAACCGGTGCAGGTGCTGGTGTTTCGTCAGCGGTGACAGCAGCCAGCAGTGAGATTTCTGCCTGCAAGCCACCATCGCCCAGGCGACGCTTGGCCAGCTTGACGATACGGGTGTAACCACCGGGGCGGCCTTCGTATCGTGGTGCAAGCACATCGAAGATCTTCTTGACGCAGGTCTTGTTGTTACCCATGCGGGCAACAGCCATACGACGGTAAGCGATAGCCTGTGGCTGGTCGCCTGCATTTGCTACCTTCTGGGCACGCTTGCCGAGGGTGATGAGCCGTTCGACGAACTTGCGGAGTTCCTTCGACTTGGCTACCGTCGTGGTGATCGATTCGTGTTCGACCAGAGCGATGGTGAGATTTCGCATTAACGCCCGGCGGTGGGTGCTGTTGCGATTCAGTTTACGGCCTGACTTCATATGACGCATGGTCATGTTCCTCAATGAGGATGGTCGATCCAGGGTTGGATCGATGCTTACCGATTAGTCACAAGTGTTGCAGGTGGGTAAGCGGGTTCCCTGCAACCTTGATTTTCAATTACATCCGGCGGGCTGTTGGCAGCTTCATGCCCAGATGCATCTGGCGTTCGCCCAGCTTCTGTGTGACTTCCTTGAGAGTCGTCTCACCGAAGTTGCGGACTTCGAGCAGTTCATCTTCAGTGCGGGTCACCAGATCACGAACAGTGGCAATGCCTTCCGATTCGAGACAGTTGGTGGCACGAACAGAGAGTTCGAGTTCAGCCAGGCTCATGTTGAGCTTGCGCTCGAGTTCCGCATCAACCGTGTTCACAGGAGCAGCAGTTGGCTCTTCGACTGGTACTGATACGCCAGGATCAGAGTAGTGAATGAACGGATTGAGGTGCTTGCGGAGAATCTTGGCTGCTTCCACCAGAGCCATCTGAGGTGTGGTGGTGCCGTTGGTCCAGATTTCGAGAGAAAGCTTATCGTAGTTGGTCTTCTGGCCAACACGGGTTTCTTCCGTTTCGTACTTCACGCGAACAACAGGGGTGAAGCTGGAATCGACAGGAATGGTACCGAGTTCACGATCACGACCAGCGTTTTCTTCAGCAGTGTGGTAGCCACGACCATTCTCGATGGTCATTTCCACCACGAAAGGAACGTCGGCGGTGAGAGTGGCGATCACGTGTTCGGGATTGACGATTTCAACTGCTTCGTCAGTGATGACATCCGCGCCTTTGACCACACCCTTTTCATGGCGATCAATGCGGATGACCTTAGGCTGATCGCTCTTGTTCTTGATGATCAGGCTCTTGATGTTGAGGATGATGTCGGTGACATCTTCGACAACGCCAGGAATCGTGCTGATCTCGTGCTGTACACCGTGAATCTTCACCTTGGTGACAGCACTGCCTTCCAGGCTGCTCAGCAATACACGACGCAGGCTGTTGCCAACCGTCACACCGAAGCCACGTTCAAATGGTTCGACGCTGAACTTGCCGTAGGTATCGGTGAGGGTTGACTGATCAGCGATGACTTTGCTGGGAAGCTCTAAACCGCGCCAACGAATACGCATTTCCAATCCTCCGCAGGGGTGTATCGCAGGTTGCTCGGTATCACCTGCCTAAGCCCCGCATGCTTAGTAACAACCAACCGAGAGTGAATCGTTAAGACGAAACAAGCGGGCTGGTTCACCCGCTGCTTCTTGAGTTCTTTTTAACAATTCAGGCGGATTTGTCCACCTGAGTTGCTTACCACTAGCGAGTGGAGATTTCGATGATGAGCTGTTCGTTGATGTGCTTGATGCGTGGATCAACATCATCCCGGCTGGGCAGGCGAAGCATCTTGCCTTCAGGTGGTTCTTCGCTGGTGCGCTGCAGGTAGTCAGGCACGGCTGGTGGGTTCTGGCCGAAGGAGAGCTTAGCCATCTCGCGGCTTTCCTTGCGATCACGAACGGTGATCACATCATTGGCCTTCACCAGGAAACTGGGGATATTGCAGCGGCGACCGTTCACCTGGATGTGACCGTGAGTCACCATCTGGCGGGCAGCAGCACGGCTCATGGCGAAGCCGAGACGATGGATGACGTTATCCAGTCGGCGTTCCATGAGGACCAAGAGCACTTCGCCGGTATTGGAGGTAGACCGTGAAGCCAGTTCGAAGACACGACGGAAAGGACGTTCGAGAATGCCATAGAAACGCTTAAGCTTCTGCTTCTCACGCAGACGCAGGCCATATTCGCTGAGCTTGCCACGCTTCATGCCGTGCATGCCGGGAGCCGTCTTGCGGCGTTCGACGGCACACTTAGGCGAATCGCAGCGGGTGCCTTTGAGGTAAAGCTTCTCGCCTTCGCGGCGGCAGAGCTTGCAAACTGAATCGATGTAACGTGCCATGGGTATCCGTCATTTTAAGCTGACAGCTAACAGCTATTAGCTGTCAGCTATCGAACTTTGGTTGTCTTGAGAGATGAGCTATTATTCTGTTGGCTGTCAGCTGTTAGCTGTCAGCTCGATTACACGCGGCGACGCTTGGGTGGTCGGCAACCGTTGTGAGGCAGCGGGGTAATGTCTTCAATCGCTTTGATGGCGAGACCTGCTGCCTGCAGAGCGGTGACTGCGGATTCACGACCAGAGCCTGGCCCCTTGATGCGGACTTCCACTTCGCGCAGACCATACTTCATGGCCTTGTCTGCAGCTACTTCCGATGCACGCTGGGCAGCGAACGGGGTGCTCTTGCGGCTACCCTTGAAGCCTACGGTGCCTGCGGAAGCCCATGTCAGCACATCGCCATTGGTATCGGAGATGGAGACGATGGTGTTGTTGAAGGTGGCGAGGATGTGTGCGATGCCTCGCGATACATTCCGCCTAGCTTTCTTCTTCTTTGCTTTGGCCATGATTCTGCCTTAAGTCCTTCAACCCTCAAACGAGGGTAGCTTCATTCGATGAAAAGACCCAGGAGCGCAAATTTGTGCCCTTGGGGTGCTTGCTTGTCCGTGTGGCTGGTCACGAGGAGAGCCACATCATTCACAAGCGGCTTAATTGTTAAGGGGATGGCAGGCTTAGCCCTCACCCCCAGCCCCTCCCCAACAGGAGAGGGGAGAGCGGTTATCCGCGCATTTCCTTGACGCCCTTCTTGCCTGCCACCGTCTTGCGGGGGCCCTTGCGAGTACGAGCGTTCGTGCGGGTGCGTTGCCCACGGACAGGCAAGCCTCGACGATGGCGGAAGCCACGGAAGCAGGCGATGTCACGCAGACGAGCGATATTCTGCTGGATTTCACGGCGAAGGAAGCCTTCTACCTTGAAATCGTTTTCGAGCATCTTGGCGATTCGGGCGAGTTCATCATCACCCAGTTCGCGTGCTTTGCGTTGTGGATCGATATTGAGTCGCTGACAAATCTGAACACTGGTGGTCGGCCCAATGCCGTACAGATAGCGCAGCGAAATGTGCGTGGGCTTATCTGGCGGAATGTCGACACCCATAATACGGGGCATGCAAACTCTCCCTTAACCTTGTCGCTGCTTGTGGCGCGGGTCTGTGCAGATCACATATACTTTGCCATGTCGCCGTACGATCTTGCACTTATTGCAGATACGGCGAACACTTGAGCGTACTTTCATGTCGCTGAACCTTCCAAACGAGACAATCTCCCCATTTCCGGGGAGGCTAGTCATCGTAGGTGTAGCCAATGGAGTGGCAAGTGCGATTCTGGTTTTTTAGCGATTGTACCCGGAATAGTACCTACTTTCCGGGATATCACCCTTTCCAGAATGCTTCTGCAGGCTCCAGGCTGGTATGGCATTGAGATAAGGCGGTGAGAAAACTCGTCCATACATGTGAACCGACTTCGAGTGGTACTGAAGGAAAACGGGTTGCAATATCAATCAATAGTTGAAGGCATCCGGTCAGTCCATACCAGGGAGGACTGGTCATGTTCATTCCCAGCTGCTGAGCCTGCTCCATCAACTCTTTCATCTCACGAATGATGTCGTCACGCCTTGCGGGGAAAAGCGTAGGCTGAATCAGCTGATACTGTTGTGAACAGGTATGCAGCCTGGCAAAGAGTTCGTCTCTAGTGATGGCAGGATGATTGGCACGCTTGCCCCAGCTGAGCAATTTGCTTAGCCACGATTTCGGTTTGGCGTAGATGGGCTTGGTGGGTTCAAACGGCAATGAAGGCAGTAGCGCATCTGACCGCGAGCAGCGTAGCGTTGCCTGAAATGCTACCGGTTGAGGAGCTTGGCACCTTAGAGACATAAAGCAGTCAGAATCAGCTAGATAACTATCCACCCACTGATCAGGCATCTCAACCGGCTGAATCACCTGGTGTTGCTTACCATCGACATTTGCAATCCGGCTGTGGTCTACTGCCAGGAACGAAGTGAATTTGCAAAGGACCTGATACTTGAGTGACAACCCAATGATCATCTGTTCCGTGTCATGGCTGGGACGAATCGCATAACCATCTTCCAGATCACGAAGTCTGTGTTTGACCCAAAGCGTAGTCAGTGCTGGAAGATCCTGACGCACTGCAGGTATCGATTGCTCCCAGGGTTTCCCATTCACCGGTTTGGCAGAGACGACAAAAGTAGCCGAGGGCTTTCCCTGATAGCGACCTCGAATGGTAACAGGCGCGCCAGCAAAGAGATCAGGCAGGCGTGCAGGTATCAGGCTATGCTCGTCTAACTTTATACCATCCGCTCTTATCTGCAGGTTTTGTAATACGGGATCACCAAGCCTGCGCTGAACCTGATCGATCACCGTTTCGAGTTGCTCCTGTGATTCGACAAGGAAGCAGGAGCCAATGGAGATGTCAGCCAGTTGCTGAAGGAAGCCCATGTTCACAGCACGGTCTATTCCCAGTGCGTGGATACGAACCTGTTTGCAACGGTCGCCCAACTGGCGAAGGAGTTGAGATTCATTACCTACCTGGCCATCGGTTATCAGAACGAGCGATTTCTCTCGCTGTGTGTCTTTCGCCGCACTGAGCAGCGAATTCAGCCCACGGTCCAGTGCGGACAGAATCTCGGTGCCACCATCAGCTGCGATGTTGTCGAGAAATTGAAGTGCTTTGCTGCGGTTGCTGTACGTGGCAGCGTCAAGCCAATTCATACCGATTGGTTCGATGATGGTGCTATCAAAAGCCAGGATGTGAAATCGATCCTTGTCGCTGAGTTGCTCAATGATTCTTGCACATGCTCGGCGAGCAGTCACCATCTTCCAGCCTGCCATGCTGCCTGAATGATCCAGCAGCAGCACGACATCACGAGGCTTGCAGGACTTGAATTCTACATTGGGAGGCAGGAGCGTCAGTGCAAAGATTCCTGCCAGCGCGTCTTCATCTGGATGCAAGACAACACTGGTCTGGATGGCATCATTGGCCAAACGATATCGCAGGATGAAATCGCGATTCAATCGCTCACCCGGCTTGATACGCAGACACAGGGCATCAGATTTGTCTTCTTCGGTGATGGCATGAAGTGAAGACTTGATCAGCTGCGGACGCAGACTCCCGTTGGGGAAGCGAACGGCAATACGGAGAGCGACCGGGTTGGGGAAGCCGGGCAACAGCACGGGCGGAGTGATACGCGAAGCATCGGGGACTGCATCGGTATCAACATGCGTTCCTGCGCCGACTGGCGAACGATTCAAGGGTGATCCCGGGATATATCGTGGTGCTACACACAGTGGAAAGCGGAATAGAACCTCGCCGTCTGTGCAGGGTAGTGGCTGAGCTATTTCCAGATGGACCTGCACCCGTTCACTGGGAGGGATGTTACCTACCCGGATGGCAAATACGCCAGGACGTTCCTCTTCGGTGATGGCAGCCTGATGGCCTTGCTGGATGGCCTCTCGGTATTCACGTCGAGCAGCGGCACGTTCCTTGAGTTCACCTTCGATCAACCGATCACCAATCTTCATGCGGAAACGTTGCACCGCACCCCGTTCTGGAAGGGGGAAGATATAGGTGGCTTCAAGGGCAATGTCGTGGGTATTGACGAAGGTTTGTTGCAGGAGCAGTTGGCCAGTGAGTCCTTCCAGGGTCGCATCCAGCTCCACCGATTCCAGAGGGAGCATTCCGCGTTCTGTGCGAAGAGCCCCCAGGCCTGGTTCGGCACTCTCTGCGTGTGCAGGCACTTCAACGGGCAAATCGGCATCGTTCATCAAAATGACAGAAGGCAATACAGGCATGACTACTCCTCATTTTCTGAAAGTGATTGAGAAGAACTACTCGAGCTACGAGGCATGTACTGCTTCGTCAGCAACTTTAGTAAAGGGGCAGCAGCTCCACGTAGTGCAGCTGCGTCGTACTCGTCCAGATTGACCACGCCATCCACATGCAGCTCAACACCCGGTGCAAGCTTGATCGTGGTACGGTGTTCAACTCCCGTCGAAGATGGTTCTGTTAGGGCAACAGTTGTTGGTGCTGTTTTCCAGAAGCTTTCGTCTTCACTGAGGGGAACATCTGGCAGTGACTGGACAGGAGAATCAGCAACGGTAGATGTTGCAGACAGCCCGGCGAGTTCAGCCGTCTGACTGTCGCTGGCACCGAGCAAGCGCTGCTGGATGTCTACCAGGGAAAACCCGCGGGCCTGCAATCGCTTGATAGCGAGCAACTGATGTAGATGCTTCTCGCCATATAGCGCAGTTCGGCCACGAAACGATAACGGCGGAGCAAGTATTCCCTTGGTGGTGTAGTAACGGATTGTTCTCTGATCTGGAATCAGATTGACTCGCCCGCTTACCTGCTTAGGGCCATCATTGGCTAACTGTATAGCGACCTGCGCTGACAGTTCGTCGAGGGTCCAGTCGGTTGGTTGGGGAACTACCATGTCAATAATCCAGTACTTCTTGGATTTTAACAGTGTTATACGACAGTGTCAAATACATGTGACAGTTTTCTTTTGTGTGGGAAATTACACGATCGACAGGTCATTCAGACAATCAATCTTGCTCGTCTGCTTGCTACTACGTGGTCGGTGCTCATACAGTAATCAATTGCCTCTCCTGGCAACGATACCGAGTGAAGAACATGCCTCATATTGCGATTGTTGGCGCCACGGGCGCGGTAGGGGCGCTGATGCGCCGGGTAGTTTTGGAACGAAAGCTGCCTTACGATTCGATCAAATTCCTGGCTTCGGCTCGCAGTGCCGGTCAGCCTATTGAGTTTGCTGGTAAATCTTACGTTGTTGAAGCTCTGACACCTGAGGCATTCAAGGGTGTGAACCTGGTTCTGTCGAGCACGCCTGCTTCCATCAGTAAAGAGTGGAGCCCGGTGGCTGCAGCTGCTGGCGCCTTCGTCATTGACAATTCGTCAGCATGGCGAATGGATCCCAAGGTGCCACTAGTGGTGCCTGAGGTGAATGCACATCACCTGAAGAAGATCCCCAAGAAGATCATTGCCAATCCCAATTGTTCAACCATTCAAATGGTGGTGGCTCTGCAGCCTCTACATGCGATTGCCAAGATCAAGCGTGTGGTGGTGGCGACCTACCAGGCATCTTCTGGCAAGGGAGCTACCGGCCTCTTCGATCTCGATGCACAAGTTGCAGCGCTCGGCCAAGGCAAGCCCGTCCCCTCTGCGACGGCCCACATGGAGCAGCTGGCAGGCAATGTCATCGCCTACGACTGGAAGCTTGGAGAAGCAGGCTACAGTGAAGAAGAGATCAAGATGGTCAAAGAGACCAAAAAGATCATGGGCGATGAGTCCATCCAGGTGGCACCTACTACAGTTCGCGTTCCTGTGCGTACCGGGCATAGTGAAGCTGTCAACTTGGAGTTCCACTCGCCGATCACTGTGGAACAAGCGAAGGCCGCTCTATCGAAGGCTCCGGGAATTGTTCTGCTGGATGGCTACACCCCGGGTCAGGTGCCTACGCCACTGATGGCTGAAGACAAGGATGAGGTCTTCGTGGGCCGAGTGCGAATTGATCCAACGGTGCCGCACGGTCTACAACTCTGGGTAGTGGCTGATAACCTCCGCAAGGGTGCAGCGACCAATGCTGTGCAGATCGCACAGGAGTTGATCAAGCAAGGTATTGTGAAATAGCACTATGCCAGTACACCCTCCCGACTGGCAACTCCCAGTTAGCGTTACCCCTGGCCTCTGGGATTATCTCCACGATGAATCCCTGGCCAGGCAGTATCTATCCAAGGTAGGCGACTCTCCTTTCGCACTCGCAGACCAGCGATTTGTCGCGGAACAATTATCTACACCTGGCAAAGTGATCGACCTCGGCTGCGGGCCTGGTCGAAGTTTGCTACCCTTGGCTCAGCGAGGGTATGCGTGTACCGGGGTTGATCTTTCACCACCGATGCTGGCGCAGGCTAAGCAGACATTCAATGAAGCTGGATTGAGTGCTGAGTGGATCACTGCCAACCTGGGCGAACCGTTGCCCATCGAAGCGAACTGTTTCGATGCGGTCCTCTGCTTATTTGGCACCCTGGGAATGCTCCAGCCTGCCAGCGCTAGAAGCCATGTGCTGAATGAGGTGCATCGCATTCTGAAGCCGAAGGGCGTGTTCCTGCTGCATGTACACAACCGCTGGGCTATTCAAGGCTGGCGAACGTTGCTCAAGGCCAATGTCGTCACCATGCCGGTACATCAAGGCATCGCAAGATTGCAGATGAAGCTCTATACACAGTCCGAAATCCAGCGAGACTTGAAGCAAGCAGGGTTCCAGTGCCAGCGCATTGAATACGTTTCTGCTGATCATGCTGATGGGCACTATCAAGGCAGTCGCTGGCTCGCTCCGTATCGAGCAGCGGGGTTTCTGCTTGCAGCAAGTAATCCAGCATGACCCCGCCACCGCTCATCATGTTGCCTGGGCTGGGTGCTGATGCTCGCATGTATCGTGAGCAGAAGAAGGCCTTCCCGCAACTGGTCACACCGGATTGGATACCGCCGAGGAAACAGGAATCGTTGGCAGAGTATGCACGACGGTTTCTGCAATCGCTTGATCTGCAAGGGCCTTACTACCTGGGTGGTGCATCATTCGGTGGCATGATTGCCTACGAGATGGCACTAGCTCAGCCACCACGTGGTCTATTCCTTCTCTCCAGTGCCCGAACACCGGAAGCCATGACGAATTGGTTGAAGCGTATTCGCTCCATTTCGCATATCACGCAGATATTACCCTGGGATGCAGCCAGCCTGATTGCAGAGTTGGGGCTGGGTTTGCCTGATCGTCTGCTACCCTTTCGCGTGAAGATGGTGCTGAAGCACCTGCATCATGACGAGACCGATTTCATGCGATGGGGATTACCTGCGGTGCTGCGATGGAAGCCCGGCAATGGCGAGAGCACAATTCCCGTCCATCAACTGCATGGCGAACGGGATCCATTCCTGCCAGCGAAACTGAGTCAGGCCGATTTGATAGTACCAAAAGCAGGACACCTCCTCACAAAAACACATGCGGAGGAGGTGAACCGATTTATTGCAGAAAGGATAGCTGACTAAGCACGGGCAACAGCTAGTTCCATCTTCTTGAGCTTGGCCATCCGACGGTTAGCGCTGAAGGTACCGAGAGCATTGAGCAGGCCAAGGAAGGCTCCACCACCTGCACCCACGAAGACGAGATATTTGTCAGTATGGGTAGGCATGCCAATCAGGACACCAAGTGCAGCACCCATAATGGTGCCTGCGATCACTTCGCTGGCCAGGGTGAAGCCACCACCGATCACCGAACTGACCAACCAACCCAAGCCACCGAACACTTTACCGATCAAACCAAAGAGGCCACCCGTGACCTTGCGGCTACCCTTGTAAGCTACTTCAGCCACACGCCGGGCTGGTTCGAGGATCTGTTCTTTCACCTGAGGCTTCTCGCCTGCTCGATAGTAGCGATAGGTAGTATAGACACCGTAGCCAATCAGGAAGGGCAGGAAGAGCCCGACAACGACACCACTGAAACTCAAACAGACCACACCCAGAAGGCTGAGACCCAGGAAACGACCAATGAGTGCGACGACAGAGGGTTGCGATTGCATGTGAATAACTCCTTCGGGCTGGCTGTCAGAGTTATTCGCCTGTGCATCCCCTTGATTTACGAGATGCAGCTATTTTTCCAGAATCTGTAAGTGCTTGAGAATCAGCTACTTACGCTTTTTCTTGGACTTGGGTTTATTCGGCTTCATGGTTCGGCGTTTCTTTTCACTCCGTTCCTTTCGCTTCTTCCTGAGGCGTTCCTTACCATCAGGCTCGGATCCAGTTGTTTCAGGTGCTTCGTTTGAAGGATCGTCCACCACCCGGAAATCGAGCCGACGGCGATAGACATCGACCCGGGCCACCTCCACCCACACCGTATCACCCAGACGATAGCGCTTCTTCGTGCGCCCACCTACCAAGCTGTGAGTGGCTTCGTCGTAGTGGTAGTAGTCGCCAGAGAGTGCAGCAATCCGAACCAGTCCATCGACAGGTAACTGCGTGGGGGTACAGAAGAAGCCAAAACTCTCAACTCCGGTGATGACTGCCTTCCAGACGCTTCCTAGCTTGTCGCTGAGGTAATCGAGCAGCCGAATCTTGATCAACTCCTGTTCAGCCTTAGCTGCTCGCCGTTCGGTGTTTGAGCAATGCTCGCCCAGGGCGATGAGTTCACGAACATCGCTGCTCACTTTGCCGGTGTTCTGCCAGCGGGTGATGAGCCGATGGACGGTCAGATCAGGATACCGGCGAATCGGTGAAGTGAAGTGACAGTAGTTGTCACTGGCGAGAGCATAGTGGGCTTCATCATTGGGCGAATAGACAGCCTGCTTCATGCTTCGGAGCATGCCATAGTGAACGGCGTACTGATCAGGCCGCTTGGCGGAAGCAGCCAGCAGTCGCTGCAACTGGTAGCGATCAGTCGGTGTTTTACGGTTGACCTCGTACCCCAGCGATTGCACAAAGCTCAGGTAGTCTTCCAGTTTCACTGGTTCAGGTGCCGGGTGGACGCGGCGAAGGAAAGCCACGCCCAGGTCATCCAGCTTGGTAGCAACCGCTTCGTTGGCGGAGAGCATGCATTCTTCAATCACCTGATGGGAGATGTCATTGACAGCCAGGTGAGCGCCATCGACTTTGCCATCGCTGGTGTAGTCGAGTTCCACTTCAGGCATGCTCAATTCGAGTGAACCCTGCTTGTGGCGACGCTTGCGACGCATCAGGGTGAATTTGCGGAGGAGCAGCAGCATCTCCTGTATCTTCGGATCGACATCGCTGCTTTCGCCTGCATCGTGTTGCTGATAAAAAGCTGATACCTGTTCGTAAGCGAACCGCTTGGTCACCCGAATGGCCCCACGATAGAACTGCGTATGGATCGGTTCGCCACCGGCATCAAACTCCATCAGAACGCTTTGCACATAGCGAAGCTGACCTTCCTGCAAGCTGGCCAGGTGGTTCGAGATGATCTCCGGTAGCATCGGGATCACCTTCTGAGGCAGATAGACACTGGTGCCCCGCTCTTTCGCATCTTTGTCCAGATGACCACCCACAGGAACAAAGTGGGCCACATCAGCAATGTGTACATCGAGATACCAGTGCTTGCGGGCAGGATCGAACCGGATCCTCACCGCATCATCAAAGTCCTTGGCATCCACCGGATCTATGGTGATGATCAACTCTTTGGTGAAGTCCTTTCGGTCATGCAGATCGTTCTCGTTAAAGAGACTGGCCTGCACCCGGGCTTCTTCGAGTGCTTCCGGCGAGAAGTGATCTGGTATATTGAAGGCACGAATGATGCTGAGTGTTTCAACCGCAGCGCTATTAGCTGCACCCAGCACTTCGGTAATAACACCCTCACCAGCGCGATCCATCGTGGGATAGCGAATCAGTTCAAGCACCACCTTATCGCCAGGCTTGGCTCCCTTTACTCCGGGATCGCCTACGTGGACAGGTTCGTTGAGGGCACCTGCATCTACGATCACGTAGCCTTGCCCACCCCGCTCGGAGTAGGTGCCAACGAACTGCTTGGTGCCCCGTTCTACAACACCAGCGACCATGCCCCGCGGGCCCAGACGAGACTTGCCCTTGGCCAGTTCGACCATGACCGTATCGCCTGACATCGCATCGCCGACAGCGAAGCCCGGGATGTAGATGTCTTCGGAGACGGTATCGGAATTGGGGCGAACGAAGCCCAGACCGCCGGTGGTGATGCGAATGGTGCCTTGAACGAGATTGGTCTTCTGCGTCGAACGAACCTCATGGTTCTTGCCAAAGCTGGCAGATCCCTCGCGGACGAGTTGCTTGATGGCATCGCGAAAGGCGATCTTCTGGGCGTGAGGCACCTGCAGCCGCTTGGCGAGGGCTTTGGGTGACTGTGGTTTGTAGCCTGGCTTGTTGATATGGTCGAGCAGGCGGTCTATCCAGGATGTAGGCATGAGGGCATTATAGCCAGCTCATGCCCGGAACCGCAGGGAATTCGAGGACTAGGCCGCACCGATCTTCTTGGCGAACAGGTTCATGATCTGTGGGAAGAAGTACCAGATGGCAAATGCGATAGCAGCAAGAATTGCCATGCCTATGAGGAAGAAGACCCAGCCGCCGACGCTGTGGAAGAAGCGGCTCCACCACTTCTTGCGTTCGTAGCTATCTACTTCATCAGCGATCTGCTGGAACTTGTCCTGGAGTTTCTCGGTCTTTCGCTCGAGTTTCTTCTGGGCTACCTGGGCACGGAAGAGGAGTTCGAATTCCTTGAAGGTGGCGAGGGCACGATACCCAGTTCCAGCCTGTTTGCTGGCTTCATCTGTGGAATCGAGTTGCTTGGTCTTGATCAACTCCTTCATCTGAGCCTGTGTCAGCTTGCGTACCTTCTTCTTGCCATCACTGGTAGTGCCTGCAGCTACGTACCAGATTTCCCCGGAGTTGGGGTCGTTTTCCTTAGGCTGAGTGTTGGCCGTCTTCGATGAGGTACCGGGGAGGGAAGTGACACTACTACGCCCACCGAACTGGGAACGGGTAACGTGGCCTGCTGGTGGACCATCGGGGAAGAGAACGGTGAGGTAATCATTCGCCAAACCCAGGCTATCGAGGTCATGCATGACTTCAGCACAGGTCTGATAGCGGGCCGTCAGGCTCTTGGTGAGCATCTTGTCGATCATGAGATCGAGCTTATCAGGAACGGTATTGTTAAGCTTGCGAGCGGGTTCAAAGCGACCCTTTTCCTTCTGCTCCAGCAGCTTGACCAGCGTTTCTCCATCGTGAGGCTTCTTGCCGGTGAGCATGACGTAGAGCATGCCACCCAATGCATAGATGTCAGCACGGCCATCGACATCCTTGGCTGATCGCATCTGTTCGGGAGCCATGTAATGAGGAGTGCCCGCACCAACGCCCGATGCAGTCATGGAAAGGTCATCGTTGACGGGCTTGGCAAGTCCCAAGTCAGCTACTTTGACGACACCTTTCTTGGTGATCAGAACGTTATCAGGCTTGATGTCACGGTGAACGAGATTCAACTCGTGAGCATACTGGAGTGCATCGGCTACTCGCAGGGTGACATAGAGGGCATCACCCACGGAGAAGCGACCGTTCTTGTCAATCAGGTCTTGCAGCGAACAGCCATCGACGAATTCCATCGCCAGGTATTCGAGTCCCTGCTCTTTTCCCACCTGGTAACAGCGGATGATGTTGCCATGATCGAGCTTGGCCATCACTCGAGCTTCACGGTTAAAACGCGAGATGAACTTTTCATCGTCAGCCAGGTGACGGGCCAGCACCTTCAATGCAACGTCTCGATCCAGACTGATCTGCTTGGCTTTGAAGACCGCACCCATGCCACCCTGGCCAAGCTTCTTGATCACCGAGAAGTCACCCAAGGTAAAGGGCTGGGTACCGTCCTTGAGTAAGGTGTAGGCATCCACCTTGGATGGTTTTGGCTGAGGTTCCTTGGGAGTCGCATGTACCGTCATTTCGGTATCGGTGTTGTCGGGCATGGCGGTGTTGGAAAGTTCACCAGCCTCGGTCTTGTCTTGATAGGCTTTGTAGTCGGTGGTTGCCGCTATGGTTTTGTCGTCATTGGCGGAGGAAGACACGGTTGCACTCCTGCTTTGGCGTAAAAATGATACGAAAGACACGCCGTCATCCCTGACATACTTGAAAGAATGATGAGGATCCAGAAATGGTATGAAGGATGCCTAGAGTCCTGACCAATAATCAAGTATTACGATTATGGACAATGGTGAAGGTAGTATCAAGTTGAAAGGCTATCTTTGGGGTAGATAGGCATCCAGGCAGATGAGCTTACCTTGGCCGCGAAGATAGATGCGCCCCCCTGAAACTACTGGTGCAGCCCAGGCTGGCTCAGCCAGTTGAGGAAGCGGCGGACCACCTGCAGCAGGTTGCCTGCCATCCCAAACAGCCACTTCTTCGTAGCCGGTATGCGTGGTTTTGATCAGAAACAGCACCCCTTCTTCCGCTAGATAGAGGAAGTGGCCATCTGCATAAGTCAGTGTGCCTCGGCCAGCCACATACTCATTCAGCTTAGGCTGAACCTTCCAGACGACTTTGCCCGTTTTCCATTCGATACAGCGTAAGTCAGCTTCATTGGGATGCCTGCCCGTGCAACCGTAGACATACTCGCCGATACGAATGGGGGTATTCATGTGGGCTGCGATGCCCTGATCTCTGCGACGAGGGACTGCTGACCATAAAGGCTCCCACTTATTGTCTTTGAACTGCAGGAGCGTCGAGCCAACGGCATATGATTCGGAGAGCAGTATCTGTTCCTGATGGACGATGGGATTGCTGACGTTCACTGATTCGAGCATGCGGGCACGGAACGGATAGCGAAAGAGTTCAGTCCCCTTCTCTGGATCAAACGCCACCAGACCATCACGAGCATGGATGAGCCCGGTCCTTTTCCCATGCAAAATCACCACTTGGGGTGAAGCATAGCTCGCAAGATCATTGCCACATTGATACAAGACCTTTCCGAGGGTCTTGTCAAAAGCGATGATGGCTGAATCGTTGCTGCCTACTTGATCGAACGGGCGGTTAGCATGATCAGCCGGGCTGCCACCGACGTGAACGATCAGTCGATTGCCATCGAGCAGCGGAGTACTGCCAACGCCAAAGAAGTTCTGCACTACTCCAAACTGCTTGAAGGTATCGACTTTCCAGAGAGGCTTGCCATCAGCGAGTGATAAGGCATATAGCATACCCTCAGGGCCATGCAGGAAGACAGATTGGCCGTCAGAGATGGGGCAGGCCCGTGGGCCACCATCATAATTGTACTTGTCTTCGTACGTGGAAGTGTAGGTGAAGTTCCACAGCTCTTTTGCTGTCTCAGCGTTCAGACAGCGACAGCGTACCAAGCTTTTCACACGATCGAACACGATGCATCGCCCAGCAATCACAATTGGTGCGCAGTAGCCTTCACCTACGCTAAGCGTCCACAAAACAGGTGGGCCATTCTTTGCCCAAGGGGTAAGCCCCTTTTCGGGGGTGCAGCCATTGCCTTCTGGTCCCAGAAACGCAGGCCAGTCCACTCCGGGTCGCTGACTCAGGCTGGCAACTTTCTCTTGGGCATGTAGCAGCATGCAAACGATGATGGTAACTACGCATGATAACAGAAGTTTCATGCTTATTCCTCTTCCTGCACTGGTGTGTATTCGTCAGGCAAGGTATTCACACGGACAACAGGCTGCCCCGTATCGCCGATGCTGGAACTAGGCTTGGGTCGTATCCCTTCTTCCAGGCGTTTGATCTCGTCCTGATTCAACTTGGTGGTGCCTGCATCCGTCTTGATAGGCTTCTTCCGTGCTTCCTTCGAAGTCAGCCTGAAGTTAAACCCAGCCACACCGATGATATCGCTTTGCTTGACCTCTGACCTGCGGACTCGTTTGCCATTCACGTGACAGCCATTCGTACTACCCAGGTCACGCAGCCAGAGGCGATCACCACGAATGAGAATCAGGCAATGTTGCTTGGATACACTTTTATGGTCGATGTGGATGTCACATAAATCCTGTCGACCGATCAAGATCATGTCCTTTGCCAAAGGGTATTGCTTCCCACCATTGATAGCAACGAGTGTAAGGGGGGCCATGTAACTCTTCCAAACTGTTGGCAACGCTTACAAAACGGGCGATAGACGCTGCAACAACAGGCAACCTTCTTCTTACTCTAGCTTTTCTCACAAGAGAAAGCACATGAAAACAAGGGTATTTTCACTGAACCTGGAAAAGTGATGACTTGTCTTACTGACGGCATCTCTTTTGCTCCTTTTGTTTGCAACGTGCCCCCCAGAAAGGCTCAACATGAACTCCGTTGCCATCACTTCGCCTGGTGCTGGTACTTTGCCAGGTGGTCGTCCCGAACTTCCCAGCGATATCGTGGAAGTGTCACTCCTTTTATCACGTCAGCAAGTGGCTGAACTCGTTTCACAGGCACAGCGTTGTGGTCTGACATCAGCTCAGTTTCTGCGTCAGTGCATTAGTACGATGTGTTCTTCAACCACTGAACGCTAACACACTGCTTTACACAATTCCATTGATGACCCTGCCCGTCTCCACAATATAGGATGGACGACCGGTGGGGTCTTTGAATTGACCGCGATGATCTATGCCCATCAGATGACAAAGTGTTGCCATCAGGTCTTGAGGTGTCACGGGGTTGTTCTTAGGTGTTTCCGCCTTCGTGGATGATTCACCATACACCTGGCCAAGTTGCAAACCGCCGCCAGCGAGAGCGAGTGTGCTCAACTGTGACCAATGATCGCGCCCTGCACTGGCGTTGATGCGTGGCGTACGGCCAAACTCACCGGTGATAACCAGCAGCACATCGTTCAGCATCCCACGCGCGGTCAGGTCTTCAATGAACGCAGAGACTGCGAGATCGAACGGCAAACTGATGCGTTCCATACCTCGCTTGATGTCGCTGTGCATATCCCAGCCACCGTAGTGGAGTGTGACAAAACCACAGCCTGCTTCGCAGAGTCTGCGCGCCAATAGCAGTTGGTTACCAAGATTACTGCGACCATAACGATCTCGGGTGCGTGGATCTTCCTTCTCCAGGTTGAATACTTCCTTCGCACCGCTCTTGATGAGTTGGAATGCCTGGCTTTCGAAGCTGTCGAGCCCCTGCATCAGCCCAGTCTTGTCCATATCACGATCGAGCTTATCAAGTGCATGCAGCAACGATTGACGATCATTGAGGCGGGGAGCAGGGATCTTCAAATCCATGTTATTTCGAGCCCGACCGCTGGAGTCGAATGGAGCATACGAATGCCCGAGCCAGGCTGGCCCATCGGCATAGATGCCACCGAGCCGAACGTAAGTAGGAACACCTGCATCATTGTTGGGGCCACGAAGCTTCGACACCACCGACCCCATCGAAGGCTTGATCGGAGCGGCACCATTATCAGCGGGGGCATGGTTGTAGCCCGTCATCACCCAGTGGGTGCCACCTGAGTGGCCTGCATTGTTATGTGTGAACGATCGCACCAGCACCATACGATCAGCCACGCTCGCCAGCCGAGGCAACGTACCACCAATGGTTACGCCGGGAATACTGGTCTTCACTTCCCCGGTGATGCTTCGATATTCAGCAGGTGCATTGAGCTTGGGATCGAACGTTTCGACATGAGTAGCGCCACCACCCAGCCAGAGCCAGACAACTGACATGGTGCGGGCCGGTTTGCCAGTAATTGGTGTAGCTTGGGCTTTGGCGCGTAGTAGATCAGCCAGGGTGAGGGAGCCTAACCCCAACGAACCAATTTTCAAAAAGTCACGACGGGTTGCACCATCGCACGAATGGGTTTGCTTCTGACCCATGAAAGATAACATGGCAAACTCGCAAGGGTAGGCAGGCTAACGGGAGGGAATCCAAGTATAGCCGTTGAGGCGGGTGGCTGTCAATTTATCGGTGGTGAGATTATCAAAAAATGACGGAATGATCATTCGCAATCCGTTCGCATTCGTTTAAAGATGTGGTAGCATGGATTACTCCATTATTGAGTGTAACCATGCGTAGTCTGATTCTTCTCCTTGCGTTATTACCTAATTCGATCCTTCTGGCACAAGGCAAAAACGTCGAGTCTGTATTTGATCGCACGTTGCGTTCCTGTGTGTTCATTGCAGCTCCGCTTCCAGATCAGCCCAGAAAGGTAGCTACCGGAACGGGCTCATTCATTGGCACCATGCCTCGAACCAATCTGCCTGTTGTCATCACCAATTATCATGTCGTAGCACCTTGCATCAAAGAGAATGGCAAACATGATCCTGTACTAGTGATGTTCCCAGTGAAAAACAGGAATGGCGAAGTGGAGCAGAGCCGAGCCAAATACTTAGAAGGATTGACTGACCCGGCATTTACCATAAAGGGTCGCATCGTGACCTATCTCAAGAATAAGGATCTTGCTCTCGTCGAATTACAGATTCAGCAGGTGCCCAAAGGCATTACCGTATTGAGCCTGGCTCCAAGCAGCCCTAAGCCTGGGTCAAAGGTACATACCATTGGTAACACCGGTGCAGGCGGGATGTGGAGCTACACCGAAGGAAGTGTACGAAGCATTTACGATAAAACGTTGATGGCTAAGTTGGGCGATGACAAGATCCTCAAGGTCGAAGCACGCATGATCGAAAGCACCAACCCGACGAACAAAGGGGATTCCGGTGGCCCACTGGTAAACAATGATGGCGAAATGGTGGGAGTTACTCAGGGTGGCGTACTCGATGCCAACGCTGTCTCCACGTTCATCGATATTGCAGAGGTGAAAGCGTTACTTCTACAAGCCAAGATCACTGTGCCACGCCGTGGAACGACTACAACGGCCAAGACTTCAGAAAAGAAAGAAAACAATACTGATGTCGCCAAATCAGCGTCAGAAAAACCAGCTGCTACCGAGAAGTCATCACCCAAGGTGGATCGACGAGAGGAATCCGCTCAAAACAAACTGAAATTTGCCAAAACCGCTATCAAAGGCAAGGATTTCACCACTGCCGAGAGTTTTCTCAAGCAGATAGTCGAAGACTACGACGATACACAAGCTGTTGTGGAAGCAAAAAGCCTCCTGGATGATATCAAAAAGAAGAAGTAGTCTGCGAAATGATTGCTTCTTCCACCAGGCGAAATACTGCTACCGAACGCGACAGCAAGGGATAGATGCTATTCCGTGGTTGCCGGGGCCGAGGCTCCAGTAAGCGCGGGAAGCGGGTGTCGAGCACGAGTTCCCACTCCATCTCTCTCGGTGGCTCCGGTAACTTAAAGGGCAAATCCGTTTCGACCGCACTGAATAACAACAACATCGAATCATCGCTTAGCTGCCGACCTTGTTCATCCACCTCGTTGTAACAGTCGCCATCCATCAGCATGCCAAAGCACTTGGTCCAGGGGTTGCGCCAGTCTTCATTTGTCAATTCCACGCCATCCCAGCGCAGCCAGCGGACAGCAGTCTTCGCTGGCTGAATGATGTCATCCTGAAAGAAGTGCTGCCTGCGAAATGAGGGATGGAGATGGAAGAAATGGTTCAGTCCACGAAGGAAGTTGTGCAATTCCTGGCCTGAATCACTCTTGTTCCAGTCGACCCACGAAATGGCATTATCCTGGCAGTAGGCGTTGTTGTTGCCTTGCTGAGTGCGCCCCATTTCATCACCAGCACTGAGCATCGGTACACCTTGCGATAGCATGAGCGTTACCAGAAAGTTCCGCTTCATTCGCTCCCGTAGTTCCTGTACCTCTGGAGGGGCCAGGAGCCCTTCAATACCACAGTTCCAACTGTTGTTATGATCGTTGCCATCCCGATTGCTTTCACCGTTCGCTTCGTTGTGCTTATGATTGAACGACACCAGATCATGCAGGGTAAACCCATCATGGCAGGTTACGAAGTTGATGCTGGCGTAAGGCTTTTTCCCATGAGCTTCGTAGAGATCGCCTGAACCAGTCAAACGTTGTGCCAGTTCAGCGACCTGTCCGGGATCGCCTCGCCAGAAACGTCGAACACAGTCGCGATACTTCCCATTCCACTCTGCCCATAGATGGGGAAACCCACCCACTTGATAGCCATCGATACCCAAATCCCAAGGCTCCGCAATAAGCTTTGCTTGTGAGATGATGGGGTCCTGCAAGATGATGTCGAAGAACGCGCTCAGTCGGTTGCCACCATTCAACCCGCGAGCGAGTGCCGGCGCCAGGTCGAAACGGAATCCATCCACATGCATTTCGTTCAGCCAGTAGCGCAGGCTGTCCATCACCAGCTGCATGGTGCGGGGATGAACCAGGTTCGGCGTGTTCCCGCAGCCTGAGTAGTCGGTATACTTTCGTCGCTCATCGGGATTCAGTCTGTAGTAACTACGGTTGTCGATACCTTTGAACGAGAGTGTTGGGCCTAATTGTCCACTCTCTGCTGTGTGGTTGTATACTACATCGAGAATGACTTCGATACCAGCCTTGTGTAGCTCCTTAACCATGTGTTTGAATTCGAGAACAGCTTCACCATTTCTTCCGGTGCTGTGCTGGGCATACCGAAACATAGGTGCAAAAAAACCTATGGTGTTGTATCCCCAATAATTGGAGAGGCTCCGTTCAATCAGAGCTGGTTCATCAATGAAATGATGGATGGGAAGCAGTTCAAGTGCTGTGACACCGATGGACCAGAGATGCTTGATGAACGCCGGGTGCGCCAATCCTGCATAGGTTCCACGTAGTTCTTCCGGAACTTCGGGATGTTGCCACGTAAGTCCTTTGACATGTCCTTCATAGATAACAGTGTGATGCCAGGGGGTGCGAAGCGGTTTGTCGTTCCCCCAGTCGAAGGTGTTGTCTACCACCAGACACTTGGGCATGGCCCCTGCACTGTCCTCGATACTGAAAGACAAATCCTGCTCGGGGTTGCCTGGAACGAATCCGAACAAGCTCGACTGATACTTCTGCTCACCCACAATGGCACGGGCATAGGGATCTAACAGTAACTTGTAGTGATTGCAGCGTAAGCCTTTGCTCGGATCAAACGGCCCATGCACCCGGTAGCCATAGAGTTGACCGGGTTTGATACCAGGCACATAGACGTGCCAGACGTGGTGGGTGTGCTGGTGGATGGTAAACTTGGTGGACTCTACAGCATCGGCGGGATTGTCGAAAAAGCAAAGTTCAACCGAGGTAGCCACTTCGGAAAAGAGAGCAAAGTTGACACCCCAGCCATCGAAGGTGGCACCGAGAGGCGACGGTGAGCCAGGCCAATGCTGCATACGACGGGCATACTCGGCTAAAGACAAAAAACGATTGTGCCATGTTTAGAACACAGCATCAAACATATTCGCCAACAGCAATGCCTCCCAGAAAGTGGAGAGGCATTGCCCAAAGTCGTTGTACTTAAGCAGCTTCGCGGAGATCGATAGATCGAGAAGGATGAAGCATGATCTCGAGTGCTGTCACCAAGCGATCCGGGCCGCGACCATCGACGAGAGCACGACCGGCCCGTGCCATCTGTCGCCGTTCAGCCGGATCCTTCATGATGTTCTCTGCAGCCATGCGAACCATATTCTCCTTAATGGCTTCGTGCCAACCGAGAAGATTGGCAGCGCCTTCTTCTTCAAGCCGCTGGGCTGTCGGCCAATACACTTCGTTCTGCACCAGAATCAGCATTGGTACACCAACACAGGCTAATTCCAGCGATCCCGTATCGGCTTCCGTCACGGCAAAGTGGCAACGGGAAATGCGACGGGATTGATCCTGAGTATCAATCGAAACTGTCACTCGGCCCTTTTGCGTTTCGGCCAGCTCTTCCCATTGCTTGAGCTTCGGATGGCCCATGCGTGCCAGGATGTCGATGCGGGTCAATTGCTTAAGAGGCAGCAAACCTTTAACAGCACGTGTTGTCCAGTTGTTGGGATCATCGCCCAACGAAACCACACAACGCATGGGTTCGGGTGGCTCCTGACCACGAATCTGGCGAATGCGACGGATGCCTGGGCGAACCACAGCATAACGCTGACCGGCCAGTACCTGAGAACCTGGGCAAACATCATACTCGCTCACGGCCTTGCTCAGCATGGGGTGAACCACCATCTGGCTGGCAAAGCGATAGCTGGCTTCGTTATCCATACAGAGGACCATGGGGCCGAGAGCCAAGATTTCTGCAACATACTCAGGGCTGCAATTGGGATCATCGATGACAACAGCAGAAGGTCGAAGCCGACGAATCTCGCGAGTGATTTCTTCAAGATCCTCTTGGGTACCAACCGCAGCCTCAGCAGAGAGCCACTGGTTGTCCCCTTTCTTGATGAGGGAGCCCAGGAGTGAAGGCTCCAGCCGGCTGAGGAAGTGGGCAGGTCGTCGGCGACGCTGCAGGGCATAGGCAAAAGTCAGACATCGATTGAAGGCTTCCCATCCCTGGGCCTTCGTGCCATCCACTCGAAACAGTACAGCATTGCGATTCATGCCACCAACTCCCTTCGGGGGCAAACAGTAATCGGTCAGGGCGACAACTATAACTGATCAACATCCTTGTTAATCAGTGACAGTGGTATGTCACACTCTGAAGCTGACATGCATCAGCGTTAGAGCGGGGCGAATCCTACACCAAGAAACTTGAATGAAAAAGGCCAATATCACCATTTTCTTTAGTGTGATTATTTGTACACGTTAGAATAGAGAAGTGGCGTGATTCAAGGCTCTTATGCACGATGACCAAGATGCGGCGACTTGCCATGCCTGGCATGTGTCTATCGAACTCAGCGGGGCTTCTTTGACTAGGGAATGGGTCGCATGCGGTTCAGCTTAGTCATCTCTTGCTCCATCGTTGCACTGTATCGAATTGGATACTTCTGCTTGACAGACGTTAAGGAAAGCAGCTCGGCTGACAATCGTATACGCTGCATCATACTGTAATCACGGCATCCTTCGATGCCTGGTAACTTGCTGATCAGCTCGCCTTGTTTCATCACTTGATGGAGTTGCTTCTCGCCGACGAGTGATTCACGGTCCCAGGCAATCACATCCTGAGAGAACGATCCGTCATCGCTTGCTGTCCGAAACACTTGCTTGGGCCAAGGGTAGCTTCGCTTACCTAACGTCATCTTGCAGGCAGGTTCCCAACTGCCAGAGCGTTCCTGCATTGCTACTAATTTGTACACGCTATTGATTGGTGATGCTGTTGGATGCGCGATTGCGGTGCCGATGGCAAAGCCATCAATCGGCGCTCGTTGACCGACCAGCTTGGCAATCTTCTCTTCATCGAGTTGTCCGCTGGCGATGATCTTGACATGCCTGCGGCCGTTCTGATCCAGCAGCTTGCGTGCTTCGACACTGAGCAAGTTCAAGTCGCCACTATCGAGCCGGATGGTTTGCATTGGTGATCCCGAAGCGATGGCCAGCTTGACACCAGCCAGGCTGTCGTTGGTGTCCACCACCGGGTTCGATGTGGTCATCAGATGTTTGCCGTAGCGATGGAACGCTTCCACCTCATCCGGGAAGAACATAGGCCAGGCATGTGACATCAACGTCTGGGTGGGAAGTTGCCAGCGACGAGCAGCTTCGGAATTCGTGGTACTGGTGATCCCAGCAATGTACGCTGCTCGAGTGGTCGCACAAGCTTGTTCAATATTGGCGGTTCGCCGCAGTCCCATTTCGAAGAGTTGTCTACCTTCGCTGGCGGAGAGCAACCTGGACACTTTGGTGGCAACTTGGGTCTGGTGCGTCAGGATGCCAATGACCATGCTGCTGACCAGCAGCCCCACATCGAAAGGTGCAGTGATACGGAGTGCTGGTGCTGGTGCGAAGAAGACTCCTCCTTCCGCCATCGACCAGACATCGCCTTTGAAGTTCAGTTGACTGAGATGATCAAACCATCGAAGGGAGATGCCGGCAAAGCTTGGATGGTAACGCAGGTATTCAATGAAGGAGGCATCAAGGCTGAACTGCTGCAACTGCTCCATGAGTTGTGCCAGGCCGGCGAAGACCAGGTAGTTGCAGTTCGTGGGAGTGACGCAAACGGAGAATTCAAAACAGGCAGCGACACTCGCCTGCCCTTCTTCGAAGGCAGCGGCAGCCTGGGCCAGATCGCCCAGCTCCAGAGGTAGTGCAATCGAGCTCATGATGGCGGTTCGCGTTCGCTACCATCATCCTTACCAAAGTTGGCCAGCTCAGCCAGTAGATGTCAATACTTGCACTGTACGACTAGTTGTGATCATAGTCTTCAAACGCCGATTGCTCCGATTGTAACGCGACGGGTACTTTCACTATCGCAGGTTCGGGGACTAGAGCTGGCGGTACTGGTACTTGCTTGATCTCGGTTTTGTCACTTTCCTGAGACTCTGGCTTGTTAGGCGGGGGGATCAACGGGAGTTGCTCTGGAGCAAGATACTCCTGCATCTTCCTGGCTTTGTGTTCCTTACTATTCTGAGCGCCAGTCCCCCGACTCTTCAAAGTAGCAACAATAGTCGCAGCGGTAGCAGCTAAGCCCATCGAGACGGTACCAATACAGGCTCCAACCTGAATCAGACTCACACCAAAAGAATTGGTATTTACTGTCTTCCCACTAACAAAGACATAAACAACGCCTGGGATAGAGCCAAGGATGGCACCTGTTAGTGCCCTCACCAATACGATCCAGTATGCCTTGCTATCAAACTCAGACTTGAGTGCCACGTTGCTGACTCATCGGGAAAGTGTCGTCTACCCTTCTTTCCTACTAACCAGTCATGCATCGGAGTAGCATGAAGGGCCATTGTTTCCCGTGAAACATCACCCGAGTCAACTGTGGAACATGAGAGATTACTCACTGGAACCCTCTGTTCAACCTATAGAATAGCTCAACCATTCCTTTGATTTAGACGTATACCCTCATGACTAATACCAAGGGTGATACCATGTTCTCTCCCCGTAGTGGTTTCGCGATAACACTTCTTTGTCTTGTTGGCCTGGTCGTTCAGGCATCTCAGCCGTCTACCAACTCTGCTCGCACAGCCTTCAAGATGATACCTCAGGAGAACCTCCGTAAGGCACCTGAACTGGATGGCGGTGTAGCCTGGCTGAATACTACAGGACCGCTGAAACTCTCCGACCTGAAGGGCAAAGTTGTTTTGCTCGACTTCTGGACCTTTTGCTGCATCAACTGTATCCACATCCTGCCAGACCTGGAAAAGCTCGAGAAGAAGTACCCCAACGAACTGGTGGTCATTGGCGTCCACTCTGCCAAGTTCCCTGCAGAGAAGGAGACCAAGAATATTAGGGAAGCTATCCTCCGCTACCACATCGAACACCCCGTAGTGAACGATGCCAACCATAAACTGTGGTCAGCCTATGGTGTCACTTCCTGGCCAACCTTCTGGGTCATTGATCCTGAAGGCCATGCCGTGGGCTGGGTAGCAGGTGAAGGCAACCTGCAGAGGCTCGATTCGGTCATCTCCAAACAGATCGAAAAGCACCGTCAGAAGAAGACTCTCAGTTCCAAACCCATTCGTATTGCCCTTGAGAAGGACAAGGAGAAAACCGCAGGGTCAGGTTCCCCACTACTCTATCCAGGCAAGATCCACGCTGACCGCAATCGCCTCTACATTGCCGACAGTTCCAACCACCGGGTAGTTATCACCGATCTGGAAGGAAACAAGATCGATGCTGCTGGCACGGGAACCAGTGGCAACAAGGAAGGCAGTTTCGAGCAGGCTCAGTTCAATGACCCGCAAGGGCTGGCTGTCCGGGGCAACTTGCTTTACGTGGCTGACCGTAAGAATCACCAGATCAAAGAGCTCGATCTACAAAAGAGAACGGTACGCACCATCGCTGGCATCGGTGGACAAGGTCGTAGTTTTGGTGGTCCGGCTCGCAGCACACCGATGAACAGTCCGTGGGACCTGCTACTAGTAAAAGACACCCTCTTCATTGCTATGGCTGGTCACCACCAGATCTGGAGAATGGATTTGAGCAGTGGGGCTCTTACCCCCTTCGCAGGTAATGGCAATGAAGACATCATTGATGGTAGCCTGTCGCAGAGTTCCTTCGCCCAACCTAGCGGACTAACAAGTGATGGGAACTATCTCTACGTTGCTGATTCGGAAGTGAGCGCCGTCCGGGCAGTGTCACTGACTGCCAGTCAGGAGGTCAAGAGCTTGCTTGGTTCCGGCCTTTTCAAGTTTGGTGACAAAGATGGTACTGGACAGGCAGCACTCCTACAGCACTGTCTTGGCGTTTCAATGTGGAACAGCAACGTCATCATTGCAGACACTTATAACAATAAGATCAAGGTCCTGGAGCCTAAATCGAAGCAGGTGCTCACTCTCATTGGGGATGGGAAACCGGGCAACACCGATTCACCACCCCGTTTCAATGAGCCGGCAGGCATTCATGTTGTTGGCGACAAGGCTTATGTTGCAGATACCAACAATCACCTCATCCGCGAGGTTGATCTGAAGAAGCGAACCGTTCGCACGATCAAGATCAACGGCCTTAGTTCACCATTAACTGCGGTTAGCGCCAAGCCCACTTTCCGAAACATCGTTAATGTCGCACTGGAACCAGTTACACTGACTGCTTCGGGCACGTTGACACTTGACGTGAAGTTGAACCTGCCAGCCGGGACCAAAATTGATGTTGCTTCCCCTCTCGTGTATCTGGTGGAAGGGTACGATGGCAACCGAGCCATGTGCTTTGAGAACTTCGGGGAAGTCTACGGGACCAGGAAGGTGCAACTCCCACTCGACAAGCTGAAAGCAGCGAAGAAGCTGAAAGTGAGTGTCGAATACTACCCATGTACTGAAGGTGCAGGCATCTGCCAGGTGAAGAGTCAGTCGTGGGAGATACCCGTGACCTTTGGGGCCCAGGGTAAGAGTGAGCTTAAACTTGAAACGCGAAGCCAGTAGTTCTTCCTGTGCTTCGCTCTATACTGGCAACATCATTCATTGGATGTTCTTCATGCGATTTGTGTTCTTGCTGACAGTAGCTCTTTTGCTCCCTGATGCGGCATTGGCGCAAGAAGAGCGTATGGAGGTTGCTGTCAGCCTCAGCAAGAAGGAAGTCAAGCCAGAAGAAGTCTTTTACGTTAAGCTCAACCTCAATGTCAAGGAAGGATTCCACACCTACGCCGTAAAGCAGAAGGACCCTAACGCTTCTGCTTTCTCTACATCCTTTCGAGTAAAAGGAGCTAGCGAAGCGCCGGTTGAGAAAGCAGGCGATGTTAAGGAGCCCGAGGGAAAAGACAAACTCGAAGCCGCACTCAATGCTACCATTACCATCTTTGAAGGTGCAGTCGATCTGGAGGTCCCCCTTCGAGTTAAAAAAGGTACACCGGCTGGCATGGCCAAGTTTACTGTGAGCATGGTCACCCAGGTGTGTGATGATCAAGGTTGCCTACCGTTCAATAAGAACTTTGACTTCGAAGTGACAGTCCGGGTTGATGGCAAGCCACCTGAACAAAACAAAGAGAAGCCAGCACAAGTTGAGAAGGACAAGCAAAATGGGGAAGCCAAGGGTGATCCTCAGCCAGTAGCCCCAGGTGCTGATAAGAAATCAATCGACCCAGATGCAGTACCCGAAGAAACGCTGCTCTCGTTCATTCTGACCGGTGTTGGTTTTGGCTTCATCACCCTTCTGACGCCTTGCGTCTTTCCAATGATTCCGATCACTGTCTCGTTCTTTCTGAAACAGAACAAGAAGGGTTCGGAAGCCATCATGAATGCGTTGATCTATACGATCACCATCATTCTCTCACTCAGCGTCTTTGCGTATCTACTTGTCAGTTTCTTTCAGCAACTCACCCAGATGAGCATTACCAACGTTGCACTGGGTGCGTTGTTCCTCTACTTCGCGTTCAGCCTGTTCGGTGCTTATGAAATAACACTTCCCGGGTTTCTGACCCGCTGGACCTCCGCCGGCGAATCCAAAGGTGGCTACATCGGCACAATCTTCATGGCCATGACCTTTACGTTAATCAGTTTCTCCTGCGTTGCTCCGTTCATGGGAGCATTCGCCGGGGCTACCGCCAAGGCACGGCCTGTTCTCTGGAACATCCTGGGGGCTCTCAGTTTTTCCATCGCTTTCGCTTCGCCGTTCTTTGTGCTGGCTCTCTTTCCCTCCTGGCTCAAAGCATTGCCCAAGAGTGGTAGTTGGATGAACACCTTAAAGGTAGTCATGGCCTTTCTGGAAGTAGCTGCAGCCATCAAGTTCTTCCGAACGGCTGAGGTACTCTGGAAACGAGGCGAGCCTGTTTACCTGACCTACGATTTTGCCATCGGACTTTACATAGCCATGTGCATCCTCTGCTGTGTCTACCTGCTTGGGATGTATAAGCTGCCACATGATGATCACGATGACAGTCACGGAAAGATTGGCGTCTTTCGGTTGATGTGGAGTTTGCTCTTCCTGAGCCTGGGTATCTATCTGTTCCCAGCGATGTTTCGAGACCCCAATGGTGACAAGCTTCGTCCTGCAGGATTGGTCTTCAGTTGGATCGATGCCTTCCTGCTTCCCAGCGGCGATACGAAACCTTTGAAACTGTCGTTCCGTGGCAGTAACGAAGGTGGTGGTAAAGCAGAAGAGAAACAGCGTTGGTTTGCCTTTGTTCCAGAAGCGCTGGCTGATGCCAAGACCAGGAAGCAACGCATTTTCATTGACTTCACAGGCGTCTCGTGAACGAACTGCTTATTGAACGAGAGGAGTTTCTTCTCGCTGCCTAATGTGAAAGCTGAATTCGCCCGGTTTACGCTGCTCAAACTCTATACCGACACGGTGCCCCTGGAGTATTACAGCAGTGACAAAATCAAGGACACCAAGAAAGCTATTGAGGACCGTCAAACCGAAGATGCCGATGCACACAAGCAGTTCCAACAAAAACGCTTTGGCACTTCTCAGCTACCGCTCTACGCCATCATCGAACCGGTTGGTGACGACTTCAAGGTAATCGCAGCCTATCCGTTGGCGGTGATCCGTGAAGAGAGCGACTTCGTGGCGTTCTTACGGAAGCATGCTTCTGCACAGCCTGTAGGCAAGTAACATTCGTACTATCTTAAATATTTCATGTAACAAGCTCAGCCTTGCAGTTGACCCGGCATAAGTTCCTAAACTATGCTGGTGCAGTTCGCAAGAGGGCAACGCGATGTCAGCGGAAGCTGAGCTCTACTACATTCATCAGCCCACGGCAGAACGCCCGGTCGCCCATCCGGTCACGTTCCTGAGTGTGCAGGCTTTCTTAACCGATGAGCCTGCCTGCCGTGCGCTGTGGGATTTCATTGCCGGGCAGTTCCGTACCCGTCAGAAGTTCTTGACGATCTGGCCTGCTGTTCGTTTCGTCGCGATGATCCAGGATCCGCAGACAGCCCTGATCAAAGGTATGCTCCTCGTTAGCGCTCCGGTCAACTGGCAGATCGATTACGTTGTCGTGCATCCACAAGCTCGTCGGCAAGGCATTGCAGCAGCGCTCGTGAAACGCACTCTCAACGAAGCCTATCGCCGAGGCGTGCCCTACGTAATGCTGACCAGCAAGGAAAGCTTGCGGCCTCTCTACGAAGGTGAATGCGGCTTCAGTGTAGTGGGAAGAAAAGACCCGACTCCCGCACTCAAAGCAAAGCCCACAGAGAAACCACTTCGCCTTTCCACCGATCAACTCCATCCGGGCGGCGTTCCCAGTAGCGCAGCCAGTCATTCTTCTTAGCTGACGGCTGATAGCTGAAAGCTGATAGCTTTAACGAAGGAATACTATGTGCGGCATTGTGGGATACACCGGCTTTCGTGAGGCAGAATCCATCCTCGTCGAAGGCCTGCGTCGACTTGAATATCGTGGTTATGATTCAGCAGGGGTGGTCACCCAGACTGGGCCGACCTTACACATCCGCAAGAAAGCGGGCCGAATCGCCAACCTAGCCAGCATGTTGCTGGACACTCCTTCGCCAGGCACGATCGGCATCAGTCACACCCGCTGGGCCACTCACGGTGGCGTGACCGATACCAATGCTCACCCCCACCTGGGCGGCCATGATTCCAGCATTGCTGTCGTTCACAACGGTGTGATTGACAACTATATGTCACTTAAGGCGCAGCTCAAGGAATTGGGGTACGTCTTTCGTAGCGAGACGGACACCGAAGTAGTCGCCCACCTGATTGCCCATCACTACGAAGGCGATCTGGTAGCTGCTATCCGCAAAGTAATACCGCTGCTGAAAGGTACCTATGGTCTGGCGGTCGTGAGCAAACGCGATCCTGGCCTCATTGTCGGCGCTCGTCTCGGCAGCCCACTGGTGCTCGGCATCGGGGAAGGCGAAGTCTTTCTCGCCTCTGATCCCAGCGCACTACTAGGTTACACCAGTCGAGTAGTGTACTTGACAGATGGTCAGTTATGCACCCTGACTCCTGAAAGTTATCGCATCTTCGACCGCGATGAATCACCCGTTGAAATCAATATTGAAGAGATCGACTGGAAGCCTGAAGATGCGGATAAAGGTGCATTCCCGCACTATATGCTCAAGGAAATCTATGAGCAGCCCGACAGCTTGCAGGCTGCGATGCGAGGCAGACTCGACTTTGAAGCCATGACCGCCCACTTTGGTGGTTTGAATCTCGATCCCCAGAAGCTTCGTCAGGTGGAACGGGTCATACTTACCGCCTGTGGCACCAGTTATAACTCAGGGCTTGTCGGTGAGTATCTCTTCGAGGAATTTGCCCGTCTGCCGGTGGAAGTTGAGTACGCCAGCGAACTGCGGTATCGCAATCCACCAGTAGATCGCAATACGATTGTTATCGCCATCACCCAATCTGGTGAAACTGCAGATACGCTTGCTGCGATGCGGGAAAGCAAACGCATGGGCCACCCGGCACTGGCAATCTGCAATGTGGTAGGCAGCACCATTGCTCGTGAAGCGGATGGTGGCGTGTACCTCCATGCAGGCCCGGAAATTGGTGTCGCCAGCACAAAGGCTTTCACCTCACAGGTGGCAGTGCTCACGATGCTCGCCATTCTCTTTGGTCGCATGCGGCATATGTCGTTCACTGCGGGTGAGCGAGTCATCAATGAACTCAAGCAACTTCCCGATCAGGTCCGACGGGCACTGCAGTGTCATGACCGTGTCAAAGAGGTGGCAGCCAAGTATGCTCACGCTCGCAACATGCTCTACCTAGGCAGGCAGTTCCTCTACCCCGTGGCACTCGAAGGTGCTTTGAAACTGAAGGAAATCAGCTACATCCATGCCGAAGGCTACCCTGCAGCCGAGATGAAGCACGGCCCCATTGCTCTGGTCGATAAGGAAACACCTTCGGTATTCCTCATGCCTCGTGGTGCAGTGTTCGACAAGGTCATGAGCAATCTGGAAGAGATCAAAGCCCGTGGTGGTCCGGTGATTGCCATCGCCAGCGAGAACGACGATGATGTTGCTCATCGTGCTGATGATGTGATCTACGTCCCCGATGTTCCTGAATGCCTGCAACCCATCGTGGTGGCTATCCCACTGCAGCTGCTGGCCTACGAGATTGCACTGCTTCGTGGCTGCGATGTCGATAAGCCTCGCAACCTGGCCAAGAGTGTAACTGTGGAGTAACACTCATGGCACGGTGCGACAAAGGCTATCTCTGCGATGTCTGTGGCGAGGAAGTGGAAGAGATCGTCGATTCTGAGCTCTACTTTCGATACGTCATGGGTGAGATACCACCAGAGGTACTCACCCATTCGCAGGATCGACATTTGCGATGTAATCCTGCTATCGCTCAGTTCATTGTTGATCCGGGCTTTGCACCAGTCATATGTACCAGTGCTTTTGACAAACGTCAGCTCGATGCTGCGTTTGTTAACGACGAGGAACGCCGTATCACCCGTGCCTGGCAGCGATTACAGCAATTACCAACGCTAGGGCTGCCGGTAACGGAGTACCCTTTTCCCGAAGTATGCGAGCGGTGGCATGCGGCAAATGTACCGGTAAAGTGAGGTATCCTGTGAAATCCGCCAGATAGACTTGTCGTTGTAGTCCACACCCCTACATTTACAGACCACGCCTTGAATACCGATGGGCGTATCCCTTGATTTGGCAGATGACTTATGCCGAAGATGAAGACCCACAAAGCGAGCAAACGCCGCTTTAAAGTGACAGCCACAGGCAAACTCAAGTTCCGACGCGAAGGTCGTCGTCACCTGAACGGGCACATGTCAGGCACCGCCAAGCGCAAGCTTGATACCACGGTCACGCTGAACACCACGGAAGCCAAGAAGATCGTTAAGGCGATTACTCAGGGAAATCACTAGTAGCTGGTAGCAAGAAGCTATTCGCTAGGAAATATGACCTACGGCGTCGAAACGACGTCCTGCTGGAGATACTGCAATGCGAGCCCGTAGTGGCAAAACTGTTCTTCGACGCCGAGCACGTCTTCGTAAGCTGGCGAAAGGCTACTTCCTGAGTCGCGGTAATCTCTACCGCCAGATGCGTACCACGGTTACCCGTGCTGGTGTATTTGCTTATCGTGATCGTCGCCAGCGCAAGCGTCTCTTCCGCCAGCTGTGGACCATGCGTATCAATGCAGCAGCCCGTATGCGTGGCCTGCCTTACAACCAGTTCATCGCCGGCCTGCAGCGCGCTGGTGTGGAACTGGATCGCAAGATGCTCTCGGAGATCGCTATTCACGATCCCGCCAGCTTCGATCAATTGACCACCCTCGCCAAGCAGTTTGCACCCAATCAGAACCATGTGAAGAAGGCCGGGTAGCGAACTTTTCCGTTGAACTCGTATCCTATCAAGAGTGTTAACCAGACTGGTTGACACTCTTTTTCTTTGATTATTCCTTGTTCTCAGCAACGAATCTATGTCGCCAACCGATCTTCAATCTCAAGCCCTTGCCGAACTCACTGCCTGTACGGATGAACCTGCTCTGAAGGCATGGTCATCCAAGTACCTGGGCAAAACCGGGTTGCTCACCGATGCTCTCAAGAAGCTGGGTACTTTGCCTGCACCTGAGCGGCCAGCTTACGGGCAGGCTATCAACGTCGTCAAGCAGGCACTCCTGGCGGCAGAGGAGATGAAGTCTGCTGAGATTGCAGAAGCTGGCTTGCAAAAGAGCCTGGCTACTGATGTCGTTGATGTGACACTCCCAGGTAGACCACTCGTTCAAGGCCGACTGCACCCAGCAACGCAAACCATGCGGCGCATCCTCAGCATCTTTGCTGACATGGGGTTTCAGCCCTACCAGAGTCGGGATGTCGAAACCGATCTGAACAACTTTGAACTGCTCAACATGCCTGCAGAACACCCTGCACGTGATATGTGGGATACGTTCTTCACCACCACACCCGGTGTTATCCTCCGCACGCACACGTCACCCGGACAGATTCATGCGATGAAGCAGTTCTGCCCGCAACCCATCCGGGTGGTGCTCCCTGGTATGTGTTACCGCTTTGAACAGATCAGTGCCCGCAGTGAAATCCAGTTCCAGCAGGTGGAAGGCCTCGCCATCGGCACTTCCATCACCATGGCCGATCTGAAAGGCACCATTCTCAACTTCGTCCGTCGGTTGTTCGGCCAGGAACGGGAGATCCGTTTCCGTAGCAGCTACTTCCCGTTCACCGAACCAAGCATCGAAGTAGATGTCAGTTGGCCTGTGGTCGATGAAGCCAGCGATCGTCTGACAAAAGGCACTGGCTGGCTCGAGATCATGGGTGCAGGCATGATCCATCCGACAGTGCTGACGAACGGCGGATACGATCCCGCTATCCACAGCGGTTTTGCCTTCGGCCTTGGACCACAACGTATTGCCATGCTGTTGCATGGCATCAACGATATTCGTTACTTCTGGTCGAACGACCTGGCGTTCCTCGAACAGTTCTAACTACTTCTTCGAGAAGTAGGCAATCAGCAACATGCCCACACAGAAGGCAGCGATCATCACCATCATGATGGTCACCCAACTGGTAGCTCCGCCACCCGCAGGGGTAACGCTGTCTCGCAGGCTTTCCTGAACCTGCTGACCACCACCCGAACCTCGACGAGGCGGAGCAGGTTGTGGTGCTGGTGAGGCTCTACGTGGAACTGCTCCTGCCGGTACCGCCTGCTGGCCACGAGGTTGTAGCGGCATACCCAGATGATCTGTCGAAGCCCGTCGGGGTGAAGGCACATTGGCTGGTCGCGGCGGTGGAGGTGTTTCACCGACGATGCCTGCTGGCCTGCTCCCTGGCTTGGGAGGCAGTCGTATGACAGGATGTGATCCGGAGTTCAGAAGCTTCGCGCCGGGTAGTTGCTTGTCCATCGACAGTGGTACAGGTGTTGATGGAGCAACAGCACTTTGTTTCTTCTTGATGAGTTCCAGTGTCTCCCGTGCCTTGAGGCTCATCGATTCTTTTTGAGCAGGTGGCGGCGTGGGAGGCGGGGGTGGCGTGGGAACAGCAGTCGGAGCAGATGGAGATAGATTGACACTGGGATTCGATTTGCCTGCTGTTACTTTGCCTGGCGTCCAATTCTCGCTGACACTGTCGTTGATGTTCGGGCTATCAGGTATCGATGCGGTTTCCAGCTTCCAACCCTCCGATTGAACCGGGGTTGGTACACGGGCCGGGGTATCCTTGGGTGAGGGCTTGTTTGCCTTCTTTTCTGGCTTGGCTGGCTTAGGCTCGATCTTCTCTGGCTTTGGTTCCGGTTTCAGTTCTAATTTTCGCTCGGGTTTCGGTTCTTCCTTATTCTGCTTGGCAACTGCTTTGGGCAAGGCTGGGACTGCTGTAGGCGCAGGTGCCAGCGGTTGCATGGTGAATCCTTCAGCCTTGGCCGGGGTATTGATCGGTCCTTTGTTCCCTACGTTGAACAGCGAACCACCCGACTTGCCAACCGGTTTGGCTGAAAGTGCCCAGCCACTATTCCCGGATCCGAACAGCGATCCGCCACCTCCGCCACCAGCACCTGCTGCTGGTTCTGCACCAGATGCACTTCGATTCGGACTGCTGTTGTTCGTGAAGATCGGGACCGAGACCACACCACCTAGGGCAATCTGAAGGTTCTTGACAAAGTCTTTGCAGGAAGGGAAGCGAGCATGCGGTTCCCGACTAAGTGCTCGTGCAACCACTGGCCTTTCATTGGGTTCAAGCAGACTGAGATCAGGAGTACCATTCAGTTGTGCTTGAAGCTTTTGGAGCAAGGTACCACTGAAAGGCAACCGGCCGGTTCGCAGTTCGACATAGGTGGTAGCCAGCGAATATTGATCGCTGGTATTGGTCGTCAGCCCTTCGTCAAACTCTGGAGGAGCATAGTCGTAGTTGGTAAGACCCAGCGAATGGCGAGCAGCATCATTCGATTCGATGATGGGCTTGGCTAAGCCGAAATCACCCAGTTTGCAGACGATCTTGCCCTTCTCCTCAAAGAGATGTAGCGAGTCAGGGGACAAAGCTCGGTGATAGATGGCGATTCGTTTGCCTTGATACTGATGCTGAGCAGTATTGAGGAAATCGATCGCATCAGCGACTTGGGCGATATACGTGAAGAGTTCTGAGATAGGGATGCCATTCCCTGAGACGCCGGCAGTACCTTTGAGTTCTTCCAGGCGATGTCTGAGTGTCTTGACAGGGAATTCGCTCTCGACAAAGAGCAATCCCTTATCCTGAAAGAGGAAGCTGTTGCTGACCGCATTCAGGTGATTATGATGGACTTTTTCGATAACAGGTAAGAGCCGAGTTTCGATACTGGCTGCGTTAAATTGCAGATCAACCTTTTTCCAAAGCTTGATGGTACCATTCGGGGCTTTCACCTTGAACAGGCTGTAGCTGGGGAAGTCGCCCAGGTCCTCGAGGATCTGGTACTGCGCAAAGAGATCGTTCTTATCAGGTGCGGGCATTGTTGGGCGTCTGCTAGGTGCTGGGAGCGATACACCTCCCGTTAGAGCGAGAGTGTGCTATCTAACACTAGCTGACGACTGTGGCAGATGCAATGAGATTGCACGGTTATTTAGGCATCGTCGACACATTCAGATGGCACAAAAAAATCGCAGCAGACGCACATCTGCTGCGATCCATCGAATTGGCACTAAGTCCTTAAGCAGCAAGACTTTCCAGCAGGAACTTCAGCTTGCGTACTTCCGTTTCCATCGGGAACGGATTCTCAGGCTTATCCACGATTTCGACCGTCAGCACCCGGTTGTAGTGATGTTTTTCCAGTTGAGTGATGATTCGGCTATACTCGATCTCACCTTGGCCTACACGAACCTGCATCTTGTCGGGGCTTAGCCCTGTATCACGCAAATGGACGTGACGGACATAGGGATAGACCTGATCGTAAGTACGGTTCTGGTTTGGTCCGCAGATGTAGTGACTGGGATCCAGCGTCAGGCCGAGGCCTGGTACCTTCTCACACAGCTTCACTGCATTGTTAGGCAATTCGGTGATGGTGCCGATCCGTGTTTCCACGGTTAGAACCAGGCCATAGGGCTGTACCAGATTCACCAGTTCTTTCAGACGCTTCACTTCCGTCTCCATGTCGCTGCCGGTTGCTGCAGCAGGCATGGTGAGCGTAGCAATCCCCAGGCTGCGAGCCAGCTTGCAGATGGCATCGAACTGATTGACGAAAGTTTCGTGATCGATGTTTGGTTCAAATTCGAGATTGAGAGCAGCAGCGCTGACTGAGGATGTGTAGCGCAAGAGACGTGCACAACGCGCAGGGTCAGCTGCTACTTCAGCCGGTGTCAGGTGAGGCCCCTTGGGCGAAATGGTGGCATCCACCTTGCTGAATTCCAGTTCTTCCATGGTCTTCAGAGCACGGTCGAGTGGCAAACGGCCAAAACAGAGTGTGGAACAGGCTACTTTCACTGAGTTTCCCCCCTCCGTAAGCAGGGATGACCGGAATCATCCCACACAAGCCATCCCCCGATGGCATTCTGCTGCCTGACTTCCCGTGAAGTAGACAGCAATCCCACGTGGCCAGCGGAGATACCGCGAATGCAGTTTTTGTCAATACGGAAATTCTGAGGATCAACACGACGGTTCAGACGGTTTCCAAGTGCCTTCTCTACCAAAGTAGCGTATGCTTGAAGCCATTGTTGATGGGGCCGTTAACATTGTGCTTTGTTTGCAGGGCAGATTCATGAAACGCCGCTGGATGCTCTTTACTGGTATGATTGCCACTATTGTTCTGGCATTGCTAGCGCAATGCATTCAAGGCGATGATGCCGCCTCGCTGAAACAGCCTCTGATCTACAACTGGACGCAACCCCTCGCCTACGATGTGTCGCTGGATTTGACGTTGCTCAACCGTGACAAGCGAGGTATTGCAGCCAAATTCTATATCGAAGGCAAACCCGAAAAGAAGAAGCTCGATCCCGTTGAGGCTGATGGATCGGGAACTGCGTTTGCGGTTTCTGCAGATGGACACTGGGTCACTTGCTCACATGTCGTCGGCCAACTGGATGAAGTAGAAATCATCCTTGAGGGGGTCACGCATCGAGCCAAAGTTCTTGGACAGGACGAGATCCTTGACCTGGCTCTCCTGAAAGTCGAGAAGCCCTCACCGAAGTTCATCCCCTTTGCGAATTCCGATACAGTCGAAGTGGGCGAAGATGTGCGTGCCTTCGGCTATCCACTCATTGATGCACTCGGTGAATCGCTGAAGGTGACTCGCGGCACGATCTCCGGCAAAGTTGAAAGGCATCACCAGAAGTTTCTGCAGCTTGATGTCAGTATCAACCCAGGGAACAGTGGCGGCCCATTGGTGACCGAGTATGGCTCGCTTCTGGGTGTGAATAACGCCAAGCTCGCATTGCAAGAAGGCAATGTCATTGGCTTCTCCATCCCCTCGAAGAGTGTCACTGAGTTTCTCAAGCGATACAAAGTGATCCCTGTGGTGGTGAATACGGGCAAGGACCTGAAAGGCCCCGAACTGGTAAAGCAGGTATCACCTGCGGTAGCGCTCATCAAAGTGAAGGCTGGTAACCGTACCATCAATGCTTTTGCACTCGATTACCGTTTCAAGTTGGAAACCTCAACCAATGGTAACAGGCACGATGGCCCTCCACTGTCCAGCAGGACAATGAGTGAAGTGGTCACTGTCAACGAGAGAGGGAAGTTCTACCCCGGCAAGAATGATTCCATGTCGCTTCTGTCCTACATCTTCGATACTTTCCCTGTCTCCATCGAGAATCAGTGGGTGCAGCAGTTCGTCAGAGTGCACATCAGCAAGGAAGAAGAGGTAGTAGGCCCGTCATTCCCTCCGTTTGGTGGAGTAGATCCCTTCCCTGGTATACATCGCTTTCCAGCAATTCCACGTGGTCCCGTCAACCCCCTTTTCCCGAGGATCGGTCCCAACCCGGGGATGGTTCGCGAGAAGATTGTCGAGAATCCCATCGTCCTCAAGTATGACTATCGTCTCAACAAGATTGCAGGCGACATTGTTCACCTCAAGAAAAAGATCGATATCGTCTCTTTGGAAAATGACAACTTTCTGCTAACGGGATCAGGTGACATTCAATTCGATCGCAAAGAGGGCAAACTTCTTGGCGCCAAGCTGGAAGGTACCATTACTTTTGATGAGAAGAAAAAGGAGAGCATCCCCTGGAAACTGGAAGTGAAGTCCATCGCAACTGAGGTCGCAAAAAACACATTCAGCAGACCCGCCCCCCGGAATACTCCCGTC
>WBZX01000025.1_pt1 | contig 135296 bp, 121 predicted proteins | sample 5204211 | NCBI WGS metagenome assembly WBZX01 (sample SAMN12344362, study PRJNA552823) | activated sludge metagenome | biome: Activated sludge suspended growth; feature: Nitrification reactor; material: Wastewater; isolation source: activated sludge from nitrification reactor of wastewater... | reverse complement strand
CCCATCTTCGGCATGGCCAAGCGGGGGTGTCTGGCGGGGGCCCTCCCGTGCTCCGTCACCCCCACCTCGGAACGCCATGCCGTCACGCCCCATTTTGCCGCTCGCGCCTCCTCCCCCTCGAAGGGGAGGAAGCCACGCCTCACCCGTCGCGCCCCATATACGGGGACGCGCGTGCCGCTTGCGCCTCCTCCCCCTCGAAGGGGGAGGACGCCGCGCCATGAGTTGGCGTGCGGCTTAGTCGAGATCGGTTGCCGCGTAAGCGCCACCGCACGGCAACTCATTCTCGGCGCGGCGAGGTGGGGGTGTGTCCGCCATATTCGCCTATGTGACCCACGACCGGTTCCGCGCTACCCTGAGCATCATGGCCAACGAGCGTGCCCGATCCCTGCGCCGAGACATGAGCCCGCCGGAGCGCAGTCTTTGGCGCGCTCTGCGCGGCGGCCAGATCGACGGCTTCCGCTTCCGCCGCCAGCACCCGATCGGCGCATTCGTCGTCGATTTCTTCTGCCTTGAAAAGCGGCTGGTGAGCGAGGTTGATGGCCGGCAGCACGGCGAGGCTGCCCAGGCGGCGCATGATGACGAGCGGACGCGCTGGCTCCAAGCACGCGGTTACCGCGTGGTCCGGTTCTGGAGCAACGAGGTCACCTCCAACATGCCGGGCGTCCTCGCCGCGGTATCCTTCCATTTGTCCGAGTTGCCGTCGCGCGCGGGCCGGCCACCCCCACCTAGGCGCACCGAAAATCACTTGGCTACTGCCGTCGGGATCGCACAATCGCCGGACCCGGATCCCGGGGCCAAGTGATGGCGCGCCGCCCTGCCCCCTCCAAGGGGGGAGGGGTCTCCCCTTTCCTGATTTTTGCGCTAGCCTTGTCGGGAGCGGCAACCGCCGTTCGTCCTTTGTCTTAGAGCGGTTCTTCACGGCGAACCGCTTCACACTTCGCCTGAACCGCTCTCTGTCTTGGAGCGGTTCTTCACGGCGAACCGCTTCACACTTCGCCTGAACCGCTCGCGTCCGGAGCGGTTTTTCACGGCGAACCGCTTCACACTTCGCCTAAACCGCTCGGAGGAGACCGGCCCGATGCGCTACGCGCTGCTCTGCTACCATCAGGAGGATGTCGTCTGCGCCTGGTCCAAGGAGGAGGACGCGGCGGTGATGGCCGAAATCGCCGCCGTGAAGAAGCGCCTCGGCTCCAAGGTCGGGCTCAACCTGCGCCTGATGCCGACCTCCACCGCGACGAGCCTGAAAAAGGACCGCGAGCCGCCGCTCGTCATCGATGGCCCGTTCGCCGAGACCAAGGAGCAGCTGCTCGGGCTCTACCTCCTCGATTGCGACTCGCTCGAGGACGCGCTCGCGGTCGCCCAGGAGCTGGGCAAGGCCAATCCCGGCGGAACCTATGAGATCCGGCCGGTCGGCTACTTCGACGAGAAGGGCGGCGCGGTGTGACCGACATCGCCTGGATCGACGGGCTGCTGGCCGCCGCGCGTCCGCAGGCGGTGGCGGCGCTCCTCAGGCATTTCCGCGACCTCGACGCCGCCGAGGAGGCGGTGCAGGAGGCGTGTCTCCGGGCCCTCAAGACCTGGCCGGAGAAGGGACCGCCGCGCGATCCCGCGGCGTGGCTGATCTTCGTCGGCAAAAACGCCGCCATCGATGCCGCCCGCCGCCGCGGCCGCGAGCGTCCACTCCCCGCCGACGAGGTCCTGTCGGACCTTTCGGACACCGAGACGCCGCTCGCCGAGCAGATCGACGAGAGCCATTATCGCGACGACATCCTGCGGCTGCTGTTCATCTGCTGTCATCCCGAGCTGCCCGCCGGCCAGCAGATCGCGCTGGCCTTGCGCATCGTCGCCGGGCTGTCGGTCCCCGAGATCGCGCGCGCGTTCCTGGTCTCGGAGAGCGCCATGGAACAGCGCATCACGCGCGCCAAGCGCCGCGTCGGCGCCGGAGACGTGCCGTTCGGGCCGCCGGGACCGGCCGAGCGGGCGGAGCGCGTCGCGGCGGTGGCGGCGATGATCTACCTCCTGTTCAACGAGGGCTATGCCTCGACGGGCGGCGCGGCGCACGTGCGGGCTGCCCTCAGCGACGAGGCGATCCGGCTGGCGCGCCTGCTGCTCCGCCTCTACCCGGCCGAGCCGGAGATCATGGGCCTCCTGGCGCTGATGCTGCTGCAGCACGCGCGCGCCCCGGCCCGGCTGACCGCGGATGGCGCGATCATCCTGCTCGAGGACCAGGACCGCTCGCTCTGGGATCGCGCCATGATCGGCGAGGGCCTGGCGCTGATCGACAAGGCGATGCGGCACCTCGCGCCGGGCCCGTACCAGATCCAGGCGGCGATCGCGGCGCTCCACGCGCGCGCCGGAGAGGCCGCCGCGACGGACTGGGGCGGCATCGAGGCGCTTTACGGCGCGCTCGAGCGGCTCAACCCCTCACCGGTCGTCACGCTCAACCGAGCGGTCGCGCTGTCGAAGGTACGAGGTCCGGGCGCGGCGCTGGCGATGATCGAGCCGCTCGGCAACCAGCTCGCCGGCTACTTCTATTTCCACGGCGTGCGCGGCGCGCTGCTGATGCAGCTCGGACGGCGGCGCGATGCCGAGACGGCCTTCAGCCAAGCCATCGCGCGGGCCCATTCGGCCGCGGAAGCTGCCCACATTCGCATGCAGATCGACCGCCTCAGGGCGGAGAGCTCCGGTGACGGCCGGGAGGCGCAACCGCCAGCCTGACTATTTTTTTGCGGACCATGTCGGAACCACTGACGCCGCGCCGTCCTTGGAACGAGATGGCGAGCGCAAGGAGAGCGAGATGCAGCTCAACACGTACATCTTCTTTGATGGCTCCTGCGAGGAGGCGATGACTACCTACGCGAAAATCCTCGGCGGCGAGATGACACGCCTCGTTCGCTACAGCGACATGCCGCCGGGACCGCACACGCCGCCGGGGTGGGAGAACAAGGTCATGCACGTGAGCCTGAAGGTCGGCGACCGCATCCTGATGGCCTCGGACGCGCCTCCCGGACGCGGCGACGGCAAGGCCAGCGGCTTCTACGTGTCGCTGGTCGTCGAGTCGCCAGAGGAGGCGGAGCGCGTCTATGGCGCGCTCAAGGACGGCGGCGAGGTCCGCATGGAGCTGCAGGAGACGTTCTGGGCCAAGAAGTTCGCCATGATCGTCGACCGCTACGGCACGCCCTGGATGATCAACTGCGACAAGCCCATGTAACCGTCTTCCATTGAAGGCCTGAACAGGAGCCCAGATGCCGCGCATTACGCCCTTTCTCTGGTTCGACGGCGAGGCCGAGGACGCCGCGCATTTCTACGTCTCGATCTTTCCCAACTCGCGCGTCGTGAGCACGTGGCGCTACCCCGAGGGCTCGCCGATGCCCGAGGGAACGGTGATGACCGTGTCGTTCTATCTCGACGGGCAATCCTTCACGGCGCTCAACGGCGGGCCGATGTTCCAGTTCACGGAGGCCGTCTCGTTCGTCGTCGAGTGCGAGACGCAGGACGAGATCGACCACTACTGGAGCCGGCTCGGCGAGGGTGGACGTCCGCAGCAATGCGGTTGGGTGAAAGACCGCTTCGGGCTCTCCTGGCAGATCGTGCCGAAGCAACTGAGCGAGCTGCTCGGCCAGGACGACCCGGGGCGGGCGCAGCGCGTCATGGGGGCGCTGCTTGGCATGTCGAAGATGGACATCGCGGCGCTCAGGAAGGCCGCTGGACTGGACTGAGACAAACGTCAGGGGAGGAAACCAATGCTCGACATCCTGTTGTGGATCGCAGCCGTTGTGGCCGTGGTCGCGCTCGCCGTGATCGCCTACGCGTCGCGAAAGCCGGATACCTTCGCCGTCTCGCGATCGGCCGACATCGCGGCGCCGCCCGAGAAGCTCTTCGCCATCCTGACCGACTTTCGCCGCTGGCCGGAGTGGTCTCCGTGGCAGCATCTCGATCCCGGCATGCAGCAGACGCTCAGCGGATCGCCGAGCGGGGTCGGGGCCGTGTCCGAGTGGAGTGGCAACGGCAAGGTCGGCGCCGGGCGCACGGAGATCACCGACGTCGCGGCTCCCACGCGCATCGGCATGCGGCTCGACATGCTGCGGCCGATGAAGGCGAGCAATCGCGTCGACTACACCCTGGAGCCCAACGGCCACGGAACGCGCGTCACCTGGGCGATGTCGGGACGGCAGCCGCTGCCGGCCAAGATCTTCGCCTCCTTCGTCGATTGCGACAACATGGTGGGCCGCGACTTCGAGCGCGGGCTCGCCAACCTCAAGGCGCTGGCGGAGCGCTGACGCCATGGCGCTCGTGTCGTTCACGCCGAACATCCAGCGCCATGTGCCGTGCCCCGACACCGAGGCGGCCGGCGCGACCGTGCGCGAGGTGCTGGACGGCTATTTCGCGGCCAATCCGCTGGCGCGCGGCTACGTGCTCGACGACCAGGCTGGCCTCCGCAAGCACATGGTGGTGTTCATCGATGGCCAGATGATCCGCGACCGCGCGCGGCTCTCCGATCCGGTCAAGCCCAACAGCCGCGTGTTCGTATTCCAGGCACTCTCGGGAGGATGAAAATGAGCGATGCCCTCTACGTCTCGACCCGCAAGGGGCTGTTCCGCGTCGAGCGCGGCCAAGCCGGCTGGGCCATCACGAACGTCGATTTCCTCGGCGACAACGTCACGCTGACGATGACCGACCCGCGCGACGGCACCACCTACGCGGCGCTCGACCACGGGCATTTCGGGGTCAAGATGCACCGCTCGAACGGCAAGGGCTGGGAGGAGATCGCGGCGCCGGTCTACCCGCAGGCGCCGGAGGGCTATGTCGAGAAGGACATGTGGGACCGCGTGCTGCCGTGGTCGCTGGCGCGGGTATGGGCGCTGCAGCCCGGCGGCGCGGACGAGCCGGGCGTGATCTGGTGCGGCACGCTGCCGGGCGGCCTCTTCCGCTCGGCCGATCGCGGCCAGACCTGGGAGATGGCGCGGTCATTGTGGGATCATCCGAAGCGCAAGCAGTGGATGGGGGGCGGCGCCGATCTCCCCGGCATCCACTCGATCATCGTCGATCCGCGCAATTCCAAGCGGGTGTGGATCGCGGTCTCGACCGGCGGCATCTGGCTGACGGAGGACGGCGGCGCGACGTGGGTGCAGCGGGGCGAGGGCATGCGCGCCGATCACGTGCCGCCGGAGCTGACGCACGACCCGATCGCGCAGGACGTGCATTGCCTCGTGCAATGTCCCGCCGCGCCGGACCGCATGTGGGTGCAGCACCACAACGGCATCTTCGTCTCCTCCGACGAGGGGCGGAATTTCACCGAGATCACGGACGTCGACCCGTCGACGTTCGGCTTCCCGGTGGTGGTGCATCCGCGCGATCCGGACACCGCCTGGTTCGTGCCGGGCATCAAGGACGAGAAGCGCATCCCGAAGGACGCCAAGCTGGTCGTGACGCGCACGCGCGACGGCGGCAAGAGCTTCGAAGCCTTGGGCAAGGGCCTGCCGCAATCACACGCCTATGACCTCGTCTACCGGCACGCGCTGGACCTGGACGAGACGGGCGAGCGCCTCGCGTTTGGCTCGACGACGGGCGGCCTCTGGATCAGCGAGGACCAGGGCGACAGCTGGACCAACGTCAGCCACACCCTGCCGCCGGTGTATGCGGTGCGGTTCGCTTGAAGGGCGCCATTCCCTCTCCCCGTTGCTCTGCACTCGCAACGGGGAGAGGGTCAGGGTGAGGGGCGGCCCGAGCGCTGCGCTAGTCCCGGCGAGCAGGTCAGCTGGCATTAGGACCGTAGGCGTAGTAAACTCCACGACAAGGGGCGGAGCGTGGAGAGATGTCGTGAGCGGGCGACAGGGCGGACGGGTGAGTCGCATTGTTTGTTTCTCAATGGGCACCGTCACAACTATTATCCTGACGATCGCTGCTTCCATCACAGTGGCAGCCGAAAGGCTTAGCTTTAGAGGCTTGGAGCTTGGCGCATCTCTCGAAGAAGTGCTTGCGTGGGAGAAGGCGCAACCGATGACTGCGGAGCTTAAGGAAAGAACATTCTTCAGGTGTGATTCGCGTGATCAATCGCCATCAAATATCCCAATGCATGCCTGGGAATCGTTTCCATCTATTGACTACAAGCGCGAGTACGAGGACGGGGTGAGCGCCTGCGGTTTCCGGAGGTATTTAGGTTTTGGTTATCACCATCCAACGTGGCTTCCTGGTGGGGTGCCTTTTGTTGGAACTACTGCAATCCCCAGATTCTATTTTTTTGACTCCGACAACAAGAAGAAGCTATTCCGTATCGTCCTAGCAGTAGAATCCAGCCATTTGGCGCAAGTCATTGAGGCGTACTCGCTGAAATACGGCCTACAAGAGGCCGGCGAGCCCCGACGCATCTTTCCATTTCTTGACGCTCTCAAAACGCCTCTTGCCGCATGGAAAGACGGAAAGCAGGAACTGATAGTCCACAAGGGGTATTTTCATGGGGACACATGCTCGTACAATTCGGATTTACGCGGGAGGCGTTGGGAGAGCCATTGCAGCGAGGGCCTTGTCACGCTTGTAGATCGAGACATCCAAGAACTCATACTGAGCAAGAGAAAGCAGCGCGTAGAAGGCAAAGAACGGGAAGCCGCAGAGAAGAAGAAGCGCGCCCTCAAAGATATTTAATCCGCTCGCGAGCGTTTTCCTGGAAACAACTCGGATAGCGCATCGACCAGCGCTGAGTGGGCAGCCGTACCCCGATATTTCGCCAGAAATGTGGGAAGATCGATTTGCTCGCTACCTGACTGTTCGTCACCGAGCGGCCTCAGCTTCATGCTTTTCCAGCGGTGAAGGACGTAGATGGAGCCCTTGGAGGGCTCGAAAACCAAGTCGTACCATTCCTCGTTGAGGTCGCAAGTATCCGCAAATAGCATTCGTCGCATGGCACGTGCCCATCCTCACGACACAAGGTAGTGAGGAAAGGTAGATCGACGAGGATGGCGGGATTTGGGCAGCGCTTTTCGTTTTTTTACTCACACGCGCCAGAGTTGCCGCTCGTGCAGCGTTTGCGGCCGGCCCTCTCCCCGCGAGGGCGGGGAGTGGAGAAGCTGCGGAGAGGGGGGAAGCTGCGGAGCCGCGCTCTCAATGCCGGAAATGGCGCATGCCGGTGAAGACCATGGCGAGGTTGCGCTCGTCGGCGGCGGCGATGACGTCGGCGTCCTTCATGGCGCCGCCGGGCTGGATGAAGGCGGTGGCACCCGCTTCCGCCGCGGTGATGAGGCCGTCGGGGAACGGGAAGAATGCATCCGACGCGACGACGGAGCCCGGTACCGGAATGCCCGCCTGCCCGGCCTTGGCGACGGCGATGCGGGTGGAGTTGACGCGGCTCATCTGACCGGCGCCGACGCCCACCGTGGCCTGGTCGCGCGCGTAGATGATGGCGTTCGATTTGACGAACTTGCACACCTTCCAGGCGAACAGCAGGTCGGCCATCTCCTTGTCGGACGGCTTGCGCTTGGTCACCACCTCGAGCTTGTCGTAGAGCTTCAGGTCGGCGTCCTGCACGAGGAGGCCGCCGTTGACCTTCTTGTAGTCGAGGCGATGCGGGGACTGCGCGGGCCACTGGCCGGAGACCAGCAGGCGCACGTTCTTCTTCGCCGCCACGATGTCCTCGACGCCCGCGCCGACCGACGGCGCGATGATGACCTCGACGAACTGGCGCTCGACGATCAGCCTCGCCGTCTCGGCGTCGAGCTCCTGGTTGAAGGCGATGATGCCGCCGAAGGCGCTCTCGGTGTCGGTCTTGTAGGCGCGGTCGTAGGCCTGGCTGAGCGTGTCGGCCACCGCGACGCCGCACGGGTTGGCGTGCTTGACGATGACGCAGGCCGGCTTGCCGGTGAACTCCTTCACGCACTCGAGCGCGGCGTCGGTATCACCGATGTTGTTGTAGGAGAGCTCCTTGCCCTGGAGCTGCCGCGCCGCCGCGATCGAGCCCGGCTCGGCGTCGCGCGCGACGTAGAAAGCCGCGAGCTGGTGCGGGTTCTCGCCGTAGCGCATGGCCTGCTGGCGGGTGAACTGCACGGTGAAGGTGCGCGGGAAGCCCTCGGCCTTGCGCTCGGGATGATCGACGACGGCGCCGAGCCAGTTGGAGATGGCGCCGTCGTACTCTGCCGTGCGCGCATAGGCCTTCTGCGCCAGCTTGCGGCGGAAGCCGGGGCAGGTGCCGCCGGCATGCTGCTCCATGTCGCCGAGGAGCTTCTGATAGTCCGCCGGGTCGACGACCACCGTCACCGCGGCGTGGTTCTTGGCGGCGGCGCGGATCATGGCCGGGCCGCCGATGTCGATGTTCTCGATGCACTCGTCGAGGGAGGCGCCCTTGGCCACGGTCGCCTCGAACGGGTAGAGGTTGACGATCAGGAGGTCGATCGGGCCGATGCCGTGCGCCTCGGCGTCCTTCTGGTGATCGGCATTGTCGCGCACGGCGAGCAGGCCGCCGTGGACCTTGGGGTGCAGCGTCTTGAGGCGGCCGTCCATCATCTCGGGGAAGCCGGTCAGGTCCGCGACGTCGCGCACCGGCAGGCCCGCCGCCTTGATGGCGGCCGAGGTGCCGCCCGTGGAAACCAGCTCGATGCCGAAGCCGGCGAGCGCCTTGGCGAGGTCGGCGAGCCCGGTCTTATCCGAGACGGAGATCAGGGCGCGGCGGATCTTGCTGGTCTTGCTCGACATGGTGATGCTTGCCTCCTCGGAAATCCGGGCTTCGCCTAGCACGAACCGGCACGGCTTGACACCCGCCGATGTGCACAAGTCGTCCCCCGCGTGGACCCGGCATCGCAAACGCGTGAAAGACTCCCCCTCCCCCTCGGGGGAGGGGCCGGGGTGGGGGGACGAAGCGGGAGAGACGCCGGAGGCTCAGAGGCTTGACCCCAGCGCTGTTCTCCCAGCTCTTCACCCCACCGCTGTTCTCCCAGCTCTTCACCCCACCGCTGTTCTCCCAGCTCTTCACCCCACCGCTGTTCTCCCAGCTCTCCACCCCACCGCTGTTCTCCCAGCTCTTCACCCCACCGCTGTTCTCCCAGCTCTTCACCCCACCGCTGTTCTCCCAGCTCTTCACCCCACCGCTGTTCTCCCAGTTCTTCACCCCACCGCTGTTCTCCCAGTTCTTCACCCCACCGCTGTTCTCCCAGTTCTTCACCCCACCCCTAACCCCTCCCCTCGAGGGGAGGGGCATTCGCGCCGAACGATCAGGGACGTTCGCGACGTGCTGTGCTGGGTTTTGGTCAGTCGAAATCTCTCGCCGCAAGGGGAGGGGAAAGGCTCATGCTCCCGAGATGCCGGGTCTCACGCTGCGGCCGACTCCGCCCGGGCGAGCTTCCAGCGGATCTCGGTCTCGCCCGTCGCGGTGCCGCGGAGCACGATCTGCAGCGAGCGGCGCGGACCCGCCGAGTCGGCATAGAACACGCTCTCCTCGACGCTCAGGCGGGCACCTTCGGCGGTGAAGCGCCAGACGGTGCCGTCGCCGGGCTCGAGCTCGGCGGTATCCGCGGCCGACAGCACGCGGCGGCAGACGACGGCGGGATGCAGGTGGAAATGAACGGCGAAGGTCAGCTTCCTGCCGGCTCTCCCGGCCGCAGGCTCGAGCCGGTCGCGGCCGTCGAGACGCAGCCCCGACGCGGCGAGCACGAGATGGCGCGCGTGCCGATAGCCGTGGCGCTCGGCGTAGCCGTCGTGGCTGCCGTCGAAGACGGCGCCGCCGATGGCATCCTCGCGCACCGAGGCCGTGACGTTCTCGGGGCCGCGGATCGGCGGCGCGCCGACGAGGTCCTCGAGCACGCGGTGGCGGATCAGGCGCGACGACGAGGTCTCGGCGAGGCAGAGCGTGTTGTGGCTCGCCGTGGCGCGGGACGCGGGCCGCCAGTCGACGTCGGGGCCGGAGGGCGCGCCGCCGTTGACCAGGAACAGACGGGCGCCCGTGCTCATCTCGAACGAGAGGCAGCCGGCATGGGCCTCGCCGGCCCCGTGCAGCGGCGGCGGTGGGCCGGCATCGAGGATGACAATCGTATCGCCCCGCTCGAGGCGCTGATACTTTGAGCTCGGCGCGGCGGGGAGTCCGGTATCTGGCGTATCCTCGTAGGCGAGCACCGTGGCGAGGCCGACGGGAGAGGCGACGCCGACGCCGTTGAAGCGCGCCAGCATGCCGTCGCCCAGGCGCAGGTAGCGCAGCATGGGCAACATCCGCCTCATGGCGGCGTCGATCGGCTCGGGAGCCGGGCGGTTGCGCGAGGCGAAGCACTGGCGCAGCGGCAGCATGTCCAGCATCAGCTCGATCAGCGTGTTGCCGTTGCGGCTGACGTGTCCGCCGTCGGGCAGGATCTGGCGCTGCAGCTCGGCCGCCAGCAGCCGCTCGGTGCCGGCGAGGTTGTGGTCGTTGCCGGCGAGGCAGAGATCGGCCAGCGTCAGCGCCACGAGGGCAAGGAGGCGCGGATAGCCGGGCGCGGCGGTCCGCCAGCCGGCATTGAGCAGCAGGAGCTGCATGCCGAGGCTGTCGAGGATCTCGTCGTAGGAGCGCTGGTCGGCGCCGTCGAGCAGCAGCGGCGCCTGAGACAGCCACGAGATGAGGCGGCGGCTCGCGACCGCGGGCTCGGCCGCGATGGCGGACAGCGAGCGCGAGCGCTCGATCCATTCCAGCGCCAGCTGGCGCGCGAGGCGCCGGGCCTCGGGGTCGTCGGCCGCGCCGAGGTGGCGCAACCAGCCGAAGCCGTGCAGCGCGCGTTCCCACGCCGGAGTCGGCGGCACGATGTCGAAGGGGGACAGCTCTCCGGTATCAGCCAGCGAGCCGGCAAGGCCGAACTGTCCGAGGCGGACCTCCTGCCAGAAGCTGGGGTCGGCGGTGCGCAGGTCCTGTGGCACGATGAGGAGCTGATCGGGGGCCCGCGCAGCGTAGCGCCAGCGCATGAGCGGTGACGCCAGCATGCGCGACACGGCGGCCCGCCGCGAGCGGTCCGTCGACAGCATGGCGATGCGCGCCCGCTCCGCGAGGCTCAGCAACTGCACGGCCGCACCTCTCCCCCGGATGACGGCGGCACGCGAGACGCTGTTCGCTCGACCGACAGGTCGAACCTTTCGATCTCAGGTATGGCCATGGACTTCGAGTAGCCCTCCGGCTCAGCGAAGACAAGGCCGCGGCGGAGAAGCGCTGTGCATGCGCGCGGCGGGGTTGCCAGGGTGTCACTCGCGGCGGCGGAGGCGCGCGGCGTAGAAGCCGTCGAGGCCGGTGCCGCTCGTATCGCCGGGGACGACATGGCAAGGCAGCGTGCGCAGGTCTCCCTCGGGCGAAATCCAGTCGGCCGCCGCGCCGATCTCCGCCGCGGCGATGGGCACGCGCTCGAAGCCGGGATGCGCGGCGAGGAAGCTCGCCACCTGGGCCGGTCCCTCCTCGGGCTCCAGCGAGCACGTGCAGTAGACCAGCGTGCCGCCGGGGCGGACCAGGGACGCCGCGTGTGCGAGCAGCCTCTTCTGGATGTCCGCGAGCTGGGCGATGTCGCCCGAGCGCCGCAGCCGGAGAATGTCGGGGTGGCGGCGGATGGTGCCCGTCGCCGTGCACGGCGCATCGAGCAGCACCGCATCGAAGGCGCGGCCCGGCTGCCACGTCGCGGCGTCGGCGGCGACGGTCTCCGCTGCGAGGCCGAGACGGGCGAGGTTCTCATTCAGCCGCGTCAAGCGATCCTCGGAGCGGTCGACGGCGACGACGATGGCACCCGCCGCGGCGAGCTGCGCCGTCTTGCCACCCGGGGCGGCGCAAATGTCGGCGATGGACTTGCCCGTCACGTCGCCGAGCAGGCGGGCGGGGAGTGCGGCGGCGGCGTCCTGCACCCACCAAGCTCCTTCGGCGAACCCTGGCAGCTCATCGACGCGGCCGCCGCCGGTGAGGCGCACCGAGCCCGTCGCCAGCAGCGTGCCGCCGAGCTTCTCCGCCCAGCCGGCCGCATCCGCCTTGACGGTCAGATCGAGCGTGGCCTCCTGCAGCGACGCCTCGGCGATGCCCCTCGCCGTCTCGTCGCCGTAAGCCTCACGCCAGCGGACCAGCATCCATTCCGGGATGTTCAGCGCCGTGCGATCCATGGCCGGCAGACGGTCCTGTGCCTCCGCCGCCACCTTGCGCAGCACGGCGTTGACGAGCCCCGCGAAACGCGACGCGCGGCGGTCGGCGCGGGTCTGGTCGACGGCCAGGGAGATGGCGGCGTGGGCCGGCGTGCCGATCATCGCGACTTGCGCGGCGCCGGCGAGCAGGATCGAATTCAGCGCACCCGTTCGTCCCGGCAGTGGCTTCTCGAGGAAGGCGCCGATCAGCGCGTCGAGCTCGCCCTGGCGGCGCAGCACGGTGGCGGCGACGAGGCGGGCGAAGGCGCGATCGCGCGGCTCGAGCGGAGCGACGAGGCCCGCCTTCTCGGCGGCGGAGAAGGCCTCGTCGAACGATTGGCTGCGGCCCAGCACGCCCTCGATCAGGGCCACGGCGAGCTTGCGAGCCGCCATGCCCGACGGCTGCGGCGGGGCGGGCCGGGGCGGCGCAGCGCTGCGCGGCTTCTTCGCGGGGTACCACTTCCTGGTCTTGCCCGGGGGCTTGCCCGTTTTCGGCCCACGCTTGCCACTGTCCGGCTTCCTGCCGCCCTGCTCCCCCACCATGTGATCTCCGATCAGCCCCACGGACCGCGCTGCGTCATGCCCTTGGGCAGGAACGTCCCGCCTTCACCTGCCGCGGCCGTGCTCGCAGCGCCGCCGGACGATGCCATCTCGCGCGCCAGGGCCTCGAGCGCCGCGATTCGGTTCTCGATGTTGGGATGGGTCGAGAACCAGTTGTCGATGCCGCGCCCGGTCAGCGGGTTGACGATGAACATATGCGCCGTTGCCGGAATTCGCTCGGCCTCCTCGTTGGGGATACGGCGGGCCAGGTTGCTGATCTTGCCCAGCGCCGAGGCGAGCCACATCGGCTCGCCGCAGATCATGGCGCCGAGGCGGTCGGCCTGGTACTCGCGCGAGCGGCTGATGGCCATCTGCACGAGGCTCGCCGCCAGCGGCGCGACGATAATCGCGGCCAGGGTGCCGAGCCAGTTGCCGCGGCTGTCGCGATTGCCGCCGAACAGCATCGAGAACTGGAGATACTGCGCCAGCATCGAGATAGCGCCGCCGATCGTGGCCGCGATGGTCATGGTCAGCGTGTCGCGGTTGCGGACGTGCGCCAGCTCGTGGGCCATGACGCCCGCGATCTCCTCGGCCGACAGCGTCTCGAGCAGGCCGGTCGACGCCGCCACGGCCGCGTTTTCCGGATTGCGGCCGGTGGCGAAGGCGTTGGGCTGCGGGTTGTGGATCACGTAGACGCGCGGCATCGGCAGCCCGGCGCGGTCCGCCAGCCGCTGCACGATGCGGTAGTACTCCGGGGCCGTGCGCTCATCGACCTCCTCGGCGTTGTACATTCGCAGCACGATCCTGTCGGCCTTCCAGAAGCTGATCAGGTTCATGACCAGCGCCACGACGAAGGCGATCAGCATACCCTGCCGGCCACCGGCCAAGGCGCCGACCGCGACGAAGATCGCCGTCAGAAGGGCTAGCAGCAACGCGGTCCTGGCATAGTTCATGGGCATCGCCGGTCCTCCAGGGCTGGCAAAACCTACGTTCGCCACCGTATATAGGCGTGGCAAGGCTACCCATCCATACGGCCGAGACGATGACCGAGGAATCCGAGAAACCCGCCACGGCAGAAACCACGCAGCCGGAGCAGCGGCCGCTGACGTCGGCGGCCCAGCGCGCGCTGGCCGAGGCCGAGGAGCGCCGCCGGCTCGCCGCCGAGCAGGCGGCCACGCGGCCGAAGGAGCTCGGCGGACGCGATGGGCCAGACCCCGTGCGTTACGGGGACTGGGAAAAGGGCGGCATCGTCTCGGATTTCTGAGGCCTGGCAGTCGCGGCGGCGCGAGCGATCACTCGTCCTTGGGGACGAGGCGCACCACCACGTCGATGTGGGAGATGCGCATGCCGGCGGGCGGCTCCGGCAGGCCGTCGACGCGAATGAGGTCGCCCGGGATATCGACCAGATCGCCGGCCTTCTCCATGTAGAAGTGATTGTGGTTCGAGGTGTTGGTGTCGAAGTAGGCCTTCGAGCCCTCGATGGCCAGCTCGCGCAGCAGGCCGGCGTCCTTGAACTGGTGCAGCGTGTTGTAGACGGTGGCCAGCGACACCTGCTCGCCGGCGCCGACCGCCTCGGCGTGCAGGATCTCGGCGGTTACATGGCGGTCGCAGCCGGAGAACAGCAGCTCGCCGAGCGCGACACGCTGACGAGTGGGCCGTAGCCCCGCCCGGCGCAGTATCTCCGAGACGTCCTTACCGCCCGTGGCTTCCACCGCCTCGGCCGGGTCGCAATCGCCGATGATCGCCGTTCCGTCGTACTCGCTCATCATCATGGCCCGTTTGATTATGGCCCGTTGATTCCGGCCTGCTCGTTACGGCCTTCCTTGAGGCGAGGTTCCGGGCGATCGCCATGCGATCCCGGCCGCCTTCCGGACGCTCGTTTCGTCGAAACGAACATATCGCGACCGCCGGCCAACTGCAACTCGATCGCAAGAGCGACTAACGATCAAGTCGCTCTCCCCGTATGGCCGGGCCGCAACGGGGCGCGACGCCAGCGTTGCGCCGAACCACTCGTTTGGCCCTTGACGCTTGATGCGTTTACCTTTTGAAGGTGTGCCGGTTGTGCTACGAACCGCGGGCAGCGAGGGGGCGCCCGGCGGCCATGCCGTGGCATGAGACTTCCAATATGGGGGCCAGCGGGACATCATGACGGAGCGCCGTTCGAGCTTTGAATTCGAGGACTTGCTAACCTGCGGGCACGGCAAGCTGTTCGGCCCCGGCAACGCCCAGTTGCCGCTGCCTCCGATGCTCATGTTCGACCGTATTCCGCTGATCAGCGAGACCGGCGGCGCGCACGGCAAGGGCCAGATCGTGGCCGAGCTGGCCGTGGCCGGCAACGAGCGCCTGAATTGGTTCTTCGACTGCCACTTCGAGGGCGACCCCGTCATGCCGGGCTGCCTCGGCCTCGACGCGCTGTGGCAGCTGACCGGCTTCTTCCTCGGCTGGCTCGGCGCCCCGGGCCGCGGACGCGCGCTCGGCGTCGGCGAGGTGAAATTCACCGGCATGGTCCTGCCGACGGTCAAGAAGGTCGAGTATGTCATCGACATGAAGCGCGTGATCCTGCGCAAGCTGAAGCTCGCCATCGGCGACGGCATCCTCAAGGCCGACGGCGAGACGATCTACACGGCGACGGATCTGCGCGTCGGCCTGTTCGAGGCCGGAGACGCTCCGGCCGCCGCCTGATCACTACCGCCTCCCGGAGCCGGAGCCCGCGCACGAGCCGCCGGCCCATTGCCAGAACACGAGCGAGGAAGAAGAGATGAGGCGCGTCGTCGTCACCGGAATGGGGATCGTCTCCTCGATCGGCAACACCACCCAGGAAGTGCTGGCCTCGCTCCGGGAAGCCAAATCCGGCATCAGCCGCGCCGACAAGTACGCCGAGCTCGGCTTCAAGTGCCAGGTTCACGGCGAGCCCAAGCTCGACTGGGAAGCGATGGTGCCGCGGAAGCCGAAGCGGTTCATGGAGGCCGGCGTCGCCTGGAACTGGATCGCCATGGACCAGGCGATCCGGGACGCCGGGCTCGAGGCCAAGGACGTGGTCAACGAGCGTACTGGCATCATCATGGGCGCCGGAGGCCCCTCGACGCATGCCATCGTGCATGCCTCAGAAGTTACGGTTAAATCCGGCGGTCCGAAGAAGATCGGGCCGTTCGAGGTGCCGAAGGCGATGTGCTCCGGGCCCTCCGCCGTGCTCGCCACGGCGTTCCAGATCAAGGGCACCAACTACTCGATCTCCTCGGCCTGTGCGACGTCGGCGCATTGCATCGGCAATGCCGCCGAGCTCATCCAGTGGGGCAAGCAGGACGTGATCTTCGCGGGCGGCTGCGAGGAGCTCGACTGGACACTGTCGAACATGTTCGACGCCATGGGCGCCATGTCGTCCAAGTTCAACGCGACGCCGGAGAAGGCCTCGCGCGCCTACGACAAGAACCGCGACGGCTTCGTGATCGCCGGCGGGGCCGGCGTGGTGGTGCTCGAGGAGCTGGAGCGGGCCAAGGCGCGCGGGGCAAAAATCTATGGCGAGCTCGTAGGTTACGGTGCAACTTCAGACGGCTTCGACATGGTGGCGCCGTCGGGCGAGGGCGCGGTGCGTTGCATGAAGCTGGCGCTCGCCGGCATGAACGGCAAGCCGGTCGGCAAGATCGACTACATCAACCCGCACGGCACCGGCACCCCGGTCGGCGACGAGCGCGAGATCCAGGCCATCCGCGAGGTGTTCGGGTCCGACATCCCTCCGATCTCGGCCACCAAAGCGCTCAGCGGCCACTCGCTGGGTGCGATCGGTGTTCAGGAAGCCATCTTCTCGCTGCTCATGATGAACAACGGATTCATCTGCGAGAGCGCCAACATCGAGGAGATCGACCCGGCGTTCGCGGGCGTACCGATCGTGCGCCGGCGCATGGACGGCGCCGAGCTTAACTGTGTCATGTCGAACAGCTTCGGTTTCGGCGGCACAAATGCAACCTTGGTGTTCCGCCGCCTCGAAAGTTGAGCGTTCCTGTCACCTTGGGAATAGAGTAGCTGTCATATCGGGGCATTATGGGGACCAGATTGGTTCTCGAGAGGATGCCCTGCAATGACCATTCAACGGCATGGCGGCTGGTTCGAAGTGAATTCGCGGTCGCTGGACGACGTACTCGGGAGAAGAGCGATGACGGGTGTGGACATCTCCAAGCCGGGCCCGCTGATGGCTGGCAAGCGCGGTCTGGTGATGGGTGTCGCCAACGAGCGCTCGATCGCCTGGGGTATCGCCCGCCTGCTCGCCGCGCACGGCGCCGAGCTGGCCTTCACCTACCAGGGTGGCGCCTTTGGCCGCCGCGCCGAGCCGCTGGCCAAGTCGGTTGGCTCCAAGATCATCGAGGAGTGCAACGTCACCGACTCAGCGAGCATCGAGAACGTCTTCAAGCGCATCAAGGACGAGTGGGGCAGCCTCGACTTCGTCGTCCACGCGCTCGCCTACTCCGACCCCAAGGAGCTCAACGGCCGCTACGTCGACACGACGCGCGACAACTTCACCAACACCATGGTGATCTCCTGCTACTCGTTCACCGAGGTCGCGCGCTGCGCGGCGCCTCTGATGACCAACGGCGGCTCGCTGATCACGCTCAGCTACGGCGGCGCCACCCGCTCGGTGCCCTCCTACAACGTCATGGGCGTCGCCAAGGCGGCGCTGGAGGCCTCCGTCCGCTACCTCGCGGCCGATCTCGGCCCTCAAGGCATCCGCGTCAACGCGGTCTCGGCCGGACCGATGCGCACGCTGTCAGGGGCCGGCGTCGGCGATGCCCGCGCCATCTTCAACTTCCAGAAGGACACGGCGCCGCTGCGGCGCACGCCGACGCTGGATGAGGTCGGCGGCTCATCGCTCTACCTGCTCTCCGATTTGTCGGGCGCGGTGACCGGCGAGGTTCACTTCGTCGACTGCGGCTACAATACCGTCTCGATGCCGTCGCTGCAGGCGCTCAAGGCCGCCGAGCAGGCCGCGGCCGGCCGCAGCCCCGAGGCGGCGGAGTAAGCTCAGGCGGGGGCTGGGGCCGCCGCCTGAATTCTCGGTTTGATTGAGCCCGGCACCGGCGCTATCTATCGCGGCAAATTCTGGTGCACGTTCACCTCCGAGCGAGGCGAACGTGCACCAGGACATTGTTCCGGAGCGGCTTTTCACGGCGAAACCGCTGCACACTTCGCCTAAGCCGCTCTTGTTCCGGAGCGGCTTTTCACGGCGAACCGCTGCACACTTCGCCTAAGCCGCTCCACCAACCGCGATAGAACAGGGCTCCATCACCCATGGCCGATACCGCGTCCAAGACCCTCTACGACAAGATCTTCGACGACCACGTGGTCGAGCGCTCGGACGACGGCACCTGCCTGCTCTACATCGACCGCCACCTCGTCCACGAAGTGACGAGCCCGCAGGCCTTCGAGGGCCTGAGGATGTCCGGCCGCAAGGTGCGCGCGCCGGAGAAGACGCTGGCCGTCGTCGACCACAACGTGCCGACCACCGACCGCACCAAGGGCATCGCGGACGAGGACAGCCGCATCCAGGTCGAGACGCTGGCGAAGAACGCCAAGGACTTCGGCGTCGAGTACTACAACGAGCTCGACAAGCGGCAGGGCATCGTCCACGTCGTTGGCCCCGAGCAGGGCTTCACGCTGCCCGGCACCACCATCGTCTGCGGCGATAGCCACACCTCCACTCACGGTGCCTTCGGCGCGCTGGCCCACGGCATCGGCACGTCCGAGGTGGAACACGTGCTCGCCACGCAGACGCTGATCCAGAAGAAGGCCAAGAACATGCTGGTCCAGGTGGACGGCGTGTGCCCGGCCGGCGTCGGCGCGAAAGACATCATCCTCGCCATCATCGGCGAGATCGGCACGGCCGGCGGCACCGGCTCGGTCATCGAGTACGCCGGCGAGGCGATCCGCGCGCTCTCCATGGAAGGGCGGATGACGGTCTGCAACATGTCGATCGAGGGCGGCGCGCGCGCCGGCATGATCGCGCCCGACGAGAAGACGTACGACTTCATCAAGGGCCGCCCGAAGGCGCCCAAGGGCGCCGCCTGGGACATGGCGATGCGGTACTGGGAGACGCTGAAGACGGACGAGGGCGCCCACTTCGACCGCGTGGTCAAGCTCGACGCCGGCTCGCTGCCGCCGATCGTCACCTGGGGCACCTCGCCGGAGGACGTCGTCGCCATCACCGGCACGGTGCCAGATCCGGCCAAGGTCGACGACGAGAACAAGCGCGCCTCGGTCAAGCGGGCGCTCGACTACATGGGCCTGACGCCGGGGACGAAGATCACCGACATCCCGCTCGACGTGGTGTGGATCGGCTCGTGCACCAACGGCCGCATCGAGGACCTGCGCATGGTCGCGAAGCTGGTCGAGGGCAAGACGAAGGCTTCCAACCTCGCCTATGTCATGGTCGTGCCCGGCTCGGGTCTCGTGAAAGAGCAGGCCGAGGCCGAGGGGCTGGACAAGATCTTCAAGGCCGCCGGCTTCGAGTGGCGCGAGCCCGGCTGCTCGATGTGCCTCGGCATGAACCCGGACCAGCTGAAGCCCGGCCAGCGCTGCGCCTCGACGTCCAACCGCAACTTCGAGGGCCGCCAGGGCTACAAGGGCCGCACGCACCTCCTCTCCCCCGCCATGGCCGCCGCCGCGGCAATCGAGGGGCACTTCGTCGACGTGCGGAAGTGGGGGGCGTGAGCACCTCCTCGGCGCCGTGAGACCGCGACAATGAAAAAGGGGGCCGCAACGGCCCCCTTCGTCGTCGCAGACCTGCGTTATCGCTCAGCGCTGCGGCGCAGCCGGAGCGGCCGGCGGAGCCGGGGGAGCATAGCCGTAAGGGCCGCCCGGATAGCCGGGGCCAGCGCCGTAGCCACCGCCATAGGGAGCGCCGCCGTAGGGGCCGCCCCAGCCACCGCCCGGATAGCCATAGCCGTAGCCCGGACCGCCGCCCCAGGGACCACCGCCCCAGCCGTTGTTGCCGTTGCCCCAGCCGTTGCCGCCGGCATTGCCACCGAAGTTCATGCCGAAGTTGCCGCTGCCGCTGCCATTGCCCCAGCCGTTGCCGTTGCCGTTACCGTCCCACGGGCCGTTGCCCCAGCCCCAGGCGTTGGCGTCGGCGGCGCCGAACGCCGAGACGCCGACGGCGAGCAGGCTGGCGGCCGCCAGCATCTTGAACTTGTTGTGCATTGAATGAACTCCGTAGGGCCTGTTCGCGCAGGCCGCTTGTGGACTGTCCTCCCCATACGCGTGGTTACGCGCGGCTGAAGACAGCTCCGAGCGTCGCCCGTCCCTGGTCGTGGCCGACGCATAGGGACCGGGGACGCCGGCCTACACGGAGTTCGATGAAACTGCGCCCGGGCGGCCCGAAATCAAGGGCCGTACACAAGCAACAAAGACCATCACATTGACATGTTTGCATATTTTCGGGCCCAGCACAATCGAACGCGATGCGGCCGATCCGCTCATGCTTTACGGGACCCCAACGCGACGAAGCCCGGGCGAGCCCGGGCCTTGCCACGACAGCCACTCGCTGCCCGCTCACTTCCCGCAGGGGACGGTGATCGTGACGCCCGCGCCCGGCACGAACTGCTTGCAGTCGACCGGCCCGCTGGCCTTCGTCTCGGGCGCCTCCACAACCGCCACCGGCTTCTCAGCGGCCGCGACCCGCTTCGGCTCAGCGGCTGTCATCTCCGACGCGGCGGCGTTGGCCGGCACCGCCTCGGCGATCTTGGGGTCGGACGCCTTGCGCGCCGGCTTGGCCGCCACGCGCTTCTCGGCCGCCTTCGACTGCCGGACCTCGGAGCGCGCCACGCTGCGGTAGCTGCCGCTCATCCCGTAGCCGCCGCCGCGACCGCAGTTGCCGGCCTCGGCGGCCGTGGCCAGGACGGGGCCGGCGGCCAGGGCGAGCACCATGGCCATCAGGGCGGCGCGGATGGTGCCGCGGTTCGTCGTCGTCGTGCTCAGGGGGCGGGTCATCGGTCGATCTCCTCGGTTCGGGTCTGGCTGCCGGCTCGTGCGCCGTTCGATGGAGTGATCCTCGCCGATCCCGGCCGGCCGCGCTGTGCTGTCCAGCACATGGGCCAGCCAGCACATGGGCCAGCCAGCACATGGGCCAGCACACGGCTTGGCGCGCGTGCCTGTCCGGCTCTATCGGCGCCCCAGGTTGGCTCTGCGTCAGCACGCGCATTGACCAGGGATGGCCCGGGCTGCCCTTCTCCGACCAACGAAAGTCGAAACGGGGGGAAACCATGCCGAAGGCCAAGGTCACAGGGCCGCGCGAGATCGGGCCGCGCGAGATCGTCGTGCCGTTCCGGCCGATCCCGCTCGCGGTGCCGCAGGGGATGGCGCAGAACGAGTTCTTCAACTCGGCGGAGAACCTCGCCGACCTCGTGCACAACAACGGCCTGCTCGTGAATCCCGAGGGCCTGCTGCTCTACCGCAAGGCGCTCGGCCACTCCGGAGAGCTCGACGCCTCGATCATCTACAATACCTCGCAGCTCATCCTCGACCCGCTCGGCCGCCCCGTCCGGCGCACGCAGGTGCCGGACGCCGTCAAGCACGTGTGGAACCGCATGAACCAGGTGATGATCGAGTTCATGTGCGAGGAGTACCCGGACCCGGAGCGCCATCTGGTCCTGGCCGGCGAAGCCAGCCTCGACGCCACCTGGCCGCTGACGTCCCCCGGCGTGCCCAGCATTCGCATGCTGCACAACCACTTCATCGTGTTCCCGATGGCCGACCTCGAGAAGGCACCCTTGGCTGACCCGGCCAATCCCAATCTGACCGACGGCGGCCAGCACAGCCTGTTCCAGGCCTACATGCGCGGCGTCTATCACGACTTCTTCGAGCGGGCGCTCGATCTCGACATCCTGAAGCCGCTGCCGGTGGACGCGTCGCGGCTCGGTCTCACCGGCTATCCGCAGGGGCTTCCGGCATGGGAGATCACTGGCGGGGTCTCGGCGCTCAAGAGCGTCCGCTTCTGGCGCGAGTACGACCTCATCCTCAAGGGCTTCATCGACTTCTACCGGACGTTCTTCTCGCAGGTGTCGACGCGCAACGCGCCGATGCTCAAGGACGTCTACTTCCCCGAGCACGTCGAGGCCGGGCTGCTGTTCAACAACGAGTTCCTGGCCGCGGCGAAGAAGGTGCGCGACCGCTGCATCGTCGATGCGCGCTACGCCAACGCCATCCGCTGGCAACCCGCGTTCAAGCAGCTCATCTACCGCACCGAGACCGGCAAGCTGGTGGTCACCATCTCGCAGAACTCGATCGGCAACGCCATCACGGAGCTGCTCGGCGTCGTCGTGAAGCGCGTGCCGGACGCCGAAGGGTATGCCCGGTTCGAGAAGCTCTTGCTGGAACGGCTTCTGCGTGTCCGCGCCCGGCTGATCGAGGCCGATCTCGGGACCGGCATCGCGACGGCGGGCTGGCCGGCGTCGTAGTGATCAGCCCGAGAGCGACATCAGACCCGAGGCGAGCGAGCGCCAGGCCGCCGTCGCACTGATCGGAGTCTGCAGCAGCTTCCAGGCGACCAGCGCCGCGGTGCCGATGACGTAGGCCCGATGGATGCGGCCGTTCTTGCGCCGGTCGAGGAGCATGGCGACCCCGAGCAGGACTACGGTCACGGCGGCTGGTCCGGCGTCGAGAGACACGGGCGGCGGTGCCGTCGCGCCGGGCGGCGGAGGCGAGAGGACCATGAACCAGCGCGCGACCGGCGCATCCAGGATGGAGATCGCGGCCACCAGCATGAGCCGCTTGTGCCACTCCGGGCGATGCACGTTGACGATGGCCGCCAGGAACGCCGCGGCGAAGAAGACGATGCCACCGATGGGTACGATGGCGAACGCGAGACCCGCCTCCAAATGGCCCCGGGCCGCCGCGGCATGCATCTGGTGGATCGCGATCAGGAAGCCAAAGATCACCATCGCCGTGGCCAGCGAGACACCCGCGAGGCCGAGCGCGCGATGCCTCGGGATCCGCCGCGAGGTGGCGAGCCAGACCTGCAACGGCAGGAACACCGACCAAGCGAAGAACACCATGGCGTGGACATGAAAAATCGGCGCCACCTGGAGATGCCCGCCCACGAGCGGCGCCCAATAGGTCGGCGTGAAGCCGAGAAAGGCGATCGCCGTACACGCCGCCGCCAAACCGACAAACGAGGCATCCCCGAAGGGCCGTGCGGAGCTCGTGGTCCACTGCACAGTGCCGGTCGTCATGAGCGCTGCCCCATTCCGGACGCGTCCACCCCGACCATACTGCTAGCCTATTCGCGGCCGTCTGTCGCGGCGCCTGGCTGGTGCGGCGCTGGCTGGTGCGGCTGGGCCACCCTGCGGTGTAAAGCCGACCAACTTGGTAGAGGCTCTGTGATCTCGATCAAGTTCGACCCTCGGACGCGCGGCCATAGTCGCCTCGTCGCGGCAGGCTACGGCGCCAGGGCGAGCGGTCGGGGGGCCGAACTCGCTCCGGCACCGGTCCTGCGCGACACTAAGATTACGATCGCTCAACGCGGAGTGCCCGATGCCGCAACACTTCGATTGCGTGATCGCCGGCGGCGGACCCGCGGGCCTGAGCCTCGCCACCATGCTCGGACAGGCCGGAATGTCGGTCGCCGTCATCGAGCAATCCGACGAGGGCACGCTCGCCGCGCCGGCACCGGATGGCCGCGAGATCGCGCTGACCCATCTTTCACGCGCCATCCTCGAGCGGCTGGGCGTCTGGTCGCGCTTTCCCGCGAGCGAGATCACGCCGATCCGCCGCGCCGAGGTCAAGAACGGCGCCTCTCCCTACGCCCTCACCTTCGATCATCCTCCCGAGGCGGGAGAAGGCCTCGGCTTCATCGTCCCGAACTCCGTCATCCGCGCCGCGCTCTTCCAGGCGGTGCGCGAGCTGCCGTCCGTGCGCCTCTTCACCTCGACCAAGGCCACCTCGCTCTCTCTCGGATCCGACAAGGGCCGGCTCGAGACGTCGGCGGGCACGTTCGAGGCGCCGCTCGTCGCCGGCGCCGACAGCCGCTTCTCGAGCATCCGCCGCATGGCCGGGATCGCCGCCCGCATGCGCGACTTCGGCCGCGTCTGCATCGTCTCACGCATGACGGTGGAGAAGCCGCACGACGACATCGCCACGGAGTGGTTCGACTACGACCGCACGCTGGCGGCGCTGCCGCTCAACGGCAACCAGATCTCGATCGTGCTGACGATCGCCTCGGACGCGGCGCCGGCCGAGCTGGCGTCGTCGCCGGAGGACTTCGCCGCCGAGGTCGAGCGGCGCTTCGCCTCGCGCTGGGGCGCCATGCGTCTCGTTGGCGAGCGCCATGCCTATCCGCTGGTGGCCGTCTACGCGGACCGCTTCACCGCGCGCCGGTTCGCGCTGGTCGGCGATGCGGCGGTCGGCATGCACCCGGTCACCGCGCACGGCTACAATTTCGGGCTGCGTGGGGCCGATACGCTGGCCCGGGAGATCGGGACCGCGCGCCGCCTGGGACTCGACATCGGCGGCGGCAGCGTCCTCGACCGCTACGACCGAGACCACCGGGCGGCGACGTGGCCGCTCTACACGGCCACGAACGCGCTGGTCTCGCTCTACACCGACAGCCAGCCGCTGGCCCGCATCGGGCGTGAGGCGCTGCTGCGGCTCGGCAACGCGCTGCCGCCGGTCAAGGCGCTGATGATGGGGAAGCTGACCGAGATCGAGCCCGCGCGCCGCCTGGCGTGAGCTTCATGACAACAGAAACCGAGGGAGGGGGGGGCCCATCGTGATCGACCTCAAAGCGATTTCCAAGGCTGACGTGGCCCGTGAGCCATTCCAGTTCTTCGCCACCGGCAGTGTGCTTTCGAAAGAGGAGCTCGAGGCGATCCGCCGCGATTTCCCGAAGATCGAGAAGCCCGGCATCTTCCCGCTGTCGGAGCTGACCTACGGGCCGGCGTTCGCCAAGCTCGTCGACGACATTCGCTCGCCGGCGCTGGCCAAAGCCGTCGGCGAGAAGTTCGGCGTCGATCTCACGGATCTGCCGCTGATGATCACGGTGCGCGGACGGGCGCAGGCCAAGGACGGCCGCATCCACACCGACACCAAGGACAAAGTCGTTACCTGCCTGCTCTACCTCAACGACGACTGGGACGAGGGCGGCGGGCGGCTGCGTATGCTGCGTGGGCCGAGCGATCTCGAGGATTACGCGGCCGAGATCCCGCCCAACGGCGGCACGTTCGCGTCGTTCAAGGTGTCCGACAAGTCCTACCACGGCCACAAGCCGTTCGTCGGCGAGCGCCGCTACGTGATGTTCAACTGGGTGCAGTCCGACGCCGCGCTCAACCGCCAGCTCGGCCGTCACAAGCTGTCGGCCAGGATCAAGAAGCTGATCCCGTTCTTCTACAAGGGGAAATAACGATGACTCAATCAGCCCTGGCGATGGCCGACGCGGCCGGCGAAAGCCCCGTGGCGGACAGCTTCCTGGCCTGCCTCAAGCGCGCCAACCACATGCGCCAGCCCTTCGACTACTGGCTGCTCGAGCGGCCGCTGCCCGAGGCCGACGTCGACGCCATCGCGGCGCTGCCTTTGCCGCCTCCGGCCGCGCCGGTGTTCAACGGCCGCCGCGAGACCAACAACACGCAGCGCATCTTCTTCAACGCCGAGAACCAGTTCAAGCACCCGGTCTGCGCCCGCGTGGCGCGCGGCTTCAATGATCCGCGCGTGCGCGCGGCGATCGAGGCCGAGACGGGCACCAGCCTCAAGGACGCGCACCTGCGCATCGAATACTGCCAGGACGCGCCGGGCTTCTGGCTGGAGCCGCACACCGACATCTTCGTCAAGAAGTTCACGATGCTCGTCTATCTGCTCGACGACCCGGAGCTGACGACCGCCGGCACCGACATCCACGAGGGGCCGCCGGACTTCAAGTACGTCGGCTCGGCGCCCTACGGCCGCAACCTCGGCGTCATCTTCATCCCCGGCCCGAACTCGTGGCACGGGGTCGGCCACACGCCGATCAAGAAGCTCCGCAAGTCGATCATCATCAACTTCGTCGACAGCTCCTGGCGCGACAAGTGGGAGCTGGCCTGAGCACGATCTCGCGTTTCGTCTTCTACGTTTCCTCCCAGACTGGGTCCCCGGCGATGATCTCGCCGGGGCTTTTTTGTCCCCGCGCTCACGTTCGCTTCAGCGGGCAGAGCGGCCGGGTCATGAGCCCGTCGAGCCAGCGGTCGACCTCGGGCGCCGCGCCGTTGAGACCGCTGTTGCGGCCCCAGTTGGCGGTGAAGGCGACGATGATGTCGGTGACGGAGAACTTGTCGCCGACGAGGTGATCGCGCCCCTTCAGGGCGTCATTCAGAACCGTCACGCCCGCGCGGTAGTCGGCCTCGTTCTGCGGAACGATCGCCGGCACCCGCATATCCTCTGGCAGGAGCATCGTGTTGCGCAGCCTGGACCAGAGGTGCGCCTCCATCTCCGTCAGCACGAACGACACCCACTGGTCGTGCAGTCCGCGCTCCCAGGTGCCAGAGACATGGGCGAGGCCCTTCTCGGGCCTCTGATCGGCGCACCAGGTGGCGATGGCTGCGCTCTCGAACAGCGGGCGGCCATCGGCGACGAAGCCCGGCAGCTTGCCCATCGGCTGCACCTTGCGGAGCTCGGGCGAGCGGAACAGGTGGCGGCCCTCGATGCTCTCGAACGGCATGTCGAGCTCGAGCAAGGTCCAGCGGACGCGCGTGGCGCGGGTCGGTCCGAATTCATAGAGCGTGAGGTGCATGCGGGGGCTCTCCTGGCTGGCTTCATCCCGAGGACGCCGGATGCGACACCGGACCGACAGCGCAGGCAAGCGAATTCAAGCCCAAGCCCAGAAACGAAGAACGCCCGCACCGGTGGTCCGGCGCGGGCGTTCGAATAATCGTCGCTCGGAAGAGCCGGGCCTCAGGCCTTCGGCTGCTCCGCCTCGGCGGGCACCTCGGCGGCGGTCGACTCGGCAAACAGCTTCTGCGCCTGGCCGACCCAGTCCTGCTTCTCGATGCGGCCCTGGAGCTTCAGCGCCTCGTCGACGTTGGCGATGTCCTCGTCGGAGAAGTTGGCGATCTGCTCGATCTTGATGCAGTTGAGCTGCTTCAGGCGGGCGGCGAGATCGGCATCGATGCCCTTGATCTGCGTCAGATCCTCGCCCTCGCCCTTCGGCTTCTTGAAGCCCTTCCAGGCGGCGTTGAGGCGGCGCGCACGGGCGTCCGAGCGCTCGACGATGCGGGCCGACTTGCCGCGGCGGCCGCGGAGGTAATAGAGCTTCGCGCGGCGCACCTTGCCGCGGCGGACGACCTCGATCTCGGCGATGAACGGCGAGTAGATCGGGAACACGCGCTCCACGCCCTCGCCGTAGGAAATCTTGCGGACGGTGAAGCTCTCGTTGAGCCCCGAGCCCGAGCGGGCGATGACGACGCCCTCGTAGGCCTGCAGGCGCACGGTGGGACCGGTGTCCTTGGCCTTGCCCTTGGCCTTCTTGTCCTTCGAGTCGGCCTCGCCGCCCTCGATGACCTTGACCATGACCTTGACGGTGTCGCCGGGGCCGAACTCCGGCACGCCGCGCTTGGCCAGGATGGCGTTCATCTGCTCGGCTTCGAGCTGCTGGATGATGTTCATTGTTGCTTGATCCTTGCTTGGACATCGAAAGCAGAGGAGCGGCGCCGCCCGCGGTTGGCGGGGCGAGCACAGCTCATGCGGCCCGTATCGGGATATTCACCCGCGCCGCGAAAGCCGCGCGCAGGCAAATTGGTGGGTGGCTTCTAGCCCAAACGGGCGGGCTTGTCGATACGCTGTTTGCGGTAACCGCCAGGGCTCACTAAGCGGCCCTGACAGGTAGCGTCGAGTAGTCGGTCTCACTCTCGGCCTTGGCGATATCGAAGCTATTCTGCAGGTTGAGCCAGAACTCCACGCTGGTACCCCAGTACCGTGCCAGCCTCAACGCCGTGTCCGCGGTAATGCCCCGGCGCCCTGCAACGATCTCGGTCAGCCGATTGGGCGGGATTGCGAGTTCTTTGGCAAGAGCCCGGGAGCTCATCCCGACCGGCTCGAGGAACTCGTGGAGGAGCACCTCTCCGGGATGTACGCGAAGTCTTGAGCGAGCCATGTCACCACCATCTAATGGTAATCGACGATCTCTACCTCCTCGGGACCGTTCTCGCCCCAACGGAAGCAGAGCCGCCATTGATCGTTGATGCGGACGCTCCACGCACCTGATCGATCTCCCCTGAGCGCTTCCAGCCGATTCCCCGGCGGGACGCGAAGGTCGGAAACTGAAACCGCGGCATCGAGCATCGCCAGTTTGCGCGCCACCACCGCCTGAAAGGGGCGCCACACGGCCGGGCAAGAGCCTTCGACAAAAAACGCTCAGTTCGCTTGCAGGCGAAGCCGCGGATCATCAAATGAGTATGTGATACGCTCTCCGTATCGTCAAGGCAGTCGCGGCAGCAAATCCGGCCGCCTCTCCCTCGTAACCCGCTCGGCCTCGGCGCGGCGCCACTCGGCGATGCGCTTGTGGTCGCCGGAGAGCAGGACGTCGGGGATGGCGCGGCCTTCCCACTCTCTCGGCCGGGTGTATTGCGGGTATTCCAGCAGCCCCTTCTCGAAGCTCTCGTGCTCGAGGCTCTCGGCGGCGCCGAGCACGCCCGGCAGCAGGCGGACGCAGGCGTCGATCAGCACCATGGCGGCCAGCTCGCCGCCCGACAGGACATAGTCGCCGATCGAGACCTCGCGCAGGCCGCGCCCCTCGATGACGCGCTCGTCGACACCCTCGAACCGCCCCGCCAGCAGCAGAGCGCCCGGTCCCGCCGCCAGCTCGCGCGCCAGCGCCTGAGTCAGCGGCTCACCGCGGGGAGACAAATAGATGGCGGGGGCCTCCGCGTCGGTCTGCCTTGCATGATCAATCGCCGGCCCCAGCACGTCGGCGCGGAGCACCATGCCCGCCCCGCCCCCGGCCGGATTGTCGTCGACCTGGCGGTGCCTGCCGAGGCCGAAGTCCCTGATCTGGATGGTGGAAAGCGACCACAGCCCGGCGCCCAGCGCCTGTCCGACCAGCGATACGCCGAGCGGCCCGGGGAACATCTCCGGGAACAGCGTCAGCACCGTCGCCCGCCACGCCGGCCGGCCATCGCTCTCAGGGAAGTGGGGCATGGGACGTTCCTGCTCGCGAGAACGTCATTCCGGCGAAGGCCGGAATAACGGGGAGCCCGATGGCTATCGCCGCAGCACCAGCCAGTCCAGCAACAACACCGCCGCCAGCAACCAGATGACGAGGATCGCAACCATGCCGGCGCGGCTGACCGGCCGTCCGCCCGCCTCCGCTGCCGCGCGCCGGTGCTCCTCCAGGATGTCGGCCGGAACCAGCCGGACCGCCAGCCAGATGCCCGCCGGAACGATAAGCAGGTCGTCGAGATAGCCGAGGACGGGCACGAAATCCGGGATGAGATCGATCGGCGACAGCGCATAGGCCGCGACCAGCCCCGCCACCGCCTTGGCCATCCACGGCACGCGAGGGTCGCGCGCCGCCCGCCACAGCGCCACGACGTCGCGCTTCAAGGCCTTCGCCCAGGCTTTCATGCGCTCGAACAGCGTCATCGCCCCGTCTCTCTCCGCATCCATCGGCCGAGGCCCCGGATATGGGGCGCACGGCGCGCCGCCGCAAATCCGCCCATCCTGTCGCAATCTTAACTTGGCAGGCCTCGCGGGCGCGGTCTATCAAGCGCCCAAATCGTGTCCAGGCACCGCCGGGGCACCGTCACCGCATGCATCCTGGAGGACCGTCCCCGTGATATCGACCACCCGCTACGCCGTCGCCGCGGCGGCCATCGCCCTCATCGGGCTCGGCTGGACGTCGGCCAACGTCGCCGCCGAGGAGAAGGTGGTGGCGAAGGTCAACGGCAAGGTCCTGACCGAGGCCGACCTGCGGCTCGCCGAGAGCGAGATCGGGTCCGATCTCGGCACGCTGTCGGGTCCGCAGCGCCGCTACGTCCTGGTCGAGTACCTGATCGAGAACCAGCTGTTCGCCGACGCGGCCGAGGGCCAGAAGCTCGGCGCCGGCCCCGCGTTCGACGAGCGCATGACCTACTGGAAGCGGCGCGCGCTGCGCGATGCCTACTTCGAGCAGGCCGTGAAGGGACAGGTCGGCGAGGGCGCGGCCAAGACCTACTACGACGACCAGGTGAAAGGCCTGAAGCCGGAGGAGGAGGTGCAGGCCCGGCACATCCTCGTCGAGAGCGAGGACAAGGCCAAGGAGATCGCCGAGAAGATCAAGGGCGGCGCCGACTTCGCGCAGCTCGCCAAGGAGAACTCCAAGGATCCGGGCAGCAAGGACGACGGCGGCATGCTCGGCTTCTTCAGCCGCGGCCAGATGGTGCCGCAGTTCGAGGAGGCCGCCTTCAAGCTCAAGACCGGCGAGCTCTCCGCCCCGGTGAAGAGCAAGTTCGGCTGGCACATCATCAAGCTCGAGAGCCGGCGCGAGAAGAAGCCGCCGAGCTTCGAGGAGGTGAAGGACCGGCTGGTCAACGCCATGATCCAGAGCAAGGCCAAGGCGGTGGCCACCGAACTGCACGAGAAGGCGAAGATCGAGTACGTCGACGCCGACGTGCTGAAGCAGATCGAGGAGCAGAAGAAGCAGCAGGACGCCCAGCGCGCCGCCATCGAGGCCCAGATCAAGGCCATGGAAGCGCAGAAGAAGGCGACCGAGGGCGAGAAGAAGTAAGCCGCCAAATTCCGTTCCTCATAACATCATATCAGGCCAGGAGATCGTCTCTCCTGGCCTTTTTCAATCGCTGCCCAGTGATGCCACACGAATCGACTAAGCGCTTGCCCGCACCGGGCCAGCGATAAGACCGGCCCGGATGGTTCAGAACGGAGAACGACGATGAAGCACCTCCTCCTCGCCCTCGCCGGCACCCTTCTGCTCACCGGCACCGCCTTCGCCGACACCTGCGCCAAGCAGGCCGCCGACAAGAAGCTCGCCGGTGCCGCGCTGACCAGCTTCATGACGAAGTGCGAGAAGGATGCGAGCGCCGCGTGCGAGAAAACCTCGGCAGAGAAGAAGCTCGCGGGCGCCGCGAAGACCAGCTTCGAGACGAAGTGCAAGGCCGATGCCGTCGGCGCAGGCGACAAGAAGTAGCCTGCCGGGCGTTACGCCGTGATCTCGATCGGCGCCGGCTTCAAGCCCTTGAGCCGGCGCCGGTGCATCTCGGCGAAGGCGCGCTCGAGATCGCGCGTGTACCGCGGCGTATCGAACAGCGGCGCGGTGGCGCGGCCCGCTTCGAGATGACGGCGAAGGCCCGTGAGCCGATCCGGGTCTTTCGCGAGCGCGATGGCCAGCGCCTCGTAGCCGGGCAGGCTGTGGGTGATCAGCTCCGGTAGCCCGACGGCGTGAAGGAGGCTCCCGGCGACGCGCGCGGCGAAGCTCTGGCCGGCCAAGGTGACCACGGGACAGCCGACCCAGAGCGCGTCGCTGGCGGTGGTGTGAGCGCCATAGGGGAACGTATCGAGCAGCAGGCCGGCGGTCAGATAGCGGGCCAGATGCTCCTCGACCGGCAGATGGCCGGCGATAACGAGCCGGTCCGGGCCAATCCCGTGCTTTGCAACCTCGCTCCGCAAAGCTTCGATCGCAGCCGGATCGGTGGCGAACAGCCATAGCGTGCTGTTCTCGACGGCGGCCAGGATGCGCATCCAGGCGCCGAACATCGCTGGCGTGACCTTCCCGGTGTTGTTGAAGGCGGCGAACACGAAGCCCGTTTCGGGCAGGCCATAGGCCGCTCGCGGGCGCGGCGTCTTTGGCAACGGCCGCTTGCGGTCGTTGGGCTGGTAGCAGTGGGGCAGCACGACAGCCTTCTCGCTGGCGAAGCGCCGCACCTTCTCCGTTGCGATGAAAGGATCGAGGACGATGTAGTCCATCTCGTGGCCGCCCGTTGTGCCGGGGTAGCCCAGATAGTTGACCTGCACGGGCGCCACGCGCTGGCCGAACACCGTGGCCGCGCCACGCGCGGTGTGCCCCATGAGATCGAGCGCGATATCCGCCTCGAGGGAGCGGAGGCGGCTCACCATCTCGCCGGGCGAGGCACCGGCGAGGTCGACGAACTGATCGACGGCCGCGGCGACACGCTTGCGATCGGCGCTGCCGTCGTCCGGCCCGAAGGAGACGGCCACGACATCGAAGCGGTCACGATCGTGCAGCTCGAGCATCCCGGCGATCAGGTGCGTCGTCGCGTGCTTGCGGAAGTCGGCCGACACGTAGGCGAGGCGCATGCGATCCCGCTTCGGCAGGGCGAACGAGGCGGCGCGCCGCGGGCCGGCCACGGACGTCGTGCGGGCGGCGAGGAGATGCATCTCGGGATCATCGACGGTCGTCAGCAGAACCGACGGGTTAACCGGCTCTCCCGCTCTCGCGAGCGCCACGGCCGAGCTGAGCACCTGATCGAAGTCCTGCCAGTCGGCGGTGAGGAGCTTGGCGCGGAGGATCGGGCCGCTCTGCGTGCGCGGGACCGACGGATCGGCCGCGGACGCGGCCTTGAACAGCTCGAGAGCCTCGGAGGGCCGGCGCAGGAGCACGAGGGCATTGGCGAGATTGACGGCCGCCTCGATGCTGCCGGGCTCGGCCGCGAGCAGCTCGCGCAGCAGCGCCTCCGCGATCTCGATATGGCCCATCTGCAGCAGCGTCGTGGCGCGGGCCTGCAGGAGTGTCGGGTTACCGGGAGCGAGCTTCAGGCCGGCCTCGTGCGCCCGTAGCGCCTCGTCGAGGCGGTGGGCGAGCTGCAGCGCCTTGCCCAAATTGAAGAGATCCGCGGGCGTGGCGTCGCCGCCGATGACCTGGCCGAGGCAGTCGATCGCCTCTTCATAGTGGCCCAGCTCGCACTCCGTCATGCCGAGGAGACGCAGGACGGGTGGAGCCTTCGGGTAGCGGGACTTGAGACCCAGCAGCAGCTTGCGGGCCTCGCGGAAGCGACCGCCCTGAAATTCCGCCAGCGCCGACTGGTAGACGGCTTCCGGACCGGCACTCGGCTTTTTCACGGCACTCGCTCCCCAAACGCAAGAGTTGCGTAGGATCGCCGCCGCGACGCTGTCAAGCGACCGGCCACGGTCACTCGCGCCGGCGCCGCCCGCCAAGCCTCTCTTGCCAACCCCGGTCCGATCTGTTTCCTGAGCGCCGACCGCTTCGGAGACAGAGACCATGGCCAAGCACAGCGCGGTGTCGCCGTTCGCCCCCGCCTCCCTGCCGCACCTGCCGGCGATCGAGGGCGTGCATTTCTCGACCGCCGAGGCCGGCGTGCGCTACCACGGCCGCACCGACGTCATGCTCGCCGTCTTCGAGCCGGGCACCGTGGCGGCCGGCGTGTTCACGCAATCCAGGACCCGCTCCGCCCCGGTCGACTGGTGCCGGGCGAGCCTTGCGGCAGGCGGCTCGGCGCGAGCGCTGGTCGTCAACTCGGGCAACTCCAACGCCTTCACTGGCAAGCGTGGGGCGGATGCCGTCGAGACGACGGCGAAAGCCGCCGCCGCCGCCGTGCTGTGCCGGCCGGACGAGGTCTACATCGCCTCCACGGGCGTGATCGGTGAGCTGCTCGATGCGTCGCGGATCACGGCGCACCTGCCCGCCATGGCCAACTCGGGCGTGCTCGACGGCTTCGAGAAGGCGGCGCGGGCGATCATGACGACGGACACCTATCCCAAGCTCGCCACGCGCTCGGTCGACATGGGTGGCGCCGCCGTCACCATCAACGGCTTCTGCAAGGGCGCCGGCATGATCGCGCCCGACATGGCGACGATGCTGTCGTTCGTCTTCACCGACGCGGCCATCGAGCGCTCCGTTCTTCAGCGGCTCTTGTCCAGCCACGTCGAGACCACGTTCAACTGCATGACCGTGGATGGCGACACCTCGACCTCCGACACCTGCCTCGTGTTCGCGACCGGCAAGGCGGCGCACCGCGGCCAGCACCCGGTGACCGACGCCGCCGACCCGCGCTTGGTGGCCTTCTCCGCCGCGCTGCACGACCTCTTGCGCGACCTCGCCATCCAGGTCGCCAAGGACGGCGAGGGCCTGTCCAAGTTCGTCACCATCGAGGTGACGGGCGCCGAGGACTTCCGAGCCGCGCGGACCATCGCCCGGGCGCTCGCCAACTCACCCATTTTGAAGGCCGCCATCGCCGGCGAGGACCCGAACTGGGGCCGTGTCGTCATGGCCGTCGGCAAGTCCGGCGAGGCGGCCGACCGCGACCGGCTGTCGATCTGGTTCGGCGATCACATCGTCGCGCGCAACGGCGAGCGGGCCGAGGAGTACGTCGAGAAGACGGTGGCGCAGTACATGACCGGCACCGACATCGTCATCCGCGCCGACGTCGGCGTCGGGGCAGGAGCTGCCACCGTGTGGACCTGCGATCTCACGCACGCGTACATTTCGATCAACGCGGATTACCGGAGCTGAGGGGCGGGCGCCTTCCGCGTCCCCGCCTCGTACCAGGCGCGGGTGCGGTTGACGATCTTGACCACGGACAGCATCACCGGCACCTCGATCAGGACGCCGACGACGGTGGCGAGCGCGGCCCCCGAGTCGAAGCCGAACAGGCTGATGGCGGCGGCCACCGCGAGCTCGAAGAAGTTGGAGGCGCCGATCAGCGCCGACGGCGCTGCGACGCAGTGCGCCTCGCCCGCGGCGCGGTTGAGCACATAGGCGAGCCCCGAGTTGAGATAGACCTGGATGGTGATCGGCACCGCCAGCATGGCGATGACCAGCGGCTGGGCCAGGATCTGCTTGCCCTGAAAGCCGAACAGCAGCACCAGCGTCGATAAGAGCGCGACGAGAGACAGCGGCTGCAGCTTGCCGAGCAGCGACTTGAGCGCGGCCTCGCCGCCGCCCGCCAGCACGGCGCGGCGGATCGCCTGCGCCATGATCACCGGCACCACGATGTAGAGCACCACCGACAGCAGCAGCGTCTGCCAAGGCACGGTGATCGATGACAGCCCAAGGAGCAGCGCCACGATGGGCGCGAACGCAAACACCATGATGACGTCGTTGAGCGCCACCTGGCTCAAGGTGAAGTGCGGCTCGCCGTCGGACAGGTTGCTCCACACGAAGACCATGGCGGTGCACGGGGCCGCGGCGAGCAGGATCAGCCCGGCGATGTAGCTGTCGATCTGGCCGGCGGGCAGATACGGCTTGAACAACCAGCCGATAAAGAGCCAGCCGAGCAGCGCCATCGAGAACGGCTTTACCGCCCAGTTTATGAAGAGCGTGACGCCGATGCCGCGCCAGTGCTCCTTGACGCCGGCGAGCGCGGCGAAGTCGATCTTCACCAGCATCGGAATGATCATCAGCCAGATCAGCGCCGCGACGGGCAGGTTGACCTTGGCGATCTCGGCGGCGCCGATGGCCTGGAAGACCCCCGGCATGAGCCAGCCGAGCGATATTCCGGCGCCGATGCAGGCGGCGACCCAGAGCGTGAGATAGCGTTCGAATGTCGACATGATCAGGCCTTCTCCGGCGTCACATCGGCGGCCGACTTGCCGATCTGGTCGAGCCGCTGCTTGAGGGACAGCTTGTCGAGAGATGCGAGCGGCAGGTTGACGAAGATGCCGATGCGCTGCGCGAGCATGCGATGCGTATCCGCGAAGGCGTAGCGCCGCTCGGCTTCCGTGCCCGTAGCGGCTGACGGGTCGGGCAGCCCCCAATGCGCCGTCATCGGCTGGCCGGGCCACACCGGGCACACCTCGCCCGCGGCGTTGTCGCAGACGGTGAACACGAAATGCAGCGGAGGGGCGTCCGGGAGGGCGAATTCATCCCAGGCCTTGGACCGCAACCCGCTCGTGTCGTAGTTGAGGCCTGCCAGCATCTCGAGCGCGAACGGATGCACTCGGCCGGAGGGCTGGCTGCCGGCGCTGTAGCCTTTGAACCGGCTGGCACCCAACCGGTTCATCACGCATTCGGCGATGATCGACCGCGCGGAGTTGTGCGTGCAGAGGAACAGCACGTTGTAGACTTGTGACTCACTCATTTGCAGCCCGCCTTCGACTTGCCCCGTGATTTTCCAGCGTTCGGCTTGCAGACGGAGCGCGAGAGCGTGAAGGCCTCGCCGCACAGCTCCGGCCGGCCCTCGCAGCAATCCTCGGTCAGAAACGCGATGAGCTTGCGCATGCCCTCGACGTCGGTCGCGTAGCGCACGAACCGGCCCTGCCGGGTGGACCTGATCAGCCCCGCGCGATCGAGCTCCTTCAAATGGAACGACGCCGCGGTCGCGCCGATGCCGACGCACTCCGCGATCTCGCCCGCCGGCATTCCGGAAGGCCCTTGCCGCACCAGAAGCCGGAAGATGGCCAGCCGGTGGGAATGAGCCAATGCGGACAGCGCCGCGATCACATCCTCGTTCTGCATAACTGCAATAATACAATAACTATTGAATTGATCAATAGTCATGAGCGCCGCACGCGGCGTGTTGATCCGATCCGCGGCAACCGGGTAATGTCCGGCCGTCGCCGAGCAGGAACACCCATGGTCGCCATCAAACCCGCATTGGCCGCGCGGTTCGTCGAGTCTCCGGACCCGAAGCTGTCGCTGTTTCTGCTGTACGGCACCGACGCCGGCATGGTCTCGGAGCGCTCGCTGCGCCTCGCAAAGGTCATCGCGGCGCGTGACAATCCGCCGGGCGAGGTGCTGCGCATCGACGACACCGACCTCGAAGGCGAGCCGGACCGGCTCGCGAACGAGCTACAGACGGTGCCGATGTTCGGCGGGCGCAAGATCGTCCGCGCCTCGACCGGACGGAGGATCAATGTCAATACGCTCAAGGCCCTGGTGAACGGCGGCCCGCTGGCCGGGGTGCTGATCGTCGAGACCGGGCACCTGAAGAAGGGAGAGGCCCTGCTCACCCTTTTCGAGGGTGCGCCCGCCGCCGCCGCGATCGGCTGCTTCAGCGACGAGACGCGCGACCTCGGCTCTCTGGTCGACGAGACGCTGCAGGCGGCGGGGCTGTCGATCACGCTCGATGCCCGCGAGCTGCTGCTGGCGCGGCTCGGCGCCGACCGCGTCATGACGCGCAGCGAGATCGACAAGCTGGCGCTCTACGCCCACGGCAAGCAGCGGATCGAGGCGGAGGACGTCGAGGCCATCGTGGGCGACGCCTCGGAGCAGACGCTCGACGCCGCCGCCTACGCCGCCGCCTCGGGGGACTCGGCGCGCGCGGTGAGCGAGTGCGACCGGGCCGTCTCGTCGGGCGACAACGCCCAAGCGGTCATCGCCGCGGTCCAGCGCCACTTCCTGCGCCTGCACCGCTGCCGCGTGCAGGTGGACCAGGGGCGCGGCCTCGAGGACGTCATCAAGGGTCTGCGCCCCGGCATCCACTTCCGCGTCAAGGATCAGTTCGCCGCCCAGCTTCGCACCTGGACCGGCGAGCGGCTGCTGCGCGCGCTGCACGGAATCGCGGTGGCGGCCAAGGCGGCGCGGCTCAACTCGGCACTCGAGGACGCTCTCGCCGAGCGCCTGCTGCTCGATCTCGCCCGCCTCGCCCGCGCCGGGCAGTCCGCCTCCGCGCGCCGCTGAACACCGCCAGGAGCCGAGATTCCGGCCCTGGAGCGGATTTTCACGGCGGACCGCTCTAGTTCGGCGTGCCCTGGAACTGGCGGATGGTGAGGTCTCCAGGCGTCGTCTTGCGCGACGGCCGCGGCGGGTCGGCCTGGCTCAGCCCGCCGCGCGGGGCGATGGCCTGTGGCGCGCCGGACGGCGACATCGATGGCCCCGCCTGGCCCTGCGTGCCCGCGCCTCCCTGCGTCTCGCCATTGGCCGGAACAGGCGGGCTCGTCAGCCATGGACGCTGGTCGCCAGCCTGCCCCTCGGCTGGAACCGGCGGCCCGGTGAGCCATCCACGATCACCCTGTTGGCCCGCCCCCGCAGGGGACTGCTGTTGCGTCGCGGCCTGCCGCGCGGCCTCGGCGGCGGCGGCCTCGGTCCTCGCCTTCTCCGCGGCTTCGCGCTGACGCTCCTGCTCCTGGCGCACCCGCTCCTCGTCATCGCGGCGGATGCGCTCGAGCTCCTCGACGCTGCGCTCCATGCGGCGCACCGAAAGCTCGCGCTCGAGGTTGCCGATGGACAGCCTCGGCTCGATGGCCGCCAGCTCGCCGAGACCGCCGACATAGACAGCCGTAACGGGCGGCAGCAGCGTTGCCTCGACCGCGCCGCCGCGCTTGCGGATCGCCTTCGCCTCGACGCGCAGCTCGGCGTCGGCCTTCAGCGCCGCCAGATCGACCGTGGTGATGAGCGTCGTGCGGCCATCCGCGGTCTCGCTGGTGATGGGCGGGACCTTGATCGCGCCGCCCGAGAGCTCGAGGTCGAGCGTGCGCGGCCCAAGCGGCAGCCGGCCCTTGGACAGCGCCTCCTCGATCAGCCGGGTGAGGTCGTTCCCCACAACGTCGGTCTTACTGGCGACGACGGTCTCCACGGCCTTCGCGAGGGGATCGGGCGCATAACCGGCGAGCGCCACGTCACGGCCGAGCTCGGCCTTGCCCTTGCCGCCGAGCGCCGCGGCGAGGCCGGCCGGGCTCAGCGCGCGGCCCTCGAAGGAGAGCCGCAATGCCATGGTGCCCTGCGGCCGATGCGGCGCCGCGGCGGGCGCCAGCCTGGCGAGGTCGACACCGGTGAGGGCGACATCGCCGGAAAGGCTCACGCCCGCGGCCTGCCTCTGCAGCGTCAGCCTGGCCTTGGTGGTGCCGCCGGCGCCCTGCCCTGAGAGATCGGAGACGGTGAGCTTGCCCGGCTCCAGGCGCGCCGCAATGGCCGCATCGCGCAGCGTCAACCCCTGCGCCACGGCGAGCGAGGCGAGGCTCAGCTTTATCTCGCCCTCGAAGCGGTCGAGCGGCGTCATGTCGAAGGCGAGCTCGGGCCAGGCTCCGGCCGCCACGGCGCCGCCACCCGCCGACGGTGGCTTGTCGTCGAGCACGACGGCGAGCAGCCGCTCCAGGCCGGCGGCACCCGACCTCAAGTCGGCGGCGACGCGCACCGGCTTGCCTTCAGGCGCGGAAACGGATGCGCTGCCCTCCACGGGCGTGCCACCGATATCGAGGCCCTGCGCGATCAGCTCGAGCCCGTCTCCCTTCGATCTGACGTCGAGCCCACCCTGCACGGAGACGGACGAGGCCGCGCTGCCGAGCCCCAGGCCTGCCAGCGAAAGGAGCTGCCGTGCTTCGCGGGCGGCGATGGAAACATGCCCCTCGAGACGCCGGGAGGCGTCGGCCGGCAGCGCGAAGCGGCCTTCGTAGCTCACCGACAGCGCGTCGGCATCGAAGGCGGCGAGCGCGGCGAGGCCCGTTGCCGGGGTTCCCACCGCCTTCACGGTCAGCCGGCCGGCCAGTGCCGGCTTGCGCGCCTCTCCAGCCAGTGTGGTGACATCGAGAAGAGCAGCGGCCGTCGCCGCGTCGGCGGCGGCGGCCATCAGCTCGACGTCGACCGGCTGCTCCCGCCACCGGGCGAGGCCGCCGTCGAGACGCAGCTTGCCGCCGACGCGGCCGGCCGCGGCGCCCGAGCTGCCGTCGAAGGCGACATCCAGGGCTCCACCACTCCGCTCGCCGATGTTGAGATTGCCCGCCAGCCGCAACGGAAACAGGGCAGGCGCCAGCGACGGCACCGCCATGTCCCGCGGGAGCCAGGGCGCGGCGACCCTGGTCAGCCGCTCAATGGAGGTGTTGCCGGCCGCGGCCGCCTGCCACTGCAGGCTGCCGTGCGGCTTGCGGGCGATGTCCACCACCTCGCCTTCGAGGGCCACAGAGCTGCCGTCGCCGAGGGCAGCACGAAAGCTCTTCAGCGACATCCCGCCGCCCGCGATCACCAGCCTCGACTCGACATCGCGTAGGGTCTGCTCGCCGGCGACGAGCTCGCCCGCCTGGAGCTTGAGATCGATGTCGGCTGGCGCGGCCTCCGCCTTGCCGTCCGGCTGAGCGCCCGCGACCAGGGCAAGCCCCTCGTGACGGCTCGCCAGAGGCCAGAGAACGCCGAGGTCGAGCCTCGGGCCCCTGATCGAGACGGCGATGCGGTCGGGCGCGCCGCGCGTCCAGCGCACCTCGCCTTGCCCGCTGCTGCCCGCGACCTCGGCGGTGGCGTCCTTCAGCTCGACGCCCTTGCGGTCGAAGTCGAGGGCGCCATTCAGCGCGAAGGGGCCGTCGCCGCGTCCGCCGGCAAGCCGCATGTCCTTGGCCGCCCAGGCGAGGAAGCGCCCGAAGCTCGGTCCGTGCAGCCCGACTTGGCCGGAGAAGTGCCGCTCACCGGCGCCCGCGATGGTGCCAGCGAGATCGAGCCGCGCGCCGCCGGGCAAGCTCGCCTCGAGACTTTCGAGGGTCAGCGGACCGTCGGCCCGCGAGACCGCAACCTTCAATCCGGCCACGGCGTCGCCGCCGAGGTTGACCTGATCGACGGTGAGCTTCAGCGTGCTCGCGGCTTCACCCGGCAGTGTGTGCATCAGGGAATCGGCGAGCGCCATGCCGGTGTGCAGCGGCGTGGCGTCGGCGCCGGTGCCGACGATGCGGTCGAGATCCAGCCAGCGCGAGGAGAGGCTGGCCGAGGCCCGCAGGCCTTTGACCCAGGCGAGCTCGCCGGAGCCTGTCACGAGCTGCGGCTGGCCGGCGTTCTCCAGCGAGCCGTTGATGTCCTCGAGCTTCAATCCCGTGCCGTCGGCGACGACGCGCGCCTTCAGGTCGAGCGCCGGCCGCTCGCCCGCACCCGCCGCCTTGCCGCCCTTCTCGGCCTTGGGTGCCGCATCGCCGCCGAGTGCGATGCCGATCCTGGCGCCGAGGTCGCCTTCCACGCGCGGCCGGTCCGCGAGGCCGGAGACGCGGCCCTCGAGCGTATAGCTGTTGGCCGACGCGGGCACGCGCACGACCGACTTGAAGCGCAGCGCGCCATCGGCGTCCGGAGCCGCGGTGGCCAAGCGGATCTCGCGCGGGGCGCCCTGCCAGTTGGCGGTGCCCTTGAAGCGGTAAGGGCCCTGGAAGGAATCGGACTCCAGCTCGCCCTCGATGTCGGCGATCTCGGCGAGACCCCCGCCATTGGCGCGCTGGATGGAGATGACGCCCTCGGAGATGCGCATCGCCTGCAGCGTGACGTTGGCGGGCACGAACGGCAGCGAGCCGGTGGTCAGCTTGAGCGACGACCAGTTGCCCTTGCCGGCCGCATCGACGGCTAGGCTCAGCACCGGGCGCTTCAGCTCGACCTGCTTCGCTTCCAGAACGCCCTTGAGGAGCGGCGGCACGGACAGCCACATGGTGAAGTTGTCGGCGCGGAAGATCGGCTCGCCCGTCAGGCCCGTGGTGTCGGCGATGCGCACCTTCTCGAAGCGCACGTAGGGCGAGGGCAGCAGGCGCACATTGACCTTGCCGCCGACGCGGACGTCGCGGCCGAGAACGCGCGAGGCTTCCTCCTCGAAGACGCCGCGGTAGCCGTTCCAGTCGATGAAGTACGGCACCGCGAACAGTGCCGCGAGCGCGGCGATCAGCAGGGCGCCGACCGCCATGAGCGCATTGTTCATCCCGTTCTCTCCGGGCCCTTCGACCCTCAAGCGCGACGGCGGCCTGCCCCGAGGCCACTCCGCGCCGATTCAACGCCCGCATTAATCATAGACGATCCTGCCAGCGAAGTCTGGCCGCCATTGTGGCGAAACCCTCTCGCCGTGCCCGCCCCGGCAGGCTTCCCGGTGCCCGTGGATGGCCCATATTAGGTGTGGGTTGCAGGTACGCTCCCGATTACCGCCACAAGCCGCGTGCTATAGAACAGACCATGATCGCGAATCACAACTCATCCCCGCACGGCGGCATGTCTCCGTTCGATGACGAGGAGCCGCCGTTCGACCTTCCCGAGGCGCCTTCGCAGGCCGCCCGCCGCGCGTCCGCGCCCGCTCAAGCCGCGCCGCCACCGCAGATGTCGAACTCGGCGCGCGCGCTCCGGGCTCAGCCGCCGGCGCCGTATCTGCAGGGGCTCAATCCGGAGCAGAGGGCCGCCGTGGAGACGCTGGACGGCCCCGTGCTGGTGCTGGCCGGCGCCGGCACCGGCAAGACGCGCGTGCTGACGACCCGTATCTCGCACATCCTGGCGCAGGGCCGCGCCTTCCCCTCGCAGATCCTCGCCGTCACCTTCACCAACAAGGCGGCGCGCGAGATGAAGGAGCGCGTCAGCCATCTCGTCGGCGGCGCCGTCGAGGGCATGCCGTGGCTCGGCACGTTCCATTCGATCGGCGTCAAGATCCTGCGCCGGCACGCGGAGCTGATCGATCTCAAGTCCGGCTTCACGATCCTCGACACGGACGACCAGATCCGGCTGCTGAAGCAGGTCATCGAGGCGGAGCATCTGGACAAGGACCGCTGGCCGGCGCGGCAGCTCGCCGGCATGATCGACGGCTGGAAGAACAAGGGCCTCACTCCGGACAAGGTGCCGGCCGGGGAGGCCTTCGCGTTCGGCAACGGCAAGGGCGGCAAACTCTACGCCGCCTACCAGAAGCGTCTCAAGGAGCTCAACGCCTGCGATTTCGGCGACCTGCTGCTCGAGTGCCTGCGGCTGTTCCGCGAGCATCCGGACGTGCTCGCCGAGTACCAGAAGCGGTTCCGCTTCATCCTGGTCGACGAGTACCAGGACACCAACGTGGCGCAGTACCTGTGGCTGCGCCTGCTCGCCAAGAGACCCGACGGCTCGCCGCCGAACGTCTGCTGCGTCGGTGACGACGACCAGTCGATCTACGGATGGAGAGGAGCAGAGGTCGACAACATCCTGCGCTTCGACAAGGACTTCCCGGGCGCGAAGGTGATCCGGCTGGAGCGCAACTACCGCTCGACGGGGCACATCCTGGCCGCCGCCTCGGGGCTCATCGCCAAGAACGCTGCCCGGCTCGGCAAGACGCTGTTCACCGACGCCGAGAAGGGCGCCAAGGTCACGCTCACCGGCGTCTGGGACGACGAGGAGGAGGCGCGCGGCATCGGCGAGGAGATCGAGGCCTTGCGCAAGCAGGGGCACAAGCTATCGCAGATCGCGATCCTGGTGCGCGCGTCGTTCCAGATGCGCGTGCTGGAGGACCGCTTCATCACGCTCGGGCTGCCCTACCGCGTCATCGGCGGCCCGCGGTTCTACGAGCGGGCCGAGATCAAGGACGCCATCGCCTATCTCGAGGTGGTGCACAACCCGTCGAACGACCTCAAGTTCGAGCGCATCGTCAACGTGCCGAAGCGCGGCATCGGCGACACCGCCGTTCAGCGCGTGCACGAGCTGGCCCGCGCCCGCGACCTGCCGCTGTTCCAGGCGGCGCGCGAGATCGTCGAGACGGAGGAGCTGACGGGCAAGGCGCGGCGCTCGCTCAACGAGCTGACGCATGCGTTCGCGCGCTGGCGCGGCATGGTGGAGACGACCAAGCACACCGAGCTGGCCCAGCTCATCCTCGACGAGAGCGGCTACACGGCCATGTGGCAGGCGGACAAGAGCCCGCAGGCGCAGAGCCGGCTCGAGAACCTGAAGGAGCTGATCCGCTTCATGGATCAGTTCGACAACCTCGCCGGCTTCCTGGAGCACGTCAGCCTTGTCGCCGACGCCGACCAGGCCGACGACGGCGACCGCGTGTCGATCATGACGCTGCACGCGGCGAAGGGACTGGAGTTCCTGACCGTGTTCCTGCCCGGCTGGGAGGAGGGCCTGTTCCCGCACCAGCGATCGCTGGACGAGAGCGGTGTCGCGGGTCTCGAGGAGGAGCGGCGTCTCGCCTACGTCGGGCTGACGCGGGCGCGGCGGCACGCGCGGGTTTCGTTCGCGCAGAACCGGCGCACGCGCGGGCTCTACCAGTCGGCGACGCCGTCGCGGTTCGTCGATGAGCTGCCCGGAGAGCATCTCGACATCGTCGAGGCGAAGAGCCCCTATGGCGGCGGTGGCGCGGCCTATCGCAACCTCGGCTATTCGAACCCGTATGGGGCGAGCCGCTTCGACGAGCGCGCGCAAGCGAGCTTCACGTCGAGCTACGACACGCCCGGCTGGCAGCGCGCCAAGGAGTTCCGCCGCGAGCGCGACGAGGGTGCCCCGTCTGGCTATGGCCGCGAGCGCGGTGAGGGTGCAACGAATTTCTCGCGCGACGCGGAGCGGAAAGCTCAGCGGGCGAAAGCCGCGCGCGGCGGGCCGGTGACGATCGAAGGCGAGCTGGTCGCCTCCTCGACCGCCAGCTCACGCTACAGCGTCGGCCAGCGCGTGCTGCATCTGAAATTCGGCTACGGCCGCGTCACGGCGGTCGACGGCAACAAGCTGACCATCCATTTCGACAAGGCGGGCGAGAAGAAGGTGGTGGATAGCTTCGTGAAGGCGGCGTGAGGGGGGGGCTGGGCACACCGAGGCGTGGGGAGGATGCTGCTATATGGGCGAACCTAGCGTCGCTACGATTAAGCGACTGTATGCCGTTTCAGGCAATCGTTGCGCTTTCCCGAAATGTCCTGCGCCCCTGGTGCATGAGGGCAAAGTAACTGGAAGGATTTGCCATATCAAAGGTGCCAAGCCGGGTTCTGCGCGGCACGATCAAAAACAATCCGATGCCGAGCGCCACGGCTTTGGCAATCTCATTCTGATGTGCCCTATCCATCACGATGTGATCGACGCCGACGAAGTCGCCTACACGGTGGAACGCTTGCACAACTTGAAAATGGCTCACGAGAATGCCCAAACGCCAGCCGAGCTAGCCGATGGCCTTCTGCAGCAGCTCCAGGTCGGTGGTAGTCACGCCACCGTTAACGTCTATAACCACAGCGTCAGCTCTACGAACCAACAAGGTGGAATTACGGCGCACACCGTCATTGTGCCTAAAACTCAAAGAAGGATGGGCCGGTCGCTGAAAGAGGGCATTTTGACTACACTCCCACGACACAAGCAGACAGTTGTATGGTCGGTTTCCGGAAACGAGGAAACACAAAACTTCGCTGCTGAAATTTTTCAGTTCATGAGTGAGAATGGTTTCAGCATGTTCGGCGATGGCCCGACTGGAAATATCTTCCTGGGGCCGCCCCCGAAGGGGGTCATCATTCGGCCCGGTGATCCAATAAACGAAGTAATTGTTGGCTATCCTGACGGAACTGAAACTTCAGACGGAGCTACTCAATATTAGAGGCCGCGCGGCCTAACCCAACCTTCGCCGGCCGCCCAGTACACCCCTCCCCGTCGTCATCCCGGCGCCGAGTGCGAGCGAGCAGCGAGCATGAGGGAACAGGCCGGGATCCAGCCACCGTGAGGCACGGGTGCGGACGGCGGAGGCTCGGCTGGGTTCCGGCCGAATTCCCGCGACGGTCGCTGGCGCTCCCGCGCGGCGCCGGAATGACGACGACGGCGAGGGATGCCGGCGGGGTGCCGGAATGATGGGTGTGCCGCTCCTCTCCCCCCGCGTCCCCGGACGGCCGTCGCGCGCGAGCGCGACGCAGCCGATCCGGGGTCTTGCCCCGCAGCGGCGCGCGATCGCTTTCACCACGACCGGGCAAGATCCCGGATAGCCGCGCCGATCGCGGTGCTGCCGACATCGCCGGTCGCGGCGGCACGGCTTCCGGGAACGCGGGAGGAAAGGGAGTGCGCGCGCACCCTCCCCATCGTCAACCCGGCGAGAGGGAACAGGCCTGGATCCAGCCAACACAGAGGCGCGGGGCGCCGTCATGACGATGTGATAGGTTTTCGGATCGTCGGAGCGGACCAGGAGAGCCACATGAGCGGGGGCAGGCAGGTCAACCCGGAGATGGTCGAGAGCATCGCGCGGCAGACCGGGATCGAGGCGGACAAGGTCGGGGCGGTCGTGGCGGCGCTGGCGGCATTCGTCCAGACGAAGCTCGTGCAGGGCGAGGCCGTCGTGATCCCCGGGGTCGGCAAGGTCGCGATCGAGGAGCTGGAGGGCAGCGAAGGCCGCAACCCGGCGACGGGCGCGGTGATCCGCATCCCGGCCTTCAAGAGACCGGTCCTGCTGGCGGCGAAGTCGCTGAAGGACGCGATCAACAAATAGGCGCCGCAACCGGCTCCGCAAGGTTCCAATGACCTGATGGCGATGTTCCGACGGGAACGGCGGGCGATGGCACTTCCGCGCCACGATGCTGGGGACGCGCAACCGTCTCGTTGCGCTCCGAGCAACATCGAACACGAGAACGTGCCATGTCCCCCGTCTGGCTTGCCACCCTTCAATGTGCCTCAGCGATCGCGATCACCATCGCGGCACTTCGTGTCCGCCGTCACAGCAAGACAACAAGCAACGCAACGTTGGCCGCGGCAGCCGTTCTGTTGGCGACAGGACTGATCGGATTGCGCTTGGCCATCCATTGACCGCCGTCGAGCCGGGGCCCCAGCTCGAGCTCGCCCCATCACGCCAAAGGTGAACGCCATGTCGCGCCGCCGTCCTCCCCTTCCGCCCTCGCGCAGCCTGCCGTGGCCGTTGAAGCCGCTCGAAACGGCGAAGACCTCGCTCGACTACGATCATCTCGGCCGCATGGTCCTGGACATCGAGCACGACGTCGTGAGAGGCGCAACGCCCGCCATGATCGCGTGGTGGTTCGCCAATATCGCCGGCGAGATCGCGATCGGCGGCACCAAGCTCGACCGCTATCTGGCCTGGCATCCTCATGATCATATTCACTGGGAGCTGATCCGGCCCGCCGCGGATGGCGCCGTCGGCGTCGGATCGCGATTTCGCATCGTCGAAGCGTTCGGCAGGAACCCCGACCATTACGTCGACGTGATCGATACGGTGACGAGGCTCGACGAGACCGGGATAACGCTCGTCGGCTACGCGCTCGGCAGGCCGATCAGCCGGCTCAACCACGACTTCCACCCGGTCGAGCTTGGCACGCGCTATGTCTCGCGCCTCGAGGTCGGCATCGATATCCCCGTCATCGGACCTATCCTCAATCCTCTCCTTCACACGCTCGTCTTCCCGGAAGCAATGGGCCGCGCGTGGCTGCGCCACAATGTCGAGGAGGTTGGACTGCTCGAGCACATCCTGCCGCTGATCTCACCGCCCGAATTGTCGCGTCCTGCAGCCGCCTTGCTGGAGGCGCAACGGGCTTAAATGCCCGGAAACCACTCCGGCACTCTCGCCGTTGACCTGACACATGCGCGCTCCATGCTGTGGGCTCGCCTGGCGCAATCGCGGAGTTGCTCGTGCGTCGTCTCGCCCTCGCGTCACTGCTACTGCTCACCGCGCTTCCGGCGCTGGCGGCGCCGCAGCCGATCGCCGGCACGTGGCTGACGGAGGACGGGCGGTCGAGGATCGCGCTCGCGCCGTGCGGAGAGAAGGTGTGCGGGCGCATCGTCTGGCTCAGGGAGCCGAACGATCCCGACGGCCGGCCGCTGATCGACCGGCAGAACGCCGATCCCGCCTTGCGCAACCGGCCGATCCTCGGGCTGCCTCTGTTCCCCGGGCTTGCGCCCGAGGACGATCATTGGGCCGGCCCGGTCTACAATGCGGAGGACGGCAACACCTACAGCGTCACGCTCGAGCGCACCGGCCCCGGCACGCTGAAGATCGAAGGCTGCCTGCTCGGCTTCCTGTGCAAGGGCGAGACGTGGACGAAGGCGGAGTAGGCCCGCGCTGACCTCACTTCAGCATCGCCAGCCGCGCCAGCTCGACACCGGGGGGAGGGATGCTGTCGGCGGGGACGAAGAAGTCCGGCGCCAGCGGCATCGTGGGATCGGCGCGGTACTTGGAGAAGTCCGTGACGCCGCCGACCTCGTGCAGGAAGGAGTCGTCGATCAGGAAGCGGCCGGTGAAGCCCCTCGACGGCTGCTTCAGGATCAGCATCGCGGCGTCGCCCATGATGTCGGGCGTGCGGCTCATGCGCATGAGCTTGTCGCCGCCGAGGATATTGCCGACGGCGGCGGTGGCGATGGTCGTGCGCGGCCATAGCGCGTTGACCGCCACGCCGTCACCCTTCAGCTCCTCGGCGAGGCCGAGCACGCACAGGCTCATGCCGTACTTGGCGATCGAGTAGGCGACGTGGCCCGCGAACCATCGCGCGTTCATGTCGAGCGGCGGCGACAGCATCAGGATGTGCGGGTTGGCGGCCTTCTTCAGGTGCGGCAGGCACGTCTTCGACACCAGGAAGGTGCCGCGCGTGTTGATGCCGAACATCAGGTCGAAGCGCTTGACGTCCGTCTCGGCGATCGGCGTGAGCGAGATGGCGCTGGCGTTGTTGACGCAGACGTCGATGCCACCGAACGTCTCCACGGTCTTGGCCACGGCGGCCTGAACCTGGGCCTCGTCGCGGATGTCGCAGACGAGCGGCAGCGCCTTGCCGCCCGCCGCCTCGATCTCGGCGGCGGCCGTGAAGATCGTACCCTGCAGCTTGGGGTGGGGCTCGGCCGTCTTGGCGGCAATGGCGACGTTGGCGCCTTCGCGTGCCGCCGCCAGACCAATCGCCAGGCCGATGCCGCGGCTGGCGCCGGTGATGAACAGGGTCTTGCCCCTCAGGCTCGTCATCTTCCCTCCCGCCTTCTTCTGGTTCGCCCGCGACCCGTACGTAGGGCGCAGGACTTCATTCAAGATAACGTATCCATGCGTATGGCGCCGGTCGCCCGATGGGGCTACTGTCGGCGGGCGAATTAGACTTTCGTCTTACAACAAGGACCGGTGCCGTGCTTTCCAGACACCGACCGGCCGCCGCAGCCAAGACGAGAAAATGCAGCTGGATCAACGCCTCGATTGGCTGGTCGCGGCGAGGACGCGGCTCGGGGGGCGCGCGATGGGGTGCCTTGCTGCTGGCGGCCGCGACCGCGGTGCTCGGCGGATGCAAGAGCGGGCCGGTCGACGAGCTGCCCATGCTGGGCGCCGACGAGAAGCAGACCTCGGTGTCGGGGGTTTCGGCCGGTGCCTACATGGCGGGCCAGTTCCAGCTCGCGCACTCGCGCCACGTCATCGGCGCGGGCATCATCGCCGGTGGTCCCTACGGCTGCGCGGAGAGCGTGTTCGCCGACCAGATGCCCGGACCCGGCACCGCCTTCCTCAACCTGTCGAAGGCCGTCAACGGCTGCATGCACGATTCGCTCGCCGCCTTCGGCGTGCCCAATCCGCGCCAGCTCGCCGACCGGGCGCGCCAGCTCGCCGCGCAGGATCGCATCGATCCCGTGGAGGGCCTGGCGCGGGACCGCGTGTACCTGTTCTCGGGACGGGCGGACCACACGGTGGCGGCGCCGATCGTTGCGGCGGCGGCGGAGCTGTACCGGAACCTCGGCGTGCCACCCGCGAGCATCGCGCTGGTGACCGATATCGCCGCCGGGCACGGCTTCGTGACCGCGAGCGCCGGCAGCGCCTGCGACCGCACCGCGGCGCCCTACATCGTCGATTGCGACTACGACCAGGCGGGCAAGCTGCTCGAGCAGATCTATGGCCCGTTAGCCGCTCCCTCCGAGAAGCCAGCCGGCGCGCTGCTCGTGTTCGACCAGCGCTCGTTCGTCCGCGACCTGCACGAGCACGGGCTCGCCGACCAGGGCATGGCCTATATTCCCGGGTCGTGCCGGGACGCGCCGGGCTGCCGCGTCCACATCGTCTTCCACGGCTGCGGGCAGAGCCGGATCGCGATCGGCGACACGTTCGCGCGGGAGACGGGCTTTGCCCGCTGGGCCGACACCAACCGGCTGATCGTGCTCTTTCCGCAGGTCGATCCCGGTCCGGTCAACCCGCAAGGGTGCTGGGACTGGTGGGGCTACACGGGGCGCGACTACCTGACCCGCAAAGGGCCGCAGATCGTCGCCGTGCAGCGGATGCTGGAGCGGCTGGCGGCCTCGCCGACGGGATCGTGAGCGGTCACGCGGACGTCATGTCAGAAGTGATGGGAAAGCGGAGAAAAATCCGCTTCTTGGGGTTGCCGACGCTCGGGTAGAATGCGGCACGAGCGCGGAGAGGGAAGCCCGCGCCAGCGCACCTGGGTTGAACGGGGGATCCGGCCTCATGAGCATCACGACAGCGGCCGCCTGGCCGGCTTGGAGCGGCGAGGCTCGCCATGGCCGTGGCCGCGGCGCCAAAGGGGAGAGATTGGCGAGCGCGCTGGCCATCGCGGTGCTCCTCGCCGCGACGGTGAAGCCGTGGATGGAGGCGAGCACGCTGCCGCCGGACGACGCGGCGGCGGCTCAGTACGACAAGCGCCCAGGGCTGGATGCACTTGACGGCCGCGAGATGCTGGTGGCCGGGTACATCGGCGCGCCGTTCTACTACCGCAGCCGGCTCGAGCTGAAGAAGAACGACGGCACCGACCTCCGCCTCGACGGCGTCGGCTGGGACGGCGACGCGCTCTATTTCCCCATCGACGGCGGCATCCGCGCGGTGCGCTGGTGGGGACCGTTCGGCGGCATGATCGACTTCATGCACAACAAGGCCATCACGCATCTCGGCAAGGGCTCGCACGGGCGCAAGCTCGGCCGCGGCGGCGTCGAGAACGTGTTCCGGCAGGTGGGGCTCGGCTTCCTGCTGCCACGGCAGGAGATCGACGTCGTCGACGCGCAGGGCACGCTGAAGGGGCAGCCGGTGGCGCCGAAGGTCAAGCTCACCGACGTGTTCGAGCGCATGGAGTTCACGCACGGGCACAATGTGCTGCTGGCCATGGGCTTGACGCGGCTCGGCGCGATCACGCCTAGCATCCGGCCGTATCTCGGCATCGGCGCCGGCGCCGCCATTCCGCACGTCGAGGTCTGGCATCCTGGTGAGCCGAAGGAAAACCGCACCAACGAGTACCAGTACGCCGGCCCAGCCGTGCAGGCGATCGCCGGCCTCGAGCTGCGCGCCGGCCGCTGGTCATATTTCCTCGAGTACAAGTTCACCTACGCCTGGATCCGCGGCGCGCTGACGGGCGACGAATCCTGGCTCAACTCCAACATGCCGGGCGACCTGTGGCGGCAATTCCGGCGCTGGTGGTCGGGCGAGCCGCCGAAGCTCGGCACGTTCTCCACCGGCCTCGGCGCGCATCAGGCCGTGTTCGGCGCGGGATACTGGCTGCAGGCGAAGGGGCGGTAGCCCCGTCACTGCCCGCTGGTCGCGACCTTGCGGCTGGCGAGGGGACTGCTCGCGGTGCCTTCGCGCGGCAGGGTGTCGAAGGACACGTTCTGGCCCTGAAACTGCTGGGCCCACATGAGCTGCGCGACCTGGCGGCCGGGGCGGAGCGCCATCGGCTGGATGGCGCCGCCATCATCGATGAGCTCGAGGGCGCGGGCCACGTCCGGGTGCGTCAGCTTGGCCAGCGCCGGATCGTCGGGCGAGGCGGTCTCGGTCATCATCGGAGCGACAGGGAACGGGCGATAGGAGAGCTCCTCGGGATGCTCCTCGTCGAAGGCGGGCGCCTGCACCCAGCCGTTGCCCCAGCCGGCGTCGGTCATCGTGACCCCATTGCCGGAAAGAGCACCGCCGGTCTCGGCCGGGTCAAGCGCGGCGACGCGCCTCTCGGGCTGCGGCGCGGCTGCCGGCTTCGCGGCCTGGGCGCGGAGCTCGCCGAGCGCCGCCTGGAGCGGATTGGCACCGATGCTGGCGGCGGCGGCCTGAGGACGCTTGGCTGGTACCGGCGCGGCGACGAGCTTGGGCGGAGGAGGCGCGGCGGGCGTCTCGAGGCTCGCCAGCGTGAACAGGCTCGAAAGCTTCTTGCGGTCAGCGTCGGACGGGCCAGGCGTCAGCCGTGACGAGCGCTCGACCATGCGCGGCTCGGCGACGAGCCTGGGCGAGGAAGCCGGTGGCGGCGTGAGCGCGGCTGTCTGAATGCGCGGAGGCGCGGCGGGCGCCGGCTTGGGCGGCGCGGCTGCGGCGACGACCTGCGGCTTCGGCTCGCCGGGTATTGGCTGGACCATGCCGGGCGGCTGTGTCTGGGCTATGGCGACCGGCGCGTGCGGTTTGGCGTGCTCGTCGAGGAACATCGCCACCTGTTGGGCGAGCTCGGGATGACGCGAGCGGGCGACGCGCACGTCGTCCATTGTGATCGGGCCGCCGTCAGCGGGCTGGTACTTGGTGCGGCCGTTCGGGAACAGCAGCGCCAGCTCATAGCGGGGCAGGCGCGGCCAGTGGCGGACGCTCGAGGTGTCGACGTGGACGAAGGGAATACCTGACGTCGGATAGTAGCCGACGCCGCCGCGCTCGCGCACGAGTGCGGAATAGCGCACACGCTTCAACGGCACGTCGGGGAAGGTGACGTCGATGGCCTTGCCGGTGATGTGCTGGCTCTGGCTCGCCTGCCCGCCGACGGTGCGGCGAAGCATCTCGTTGGTGTCGCGGCTGCGGTAGCCGCAGATGATCTGCATCGGCTCGCGCGAGCCGAGCTCAGTGTGCATCTCCCACAAGAGGTCGATGGTGTCGGGGTCGATCTTGACCACCTGGTTCTTGCGCCAGTCGCGCATGATCCAGTCGATCTTCTGCATCGCCTCGGGGATGAATTTGCCGTCCTTCTTGTAGGTGACGGTGAGCGTCTCGTGCGTATGGATGTGGTAGAAAGAGATCGTCCGGGTCCGGTCCGAGGTCGCGCGTCCGCTGCCGGAGAGGCCTCCGGAGGCCATGACGGCGGCCAGACCCGCCGCGGCCAGGACTTTAGCGCGATGCTTGCCCAAGACGTGCTCCTCTGCTCGCAGCGGCGCCCCAAAGGCCTTCGGCCAGCGAATGGCCGGCAGCCAGCAGGGTGACGCCCCACGATTGAAACCCGACAGGGTTAACGATATCCCCCACGCGTCGCGCGCGCCCCGTCACGAGCATGAGAGCGTGTTGTCGCGGCGCTTTTGCGGCAGCGCATCAAGCAGTTGCCGGAGGAAGCCCTGCCTGAAGGAGGGGCGGAGCCCCACCTCCCGCCGGCGGATCAGTTCGAGAAGCCGAAGGCGCGCGTGATCATGTCGCCGACGGTGTTACCGCGCGGAGCCTTGGTGAGGCCCCACTTCGGCGCCTCCCACTTGGCCGGCTTCGGGGCGGCGGCCTTGACCGGCGCCGGGGGAGCCGGCGGCGGAGCGGCGGCCGTGGTGGCCGCGGCGCCGAACAGTCCTCCCGCATCGTTGACGACGGCAGGCTGGGCGGCCGCGGTGCGGCGGCGGGTCTCGATGCCGCGCTTGGCATACTGGTCCGGTTTCACCGGCGCGAGGTGATCCGGGTTCTTCTTGATCTGGCTCCATTTGCCGTCGAGCGCGAGCGAGATGCGCTGCTCGTGGCCGTAGATGTCGCGGAAGTAGCGCGGGAAGCCGCTCTCGTCGATGCGGGCCGTGAAATAGGTGACGTGGACCGGGATCCGCTTGTCGAGCGTGACGGCGTTGTTCTCGGGCCCCGACTTCAGGAGCTGCTTGATCTTGGCCGCGTCCCAGCCCTTGTCCTCGCCGAGGACGGCCTCGGCGAGCTTGACCGGATTGCGAACGCGCATGCATCCGTGGCTGAAGGTGCGCGTCGACTCGGCGAACAGGCCCTTGCTCGGGGTGTCGTGCAGATAGACCGAGTGCTTGTTGGGGAAGAGGAACTTCAGCTCGCCGAGCGCATTGCCGTCACCGGACGGCTGGAAGATTTCGTAGTTGCGGATGTCGGCGCGTTCCCAGTTGACGTTCCAGGGGTCGATGACCTTGCCGTTGCGCTTCATCCTGAGATCGCTGCGCAGGCCGCCACCCGACGCCAGGCGCGGGAGAAGCTCCTTGATCTTGATCGATTCCGGCACGTTCCAATTCGGGTGGAAGACAACCGTCTGCATGTTCTCCGAGAAGACCGGCGTCTGGGTCTCGATCTTGCCGGCGACGATGCGCTCGGCGTGGACGACCTTGCCGTCCTTGACGACGCGAACCATGAACTCGGGGATGTTGACCTCGACGTGGACCTTGCCGAGATCAGCGGGCATCCAGCGCCACTCCTCCATGGCCGCGAGCAGCCGGCTCGGGCTGCCAACCTCGACCTTGTTGAGCGCGGCGCGGGTGGCGTCGTTGATGATGCCCTTATAGGAGCGGACGCCTTTTTCCTCCTGGAACGCCTTGATCTTGGCGGCGAGCAGATCGTCGTAGAGATCGGGGCTCATGGTGACGCCGTCGATGACGGACACCGGCTGCCGCAAGCGCTTGCGGATGATGCCGACCTGCGGGTGGAAGTCGCCCGGCTTGAGCTTGGGTCCGGGAGGAATTTTCAGCGCCTCGGCCTCGGCGGTGGCCGTGCGCAGCCGGTTGTACTCCTGGCGGAGCTTCTCGAAATCGGCGTGCTGCGGGTGAAGGCCGCGCAGATAGACCTCGGGACCCTGGCTGGAAGCGATCTCCTCCAGCACCGCCTTGGGCTCCTTGAGCTGCGGCTTGCGGTCGAGATAGGAGCTCAACATCTTCGCCGGATCGGGGATGCGGCCGCCGCGCGCGTGGCGGGCATAGCGGAGCACGTTCAGGGTCAGCTCCATCTCGGCGCGGGCCAGAGCCTCGGCCGACGGGAGCGAGCCCGGATCGGCCTTCGGCGGAAGCGGCGCCGGGAAATCGCTCGACCTCAGGCCCCATTCGTCGGCGCGCCCCAGCTCGGCGATAACCGCCTGGGCGTTGGGCGTGAAGCCAAGGCTGCTGGTCCACAGCGGGATGTTGCCGCGGGCGGCGTAGAAGGCGGCGGCCGCGTCGCGATCCTCCTTGTCGGCCGACAGCTTCGCCGCGGCAGGAGAGGCGAACGACTGCCGCAGGGCGGCGGCGAAGGGAGTCTCGGGAGCGGGATCGACGACCGGCGGCGCGGCGGCGGCGCTGACGCCGGGCGGCGTGGGCTCGGCGAGAACGCCGGAGCTGCAAAGCAGAAGGGCCGCGGTGAAGGCGGCGATGGATCGACGCATGACCAGAACTCCAGGGATGACGGCGCGGAGCTTAAACGACGCTCATCCAATTGACCAGCAATCAGCATGCCCCGAAACACTGTTTCCAAAAGGGGATAGACGTTTCAGTTAATGCTGCATCGCCTGATTTCATGGCCTTCTGGGCCGATTATGCGGCGGATCGAAGACGGTGATTTGACGCATCGTAGAATCAAAACGACGAGCCGGGGCGGTGTGCCTCGGCTCGTCGCGTCAGTAGATCGGCGGAGGTGTCAGGCGCGTGGCTCGAGACCGTACTCCTGCATCTTGCGATAGAGCGTCGAGCGGCCGATCTTGAGCTTCTTGGCCACCTCGGTCATGTGGCCGCGATAGCGCCCAAGGGCGAGGCGGATCATGTCGGCCTCGATCTCGTCGAGCGGACGGACATCACCATTGGCGGTGATGGCCGGGATGCCGAGAGCCGCGGAGCCCGAGCTCGACCGTACCTCGAGGGTCTGCGGGATGGTGGCCTCGGCGCCGAGCAGCGCGGGGCCCTCGAAGGTCGGCTCGCGCACGACCGGGGCGGGGGCCGGCGGAATCTCCGGCTTGAAGCCCTCGACATGGGCGGCGATCTGCGGGAACTCGGCGACGGTCAGCTCGGAGCGATCGGCGAGGACGACGGCGCGGAACATGGCGTTCTCGAGCTGACGCACGTTGCCGGGCCAGGAGTAGGTGCGCAGCAGGCGCATGGCCTCCTCCGAGATCGAGGAGACGCGCTTGCCCTCCTCGGCCGAGAAGCGCGCCATGAAGTGGCGGGTGAGCTCCGGCACGTCCTCGATGCGCTCGCGCAGCGGCGGCACGTGGATCGGGAACACGTTCAGGCGGTAGTAGAGGTCCTCGCGGAACTTGCCGTCCTTGACCAGCTGGATCATGTCGCGGTTGGTCGCGGAGATGAGGCGGAAGTTGACCTTCACCGGCTTCTTGGCGCCGACGGGGTCGATCTCGCCTTCCTGGAGCGCGCGGAGCAGCTTGACCTGGGCGTCGAGCGGCAGCTCGCCGATCTCGTCGAGGAACAGGGTGCCGCCGTCGGCCTCCTGGAACTTGCCCGTGCGCTTGTCGACGGCGCCGGTGAAAGCGCCCTTCTCGTGGCCGAACAGGATGCTCTCGACCAGGTTTTCGGGAATGGCGCCGCAGTTCACGGTGATGAACGGCTTGGTCCTGCGCTCGCTCTCGCCCTGGATGGCGCGGGCGATGATCTCCTTGCCGACGCCCGACTCGCCCTCGATGAGCACGGGAATGGACGAGCTAGCGGCGCGGCGGCCGAGCGAGATGACGCGATGCATCGCCTCGCCGCGGATGATGAGGTCGTCGAAGGTCAGGGTGCCCTCGACCTTCTTCTTGATGCGGGTGATCTCGCCGGACAGAGCCTCGATCTTGAGCGCGCTCTTGATCGACACCTCGAGACGCTCGGGCGAGGCCGGCTTGACGACGAAATCGACCGCACCGGCGCGCATGGCGTTGATGGCGCTGTCGATGCTGCCGTGCGCCGTCTGCACGATGACCGGCGGCATGCCCGGCTTGCCGGAGATGCGCGCCAGGACGCCGAGGCCGTCGAGGCCAGGCATCACGAGGTCGAGGAGGACGAGGGAGATGCCGGCGGCGTCGGGGCCCTCGAGAAGCTGAACGGCCTGCTCGCCGGAGTTGGAGGTCTTGGTCTCGAAACCGAAGCGCTTGATGGTCTCCTCGAGGAGACGGCGCTGGATCGGATCGTCATCGACGATGAGAACACGCTTAGCCATTTGGCTGGTACTCGACTGATACAGAACGCGCCGGCTTCAACGCTAGGGCGACCCAGGATCGGACACCCGTCGACCGACAACTCACTTCACGAGAGGCAGAGTGCCCCACTGCGGTAAACAACCGGTTTCCCGATTACCCACACTGAAGCTTTTTTCGCAGACGCGGCGCGGATGCCGCAGCCGGACTGTCGTCCGATGGCGCAAAATCGGACACTACCGGCCGCAACGAATGCCTTGATGCCGGCCGTCTGCGCGGCCACATTGTGCCCACTTCAGGAAGAGCACCGGAGACGAGAATGAGCGACCGCGCCCAAGCCACTACCGCTGCCGACCTCGGCACCCTGCCGGAGTGGAACCTCGGCGATCTCTACAAGAGCCCCGAGGCCCCCGAGGTGGCGCAAGACCTCGACGCGGCGGCCAAGGAAGCCCGGCGCATGCGGGAGGCCTACCAGGGCAAGCTCACGGGGATGGCCAAAGACGGTGCCGCCCTGGCGCGCGCCATCGCGGATTACGAGAGGCTTTCCGATCTGATGGGCAAGCTCGGCTCCTACGCCGGGCTGCTCTATGCCGGCAACCAGACGGACCAGAGCCGGGCCAAGTTCTACGGCGACGTGTCGGAGAAGCTGACCCAGATCTCGACCGACCTCATCTTCTTCGAGCTCGAGCTCAACCAGATCGCGGAGGCGGAGCTGGCGGAGGCCGTGAAGGCGCCGGCGCTGGCCAAGTACAAGCCGTGGCTCGACGACCTCCGCAAGGAGAAGCCGCACCAGCTGGAGGAGAAGCTGGAGCAGCTGTTCCACGAGAAATCGCAGACGGCGCGCGGAGCGTGGTCGCGGCTGTTCAACGAGACCATGTCGGGACTGCGCTTCCCCGTCGAGGGCGAGAAGGAGCCCTTGACGCTCGAGCCGGCGCTCAACCTGATGTCGCATCCGGAGGAGCCGCGGCGGCGAGCGGGCGCGGAGGCGCTGGCCAAGGTTCTCGGTGAGAACGTGCGCCTGTTCACGCTCATCACCAACACGCTGGCCAAGGACAAGGAGATCTCGGACCGCTGGCGCGGCTTCAAGGACGTCGCCGACAGCCGCCACCTCGCCAACCGCGTCGAGGCGCCGGTGGTGGACGCGCTGGTATCATCCGTCCGCGCGTCCTATCCGCGGCTGTCACACCGCTACTACGCCATGAAGGCGAAGTGGCTCGGCATGGACAAGCTCTCGCACTGGGACCGCAACGCGCCGCTGCCGGACAAGTCCGAGCGCGTCATTCCGTGGGGCGAGGCGCGGCAGACGGTGCTCGACGCCTACGGCGCCTTCGCGCCAGACATGGCCAAGATCGCCGGACAGTTCTTCGACAAGGCGTGGATCGACGCGCCGGTGCGCGAGGGCAAGGCGCAGGGCGCGTTCTCGGCCGCCACGGTGCCCTCCGTTCACCCCTACGTGCTGATGAACTACCAGGGCAAGGTGCGGGACGTGATGACGCTCGCGCATGAGCTCGGCCACGGCGTGCACCAGTGGCTGGCCCGCGACCAGGGCGCGCTGCTGGCGCCGACGCCGCTAACGCTGGCCGAGACGGCCTCGGTGTTCGGCGAGATGCTGACCTTCCGCAAGATCCTGGCCTCGACGACGGAGCGGCGCGAGCGCAAGGCGATGATCGCCGGCAAGGTCGAGGACATGCTCAACACGGTCGTGCGGCAGATCGCGTTCTACACCTTCGAGCGCAAGGTTCACGAGGAGCGGCGGCAGGGCGAGCTGACCAGCGACCGCCTGAACGCCATCTGGCTCGAGGTGCAGGGCGAGAGCCTCGGCCCGGCGATCACGTTCAAGCCGGGCTACGAGGTGTTCTGGACCTACATCGGCCACTTCATCCATTCGCCGTTCTACGTTTACGCGTACGCGTTCGGCGACTGCCTGGTGAACTCGCTCTACGGCCTCTACCAGGAGAGCCACCCCGGCTTCGTGCAGAAGTATTTCGACCTGCTCAAGGCCGGCGGCTCCAAGCACCACTCGGAGCTGCTCGCTCCCTTCGGCCTCGACGCCCGCGACCCGGCGTTCTGGAGCAAGGGCCTCAAGGTCATCGAAGGCATGATCGACGAGCTGGAGGCGATGGAGGGGAAAGCGTAGTGCGCACGAAACGGTGATTTGAGTTCGTCATCCCGGCGCCGAGCGAGCGGGCGAGCGAGGGAATAGGCCGGGACCCCGCCACCGCGAGGCCAGGGTGCGGACGCCGGAAGCGTGTCTGGGTTCCGGCCTTTTCCCGCGCCGGTCACAGGCGCTCCCGCGCGGCGCCGGAATGACGGATTGCCCAATTGCGGTTATTGCCAATGCACTTCGAAGCAATCTGCGAAAGAATGGATGTATCATGTGGGTAGGCAGCCAGGAACGAGCAGGCCGTCATCTCGCGGGCGCTCGGTAGCACTTTTCCTCATCGCCGGAACGATCTTCGGAGTTCACGCTCTCAATCGTTCCGGCTTTTGCTTTACTCGCCTGGGCTGGGTGCCCGACGATGAAAAGCTGGCATTTGCAATCACGGCGGGCGAACACCGACCCTTGACACCGCAAACCCGATCCGCGATCGCAAAGGCATATCTCCAGGCACATCCGGAGTGCTGCAAGGTTTACCAGTGGGACGAAATGTTCGGGGAGGGCGACGAGCTTGTCAGCGCAGGAATAGTGCCCCGACCGACCTACATCACAGTGGCGCAACATCCTTTTGGCAATTGGCTCGCGATTTCGAGCTGTGCCGACCATTGGGCGTTGTGGGAAAACCTGCCGATGCCGAATGAGTGGGCTAAAGAGAATGGTTCGCCATAGGCGTAGGTCGCGTCGAGCCCTCTCGTGAGACCCGACATCCAGCGGCACCTCGGAAGCAGTCGGGTCTCACGAGAGGGCTCGACGCGACCTACAGCTGCATATCACCGCGCGATGTACTTGAACGGCACCGAGACGACGAGCGGGCCGGTGCTGGCTCCGACGGGCATGGGGGGAAAGGGGGCCGCGCGCTCGAGCGACCGCACAGCCGCCTCGTCGAGCATGGGCGAGCCGGAGCTCGCCGCCACCTCGCGCGACAGCAGCTCACCCGCCGGCGAGACGGTGAAGCGCACGACGACCGTGCCGGTCTCGCGCGACTTCGGGAAGAGCTTGTTCTTCTCGAGCGTCCTCGACAGGTTGCCGAGGTACATGCGCTGCAAGGTCGGATCGCCGCCGGCCTTGGCCTTGCCGGAGCTGGCGTGCGTGTCGACGGCCACCTGTTCTGGGAGCGCCAGCGCCGCCGTCTGAATCGGAGGCGGCTGCTCCTCGGGCTTGACCTCCTCGGGCTTCGGCTCGACCGCCATCACCGTGTGCTCGGTGTCGGCAGCCGTGGTCTTGATGACGTCGGTCAGCTCCTCGGGCTTGACCTCCTGCGGGGGCGGCGCCTCGACCGCCTCGGTGGGCGTGATCTCCTGAGCCTGAATGGTCTCGACGGCGTCGCCGACCATCAGCGGGCCTTCGATCGCGATGGCGTTCTCGACCGTCATCAGGTCGCTGCCGGAGCCGGCCTCGTAGCTCTCCTGGCCGACGACGGGCACGTGCAGCATCCAGCCGATCAGCGCCCCGTGGAGGGCGAGGGAGAGAGCCACCGTTCCTGCGCGCAGACCGTTCATCGCGCCGGCCTCACTTCTGCGCCGGGGCGGGAGCGGGAGGCGGGCTGGGTGCCATGGCGCCCGCCTCGGGTTTCAGGTGGTTGGCGAGCAGCGACAGGCGCTGATAGCCGACCTCACCGACGCGGCCCAACAGCTCCATGACGTCGCCGTAAGCATTCTTGCGGTCGGCGCGGACATAGACGACCGTGTCGCCCTCCGCCGCCTTGAGCTGCTGCAGGCGCGGCACCAGCGTGGCCCGGGTCACCTCCTCCTCGCGGATGTAGAGCTTGCCCTCGGCGTCGAGGGTGACGACCATCGGCTTCTTCGGCTGCGCCAGCTTGCTGGCGGTCGTCTTCGGCAGGTCGACGGGCACGCCCGCGACCATGAGCGGCGCCGCGACCATGAAGATGATCAGCAGCACGAGCATCACGTCGACCATGGGTGTGATGTTGATCTCGGCCATGGGGCGGTAGTCCTCGCCGCCGCCGCCGTTGGATGAGGGGGACATCGCCACGGCCGCTCTCCTTACGCTGCCTTGGCCGGTTTGGCCGGGGCCTGCGACAGGTGCTTGGCTAGGCCGGCGATGGCGGCGCCGGCGCGCTCGCCGAAGCGGCCGAGCGAGACCGCGATCTGGTTGTAGCCGATCACCGCCGGAATGGCGGCGGCGAGGCCGATGGCGGTGGCGAACAGCGCCTCGGCGATGCCGGGAGCCACGACCGCGAGGCTCGTATCCTTGGCCTGCGCGATCGACGTGAAGGAGTGCATGATGCCCCAGACGGTGCCGAGCAGGCCAACGAACGGCGCCGCCGAGCCCACGGTGGCGAGGAAGGGCAGGCCGGTCTCGAGCTTCTTCAACTCCATGCGCAGCGCCGACCGCATGGCGATCTCGAGCCGCTGGCGGACGTCGCCGCGGCTCTCACCGGGGACGCTGCCCTCGATGGCCTCGGACTTGGCGGCCTCCGAGAGCGCGCCGACGAGACCATGCTCGCCGGCCAGCCGCGCATTCGGCGTCACCGCCAGGGCCTCGAGCGTCGCCACGTCCGTCCTCAGGCGGCGCAGACGCACCCACTTCTCGATCATGATCGCCCAGCATGCGACCGAGGCGAGCACCAGGAGCAGCATGATGCCCTGCACGACCGGGTCGGCGTGGCGAATGAGGCCGAGAATGGAGAAATCGCGCCCGTCGGCGACGGCAGCGGCTTCGGCGGCGAGGATCATCATCATGGACACGCGCTACTGGCTATTTCGACAGCTTGACGGAAGTAAGGGACGAGACTGAGAGCCCGGCGAGGCAGTCGCTCTGCTGGCCAGCCTCGGTGCGGCATTCCAGCATGTCGTTGACGAGCAGGCTGCCGATGCGATCGCACGGCACGCCGTCGAAGTCGAACAGCTTCACGGTGCGTTTCTGGGCGCGGATGGGTGCCAGGTCGAGCGCCAGGCGCTTGCCGATGACTCCGTCCGGCTGGAACAGGACGAGATCGAGCTTGAACGACTGGTAGGCGGTGTCGCCGGCATTGTTGACGACGACGTAGACGCGGCAGCCCTTCTCCGTCGTCTCGAGCTTGTTGAGCTCAAGCGCCACACCGGCGGCGGCTGCCTCGACAGGCGCCAAAGCCACCGAGCCCGCGAGCACAAGTGCCGCCGCGCCCGAGCAAAAGCCCCGGGCCATAACCATCGAATTCCGCTTCAACTGCTCCTCCCCTGACGGCAGCACCTTGATCGGCGATCGTGGTCCGGCACGACGGTTGTCCCCGGTGCTCGCGAGGCCGCCTCCCCCTGCTCGAAGGCAACACCGACCGCCGACGTTGGATGTAACAATATTGCACCCCGCCTGCAACACGTCCCCCACCCGCGCGCGGCCGGTAGCCGCGATCCGATCCGCCAACGACGACAAAGGCCCCACGTGCCGGCTTCAGCGAAGCGGCCCGTGGAGCAATAGGAGCTTCCACCGGCGTGGCACCCGGTGGAGCGGAGCGAGGCGAGGCGCGTGCCGCGGAAACGGAGGAGCAACCGCGGCGCACGCCCCTCGTATTGCAGGATATTCGGCTGTGGCCGCGATCCAAGGTGAAGTTTTGGAAACGCGTTCAACCCGTCATCACGAGGCGGTGAGTAGCCGCGGCTCAACCGCGGCCGATGAAGGGCATCTTGGTCGCCATCAGGGTGATGAACTGCACGTTGGCATCGAGCGGCAGGTTGGCCATGTAGACGATCGCCTCGGCGACGTGTTGCACGTCCATCCGCGGCTCGGGCCGCCTGCTGCCGTCAGCCTGGAGGATGCCGGCCGCCATGGGCTCGGTCATCTCGGTCGCGGCGTTGCCGATGTCGATCTGCGAGCAGACGATGTCGTCGGCGCGGCCATCGAGGGAAATGGCCTTGGTGAGCCCGGTGATGGCGTGCTTGGTCGCCGTATAGGGCGCCGTGAGCGGGCGCGGCGCGGTGGCCGAGATCGAGCCGTTGTTGATGATCCGGCCGCCCTTGGGGCGCTGTCGCTTCATCAGCCGGATGGCGGCGCGGGCGCAGAGGAAGGCGCCGTTCAGGTTGATATCGACGACGCGGCGCCACTCCTCGAACGTCAGCTCTTCGATGCCGACCGGGCGGGCGCCGATGCCTGCATTGTTGAAGAGCACGTCGAGGCGGCTGAAAGCCTCCTCGGTGCGGCGAAACAGGTCGTCCACGACCGCCTCGTCCGACACGTCCGCCGGGACGACGAGTATGCGTCCTCCTCCGGTGGCGGCCTGCGCAGCGGTTCGCTCCAGCTCGACCGCACGACGGCCGGTCAGCGCCACGTCATAGCCGGCCGCCTGCAGCGCCAGCGCCGCCGCGCGGCCGATGCCACTCCCCGCCCCGGTGACCAGGGCGACCTTGCCGGTCAAGCTGCTCATGATGATGCGTCCTCCCTGGCGCAAGCCTTTGATTGATCTGTCCGTGGTGCTAGCGTGCGCCGGCTGTCAATGAGATAGTGCTCGGCCGGAGCGTCAGTCATGCTGTCGATCGCGCGCGTCACCGCCTTGGCGTTTGTCCTCACCTCCGCCATATGGGCGGTCGCCGTCGCGCCGGCCGCAGCACAGGAGAAGCGCGTCGCTCTGGTCATCGGCAACGGACAGTACCGCACGGTCTCGGCCCTTCCCAACCCCGCCAACGACGCCAATGCCGTCGCGGCGGCGCTCAAACGGCTCGGCTTCAGCGAGGTCGTGCTGGCGACCGACCTCGACTACGGCGCACTTCGCGCCAAGCTGTCCGACTTCTCCGCAATCACCCAGGACGCCGAGCTGGCGCTCGTGTTCTATGCCGGACACGGCATGGAGATCGCGGGCGAGAACTATCTCATTCCGATCGACGCCAAGCTCGCGCGGTCGAAGGATGCCGCACTGGAGGCCGTGACGCTGCGCCAGGTGCAGACGGCCGTCGAGGACATCAAGGGCACCGGCGTCATCATTCTCGACGCCTGTCGAAACAATCCCTTCATCAGCCGTATGGCCGATCCCGGCGGTCACCGCTCGATCTCGCCGGGGCTCGCAAGGCCGTCCACGCGCGGCAAGAGCACGCTCATCGTCTACGCCGCGCGCGACGGAACGACCGCGTACGATGGAGAGGGAGGCAACAGTCCATTCACGGCGGCGCTGCTGAAACACATCGAGAAGCCGCTCGAGGTGGACCTGCTGTTCCGCACGGTGCGCGACGACGTCATCGCCGCGACGGGACCCGAAGACCCGCAGGAGCCTTTCACCTACGGCTCGCTGGGTGCGCTTCCCGTCTACCTCAAGCCGCCGCCGGAGCCCGGCAAGGTCCAGCGAGAGCCGTCACTTGACGAATATCGAATGCAGTTCCGCACGGCGCTGCTCGAGCCGGAGGTCGACCAGATCGTAGATTGGCATCGCATGCGCATCCAGCAGAGCCGCGCCCGATACGAAGCGGTCGAGAAGGAGACCAGCGTGCCGTGGGTGGTCGTCGCGATTCTTCATGCCATGGAAAGCGGGCTCAATTTCAAGACACACCTCCACAACGGCGATCCGCTTTCGGCGCGAACGGTGCAGGTGCCGGCCGGCCGGCCGCAGGAAGGTCAGCCGCCGTTCACCTGGGAGCAGAGCGCCATCGACAGCCTCCGTTTCGACAAGTGGGACAAGCGTGCCAAGCTATGGACGGTCGAGGATGCGCTGTCGGCTTTCGAGCGCTACAACGGCTTCGGCTCACGCCGGCACGGTGTGGTTTCCGCTTATCTCTGGTCAGGTTCCAACCACTACACCTCGGGCAAGTTTGTCGCCGACGGGGTGTTCGATCCGAAAGCCAAGAGCAAGCAGGTGGGCGCAGGCGTGCTGCTCAAATACGCCATTCCCGTGCAGGAGCTGGAGCGGCGGCTGAACTACCGCGGAGAATAACCGCATATCGAATGCCCGAAAAGGAAGTGCCCTGGTGGATCACACCAGGGCAATCTTTCTGTCGCCAATCGTAGGGCCCCGTCACCGCGTCGGGACGGGCTTGTCGCCGCGATAGTCGTAGAAGCCGCGCTGCGTCTTGCGGCCGAGCCAGCCGGCCTCGACGTACTTCACGAGCAGCGGGCAGGGGCGATACTTGCTGTCGGAGAGGCCCTCGTAGAGCACCTGCATGACGGCGAGGCAGGTGTCGAGGCCGATGAAGTCGGCGAGCTCGAGCGGCCCCATGGGATGGTGGGCGCCGAGCTTCATGGCGCGATCGATGGCCTCGACGGTGCCAACACCCTCGTAGAGCGTGTAGACGGCCTCGTTGATCATCGGCAGCAGGATGCGGTTGACGATGAAGGCGGGGAAGTCCTCCGACACCGCGATCTTCTTGCCGAGGCTCTCGACGAAGACCCGCGCGGTCGAGAACATGTCGTCCTCGGTGGCGATGCCGCGGATCAGCTCGACAAGCTCCATCAGCGGCACCGGATTCATGAAGTGCATGCCGATGAAGTGCTCGGGCCGGTCCGTGGTCGAGGCGAGGCGCGTGATCGAGATCGAAGAGGTGTTCGACGCGACCATGGCGCTCTTCTTGAGCTTCGGACACAGCTCAGTGAAGATCTTGCGCTTGATCGCCTCCTCCTCGGTTGCGGCCTCGATGACGAGGTCGCAATCGCCGAGGGCCTCGAAGCTTGGCGCATACTTGATGCGCTTGATGGCATTGGCCTTGTCGCCCTCCTTGATGGCGCCCTTCGACACCTGGCGGGCCATATTCTTCTCAATGGTGGCGAAGGCTCGGTCGACCGCCTCCTTGCGGATGTCGTTGAGCAGCACGTCATAGCCGCCCAGAGCGATCACGTGCGCGATGCCGTTGCCCATCTGACCGGCGCCGATGATGCCGATCTTCTTGATTACCGGCGGCACCTTGGCCTCCGGCTTGCCCTTGCTGGCTGGTTTGACGGCTACGTCCATGATGCGGTGTCCTTCCTGTCCCCCGAGCCCGAATTCCCGCCACGATGCTGTCCCGATCGCGACGGCCCTGTGTGTCAGCGGCCGATCTTCCCGAGCTCCTGCTCGAGCTCCGGCAGCGCCTGGAACACGTCAGCGACCAGGCCATAGTCGGCAACCTGGAAAATCGGCGCCTCGGCGTCCTTGTTGATGGCGACGATGACCTTCGAATCCTTCATGCCGGCGAGGTGCTGGATCGCACCCGAGATGCCGCAGGCGATGTAGAGGTCTGGTGCCACGACCTTGCCGGTCTGGCCGACCTGCATGTCGTTCGGCACGAAGCCGGCGTCGACGGCGGCGCGCGAGGCGCCCATGGCCGCGCCGAGCCGATCGGCGACCGGCTCGATGTACTTCTTGAAGTTCTCACCGGAGGCCATGCCCCGGCCACCGGAGATGATGATCTTGGCCGAGGCGAGCTCGGGGCGATCGGACTTGGTGATCTCGGAGCCGACGAAGCTCGACGCGGCGACCGGCGCCGGCGGCGTAATCGCCTCGATGGCCGCCGCGCCGCCCTCACCCGCTGCCGCGAAGGCGGAGATGCGAACCGTGACGACCTTCTTCGCCTGACCGCACTTGATGGTCTGGATGGCGTTGCCGGCGTAGATCGGCCGCTCGAAGGTGTCGGGCCCCAAAACCTTGATGATGTCGGAGACCTGCATGACGTCGATCAGCGCCGCGACCCGAGGGCAGACGTTCTTGCCGACGGCCGTCGAAGGAGCGACGAGGGCGTCGTAGCCAGCCATCAGCGGCACGATCAGCGCCGCGAGCTCCTCGGCGAGCGCATTGGCGAGGTGGGGGGCGTCGGCGACGAGCACCTTGGCGACGCCAGCGAGCTTGGACGCCTGCTCGGCGACGGCGCCGCACCCTTGGCCGGCGACCAGGACGTGGATGTCACCGCCGCCGTCCTTGGCCATCGCCTGCGCCGCCGTGAGCGCCTTGGCGGTGGCTGAGTTGAGCGACTGGTTGTTGTGCTCGGCGAGGAGAAGAATGGCCATGTCAGAGCACTCCCGCCTCGGACTTGAGCTTGGAGACCAGCTCGGGTACGTCCGCGACCTTCACACCCGCCTTACGGGTCGGCGGCTCCGCGGTTTTCAGAACCTCGAGGCGCGGCTCGACCGAAACGCCAAAATCCTCGGGCTTCTTGACGTCGAGCGGCTTCTTCTTGGCCTTCATGATGTTCGGCAGCGTGGGATAACGCGGCTCGTTCAAGCGCAGATCCGTGGTCACCACGGCCGGGAGCTTGAGGCGTACCGTCTCCAGGCCGCCGTCGACCTCGCGGGTGACGTCGACGCCACCGTCGGCCAGAACGACCTTGGAGGCGAAGGTGCCCTGCGGCCAGCCGGTGAGGGCGGCAAGCATCTGGCCGGTCTGGTTGCAGTCGTCGTCGATGGCCTGCTTGCCGAGGATGACGAGCCCAGGCTGCTCGGCGTCGGAAATGGCCTTCAAGAGCTTGGCGACGGCGAGCGGCTCGACCGTCTGGCCCTCGGCGGTCTCGACCAGGATGCCGCGGTCGGCGCCGATGGCGAGGGCTGTGCGGATCGTCTCCTGGGCCTTGGCCGGCCCGATGGAGACGACGACGATCTCGCTGGCGCCGCCCTGCTCCTTGAGGCGAACGGCCTCCTCAACGGCGATCTCATCAAACGGATTCATGGACATCTTCACGTTGGCCAGCTCGATTCCCGAGCCGTCCGCCTTGACGCGGATCTTGACGTTGTAGTCCACCACCCTCTTGACCGGCACCAGTACCTTCATTCCGATTTTGCTCCCCCCGGCGGCCGGTCTTCAGAATGACACGGTCGCGAGTTTTTGTGCAGCGCATCTAAGGTCGGAACCGAACGGACAACCGAGGATCGTCACATCGCTCCGTGCGCTTGTTCGCAGTTGCGAAACGCGAAGTTAAGGTGGCCATTGAGCCGAGTCAATCGGCCCCCCGGCTAGTGTGACGCCCAGGCGCTGCATAACTGATCCACGGAACGCCACTGAATGCAGTTCAAGCCGCCTTGGCGAGGCCTTTATCCAGCAGCGGCACCCCGGGGCGGCGAAGCACCAGAACGAGCACGGCGCCCGCCACCAGCCCGCCAATGTGAGCCCACCAGGCGATCGGCTCGGGGCGGTTCATGGTGAGAGCCACCATGACGAGTTGCATGGCGATCCACGCGCCCAGCGCCCACATCGCGGTGATGCGAAGCGGGATGACCTTGAACGCCAACACCCACATGCGGACCCTGGGGTGGAGGACGAGGTAGGCGGCGATAACGCCGGCCACGGCGCCGCTGGCCCCGATCAGCGGCACCGGCGACCCCGGCTGCAGGAATGCGTGGGTCAGTCCCGCCAGCACGCCGCACGCGAGGTAGAAGAGCAGGAAGCGCAGATGCCCCATGGCGTCCTCGACGTTGTCGCCGAAGACCCAAAGGAAAATCATGTTTCCGAACAGGTGGAAGATGTCGAGGTGGAAGAACATGTATGAGAGCAGCGTCAGCCGCTCGGGGATGACGGGCGCCTCGTGTGCGCGATGGCCGAAGTCGCCGGCCGGCACCAGGTGAAACAGCTCGCTCGGCACCAGGGCGAAGCTGGCGATCCGCGCCTGATCGAGGGAGAACGCCTCGAGGAGGTAAACGGCGACGTTGATGATGATGAGCCCGGCCGTGACGATCTGAAATCGGATATGCCGCAGCGGATTGTCATCTTGGATCGGAACGAACACGCGGCCCCCTTTGCTCTCCCGCATCGTAGCGCTCCACCCGCGAGCGGGGAGAGGGAATTCTACCTGTTCTTGCCCGGCACCCAGAGCACGTCCGCCTGACCCTTGCCGTTCACGTAGCGGCTGGCGACGAAAAGAAAATCCGACAGTCTATTCATGTACTTGATCACCGCCGGACTGACCGGCTCGCCGTCGCAGCCGGCGAGCTCCACGATCAGCCGCTCGGCGCGGCGGCAGACGGTGCGGGCGATGTGGAGCGCGGCGGCGCCCGGCGATCCGCCCGGCAGCACGAAAGAGCGCAGCGGCTGTAGATCGGCGTTCATGCCGTCGATCTCGCGCTCGAGCCAAGTCACCTGTGCCTCGCTCGCCCGGAGCGGCTCGTATGGCAGTTCCGCGCCCCGGTCAGGGACGCACAGATCCGCGCCCAAGTCGAAGAGATCGTTCTGAATTCTCGCCAGCATGGCATCGACGGACGGATGCGCCCCTCCGAGGTGGATGCGGGCCATGCCGATGGCCGCGTTGGTCTCGTCGACGGTGCCGTAGGCGGCGATGCGCAGCGCGGCCTTGCTGACGCGCTCGCCGGTGCCGAGCGCCGTCGTGCCGGCGTCACCGGTCTTGGTGTAGATCTTATTGAGGACGACCATCTCGTTTCAGTGCCTTGATTTTTCGCCGGCCGTCGGCGGATCGGCGCCGTTCCCGGAGTGGCTATCGCGACAATAGCACGAACGCCATGATGACGAGAATGGCGATGAACTGAAGCCCGACGCGCCAGCGCATCAGCCTCTGGCTGGTGTTGGCGCTCTTGCCGCGCAACATGTTGAGCAAACCGAGCAACAGAACGACGAACACGGCGATCACCGCGATTGTGCTCAGATAATAAAGTGAGATCTGCATAGGGCCTCCACCTTTCGCCCAGTCATAGATGCGGCATTGCCCACCCGCAACGCAATCCGATCGTTCTGCTTGGAAAATGTGCAGGTGCGCGCGGATGGCCGAGTTGGAGATTGCGCGGCACTACAAATGCCGTAATTCTACGGAACTGAATCACGTTGGCGACCGTGTCCTCCGGACCAGTCCGCCGAGACACCGACCATTCCCTCCGGCCTCTAAGGAGCCCTCTTGCCCGCCCGCCCGACCAAACGCAGGCAGCACGGCCGGCCGCGCCCGGTGTTCGGCGTCCTGCCCGCCGCGGGCACCCTGGCGGGGATCGCGCTCCTTCTGCTGCCAACATTTCCCGCACCGCTCGGCGCCGAGACGGCCGAGGAGGCTCAGCGACGCCTCAACACGCGGCGCGGCGAGCTGGAGCGGGTCGAGACCCGGGCCAAGTCGCTCGAGCAGGACGTCACCGAGATTGCGTCGGAGCGCGAGAAGCTCAACGAGCGCCTGCTGGAGACGGCGTCGCTGATCCAGAAAAGCGAGGCGCGCATGAGCGCCATCGAGGCCCGCCTCGGTGAGCTCGATGCGCAGGAGCGGCTGCTAAAGGGCTCGCTCGACCAGCGGCGCGGACAGATCGCCAAGCTCCTCTCCGCGCTCTTGCGCATGGGCCGCAACCCGCCGCCGGTGATGATCACCCGGCGCGAGGACGCGCTAGTGATGGTGCGCAGCGCCATGCTGCTCGCGGCCGCATTTCCGGAGCTGAGGGGCCAGGCGCTGACGCTGGCCACGCGCCTCAACGAGCTGGTGCGGGTGATGACGGACATCCGCAGCGAGGGTGATCGGCTCAAGGTCGAGACCGAGCGGCTCAGCGCTGCGCGGACCCGGCTCTCCGGGCTCATGGAAACGAAGAAGCAGTCGCTCGCCGAGCGGCAGGCCGAGCTGCAGCAGGTCCGCGCTGCGGCCGCCGATATCTCGAGGAGCGTCACCGACCTCAACGAGCTCATCGTCAAGCTCGATAAGGCCGTCACCGAGCGCACCGCGCTCGGCAGCTACGAGAAGGACGTGGCGGCCGAGCAGGCGCCCGGGATCGCTGCCGCCGCCGGCGAGCCCGCGGCCCCGCCACCAGACGCCCCGGCCAAGCCCGCGGCCACCGCCGCTGGGGAAGCCGTGCCGGCTGCCGCTCCGGGTACCAAGGTGGCGGCTCTGACCGTGCCGAAGCCCTCGGAGGTGATCGAGCTGGCTCCGAACGCGGGCTCGCTCGGCAAGCCGGGACGCATCAAGCCGGCCATCCCCTTCCAAGCGGCCAAGGGCCGCCTGCCGATGCCGGCTCAGGGCCGTCGCGTGCTGACCTGGGGTGAGAAGACGCAATACGGCAGCGCGTCCAAGGGCATGGTGCTCGAGACCCGGTTCAACGCCCAGATCACGTCTCCGTGCGACGGCTGGATCGTCTATGCTGGCGAGTTCCGCAGCTACGGGCAGCTCTTGATCATCAATGCCGGCGGCGGCTATCATGTGCTATTGGCTGGCCTTTCGCAGATCGACGTCCAGCCCGGGCAGTTCGTGCTCGCTGCCGAGCCGGTCGGCACGATGAGCGGCGATATGGCCAAGGTCGCCGAAGCCAAGCTTTCGGATAAGAATCAAGACAAGCCTCACGCTTCCGCGCCCGTGCTCTATATAGAGTTCCGCAAGGATGGGCGGCCCATAGATCCCGACCCGTGGTGGGTCGAAAGTCGTCAGAAGGTGCAAGGATGACGCGCAAGACGGACTTCGCATTCTGGACGTTCCTGCTCATGACGGGTCTGGCCGGCGCCACGACCGTCCTGAACGTCACCCGGACCTACTCGGCGACCCCGTCGCCCAACTCCGAGCTCTACCGGCAGCTCGACCTGTTCGGTGACGTGCTCGAGCGCGTCCGCGCCGACTATGTCGAGAAGCCCGACGACCAGCAGCTGATCGAATCCGCCATCAACGGTATGCTATCGTCGCTCGACCCGCACTCGGCCTACCTGTCGTCCAAGCATTTCCGCGACATGCAGGTTCAGACGCGAGGCGAGTTCGGCGGCCTCGGCATCGAGGTGACGATGGAGAACGGCGTCGTCAAGGTCGTCTCGCCGATCGACGATACGCCCGCCGCCAAGGCCGGACTGCAGGCCAACGACCTGATCACACATCTCGACAACGAGCAGATCGTGGGGCTGACGCTCGAGCAGGCGGTCGAAAAGATGCGCGGGCCGGTCAACACCCCGATCACGCTGACGATCGTGCGCAAGGGAACCGACGATCCCTTCGACGTCAAAGTCACGCGCGACGTCATCCGCATCAACGCGGTCAAAGCGCGCGCCGAGGACGACATCGCCTACATCAAGGTCTCGACCTTCAACGAGCAGACGCACGCCAATCTCGTGAAGGCCGTCGAAAGCCTGAAGAAGCAGATCGGCAAGCGCCTGAAGGGCTACGTCATTGACTTGCGCAACAACCCGGGCGGCCTGCTCGACCAGGCGATCTCGGTCAGCGACGACTTCCTCGAGCGCGGCGCCATTGTTCTGACGAAGGGCCGCAACAATGAGGAGACGCAGCGCGCCCAGGCCCGACCCGGCGACATCACCGAGGGCAAGAAGGTGGTCGTGCTCATCAATGGCGGCTCGGCCTCGGCGTCCGAGATCGTCGCCGGCGCGCTGCAGGACCACAAGCGCGCCACCGTCATAGGCACGCGCTCGTTCGGCAAGGGCTCGGTGCAGACCATCATCCCGCTCGGCGCCAACAACGGCGCCATCCGGCTGACCACTGCGCGCTACTTCACGCCGTCCAACCGCTCGATCCAGGCGAAGGGCATCGACCCAGACACCATCGTCGAGCAGGAGCTGCCGGAGGAGCTGAAGGCGAAGGTGGTCGAGAAACCGCGCGGCGAGGCGAGCCTGCGCGGGCATCTCAAGAACCCGGGTGCCGAGAAGGAGAAGGAGTTCAAGGAGAACTCCGGCTCGTCGGCCTACGTGCCCAAGGAGCCCGAGAAGGACAAGCAGCTGCAGTACGCGCTCGCCTTCCTGCGCGGCTCGTCGACCGAGGCCGGCATCACCGATCCGGCCAAGCGCCCCGACGTGCCGGCGCCCGAGGAGAAGAAGCCGGTCCCGAACTGATCGCGGAACGCATCCCGGACCACTCGATGGGCGCCCCTCGCGGGCGCCCATTGCATTTGGAAGCCCGCCGTGCTGCTAACGGGGCATGCTGTTTGCCGGATTCACATCGCGGCGCGTCGCCACCTCGGGCGCGGTCATCCATCTCGTCGAGGGCGGCTCCGGCCCGCCGCTGCTGCTGCTGCACGGCTATCCGCAGACGCATGCCATGTGGCACGCGGTGGCGCCGCGGCTCGCGCGCCGATTCCGCGTCGTGTGCGCCGATCTCCGCGGCTACGGCGACAGCTCGAAGCCCGAGGGCGGAGCCGATCATGCGGCCTACTCGAAACGCGCGATGGCGCGCGACATGGCCGAAGTCATGACCGCGCTGGGGCACGAGACCTTCGCCGTCGCCGGGCACGATCGCGGCGCGCGCGTCACCCATCGCCTCGCACGAGATTTCCCCGGCCGCGTGCGCCGCGCCTGCGTCATGGACATCGCGCCGACCCTGCACATGTTCGACCACACCGACCAGGCGTTCGCGACCGGCTACTATCACTGGTTCTTCCTGATCCAGCCGGACGGGCTGCCGGAGCGCATGATCGGCGCCGATCCGGGCTACTACCTGGGTGAAAAACTCCGCCGCTGGGCCGCGCCGGGCGCCCGGTTCAACCCGGAGGCCGTCGCCGAGTACGTGCGCTGCTTCTCGGACCCGGCCGCCATCCACGCCAGCTGCGAGGACTACCGCGCCGCCGCGTCGATCGACCTCGAGCACGACCGCGCGGAACTCGATGTGAAGGTCACCTGCCCGCTTCTCGTGTTGTGGGGCGGGCGGGGCTTCGTCAACCGCACCTATGACGTTCTCGCCGTCTGGCGCGAGCACGCAACCCAGGTCGAAGGCCGCGCGCTCGACTGTGGCCACTTCCTTCCCGAGGAGCAGCCCGAGGCCGTCACCGCGGAGCTCGAGCGCTTCCTTTCCGCAAGCTGATCCCGCAATCGCATCCGGAGCCACCCGCATGTCCGACACGTTCGCCCACCTGCCTTATCGTCCCTGCGTCGGCGTGATGCTGCTCAATCGCGCCGGGCTCGTTTGGATCGGGCGCCGCGCCGACGCGCCGCAGGAGGCCGAGGGACCGGGCACATGGTGGCAGATGCCACAGGGCGGTATCGACAAGGACGAGGACCCCGCGAAGGCCGCGCTACGCGAGCTCGCCGAGGAGACCGGCGTCACCAGCGCGCGCATCATCGCCGAAAGCCGCCAGTGGCTGACCTACGACCTGCCGCCGTCGCTGCTCGGCAAGGCGTGGGGAGGACGCTATCGCGGGCAAAAGCAGCGTTGGTTCGTGGCCCGCTTTCTCGGAGAGGACAGCGAAGTGAACATCGCGCCGCCCGGCCACCAGATCGAATTCGACCAGTGGCGGTGGGCCGGCGTCTCGGAGCTGCCGGCGATCGTCGCGCCGTTCAAGCGCGAGGTCTATGCGGCGGTTCTCGCCGAGCTTGGCCCGCTGGCGAAGCCGGAGTGAACAGCGCGAGCGCGGGCAGCTCCTCGGGCCCGCTCTCCCGCCCGGCACCCAATCGCATGATGTCGCGGGTGGCCGGGTCAGGGAGCGGGCGGTTCGACGTGAGCCGGAGCGGCTTTAGATGACGATGTCGCCGGCCGTGAGGCTGGCGAGCGAGACATTCTTGAGCGTGATCGTGTCCGCCGTGTCGAGCGTTATGACGACGTCGGCTCCCACCTGCTTGCTGGCCGCCAGGACAGCCGCTGCGTCGGCGAAGAGGCCGCCGGCAAAGCTCAGGACGTCATGGCTCGCCGACGTCGCGTCGAAATCCAGGACGGTATCCTTGCCGAAGCCGGCGGCGAACGCGAACGTGTCGCTGCCGGTTCCACCAGTGAGCTTGTCGGCCCCGGCGCCGCCGGTGAGCACGTCATCGCCTGCGCCGCCAGTGAGGGAGTTTGCGCCAGCGTTGCCGGTCATGATGTTGTCGAGGTCGTTGCCCGTTCCGCTCACCGCACCCGTCCCGGTGAGCACGAGGTTCTCGACATTGGCCGCCAGCGTCACCGTGACCGAGCTGTTGACCGTGTCGACGCCCTCCGCGGCCAGCTCGACAACGACGTCTCCCGCGTTGTCGATCACGTAGGTGTCGTCGCCATCGCCGCCGATCATCATATCGGCGCCTGCAAGGCCGTTCAGCGTGTTGTCGGCCGCGTTGCCTGTGAGCACGTTGGCGAGCCCGTTGCCGGACGCGTTGATCGCCGCCGCCCCGGCAAGCGTCAGGTTCTCGACGTTCGACGCCGCCGTATAGCTGACGGTGGACACGACGGTATCGGTTCCGCTGCCCGCGTTCTCCTTGACCAGGTCGCCGACACTGTCGACGTAGTAGGTGTCGTTGCCCAGGCCGCCGGACATGGTGTCGGCGCCGGAACCGCCGTCCAGGATGTTGTCGGCCGCGCTGCCCACGATCGTATTGTCGAGATCGTTCCCGATCGCGACAACCGCCGTGACGTCCATCAGCGTCAGGCTCTCGACGTTGGCTGTCATAACGTAGTCGACATAGCTCTGGACCTTGTCGATGCCCTGGCCCGCCTGCTCGACCACAACGTCAGCGCCGCTGTCGACGGTGTAGATGTCGTTTCCGTCGCCGCCGATCATCGTGTCCGCGCCCGCTCTGCCGTCGATCGTGTTGGCCGATGCGTTCCCGGTGATGACATTATCAAGCGCGTTGCCGTAGCCTTTCGCCGCGGTGCCCAGCAGCACGAGCCGCTCGACGTTATCGGTGAGCGTGTAGGTGCTAAGCGAGCTCAGCACGGTGTCGATACCCTCGCCAGTGAGCTCGACGACGCGGTCGACGCCGTTGTCGACGTAATAGGTGTCATTGCCGGTGCCGCCGGACATGGAATCGCCGCCGCCGCCGCCATCGATGGTATCGTCGCCGCCCCCGCCTTGGATCGTGTCGTTGCCGGCGAGACCGTAGATCGTGTCCGCATCCTCGGTGGCGAGCGCCTGGCCGGCGACTGTAACCGTCGTGGAAATCGTGTTTGCGGAACCGTTACCCGTGATCGTCACGCCTTCGTTTGCGTTGGTGACGGTGACCGAGAGCGTCTGCGTATCGGTGAAGCTGCCGTCGGTCGCCGCGACGACGACCTCGTAGACGTTGTCGCCGTTGGCGTCGGCGGGCGCCTCGAAGTTGGGCGCCGCGACGAAGCTCAGCGCGCCCGTCGCCGCGTCGATCGCGAACAGCGCCGCGTCGGCGCCGCCAGCAATGGCGTAGGCGGGCGACGTGCCGTCGGCGTCGACGGCCGTGACGGTGGTGGCCGCCGTGCCATTCTCGGCGATGGCTATGGCGACCGCGTCGGCGCCGTCGGCCGAAGTGATCATCACGCCCTCGTTGACGTTGGACACCATCACCGAGAGCGTCTGGGTACCGGTAAAGCTGCCATCGGTCGCCGCAACCACGACCTCGTAGACGTTGTCTCCGTTCGTGTCGGCCGGCGCCTCGAAGTTGGGCGCCGCGACGAAGCTCAGCGCGCCCGTCGCCGCGTCGATCGCGAACAGCGCCGCGTCGGCGCCTCCGGAAATGGCGTACGTCGGCGCGGTTTGATCGGGATCGCTGGCAGTGACCGACGATACCGCCGTGCCATTCTCTGCAACCGAGATCGCCGCCGTCGCGCCGCCGCCGTTCGAGGTGATGACGGGAGCCTCGTTGACGTTAGTAACGGTCACAGACAAAGCCTGTGTATCGACGAGGGTGCCGTCACTCGCGCGAACGATCACCTCGTAGACGTTGTCGCCGTTGGCGTCGCCTGGTGCGTCGAAGTCCGGCGCGCTGACGAACGAAAGCGCTCCGGTCGTCGCGTTAATCGTGAACCGGGCGGCATCCGCTCCCCCGTCGATGGCGTAGGTGCGCGTCGTGCTCTCGGGATCGGTCGAGGTAACCGTCGTTACCGTGGTGCCATTCTCGGCCAGCGAGATCGCAGCGGTGCTGCCGCCGCCGTTGGAGGTGATGATGGGCGCCTCGTTGACGTTGGTGACAGTGATGGCGAGTGACTGCGACGTGGTTATCGCTCCATCCCTGGCGCCCACTGTGATGTTGTAGACGTTGTTGGCGCCGCTATCGACGGGCGCCTCGTAGTTCGGGGCGGCAATGAAGCTCAGCGCTCCGGTCGATGCATTGATGGCAAAGCGCGCTGCGTCGACACCACCAGTGATCGAGTAGGTCACCGCCAACCCTTCGGGATCCGTGGCGGCGACGTTGCCGACGGCCGTCATATTCTCCTGCACTGAGAAGCTTGCAGTCGAGCTGAATACAGGCCCCTCGTTGACGTTGGCCACCATGACCGTTAGCGACTGCGTGTCGACGAGGCTGCCGTCGCTCGCCTGCACGATCACGTCGTAGGCGTTGTTCGCATCCGCATCGGCCGGAGCCTCGAAGTTGGGTGCCGATACGAAGGTGAGCTGGCCGCTTTGAGCATTGATCGCGAAGCGCGCGGCGTCGGCACCGCCCGCGATCGAGTATGTCCTCGGACTGTTCTCGGGATCAGTGGCCATGACGTACGTGACCGACGTCGACCCTTCATTGACCGCGACGACAGCCGAATTGCCGCCGCCATTCGAATTGATCACCGGGGCCTCGTTGACGTTGCTCACGGTGATCGCAAGTGCCTGGGTATCGGTGACGAGGCCATCCGACGCGGCGACGGTCACGTCGTAGACGCGATTGCCCCCGAAATCGTTGGGCGATTCATAGTTCGGGGCGGTCACGAAGCTGAGCACGCCCGTCTGCGGATCGATCGTGAACTTGGCGGCGTCGTATCCGCCTACGATCGAATACGTGATGCCCGGTCCGGCATTGTCGCGAGCCGAGACGGTGGTGGCGTAGGTCTGATTCTCGGGCAGCGAGAACGCAGCCGTCGCACCGCCGCCGTTGGACGAGATCGTGGTGCCCTCCGCCACGTTGGCGACGGTGATCGTGACGGCCTGGGCTGTCGAGGGCATGTAGTTGGCGTCCAGGGCGGTGATCGTGATGTTGTAGACGTTGTCGCCGCCGGCATCCGTCGGGGCCTCGAAATTCGGTGCCGAGACGAAGGACAGGGCCCCGGTGCTGGAGTTGATCGTGAACCTCGACGAATCGGCGCCGCCGACCGAGTAGTAGATGGTGTCGCCATTGGGGTCGGAGCCGCTCACCGTGCCGACCGCGGTTGTGTTCTCATTGACCGTAAAGGCGCTCGATACCGTGACGCTCGGCGCGTCGTTCATATTGACGACCTGCACGGTGATCGCCTGAGTGTCGCTCTGCGTGCCGTCGCCGGCCGCGACCACGACCTCGTAGGAGTTGTCCGCGTTGGCGTCGCCCGGCGCTTCGAAGTTGGGTGGCGAGACGAACCGCAGCAGGCCAGAGGAGGCGTCGATCGTGAACAGCGCCGCGTCGGCGCCACCGGCGATCGAGTACTGCACGCTGGGGCTCGAACCGGGCGCTACCGCATGGACGAACGTCACCGCGGTGTCGTCCTCGTTGGCGCGGGCGATCGCGGTGTCGCCGCCGCCGGCCGACGTGATCCGGACCTCCGTGACAGGATCCTGCGACGGATCGACCACGAAGATCTGGCCCTTGATGTCGTCGTTGTCGTAGCCGGAGCCGCTGAGGTCGACCCAGTTGACCACGAAGGCGCCGTTGTCGAGCGCGGTGACGACCGGATCGACCTGGTCGCCGCCAAGGCTGGTGTTGACGAGTTGCGGCGGCCCGGCCGACTGGCCGTTACCGTCGAAGGCCTCGAAGTAGATACCCTTGCCCGACCCGTCCGACTGGGAGCCGTAATCGCCGACCCAGGTGAGGACGAAGCCGCCGTTGCTCAACGCGGTGACCGTCGGCCCGGCTTGCACGCCGTTGAGATGGGGTGTGACCTGGATCTCACTGCCGATGGCGACGCCCGCGGCCGAGTAGACCTGGACGTGATCCGTCCCGCCCGCGAACCAAGCCACGGCGAAGTTGCCGTTGCTCAAGGTCGTGACAGACGACTCGATCCCGCTCGCGCCGACGACAATCTCGCCCCCGACCTTGGCAGCAGCCGCGTCAAAGATCTGCGCCTTGATCGTACCGCCCGCGGTGGAATGGTCCGTCCAAGTGACGACATAGCCGCCCGCGGTCAGCGGAGAGATCGAGACGTCGTCCTGATTGCCGGCGGTCACGGTGTTGACCAGCACGGTGTCAGCGACGACGGCGCCGGTCGCATCGTATGTGGTGACGTGCACCCCGCTCCCCGAGACGTCGCCTCCCGTCGTCCGCGTGTCGTACCAGGCGACCGCGAAGCCGCCACCGGCAAGGCCGGCCGCCTGAATGGTGTGCGCCATCAGGGTCGTACTCACGGTGAACTGGGCGCCCGCCGGCGCTCCGGAAGCGTCGAACATGCGTCCGACGAGGGGCGACAAACCTTGCGTGAAGACGACGAAGCCGCCGCCGGCCAGCGCGGCAATGGCGGGATCTATGGCCGCGTTCACCGTGTCAAAAAGAACGAGCTCGTTGCCCACCGGCGTGCCGTCGGGCTGGAAGATCTGGGCCCGGATGGTGTGCCCTGCACTCGTGTTCGGCGGCGTGTCGGTCCAGGTGACGATGAAATTGCCATCGGCGAGTCGCGTTGCGGCGGCGTCCAACTGCCTCTGGGCCAAAGTCGTGTTGACCGTGAACTCACCACCGAGCATCGAGTACGTCATCGCAAAGCCTTCCCTGATCGGTCCACAAACGGACAGAGGCAAGATCGAGTTAATGCGTGAAGACTTCGTTACTCGATGCGTGCGCGGAATGTCGATCTGGCGAGGCAGGGTAATATGCCGACGGCGCGGACGCGCTCACGGCCTACGGCCGGCGGCGTCGCACTTTCGATACCAGCGACGCGGGCTATGAAGGCTGGTCAGGCGAGCCGTCTTTCAGGGCAGGAAATAGAACGGATTCGGCAGCTTGAAGGTGCGCTCGGCGTGGCCCCCGGCGAGATCGCTCGCCTGGTCGCCGACGTTGGCGAGGATCGTGAAGCCCTGCCGCTCGATCGCTTCGCGCGCCGCCGTCTTGTGCGGGACGACGGTGAGGCTCTTGTCCTCGCCGCGCAGGAAGAGGTGGTCCTCGGCCGCGTCGTCGAAGCCGGCGGCCTTCAGGTTGCGAAGCGTGAACACCGCGTTGGCCTCGCCGTCTATGACGAGACGCTCGCGCCGTCCGGTGATGAAGAACACCTCCACCTTGCGGCACGCCTCGGCTGACGGCACATCGAGGCAGCGCAGGCGGCGATAGAGCTCGAGCGTCGGCTTGATCGGCGCCGCCTCGGCCTTGCGGTGCCAGGCGTTGTCACCGCACGGCACGCCGCGCTTATCGAAGTCGCACGGACCATTGGGGAAATAGGCGAAGTCGTTGTTGATGATGGCCGGCCAGTTGGAGAGCGACGTCTCGTCGATGTCGAGCACCACGGCGGGTTTCGCCACCTGCGGCGCGCGCATCGCGATCCACTGTCCCGCCTCGGCGACAACCGCCGCGATGTCGCTTTCGTAGCGCGTGCAGCGGTACCAGACGATCTGCCGCTTGAAGTGGTGAAGGTTTGGCGGCTCGGAGAAGCTTGTCGCCGGCGGCGGCTCGGGCGCCAGCGGGCAGGCGTCGAGCGGCTCGGCCAGCGCGGCGGCGGGGGCAATGAGGAACGCGACCAAACCGAGCGCCAGCGCCCGCGCGCGAATGACTGCTGCCGCCATCGTTTCCCCCATGCCTGCTCTGCCCCGGCGCAGACGATAGCGGCGGTCGGCCGGGCTCGCAATGCGGTGGCAGGCCGTCGAGTTTGCGCGGCGGCCCGCATAAGTGTTCGTCCGTCGCGGGCCATGACCTCCGGTTGCCCGAAGCTCGCCGCGCGGCATAAATGGCGGCGCGCGGGCACCCCCGCCAGCGCGTCAACGGGTGACCCATGTCGCTGTTCGAAACCATCACCGCGGCTCTCGCCGCGAACCCGGTCCTGGCCGGCGGCATCGGGACGCTGGCCTTCGGTTCGGCGATGTATCTGCTGCGCGCCGTGCCGGAGAAGCTGCTCGACCTGATCGAGCGCACGGTGTGGACCAAGGTCTTCGTCGAGAGCCTGTCCAACGAGTACCGCGACGTCGACGCCTTCATCGAGGGCAGGCGGCTGCAGCTGTTCAGCCGCTCGCTGGAGATGAAGGACGGCACGTTGAAGACCGGCTTCGGCTCGGGCTGGGGCGTCTACGACGGCACGCTCTTCAAGTATTCGAAGGCCAAGGCGACACAGCAGATCGCGCCGTTCGAGACCATCACGGTGTCGTTCCTCACGCGCGACCGCGGCATCGTCGAGCGGTTCATGCGCGACGCGAAACCCGAGGAGCACAAGAGCTCGATCAACGTCACGCTCTATACGGCGGGCGGCAGCGCGGGCGGGTTGAGGCGCCGGAAGCGCGGGCTCGACACCGTGTTCGTCGACCAGGCGGTGAAGGACAAGCTGGTCGAGCGCTTCCGCTGGTTCCTGGGCGCGGAAGCCTGGCATGCGTCGCGCGGCATTCCCTGGAAGCTCGGCATCGTGCTGCACGGGCCGCCGGGCACCGGAAAGACCAGCCTCATCCACGCGCTGGCCTCCGACTTCGGCTTCGACATCAAGTACGTCAAGTCGCTGCACGGCCTCGGCGCCGCCTTCCTGTCGGGAACGCGCAACGACCTGTTCGTGATCGAGGACATGGACACCATCGCCGCTGGCTTGAACCGCGAGGCCGCGCGGGAGGGCGAGGGCGCCGCCACCGCGAGCGAGCGCGGCTCGCCGCTGCACGAGATCCTGAATTCCATGGACGGCATGCAGACGCCCGACGGTGTGAAGTTCATCATCACCACGAACCACATCGGGCGGCTCGATCCGGCGATAATCCGCCCCGGCCGCATCGACGACGTGATCGAGATCGGGCCATTATCGGTCGAGAGCGCGCGCGAGATGTTCCGCGCCTTCTACGGCCGAGACGGCATCCGCGAGTACACGCCGCGCACCGGCGCCGAGCTGCAGCGCATGTTCTCGACCATGACGGCGGAAGCGGCGGAGGCGGAGTTGGGGAGGGGGGTGAAGACAGTGGCGCGGATGTGAACGAGTCGATGGGGGCGACGGCCGCAGCCCGCATTGGGCGAGCGAAAGAACGCCAGGGCTGTCGATACCGTTCGATGAGCCGCTGTTGTCATCGCGGGGCTTGTCCTCGCGATCCATCCCTCCCCGCGCTCAGAGCCGTCTTATCGCGCTCACGCCCGGAAATGAGGGGTAGTAGTTTGGGTCTACTCCATCGCGCTCCAGAGCATGCCGCACCATGGATCGTGGGGACAAGCCCCGCGATGATATACGGAGGGTAGCGGCCTTTGCCCGAGACGGCCGTCGACCGCCTCTGGAAGTGCTGCGCTGCTTGCGGTGGGTGCTCGTCTGTCGATAGCAACCCTCAATTCCCGCCGCCGTAGAGCTGGCCAAACGGATTGAATGACGACGCCGGGTCCTGCGCCACCGCCTTCTTGCGGTCCTTCTTGTTGCGCGGCTTCTGAGCCGAGCGCTGCGGCTTGGGCTTGCGCGCGGCGATGCCGGAGCCGTCGTCTTCGGGCGTGGCGGCGACGGAGCGCTCGGAGCGCGGCGGCGCCGCCGCGCGGTCGATGGAGCCGGTGGCGCCCACGGATGTCCGGGTCGACGAGATGTGCACCTCGCGGCCTTCCAGCATCGACGCGACCCGGCCGTCGAGGCCGTAGAGGTCGGGCTTCGTGATCACGTTGCCGGCGTCGTCCACCTTGGCCGTGAAATAGGTGACGTGAACGGGGATCGGCGTCGTCAAAGTGATGTCCGCGCCGCGCCGCTCCTGCTCGCGGACCTGCTCCACCGTCCAGCCCTTGTCGTGGGTCAGCAGCACCTCGGCCAGATGCATCGGGTTCTGAACCCGCATGCAGCCGTGGCTGAAGGCGCGCACTGCGCCGCCGAACAGGTGCCGCTCGGGCGTGTCGTGCATGTAGACGTCGTGCTTGTTGGGGAAGCGGAACTTGACGCGGCCGAGCACATTCGTCGCTCCCGCCGGCTGGGTGAAATGGAACTGCGAGATGTCGGTCTTCGACCAGTCGATCTTGTCGGGATCAACCGGCACACCGCCGCGCGTAACGGACAGCCCGTGCGCCTTCAGCACCGACGAGGCGAGCGGTTTCGAGGAGAACAGCGACCAGCCGCCGTTCTCGGTGTCCCGCAGCTTGGGCGCCAGCTCGTGCTGCTTCATGCCGGCGGGCACGCCCCAGGACGGGTGGAAGATGACGAACTGCATGTCGGCCGAGAAGATGGGCGTCGGCGAGGAGAGCTTGCCAACGACGATCTTCTCTGCCAGCACCTCTTTGCCGTCGTCGTAGACGTAGGTCATCTGCTCGGGAATGCTGTCCCAGACGTAGAAGGTGCCGAGCTCCGGGGGCATCCAGCGCCAGCGCTCCATGTTGACGAGGAGCTGTGGAATGCTCGCCGACGGCCGCTTGCCGTCACCGGCGGGAAGAGCGGCCGCCTGCCGCGCCGCGAGCAGCGCCTGCCGCAGCTTCTCGAATTGCGGGTGCTTTGGATGCAGCCCGCGCAGGTAGGCGTCGGCGGCCTCGGCGCCAGCGATGCCTTGCAGCACCGTCCTCGGCTCGAAGATGACCGGCTTCTGGTCGAACTTGCGGCTGGCCGAGGCGGGCTCGATGCGGCCGCCGCGGGCGTGCCGCGCGTAGGTGAGAACCGCGAGCGCGAGCTTGGCCTCGGCGTCCGCCAGCGCCTCGGACGACGGTGTGCCATCGCCGAGGCTCGGCAGCTCGAACGCGGAGGCCTTCAGGCCCCAGTCGTCGGCCTTGCCGATCTCCTCCAGAGCGAGCCTCGCGCGCGGCGTGAAGCCGTCCTTGCCCGTCCACACCGGCTCGCGGCGCCCGGCGTAGAACTCCACGGCACCGGCGAGATCGTCCTTGGCGCCTAGCGCGCGGCGCGGCTGCATGGCGGCGAGGCGCTCGCGCACGAGAAGGATGATGGGATCGGTCTCCCCGGCCGGCGCCTGCGCCTGCTCGCTCGCGGGCAGCGCGCCGGGAGCGGCGGGCGCCGGCCTGGCGACGTCAGCGGGGGCGAGCGGATCGGCGGCGCCGGATTCCGGAACGGGCGCGGCGTCAGCTTCCGGCGCGGTGCGCTGTGCAGCAGGCTCGGGGCTCTGGGCGAGTGACGGTTGCGTCAGCGCCTGCGCGGCCATCAGCGCCGCGAGTGCAATCCAGGACGGCGTCGCATTGCGCATGCTCTTCCCCTGCTTGCGCGGCGGCACACCGCCGTGGCCTTCATCGATTCGATCATGCCATGGCTAGCCTTTCGCCGCGCCCGGTTCAACAGCGCGGTACTCGGAGAGCGGAGTTCATAGTGGAGACCGAATCCGGCCGGATTGGGTCAGCCGGCGACCGGGCCGGCCGGCATGCGGCGGCGCTGGCCGAAGCTCGCCCGCGCCGCGGGGAGACCGGCGATCGGGCGCGGCGCCGCGCCGGCCACGGGGGGCAGGTTGCGGGCCACGCGGGGCGTCCGCCTTGGAGAAGCCGCCTGAGCGTTGCCGCCAGCGTGGGCGACGAGGCTCTGGATTCGGTCCTCGACCGCGGGATGCGTGGAGAACAGCTGCGCGAGCGAGCTTGCCACGCCGCCCGAGCTCGAGATCATCATCGCACGCAGGTTCTCCGCCGCCAGCGGTACCTCGTCGTTGCCGCTGATCTTGCGCAGCGCCGAGATGAGGGAATCCGGGCGCTTCGTCAGCTCGACGGCGCCGGCGTCGGCCATGTACTCGCGCGATCGCGAGATGGCGAGCTTGGCGAGCTTCGCGAACACGTGCGTGATGACCAGCAGAACGACCGCGATCAGCACCGCCAGCCCGACGGCGCCGTTGCCCCCCGACGAGCGGTCGCCGCTGCGTCGGCGCCCGAGCATCGTGAAGGTGTCGGCGGTGGTCGACGGCGACGACGAAGCACCGCGTGCCACCAGCCCGCCGAGCATGGTCAGGCCGCCGCAGAAGATCGTGGCCACCACCATCAGGCGGACATCGTAGTTGCGGATGTGGCTCATCTCGTGGGCCAGCACGGCTTCCAGCTCGTCCGTCTCCAGCGTGTCGATGAGGCCGCGCGTGACGGCGATGGTCGCCGTCTCCGGCGACAGGCCGGCGGCGTAGGCGTTGAGCGCCGGCGTGTCCATGATCTCGACGCGCGGCATCGGCAGGCCGGCCGTGATGGCGAGGTTCTCGACGAGGTTGTAGAGAGCCGGCTCCTCGACGCGCGACACGGGGCGCGCGCCGGTGCCGCGGCGGATCATGTCGGCGTGCTTGCGCCAAGCGTAGAGGAACCAGACGCCGCTGATGACGACGGGCATCCACCATGTCCTGGCGGCGCGGCGCACCGCGGAAGCCAGGATGAGATCGATCGTGGCGCCATGCCGGGCCATGTGCACGCTGAGCGCGGCGAGCAGCAGGCAAAACGCGAGCCAGAACAGGAACACGAGAGCGGCGAAGCTGGCGAGCAGCACGACGCTCTTCGTGTTGTTGCGCGAGATGTGGCCGTAAAGGCCGTTGACCGGCAGCACGGCACCCTCCGGAGTGGATCGGCTCTTAGAACTTCACCGCCGGAACGGCCTGGATCGCGGCGCGCTCGCCCTTGTCGATCGCCATCTCGTCGCGATGCGCGAAGCCGAACATATTGGCGACGAGGTTGGCCGGGAACTGCTCGCGCGAGGTGTTGTACTCGGTCACGGCGCCGTTGAGGAAACGGCGGGCGGCGGCGATCTTGTTCTCGATGTCGGAGAGCTCGGCCTGCAGCTCGGCGAAGTTGGCCGACGCCTTGAGGTCGGGGTAGGACTCGGCCACCGCCATCAGGCGGCCGATAGCGCCGCCGAGAGCCGCCTCGGCCTGCATCTGCGCCGCGCCCGCCGGAGCAGCCATCGCCGCCTGGCGCGCCTTCATGACAGCTTCGAGGGTGCCGCGCTCGTGGGTGGCGTAGCCCTTCACCGTCTCGATCAGGTTCGGCAGCAGGTCGTGGCGCTGCTTGAGCTGCACGTCGATGTCGGCGCTCGCCTGGTCGCAGCGGCGCCGCAGCGCCACCAGCCTGTTGTAGAGCGAGACACCAGCCACACCGGCCACCACCACGGCACCCGCTAGCACCACATCGACCGTCGACATCCCCAGATCCTCCCAAGATGAATGCGGACAATCTAGCAATCGAGGCTTAAGGCCATGCTGACCGGCGTGGTTAAAATGGAGTGAGGGCGTGGCTCGCTCCGGACCGCGGCGGCGGGGCTGTTGGCGCGGCGGCGGATTCCGCCTAGTGTCCCGATTCTGAAGTTCGCCACCACCAAGCCGCATGCTCGTCGGCGAGCTTCAGAATCATTAGGGACACTAGAATCATAGCTTTGCTAGTGTGATTCAGATCCAGAAATTCGTCCGGGAGCGCGCGGCGGGCGGTAACGAATTTCTGGATCATCACACTAGTAATGCGCCATCCGCGGAGGCCCGCGGCGGACAGTGATCGAAGGCCAGCGCATCGTGCTCAAGAACCGCATCATCCCCTGCCTGGACGTCAAGGACGGGCGCGTCGTCAAGGGCATCAACTTCGTCGATCTGGTCGACGCGGGCGATCCGGTGGAGGCGGCCGCCGCCTACGACGCCGCGGGCGCCGACGAGTTGTGCTTCCTCGACATCACGGCCAGCCACGAGAACCGCGACACCATCCTGCACATCGTCGAGGCCACCGCCGAGCGCTGCTTCATGCCACTGACGGTGGGCGGCGGCGTGCGGACCGTCGACGATATCCGCCGGCTCCTGGAGGCCGGCGCCGACAAGGTGTCGATCAACACCGCCGCCGTGTTCAACCGCCGCTTCGTCGCCGAGGCGTCGGAGAAGTTCGGCGCCCAGTGCATCGTCGTCGCCATCGACGCCAAGAAGGTGTCGGCCGAGGGCGAGCCGGAGAGATTCGAGCTGTTCACGCATGGCGGCCGCAAGCCGACCGGCATCGAGGCCGTCGGCTACGCGCGCGAGGTAGTGGAGCTGGGCGCGGGCGAGATCCTGCTCACCTCGATGGACCGCGACGGCACCAAGGCCGGCTTCGACCTGCCATTGACGCGCGCCATCGCCGATGCGGTTTCCGTGCCGGTCATCGCCTCGGGCGGCGTCGGCACGCTCGATCATCTGGTCGAGGGCGTGACCAAGGGCCACGCCAGTGCCGTCCTCGCCGCCTCGATCTTCCACTTCGGCACCTACTCCATCGGCGAGGCCAAGCGCCATATGGCGGCAGCAGGAATTCCGATGCGGCTGGATGGGGTGGGAGCGTAAGGACTTTATCTACTTCCCCGCCGCCTTCTTTTCCAGATAGGCCAGGGCCTCCTTGGCTTCCGCCGAGCCGGACTGCGATTTGCCCATGCTGCCGAGGTGGGCATTGTAGGAAGCGAGCGCCTGCGCCCAGTCTTTCTTTGCCGCCGCGGCCAGCATCTCGTTGAACTCGCGCCCGCAGCGGAGCAACGGCGGCTCGGCGCCGTTGGCGACCGCATCGATCATTGCAGCGGTGGCGCCGCAGGCGGAGGCGGAAGCTGCGCTCAGCAGCGCCAGCGCGGCAGCGGCCGTGAGGGGAATCAGCTTCCGCATGGCTTCTCCTTCGTCCGGTGAAACGGGCAGCACGGAGGAAGAAGTCTGCCTGACGTCCGCCGGACGCGCAAGCCGGGCTCTTGCCGGCCGAAAATCGCAGAAATCTCAGCGATTACAACACGTCATGGCGGAGGGAGTGTCCGCTCAACTACTTATCCAACACAGTCCGACGTCGCCCGCCCAAGATCGCATACCGCTCTGCTTTTGCGTTACTATTTCCATCACAGCGTCATCATGACGTCCGGCAGCATCGTTTGTCATCCGACCAAATCCGTGCTTCAGTGGTGGATGAAGTGGTGGATGACAATAGGCGGGCGACATGGCGGGCGGTCTCAACAAGCTGACGGCGCGAGGAGTGGCGAGCCTTTCGGAGCGGGGGCGGTATGCCGACGGTGGCGGCCTCTATCTCCAGATCGACGGGAAGGGCGCCAAGCAATGGACCTTCCGCTTTCAGATCGGCGGCCGGCGCTCCGAGATGGGGCTCGGCGGGCTCAACGCCGTGCCGCTGGCGGAAGCGCGCAAGCTGGCCGCCCAATGCCGCGCCGAGGTCGCCTCCGGGCGCAACCCAATTGATCTGCGCCGCGCGGTCGAGGCGGCGCAGCGCGAAGCTGCGGAGCAGGAGCGCAGCGTCAATCAGCGCACCTTTCGTGCCGTAGCCGAGGCGACAATCTCTTCCCTGCAGTCAGCGTGGCGCAACGCCAAGCACAAGGCGCAATGGCGGACGACGCTCGCGACCTACGCGGATCGCCTGATGGACATGGACGTGGCGGACATCCGAACCGAGCACGTTCTGACCTGCTTGCAGCCGATATGGTCGGAGAAGCCGGAAACCGCGTCGCGGCTTCGCGGGCGCATCGAGGCAGTGCTCAACGCCGCTCGCGCGCGCGGATTGATCCCCGAGGACCGGGCCAATCCGGCGCGCTGGCGCGGCCATCTCGACCATTTGCTGCCGCGCCGTGCCAAGCTGTCGCGCGGCCACCATGCGGCGCTGCCATGGCGGGAGGCGCCCGCGTTCATGGCGCGCCTACGCGAGCGCGAGGCGACGGCGGCCCGCGCCCTCGAATTCGCGATCCTGACGGCGGCCCGGTCGAACGAGGTCCGGGGGATGCGCTGGGCGGAAGTCGATCTCGACGCGAAGGTCTGGATTGTGCCCGCCGAGCGGATGAAGGCGGCACATGAGCACCGCGTCCCGCTCTCATGGCGGGCGATGGAGGTTCTCGGGACAATGGGCACGCCGGAGGCGGACGCCTTGGTGTTTCCGAGCCCGACCAGCCGCGTATTTTCGGACATGGCGTTCAAGGCGCTGCTCGACCGCATGGGCGCGACGGGCATCACGGCTCACGGCTTCCGCTCAACCTTTCGCGATTGGGCCGGCGACGCCACCAGCTTTGCCCGCGAAGACATCGAGGCCGCCCTCGCGCACCGCCTCAAGGATAAGGCCGAGGCTGCCTATCGTCGCGGCGACGCCCTGGAGAAGCGTCGCGCGCTCATGGAGGCGTGGGCAGGTTTTCTTGAGAACCGCCCGAACAATGTGGTTGCCCTCTTCGGGATTGGTTAGCCACTTCACCAGCTGTGCTCGTTGCACCGGGCTCACACACCCCTCGCAAACCAATCATGTATCGTTGCCGCCGCTCGTTTCAGGGATGTAAACGCGGCGCAGTGGTAGCAGCCCTTTGTGGCGGGTGTCGAACTTCTCGTAGTTCTCGAAGATGAGTTGCACCACTTCGTCTCCATCGATGAGGCGAAGGTTGCTCTTGCTGCGTTCGAAGCGCAGAGCCTCGGCCGAGTAGTCGCCAAGCGTCACGAACAGCCCATACTCGCCTTGCGAGAGCTTGCCGTAAAGCGCCGACACGTCGCGATCCGAGACGGAGCCGTCACCGCTCTTGACTTGCACTTTGATGATCGGCGGCTCGATGCCGAGCTGATCCTTGTGAGCGATGATGTCGACACTGGGCTCGTTCGTTCGTGTTGGCCGTGTGTGATAGCCCATGCACTCCAGCAGGTGAGCGATAAAGCCCTCGAAGGCCAAGCCTTTCAGGTCGCGAGCAAGCTGTTTGAGAACAAAATCCTTGGTGGTCTCCTCGATGTCCTCGACGACGCGCGCCACGGTGGCGTCCTCAGCAGCCGACACAACCACGTCGGCGGATCGGCCGTCGACAAGGGCGCGGAACTCGTCTGCGAAGTTGCGGACTTGGAAAAGGCTGAGCGCTGAGCCGATTTCATAAAGTGCGCCTTGGCTGAAATGCGTGCGCGGCGCTGACTTCAACCACGTCACCCTCCGGCGGTTCGGATAGCCCTCCGGCCCGCTGGTGTCGTACTCATATTCGCCATCCACACGACCAATGTGAACTTGCCTGCTCTGCTTGGCGGGATAGACGACCAAGTCGCCAACCTTCATTTCGTAGACGAACCTGAACGGCTGCCCCGCCTTCTGGGGTACGGCTCCCGGCTTCACGTCCGGGTAGGTCGCCAGTACCTTCGCCTTGAACGCGTCCCTACTCGACCCTATCGCCGACAGATTGCCGAGGTCATGCCAGCCTATTGCAATCCGATTGGACTGGAGGAATAGAGCATCGGCGTCGCCGGTCTGACCGGCGTGGATGCCCCAGATAGCAGTTTCAGCCATGACCTGATCTCGATTTTGCCGATGGTCGCGATTAGGAATGAGCTGATCGGCGCTGTTTCCGTCAACATGCTTCGCGTTCATCACGCGCTGACGAGCCGAGCGGCGGCGACCAACTTACGCTGCCTTCAGCCGGCGCAGCTCCTCCATGAAGGCGAAGCGCAGTTGCGCCGCCTCTTCCTCCGGCAGCCAGTTGGTCATCTGTGGAAAGACGGTCTTCCAGTAGGCGACCTCTTTCGGCTTCCACGGCAGGATCTCGGCAGAGCGCGCGATGTCGAGCACCTTGTTGACCTCGGCGCGCACAAGCTCCAGCGAAGGCCTGTAGGACGGCGGCGGCGGCGGGCCGAACAGGTCGGGCTGCGTGGAGAAGAGGTCTGGCTGATCGGTGCGAGGCATGAGTGTCCCGAAGCGACTGCGAATCGCTACGCATAATGCGCGACAGCGGCCACGACGGCGAGCAAACGCCCTAGTTTTCCTCAGGCTCTTTCACTGCTGGGGCCCCGAGAGCCCCCGCCGCGACCAGCTGCTCGTGCTCGATCAGGGCACCGCCCAGGATGTCGTCGAGCACCTTGGTCTGCGCCGGTTCCAGGGCGACGAGGCGGCCAAGCACGTGCAGCAGGTCTAGGAGGTCGCTGGTGTACTCGGCGAGCCAGTGATCGGGCTGGATGTCGGACAAGGGCGAGGGCGCGCGGCGGTCGCCGATGATGGGACGGCGGCGGTCCTTCTTGCGATAGCTGAACCACTGCTTGAGCACGTTCATGCCCGAGACGTCGTAGTCGACCATGGCCCGCGAAACATTGTCGACATAACCCGTGCCTACGAACAGGCGGCGCGATCCAGCATCGTAGCGCATCTCGTTGGGGAAGCCCTCGGACGTTGCTGGAATCGCGCCGGCCTTCGAAATCGTCGGACCGTTGACGGCGATGCGCGGCGGGCCGGCGGGCCGGACCGCGTCGTCGTCGACGAAGCGCTCGCCGTAGGTGTGCAGCCAGACAACCTCGCGGCCGAGGTCGCGGGCGCGCACGAACAGGTCGGCATCGGCCGTGATGGGCAAACGAAGGCCCGGCCGAACGAGGTCCTTCTGGAATCGGGCGGTAAAGGCGGGATGCGCCATGACGCCCGCGATGTAGGCCATCATGTCCTCGGGCGTGACCTCATGGCCGTAGCGCAGCGCCAGATATGAGAGGAGCGTTGATTTGACGTTGGAGACGGTCGCCTGTGCATTGCGCCAGAGAGGATAAACGCGGCCCGAAAAACTGCCCTTATAGTGATCGTTGTCCAGTATGTCACCGGCGAAAGTTATGGCTGGGCCGGATTTTGGCGAATGGGCTTCCAAGCCCGTTGCGTAGACTTGAAAGTTGGAATGCGACTCCCACAATTTGGGTCGAGGTCGTGTAAAAAGACGTATATCAGGTATGATCCATTGTCTGTCGAGAGTTCGGAATGCCATACGGACAGGCGGAACAACTGGGGCGCCGTCATCTGCAACGCTGACAGAGCGTGTGATATATGGACCAAGATTGTCGCTTACCACACGCTGAACGTGCCGAGCTGGCGCGTCCCCATGATCTGCGTGAAACAATACTTCTTTTCGCGACAAGTCGCGTTCGTTTTGAATAACGCGCCAGCGGTCTTCAAGCGATTGAATATCTGGGGCGATTGGCCACGTTCGATGAGCTTGAACTCCCGCACCGCCCCAATCAAACATTTCCGACAGGGCGGGGAAAGTCTGCCAATAGCCCTCATGGTCTGGCAAGAAAGGTGCGCGCCAATCAGCCGGTCCCTCTACCCAGCCTTTTGCCTTGAGTGACAACTGCTCCAGTGCCGAGAACTTCACATGCTCGCGGTGTCCCGCCGGCAGCACCATGAATCTGAGCTTGGCGGGCTGGGACCGATCCTTATTCGGCGTGCGCGCGGCCAGCACGATGCAGACCGGCTGTTGCACACCCTGGAATATGCGGGTGTTGACCTCGGGCTGATGCCCCTCGGGCGAGCAGTCGATCACCCATATCGCGGTACAATCCCGGCGCAACTCTTGGCGCATCTTCTGAAAGCCGGGACCGTTCAGGAAACCCGCAACCGTGATGAAGCAAATAATGCCCGAGCGGTCCTTGTCGGTGCCGCCGACCGCCTCTGCATAGCCCGAGCCGAAGACCTTCAGCGTCGCCCAGCGCCAGAAATAGACGTAGAGGTTCTTGAGATGCTTCGCGTGAGCGCCAACGCCCCAGCCGACGGGTGGAGCCCACAGGTCCATCGGCGCGGGCGGCACGGCTCCGGACTTTCGCGCTCGCAGCGACGCCGCATCCTGGCGTCCCTCGATCCAGCCGCCGCGCCCCTTCGCCTTTTCCTTATAGGGCGGATTGCCGATGACTACCGTGATCGGCTGCTCGCGTTTGATGCGGTTGGCCTCCTTGCGGGAGGCCGCAATCGGCGCCACGGTGACGGAGAACTGCGTCTCGGCCGCGTACGGGTCGCCCAGAGTGTCGGTGACATAGAGGTGCGGAATCGGCGGGATGAGGCCGCCTACAAGCTCGTGCATTTCCGCGATCAACCGCAACTGCGCCACGGCGAACGGGCCGAACTGCATCTCGAAGGCGAACATGCGCGTCGCGGCCTTCGCCAACTCGCCCGCCACCGCGCCGGCACCCTTGTCCGCTTCCACGCGCTTGGAAATCTGGCGCAGCACGCCCAGCAGGTAGGTTCCCGTGCCCACGGCCGGATCGCAGATGGTCACGTCCTTGGCGGCCAGTCCGTCGCGCTTGTTGAACAGAGACTTGTCCCGCAACGCCTCGTCCACCAGCCGCACCATCGCATCCACCACCTGCGGCGGCGTGTAATAGGAGCCGGTCTGCTTTCTCAGGTGATTGTCGTAGACTTCGAGAAAGTCCTCGTAGAAGTAGAGCCACGCATCCGGGTCGCCCTTCGACACCTGATCCCAATCGACGACATTGAGCACGCGCCGAAGTGTGTCGAGCGCTGACGCCAGCGCCGTCCGAATATGCTCATCATCCACCAGCAACCGCAGGGCGGTGCCGATGAGCCCGCTCGCCTTGCGCAGCTCGGTCGCCGCGTGCTCCAGCCCGCCGGCCAAATCGATCTTGCGCACGCGCGCGACGAGCAGACCGAAGGTGACAGCCTGGGCGTAGCCGTCGGCGAACTGCTCGTCGGTCGCCTCGGGAAAGAGAAGACTGCGCCACTCGTTCGACAGCGACGTAAGGCCGGGATTGTTGCGCTCCAGCTCCTCCGTGACCTCCTCGCGCAAGAGGCGGCACAGACGCGCGGCTATGCCGGCAAGCTGCTTGGCGCTCCTCGGCGCGATCGGGTTCCAGGCGAAGAAGTTCGTGAACAGCGCCAGCAGCGTCGCCGGAGCGGTCAGCTTCGCGCCCGCCTTCTCGATGTCGCCGTCGAGCGCGACTGTCTCCTTCAGCTCGCCGTCCTGCCAGAGCGTGAAGCCGTTGCCGTCCGTGTAGATGACGTTCGGCAGCGTCTTGAGCTTCTGCCACTGCCTCTTGTCGTGGTCGTCGGTGAAGCCGCGCGGATCGAAGCCCTTGCCCGGCGCCTTGACCTCGATGAAGCCAGCGAGCGCATTGCGGACGGAGACGGCGTAGTCAGGACGGCTAGACAAATGTGCCAGCGTCGTCTCGCCGACGAGCGTAACGGCGTTGGCGGGCAGCCCCGTCGCCTCGGCCAACTGCTCCACGAGCCGTTCCAGCGGCGCGCGCAGCTGGTCCTCCGGTGCGCCCGTCACGGCCTTGTTTGCGAGCTTGCCTTTTGCCGACGCGCCAAATTCCGAAATGATCTCTGAAAGCTCGCCCATGCCTGCCCCCGCGCGGAATGAGCGGTAACTATCGGTGCGAAGCGGGGCAGGTCAACTCACATGAGGAGTGTTGACAGAGTTGTTGGGCTCGAATGTCAGTCAAGATTGTGACTTCGCTCGGCGACCGAGATGAGCCAACGCATCCGCGAGCAAGTCCAAGTTCGGTTCCTCCTGAAGTGGTGATCCCAGCGCCTTGATAATCTCGCCTTGCCGATGTGGCTCGATGCGGCCGTAGCTCAGCCAAGTGGTGGCCATCTGCTCATGGCCGAGGTTCTGCGACCAAGCCTTGAGTTCCTCGGGCGTCCGGCAGCGCTCCTGCCCCAAGCGCGCGAGACAGGCGCGGAAGCTGTGAGGATTGTAGTAGGGCAGCCCGGCGCGATCGAAGGCTTGCTTGAAGATGCGACGGACAGGATCGGCGTTGCGCCAGTGGCGCCGCTGGAGCCCGGTCGGCTGGAACTGGTGGGACGATCCGAGGCCGATCTCGGTTGCCGGAAAGAGTGGGTCGTCCAGCCCCCAGCGATGAGCTGCCTTCAGCTCGTCCACCCACTCCGTAAAAATACGGAGAGCCTCTTCGCTGACCGGGAAAAAGTAAGTCGTGATCGCCTTGCCGAACTTGGTCTCGACGTCACGCGGGTCTTGGAAGACGACGCCCGCGACCAGATCGACGTGGCGAAGCTTCAACGACACGGCCGCCCTGTCACGGCATCCAGTCAGCAGGATGGATGCGAGCAGCGCCCGGTCGCGGCGCTCGACCGCCGTGGCGCTGGGCATCAGGGACATCGTAAACGTGATCTGCTCCAGCGTCGGGACGGGCCGAGGGCGTGGAGCAAGCGCGATGCGACTGTCGCGGTCGGTCGGGTTGAAGTAGTCGGCGTCAGCGTATGTGAACCGCGACTTATAGCCGGGCTGTCCGGCCAGCCAGTGAAAGAAGGCTCGCAGAGCGTTCAGCGTCGACCGTACGGTGGACTTGCTCAGCGCCCCCTTCGCTCGCGCGCTGGGCTGGGCGGCGAGGTGACGCTTGAACGCGATGGCCTGCTCCGTATGGAACCGCTTGAAATCGCGCCGCTTGGCGTAGACCTCGAACCGGTCGATCGCCGCCGCCGCTGCATCCACCGATGCCTCGCTGTAGCGCTGGGCTTGCGCCAGATATGAGAAGTATTCGCGCTTAATGCGCTCGTTGGCTTCGTTCCGCTTTGCCATGGGCTGCTCGCTCGCAGTGCTTCAGATGACAATCCAGGGAGGGAGGGGCTCAGACTCTTAGTCGTTCGTACCCCTGCGGAAACGCGACCACGCATGAGCCGGCCACCTCATCGAGCTTGGAAAGGCTCACGCGGCGGTGCATGAGCGCGTCGCAGACGGGACAGATGGCCCGAAGGTTGCCGGATAGCGACGTCATCGGCAGGTAATCGATCATGCCCGCCGCCGCTTCGCGCGGACTCCGGCAGCGCAGGCAGAACAGCTCCCCAGGGCCGCATGGGTGCTTTCCACTCGCGCGCCGCCGCTGCAGGAAACGGCGGAGATCATCGCCGGCAATCAGCTGCGGCCGTTTGCCTATCATCACCGGCAGGCCGTCCTTGATCCAGTTGCGAACGGTCTGCTTGTGAACATCCAGAGCGCGCGCCGCTTCCTCGATCGAGTAGCTGCGATGGATTTTGACCCGTCTCGGATCGAGGCGTTTGCGCGGCATGGCTCACGCCGCCCCCTCGTCGATCAGCTTGCGAATGTCGCTCACACGCCAGGCCGTGATTCGCGGGCCGAGCTTCACCGGCGCTGGGTATCGGCCTGTCTTCACACCGGCCCACCACGTCGAGCGCGAAACGGGGATAGGCCCGCGCGGGGCCAGGATTGCGGAGAGACGGACAAAGCCGTCGGGGGGAAGTGCGGATTGTTGCGACATGGCGCGCCTCCATCCAGCTGCGGATGGTTACGTGCTAGCGAATCCGAGATGGCGTGAGGCGCAATTACCGATGGCGAAGCGGTAATTACCGCTCAGGGGAGCACGTCATCCAGCAGCTCCCCACCGCTGTCGAGATGGGTCCGCACAGTCTTCGGATTGATTGGCAGGCCAGCCCTGTGAATGGCTGCCGTTATGGCTTTCGTCGCCGACTGCTTTTCGAGGTTCCGATCGTAGCCGTACTTGTCGGTCGCCATCCCGATGATCATGGTGAGCAAGCTGCGACGCTCGCGCGGAGCTGGCTCATTGGCCAATTCCTGGTATCGACGAAGCTGATCGCGCAGTTCCTTGATCTCTTCCCGAGCGCGATTGAGATCAGCAACGGCGTCGCTTTGATCAGGTTCTGCTCGCTCAAGCACAGAGGATCGCAACGGTTCGCAAACCGGAAGCTTCACGGCGTCTGCCCATCTCACGAAGTCGATCGGCCGCGAACGCTCCTGGAGATCGTCGGCCTCCAGGGCTCGCTCCACCAGATCGCAGCGGTTGCGATACTCGGCAGCAAAGGTTGAATTACGATACGGCTCGACCGTCGCCGCGTTCACGAACGCTGGGTCTTTGCCGAGCCAGAGCGCCGGCAACTCCGGCACGCGCCAGATCGGGCGGGTGCTCCAATGAATCGGGTCAGCCTGCGCCTCAGGCGCATCGAACACTGGGTGCGGCTGGTGCTGATCCCCCGGGGTACGCAACTCTCATGCACCCCCGCATCAGCGGCCACGATGCGGGAGTGCGGCAAGCACACTCATTGCGGTCGCTCCTCGGCCAAGGGGCGGTCCTTAAGCCAGTACCCGCGACCGGGATGGTTCTGCAGCTTGCTGGAGCGGCTGATCTTGGAGCCGAAGTTGCCCAGCTCGTTGGCCCCGCCAATCACAGTTCCGAGCGCCTTGACCTTCTCGAACAGCTCTTGCCGCTGTAAAGGCGCACCGTGCTCCAGCAGCACGCGGCAGACGACGCGATCCAGCTCGTCTTGCGAGACGCCACGGCGGCGGCGCGACGGCATTTCCGCCTCGACGCGGCCAACTGCCGGCTCGGTAAGCTCGAAATCATCCCGCGCGTCGGCGCTGTCCAGCGCGGCTGCGATCTCGTCGTAGGTGCGCACGAACCCTTCAAGCCGCTCAAGCTCAAGTCGCAACGCACGCATTCGTTCGACGGCTTTGGTGTAAACGGGGTCGGTCACGGCGAACCTGCCTCCAGTCGAGACATTCACAACGAGCAAACACTTGCAAAGGAGTGTTGCGAAATTAGGGCAGACCACTGCCCAACCCAGCCCCGCAAAGGCGACATTCACAAGCTGTGAATCCCCTTCGCCGTTCTGTATTGACCGGCGCCGGTTGGCGGTGGCGGGTCGAGCCGCTAAGGTCCGATACCGTCCGATGCTGACCGATGATTGCTCATGAACGACTTCGCAGCTCCGCGCATCTTCATCTCGTACTCCCGCAAGGACGGGGCCGAGTTCGCAGCCAAGCTGCGGGACACGCTGACGGCCGCTGATCTCTCTATCTGGCAGGACATTGTCGCGCTTGAAGGCGGGCGGGACTGGTGGACGCAGATTGAAGATGCGCTCAAGTCTAAGTCGCTGCAGCACTTTGTTCTCGTCGTCACGCCAGGGGCGCTGGCCAGCGGAGTCGTGCGCCGCGAGATTCGGCTCGCACGGCAGGAAGCAAAGACAGTCTCGCCGGTCAAGGGGCCAGATCTTGGCGACCTATCAAAGCTTCCCCGTTGGCTAGGACAGCTTTACGATCTTGATCTGAACGAACACCACACGACGTTACTGCGCGTCCTACAAGCACCGAGTCAGCAGAAGCGCGTTGCAATGATGGCGCCCGAGCCGCCGGCCGATTACGTTCCGCGTCCGATTGAGTATGAGGATCTAAAAAAGGAACTTCTCGATACAAAGGGCGATTCCGTTGCAATCACGGCCGCCCTGCGTGGTGCCGGTGGATACGGAAAAACGACGCTCGCCAGGGCGCTGGCACATGATCCCGATATCCAGGACGCCTACTTTGACGGTATCCTTTGGGTCGAACTGGGAGAACGGCCGGACAACCTGTTGGCAATTATTGCCGACCTAATCGAGCGAATGACCGGTGCTCGCCCCGGCTTCGAGACCATTAACGCGGCGGCCTCCGCGCTGGGAGAGGCGCTCGGTGGCCGGCGCATCCTCCTTGTCGTCGACGATGTGTGGCGCGAGCAAGATCTGCGACCATTCCTTCAAGGAGGAGTGAATGCAACCCGGCTTGTCACTACCCGAATTGATAACGTACTTCCTGCTAGCGCTCGCCGTATGCCTGTCGATGCCATGCGGGCCATTGAGGCGCTGTCCTTGCTCTCCCAGGGATTGCCGGATGATCAAGCGCGCAGGCACTCGCAAGCCTTAGCCAAATTGGCGGCTCGTCTTGGCGAATGGGCGCAACTTCTGAAGCTCGTCAACGGCTTCCTGCGCGATCGCGTGGTCAAGGCTCGGCAGCCGCTCGGGGAAGCATTAGCTGGCGTAAATCGACGCCTAAACGAAAAGGGCCTCGTTGCCTTTGATTTCAAAAATGCCGAGGATCGAACCAAAGCCGTCGCGAGAACAATTCAAGTCAGCACCGAACTGCTAGAACCAGCGGCGCGGGAGCGTTTCAGCGAGCTTGGCATTTTCCCAGAGGATGCCGATATTCCGGTTGGCATTGTCGCCCGTCTATGGGCTAATACCGGTGGCCTGGACGATTTCGAAACTGAGGATCTACTCAATGAGCTATACGGACTTTCCCTATTGCTGAGCCTCGACTTCGAGCGTCGCACCCTGCGCTTTCATGATACGGTGCGGCAGTTCCTACAAGATAACTCTGGAGAGGAACGATTGATCAGGCAGCACCAGCACTTGATCGCCTCCATGAAAGGAATCAGAAACGCCGAAGGAACACCCTCGATCGAAGCGCGATACTTTTACCTTTACCTGCCCCATCACCTCGCGGCGGGCAATGAACGCGACTCTTTGGACAAACTCTTGGCTGATCCGGGCTGGCTCGACGCAAAACTCGCGGCCACAGCCAGCCCGCAGAGTCTTCTCGCCGATTTCGAACAATTTGGCACCAGCTCGCTGCACGACCTCATTGCGCGGACGATTCGCTTGACAACCAGTATTTGCGCGCGGGATCAGGCACAATTGTTGCCACAGCTCTATGGCCGACTGATGGCCTGCCAAGATCCCATGACCGAACAATTTCTCATAGATGCCAAGCGTCTCGTTTCCCGGCCGGCAATACTCACAGCCCGCCCGAGCTTGACCCCGCCAGGTGCCGAGAACGCTCGCCTGGAGGGGCATTTGGACTCGGTCAGAGTACTAGCAGTGATGCGGGATGGTCGCTTAGCCTCAGGCTCTGATGACCGAACTGTGCGATTGTGGGATGTGAACATTGGAAAAGAAATTGCTCGGTTCGATGGGCACACCGCTTCGGTGAGGGCTCTCGCCGTACTGAGCGATGATCAGTTGGCATCCGCATCTGACGACAATTCAATTAGGGTGTGGGACGTGCAGACAGGAGCCGAAATAGCGAAGCGTACTGGCTTTGGCACTGGATTAGTAGCACTGCCTGACGGCCGCTTGGCTTTCGGCGCAAATGACCGCACTCTGAGGTTATGGGCCGTGGCGAGCGGCGCGGAGACCGCTCTTAGTTACAATGGCCGCCTCGAAGGGCTAGCGGTGCTTCCGGATGGAAGACTGGCCTCTCTTACAAGTCCCGACTCCGGTTCCGACTTCCGGCTGCGAACAATACAACTATGGGACATCAAGACGGGCGTTGAGGTTGCCCGCGTTTCGACCACAACGGATAGGGTATGGGCTTTGGTGCCACTGTCTGATGGGCGATTGGTATCGGCCTCGGGTGCCGGGGTACGCGTCTGGAATGCGGAGACCGACGACTCCACAACCCTGCTCAAAGAACAAGTCAGTTGTTTGGCCGTTGCATCCGACGGGCGCCTAGTCGGAGGTTATTATGATCGCCTACGGCTCTGGGACGTCGCGACCGGCAAGGGATTAGCGAGTTTCGAGGGGCATACGGGCTCCATATTCGCTTCTGCCGTGCTGTTGGACGGCCGCTTAGCCTCGGGTTCTTTCGACAACACGATTCGTCTTTGGGATCCGGCAACACGTGCCAAATCCCCCCGGCTCGAAGTCCATTCTGGGATTGTCAGAGCGCTAAGCGTGCTGCCTTTTGGTCGCTTGGCGTCAGGCTCGGACGACGGCACGATCGGTTTGCGTCGCTTCGATGGCAAGGCCAGGGGCGATAAGCTTGTTGGCTCCGATGGGTCTGTCAGTGCACTCGCTGCATTGCAGACAGGGCTTCTGGCCTCAGGCACCCAGGGCGCCACAGTGACCGTTTGGAACGTAGAAGCCCGGACCAAAGTCGCTCGGCTAGGAGGACACAAAGGATGGGTGAGAGCGCTTGCGGTCTTGGAGGATGGGCGCTTGGTCTCCTGCTCAAATGACAAGACGATCCGAATTTGGAATGTGGCAAGCGCTTCCCAAATGAGTTGTATGTGGGGGCACACGGACTCCGTCAGAGCGCTAACAGTGCTCCCTGACGGTCGCCTAGCTTCGGGCTCTTACGATAGAACAATACGGATATGGGATCTGAACGAGGGGGTCGAGTTGGCGCGTTTTGTGACCGGTGCCCGGATTTATGCGCTTGCCGCGCTAGCGAACGATTTCCTAGCCTGCGGGTCCGACTGCGAATCGGTCGGACTATGGAACTTGAATACCGGTATTGAGACCGCTCGGCTTGTGGGCCACACGGCCAGGATAACTGCACTAGCTGCTATGCCCAATGGCCGCCTAGCCTCTGGTTCGGCGGACAGAACCGTACGAGTATGGGATACGTTTGAGCGCAAGGAGATTTGCCGGTTTGAAGCCGACGTTGCCATATTCTGCCTTGCCGCCCTCCCTAATGGCCAACTCATCGCGGGCGACCAGATCGGTCGCTTACACTGGCTAGAAATCGTGGACTAGGCCGCGATATAGCGCATTCCTGGTGGATGATTTGGTGGATGCCGGCGACCATCTCTGAGAAAACGCTTTTATTGCAATGACCTATGGCGGAGGGAGTGGGATTCGAACCCACGAGACGGTTGCCCGCCTACACGCGTTCCAGGCGTGCGCCTTCAACCACTCGGCCATCCCTCCTTAAGGGTCGAAGCGGCGCGCACTATAGCGATGTACCGCCTCAGCGCAACTCTCATCCGAGCCGCCCGTCCGAGGCCAAGATCACCTTGGCGAACCTGCGCGCAAACGAGCGCGAGCACGCCCGAAACACCGCGAACATGCGCATCGCGCGCCGTTGCTCCGGCTCCGCCCTGCTTCCCGCTCGACGCCCGGCCGTCCGATGGTAGAGTTCCCCAGTCAGAATATAACGAGGCCGGCACGACCCGGCCCGCTGGAGGAGACCCCGCATGAACGAGCAGCTTCGCACCGAGACGTTCCACGGCGCCTGCCCGCACGACTGCCCCGACACCTGCGCCATGACCTACGAGGTCCGCGGCGGGCGCCTCGTCGAGGTGCGCGGCAACAAGGACCACCCGATGACGCGGGGCGGGCTGTGCGTGAAGCTCAAGGACTTCCACGACCACCACGCCAACCCGGACCGGCTGCTCTATCCGCTGCGCCGCTCGGGGCCGAAGGGCTCGCGCCGGTTCGAGCGCATCACCTGGGACGAGGCGATCGCCGAGATCGGCCGGCGCTGGCGCGACATCATCGCGACCCACGGCAGCCAGGCGATCATGCCGTACAGCTATCTCGGCAACATGGGCCTCGTGCAGGGCATCAACTCGGGCGACCCGTTCTTCAACCGGCTCGGCTCGACGGTGAACGAGAAGACGTTCTGCGCCTCGGGCTCGTCGACGGCGTGGCTGCTGACGGTCGGCCCGACCGGTGGCGTCGACCCGGAGAGCTTCGTGCATTCCCGCTTCATCGTCATCTGGGCGTGCAACTCGATCTCGACCAACCTGCACCACTGGCCGTTCGTGCTGGAAGCGCAGAAGCGCGGCGCCAAGGTCGTCGTCATCGACGCCTACAAGTCGCGCACGGCGAAGGCCGGCGACTGGCACATCTGCCCCAAGCCCGGCACCGACGGCGCGCTGGCCATGGGCTTCATCAACTCCCTCATCGCGCAGGGCCTCGTCGACCAGGAGTGGGTGGACCAGCACACCTACGGCTTCGCGGAGCTGAAGGAGCGCGCGGCGGACTTCACGCCGGAGTACGTCGAGAGCGTCACCGGTGTCCCGGCCGCCGAGATCGCGCGCTTCGCACGCGAATTCGCGACCGCTCAGCCGAGCGTCATCCGCATCGGCGTGGCGCTCGAGCGCTCGGCGGGAGGCGGGCAGGCGATCCGCGCCGTGTGCGCGCTGCCGGCGCTCGCCGGCTCGTGGCGCCACGTCGGCGGCGGGCTCCTGCAGATGCCGCTGTGGGACTTTCCCGTCGACTGGGCCAAGGTCTCGCGCGCCGACTGGATCAAGCCCGGCACGCGCGTGGTCAACAACCTCCGCCTCGGGGCCGCGCTCACCGGCGAGATGAAGCTCGATCCGCCGATCAAGTCGCTGTTCGTCTACTGCACCAATCCGGTGAGCCAGGCGCCGGAGACCAACAAGATCGTCGCCGGGCTGGAGCGCGAGGATCTGTTCACCGTTGTCGCCGAGCACTTCCTCACCGACACGGCCAAGTACGCCGATATCGTGCTGCCGGCGGCGATGGCGGGCGAGGCCGAGGACATGATGTGGTCGTGGGGCCACCTCTACTTCACGTACAATCAGAAGGCCATCGACCCGCCCGGCGAGTGCCTGCCGACGTCGGAGATGTGGCGGCGGCTGGCGGCCGAGATGGGCTTCGACGACCCGCACTTCAAGATGACCGACAGCGAGCTCGCCGCCACCTACATCGACTGGGCGAGCCCGAAGATGCGCGGCGCCGACATGGCGTACTTCAAGCAGCACGGCTTCCTGAAGATCGACGTCGGCGACGCGGACACGCGCACGCCGCACAAGGACGGCAACTTCCCGACGCCCTCGGGGAAGGTGGAATTCCTGCTCCACGACGCCAAGAACTTCGTCGCCGGGCCGTTCCGCATGATGTACGACGGCGAGCAGTCGGGTGAGCCGGTGGATCCGCTCCCCGGCTACGTGCCGCCGCGCGAGACGCCGGAGACCAATCCGGAGCAGGCGAAGCTCTACTCCCTCAACATCATCTCGCCGAAGAGCCACGGGTTCCTCAACTCGTGCTACGCCAACGAGCCGCACAAGATCAAAGGCCAGGGCGAGCAGTTCGTGATGATCTCGCCGGCCGACGCAGCGAAGCGCAACGTGCGCGAGGGCGACCCGGTGCGCGTCTTCAACGGCCGCGGCGACTTCGAGGGCGTGGCGCGGGTCACCGACGACGTGCCGAAGGGCGTGGTGGTGGCAACGCTCGGCTACTGGCGCTCGCTCAACCGGTCGGACGGCTCGGTCAACTCGATCTCGTCGGATGAATGGGGCGGTCTCGGCCGCTGCCCGAGCTTCTCCGACAACCTGGTCGAGGTGGTGCGGATCAACTGATGCCACTCGACGGCTGACCAGCGCCCAGCGCCAAAGCACTCGCGCCTGCGCAGCCTTGCCTTCCCCTTCGCGGGGAAGGAGGCGCGTGACCGCATTCCCCACGCGCTTCTGTCGTTCCGGCGCCGAGCACGTCCAACGGGCGTGCTCGGGACCAGGCCGGAACCCATGTATGCTTCCGTCGTCCGCACCCGGGCCTCACGGTGTCTGGGTCCCGACCCCGTTCTTCAACGGGGCAGGCCCTGTTCCCTCATGCTCGCGATCGCTCGCACTCGGCGCCGGGATGACGTCGCGGAAAGGGTGTGCCGCATGACCCGCCTCCTGGACGGCCGGCGCGCGAAAGCGCGACGCCGCCGATCCGGTCTTGCCCCGCGGTGGCGTGGACTCCTCCCCCCGAAGGGGGAGGAGTCCACGCCTTACCCGTTGCGCCCAAAGCGCAAGCGCGGCCTTCGCCTCTCGCGGCTTCGCCCTGCGGCCGATTGAAGGCGGCGGCGTAATCAGTCAAAGAATAGCGCGGCGCTCAGCTTCCATGGACCCGGCATGCCCTTTCGATCGATCCCGCAGGTTCTCGTCGTCATCGTTGCCCTGACGGCCATCGCCTTCGCCGCAGGCGCCTACGGGCCATGGCCGCAAGTGGTCGGCTGGGCTTCCGTTACCGCGGTGGTGGCGATCGCCGGCACGGGCATGGTGGTGCTGCGGCACGGCGGCGGCATCGTGCACCTATCGCGGGCCAGCGCCGAGCTGATGGCGCTGACCTGGGGCTGGGGCGGCGTCAGCCTGCTGCTCGCCTACGGCCCGGCGGGACTGAAGTGGCAGCACGGCTGGCAATACGGCAGCGCGATGCTGCTGATCGCCATTCTGATCGCGCTGCACGCGCGGCGGATCGTGCCCGGCTCGAGCTCGGCCAAGCCGGGCGCTCTCGAATGGGGGCGGAAGGCGGCGTTCGCGCAGGGGCTCGCCTGCGGCATCGGCCTCGCGTGGCTGGTCGGGTCGGGAAAGATCGTGACGGTGAAGGGCGACTGGGCGGCCAACGACGTTTTTCTCGCCGGCGGCGTGACGTTGCTGATCCTCAGCGCCATGGGCATCGTGGGCGGCGGCGTCGGCTGCCCGGCGACGAGCAAGGCGCCGAAGGGGTGAAGCCCGGTTGAGAGCAGCGGAAGGCCCCCTCACCCCGGCTGGCGCGAGCGGCGAGCCGGCGCTCGCAGCCCTCTCCCCGAGGGGAGAGGAGAAGGTCGCACTCGCGGCTCGATTGCAGAGGCGCTCTCAGCCAGCGCCGCCCGTCGGCCCTCCCCGCAAGGGGGAGGGGAAATGCCGGGGCGAGCCGTGGCAGCCGTCACTGGTTCTTGAACGCCGCCTTCCGCTTCTCGGCGAAGGCGTTCATGCCTTCCTTCTGGTCCTCGGTGGCGAACATGGCGTGGAAGACGCGGCGCTCGAAGCGGATACCCTCGGTCAGCGTCGTCTCGTAGGCGCGGCTGACGCTCTCCTTGGTCATCATCACGGCGGGGAGCGACTTGGCGGCGATGGTGGCGGCCGTCTTCAGGGCGTCGGCGACGAGGTCGGCGGCGGGCACGACGCGCGAGACGAGACCGGCGCGCTCGGCCTCGGCGGCGTCCATCATGCGGCCGGTCAGGCACATCTCCATGGCCTTCGACTTGCCGACGAAGCGGGTGAGCCTCTGCGTGCCGCCCGCGCCCGGCATGATGCCGAGGTTGATCTCGGGCTGGCCGAACTTGGCCGTGTCGGCGGCGATGATGAAGTCGCAGCTCATGGCCAGCTCGCAGCCGCCGCCGAGCGCGAAACCCGCCACCGCGGCGATGACCGGCTTCCTGACGCGCGTGATGCGCTCCCAGTCGGCGATGAAGTCGCCCTTGTAGACGTCCATGTAGGTCTTCGACGCCATCTCCTTGATGTCGGCACCGGCGGCGAAGGCCTTCTCGGAGCCGGTGATGACGATGCAGCCGATGGCGTCGTCGGCCTCGAAACCGTCGAGGGCCTGGTTCAGCTCGGCGATGAGGGCGTTGTTGAGCGCGTTGAGGGCGTTCGGGCGGTGCAGCGTGATCAGGCCGACCCGGTCCTTGATCTCGACCTTGATGTTCTCGTACGTCATCGACTTGCTCCTGCCGTTGTTCGGGTTCGAACTCGATTGATCTTCGAAGGTGAGGAGGGCTTTCCCCGTGGCGCTGATCGGACGAGCCGTGGGCCTTGTGCTGCTCGCCGCATCCGGCGTGTCCGCCTACGCCTTCTGGGACCGCTATTGGCGCTGGCGCGACTGCTTCAACGAGCTCGGCCGCTGCTATGCCGGCGATCCGCCCGAGGTGTTCCTCGAGCAGGCGGGCCTCGTCTGGGGAACGTTTGCTCTCCTGTTCCTGGTGGCGGCGCTGCCATTCCTGCGACGGCGCCGCCGCAAATGATCAGCGCTGGCAGACCGGGCAGTGAAATGTCGACCGGCCGGCCTGGATGGTGCGGCGCACAATGCCCTTGCAGCCGGGACGGGTGCAAGGGCTACCTTCGCGGCCATAGACCAGGAACTGATGCTGGAAGTAGCCGAGCGCTCCGTCGGCGTGGCGGTAGTCGCGCAGAGTCGAGCCGCCGGCGGCGATGGCGGCCTCCAGCACGGCGCGGATGGCGGGGACAAGAGCCTCGGCGCGGGCGGTCGGCTTGCGGGACTTGAGCGCCAGGCAGGCGGCTGCCCGGTTAGGGCTCAGCCCGGAACGGTGGAGCGCCTCGCAGACGTAGATGTTGCCGAGACCCGCGACGATGCGCTGGTCCATGAGGAAGGCCTTGAGGTCGGCGCGGCGGCCGGCGGCCATGAAGGCGAGGTAGTCGGGGTTCAAGCCGTTGCCGAGCGGCTCGACGCCGAGGTTGGCGAACATCGGATGGGCTTCGAGCTCCGCGTCCGGGATCAGGAGCATGAAGCCGAACCGGCGGGCGTCGTTGTAGGTGACGCTGGCGCCGCCTTCGAGGTGCAGGACGACGTGGTCGTGGGTTGCATCTCCGCCCGCCGGGTGGACGAAGGCGGCGAGCCGATTGCCCCCCTCCCCACTCGTGGGGGAGGGCTGGGGGTGGGGGGAACCACGACGGTCCTGGATTCCCCCCACCCCTAACCCCTCCCCGCAAGGGGTAGGGGAATCAGCGCAGCGGGGTGACCCAACCGTGAACCTTCCCGTCATGCCAAGGTGCATGACCAGGGTCTCGCCACTGTCGAGGCGGGCGAGAAGGTATTTGGCGCGGCGGGCGAGGGAGACGATCCGCCGGCCCTCGACACGGGCGGCGAAGCGCTCGGGGAGAGGAAAGCGCAAGTCGGGGCGGCGCTGCTCCAGACGTGCCACCCGCGCCCCAGACAGCACGGGCTCGAGTCCGCGCCTCACCGTCTCGACCTCGGGCAGCTCGGGCATGCTCCTCCTTGGCTCTATCTCAGAGCTGCGGCACCGCATTCACTCACGGCCAATAGCGCAGGAAAGCCTTGTCCGCTATGGTCCCGGCCATGACAGAGACAGACAAAACCCCCGGAAAGACGACCTTCGGCTACCGCGAGGTGGCGGAGGACGATCGCCAGAAGCTGGTCAACGACGTGTTCCGCTCGGTGGCGGACCGCTACGACCTGATGAACGACCTGATGTCGGGCGGCATGCACCGGCTGTGGAAGAACGACTTCGTCACGACGCTCAACCCGCCGCGGTCGGACCGGCCGTTCCACGTGCTCGACATGGCGGGCGGCACGGGCGACATCGCCATCCGCATCGCGAAGGCGGGCGGGCTCGGCACGCGGGTGACGCTCAGCGACATCAGCCCCGAGATGCTGGCCGTGGGCAAGCGGCGCGTCGAGCAGGCCGGGCTCGCGGACCGCATCACAACGGTCGAGGCCAACGCCGAGGCGCTGCCGTTCGAGCCCGCCACCTTCGACGGCTATACGATCGCGTTCGGCATCCGCAACGTCACCCACATCGACAAGGCGCTGGCCGAGGCCTGCCGCGTGCTGAAGGCGGGAGGAAAATTCCTGTGCCTCGAGTTCTCCGAGGTGCAGGTGCCGATCCTCGACAAGCTCTACGCCTTCCACTCGTTCCAGGTCATTCCGCGGCTCGGACAGATGGTGGCGGGCGACACGGCGTCCTACAAATACCTGGTCGAGAGCATCCGCAAATTCCCCGACCAGGAGGAATTCGCGACCATGATCCGCAACGCCGGATTCGAGCGCGTCGGCTACCGCAACCTGATGGGCGGCATCGCGGCGATCCATTGGGGATGGAAAATCTGATCGGGGATTTTAATCCCCGAATTCTCCCTCCATTTCCATTCGAGCCCGGCTCCATTCTCTTCGCGCCTTGCGCCCTACCCGACAACGCAGCGACAGCCTCCGGCCGTCGCCACCTCGTGCGCTTCGGCAGAAGTCCGCCCCACATCGGCACTTCCTGCACGCCGGCACCGCGATCGGCATTCTTCTGGATTCGGCTCGCGAGGCGCCCAAAAACTTCGGACGGCGCCGCCGACGAACCTCTTATTTGCAGCTGCTGGATTCGGCGAGGAACGCGCGGGCAGGCAAAAGCGTTGCAGAAAAACAACTGTCACTCGAATAGATGCAGCCTCGCATTCTTTTCCATCTTTTGATTAACGGGGAATTGAAATATCAAATCATGACAGCGCTTTGCCCGCTCACCCGCACCGTTCAAACAAACAGGAACTCCCAAATGGCTCTCAAACCCTCCGCAAAGTCCGGCGCGGCCGCCAAGTCGAGCGCCCCCGCCAAGGCCGAGAAGAAGCAGGCCACCGTCACGCTGAAGCATCTCGGCGAGGCGCTCGCCTCGCAGCACAACCTGCCGAAGAAGCAGGCCAACGCCGTGCTCGCCGACATGGTGGCGATGATCACCAAGCACCTCAAGAAGGGCGACCGCCTGCGCCTCGGCGGCCTCGGCATTCTGCAGGTCCGCAAGCGCCCGGCGCGCATGGGCCGCAACCCGGCCACCGGCGAGAAGATCAAGATCAAGGCCTCCAAGAAGGTCGCCTTCCGCCCCGCCAAGGAACTCAAGGAAGCCGTCTGATCGGCAGCGGCCCCGTTCTGATCGAGCAGGGCCACGCAAGACCGGCGACGCGAAAAGGGCGGTCCACCAGGGCCGCCCTTTTGCTTCTTTGCTTGCGCGCGGCCGCCCCGCCAACCCCGCGCGCGGCTTGCTTGCGCGCGGCCGCCCCACCAAGCTCTGCGCCGGTCGCATCGGTTCACTAACCGCGGTCCAAGTGTCTTCTTGACCGCGGGCCACCGAAGGGCATTGTGCCCCTCGATCCGAAGCCTTTCCGCGCCCGAGGCGCCTATCCCAGCAGATGGCCAACGCCCTCATCAATCTCCTCCGCCTCGCCCGGGCCGGCTTCGTGCTGGCGGAGCATGGCGCGCGGTTCGTGCCGCCCGGAACCAAGGTGCCGCTGCCCCTCAGGCTCGGCCGGCTGGCGGTGGCGCCGATCGGGCTCATGACGGCTCCCTTCCGCATCGGGCAGAAGAACGACCGCCGCGTCGGCGCCGCGCTGACGCGCCTCGGACCCAGCTACATCAAGCTCGGGCAATTCCTCGCCACGCGCGCCGACCTGATCGGGCCCGAGCTGTCACGCGATCTCGCCCACCTGCAGGACCGGCTGCCGCCGTTCAGCCAGGCCGAGGCGCGGCGCGCCGTCGAGGCGGCGCTCGGCGGCAGGCTCGAGGATCATTTCGTCGAGTTCGGGCCACCGGTCGCCGCGGCGAGCATCGCGCAGGTCCACAAGGCCACGATCCTGCAGGACGGCGAGCGCCGCGAGGTGGCGGTGAAGATCCTCCGGCCCGGCGTCGAGAAGCGTTTCGCGCGCGATCTCGAGAGCTTCAATTTCGTCGCCAGGATCATCGAGCGATGGCATCCGCCGTCGCGGCGCCTCAAGCCGCTGGCCGTGGTCGAGACGCTGGCGCGGACGACCGAGCTCGAGATGGACCTGCGCCTTGAGGCGGCGGCGATATCGGAGCTGGCGGAGAACATCGCCGGCGAGACCGATTTCCGCGTCCCCGCGGTCGACTGGCGGCGCACCGCGCAGCGCGTGCTCACCGTCGAGTGGGTCGACGGCATCCAGATCGCCGACGTCGCGCGGCTCAAGGCTGCGGGCATCGACACCAAGGCGCTCGGCCTCACGGTGCTGCGCTCGTTCCTGACGCATGCGATGCGCGACGGCTTCTTCCATGCCGACATGCACCACGGCAACCTGCTGGTCGACGCGCAGGGCCGGCTGGTGGCGGTCGATTTCGGCATCATGGGCAGGCTCGGCACGCGTGAGCGCCGCTTCCTCGCCGAGATCCTGCACGGGCTCATCACGCGCGACTACCAGCGCGCGGCCTGGGTGCACTACTGGGCCGGCTACGTGCCGCCACACCATCCGGTCGAGGTATTCGCGCAGGCGCTCAGGGCGATCGGCGAGCCGATCCACGGGCGCACGGCGGAGGAGATCTCGATGGCCGACCTGCTCGGCCAGCTGTTCGCCTACACCGAGGTCTTCGACATGGAGACGCGGCCGGAGCTGATCATGCTGCAGAAGAGCATGGTCATCGTCGAGGGCGTGGCGCGGTCGCTCGATCCGGGGCTGAACCTGTGGAGCGCGGCGGAGCCGGTGGCGAAGGCGTGGATGGAGGAGAACCTCGGCTTGCGCGGACGCCTGCGCGAGACCGGCGAGGGCGCCAACACCATCGGCCGGCTGGCGGCGGACTTGCCCGATTTCCTCGCGCGCGCGCATCAGGCGGCGACGGGGCTCGTGGCCATGTCGGAGCGGGGGATCCGCCTCGACGACGAGACCGTCGCCAAGCTGGCGCGGGAGCGGCAGCGCAAAGGCCGCTGGACCTCGGCGGCGCTATGGCTCGGCGCGCTCAGTCTGGCCGCGATCGCCGCGCGCCAGCTCGGGCTGATCTGAAGCTCTACTGCTTGTCTTTCGCCGCGGCGGCGGCCTGTGCCGCCGGTTTCGCCGGCTTGGCGGGCTTGGCGCCGGCGGCCGCGCCGGCATCGGCTGTCTTACCCGCCTTTTTCGCCGTATTAGCGGTCGCCGGCTTGGCGGCCTCCGTCTTCCCGGCCGGCTTGTCCCCGGCGGCCGCCTTGGCCCTCAGCGCGGCGGTGGTGGCGCGCAGCTTCTTCGCCTTGGCGACCTGATGGTGCGTGCGGCGGCGCCCGGTGCCGCACTCCCACGAGACGACCTGCTGGCGGACGCTGATCGGACCCTTCGCACCGGGGTCCAATGGCATGCTGTCGATGCTGACCGTGTTGAAGAGCTGCTTCCAGCCGTACTGCTGGAAACCGTACTCGAGCAAACTCGCGGCGCGGATGGTGCGCTCGTAGCCCGAGGCCTCGCCGAGTACCACGGCCATCAGGCGGCGGCCATCGCGCGTGGCGCTTGCGACGACGTTGTAGCCGCTGTCGCAGATGAAGCCGGTCTTGAGGCCGTCGGCGCCCTCGAAGGTCCTGAGCAGGCCGTTATGGGACGTGAGGCGGATCTTACCGATGCGGACCTCGGGGAGCGCCCACCAGCCGCCGTACTCGGGGTACTCGCGCGTGACGGCGCGGGCCAGCTTGGCCAGATCGCGGGCCGTCGTCACCTGCTCGGCCGCGGGAAGGCCGTTGGCGTTGACGAAATGCGTGCGCGTCATGCCCAGGCGCTTGGCGGTGGCGTTCATCATCTCGACGAACGCCGCCTCGCTGCCGCCGACCGCCTCCGCCAGCATGACCGCGACGTCATTGGCGGACTTGACGATCAGCACCTGCAGCGCCGTCTCGACCGTCAACTCGGCGCCGACCGGCAGGCCGACCTTGCTCGGGGGCTGCAGCGTGGCGGCCTCGGAGCAGGGAATTTTGGTGTCGAGCTTGATCTTGCCTTCGCGGATGGCCGTGAAGGTCACATACGCGGTCATGATCTTGGTCAGCGAGGCCGGATGCCACTCGTCGTCCGGCTCCTCGGCATAGAGCACGCTGCCGTTTCCGGCATCGAACAGCAGTGTCGGACCGGCATAGCTCGACGGCGCGGCCAGAAAGCCGGCCAACAGCGCCATCAGAAAGGTCTTCGTGCCCGAGCGCATGGGTTTCCCTCGGCTGCCCATCGGCGGCAGGTACCATATTCCACCCCGGGGGGGCAATCATGGACGCCGCCGCTCACCAAACGCCGCCGGCGGACGCCGGTTGCGCTTGCCATGGATTGGGCCAAGTCTTGCGCCCTGCTCCGGGATGAAGGATCAGCCAAGGGCGCCGTCCGAGGCGGAGGGACAGGGGGAGACGGTCATGAGAGCGAAAGTGCCCGGTATTTCAGTGCGCGGCATCATGGCCGCGGGCACAGGGCTGATGCTGTGGTCAGGCTCCGTGGCGGCGCTCGAGGAAGGCAAGAACGAGAAGGACAACCTTCGGGCCTGCGAGCGGCGCGTCTGTGACATTTTTCTCAAGAAGTCGATGCAGGGCGACGACCTCAAGTGCGGCCTGGTCAAGACCTGGGCGAAGTCGTCGATCAAGAACGGCGTCGAGACGGGCAAGATCAGCTGGACCAATGGCGACGCGCGCTGCGAGATGGAGCTCAACCTCAGCCGTCCGGAGCTGGTGGCGGCCATGACGGCGCCGAGCCACCACTTCAAGTTCCCCGAGCACACGATCAAGTGCGCCATCGAGGAGGACAAGAACGTCCGGCAGATCCGGGTCGTGCTGGCGCCCGAGGTGGAGTTCAAGGGCGGCGTGGCGACATCCGGCAAGGTGCGCGTGAAGAAGGTCGACGCGCCGTTCCTGATGAAGACGGGCATCTGGACCGCGGCGACGATGATCGACAAGCTCGGCGTGTTCGAGAAGAAGCTGCTAACCGAGCTCAACAAGCTCGCCCAGAAGCGCTGCCCCGAGCATTACGGCAAGCCGGAGGTGGTGGCGGTCAAGAAAGCGGGATCCGCGAAGCCCGCCACCAAGAAGGCCGACGGCGAGAAGGCGAAACCCGCCGAGGGCGAGAAGAAGGAGGCGAAGGCGGAAGAGGGGACGAAGACGCGGGAGCCCAAGTCCGGGGAGAAAAAGCCGGCCGCCAAAGGCGAGCCAAAGAGAACCGAGCCGGACCGGGCCGGAGCAGCCCTCGACTAGAGTGGAAGGGGAGGGCCGCGAGGCTGGGTCAGCCGTTCTTGGCGATCTCGCTAGCCTTCTTGTTCAATCTGCTACCTGCATCCCTGGCGACAGCGGTCGCATCGAAGACGCCTGCGGCGTCCTTGAACATCACGACGAAGAATCCACCGCCGAATCGCGTCTGTTTTGTTGTCATGCTCTTGCTCCAGAGCACCGTATCCTGCTTGATCAGGCTGGGCCCGCTGGTGGTCGAACGTGCCTTGTCACGGATGTACTCCGCGAGGCGTCCTTGCTTCGTTGCGTCTAGGGCACCCTGATCCTCGATCGTCAACAACGTGAAGCGCTGGTGGCCCGCCTCCTTCGTCATTTCAGCGGCCTTGAGCATCAGCATGTCTTGCACGCGTTGGGCGGACGTGAAGCCATTGCCCGACACGACGATGACGCCTTCGCCGGGGCCGATCATCTTCGCATCAACACCGCCCATACCCGCATTCGGACCGTAGCCACTGGCGCATGAGCAAAGCAAGAGAGCGCAAAGCGCAACGAGGATGTGATGCAAACGCATGTGATCCAAAGCTCCAACCCCATCCCCACTGTGCACATAATCCGCACAGGGACAACGGGTCGGCGAACGATCACACCTCATCAACTGATTTGAAGACCGACGTTGCCGGTTTGCGCTCCTGGCGTTTCACATATGGATCTGGCGCTTCTCGACGGCCATGGCGGCTTCCTTGACGGCCTCACTCATGGTCGGGTGGGCGTGGCAGGTGCGGGCCAGATCCTCGGACGAGCCGCCGAACTCCATGAGAACAGCCGCCTCGTGGATCATCTCTCCCGCGCCGGCGCCGACGATGTGGACGCCGAGCACGCGGTCCGTTTTCGCATCCGCCAGCACCTTGACGAAGCCGTCCGTCGTGCGGTTGGCGCGGGCGCGGCCGTTGGCCGAGAAGACGAACTTGCCGGCGCGGTACTCGATGCCCGCCGCCTTCAGCTCCTCCTCGGTCTTGCCGACGGCGGCGACCTCGGGGGCCGTGTAGACCACGCCGGGGATCACGTCGTAGTTCACGTGGCCGGCCTGGCCCGCCAGCATCTCGGCGACGGCTATGCCCTCGTCCTCGGCCTTGTGGGCGAGCATGGGGCCGCGCACGACATCGCCGATAGCGTAGATGCCCGGCACGCTGGTCTCGAAGTGGTCGCCGATGACAACGCGGCCGCGGTCCATGGCGACGCCCGCCTCGGCGAGGCCCAGGCCGTCGGTGAAGGGGCGGCGGCCGATGGCCACCAGCACGACATCGGCGAACAGTTCCTCGGCGTCGCCGCCGGCGGCCGGCTCGAGGCGGACGTTGGCGCCGCTGGCATCGGCCGAGACGCCGGTCACCTTGGCGCCGAGGCGGAAGGTCATGCCCTGCTTCTCGAGCAGGCGCTGGGTCTGCTTCGCCACCTCGCCGTCCATGCCGGGGAGGATGCGGTCCAGGTATTCGACCACGGTCACGTCGGCGCCGAGGCGGCGCCACACCGAGCCCAGCTCGAGGCCGATGACGCCGGCGCCGATGACGATCAGCTTGGCCGGCACTTGCGCCAGCTCCAGCGCGCCGGTCGAGGAGACGACGTGCTTTTCGTCGATGGTGATGAAGGGCAGCGAGGCGACCTCGGAGCCCGTGGCGATGACGATCGACTTGGTCTCGAGCCCCTGCTGGCTGCCGTCGGCGGCGGTGACCATCACCTTGCCGGCACCGGTGATCGAGCCCCAGCCGTGGTAGGTGTCGACCTTATGCTTCTTCAGGAGGAAGCCGACGCCGTTGACGTTGGCCGCCACGGTGTCCTGCTTGTGCTTCATCATCGCCGCGAGGTTGAGCTTCGGCGTCACCTCGATGCCGAAGGCGGCGAAGCCGTGACCCGCCTCCTCATAAAGCTCCGAGGCGTGCAGCAGCGCCTTCGACGGGATGCAGCCGACGTTGAGGCAGGTGCCGCCGTGCTTCTCGCGCTTCTCGACGACCGCGACCTTGAGCCCGAGCTGGGCGGCGCGGATGGCGCACACGTAGCCGCCGGGGCCGGTGCCGATGACGATCAGGTCGTAGCTCATGGATCAGGGTCGTCCTTGCTGTCGCCACCGGCATCCACAGCCAGCCACTGGTCGGGGTCGGTGATGTCTTCGGGGAAGTATGGTGTCGCTTGTCTGATCAGCTCAGCTGGATCGAATGGCGGATTCGTTGTTTCGATAACCCAGCACAAATGCTTCTTCGGGCCGCCATTCAGATAGACGGGCGGTGATGTAGGATAAAAAACGATGGGAAGTCTCTTCTTGATCGACAGTTGATTTGCCACGTGTGCGAATTGCTGCACGACGTGCCAAGCGCATCGGTGGGAGATGTCGATCTGGAACTTCACCCACCACCAGCCTGCGCCCTCGTCATCGGACTCGAGTTTGCCGTTGACCCAGAGCACTGAAGGAATCTGGGCCAGGAAGTCGCCGAGTGGCCTGAGTTCCGCTGGAACGCTCGGTGCAGTCTGGGCGGACATGGAAGAGGTTCACCCATTCAATCTTCGGAACGCCCGATAGCAGCCAGGATGACCTGCAGGTCCGTCGCCATCATCTGGTTGACTTGATCGATCTTGGCATCGACGGCGCGGAAGCCGGCGCGCATCTCGGTTTCGATCGCCGCCAGCCGCATCTCCATGTGTTCGAAGCGATTTTCGGAACGCTCAAAGCCTGCACCCATTTCCGTACCGATCTTTGCGAGATCGGCTCGAAGTCCGACGACGTCGCTGTCCAGGCGCAGATACCCGGCCCTCAATTCGCGAACGTCGACTTGCAGCGTCTGCACCTGCTTCCCCAGAAAGCGCAAATCGATGTTGTCATCGGCCATGTTCAACCTCCGCAGGTCGGCTTCGTCCGCGAGCCTATCACAGCTCCAGGATGAAGCGCTGAGGGTCCTCGAGGCATTCCTTGACGCGGACGAGGAAGGTCACCGCTTCCTTGCCGTCGACGATGCGGTGATCGTAGCTCAGCGCCAGGTACATCATCGGGCGGACGACGATCTGGCCGTTACGGACCACCGGGCGCTCCTCGATGCGGTGCATGCCGAGGATGCCGGACTGCGGCGCGTTGAGAATGGGCGTCGAGAGCAGCGACCCGTAGACGCCGCCGTTGGAAATGGTGAACGTGCCGCCCTGCATGTCCTCGATGCCGAGCTTGCCGTCGCGGGCGCGCTTGCCGAACTCGGCGATCTTGCCCTCGATCTCGGCGAGGCTCAGGCGATCCGCCTCGCGCACCACCGGCACGACGAGGCCCTTGTCGGTGCCGACGGCGACGCCGATGTGGTAGTAGTTCTTGTACACGAGATCGGTGCCGTCGATCTCGGCGTTGACGGCCGGGATCTCCTTCAGGCCCTGCAGGCAGGCCTTCACGAACAAGCCCATGAAGCCCAGCTTGATGCCGTGGCGCTTCTCGAACTGGGCCTTGTAGTCGTTGCGCAGCTTCATCGCCGCGCTCATGTCGACGTCGTTGAACGTCGTCAGCATGGCCGCCGTGTTCTGCGCGTCCTTCAGGCGCCGCGCGATGGTCTGGCGCAGGCGAGTCATCTTGATGCGCTCCTCGCGGGACGCATCAGCCGGATGCGAGGGCGCGCGCATCTGCTGCGCGGGAACCGGCATCGAGGCCGGGACATAGGTCATCGCGGTCGAGGCCGGCTGCGGCGCGGCGGATTGGGCGGCCGGCGCGGGGGCCGCCTTCGGAGCGGCGGCCGCGGCGGCGACGTCCTCCTTCAGGACCTGGCCACGCTTGCCGGAGCCCTGCACGTCATCGGCGGAGAGGCCCTGCTCGGCGAGCGCCTTGCGGGCGGCCGGGCTCGGCGGCATCTCGGTGGGGGCCGCAGCCATGACTGCGGGAGCCGCGGCCGGAGCAGGAGCGGCTGCGGGCTTCGCAGCGACGGCCTCGGGCTTCGGGGCTACGGGCGGGGCGGCGGAGATCGGCGCCGCGGCGCCGACCCCACCCTCGCGGAGCGCGCCGAGGACGGAGCCGACGGCGACCGTCTGACCCTTCTCGACCGAGATCGCGGCGAGCACACCGGCGGCGGGGGCCGGCACCTCGACGGTGACCTTGTCGGTCTCGAGCTCGACCAGCGGCTCGTCGGCCTTGACCGCGTCGCCGGGCTTCTTGAACCACTGACCGACAGTCGCCTCCGTCACCGACTCGCCGAGCGTCGGCACGCGGATCTCGATCGTCATGTTGTGCTCATCCTTCTCAATCTGCTTCGGCTGCCAGCCATTCGGCCGCTCCGATCTGTATCATCGTAGGTCGGATCGAGCCTTCTCGCGAGATCCGACAATGCGGGTTCCGCCGTGGAATGCCGGGTCTCGCAACCCGACCTACTCAGTGCCTCACGCGATCACAGTCAGGGCGTCGCGGACCAGCGCCGCCTGCTCCTGGTTGTGCCGCGACAGAAGTCCCGTGGCGGTGGACGCGGAAGCCGCGCGGCCGGCGTAGTGGACGCGTCGCGGGAACGGCGCCTTCACGTGCTCGATCACCCAGTCGAGGTTCGGCTGCATAAAGGTCCAGGCACCCATGTTCTTCGGCTCCTCCTGGCACCAGACGATCTCGGCCTCGGGGAAGCGCAGGAGCTCGTGGATGAGGGCGCGGGCGGGGAAGGGATAGAGCTGCTCGACGCGCAGGATGTAGACGTCGTCGATGCCCTCCTTCTCGCGCGTCTCGTAGAGGTCGTAATAGACCTTGCCGGTGCAGAGCACGACGCGCTTGATCTGGCTGTCCGGCTTGAGCTTCGTCTTGCCGTCGGGGTGGGCCTGGGCGTCGTCCCAGAGCAGGCGATGGAACGTGGTGTTGGGGCCGAGGTCGGCGAGGCTCGAGATCACCCGCTTGTGGCGCAACAGCGACTTGGGCGTCATCAGGATCAGCGGCTTCCTGAAGTCCCGGTGCATCTGGCGGCGCAGGATGTGGAAGTACTGGGCCGGCGTCGAGCAGTTGGCGACCTGCCAGTTGTCCTCGGCGCAGAGCTGGAGATAGCGCTCGAGGCGGGCCGAGGAGTGCTCGGGCCCCTGGCCCTCGTAGCCGTGCGGCAGCAGGCAGACGAGGCCCGACATGCGCAGCCACTTGCGCTCGCCCGACGACAGGAACTGGTCGAAGACGACCTGGGCGCCGTTGGCGAAATCGCCGAACTGGGCCTCCCACATGACCAGCGCCTTGGGCTCGGCGAGCGAGTAGCCATACTCGAAGCCGAGGACGGCCTCCTCCGACAGCATCGAGTTGATGACCTCGAAGCGCTGCTGGTCGGGCGAGATGTGGCGCAGCGGCGTGTAGCGGCGCTCGCTCTCCTGGTCGATCAGCACCGAGTGGCGCTGGGAGAAGGTGCCGCGCTCGCAGTCCTGGCCGGCGAGGCGTACGGGGAAGCCCTCGGTGACGAGGGTGGCGAAGGCCATGTGCTCGGCCATGGCCCAGTCGAGGCCCTCGCCGCTCTCGATCATCTCGCGGCGGCGCTCGATGAGCTTGGCCACCGTCTTGTGGGCATTGAAGTCGAACGGGATGGTCGTGATGCGGCGGCCGAGATCCTTCAGGCGATCGATAGCGACGCCGGTCTTGCCACGGCGCTCCTCGCCGACGGCAGCCGAGAGACCGGCCCAGCGGCCATCGAGCCAGTCGGCCTTGTTCGGCTTGAAGCCGTCGGCCGACTTCAGCTCCTCGTCGAGGTGGGCGCGGAAGCCGCGCTTCATCTGGTCGACCTCGTCGGCGGTCAAGACGCCCTCGGAGACGAGGCGCTTGGAATAGATCTCGGTGGCCGTCGGGTGGCTCTTGATGGCCTTGTACATCAGCGGCTGCGTGAACAGCGGCTCGTCCGACTCGTTGTGGCCATAGCGGCGGTAGCAGACCATGTCGATGACGACGGGCTTCTGGAACTTCTGGCGGAACTCCGTCGCCACCTTGGCGACGTGGACCACCGCCTCCGGGTCGTCGCCGTTGACGTGGAAGATCGGCGCCTCGACCATCTTGGCGACGTCGGTGCAGTAGGGCGACGAGCGCGAGTAGCGAGGATTGGTGGTGAAGCCGATCTGGTTGTTGATGATGAAGTGGATCGAGCCGCCGGTGCGATGGCCCTTGAGACCGGAGAGGCCGAGGCACTCCGGCACGACGCCCTGGCCGGAGAAGGCGGCGTCGCCGTGGATGAGCAGCGGCAGGACGGGGAAGCGCTTGTCCGACTCGCAGCCGAGCTGGTCCTGCTTCGCACGCACCTTGCCGAGAACGACGGGGTCGACGATCTCGAGGTGGCTCGGGTTGGCGGTCAGCGACAGGTGGACGTTGTTGCCGTCGAAGGCGCGGTCGGAGGAGGCGCCGAGGTGGTACTTGACGTCGCCGGAGCCCTCGACCTCCTCGGGCTTGAACGAGCCGCCCTTGAACTCGTTGAAGATGGCACGGTGCGGCTTGGCCATGACGCTGGCGAGCACGTTCAAGCGGCCGCGGTGGGCCATCCCGATGACGATCTCGCGCACGCCGAGCTGGCCGCCGCGCTTGATGATCTGCTCGAGCGCCGGGACCATCGCCTCGCCGCCGTCGAGGCCGAAGCGCTTGGTGCCGGTGTACTTGACCTGGCAGAACTCCTCGAAGCCCTCGGCCTCGATCAGCTTGTTCAGGATCGCCTTCTTGCCCTGGACGGTGAAGGTGATCTCCTTCTCCGGCCCCTCGATGCGCTGTTGCAGCCACGACTTCTGGGCCGGCGAGGTGATGTGCATGAACTCGACGCCGATGTGCTGGCAGTAGGTGCGGCGGAGGATATGCAGGATCTGGCGGATGGTCGCCGTCTCGAGACCGAGGTAGCGGTCGATGAAGATGGGGCGGTCGAGGTCGGCCTCGGTGAAGCCGTAGGTCTCCGGCTTCAGCTCCTTGTGGACCTTGCGCTCGGTAAGGCCCAGGGGATCGAGGTCGGCGGCGAGGTGACCCATGGCGCGGTAGGCGCGGATGAGCATGAGGGCGCGGATACTATCCTGCGTGGCCCGCATCGAGGCGACGGGAGACATCTCGAAGCCCTGGACGTGGGCCTGCTGCTGGATCTTGTCGCGGATGGTGGTGGCGGCGGTGCCGTAGTCACCGGTCAGGGCGCCGATCAGCTCGCCGTTGGCCTCGAGCTCGGAGAGAGGGGTGCCCCAGCTCGCCTGCTGGGCGTCGGCGTGGGCGTTGGCGCGCTCCTCGTGGAGGCTCTCGAAGAACAGCCGCCACTGGTCGGAGACGGAGCCGGGGTTCTTCTCGTATTGGGCCTGCAAGGCCTCGATGTAAGCAGCGTTGGCACCGTCGAGGAAAGCCGTTCGGAGGAACTGGTCGTTCAGCGCCTGGCGTGACATGAGGTGTCCTTCAAAGGGGCGCGCTGCATGATAATGCGGCCGGTTGCCGCGCGCGCCGCTGCCGCATGGAAGTGCGCTCTACATAGTGCAGATCGCGCTCGGGTTTAAGTCAGCCAATAGTGGCGGAGGTGAGCCGGATCTGCCCGCCGCGCGGGCGAAATCGGCGTTGCCTAGAGCTTGGGCAGGGGCTGCCGAGTTGCGCGGAAGAACCCGCTTCAGCCGCGGCCCATGTACTTGCTGAAGCAGTGCTTCAAGGCGCTGTCGACCTGGCGCGTCATGAGGCCGATCTCGGCCGTCGACACGTCCTGGCTAGCGGTGAGCCGCTCAATGTCGGCCGCGGCGGCCTCCCTGGCGTGCTCGCGGACGGTCGCGTCCTTGGCCCTGAGCGCGATCGTCATCTTGTAGCTGGTTCCAGTCAGGCTGCCGGCCAGCGCCAATCTCTCCACGCGCACCGACGATTGCAGCGCCTCGTGGGTGCAGGCGCAGACGGCGGGGATCTTGAGCGAGACGACGGCCCTCTGCACCAGGCCGACGCTCTTGCCAAGGCGCTTGCCCTCCTCGACGGTCCAGTCGGCGGCGCCGGCGAGGCTCGTGTTGCATGCGCCGGAGAACGCGGCGGGGGCGGACGAGGACGTGACCATGGCCATGCCCTTCGCGGCGAGAACGCCCACGACGGCCACTCCCGCGGCAACGGCAACGATGGCGCTCGTTCTCATGTCCGGCTCCTGCTGGCTGACTACTGCCCGCAACTGGGCCGAAGTCTACGGCCCGAGCGGTTAAGCGCCCGCGGACAGTCCGGCGAGGGAGCAAAAGATGATGAACGGGTCTTTGCGCGCCGTCCCGGGGTGCGCGGGACGCCTCGTTCCTGCCTGCGCCTACCGATCGAGCGATCGTTTGGATTAAGGTGCGACCGTCGAGGTCGTGATGTCGAAGCCGAAGCTCCGTTCCGCCACCTATGCCTTCGGGCTCGACGGGCTGTGGCGGGAGTAGCACCTGGCGACCGGCACGTTATCTTCGTGGATCTTGATGTGTATTGATGTGTATAGTATCTTATGGACAGCAGAGCTGTTATTGCCGCGTTGAGAGCCGACGGGTGGCGGCAGGTGGCGCAACGAGGTAGCCACGTGCAGTTCAAGCATACGACCAAGCCGGGCCGAGTAATGGTTCCACATCCCAGGAGAGACATTCCGCCGGGCACCTTGCGATCCATCGAGAGGCAGGCCGGGCTCAAGCTGAGGTAATTCACGTTGCGCTCGTACATCGCCCTCATCCACAAGGAGCCCGACAGCGACTATGGCGTCTCCTTTCCAGACCTGCCGGGCTGCATCTCGGCGGGGTCGACGCTGGACGAGGCGCGCGACATGGCGGTCGAGGCGCTGGCACTGCACCTGGACGGCCTGATCGCCGACGGTGACCCGATCCCGGAGCCATCGTCGCTGGACGACGTGATGGCCAACGCGGAAAACCGTGATGGCGTCGCAATTCTGGTCGAGGCGCCGAAGCGGCCGGCCAAGGCGGTGCGCATCAACGTCACGCTACCCGAGGACGTGCTCGACGCCATCGACCGCTACGCCGAGGACAACGGCCTGACGCGATCGGGGTTTCTGGCGCGGGCGGCGAAGCGGGAGATGGGGGCATAAGGGCGCGGAGCTGATGCCAGCGCTTCTGGGCTGATGTATGATGCGGCTCGGAGGATTCCATGGCCCAGCCGAAGGCTCGTACCGCAACGTACGCCGAGATCGAGGCGCTGCCGCCCAACGTGGTCGGGGAAATCCTGTTCGGGGCACTGCATACGCACCCGCGGCCTTCGCCGAGGCACGCCGTTGCCGCCAACGTGCTCGGCACCGAGGTTACCGGGCCGTTTCAGCTGGGGCGTGGCGGGCCGGGCGGGTGGATTTTCGCCGTCGAGCCCGAGTTGCATCTCGGCCCGCACGTCATCGTGCCGGACATCGCGGGATGGCGGCGGGAGCGGATGCCGAAGCTTCCCGACACTGCTTATTTCGAGACGCCGCCGGATTGGGTGTGCGAGGTGCTGTCGCCCTCGACGCAGCGCGTCGACCGGACGGACAAGCTGACGATCTACGCGGCGTTCGGGGTTGGCCACGCCTGGTACGTCGACCCGATCGCGCTAACGCTGGAGGTGTTCGCGCTGGTCGGTGACAAGTGGCTGCTGGCGGCGACGTTCAAGGACGATGATGCCGTGACGGCGCCGCCATTCGAGGCGCATACGTTCGCGCTGGATGGGCTGTGGGGGGAGTGATCGCACCGATGCTCAGTTTCAGTCTGGCGAATGGCGGTCGAGCGATCCAGATCGATGCCGATGACGCTGGCATCGACGTCCTGGTCTCGGCACTGGCAAAGCTCCGAGACTCCGGCAGTCACGTGCACCTATGCGCGCCATCTTGCGGTGGAGCCGAATTGGTCGAAACAACGCCGTTTGGCGAGCCTGCAATTGCAGAGGTCATCATCGGGCACGGCGGCCATAACCCGTAGGTTGGGTTAGGCGGCCCCTTGCCGCCGTAACCCAACAACTTCCTCCTGCCAGCGAGGTGTTGGGTTACGGCCGCGAAGGGCAGGCGCGGCCTAACCAAACCTACGCCGAATCGAAGGTCATTGCTCGAAGCCCCCTCACCCCGACCCTCTCCCCCGAGGGGAGAGGGGGAAGTGTGGCGTCAGCCCTTCAGGACCTCGACGAGGGTTTTGCCCAGCCGGGCCGGCGACGGCGAGACGCGGATACCCGCCGCCTCCATCGCCGCGATCTTCGAGTCAGCGCCGCCCTTGCCGCCGGAGATGACCGCGCCGGCGTGGCCCATGGTGCGGCCGGGAGGGGCGGTGCGGCCGGCGATGAAGCCCGCCATCGGCTTCTTGCGGCCCTTCTTGGCCTGCTCGATCAGCCACGCGGAGGCGTCCTCCTCGGCCGAGCCGCCGATCTCGCCGATCATGATGATCGACTCGGTCTCGGGGTCGGAGAGGAAGAGGTCGAGCACGTCGATGAACTCGGTGCCCTTGACCGGGTCGCCGCCGATGCCGACGGCGGTGGTCTGGCCGAGGCCTTCGTTCGTCGTCTGGAACACCGCCTCGTAGGTCAGCGTGCCGGAGCGCGACAGGATGCCGACCGAGCCCTTCTTGAAGATGTTGCCCGGCATGATGCCGATCTTGCACTCGTTGGGCGTCAGCACGCCGGGGCAATTCGGTCCGACGAGGCGCGACTTCGACTTCTCGAGCCGGGCCTTCACCTTGACCATGTCCATCACCGGCACGCCCTCGGTGATGGCGACGATCAGCGGGATCTCGGCGTCGATGGCCTCGATGATGGCCGCGGCGGCGCCGGCCGGCGGCACGTAGACGACGGTGGCGTTGGCGCCGGTGGCGTCCTTGCCTTCCTTGACCGACTTGAAGATCGGCAGCTTCTCGCCGCCCTTGCCGGTCCAGAACTCGCCGCCCTTCTTCGGGTTGATGCCGCCGACCATCTTGGTGCCGTGGTAGGCCAGCGCCTGCTCGGTGTGGAAGGTGCCGGTCTTGCCCGTGAGGCCCTGGACGAGGACCTTGGTGTCTTTGTTGATCAGAATGGACATGCGGCGCAGTTCCTTATTTTCGCGCGAGGAAGTCTTCGATGAAGGGATTGCAGACCCGCACGTTTCCGTAGGTCTGTCCGTGATTGAGATCTTCGCTGTAGACGAGATCGAGGCCGGCCTTTTCGGTGGCCACCAGAATGAGCGCGTCCCAATGGGAGATGTCGTAGCGGCGCGCCGCCGAGATTGCGCCCAGCACATCGGAGGCCGTCACCGAGACCACCGTGTCGTCCTGCAGCGCGCGCACCCAATCGCTGGCGGCTTCAGTGCTGTAGCCGAGCTTGCGGCGCAGGACTCCGTAAAGCTCCAGCATGACCTGGGTCGAGATCGTAATGCTGCGGGTCTGCATGAGTTGCCGCGCCACGTCGCGCTTGGCTGGCTCCGGCGCGATGCTGTCCGCCGCATAGACAATGATGTTGGTATCAAAGAAGGCGGCGCTCACGCATCACCTCCTCGTAGAACTCCTCGCGGTCGAAAGCCTTTTCGCCCAATCGGCTCCGCTGCCTCGCCTCGGCGCCGCTGTCCGCAGCCTCGAACACACGACCCCAAGTTTCCGCCCGGCTGGCCTGGGCGGTTTCCCGCTTCACCTCGCGCTCAAGGAACTGCCGCACCATCTCGTTGACGCTGGTCCGCTTCATGGCGGCGAGCACCCGGACCTTGTCGAGCAGGTCCTCGTCAATGGCGAGGGTGATGTTCTTGGGCATCGGGGCCGGCTCCAAAGTCAACACAGGATACGTGCTACACGTATCCTGTGTTTGCGGCATTGGCAAGGTCGATTCGTTACCCCGTGCGGTGCACCAGGAGGTGTTACGGCGTCGGAGGGGCGTGTGATCCACCAGTGCGCTCTGAACGCCTCGAGGTCCACGCCCAGGCAATGACGAGTGCAATAGCCAGAAGGGGCGAAAGCAAAAGGGCCGTCAGGGCGATCCCCTCTGCTTGCATGTTAGGAGTGCTGGCATTCGCACCGAGCAGATAGGCCACCGCAGCGCAAGCCAGGAGCACGCCAGCGATAGCCTTCAAGCGCTGCATGCCTTAATCAGGCCCCCTTCACAGCGGCGACGATCTTCTGGGCGGCGTCGTCGAGATCGCTGGCCGCGATGACGTTGAGGCCGCTCTCGTTGATGATCTTCTTGCCGAGGTCGACGTTGGTGCCCTCGAGGCGGACAACCAGCGGCACTTTCAGGCCGACCTCCTTCACCGCCGCCACCACGCCTTCTGCGATGGTGTCGCAGCGCATGATGCCGCCGAAGATGTTGACCAGGATGCCCTTCACGTTGGGATCGGCGGTGATGATCTTGAACGCCGCCGTCACTTTCTCCTTGCTGGCGCCGCCGCCGACGTCGAGAAAGTTGGCTGGCTCCTCGCCGTAGAGCTTGATGATGTCCATCGTGGACATGGCGAGGCCGGCGCCGTTGACCATGCAGCCGATGTTGCCGTCCAGCGCGACGTAGGAGAGGTCGTACTTCGACGCCTCGATCTCCTTGGCGTCCTCCTCGGTCTCATCGCGCAGTGCCATGATGTCGTCGTGGCGGAACAGCGCGTTGTTGTCGAACGACACCTTGGCGTCGAGGACGCGCAGGCGGCCGTTCTTCATGACGATGAGCGGGTTGATCTCGAGAAGGCTCATGTCCTTCTCGGTGAAGGCCCGATAGAGGATCGGGAACAGCGCCATGCCGTCCATGCGTGCCTCGCCCTCGAGGCGCAGCGCGTCATTGAGCTGGTTGATGTCCGCCGTGGTGACGCCCTTGGTCGGGTCGATGGCCACGGTGACGATCTTCTCGGGCGTGTCGTGGGCCACCGTCTCGATGTCCATGCCGCCCTCGGTCGAGACGACGAAGGCCGGGCGGCCCACCGTGCGGTCGATGAGGATGGAGAGGTAGAGCTCGCGGGCGATGTCGGCGCCGTCCTCGATGTAGAGGCGGTTGACCTGCTTGCCGGCGGGCCCGGTCTGCTTGGTGACCAGCGTCTTGCCGATCATTTCCCTGGCGTTCTTGATCGCGTCCTCAGCCGAGAAGGCGACGCGGACGCCGCCCTTGGCGTCGGGGGGCAGCTCCTTGAACTTGCCCTTGCCGCGGCCGCCGGCATGGATCTGGCTCTTGACGACCCACACGGGGCCGGGGAGCTGACGTACAGCCGCTTCGGCCTCGGCGGCGGAGGTGATCGGGACGCCCTTGGCGATCGGCGCGCCGAAACCCGCAAGTACCTGCTTCGCCTGGTATTCGTGAATGTTCATGGTGCGCTGTCCTCGAGCTTCCCTGGCGCGATTTCCCGGGCGCGGCTTGTCGGTCGCCGGCTTCACTCCCCGCGGGCCTTGCCGGCCCGAATGGAAGGGGCGGAGCACACTCCGCGCCCCGACCCTGGTATGCCATATACCAAAGTCGAAGACCCGCTGCCAACTCACATTTACGCCGGGCGATCCGCCGCTGTCTAAATGCTCGTGCGGCGCGCCCCGAGAGACGCGCCGCCGAAGGTTCGATCCGATCAGGCGCCGAGCTGCGGCGCCAGCTTGTTGCAGAGATCAATCAGGTTCTTCACCGAGTCGACCGACTTCATGAACATGGTGCGCTCGGCGCCGTTGAGGTCGATCTCGACGACGCGCTCGACGCCGCCGGCGCCGATCACGATCGGCACGCCGACGTAGAGGCCCTTCACGCCATACTCACCGTTGAGGTAGGCGGCGCAGGGCAGCACGCGCTTCTTGTCCTTCAGGAAGCTCTCGGCCATCTCGATCGCCGAGGCGGCCGGCGCGTAGTAGGCCGAGCCCGACTTCAACAGGCCGACGATCTCGCCGCCGCCCTTGCGGGTGCGATCGACGATCTGGTCGACGCGGTCCTGCTTGAGCCAGCCCATCTTGATGAGGTCGGGCAGCGGGATGCCGGCGACCGTCGAGTAGCGCACGAGCGGCACCATGTCGTCGCCGTGGCCGCCGAGGACAAAGGCGGTCACGTCCTCGACCGAGACGTTCATCTCCTCGGCGAGGAAGTAGCGGAAGCGGCCTGCGTCGAGCACGCCGGCCATGCCGACCACCATGTGGCGGGGGAGGCCGGAGGCCTTCTGCAGCGCCCAGACCATGGCGTCGAGTGGGTTGGTGACGACGACGACGAACGCGTTTGGCGCGTACTTCTTGATGCCGGCGCCGACCTGCTCCATCACCTTCAGATTGGTGCCGATGAGATCGTCGCGGCTCATGCCGGGCTTGCGCGGCAGACCAGCGGTGACGATGCAGACGCTGGCGCCCTCGATGTCGGCGTAGGCGTTGGTGCCCCTCAGCGTGCAGTTGAAGCCCTCGACGGCGCCGGACTGGCCCAGATCGAGCGACTTGCCCTGTGGCATGCCCTCCATGATGTCGAAAATGACGACGTCGCCCAGCTCCTTCAGGCCGATGAGATGAGCCAGCGTGCCGCCGATCATGCCTGAGCCGATCAATGCGATCTTGGTACGCGCCATGCGGAGAACCTCCTCGAGCTGAAGCCTTCAGGGCCAGGAATGGCCGCCCGCTGCTCGGCCCCCTTCATTCGTGGGCCCGGCGCGGGGTTTGCGACTGAGCGTCGCGGCCGTTCGTTATCGCGAATGACGAGGCCATTCAAGGTTGCGGCGCATCATTGAAACCAAAGAAGGGGGCCGCGCCCGGACTGCCCGCATGCGCGTCAACCCGGAACCAAGGCGCCCGAAACTCGTTTCTCTGACGGGCGCCGTCACCAGACTCGACAGGCTCGACCACGGCGCCAGCAGATTCCACAAATCCAGAGGTTCGATCATGAAGAAGGCATTCGCGACTGCCTCGCTGCTCGCCATCATGGCTGCCGCTCCGGCTTTGGCCCAGACCACGGCGCCATCCACGCCGCCGGCAAACACGCCACCCGGCACCACCTCGCCGTCGACAACGTCTCCCTCCGACAAGAGCGCGATGCCGGCGGCCAAGCCGTCCGACAGCACGGCGGCGAAGCCGAGCGACTCGGCCATGGCCAGCACGTCCGGCTGGCGCCTGAGCAAGCTGATGGGCCACAAGATCGTCAACGCGAACAAGGAGAACGTCGGCGACATCAATGACGTTATCCTCGACAACAGCGGCAAGGCGACGGCTGTCATCGTCGGCGTCGGCGGCTTCCTCGGCATGGGCGAGAAGAACGTTGCCTTGCAGTTCGACCAGCTTTCGATCAACCGCGACGCCAACAACAATCTCGCCGTGATGGTCAACGCGTCCAAGGACAGCCTGCAGAAGGCGCCGGAGTGGACCGACCCCAACAAGAGCACCACGGCGAAGTGAACGAGGCGACGCTGAGGAGATCATCGCGGCCCGGGCCCATGGCCCGGGCCGTTTCGTATTGTCCGCCTCACAGCAGCGCTTCGGGCGCCCTGCCGAGGCCGCCGCGGGCGGCGACGTAGGCCTCGCTGCGCATCTCGGTCAGGCGGGAAGCTGTGCGCTGGAACAGGTCGGCGCCGTCACCGCGGGGATAGAGCGCGTCGGGCTCGGCCTCGGCGGAGGCGATCAGGCAGACCCGCTGGTCGTATAATGTGTCGATCAAATTGATGAAGCGGCGGGCCACGTCCCGCCGGTGGGGGCCGAGCACGGGGATGCCGTCGATCATCACCGTATGGAAAGCCTCGGCGACGTGCAGATAGTCGAGGGAGCCCAGCGGCCTGTCGCAGAGATCGTCGAAAGTGAAGCGCGCCACGCCCATGGCGGCGAGGGGCACGTGGAGCTTGCGCCCCTTCACATCGAGATCCATCGGCCCGCCCTGGTGATGGGCGGTGAGGCGCGCCCAATGCTCGTCCAGCTCGCGGCGGGCGGCCGCGTCGGCGGGTGTAAAGAAGAGTGGGTGGCCGTGCAGCTTGTCGAGGCGGAAGTCCTTGGAAGAGTCGAGCCGGACCACCTCCATGCGCTCCTCGATGAGGTCGATGAAGGGTAGGAAGAGCTGGCGGTTGAGACCATTCCTGTAGAGGTCCTCCGGAATGGCGTTCGAGGTGGCGACGATGACGACGTCGCTGGCAAAGAGGCCCTTGAACAGGCGGCCGAGGATCATGGCATCGGCGATGTCGGTCACGTGCAGCTCGTCGAAGCAGAGGAGCTGCACGTCGGCAGCGATGGCCGCGGCGACATCGGGGATGGGGTCGCCCTTCGATGTCTTGCGGGCGGCGGCGATCATGTCGTGGGCGTCCGCCATGAAGCGGTGGAAATGGCTGCGCCGCTTACGCTTGAGGTCGACCCGCTCGAAGAAGAGGTCCATCAGCATGGTCTTGCCGCGGCCGACGCCGCCATGGACGTAGAGGCCTCGCGGCGCCGGAGGGCGGGTGCGCTTGAGAAAGCCAAGCAGGCCCGAGCCGGCGGAGGCCCAGTGACCGAGCGCGGCGGCGAGGCCGTCCAGCCGTTCCGCGACGGCGAGCTGCGCCGCGTCGAGCTCGAACTCCCCGCTGGAGACGAGCTCGCGATAGCCACCCACCACCGATCGACTGGCCGCTGCTGTCATCTTTTTCCGCCGGCCGCCCTCTCCCTGCGACACTATCGCCGCACCGCGCCGCATGCATCGAAATGACGCAAAGTGCATGTGGCACGCAACTCAGATGCGCGATTTTTCTGCATTGCGTCATATTTGTGTTGCCGGACAACACGCTGGCAATCCACCAAAAGTATTTTGTTCGGCCACTGGCATTGTGCAGCGCAGCAAAGAGGCCTACCTTATGTATGGCGCGTCCACGGACGCGCGGAGGCGCAAGCCACGAACCGCCGGACAGAGCGGGGCACGCCTTCGATCCAGTGAAAAAGAGGTTCTGATCATGAGCGATCTTACGAACTTCGGCGGAAGCATCCGCAAGCTCTGGCCACAGGAAACGGACAAGTTCCGCGACCACCTGTTGAGGCTGGACAAGGACAGCCGGCGCATGCGCTTCGCACATGGCGTGTCGGATTCCTTCATCGAGGACTACGCGAGCCGCATGTGCGATCTCGGCAGCATCGTCTACGGCTACTTCGCCGACGGCGAGGTGCGCGCGGCGGCCGAGCTGAGGAAGCTCGGCGACACGTGGGGCCAGGAGGCCGAGGCTGCGTTCTCGGTCGAGAGGGCCTACCAGGAGAAAGGCATCGGCACCGAGCTCATGGGCCGCGTGATCCGGTCGGCGCGCAACCGCGGCGTCCATCACCTCTACATGAGCTGCCTCGCCGAGAACGGGAAGATGCAGGCCATCGCGCGCAAGCACGAGGCGGATCTGCGCTTCGAGTACGGCGAGGTGATCGGCGAGATCGTACCGCAGGAGCCGAACTACTTCTCGATCCTCGCGGAAGCCATGGACGATCGGGTCGGCTACATGCTGGCCGTGCTCGATCTGCAGAAGCGCGCGGCGCGGGCCGCCTGATCGCGCAGACATCACTGATACGAGAAGAGCGCCGGCGTCATCGCCCGGCGCTCTTTTCATTTGCGGAAGCGTGCACACAATGCGCTGGCGATCATCGATCGCGCTCCGCGAAACCAATCGAGAGATGACCGGCCATCATCGACGCAGCACGACGCAGCACAACAGTGGGCCGCACCTCTCTTGGCGCGCAATGAAGCACAGCGCGATGACAGTGCGATGACGCTGCTCTCCATTCGCAACTCGCGTCGCAACTCGCGCGGCACGCACCGTTCGCTCGAGAGCGTGCTCGCCGGCGACGTCGCGAAACCTTCTCGCGCTTCGAATGACTCGCGAGCACCGCTGCTTCGCCCGTCATACTCACGTGCAGTCGCTCGAAAAGGCGCTAGAATACCGAAAACGCTCAAAAATAGAGTCTTTCGAGCAACACAGGGAGATGAATGCAGCTTTTGCCCGGCTCGCGGAGCATTTTTGATGTCAACAAAATCTCTGAACTTGCACATCATTTTTTTGTTCGGACATTGATTCGAACGAGAGAGAAAGAGAGAGGATCATCCCATGGCTGCCAAGACTGCTGCGAAGAAGACCGTGAAGAAGGCCCCCGCGAAGAAGGCCGTTGCGAAGAAGCCGGTGAAGGCCGCGAAGGCTCCGGCGAAGGCTCCGGCGAAGCGCGCCAAGAAGGCCGCCTGAGACCGCGCGCCGTCGCGCTCCCGGTTGGGCACCAGGAGCGCGGGCGCCGCACACGTGCGGCTCGTTTTCGCCGGAGGATGCGCAATGCTCCTCCGGCTTTTTTTGCCCGGGCGGCAAGTGAATCGTCCCGGCCTCAATCGACTTGCGGGAACTGGTCCTCGAACGCGCCCGGCAAATGCGTGACGGCCTCGATGTTGTGACCGTCGGGATCGATCACGAAGGCGGCGTAGTAGTTCTCGTGATAGTGGGGCCTCAGGCCCGGCGGGCCATTGTCGCTGGCGCCGGCCGCCATCGCCGCCTCGTAGAAGGCATGGACGGCGGCGCGATCCCCGGCCGCGAACGCGACATGGAGGCGGCCTTGCAGCGGCTTGCCCGTGCCGATCCAGAACTGCGGACGTCCCGCCGTCCCGAAACCGGCGTAGCCGCCCGGCCCCGTCTCGTCGCTCAAGTCGAACTCCTTCAGCACCTCGTAGCCCAGGGGGGCCAGCACGCGCGCGTAGAAATTCCTGGAGCGCTCGAAGTCGGTGACCGGAAAGCCGATGTGGTCGAGCATGGCATCTCCTGACTCGCAAGAAGCAGGGCCCCGCCGCGGTCGCCGCGACGGGCCCATGCTAGCAGATCAGGAGCGGGCGCGGATCAGACGCGGCGCTCGACCATCAGCTTCTTGAGCTCGGCGATCGCCTTGGCCGGCGACAGGCCCTTCGGGCACGCCTTGGCGCAGTTCATGATCGTATGGCAGCGATAAAGGCGGAACGGGTCCTCGAGATCGTCGAGACGCTCGCCGGTGGCCTCGTCGCGCGAATCGATCACCCAGCGGTAGGCCTGGAGCAGGATGGCCGGCCCCAGGTAGCGGTCCGAGTTCCACCAGTAGCTCGGGCACGAGGTCGAGCAACAGGCGCAGAGGATGCACTCGTAGAGGCCGTCGAGTTTCTCGCGGTCCTCGCGGCTCTGCTTCCACTCCTTGGGCGGCGCCGGCGTGTCCGTCTTGAGCCACGGCTCTATGGAGCGGTGCTGGGCGTAGAAGTTGGTCAGGTCCGGCACGAGGTCCTTGACGACGCTCATGTGGGGCAAGGGATAGACCTTCACGGCGCCCGAGACCTCGTCGATGCCCTTCAGGCAGGCGAGCGTGTTGGTGCCGTCGATGTTCATCGAGCAGGAGCCGCAGATGCCCTCGCGGCAGGAGCGGCGGAAGGTCAGCGTCGGGTCGATCTCGTTCTTGATCTTGATGAGGGCGTCCAGGATCATCGGCCCGCACTGGTCGAGGTCGATCCAGTAGCTGTCGAGCCGCGGATTGTCGCCGTCGTCCGGGCTCCAGCGGTAGATGCGGAACTCCTTCCAGCGCCCCTTGCCTTCCGGCTTGTTCCAGGCCTTGCCCTTGCCGATCTTGGAGTTCTTCGGAAGCGTCAGCTGAACCATGGCGGTCGGGTTCCGTTGTGATCGAACCCCATATGGGGACGCCTCCCGTTCAACGGCAACGGCCGGACGCTGTCAACGCTACGTTCGAAGAGACGGGCTCCCCTGCGCCGCGCTCAACCCTCGGCGCCGGCTCACTCCTTGCGGTGTTTCTTGAGCTCGCGGACGAGCTGCAGAAGCCGCTCGGCCAGCTCCAGCCCGGTATCGACCGAGACCTTGAGCGTGGCGCGGCCCTGGATCACCTTGTTCAGGCGCTCCTGGGCCTCGCCGAAGGCGAAGAACAGCTCCTCGGGGGCCTCGATCTCGCCGTCCTCCACCGCGCACATGACATCGAACGAATTCTGAGCCGCCAGCACCAGCATGGAGGCGACGTCGTTGACGAGCTGCTGGAACAGCCGGGCGCCGTCGGCGGGCACGCGGGTGCCGAGGACGCCGAACTTCAGCGGCGACGCGGCGGAGGCGCCTTCCCCGGCGAACAGCTTGGGATTGCGCTGGAAGCGGCGGAAGATCTCGACCAGGCCCATGCAGCAGGTCTCGAGGTCGCGCAGCGCGGTGCCGGCCTTGCGGCGGGCGCGGGCGCGCTCCGGCGTCTTGTCCTGGCCGGCCCAGTTGATCGAGGCGATGGAGGCGATGGCGCCGAGGGCCGAGAGCGCCGGAAGCACGGCGGTGAACGGGTCCGGCGCGAGGCGGGTGTCGCTGCCCTCGTCCTGGGTGCCGGATCCGGCTTCCTCTGGCTTCGACACGAGGTGGCATCCTCCTCAATTCACGTGCGGCGGCAATCACGATGGGCGATGACGGTGGCATCATAGTGAGCCCCGGCACAGGCACCAGCCGTTTTCGCAACCCGAGCGGGTCAAACGCCTTTGGACGCGGCGGCCGGCGGAAGCTCGAGGAGGGTGTTGTTGCGCGTCGTCGCGCGTACGCGGTAGCCGATCGACAGGCAATGCGCGATGCAATCCTCGCCCCATCTGGCGCGCGAGACGTGCTCGATGACGATGAACCGCGGCCACAGCGCGCTCGGCACGGCGCGCAGGTACGGCGGCAGCACCTTATCCTCGTAGCCCTCGACGTCGATCTTGAGGAAATCGACGCGCGTCAGCCCGTGCCCGGCGACGATGCCGGCGAGCGAGCGGAGCGGCACGGTGCGGCCCTGTCCGCCCGCGATCAGCGAGCGGGAGCCTTCGTCTCCGGCGGTGGAGAGGACCGCCTCGCCGTCGCGGTCGCCGACGGCCACCGGCAGCATGATGACGCGGACATCGGCGCCGACGCGGCCCGCCTTCTCCGCCTCGGCGAGGTTGAATGCGAGGCGCGCGAGGAGCGACGGGTCGGGCTCGATGGAGACGATGCGCGAGCCCGGCCCGGCGGCGAGGGCAGCGTCGAGGCTGTAGAGGCCGGCGTTGGCGCCGATATCGAGCATGACCGAGCCCTGACCGCGCATCGCCTCACGCAGCAGCTCATGCTCGGGGCGGTCCATCTGGTCCGGGCGCATCAGCGCCTTGCGCTCGCTGACGTTCTTTTCCGGATGCAGGCGGACGCGCCCACCCCAGAGCTCGCAGTCGACCGGGCCGTCATGGAGCCGGGAGAAGGCCCGGTAGAGCCATTTCCGGGGCGTGCCGCGGCCGAGCGGCGTGTTGCGCGAGACCGCCAACAGCAACCGAGCCGCGCCAGAAGGGACCAGCTTCCCCCAGGGCCTGGGAATCGGCGCTGTGTCGATCGAGGACATCGTCAGGCAGCTCTCGCCAAGCGGTTACGATGACAAATTCCAAAGCACCCGTCCTTAGCGCCCCGGAATTGACGTTCAAGCTCCGGTTGCGGCCCGCGGCCATGGTCCGATTCTATTTGGGATTTTTCACAGCCAAGAATATCCTTTCACCGCGAACAAGCCGGTGATCGAGCGCTTGGAGCGGGGTCATGGTGTACTCTTTCAGCTCAAACCCCGCCTCCTTGATCCGATCGCGAAAATCACGACCATAGTACCGAATATGCGTACCGCCACCAAAGTGCCGCTTGCGATCATGCCAATCTGTAACTGCCGGATTCTCGTAGGTTTCGTCCCACCCCTCGATGATCGGTACCATGAAGACGCCCCGACCGCGTTCCCGTAGAATCCGATGAATCCCAGCAAGCGCCTTACGGTCGTTTACATGCTCGAGCACATGCGAGGCGATCACGACATCGACCGACTCGTCAGGCAGGTTGATGTCTTCCAAGTTGAGCTGGAGATCGAATCCAGGCCGTATATCCGCAGTTTGATACGTTTTCGGCCGGGTGGCCGCGATCACGTTGCGCAGGTAGCGCTCGGCAGCAAAATGAAGGATATCCGATCCAGCAGGGATGATGCTGTGCTCACTCTGCACGAGCTGGAACAATCGATGTCGCGGCGTCGCCCCGCAGGAAGGGCAATGTGCGTCTAGGACCACAGGAGTTCCGGAATTGATAAAGCGGCCACGATAACCACACATATTGCATCGACCAGGAGCCTCGCCGATCGTCGCCTTGATTGCTTTCCTTAAATACTTCGCACGACCCTTCAGTAACTTCCAAGAAACGTCGAAATTAAAAGCCACTCAAGCCTCCCCTACCGCTCCCGCGCCCACAACCCCGCCACCTCCTCACTAGCCAGCTCGGCGCCGAAGAGTCAACGGAGCCGTTCTGGCTGACCGAACCTCTCCGTGTCGGCTGGCCGCGGGCGAACTTCGGCCAAATTCAGGGCATCGAAGCGAGCATTGTTCAATAAACTCGGGCTTTGGGCTCGATGTACTTCACCTCGTTGGTCATCGTAAAGGTGTGAACGGGGCGGAAGTCCAGCTTCACGGCCTTGGTGGCGCCGTCGGCCCAGGCGAGCGTGTGCTTCATCCAGTTGACGTCGTCGCGCTTGGGATAGTCCTCGCGGGCATGGGCGCCGCGGCTCTCCTTGCGGGCCTCGGCGCCGACCACCGTCACGGCCGCCTGGGCGATGAGGTTGTCGTACTCGAGCGTCTCGATCAGGTCGGAGTTCCAGATCAGGCCGCGGTCGGTGACCCTGACGTCCTCCGACGCCTTCCAGACCTCGGTGATCTTCTGGACGCCCTCGGCGAGAACCGGACCGTCGCGGAAGACGGCGCAGTTCGACTGCATGATCTTCTGCATGCGCAGGCGCAGGGCCGCCGTCGGCGTGCCGCCCTTGGCGTGGCGGAAGCGGTCCAGACGCGAGAGCGCGAGCTCGGCGCTGTCGGCGGGCAGCTCCTGCTGACGGGCGCCCTTCTCCACCGTGTCGCCGCAGCGCAGGCCGGCGGCGCGGCCGAAGACAACGAGGTCGATAAGCGAGTTGGAGCCGAGGCGGTTGGCGCCGTGGACCGAGACGCAGGCGGCCTCGCCGATGGCCATGAGGCCGGGGACGACCTGGTCCGGGTTGCCGTTCCTGAGGGTGACGACCTCGGCGTGGAAGTTGGTCGGGATGCCGCCCATGTTGTAGTGGACGGTCGGGATGACCGGGATCGGCTGGCGGCGCAGATCGACGCCCGCGAAGACCTTAGCGCTCTCGGTGATGCCCGGCAGGCGCTCGGCCAGGATCTTCGGATCGAGGTGGTCGAGGTGGAGGAAGATGTGGTCCTTCTCCTTGCCGACGCCGCGGCCCTCGCGGATCTCCATGGTCATCGAGCGCGAAACGACGTCGCGCGAGGCGAGGTCCTTGGCGTGCGGGGCATAGCGCTCCATGAAGCGCTCGCCGCTGGAGTTGGTCAGGTAGCCGCCCTCGCCGCGGGCGCCCTCGGTGATCAGCACGCCGGCGCCGTAGATGCCGGTGGGGTGGAACTGCACGAACTCCATGTCCTGCAGCGGCAGGCCGGCGCGCAGCACCATGGCGTTGCCGTCGCCGGTGCAGGTGTGGGCGCTGGTGGCCGAGAAATAGGCGCGGCCGTAGCCGCCGGTGGCCAAGATGGTGCGCTTGGCGCGGAAGCGGTGGATGGTGCCGTCGTCCATGCACAGCGCGACGACGCCGCGGCAGGCGCCCTCCTGATCCATGATCAGGTCGATGGCGAAGTACTCGATGAAGAACTCGGCCGAATGGCGCAGTGACTGGCCATAGAGCGTGTGGAGCATGGCGTGGCCGGTGCGGTCGGCGGCGGCGCAGGTGCGCTGCGCGGGCGGACCCTCGCCGAACTCCGTCGTCATGCCACCGAACGGGCGCTGGTAGATGCGGCCGTCCTCGGTGCGCGAGAAGGGCACGCCGTAGTGCTCGAGCTCGTATACGGCGTCGGGCGCGTGGCGGCACAGGTACTCGATGCTGTCCTGGTCGCCGAGCCAGTCGGCGCCCTTGACGGTGTCGTACATGTGCCAGCGCCAGTTGTCGGGGCCCATGTTGCCGAGCGAGGCGGCGACGCCGCCCTGGGCCGCGACCGTATGCGAGCGGGTCGGGAACACCTTGGTCACGCAGGCGGTCTT
>WBZX01000023.1_pt1 | contig 139731 bp, 138 predicted proteins | sample 5204211 | NCBI WGS metagenome assembly WBZX01 (sample SAMN12344362, study PRJNA552823) | activated sludge metagenome | biome: Activated sludge suspended growth; feature: Nitrification reactor; material: Wastewater; isolation source: activated sludge from nitrification reactor of wastewater... | reverse complement strand
ACGCTCCCGCAGGTCATTCGATAGAGGGCGCATCAATGCTGGCCTCCACTCCAGCCAGCATCTTGAATCACATTCACACCAGCTTCGGAACCCCTTTGATTCTCTCAAGCCTTAAAACGCTCTAGGAGCCGATCGATCCGCCGCCCTTTCTGGTAATGGCGATCACCGAAGGTCGCGGCGGCGTGTTGTCCTTGAAGTCGGGCCAACGCGTCGAGGGCTTTTCAAATGTCGATCCCCTGTCCTCGCCGGGATGCTGGATGGCGAGGAAGAGCGTGCTGTCGTCCGGCGTGAAGATCGGTCCGCACACCTCGGCGCCTGTCGGAGCCTGATAGAAACAACGTGTGAGGGCTCGGCCGAAGCCTGTCGTGTCGGCGCCATAGACGCCATCGGCCACACCGGCGGCGCTCGACGCGCCGTCGGTCACGATCCAGATGCGTCCCTTGCTGTCGAAGGCAATGTTGTCGGGACAGCTCAACCAGCCGTTTTCAGACGTCGCACGATGATAGCGGGCGCCGGCATCATGGCCGGGCTTGCCGGCAAGCAGGAAGATCGACCATGTCCCTTCGGCGGAGGCGTGATCGCCGTCCTTGGGCGCGATTTCCAGAATATGGCCGTGGTCGTTGGCCGCCCGCGGATTGGCCTTGTCGACCTGATCGGCTTTGCGCCGACCGTTGTTGGACAGCGCGACGTAGACCCGGCCATTCACAGGATTGGTTTCGATGTCTTCCGGCCGGTCCATGGGGGTGGGCTTCAGGAGATCGGCGGCGAGCCGCGTCTTCACCAGCACGTCGCCCTGGTTGGCAAAGCCATTGTCCGCCGTCAGCGGTCCCTGCCCGTGGACCAGCGGCAGCCATTCGATCTTTCCGTCGCCATTGAAGCGCGCAACCGAGAGCGTGCCCTCGTCCAGCAGGTTCTTATTTGCGGCGCGGTTGTCGGGATTCCACGGCCTTGAAGTGACAAATCGGTAGACATACTCGAAGCGCTCGTCGTCGCCGCTGTAGAAGACCACCCGACCGTCCTCGGCGAGGGCATAGGTACAGCCCTCGTGCTTGAAGCGGCCGAGCGCGGTGCGTTTGATCGGGGTCGAGGCCGGATCGTAAGGATCGATCTCGACCACCCAGCCGAAGCGGTTGGGCTCGTTCGGCTCCTTGTCGAAGTCGAAGCGATCGACATGCCGGCTCCAGGCATTGGCCGTCCGTCCGATGCCATAGCGCTTGGCGAGGTCGGCATCCGCCAATTTCGCCGGATCGCCGCCGAAGTAGTAGTTGAAGTTCTCTTCGCACGTCAGCCACGTGCCCCATGGCGTACTGCCGCCGGCACAGTTGCCGAACGTGCCGAAAACCTTGGTGCCGGCCGGATCGGCCGAGGTCTTGAGCTTGGCGTGACCGGCGGCCGGACCGGAAAACTCCATCGCCGTTGTGGCAGTGATGCGGCGCGCGAACTTGCTCTCGGGCACGACTTTCCAGTGTCCGCTCTCGCGCGCGATCTCGATGACCGCGCCGCCCACGGAGGCCATCTCGACGGCGACCTGTTCCTTCGAGGCTTTCAGGGCGGAATCCCTGCCACTGCCGAGGCCCGCGAACATCAGGTTGGCGTTGGTGTATTCGTGATTGGCGACCATCAGGAAACGGTCGCCGCTGCCATCGCCGGCCGGCAATGGATAGAGGCCGAGATAGTCGTTGTTGTAGCCGAACTGCTTTTCCTGGGCCGCCGCCGTCAGCCCGGCAGGATCGAAAGCCGGCGCTCCGGAGAGAACCGGATCACCCCAGCGAATCAGCACCTGCATCTCGTAGCCTTCGGCTACGTGCTGCGTCGCGTCGAGCGTATGGGCCAACTCCTTGAAGGCGAGCGACGACGGGCCGGCCGCCTGGGCCTCTGCCGTCGACGCGCTGAAAGGATTGCTGAACGCCGCAACCGCGCCGAGACCGGCCAATCCACGCAAGGTATCGCGCCGATTGAGACGCCGTTCGATCAGCTCCCCGATCGCAGGCTCGCTGCTGACATTCACACCGACATCGTCGGGGTCGATGAAGTCGTCCTTGCGAGCAGCCATGAAATCTCCCGGAAAGCAGCCCGTCTGGGTAACGGCCAATGATGGCGTTTCCGTTACGATCTTTGCCGCGCCCCGGGACGATCCACAAGGACCGTCAGCAAACCGTAGCGCGATGTCTGTAGCAGGCAGGCGTCACATCCTCTGAAGAGAAGAACATGAGAACACACCTGCTACTCCGCGCCTCCGTTGCCGCTCTCCTGCTGGCCGCCTTTCCCGCATCGGCCCAGACCAAGTTCCCGGCGACGCTGGAAGGCCACGCCGTGCTGCCGGCCCTGACTTTGGTGCCAGCCCCGGCCGATGCGCCCCAGGAGCTGCAGATCTCTGGCCGCTACGCCGGCTCGCCGGGCCAGCGCGTGGACGCGCCCGAAAGCGTCCAGGCTTTCTCCGCCCTGTCGGACAAGGCCGCACCCCGGCCAACCGGCCTCAGCCTGCCGCTCAAGGGCCAGCCGGTGCAGGGTCTGTCCGGCATCAAGAACCTGAAGGACGGCAGCTATCTCGCGGTGACCGACAACGGCTTCGGCTCCAAGGCCAACTCGCCCGATGCGATGCTGACGTTCCATGTGCTGAAGCCCGACTGGAAGAGCGGCGCCGTCGAGCGCGTTTCGACGACCTTCCTGCACGATCCCGACCGCAAGGTGCCGTTCCGCATCGTCAACGAGAACACGCCCAAGCGTTACCTGACCGGCTCGGACTTCGACCTCGAGTCGATCCAGCCGATCGGCGATGCGCTGTGGTTCGGCGAGGAGTTCGGTCCGTTCCTGATCAAGACGGACTGCAACGGCAAGGTCCTGCAGGTCGTCGAGACCAAGGTCGACGGCAAGGTCATCCGCTCGCCCGACCATCCCTCGGTCGTCATGCCGGGCGCACCCGGTCCGGTAAAGTTCGAGGTCCGGCGCAGCAAGGGTTTCGAAGGCATGGCCGCATCCCCCGACGGCAAGTTCCTCTATCCTCTCCTCGAAGGTCCGCTGGTGACCGAGTCCGGCGAACTCGAAGCGAAGGGCGGCAAGCGCTTCCTGCGCATCCTGGAATTCGATACCGCCAAGGGCGAATACACCGGCAAGAGCTACAAGTACGCCCTCGACGCGCCGACCAATTCGATTGGCGACTTCAACATGATCGACGCCACCAGCGGTCTGATCATCGAGCGCGACGACACCGAAGGCGATGCCGTGCAGGCCTGCACAGCCGGCGCTCCGAAGCCCGATTGCTTCAACGTGCCGGCCAGGTTCAAGCGCATCTATAAGGTCGATCTCGGCCAGGCCGATGCCGACGGCTTCGTGAAGAAGGTGGGCTACATCGACCTGATGGATATCCAGGACCCGAAGAAGCTCGCCCGCCAGGGCGGCAAGGACGGCAAGCTCACCTTCCCGTTCTTCACCATCGAGAACGTCGATCTGGTCGACGCCGAGCACATCATCGTCGGCAACGACAACAATCTGCCCTTCTCGTCGGGCCGCGCGCTCGGCAAGTCCGACGATAACGAGCTGATTCTCCTGAAGGTCATCGACCTCCTGAAGGCGAAGTAACTACTCGGTTACGTCGAGTGCCACCTTCTCGCGCTTCTTGCGGAGCGCGGGAAGGAGCGGCGCCAACAGCAGGAAGGCCGCCACGACCAGACAGGCCAGCGAGATCGGGCGGGTGACGAAGATGTCGAAGTTGCCCTCGCTCAGGATCAAGCCCTTGCGCAGATTGTTCTCCAGCATCGGGCCCAGCACGAAGGCCAGCACCAGCGGCGCCGCTTCGTAGCCGAACTTGCGCATCAGGTAGCCCAGCACGCCAGTGGCGATCATCACGAACACGTCGAACACCGCGTTACCCGATGCAAAGACGCCGACGATGCAGAACATCAGGATCAGCGGGAACAGGATCTTGTAGGGCGCCTTCAGCACCTGCACCCACATGCCGATCAACGGCATGTTCAGCACCAGCAACATGATGTTGCCGACATACATGCTGGCGATGATGCCCCAGAAGATCCCCGGGTTCTGGCTCATCATCAGCGGTCCGGGCTGCAGGCCATGGATGATGAAAGCGCCGAGCAGTAGCGCCATGATGACGTTGGGCGGGATGCCGAGGGTCATCAGCGGAATGAAGGCGCCGCCGGCTGCCGCATTGTTGGCCGCTTCCGGTCCCGCCACGCCTTCGATGGCGCCCTTGCCGAACCGTTCGGGCGTGCGCGAAAGCTTCTTTTCGATGGCGTAGGAAGCGAAGGAAGAGATCACCGCGCCACCGCCCGGCAGCACGCCCAGCAGGAAGCCGAGGATCGTGCCACGCCCGATGGGGCCGGCGCTCGCCTTCAGGTCGTCGCGCGAGGGCCACAGGCTGCCGATGCGCGACTGCACGATGTCGCGGCGGATCTGCTGCTCGATGTTGGTCAGGATCTCGGCGACGCCGAACAGGCCCATCACCACCGGCACAAGGCCGATACCGTCGACCAGCTCCAGGCGGTCGAAAGTCAATCGCGGCATGGCATTGATCTGATCCAGCCCGACAAGGCCCACCACCACGCCGACCGCCGCCATCAGCAGCGCCTTGGCCATCGACCCCTGCGTCAGGAACGACAGGATCGTGAGGCCGAGGACCATCAGACTGAAATATTCCGGCGGTCCGAAGGCCACCGCGACCTTGGCCAGCAGCGGCGCCACCAGCATCAGGGCAACGATGGCGAAGGTGCCGGCAACGAAGGAACCGAGGGCCGCGATACCCAACGCCGGACCGGCGCGGCCGCGCTTGGCCATTTCGTGGCCGTCGATGCAGGTGACGACCGATGCCGCCTCGCCCGGGATATTGACCAGCACTGCCGTGGTCGAGCCGCCATACATGGAGCCGTAATAGATGCCGGCCATCATGATGATACCGGACTCAGGCGTGCCGGAGAGCGTCACCGGCAGCAGCAGCGACATCGCCGAGATCGGCCCGATCCCGGGCAGCACGCCGACAAGCGTGCCGATGAATACGCCGATGAAGCAGTAGAGAAGGTTTATGGGGTCGAAGGCGACGGCGAAGCCCTGACCTAAACCGGCAAGAACGTCCATGTGATCAGCCCACCAGCGGCAGGCCTTCGAGCCAGCTTCCCTTGGGGAGCTGGACCAGCAGGACCTTTTCGAGAATGTACCAGACGCCGACCGCAGCCCCGATAGAGATCGGAATGGAAAGTGTGGGCTTCACGGGATCGACGAATGTCATCAGGAAGAGCAGCAGCGCCAGGCTGCACAAGACGAAACCCAGCCGCTCGAACAGGAAGCCGAAGGCGATAAGCGCCAGGATCACGAGGAGCACGTTGCGCCAGCGTGCGCCTTGCCACAGTTCGCCCAGCAAGGGCCCGCGGCCACGCACGCCGTTGAACGCGATCGAGATCGCAAAGATGGAAATCAGCAGGCCGAGCCAGAAGAAGACGAAGCCCGATCCCGGCTCGCGCAGGCTGCCGAGTTCGAGCAGCCAGCCTTGCCAGGTGATGAAGACGCCGAAGGCCAGCCAGAACAGACCGCCCCAGAACTCAGCACGCCGCACCATCGTCAGGACGTCTTCCTCTCTTGTCTCGATCTAGTTCTTCTTGGCGAGCCCGAGCTGGTCGACCACAACGCGCTGCTCGTCATACTGCTGTTTGGCGAACTTGGCATAGTCGGCCGTGTTCATGTAGCGCTTGGGATAGTCGTATTTGGCGCGCAATTCCACCACCTTGGGATCGTCGAGGGCAGCCTTGAACGCATCGTGCAGCTTCTGCACCACGGCTGGATCCATGCCCTTGGGGCCGGCGATGCCGAACGGCGAATCGAGCGTCAGGTCGAACCCGACTTCCTTCAGTGTCGGGACGTTGGGCCAGCGCGCGTTGCGCTCCTGCGTCCAGATGCAGAGCAGGCGGAACTTGCCCGAATCGACCATCGGCGCCCAGCCGGTGGCATCGGCATCGGCCATGACATGCCCACCCTCCAGGGCAGCCCAGCCCTCGGGGCCGCCCTTGAACGGCACGTGGGTGAACTTCACGCCTGCCTTCTGCGCAATCTGCTCCATGCCGATGTGCAGCGAGCTGCCAGCGCCCGGCGTGGCGTAGGTAAACTTGCCGGGATTGGCCTTCGCGAACTCGATCACGTCGGCAAAGGTCTTCATCGGCGAATCCGCCCGCACCACGACGCCGAACGTGTAGGCCGAGGTATGGAGGATCCAGGTGAAATCCTTCATCGGATCGTAAGGCGTCTTCTGCATGTGCGGCAAACGGAAGATCGTCACCGGCATCTGCGCAATCGTGTAGCCGTCGGGCTTGGCGCCGGCCGCCATGCTGGCCGGACCGCTCGTGCCGGAACCGCCGGTGCGGTTGTCGACGATCACCGGCTGTCCGAGAATCTTGGCGGCCGCATCCGCCATGGCGCGATGCCAGAGATCGACGCCGCTGCCGGCCGGCCACGGCATGATCAAGGTGATCGGCTTGTTGGGGAAATCCTTCGCGCCCTGCGCGCGAAGGATGGACGGGGCGAAGACGCCGGCGGCGACCGCGCCCGATGAGACCATAAGTGAACGACGACGCATGATGATTGGCTCCTCCCTGGGCCGTTTCGTGATTCAGACGATTATTGTTGTTGTTCGCTGTTGTTGTTCGCCCTCGGGATCAGCCTTTGGCTGCGAGGCCGAGTTTTTCGATGACCGCCTTCTCCTCGAGATAGAGCTGGCGGGCGAACTTGTCGTAGGCCGCCGTCGTCATGTAACGCGGCGTCATATCGTACTTCTCGAGAGTGGCGATCACGGCCTTGTCCTCGAGTGCCGTCTTGAAGGCGTCGTCGAGCTTCTTCACCACCGCCGGGTCCATGTTCTTCGGACCGCCGACACCGAAGGGCGAATCGAAAACCATGTCGAAGCCGAGTTCCTTGAGGGTCGGCGCATCCGGCCAGTTCTTGGTGCGCTTCTCCGTCCAGACACAGAGCAGGCGGAGCTGGCCGCCGTCGACCAGCGGCTTCCAGCCGGTCGAGTCGGCCTGCAGGGTCGTGTGCTTGCCCAGAACCGCTGCATTCGTCTCGGCACCGCCCTTGAACGGCACCTGCGTCCACTTGATGCCCGCCTGGGCCGCGATCCGCTCCATGCCGATGTGCAGCGAGCTGCCGGCGCCCGGCGTGCCGTAGGTCACCTTGCCCGGGTTGGCCTTGGCGAACTCGATGACGTCCTTGAAGGTCTTGAACGGCTGGTCGGCTGCCGTGGTGACGCCGAAGGTGTAGCCGCTCAGATGCGAGATGTAGGTAAAGTCCTTCATCGGATCGAAGGCAGTCTTCTGCATGACCGGCAGGCGGAACACCGAGATCGGGAGCTGGGCGATCGTGTAGCCGTCGGGCTTGGCGGTGGCCGCCATCGTTGCCGGGCCGAGCGTACCTGATGCGCCGCCCTTGTTGTCGACCTGGAAAGGCTGGCCCAGCACCTTGCTGGCCGATTCGCACATGGCGCGCAGGGTGATGTCGCTCGAACCACCGGCCGGCCACGGCACGATGAAGGTGATCGGCTTGCTGGGATAGGTCTGAGCGCGTGCCGCCGGCAGGTAAAGCGGCATTCCGACACCGGCAGCGATCACCGTGCCCAAGCCACCCTTAACGATACCGCGACGACGCATAGCCATTTTCTTTCCCTCCGACTGAAATCTTTCGGCAACCTGTACGATGGGCCGGTCTAAGTAAAGGCATCGCAGTTTGACTGCTACGGTAAGACGCGCTTCATCCAAGCTGCGGTCGCCTGTGCATCCTGGTTCTCGCTCGCTTCGAGCTTGTCGATGACGCGGCGACGATCTTCGAGGTCTCGATTCTGGCTGAGCTTGAGCTTGGTTTCGACGCGCGACAGCGCCATGCGAAACGCGACGATGCCTTTGGTCTGCGCCTCCGCATTGCCCGGCGGCAAACGGCCAAGGTTCCAGGAATCGTCGCTCGCGCCTTCATAGGCCGTAGCAAGCTTGGTCAACACGTCGATCGCACCCTGGGTATCTTCGATCACCTGCGGCCGGCCATAGGCGTGGACGGTAACGTAGTTCCAGGTCGGCACCTTGACGCCCGGCGCGTACCAGGTGGGCGAAACGTAAGCGTGCGGTCCCCAGAACAATGCCAGCGAATCGACGTTGCGCTCGAACAGCTTCCAGTGGGCATTCGCGCGCGCCATATGTCCGACCAGCGATCCGTGCGGCATACCATCGTCCTGCCAGAGCAAAGACAAATGCGTGGCCACGGGTGCACCGTCTTCGCCAGCGGTCATCAGCAGCGCCCAGCTATGGGCCTGCATGATCTCACGGCCAATGGCTTGGTCGCCCTCGAAGTGCTTCGGAATGTACATGGCGCGCCTCTCCGGCGGGTTCGGCTGAATGGTTGAACCCGGTCGCATTACCATGTCCAATGCCGCCCGCAACGAGGAGGAATTTTCATGGGCGAGGATATTCGACTTAAGGCAGCCGCCGGCGAAATCGGCGCCTATCTCGCAACTCCGACCGGCACCGCCAAAGGCGGCATCGTCGTCATCCAGGAAATTTTCGGCGTCAACCATCACATTCGCGCCGTGACCGACAAGTTCGCGGCCGACGGCTATATCGCGCTGGCGCCGCGCTTCTTCGACCATATCAAGACCGGCGTCGAACTCGGCTACACCCCCGACACCATCGCCGAAGGCCGCAAGTACGTGACCGAGCTCGGCCTCGACAAGCCCGTGCAGGATGTCGACGCCGCCATTGCCGAGTTGAAGAAGCGCGGCGCCAGGAAGGTCGGCGTCACCGGCTTCTGCTGGGGCGGCACCATCACCTGGCTGTCGGCGACGCGGCTGAAGCCGGATGCGGCGATTGCCTATTATGGTGGCGGCATCTACGGCACGCGTAACGAAAAGCCTACCGTGCCGACGATGATGCATTTCGGAGACAAGGACATGCACATCCCGATGGAGCATGTGAACGAGCTGCGCAAACTCCATCCCGGCGTGGAGATCTTCGACTATCCGGCAGACCACGGCTTCCATTGCGACGAACGCGGCAGCTACGACGCTGCAGCTTCCAAGCAAGCCTATGAGCGCACCCTCGCGTTCATGGCCAAGCACATTGGCTAGGAAACCTTCCCACAAGACCTTCGAGCCCGGCGCACGCGGGCCCCTGAACGGGGTCCGTGTCGTCGATCTGTCTCGACTGGTCGCGGGCAATGTATTGACCTTGCAGCTTGCCGACTTCGGCGCCGAGGTCGTCAAGATCGAACCGCCGGAAGGCGACACCCTGCGCTCCTGGCGGGTCAAGGGCGTCGAAACGGCGTGGAAGGTCTATAGCCGCAATAAGAAGAGCATAGCCCTCGACTTGCGCTCCGACGCCGGCCGCACCATCGTGCGCGAGCTGGCGAGGTCGGCGGCGATCCTGGTCGAGAGTTTTCGGCCGGGCGTCATGGAAGACATGGGCCTCTCGCCCGCCGAACTTCACGCGATCAACCCCAAGCTGGTGATCGTGCGCATTTCCGGCTGGGGCCAGGACGGCCGCTACCGCCACAAGCCGGGTTTCGGCACGCTGATCGAAGGCTATAGCGGCTTTGCCTCGATGAACGGCTTTGCCGATCGCGAGCCGGTACTGCCGCCGATGTATCTCGCGGACTGCATGGCCGCGCTCAACGGCTATGGCGCGGTGATGGTGGCGCTGCGCGAAGTCGAGATGAATGGCGGCAACGGCCAGACGCTCGACCTGCCGTTGTTCGACCCGCTGTTCTCGATGCTCGGCCCGCAGGCCGCCAACCACAAGCTCACGGGCGACGTGAAGGTACGCACCGGCAGCCGCTCGACCAATGCCGCGCCCCGCAATGTCTATCAGACCAAGGACGGCCACTGGGTCTGTCTTTCGGCCTCGACACAAGGCATGGCCGAGCGCGTGCTGGTGAAGATCGGCCGGCCCGAGTTGGTGAAGGATCCGCGCTTTGCCACCAACATCGAGCGCGTCAGGAACGGCATCGAGCTCGACGAAATCATCGGCAGCTTCATCGCTGCCCGCGATCTCGACGAGAATCTGAAGTATTTCGACGAGGCTGGCGTCACCATCGGCCCCGTCAACGACATCTCGCAGATCGTGCAGGATCCTTACGTGCTGGAACGCGAGGCCCTGATCGAGATCCCCGACGAGGATATGGGCGAGCTGCCGACACATCCCGTCGTGCCGCGGCTGTCGGGCACACCCGGCGCCCTGAAGAGCGCCGCGCCGAAGATCGGCCAGCACAACGAGGAGCTGCTGAAGCCGCTGCTGGGAGCCGCCGAGTACGAGCGGCTCTGTGCTTCGGGAGTCATCTCTAAAGGAAGGAAGAAGTGATCCTCCACCGCCCCGCTCCGCCCGTCTGGCGGTCGATTCTCTACGTGCCGGGCAACGTGCCGAAGTTCATCGACAAGGCCCATGAGCGCGGCGCGGACTGCGTGCTGGTCGATCTCGAAGACAGCGTCCAGCCGGCGCAGAAACCCGAAGCGCGCGCCATGCTGGCCGAGACGATGACGAAGGTGGCGCGCGGCGGCGCCGACGTCGCGGTGCGCATCAACCGGCCGCTGCGGCTTGCCATTCCCGACATCGAGGCGGCCGTGCGGCCGGGCTTGTCGGCGCTGTTCATCACCAAGGCCGAGGGCGTGCAGCACCTCCGGCTCCTCGACGAGCTGGTGACGGAGCTGGAGCGCGAACACGGCATGCCGGTGGGCAGCGTGGGTTTCGGCGCCATGATCGAACATCCGCGCGCCCTCACCGAGCTGAACGATATCGCCGAACGGGGACCGCGCGTCATCGCCATGATGCTGGGCGGCGAGGACTTCGCCCTGGAAACCGGCTCGGTGCCGGGCGACGAGACGCTGGAACTGCCCAAGCGCATGGTGGCCTTCGCCGCGCAGTCCCATGGCGTTGCCATGATCGGCATCCTGGGAACAGTCGCCGACTATTCGGATCCCGACGCCTACAAGAAAAGCGCCATCCGGGCGCGCCGCTTCGGCTTCTCCGGCGGAACCTGCATTCACCCCGGCCTGGTCCAGGCACTCAACGAGGCGTTCACGCCTCCCGATGAAGACGTGGCCTATGCCCGGAAACTGATCGCGGCGGACGAGAAAGCCGCAGCCGAAGGCCGCGGCTCCTTCTCGGTCGACGGCAAAATGATCGACATCCCGGTAATCGACCGGGCACGTCGTCTGATCCAGCGCTACGAGGCCATCGAACGCCGCCGGCTCGGGAAGGCCTGAACCTTCCCGAACTCAGGCAGCCGTTGGTCAGGCGTCGACCAGATCTGCCGGCGAACGCCACCGACGCATTTCACCGAGGCCGGGGAGATCAGACGTGAAGGCGACGACTTCGGCGGTCATGCCGGCATTGAAGCTCTGGAGTAGAACTTCCCTGCCGTTCGAGAATCGCACGGCATCCTTGTGCGCATAGGCACCGCCTTCGACGCGCGTCATCACCACTTCCTCGATCGGCTTCACGGAGTAAGCCTGCTGCACGGACTCGCCGATGCCGGTCAGCCTCAATCGGGCATCGGCCGGAATGCATACTGCGGTCTCGCAGTCGCGGGCGGCCGTGAAGCCCATGGTGCCGCTGGGGAAGCGGCGAAGCGTGTATTGCTCTTCTTCAGTCGCAGGACGTGAACGATAAAGCTCCAATGAGTAGTCACACATGACGCCCTCCTGGGTAGTGGACGTCATCTGGACGTAGGACGGAGGCCCTCCTGATCAAGGGCGTCCCTGTACAATCGAGGAACTATCGGTTCGTACGGTTTCCTCATCCTTCGATAAGGACCGACCCGCAAAGAAAAAGCCCCATACCTGGAGTATGGGGCTTTGATGTCTTTGGCGCGCGGAGCCTAGTGCTTGTCGGCCCACACCATGCGCTTCACGGCGTACATGAAACCCGCCAGCGCCAGCAGGAACAGGATGACCCTCACGCCGGTGCGCTTGCGGTCTTCCATGTGCGGCTCGGACGCCCAGGCCAAAAACTCGACGACATCGGATGCTTCCTGGTCGGTCGTTGCCTTAGTGCCGTCGGCGTAAGTCACCTTGTCGTCCGCCAGCGGCGGCGCCATGGCGATCTTGTGGCCCGGGAAGTACTTGTTGAAGTTGTCGTCCTTGGTGACGGCGAACTCCTTGATCTGCTCGGGCGTCAGCTTGTCGTAGGGGACATAGCCGGTCAGCAGGCCGTGGAGGTAATTCGGACCGTCCGCGCGCGCCTTGACGATGACGCTGAGGTCGGGCGGCGCCTTGCCGTTGTTGGCGGCAGCGGCAGCAGCCTGGTTCGGGAACGGCTTCTTGAAGCGGTCCGACAGACGAGCGGGCCGGTCGATCGGCTGACCGTCGTCGTTGAGATCGGGGACGGTGATGTCCTTGATCAGGTCCTTCACCTGATTCTCGGTGAGACCGAGTTCCATCAGGTTGCGATAGGCCATGAGCTGCAACGAATGACAGGCCGCGCAGACGTCGTGATAGACCTGATATCCGCGCTGGGCGGCGGCGCGGTCGTAGGTGCCGAACGGCCCCTGGAAGTGCCACTTCTTCTGCGGCGGCGGCTCCGTCGTGCCGGCCGCGATGGCGACCGCGCCGGTGGCGAGGGCTGCGAGTGCGATGGCACCCGTGGCGAGTAGCTTACGCATGGCTCTTACACCGCCTTCTTCTTGAGCACTGCATCGGCAATGCTGGGAGGCAATGGCAATGGCCGTTCGATCTTGCCCAAGACCGGCAGCAGGATGAGGAAGTGGAAGAAGTAGTAGAGCGTGGCGAGCTGCGACAGCGGCACCCAGAAGCCTTCCGGCGGGTTGGCACCGCAGAAGCCCAGCACGATCACGTCGACCACCAGCAGCATCATGAACCACTTGTAGATCGGGCGGAACGTGGCCGAGCGGACGCGGCTGGTGTCGAGCCAGGGCAGGATGAACAGCACGGCAATGGCGCCGAACATGGCGATTACGCCGCCGAGCTTGTCCGGAATGGCACGCAGGATCGCGTAGAACGGCAGGAAGTACCATTCGGGCACGATGTGCGCCGGCGTCACCAGGGGGTCGGCCGGGATGTAATTGTCCGGATGGCCCATATAGTCGGGCGCGAAGAAGACGAAGCCGGCATAGACGATCAGGAAGACCACGACGCCGAAGCCGTCCTTCATCGTATAGTACGGATGGAAGGGAACGGTGTCCTGCGGGCCCTTCGGATCGATGCCGGTCGGGTTGTTCGAGCCGTGGATGTGCAGCGCCACGACGTGCAGCGCCACGACGGCCACGATGATGAACGGCAGCAGGTAGTGCAGGGCGAAGAAGCGGTTGAGCGTCGGGTTGTCGACGGCGAAGCCGCCCCACAGCCAGGTCACGATCGCATCGCCGACCACCGGAATGGCCGAGAACAGGTTGGTGATGACGGTGGCGCCCCAGAAGCTCATCTGGCCCCACGGCAGCACGTAGCCCATGAACGCCGTTGCCATCATCAGCAGGAAGATGACGACGCCCAGGATCCACAGCAGTTCGCGCGGCGCCTTGTAGGAGCCGTAGTACATGCCGCGGAAGATATGGATGTAGACGGCGATGAAGAAGAACGACGCGCCGTTCATATGCAGGTCGCGGATCAGCCAGCCCTGCGGCACGTCGCGGTCGATACGCTCCACCGAGTCGAAGGCCATCAGCACATGCGGCGTGTAGTTGGTCGCCAGCACCACGCCCGTCGCGATCATCAGAACCAGCATCACCGTGGCGATCGCGCCGAAATTCCAGAAGTAGTTGAAATTCCGGGGCGTCGGGAAGGTGTGATACTCCTTCTCGATATACGAGAAGATCGGCAGGCGGTGATCGATCCAGGCGATCACCTTGTTATTGAAGGCCGGCGGCGTGCCGTGTGACGAAGCCATTGCTGTGAACTCCAGCGAGATCAGTGGCGGGCGATCGACGTCGATCAGCCGATGCGAACGAGGCTATCGGACGTGAACAGGTACTCGGGAACCACGAGGTTCTTCGGCGCCGGTCCTTTGCGGATACGTCCAGAGGTGTCGTAGCTCGAGCCGTGGCAGGGGCAGAACCAGCCACCGAACTCGCCCTTCGGGTCACCCGGCTTGTTGCCGAGCGGCACGCAGCCGAGATGGGTGCAGACACCGATCATGATCAGCCATTCCGGGCGGACCTTCTTCGCCGTGTCGGTGACACGCGCATTGTCGGTCTGCGGATCGGGCAGAGCCGACAGCGGCACCGCCTCGGCTTCCTTGATCTCTTCCGGCGTGCGATGCCGGATGAACACCGGCTTGCCGCGCCACTTCACGGTGACGGCCTGGCCGACCTGGATCGGGGTGACGCTCACCTCGATGGTCGACAGTGCGAGCGTATCCGCGGCGGGATTGAGATTGTTGATGAAGGGCCATGCGGTGGCCGCTGCACCGACGCCGGCAAGGGCGCCCGTTGCGACCATGAGGAAGTCGCGCCGGGTCGGGTCGCTGTGCCCGCCAGCTGGAATGCTTGAAGACGCCATGATTTCTCTCTTCCGTCCCCCCGAGGAGATGGGCCTTTAAACCGCGAAAGCCCCTTATGTTTCAAGGCTCTGTTGGTCGCAGTCCCGAAACGCGGCTTTCTGTGACAGCGTGCCGCATCGGGCTTCCGCGACGCGGACGAGGATACAAGGCTTATGCAACTGGCCTTGTTCGAGCCCGATATCCCGCAAAACCTCGGCGCCTTCATCCGCCTCGCGGCCTGCCTTGGCGTCCCCCTGCACATCATCGAGCCCTGCGGCTTCCCGGTGGACGACAGGCGCATGCGGCGGGCCTCCCTGGACTATTACGACCTGGCGACCCTGGTTCGGCACCCTTCCTGGACAGCCTTCCGGCGGTCCCATCTCGAGAGACGTCCGGAGGGCCGGCTCGTCCTCCTGACCACGGCGGGCGCCGTGCCCCTGCCCCAGGCCCGCTTCGAGGCCAGCGACATCCTGCTGCTCGGCCGCGAGAGCGCCGGGGTCCCCTCCGAGGTGCACGAGGCCGCCGGGCTCAGGGTCCGGGTGCCGCTCAAAAAGGGCGCACGTTCGCTCAATGTCGCGCTCGCAGGCGCAATGGTATTGAGCGAGGCACTTCGCCAGACCTCGGGATTCCAGGACCTCGCATGACCCAGCCCGCCCGCCACGCCACCGGCCCCCAAGGCCCCTCGCCCCTGCCCGACGACGCGACCATTGCCCGGCGCAAGGCCGAGGCGCGCACCTGGTTCGAAGGGTTGCGTGACAAGATCTGCGCCGCCTTCGAGAAGATCGAGGACGACCTCGAAGGCACGCATCGCGACAGGCCGGCCGGCCGGTTCGAGCGCAAGCCCTGGCAGCGCGACAAGGGACCGAACGGCGAGGACCGCGGCGGCGGCACGATGGCGCTGATGCGCGGCCGCGTCTTCGAAAAGGTGGGTGTCAACGTCTCGACCGTGTTCGGCGAATTCAGCCCCGAGTTCCGCAATCAGATTCCCGGCGGCAATCAGGATCCGCGTTTCTTCGCCTCCGGCATCTCGCTGGTCGCCCACATGCAGTCCCCCCGGGTGCCGGCGGTGCACATGAACACCCGGTTCATCGTCACGACGCGCAGCTGGTTCGGCGGCGGCGCCGACCTGACACCGATGACGCCGCACGATCCCGACACGCGGGACTTCCACGCCACGCTGCGCGCGGCTTGCGACGCGCACGACGCCACCTACTATCAGCGCTTCAAGGAATGGTGCGACGAGTACTTCTTCCTGCCTCATCGCGGCGAGCCGCGCGGCGTCGGCGGGATCTTCTACGACTACCTGGATAGCGGCGATCACGCGCGCGACCTCGCCTTTACGCGCGACGTCGGCACGGCCTTCCTCGACATCTATCCCAAGCTGGTGCGCCGCCACATGAACGAGCCCTGGACCGAAGCCGAGCGCGCTCATCAGCTCGCGCGCCGTGGTCGCTACGTCGAATTCAACCTGCTCCACGATCGCGGCACCAAGTTCGGCCTGATGACCGGCGGCAACGTCGAGGCAATCCTGATGTCGCTGCCGCCGGAAGTGCGCTGGCCGTAAGCGCGGCCTGCCGAACTCAAAATTGCCACAAGGCGAAACGATTTACGCTTCGTGCGTGCCATGTCGCCTTGGTCAGCGCATGAGAAGAACAACGAGAAGAAAATGACAAAGGGAGGATATCAATGACTCGTCACCTTACACGTCGTGCGGTCTTAGTTGCCGCCAGCGCCTTGCCAGCCGCCGCGTTATTGCCCGCCAGTTCGCGCGCGCAGGCTGCCTGGACACCGAGTCAAGGCGTGCGCGTCGTCGTTCCGGCGGCACCGGGCGGCGGCACGGACATCATGGGCCGTCTGCTGGCCGCCCATCTCCAGGACGCGTGGGGCCAGTCCTGCGTCGTCGACAACAAGTCGGGCGCCGGCGGCGTGATCGGCTCGACCGAAGTGGTGAAGTCGAAGCCCGATGGCTACACGATCCTAATGGGCAATATCGGCCCGCAGGCCATCGCCTATTCGCTCTATCGCAACATGCCTTATACGCCGGCGAGCCTGATCCCGGTGTCGAACGCCATCACCGCCCCCAACGTGCTGGTCCTTCACCCGTCGGTGCCGGCCAAGACCATTCCCGAGTTCGTCGCGTGGCTCAAGGCGCAGAACGGCAAGGCCTCCTATGCCTCGTCCGGCACCGGCCAGTCGCCGCATCTCAGCGCCGCCTGGTTCCTCCAGCTCACCGGCACCAAGGCCGAACACATCCCTTACCGAGGTGCCGCGCCGGCGCTCGCCGATCTGACGGGGGGCGTCACCCAGTTCTTCTTCGACAATCTCACCACCTCCATCGAGTTCATCCGCGCCGGCAAGCTCAGAGCGCTGGGCCTGACGTCGGCACAGCGCAGTCCGGCGGCGCCCGAACTGGTGCCGATTTGCGAGACCATGCCAGAGCTGAAGCCGTTCGACGTCTCGACCTGGTTCGGCGTGTTTCTCCCGGCCGGCACGCCGAAGCCGATCGTCGATTCGCTCAATGCCCAGATGAAGGTCTGGCTCGACAGCCCGAAGACCAAGGAGCGCATCGCGCTGATGGCGAGCACGCCGGCCTATGGCACACCCGAGCAGTTCGCCCAGTTCGTCACCGCCCAGATCGCGCAGTGGAAAGGCGTGATCGACAAGGAAGGGCTGAAGCTCGACGTCAACTGATCGCACGTAAAGGGAGTTGCGGCATGACAAGCAATGACGTTCTGGTCGAACGCAACGGCCCGGTGACGACGGTGATCATCAACCGGCCGGAGGCACGCAATGCCTGCACGGTCGCGACGGTGAAGGCGTTGCACGACGCCTTCATGGCCTTCGAGGCAGACGACGACGCCAAGGTGGCCGTTCTCACAGGCCAGGGCGACTATTTCTGCGCCGGCGCCGACCTCAAGGAACTGGCAAGCGGTGCCGCGCTCGGCTTCTGCTGGGCGGGCGACGACAAGGGCGTCACCCAGCGCATGCTGAAGAAGCCGGTCATCGCCGGCGTGTCGGGACACGCAGTCGCCGCGGGCCTCGCATTGGCCGTCTGGTGCGACCTGCGCGTCGCTGACGAAACGGCGGTCTTCGGCGTGTTCTGCCGCCGATATGGTGGGCCGATGCCGAACGGCTGCACGGTGCGCCTGCCGCGTCTGATCGGCCAGAGCCGCGCCCTCGACATGATGCTGACGGGCCGCGCCGTCGATGCGCAGGAAGCGCACGCCATCGGCCTGGTGAATCGCCTCGTGAAGGCGGGCGAAGCACGTCGGGAAGCCGAACGTCTGGCGCACGAGCTCGCCGGCCTGCCGCAGATCGCCATGCTTTCGGACCGCGAGTCGCTGATCAAACAGTGGGATTTGCCTGAAGACGCGGCCATTCGCCTAGAAATCGAAGGCAGCAAGGCCGCCTTCGCGCAGGGCTTCCAGGCCGGCGCAGGACGCTTCGTGCAGGGCGTCGGCCGCCACGGCGAGGCCGTCCGCCAGTAGCGATCAGCGCGTCGGCCAGTTCCAGGCCGGTCGTTCATCCGCGGAAACGACCGTCTCGCCCAATTTCTTGGTGAGCACGATCTGGCGCGCCCCCGCTTTGTGCAGGGCAGAGACCAGAGTAGCCGCGTGCGAGACGACGATGACCTGGGAATGCCCGGAGGCCTTGGCGATCAGGCGGGCGAGCGGTGCCAGCAGATCGGGATGCAGGCTGGTCTCCGGCTCGTTGAGGATCATCAGCGGCGAGGGCCGCGGCGACAGCAGGGCCGCGACCAATAGAAGGTAGCGCAAGGTGCCGTCCGACAGCTCGGAGGTCCGGAGCGGGCGCAGCAGCCCATGCTGGTTCATCTCGATCTCGAAGAGCCCGCCGGCATCGCGGACGTCGATCGAGCCACCGGGAAAGGCGTCCGCTATCGCCGCATCGAGTTCGTCGTTTGCCCCCACTTCCTGGATCGTCGCGATGGCCGCCGCAAGGTCGGCGCCGTCGGCCGCCAGCACCGGCGTACGCGTGCCGATCTGAGGTCGCCGTGCCGGCGCCTCGCTGTCGGTGCGAAAGTGATCGTAGAAGCGCCAGGCACGCATATGCTCGCGCAACAGCAGCAGCTCCGCGCCATCGTCGGGATTGCTGCAATGGGTGAGCATGCTGTCGTAGGAGGCAAGCTTGTCGTAGGCCGCCCGCCAGCTTCCTTCCTGGTCGCGCAGGCTTACATACGGACCCTTGCGCTGCGCGAAGACATTGGAGCGGCCAAGGACGAGGCCGGTCCACAGCGCTTCCGCCTTGATCTCGGGATCGCGGCCGAAGCGCGACCTCGGTACCGGGATCGGAACGCCGAGATCGATGGCGTAGCCGTATTCCTCCGAAGCGAAACCCAACTTCAGGCTGACCGGCGCCTTGCGCACCAAACCCTGTACCGGCTGACTCCCCGCCTTCACGGCGCGAGAGAAAGTCTCCGGCCCGGCCCAGAGCGCCGAGGGCAGACCGCCTTCGATTGCAAGCGACTGGATGATCCGCCCCTGGGCGACATCGGCCAGCAGCCGCAGGGCGCGATAGAGACTGGACTTGCCGCTGCCGTTCGCGCCGGTCACGACGGTGAGCGGTCCCAGCTCCAGCCGGACGTCGCGCAGGGAACGGTAGCCCGAGATGCAAAGCCGCACGATGTTGTTCATCGACGGCGCGCGAAGACCTTGCCCGCAATCAAGGGCGCAGCGCACAGCAGGAGCACCAGCAGAAGATAGGGCGCCCCCCACCAGAAAGCGAAGCGATCGAGGAAGACCGCGGGCTCTTCGTCGTAGGTCACGCGTGCATAGAGAAAGTCGACCAGCACCGTCGATGTCGGCCACAGCAGCGCCGCAAGGCATGCCGCCTCGAACCAGTTCGGCCCCGCGGTACGCCGCGCATGGATGATGGCCATCATCACGACATAGGGCGCCGGCACCAGCACCTTGTACCATTCGACCGCACGCACCGAGAGCGCCGCGGCGATCCAGGTGTCGCCGACCAGATCGTTCAACACGACGACGGCCGCAATCGCGAGCCACAGGACGAAGGTCAGGCCAGGACGGATCACGGCGATACTCGGACGAGGCGTTCCAGTTCGGCAAGACAGGCCGCGCGATCGGCCGTGAAGTCACCGGCGATCCACCACTGCTCCACCGCTTCGATCAGCGCGCCGACACGAGGGCCGGGCTTCAAGCCGAGCTTCAGCGCATCGCCGCCGCTTACAGGCAACTCTGGCGGTGTCCAGGTGCGCGCCATCGCCAGCGCAGCCTGCCAATCGCCCGGCACTTCCGCCGCCAGCAGCAAGCGGTCGGCATAGAGGCCGCCGCCCAGGCGATAGATCCCGGCACGCCACGCCCTGGGACCACCGGCAATATCGATTGCGGGGTCGGCAGCCAGCATCACATCGAGCCGCAGCGAGTCCTGCGTGGAGAGCTTCAGTCGCTTGCCGATCACCGTGGCATTGGCGCCTGCAGGCAGGATCGCGGCCAGCCGGCGCAGCGGGTCGGGCCTGTCCTCGCGCGCAATCAAGGCGCGCAGGCGGGCGGCACCCACACACTCCGGCAGCCATTGATCGAGGATGGCGGCCTCGACCATCGCGGCAATCGTATCCGCCGGATCGGGTGCCTTGAGAAGGCGCAGCAATTCCTTGGAGACGCGCTCACCCGAGAGGCCACGCAGGGAACCGGCATTGCGACGGCAGGCATCGAAGCTTGCCGCATCGAAGGGCGGCTTTCCGTACCAGGCATGGAAACGAAAGAAGCGCAGCACGCGCAGCCGATCCTCCGCGATGCGGGTATCGGCATCGCCGATGAAACGCACGCGCGCTTCGGCGAGATCGCGACGACCGTCGAACGGATCGTAGAGCGCGCCGTCGCGGTCGGCGTAGAGCGCATTGAAGGTAAAGTCGCGACGGCCGGCATCTTCCAGCCAGTCGTCGGTGAAGGCGACGACGGCGCGGCGGCCATCGGTCTCGACATCGCGCCGCAGGGTCGTGAGCTCGAACGGTCGGCCATCGATCACTGCCGTCACCGTCCCGTGCTTGATGCCGGTCGGCACAACCTTGACCTCCGCCGCTTCCAGAGCCTGCATTACGGCGTCCGGCTTGTGCGAAATCGCCAGGTCGTAATCGTCGATGGCGCGGCCGACGACGCTGTTGCGCACGCAGCCCCCGACGAAGCGGGCGACGATGCTCGCCCGGTCGAGCGCGGCGAACAGGGTCCGCACTGCCGGATCGTTCGCCCACGGCACCGTCTCGAGGCAACCCGACGGCTTCATGGTGCGAAGAGCCCGCCGTAACCCTGGTTCTGGGTGAAGAACATGACGATGAAGCCGATGATCGCGCAGATGAAGCCCACGATGCCGAGCCAGGTCATCGGCAGGTCCTGCCAGGACGGCAGGGTGCCGGCGAGCCGCCGCTCCTGCTTGATCTTCACGCCCCATGCCCAAAGAAAGAAGGCAATGGTCGGCGCCAGCACGAGGCCCAGGACCAGGAGAACAATACGCATGACGGCTCCAGTCCTATGTCAGTCCGCAGCAGTCAGGACGAATTGCAGGTTCTTCAGCATACCGGCGGTCGCACCCCAGATGTAGCGCTCGCCGTACGGCATGGCGTAATAGCGCCGTTCTCGCCCCTGCCAGACGCGGCTGTCGATGCGGTGGTTGCGCTCGTCGAGAAAATGTTCGAGCGGCACCTCGAAGACGTCGGCAACCTCGCGCGGATCTGCACGGGTCGTGAATCCCGGCGTGACGATTCCGACGATCGGCGTGATCTCGTAGCCCGTGCCGGTGCGATAGTGGTCGACGGGGCCGATCACTTCGATGAAATCGCGGGTGAGACCGACTTCCTCCTCGGTTTCGCGCAGGGCCGTCGCGATTTCGTCGGGATCCTCTGCCTGACGGCGGCCGCCGGGAAAGGCGATCTGGCCGGCATGGCTCGGCATATCCTCGGTGCGCTGCGTCAGCAGCACCGTCAGTCCCGGTTCGCGACGCACCAGCGGCACGAGCACAGCCGCCGGTCGCCAGACCTCCGGCAATGGCATTACGCCGCTTAAGGAGAAGTCGCTGCCGAGCGGTGGTTGGAGGACGGGCAATCCTGATGCCAAGCGTCGGCTGCGCTCACCGACCCGCCGCACAATTTCGTCAACTGTCATGCCCTTGTTCCGGCCTCAATTCTGGGCTTCCCTCAACTATATTCCTTTGACGACAGGAGCGCCCTGGTGGCCCCCGATACATCCACTGCTACCGACGCTGACGCCCAGGCCGCCCTCGCCGATATCGAGCGGTTGGGCGGACAACTCCGTGCCGCCCGTGCCGCCATCGGCCAAGTCATATATGGCCAGCAGGACGTCATCGATCAAACGCTGGTTGCACTGCTCTCGGGTGGTCACCTGCTGCTGATCGGCGTCCCGGGCCTCGCCAAGACCAAGCTGGTCGACACACTGGGCGTCGTGCTCGGCATGGATGCCAAGCGCATCCAGTTCACGCCCGACCTGATGCCGGCCGACATTCTGGGCTCGGAAGTGCTCGAAGAGACCGATGCCGGCCGCCGCTCCTTTCGCTTCGTGCAAGGCCCGGTCTTCGCCCAGCTCCTGATGGCGGACGAAATCAACCGCGCCAGCCCGCGTACCCAGTCGGCCCTGCTGCAGAGCATGCAGGAGAAGCACGTCACCGTCGCCGGCAAGCGCTACGACCTGCCGGCGCCGTTCCATGTGCTGGCGACACAGAACCCGCTCGAACAGGAGGGCACCTATCCGCTGCCGGAAGCGCAGCTCGACCGCTTCCTGCTGCAGATCGACGTCGGCTACCCCGACGAAGCCGCCGAACGCCAGATCATGATCGGCACCACGGGCGCCGTTCAGGCGACGCCGGTGCAGGCACTGACGCCGGCCGACCTGATGGCAGCCCAGGCGCTGGTCCGCCGCCTGCCCATCGGCGAGAGCGTCGTCGACGCCATCCTGAAGCTGGTCCGCGCCGGCCGGCCCGAGCACACCGACCTCGACATCGTCCGCCAGCGCGTCGCCTGGGGCCCCGGCCCGCGTGCCAGCCAGGCCTTCATGCTGGCCTGCCGTGCGCGCGCCATCATCCAGGGCCGCCTCGCACCGTCGGTCGACGATGTCGTGGCGCTGGCCGGTCCCATCCTGCGTCATCGCATGGCCGTGAATTTCTCGGCACGCGCCGAAGGTGTGACCGTGGAGTCCGTGATCGCCCAGATGTGCGCTCGCCTCGCCTGATGCCGGCTTGAGCATTGCACCGCGGGAGCCGATGGCCTCACCTTCAACCCTCAACCGATCGCTGGAACTCGCAGGAACGCTGCCTGCCTTGATGGTGGCGGCCGATCGCGTTGCCGCGACCGTCATCCAAGGCGTGCACGGCCGGCGCCGCGTCGGCCAGGGCGATGCGTTCTGGCAGTACAGGCCCTATCGCGACGGCGACAGCGCCAGCCAGATCGACTGGCGCCAGAGCGCGCGCAGCCGCAACCTCTTCGTGCGCGAGACCGAGTGGGAGGCTGCCGCCAGCGTCTGGCTGTGGCGCGACGCATCGCCCTCCATGCAGTACGCCTCGCTGCGCGGCCTCGACACCAAGGCTGTCCGCGCCGAGGTGATCACGCTGGCGCTGGCCAGCCTGCTGACCGATGCCGCCGAACGGGTCGCCGTGCTGGGAACCGGCATGCGCCCGATCACGGGCCGTATCGCCGTCCGTCGCGTCGCGGAAACCCTGTTCGACGAGGCACGCGACGGCAAGCAGCCGCCCAGCCTGCCGCCAATGATGCCCCTGCCGGCGCATGGCACCGTGGTTCTGGTCTCCGACTGGCTCGACCCGCTGGAGAAGATCGAGGATGTCGTTCGCTACTATGCGAGCGCCGGCGTACGCGGCCATCTCGTGCAGGTGCTCGATCCGGCCGAGGAGGACCTGCCCTTCGACGGCCATGTGAAGTTCGAGGGTCTGGAAGCCGAAGGTCAGCACACGATCCGCCGCGTCGAAACGGTGCGCACGGCCTATGGCGCGCGCCTCGCCGCCCAGCGGGACGGGCTGCAGCGCCTCGCCCGCCCGGCCAATTGGACCGTGCATCTGCACCGCACGGACCGGCCGGCGCAGACCGTTCTGCTCTCCCTTTATCTCGCCATGGCCGACCTGCGTCGGCTGACGACGGCCTGACCCATGCTGAGTTTCGGCGCTTTTGCGTTTGCCGCCCCGGGCATGCTGGCCCTGCTGCTGGCGCTGCCGGTGATCTACTGGCTGCTTCGGCTGATCCCGCCGATGCCCAAGCTGGTGCGCTTTCCGGCCATTCGCCTGCTGATCGGCCTGGAACCTGCCGAGCAGACGCCGATGAAGATGCCGTGGTGGCTCTTGCTGCTGCGCCTTCTGCTGGCTGCCGCGCTGATCCTGGCGGTCGCCCGGCCGCTTCTGAACCCGCAGGCCGAGTTGCCGGGCCGCGGACCGTTGATGCTGGTGATCGACGATGGCTGGTCGTCGGCGCCGGGCTGGGCGACGCGCATTGCCCATGCCGAGCGCCTGATCCAGCGCGCCGAGCGTGCCCAGCGACCCGTCGTGCTGATCGGAACGGCCCCGGCCCCGCTCGATGCCCCGGTCCTGCGTCGCGGTGCGATGCGGCCGGACGAGGCCCGTACCCTGCTGCGCGCCTTCCGGCCCAAGCCCTGGCCGACCGACCGTGCGGCGACCGTTACCGCCATCGACCAGCAGCAGATCGATCCCGGCGCCTATGTCGTCTGGTTGAGCGACGGGCTGGAGGACGCCGGCACGCCACGCCTGACCGAGCGGCTCCGCCGCTTCGACGGCCTGCAGGTGCTGCTGCCCGACCAGGCCACGACGCCGCTGCTGCTCCTGCCGCCGGCCGCGGAAGGCCGCGATCTCAAGGTGAAGGCACTGCGGCCTGTCGCCGACGGGCCGCGCAAGACGGCGATCCAGGCCTCCGATGAACACGGCCGCGTCGTTGCCCGCATCGACCTCGACTTCGCCGCCTCCGCGACCGAAGGCGAAGGCGTACTTGTCGCGCCGGCCGAACTGCGCAACCGCATGGCACGCCTCGACATCGAGACCCAGGGCGGTGCCGGCAGCGCCATCCTGCTCGACGAACGTCACCGCCGCCGCCCCGTCGCCATTCTCGGCGAACGCGCCACGGCGGGCGGGCAGCCGCTCCTGCAGGAGATCTACTTCCTCGAACGCGCGCTCGATCCCTATGTCAGCCTGAGCATCGGCGATCGCGAGTCGGTCCTGACGCGCAACACGGCCGTGCTCCTGATTCCCGACGGCGCCGTGCCGTCGGCCAACGACCGCGAAGAGATCGCCAAGTGGATCGAGCGCGGCGGCGTCGCCGTGCGCTTCGCCGGCCCCAACCTCGCCCAAGGCAACGACAATCTCGTGCCGACGCCGCTACGGCTCGGCGACCGGGCACTGGGCGGCGTGATGAGCTGGGGCGAGCCGAGTGCGCTCGCCGAGTTCCCCGCCAACAGCCCCTTCCTCGGCATTCCGATCCCGAAGGACGTGCGCATTTCCCAGCAGGTGCTGGCCGAACCGACACCCGACCTCGCCGACAAGACCTGGGCGCGTCTGGCCGACGGTACGCCGCTGGTCACCGCCGAGAAGCGCGGCCAGGGTTATCTGGTGCTGATTCACACCACCGCGAACACGGGCTGGAGCAACATGTCGCTCTCCGGTCTGTTCGTGAACATGCTGCAGCGGCTGGTGACCCTGTCACGCGGTGTTGCGGGCGACGGCGTGAACAAGGCGCTGAAGCCGTGGCGTACGCTTGATGGCTTCGGCCGTCTCGGCGCGCCGCCCGTCGGCATCCAGATGCTACCTGCCGACGCAGGCGAGACGTTCGTGCCCAAGCCCACCTCGCCGCCGGGCCTCTATGGCGACGAGAATGCCCAGGTCGCCTTCAACATCGGCGGCCGCATCCCGGCGCCCAAGCCGTTGGCGCTGCCGAGCGGCGTCTCGACCGATACGCTGTCGGAAGGTGGCGAGACGGACCTGTCGCGCTGGTTCCTGCTGGGGGCGCTGCTTCTGCTTCTGGCCGACCTGCTGATCTCGCTGTGGCTGCGTGGCCTGCTGTCGCGCGCGCTCCGCTTCGGCCGCGCGGCTCCGGCGGCGCTGTTGCTGGCCGCCACGATCGCCGGCGCGCCCGACGTCCAGGCGCAACAGCCGCAATCGCCACGGCCAGCGACGACGCAAGCTACACCTCAGCACAAGCCCGGCCCGCCGCCGCTCACCGAAGAGCAGGCGCTCAAGGGCTCACTCGACATGCGGCTCGCCTACATCGTCACCGGCGACAAGGAAGTCGACGACATCAGCAAGGCAGGCCTCGAAGGGCTGAGCGAGATTCTGCGCAACCGCACGTCCGTCGAGCCGGCCGATCCGGTCGGCCTCGACCTGGAGCGCGACGAGCCGCGGCTCTACCCGTTGATCTACTGGCCCGTAACATCGACGCAGCCCGCCCTGTCGCCGCGCGCCCAGGCCGCGCTCGACCGCTACCTGCGGACCGGCGGCATCATCTTCATCGACACGCGCGACCAGCATATGAGCTTCGATCGTCCGGCCGGTGGCAACCCCGACCTCAAGCGGCTGCTGGCCGGCATCGAGACGCCGCCCCTGCAGGCAATGCCGCCGGACCATGTACTGACCAAGGCCTTCTACCTTCTGTCCGACATGCCCGGCCGCTGGCAGGGCGGAAAGCTCTGGATCGAAGCCGGTAGCGGCCGCGTCAACGACGGCGTCACGACGATCGTGATCGGCTCCAACGACTATGCCGGTGCCTGGGCAGTCGACCAGCGTGGCCGCGGCGTGATGCCGGTCTCGCCGGGTGGCGAGACCCAGCGCGAGATGGCCTTCCGCTTCGGCGTGAACCTCGTGATGCACGCGCTCACCGGCAACTACAAAGACGATCAGGTCCATCTGCCCGACATCATGCAGAGGTTAAGGCGATGAACATGACCTCGGCCGTTTCCGTCGCCTTCGATCCGCTGCTGCCGTGGACGGTGCTCGCCGCCCTGGGCAGCATCGGCCTTGTCCTGGTGCTGCTCGGCCTGCGGGCCGGAGCGCGGGGTACGATGTGGCGGCTGGGTTCGCTTGTCGTCGTACTGGCCGCCCTCGCCAACCCGTCGTTGATCGAAGAAAAGCGCAAGCCGATCGCCGACGTGGCGTTGATCGTGGTCGATGACAGCGACTCCATGGCCATCGGCGAACGACGCCAGCAGGTCCAGGCGGCACGCGAGAGCCTGAAGCGCAAGCTCGGCCAGCAGGATGGTCTCGAAATTCGCGAGACAGTGCTTCAGCCATCGCACATCCAGCTCGGCAGCGAGCGGCCGGGCGGCACGCGCCTGATCGAGGCGATGCGGTCGGCTCTGGTCGAGGTTCCGCCGGAGCGGCTGGCGGCGGTGGTGCTGTTGAGCGATGGCCAGGTCCACGACGTGCCGGTCGGGGTGCCGCCGGAGCTGGGCGGCGCACCCCTGCATGCGCTGATCGCCGGCAAGAAGAACGAGCGCGACCGGCTGATCGTGCTCGAACAGTCGCCGCGGTTCGGCGTGGTCGGCCGCCAGGTGACGGCCAAGTTCCGGGTCGAAGATCCTGCCGGCGGCACTGCGCCGGTCACGCTGTCGGTCGGCGGCGATGTCGTCCGGCGCATCGACGTACCGGTCGGCCGGTCGGTCGAGCTGCCGATCACCGTCGGCAATCCCGGCGCGAACGTCGTCGAGCTGGAAGTCGGCGCCGGCCAGAACGAACTCACGCTCGACAACAACCGCGCCCTCTTCACCATTAACGGCGTGCGCGACCGCCTGCGCGTGCTGCTGGTGTCGGGCGAGCCCTATCAGGGCGAGCGGGCGTGGCGGAACCTGCTGAAGAGCGACCCGGCCGTCGACCTCGTGCACTTCACCATCCTGCGCACACCGCAGAAGGACGACTTCACGCCGGTCCGCGAGCTTTCACTAATCGTCTTCCCGATGCGCGAGCTGTTCGAGCAGAAGCTGAAGGAATTCGACCTGATCATCTTCGACCGCTACGAGTCGGGGAACCTGATCACGCGCGACTACTTCCGCAACATCGCGGAATACGTGAAGGGCGGCGGTGCGCTGCTCGTCTCGGTCGGCCCGGTCTTCGCCACCCAGCGCTCGCTCTACCGTACGCCGCTCGGCGCCGTGCTGCCCGCCGCGCCGCTGGGCGATGTACTGGAAACGCCATTCAAGCCGAAGGTCACCGATATCGGCCAGCGCCATCCGGTGACGGCGAACCTGCCCCAGGCCGGCGCGCCGGACAAAGAACCCGAATGGGGCCGCTGGTTCCGCCTCGTCACCTCGCGCACCGAGCGCGGCAATGCCGTGCTGGCAGGCGCCGAGGACCGGCCACTGGTCATCCTCGATCGCGTCGGCGAAGGCCGCGTGGCGCAGCTCATGTCCGATCATCTGTGGCTGTGGAACCGCGGCATCGATGGCGGCGGGCCGCAGCCCGAGCTGGTGCGCCGTGTCGCCCACTGGCTGATGAAGGAGCCCGACCTCGAAGAGGAAGCCCTGCGTGCCACGTCCGTCGGCGGTCGCATCGAGGTGACGCGCCGCACGCTCGCCAACAGCTTCCCGCAGGTCGCGATGACCAGCCCCGGCGCACCGCCGAGTGGCGGCGAGACGCGGACCCTGGATCTGCGCCAGGCAGCGCCGGGTCTGGGTGTTGCCGTCGTCGACGTCGATAAGCCCGGCCTCTATCGCTTCGACGATGGCACCTTGCGCACCGTCGCTGCGGTGGGCAGCCCCGACCCGCTGGAATTCTCCGACGTGCGGGCAACCGACGCCAAGCTGAAGCCGCTGGTCGAGGCGACCAATGGCGGGCTGATGTGGCTCAGCGACCAGACCGATCCTGATATCCGCGCCGTCCGTCCCGGCCGCGCCGCAGGCGGCTCCGACTGGATCGGCGTGCGCCGCAACGAGGGCTATACGGTCGCCGGCATCAACCAGCTTCCGCTGCTGCCCGGCATCCTTGTGGCGCTGGCCTTTCTGTTGGCCATCGGCAGCGCCTGGTGGCGCGAGGGCCGCTGAAGACGGCGGCCGCCCTCTCCTGTCTTTGCGCTACCCCCTGCCTCCCCATCTGAATGGGAAGGAGGTATTTTCCGTTACCAACCCGAAACTTGATCGCCCGCTTCTTGGCGCCATTTTGGGGCCAAGAGGTAAATACCATGATCGAACTCAGACCATTCGAGAAGCTCGGCAAGTCGAACCACGGCTGGCTCAACGCCAACTTCCATTTCAGCTTTGCCGAATACCGCAACCCGGAGCGCATCCATTGGGGCGCCCTGCGTGTGTGGAACAACGACCGCATTGCACCGCAGTCCGGTTTTCCGCCGCACCCGCATCGCGACATGGAGATCGTGACCTACGTCATCAAAGGCGCGATCACGCACAAGGATCATCTGGGCAACGAGGGCCGTACCGAAGCGGGCCAGATCCAGGTGATGAGTGCGGGCGACGGCATCCAGCACGCCGAGTACAACATGGAGCAGGCGGAGACCGAGCTGTTCCAGATTTGGATCCTGCCCAACAAGCAGGGTGTGCCGGCACGCTGGGAGACCGTGCAGTTCCCGGCCGACGGGCGCGACGGCAAGCTCGTACCGCTGGCGTCGGGCCGCGGCGACGATGGAGCGATCCCGCTCTACGCCGACGGCTCGTTGCTCGCAGGCACCCTGAAGGCAGGTCAGACGATCCGTCAGAAACTCGACAGCAAGCCCGCCTACCTAGTGCCGGCCAAGGGCAGGATCGAGGTGCGCGGGAGCGACGGAAAGCCCGTGACGGCCAATGCGCGCGATGGCGTGGCCGTCGTCGACCAGGACGAGATCGAGATTGCGGCCATCGAGGACGCCGAGATTGTGCTGGTCGAAACCGACAAGCTGAACTGAGCGTCGGTACAATTGACGCTAGGGACCGGGCGGGCTTTGATCCGCCCGGTTTTCGTTTGGGAGAGACGCATGGCCTACAAGGGCTTCGATCTGACGGGCAAGGTGGCGCTGGTGACCGGCGGCAATGGCGGCATCGGCCTCGGTATGGCCGACGCAATGGCAGAAGCCGGCGCCGACATCTGCATCTGGGGCACCCGCAAGGAAAAGAACGACGCGGCCGTCACCCAGCTCAAGAAGCATGGCCGCAAGGTCCATGCCCTGACCGTCGATGTCGGCGACGAGAAGCAGGTCCAGGATGCCTTCGCAGAGACGGTCAAGGTGATGGGCCATGTCGACAATTGCGTCGCCAACGCCGGCGTCTCGGGCCGCGGCAAGGGCTCGCTCCTGGAGATGGACTACGAGGAATGGCGCCGCGTGCTGCGCGTCAACCTCGACGGCGTGTTCTTCACCTTCCGGGCCGCTGCCAAGCACATGGTCGAGCGCGGACAGGGCGGCTCGCTGGTCGCCATGGCCAGCACGGCCGCGATCGAAGGTGCGGCCCGGTCGAGCCACTATGGCGCCAGCAAGGGCGGCGTCACCGCGATGGTGCGGGCGTTGGCTGTCGAACTGGCGCGCTACAAGATCACCGTGAACTCGATCCTGCCGGGCTGGATCGAGACCGAGATGACGGCAAATGCCGTGGCCAATCCAAAGTTCGCCGGCAATGTGCTGCCGCGCATTCCAAGCCGCCGCTGGGGTACGGGTGCCGATTTCGGCCCCATCGCCGTCTATCTGGCGAGCAGTGCCTCCAGCTACACGACGGGACGCGACTTCGTTATCGATGGCGGTTATACGTTGTTCTAGCCCTAGCTAAGTTCACGTCTGCATCCAAATCCGCACCCTCGGGGGATCAAAAATGATGAATCGGTTTGCCGCTTGCCTCGCCGTCGTCGTCGCGCTTGGCGCCCTGCCGGCTGTCGCCCAGCCGCAACCCAAGCCCGTCGCAGCGCCGGCCAAGCCCGCGGCGGCACCGGCCGGGGAAGATCGCTACATCGGCTACTATTATCCGAAGCCCAGCTCGACGGAGCACTACACCTCGCCGATGCAGACGATCACCGGCACCGACCGCGCCCAGCGCGTGCAGTTCGCCACCGTCGTTTCCCAGGGCACGATCCAGTCGGCCTACCGGGTTCCCTACGCGGTCTTCGTGAAGGGCGAGAAGGCCGACAAGATGATCATCGTCGGGTTGCAGCCCGGCGAACTGGGCACGGTCTACCGCATGCGCGCGATCCTCGCGAACATGACGACCATGTCGCGCCTCTCGCCGTTCTTCCAGGAGCGCACCGTGGCGGAGGACGCCAACTTCTTCGACCTGCTGAAGCTGCTGGGCTTCCAGCAGATCACCATCACCGACGGCGACAAGGTCACCCATCAGGTCGACATCAGGTAAGCCGTTCCTAGATCGCGTTCATGCCGCCGTCGATCACCAGCTCGGCGCCGGTCATAAAGCGGGACTCGTCTGAAATCAGGTAGAGCACGCCGTAGGCTATGTCCTCCGGCGTGCCGAATTCACCGACCGGCACGCGCTGACGCGTGCGCTCGCGCACCTTCTCGCTCGGCAGGATGCTCTCGCCCATCGGCGTGATGATGATGCCGGGATGCACGGAATTGCATCGCACCTTGTAGCCCTTGCGCGCGCAATCGATTGCAACGGTCTTGGTGAACTGGCGCACCGCCCCTTTGCTTGCCCCATAGGCCGAAAGGTCGGGCGTGCCGAGGAAGGCCGCCAGCGACGACAGGTTGACGATCGATCCGCCGCCGGACGAGCGCAGGGCCGGTACGCCATACTTGCAGCCGAGGAAGACGCCCTCGACGTTGATCGACAGGATGCGGCGCCACTGCTCCAGGCTCTCGCCCTCGAAGGTCGACGGGAACGGCCCGGCGATGCCCGCATTGTTGACCAGCCCGTCCAGCCGGCCCTCGCGCGCGAGAATGTCGTCGATGATGCGCTTCCAGTCGGCTTCCTTCGACGTGTCCTGTTCCTCGAAGCGCGCCCTGCCCCCGGAATTGAGGTTGGCGATCTGCTGCACCGTCTCGAGGCCGCCCGGCCGGTTGACGTCGGTGACGATCACGGTGGCGCCTTCGGCCGCCAGGAGCTTTGCGGTGGCGCGGCCGATGCCCGATCCCGCACCTGTGACGAGCACGACCTTGTCTGCAACGCGGCTCATGTTTTCCTTCCCTCGATTTCCTTGTCGCAACGCTAGAAGCAGCGCAGGTTGGCGACAAGCAGGGAGGAACCGATGGCTCGCACGCTGGAATTCTACTTCGACTATGGCAGCCCCTACAGCTATCTGGCCGACACGCAGGTCGCCGCCATCGCCGCGCGCACCGGCGCCACGCTGGTCAGAAAGCCGATGCTGCTGGGCGGCGTGTTCAAGGCCACCGGCAATGCCTCGCCGATGACGGTCCCGGCCAAGTCGAAATGGGCATCTACGGACATGCCGATGTGGGCAAAGCACCACGGCGTGCCGTTCCAGGTCAATCCGCATTTTCCGGTGAACACGCTCGCCCTGATGCGCGGCGCCGCAGCCGCGGAAATCGACGGCCTGTTCGAGCGCTACCATCCGGCGATCTTCAAGGCGATGTGGGTCGATGGACGCAACCTCAACGACATCAAGGAGATCGCGGCCGTGCTCACCGCGGCCGGCCTCGACGCCGCTTCCTTCGGCAAGCGGATTCAGGATCAGGACGTCAAGGATCGCCTCAAAGCCACGACCGACGAGGCCGTGACGCGCGGCGTGTTTGGCGCGCCGACCTGCTTCGTGGACAGCACGATGTTCTTCGGCAACGATCGCCTGCCATTCGTGGAAATGGCCCTCAACGGAGAGCTTAAATGAAAAGACTTGGGGCGCTCGTCGCGGCCGGAACCCTCCTCGCCGCCCTGCCCTCTTTCGCGCAGACCGTCGGCACCTGCCCGCGCGGCGGCGGCAGCACGCAGCCGCAACCCGTGCGTATCCTGTTCGATCTCGGCAGCTCGCATCTCCGACCGGCCGAGAAGCCCGTCATTGCGCAGGCCGTCAAAACCGCCAAGGACCGGCAGGTTTCGGCCATCTGCCTGATCGGCCATACCGACAAGCTGGGCGACAAGGCCTACAACGAAAAGCTCGCGCGGGCACGGGCGCAGGCCGTCGCGGCCGAGATGGTACATGCCGGCTATCCGGGCAAGAACATCACCATCGTGGCCGACCCGGAAGCCTTCGGAAACATGAGCCTGGGCAAGGAGAACGCCTCGGAGATCGACCGCAAGGTCACGATCTTCTACGCGCGCTGAAGGTCAGTTCCCCATTTCGATCGCGACCTTGCCGACCACCTTGCGGTCGATCAGGGCACGAAAGGCATCGGCCGCGCGCTCCATCGGAAAACGATGCGAGACGTGCGGCCGCATCACGCCGAGACCCGCGAGCCGCGGCAGCTCCTCGACATAGTCCCGGCCCAGCTCCGGCGAGTGGCGCAGAATCGTCTCGCCGGCCCGCACGCCCAATACCGTCAGTCCCTTGATCAGGATGTGGTTGGACATGAGCTTGCTTGGCCCGCCCGAGGTGAAGCCCACCACCAGCAGTCGCGCGCCATAGGCGGCGGCCCGCACGGATTTCTCCAGCACTTCGCCGCCGACCGGATCGTAGACGACGTCGACGCCGCGCCCGTCCGTCAGGCGCTTGGCCGCCGCGACGAAATCGTCGGTGCGATAGTTCACGACGTGGTCGGCGCCGTTCTGGCGCACGACGGCCAGCCGGGCGTCGTCGCTACCGGTGGCGATCACCGTCGCGCCGAGATGCTTGCCGAGCTGAACCGCCGCCAGGCCGACGCCGCCAGAGGCGCCGTGAACCAGCAACACCTCGCCCTTCTTGAGCTGGGCGCGATGAATCAGCGAATGGAACGCGGTCTGGGCGGCGACCCTGAAGCCCGCACCCTCGGCATAGGACCAGTCGGCCGGTAGGCGCAGGAGCTGGCCTTTGGCCGGCACGCGGACATATTCGGCGAAGGCGCCCGGACGGACGCCGAAGATCACCCGGTCTTCCGGCTTCCAGCCCGTCACGTCCGCACCCACGGCATGGATCACGCCCGCGCCTTCCATGCCCGGCACGAACGGCAGCTCCGGCTTGTGCTGGTAGCCGCCGGACACCATCAGGACGTCGGGGAAATTGACCGAGGCCGCGCCGACCCGGACCACAATGTCGCCCGGCCCCGCTTCGGGGATCGGGCGCTCTTCGATGCGAAGGACCGAGGGATCGCCGAGGCGATCGCAGACGACCGCCCGCATCGGGCTAGTCGAGCTCGAAGGCGTTCTTATAGTCGAGCTTCAGCGCCGGATCCTGATCTTCCTTCTTAAGGAAGCAGTTGCCGACCACGAGTACTTCGATCTCGCTGCCCATGAAGCAGCGGAACGCGTCTTCGGGCGTGCAGACGATCGGCTCGCCACGGACGTTGAACGAGGTGTTCACCAAGACCGAGCTGCCGGTCTTGGCCTTGAAGGCCTCGAGGAGCTTGTGGAAGTCCGGATTGGTTTCCTCGTGCACCGTCTGGATGCGCGCGGAGTAGTCGACGTGGGTCACGGCCGGAATGTCGGACCGCGGGACGTTCAGCTTGTCGATGCCGAACAGCGCCTGTTCCGCTTCCGTCATGGCGCGGCGGCGATCTTCGTTCACCGGCGCGACCATCAGCATGTACGGGCTCTCGGTCTTGATGTCGAAGTACTTCGACACGTCCTCGCTCAGCACCGCCGGCGCGAAGGGCCGGAACGATTCACGATACTTGACCTTGAGATTGAGCGTCTTCTGCATCGAGGGCGAGCGCGCGTCGCCGAGGATCGACCGGGCACCGAGCGACCGCGGGCCGAATTCCATGCGGCCCTGCATCCAGCCCACCGCCTTGGAGTCGGCCAGCGCCTGTGCGGTCTGGTCGATCATCTCGGCATGGGTAAGACGGCTGAACTTGGCGCCTGCCGCCGTGAGGCGCTCGGCGATCTCGTCGTCCTTGAACTCGGGGCCGAGATAGGAGCCGGCCATGCCGTCCATGTGGCCATTGAGCTTGCGCGCCTGGCCGAGATAGCCGTGATAGGCGGCATAGGCGGCGCCGACCGCACCGCCGGCATCGCCGGCCGCGGGCTGCACCCAGATGCCGTCGAAGATGTTCTCGCGCAGCAACTTGCCGTTGGCGACGCAGTTCAGCGCCACGCCGCCGGCGAGGCAGATGTTCTTGGCGCCGGTTTCCTTCTTCACCGACTTGCCGAGCCGGATCACGATTTCCTCGGTGACGGCCTGCACCGACGCCGCGAGATCCATGTGATGCTGCGTGAGCTGCTGCTCGGGCGTACGCGCCTTGCCGCCGAACAGAGCGCCGAACTTGTCGTTCGTCATGCGCAGGCCGGTGCAATAGTCGAAGTACTGCTGGTCCAGGCGGAACGAGCCGTCTTCCTTGAGATCGACGATCTTGTCGAGGATCAGGTTCTTGAACTTGGGTTCGCCATAGGGCGCCAGGCCCATGACCTTGTACTCGCCCGAGTTGACCTTGAATCCCGTGTAGTAGGTGAAGGCCGAGTAGAGCAGGCCGAGCGAGTGCGGAAAGTGGATCTCGCGCAGCATCTCAAGCTTGTTGCCCTGGCCCCAGGCCAGCGACGTCGTGGCCCACTCGCCGACGCCGTCCATGCACAGCACGGCGGCTTCTTCGTAGGGCGACGGGAAGAAGGCCGACGCCGCGTGGCTCTGATGATGCTCGCCGAACAGCAGGCGCTTCTGCCAGTCGAAGTCCGGCTCCCAGTGTTTCATCTCATCGCGCAGCAGCGTCTTCTGGAAGAGCTTCTCCTTCAGCCACAGCGGCATGGCCATGCGGAAGGACGTGAAGCCACGCGGCGCGTAGGCGAGGTAGGTCTCGAGCAGCCGCTCGAACTTCAGGAACGGCTTGTCGTAGAAGGCGACATAGTCGACGTCCGGCAGCTTGATGCCGGCGCGGTCCAGACAAAACTGGACCGCATTCTGCGGGAACCCCGCATCGTGCTTCTTGCGGGTGAAGCGCTCCTCTTGCGCAGCACTCACAAGGCGGCCGTCCTCAATGAGCGCCGCGGCGCTGTCGTGATAGAAGGCCGAGATGCCGAGCACCCGCATGGGACTGGTCCTCCCGGATTAGAAGAGCGTGTAGATGAAGGGCGCGATCGCCGACCCCTTGGTCAGCACGATCAGGCCGCCGAAGATCACCATCATGATGAGGATCGGCAGCAACCAGAATTTCTTGCGTTCCCTCATGAACGCCCAGAGTTCAGCAACAATGGAGCCCATGGCTCGGTCCTTTCGAGATCAGAACTGGTTACGCATGGATTGCGGCGGCGGCCCCGGCGGCTCGCGCTCGATCCAGTACGACTTGGCATTACGGTCAAGCTTGAGGCGCAAGAAATCCTTGCCGAAGGCCCGCATCACGAGCCCGATCGGCATGATCGTCACGAAGAACAGCAGACCGAGGACGAGCGGGTTCATCACCTTGTAGAGGAGAAGCCCGAACTTCAGCCAAAGCCGGTTCAGCGGATTGAGGATCTTGGGGATGGTGAGCGCGACGACAAGGAACGCTACCGCAACGGGTAGCGTCCAGTGCCACGCCCAACTGTGGTGCCACAGCGAGAGGGCCGTAAGGATGCCGAAAAATCCGGCAAAGACGAGACCAAAGCCGCGATCGGAGCCCGCCGTGACGTGCTCCTCTCGCGAAAAGTCTTCATGAAGCTGGCTGGTCGCCATTTTCTTAACGTTCGCGGTTCCGTTTGGGGGCTCTTAACTCCCTGATCCCAAACGCCAAGTCAATTGGCGACCTCGTGAGCAGCTATTCCGCCGCGGCCGCAACGGCCTGATTATAGCCCAGCAGCGCCGACAGGGTCCGGCGCCATACGGCTGTAGCCCGCTCGAAGCTGAGCCCGTCCCGGCGACGGAGCACGATCCAGGCGTCGAGCGACAGAGCCGCACCGATCGCATCGGCCAGTTCCTCGCGGGCCTGCTCGTCGAGAGCCGCGAATTCCGGCGCAAACGTCTCGAAAGTGGCCGCGCGAAGCTCGCGCTTCGACGCCAGCCCCCGCTCGATCAGGGCCGGATGGCCGACGAACTGGCCAGCCGCAACCCGCAGAGGGACAGTCTTGTCAAACAACTCAGCGAAATTCTGCACCAGCGAGGCGATGCGGATGACCTGGGGCTCGTTGGCAGCCGTGGGCGCCGGGGCCGCCACATCCTTGCGGATGGCGTCCATGACAGTAACGAAAAGTGACTCAACGTCGCCGAAATGCTGGAACACCGAACGCACCGAGACGTCCGCGCGCTTGGCAACCGCAACCACGGTGGGGGCGGTGCTGGTTTCGGCGATCATCGCCTTCGCCGCTTCGATGACCTTGCGACGGGTCTCGGCCGCACGCCGATTGCGCCCATCGGTCCGGCCAGCCGTCCCGCTCACATCCGCTGCCGTCGCTGCCACTGCGTTGCCGCGCGGCATCACCGCTGCTTCGCTCATGTACTCATTCCTATCCGAAGTTGGAGGCCAACGATGGTCAACGACCTGTCCGTCGCCTATGGAGGGCGTGAGATAAGGGCCGAGTAAGGCAGGAACAAGGTAAACTCCGTCGCACCACCATGAATACGAGCCATGCAAAAACCCCGCTCGCCGTCCTCTGGGACTTCGGCGGCGTGATTCTCTCCAGCCCGTTCGAAGCTTTTAATCGTTACGAAATGGAGACTGGTCTTCCCAAAGATTTCATTCGCGGCCTGAATGCGCGCAATCCGGATACGAATGCATGGGCAAAGATGGAACGAAGCGAGGTTTCCCTCGACGGCTTCGTCGCCCTCTTCGAGGAGGAAGCGCGTCAGCAGGGTCACACAGTCGAAGGTTGGAAAATATTGCAGGCACTGAGCGGCGACATTCGGCCGCAGATGGTCGAGGCGCTGCGCCGCTGCAAGGCAGCCTTCCGCGTCGCCTGCATCACCAACAACATGAAGTCGGGGGAAGGTCCGGGCATGGCACGTGGTCCGGAGAAGGCCAGGGCTGTCGCCGAGATCATGACCCTTTTCGAGTATGTCGTTGAATCGAGCAAACTCGGCCTGCGCAAGCCGGATCCCAAGATCTATCGGCACGCCTGCGACCTTCTCGGCGTGCCGCCGGAACGATGCGTCTATCTCGACGATCTCGGCATCAACCTGAAACCGGCGCGGGAGCTGGGCATGCGGACCATCAAGGTGGTGGATCCCGACGTCGCGATCGACGAGCTGCAGGCAATGGTGGGAATTCCCCTGCGAGGCTGACGCCGGTGAAGCGAGTCGCGCGCCCGATCACGCCGACCTATCTGCAGAATGCGGCAACGTTCTATCTCGAACGATATGCGAGCTCGGCGGAAGGATTGCGGCGCGTACTGCGGCGGCGCGTGCGCAAGGCGGAGATGCTCAACGCCCCCGTGATGGACAATGTCGAACAGGCGATCGAAGCGGTCGTCCGGAAGTTCGTCACGGCGGGCCTGCTCGACGACAAGGCCTTCGCCCAGACCAAAGCGCACTCCCTCCATCGTCGCGGCGCGTCGAACCGCCTGACCCGACAGCGTCTGCAGGCCGCCGGCGTCGACCAGGATACGGTCGACCGCGCCATGGCGTCGCTCGACGACGAACTTGGGGCCGATCCTGCGAGCCGCGAGCTGAAGGCGGCGGCGGCGTTCGCGCGGCGACGGCGACTCGGTCCCTACCGGACAAAGGATCGCGAGCCCAACCGCCTGCGCGACCTGGCGGCACTGGCGCGGGCAGGCTTCGCCTACGACCTCGCCCGCAAGGTGATCGATGCCGCCGATCCCGACGCTCTCGCCGGCACGCTGGACGAAGCCTGACCGGCTCGCCATGGTTTAATGGAAGAGGCTCTTATGACCGTCACGATCTGGCACAACCCGCGCTGCAGCAAGTCCCGGCAGACGCTCGACCTTCTCCGCAGCAAAGGCGTCGAGCCCAGGATACGCGAGTATCTCAAGGAGCCGCCGAACAAGGCCGAGGTCGAAAAGCTGATCGGCCTCGTCGGTGGCGATCCCGCCGAGCTGATCCGCGACGGGGAAGCCGAATTCAAGTCGTTGAAGCTCGACAAGACCAAACTCGGCAAGGCCGAGATCGCCAAGGCGATCGCGGCCCATCCGATCCTGCTGCAGCGCCCCATCGTGGTGTCCGACTCGCGTGCGGCGATCGGGCGGCCGCCGGAGGCTGTCCTTTCGCTCCTGAAATGACACCATGATCGGGCGGCTACGCCTCTGGTCGGGCTACGCCCTCTTCTTCTACGTCGTTACGCATCTCCTCAATCATGCCCTCGGCCTGATCTCGCTGCGCATCCTCGAAGCGGGCCGCCGCTGGTTCGTCTTCATCTGGCACAATCCCGCCGGCCAGACCGTTCTCTACGGCGCCCTGTTGATCCACTTCTCCCTCGCGCTGTGGTCGCTCTACCACCGCCGTGCGCTGAAGCTGTCGCACTGGGAGTGGCTGCAGTGGAGCCTCGGCATCCTGGTCGTGCCGCTGGGCATGATCCACGTCGTCGGCACGCGGCTGGCCCATGAATTCTACAGCGTCGAACCCGGCTATCCCTGGGTCCTGGGCTCTCTGCTGGTCGGCGGATGGGAAAGCATCGCCCGGCAGTTCTCGCTGCCGCTGGTGGTCTGGCTGCACGCCTGCATCGGACTGCACTTCGCCTGGCGCCTGAAGCCCTGGTACCGGGATGCGTTGCCCTATCTCTATGCCGGCGCCCTGCTCGTGCCGGTGGCGGGCATAGCCGGCGCCGCCATCGCCCTGCGCGACGTCGCCGACCTCGCCCAGCGACCGGGCTTCCTCGAAAACCTGTTCGACCGCGTTCATGCGCCGACGCGCGAGCAGATCGCGAACCTGTACATGATTTCCTACACATTGCAGAGCGTGGCGCTGGCACTGCTGGTGGCAATGTTCGCCGCGCGGCCGCTGCGCGACCTCTGGGAACGGCGCGCCGGCGTGGTCCGCCTCGACTACGGCGAACGCAAGAGCGTGACGCAGCCGGCCGGTTTCACGATCCTGGAGATGAGTCGCATCGCCGGCATTCCGCACGCTTCGGTATGCGGCGGTCGCGGACGATGCTCGACCTGCCGCGTCCGCGTCGGCGGCGCCGACCGGGACAAGCTTCCACCCGCCGAACCCGAGGAAGCGAAGGTTCTGGCGCGTGTCGGCGCGCCGCCCAACGTGCGCCTCGCCTGCCAGGTCAGGCCGCCGCCGGGCCACTACAGCGTCACGCCGCTCCTGCCGGCCTCCGCAGGCCCGGTCGAAGCCTACCGCCGTCAGCCGCAAGCCCATGGTGGCGAGCAGTACATCGCCATCCTCTTTGCCGACATCAGAGGCTTCACCTCGATCTCCGAAGGCAAGCTGCCCTACGACGTCGTCTTCCTGCTCAATCGCTATTTCCGCGCCACAGGTCAGGCGATCGAAGCCGCAGGCGGACGGCTCGACAAGTTCATCGGCGACGGCGTAATGGCGCTCTTCGGTCTAAACCGCACGCCCGAGGTCGCCTGCCGCCAGGCGCTCGATGCGGCCCGGCGCATGTCGGAAGCGCTGACCGATCTCAACGAAGCGCTGTCGGGCGATCTAGACCAGCCCTTGCGCATTGGCATCGGCCTGCATGCCGGCCCCGCCATCGTCGGCGAGATGGGTTACGAACGCGCCGCCCAGATCACCGCCATCGGCGACACCGTCAATACGGCGAGCCGGCTGGAAACACTCACCAAGGAATTCGGCGTGGAGCTGGTCGTCTCGCAGGAACTGTTGGACCGCGCCGGCATCGGCCTCGATGATGCCGCTCTTCACAATGTCGAGATTCGCGGCCGCCAGGGACGCCTGGCCGTGCGTGCTGTCAAACGAGCGGGCGATCTCACGCCAATGTCATAAGATTTTCGTTGCCCGGCGGGCGCCGTCGGCAAGAATCGCGACTGTCTCCAGGAGGAAATGATGCGCTCCATTTTCGTTGCGGCCATGACGTCCGTAGCTATTGCTGTGTCGATGCCTGCGCTTGCCGCCGGTGGAGGAGGCAGCATGGAGCAACCGCAATCCAAGCCCGTCGACGCCAACTACACGCGCGCCAAGGCGATGATCGAGGCCAAGGACTACAAGAACGCAGTTCCCCTGCTGCAGCAGGTCGTGGCCAAGGATCCCAGGAATGCCGACGCCTACAACCTCATGGGCTTCGCCACGCGCAAGTCGGGCGACGCCGCGGGCTCGCTGCCATACTATCAGCAGGCGCTCGCCATCGACCCGCGCCACATCGGCGCCTACGAATATCTCGGCGAAGCCTATCTGATGATGGGCCGCCTGCCCGAGGCCGAGCAACAGCTGGCGCGCCTCGACTCGCTCTGCACTTTCGGCTGCACCGAGTATCGCATGCTCAAGGCGGCAATCGCCGACTTCAAAGCCGGCAAGCGGCCGACGAACTAGACCAAGGCTCAGTGCGCGACGAGCAGCGGCACCGTCATGGTCGCAAGCAGGGTGCGACTGGCGCCGCCTAGGACCATCTCGCGCACACGCGAGTGGCCGTAGATCCCCATCACGATCAGGTCGACGTCGCGATCGGCGGCACGTGACAGGATCACGCCGCCGATGTCGGAACCGTCGGCGCTGTCATGCTGGAGGGCAGCCTCGACGCCGTGACGGGACAGCCATTGGGCGATCTCCGCGCCCGGTTGGCTGGTCGACGACGTCTTCTGTGGATCGATCATCAGCAGGGTCACCTTGAGAGCTGCCTTCAGGATCGGCAGGGCGGCGGTCACCGCCCGCACCGACTCGCGGCTGCCATTCCAGCAGACCATGACATTGCCACCCGGCATGTTCGTAGCGCCGATATACGGCACGATCAGCGCAGGCCGTTCGGTCGCCATCGCCACACGTTCGACCAGGTCCGAAGCCGGCGCCGGCACGGCCTCGGGATCGTACTGGCCCAGCACGACCAGATCGGCATACCGCCCGGCTTCGATCAGACACTCGTCGGTCATGCCGGCCACCGTACGCCATTCGCTGGAACCGCCGGCGCCAGCCGTCACCTTCTGGAAAGTCGCGGAAGAGGCCGCCTCGTCGCTCCGGGCTGTCTCTTCGTAGCTGGCATAGAGCGCATCCATGGCCACGCTGGCATCGGTGAACATGGGCGCCTGGAAGGGCTGACGGACATAGAGCCCGATAAGATGCGCTCCGTGCTGCCGTGCAATATCGACGGCGATCCTGAGCCGCCCCTCCGCGCCACGCGTCGCATCGCAATGCACGAGGATGGTCTTGTAGCCCATGAAGGTCCTCCAGAGGTTGCCCGACCACCCTACACTACAACGCAATCGCCTGCGCAGGGATGCGAAACTCGCGCGCGCCTCGACACTTGCAGTCTTTCCCGATCGGGCTTTAGCCCGCTATGCTGGCGCGGAATAAACGCCCGTTCACGCCGCCGCTCCCGGAGGGCTTTCCGCGATGAGTACCGTCACTCCCGTTCCTCTCGTCTTTGGCGACTACGCCCTCGAGGACCGCTACCGGCTCGGCAAGGGTCGCGTGTACATGACCGGCATCCAGGCGCTGGTGCGCCTGCCGATGATGCAGCGCCAGCGTGACCTCGCGGCCGGCCTCAACACCGGGGGCTTCATCTCCGGCTATCGGGGTTCACCGCTCGGCATGTACGACAACGCGCTCTGGGGCGCGAAGCGCTATCTCAAGGAAAACAACATCCATTTCCAGCCCGGCCTCAACGAGGACCTCGCGGCGACGGCGGTGTGGGGCAGCCAGCAGACCAACCTGTTCCCCGGCGCCACCGTCGATGGCGTGTTCTCGATCTGGTACGGCAAGGGCCCGGGCGTTGATCGCTCGATGGACGTGCTGAAGCACGGCAACGCTGCCGGCACCTCGCCGCATGGCGGTGTCATCGCGCTGGCCGGCGACGACCATGGCTGCCAGTCCTCGACCCTGCCGCATCAGAGCGAGCAGGTCTTCTCGGCCGCGATGATCCCGGTCGTCAATCCGGCGACGGTTCAGGAGTATCTCGACTTCGGCATCCTCGGCTTCGCGCTGTCGCGCTACTCCGGCTGCTGGGTGGGCTTCAAGGCGATCTCCGAGACCGTCGAGAGCGGCGCCTCTGTCTGGGTCGATCCCGAGCGCATCCAGATCGTGCTGCCGACCGACTTCCAGCTCCCGCCGGGCGGTCTCGGCATCCGCAACCCCGATCCGCCGCTCGAAGCGGAGAAGCGCCTGCACGGACCGAAGATGGACGCCGTGCGCGCCTTCGTGCGCGTCAACGGCTTCGACAGGACGGTGATCGATCCGCCGCGCCCGCGCATCGGCATCATGACCACCGGCAAGGCCTATCTCGATACGCGCCAGGCGCTGGAGGATCTCGGCATCGACGACGAGCGCGCCAAGGCAATGGGCATCCGCCTCTACAAGGTCGGCGTGACCTGGCCCTTGGAGCCCGAAGGGGCGCGGCGCTTCGCCGAAGGCCTGCAGGAAGTGATCGTCGTCGAGGAGAAGCGTTCCAACCTCGAAGACCAGCTTATCCGCCTTCTCTACAATCTGCCGGCCGACCGTCGCCCGCTGGTGATCGGCAAGGCCGACGAGACCGGCCGTATCATCCTGCCGAGCGAGGGCGAACTGACGCCGACCGGCGTCGCCATGGTGATCGCCAACCGGCTGATGAAGCATCAGGGCGAATCGCCAGAGCTGCGCCAGCGGCTGGCCCGCCTCGAAGCGAAGGAGAAGCTTCTGGCCGCGCCGCCGCCCAAGGTGGCGCGCACGCCCTTCTTCTGCTCGGGCTGTCCGCACAACACGTCGACGCGCGTGCCCGAAGGCAGCCGCGCCATGGCCGGCATCGGCTGCCACGGCATGGCGATCTGGATGCCGGAGCGGCGCACTTCGCTCATCTCCCACATGGGCGGCGAAGGCGTGGGCTGGGTCGGCCAGGCCCCTTTCCATTCCGACAAGCACATCTTCCAGAATCTGGGCGACGGCACCTACTATCACTCGGGCCTGATGGCGATCCGCCAATCTGCCGCCGCCGGCGTCAACATCACCTACAAGATCCTGTTCAACGACGCCGTCGCCATGACTGGCGGCCAGCCGCATGACGGGCCGTTAACAGTGCCGGAAATTACTCGCCAGGTCGAAGCCGAGGGCGCGAAGAAAGTCGTCGTCGTGACCGACGAGCCGGACAAATACCCGATGAACGCCGGCTTCGCGCATGGCGTCACCATCCGCCACCGCGACGAGCTCGATGCCGTGCAGCGCGAGCTGCGCGACATTCCAGGCCTCACCGTCATCGTCTACGATCAGACCTGCGCGGCCGAGAAGCGCCGTCGCCGCAAGCGCGGCACCTTCCCCGATCCCGCCAAGCGCGTGTTCATCAACGATGCCGTCTGCGAGGGTTGCGGCGACTGCTCCGACAAGAGCAACTGCGTGTCGGTGAAGCCGCTGGAGACCGAGCTCGGCCGCAAGCGCCAGATCGACCAGAGCAATTGCAACAAGGACTTCTCCTGCGTGAATGGCTTCTGCCCGAGCTTCGTGTCGGTGCATGGCGGCGCTGTCCGCAAGGCACGCCGGCCGCAGCTCAAGGTCGTGCAGGACGATCCTTTCGCCTCGCTGCCGATGCCGACGCTGCGGCCTCTCAGCGAGGCCTACGGCATCCTGGTGACCGGCATCGGCGGCACCGGCGTCATCACCGTCGGTGCGCTGATCGGCATGGCGGCCCATCTCGAAGGCAAGGGCTGCACCGTGCTCGACTTCACGGGTCTTGCGCAAAAGAACGGCGCGGTGATGAGCCATATCCGGCTCGCCCCCAAGCCCGAGGATCTGCATGCCGTGCGCATCGCCGCCGGCGGCGCCAACCTGGTGCTGGGTTGCGACATGGTCGTGGCAGCCTCGCCCGCAGCACTGTCGCGTATCGAGCAGGGCGTCACCAAGGCGGTGATCAACGGCCACATGCAGCCGGTTGCGGCCTTCGTCATGAACGGCGACATGGACCTCGGCGCTGAAGCGATGATGAAGGCGATCCGCGACGCCGCGGGCGACGAGGCGACGTCGTTCGTCGACGGCACCGGCCTCGCCACGGCGATCCTGGGCGATTCGATCGCGACCAATCTCTTCATGCTGGGTCATGCCTGGCAGAAGGGGTTGATCCCGCTGTCGCTGGAAGCGATCGATCGCGCCATCGAACTGAACGGCGTTGCCGTCGAGACCAGCAAGCGCACCTTCGCCTGGGGCCGCTTGGCCGCGCACAATCTCGCCGCCGTGCAGGCCGCTGCCAAGCCGACGCTCCGCGTCGAGAAGCAGGTCGCCCGCACCCTGCCGGAGATCGTGACCAAGCGGGTCGAGCTGCTGACTGCCTATCAGGACAAGGCCTATGCCGAGCGCTACCGCGCCCTTGTCGACAAGGTCGCCAAGGCCGAGAAGGATAAGGCGCCGGGCCGCCGCGGACTTGCCGAAGCGGTTGCCAAGTCGCTCTACAAGCTGATGGCCTACAAAGACGAGTACGAGGTCGCCCGCCTCTACACCGACGGCGAGTTCCTGAAGAAGCTCGGCACGCAGTTCGAAGGCAACTACAAGCTCACCTTCCATCTCGCGCCGCCGCTGTTCGCGGATCGCGATCCGACGACGGGCCAGCTCAAGAAGAGCGAGTTCGGAAGCTGGATGATGCCGGCCTTCCGTCTGCTCGCCTCGCTGAAGCGCCTGCGCGGCAGCAAGCTCGACATCTTTGGTTACACCGAGGAGCGGCGCATGGAGCGCCGGCTGATCGGTGAGTACGAAGCCACCGTCGAGGCGCTGCTCGCCACGCTCGGCCAGGACAACCATGCCATGGCGATCCAGATCGCCGCGTTGCCCGAGACGATGCGCGGCTTCGGTCACATCAAGGAGAAGAACGTGAAGGCCGCGAAGGAGCGCGAAGCCACGCTGCTCGCCGCCTACAAGAGTCCCGCGACGCAGTCCGTCGCCGCCGAATAGCGAAGCCTCCCCCAAAGAGGACGGGACGCCTGCGCTCCCCTTAAGGGGTTGGGGAAGGAGCGCAGACGTCCCGGGTACGCGCGCCGTCTGCGAAGGGAGGAATGCAGTCGGCGTATATGCCGCTATAAGCCCGTTCGCCTGGGGAAGGTAATCACAATCTGCGGACGAGCATCGCACTTCAACTGCAATCGCTTCCGATCTTGAGCGTGTCGCCGCGTCAGGCGCGTCCGCTTTGGTGCGAGAAGGATGCCGGATCGAACCGGCCGCCGGGCCCGCCCTTGCCACCGAGGCGGTCGAGCGCACGCTGCCACTTCGCAGCGAAGTCGACATCGAACACCAGCTCGACATCGCCGTCGACCACCAGCCAGGCATTGTCCTGCATCTCGCGATCGAGTTGACCGGGGGCCCAGCCGGAATGTCCCAGCGCGAGCCACGCGTGCTTGGGACCACTGCCGCCCGCCATGTCCCTCAGGATCTCGAGCGAGGCGGTGAGCGCCATGCCGCCCTCGATCAGCAGAGTCTCCTCGCGCTTATAGTCGGCTGAATGCAAAACCAGACCGCGCGCGGTCTCGACTGGGCCGCCAAACAGCACCGGCCGTTCGGCAGCGGCCGGCGACACCTCGATGCCGAGCTGCTTGTAGACCTGGCCCAGCGGGAGATCGTCGACCTTGTTGTTCACGATGATGCCCAAAGCGCCATCCTCGTCGTGCTTGCAGAGAAACACGACGCTCTTCTGGAAACGCTCGTCCGGCATGGACGGTGCGGCGACCAGGAAGCGGCCGACCAGCGTAGCGGCGGGGGAGCCTGACCCGGACATGATTCAATATTCCTCCAAATCCATGGGGATTGTCCGGGCAAAGATCAAGGGTCACAGCGCCCGCGTAGACAAAGGCTGGAGCGCGGCCTAGGGTCCGCCGGTTCACAAAAGCCGCGGTTGGGCGGCATTGGAGGAGCAGATAATGGCGAAAGTCGGCGACAAGGTGCCCAGCGCCACGTTGCGCACCATGGGTCCGGAAGGTCCCAAGGCGGTCACCACCGAAGAACTTTTCGCGCCCGGCAAGAAGGTTGTTGCCTTCGCGCTGCCGGGGGCGTTCACCCCCACTTGTTCAGCAAAGCACGTGCCCGGGTTCGTGGCCGAAGCAGCTGCCCTGAAGGCGAAGGGTATCGATACAATCGCCTGCATTTCCGTCAACGATGCGTTCGTCATGGGCGCCTGGGGCAAGGACCAGAAGGCCGGCGATGCCGTCCTGATGTTGGGTGACGGCAATGCCGAGTTCACCCAGGCGATGGGCCTGACCATGGACGGCTCGAAGTTCGGCCTTGGCACGCGCAGCCAGCGCTATGCCATGGTCGTCGAGGACGGCGTGATCAAGAACCTCTTCGTCGAGAAGCCCGGCGCATTCGAAGTGTCTTCGGCCGAGTACGTGCTGAAGAACCTCTAGCGCCTGGGACCATCCACGGCCAAGATCGACGGCGGAGCGCAAGCTCCGCCGCTTTCGTTTGGGGCAACATGACTCCGGCAGAACAACCGCCTCTCTTCACCGGCCTCTTCCAGGTGAACGGCGCTACGCGCCTCTACGGCACGATCGGCGACCCGATCCGTCAGCTCCGCATGACTGCGATCATGCCGCAGGTCTTCGCCGCCGTCGGTGCCAACGCCGTCTGGCTGCCATTCGAGGGCGGAGCCGATCTTCTCCCGCTGATGCTCGAAGCGTTGACCAAGATGCGCAACCTCGGCGGCTTCACCGTCACCATCCCGCACAAGACCGCCATGATCGAGCTGCTGGATCGCGCGACGCCGCGCGCCCTGGCGGCGGGCAGCGTCAACCTGGTGCGACGCGACAGCGACGGCACACTGGTCGGCGACAATGTCGACGGCGTGGGCTTCGTGCGCGGACTGGAAGCGCAGGGACACCGTGTGCGCGACGCCAGCATCTGGCTGGTCGGCCTGGGCGGTGCCGGCGGCGCGATCGCGGCGGCGCTCTGCGAAGCCGGCGTCGGCCGCCTGCTGGTGACCGAAATCCAGGACACTCGGGCGAGCAAGGGAATCGACCGCTTGCTGCACCAGTACCCGGATGTGCCCGTGGCCGAGGTCAGTTCACCACCCAAAGGCATCAATATCGCGATCAACGCGACGCCGCTCGGCCTCAGGCCCGGCGACCCGCAATCCTTCGATCCGATGACCCTCGATCCCGACACGGTCGTGGCCGATGTCATCATGAGCCCGGCCGAGACGCCCTTGCTGCAGCGTGCCCGGACGCACGGCCGGCGCATCCATCACGGCCGGCACATGCTCGATCATCAGGTGCCGCTCTATCTCGACTGGTTCGGAATCGACGCCAAAGGCATCGACATCGTTCGCCTCGTCCGCTCCATCGGCTGAAGCGGAGCAGCGGGTCCGCTATAGCGTAACGCCGCCGTTCACGTGGATCGTCTGGCCCGTGATGTAGCTCGACGCCGACGAACACAGGAAGGCGATCAGGGCGGCCACTTCGGCCGGCTTGCCGTAGCGGCGCATCGGGATCGATTCGCTGATCTTCTCCATGCCGGCGCGCGGCACGGCGACATGGGCGTCGGGGTCCTTCTCGATGAAGCCCGGCGCCACGCAGTTCACCGTTGCGCCCGAGGCGGCGACGTCGACGGCGAAGACTTTCGCGAAGGCTTCGAGACCGGCCTTGGCGGCGGCAGACGCCGGGAAGGTCACAAGCCCACGGGCAAAGGCGTGCGCCACGAAGGAGGAAACGCCGATCAGGCGGCCCGACGCGCCGGCCTTGAGGAGCCAGGGCTTGGCAGCCGTCGCGAGTTCGAAGAAGGCCGCCGTCATCGACGCCTGGCTGGCGTCCCAGCCGGCCCGGTCGATATCGCCGACCTGGCGGCGGTCGGCGAAGCCTGCATTGCTCACCACGATCTCGAGGTGCCCGAACTTGGCGATCGTCTCGTCGACCAGGCGGGCCGCGGTGCCGGATTCGGCGAGATCGCCTTCCAGGATCAAGGCTTGGCCACCGGCGCCCGTCACGAAGTTCGCGACCCGTTCGAGGCCTGCACGGTTCTTGCGGGCATGGAGCGCCAGCGCGGTATCGGGAGCGGCAAGCGCGCGCGCCGTCGCGGCGCCAATGCCGGAAGAAGCGCCCGTGATGAGGATCACGCGAGGAGAAGCAGTCATGCCGACAGGAGTAGAATCCCATCAAGCCACCGGCAAGCCCGTTCCCGCGTTTGCTGGCCAGGCCGCTTGACCTGAGTCAAGGTCGCCGGCACCGACCGCGCCATCCTTCGCGCCTCACGACGGCAGGAGAAGAACATGGGCTACAAGACCATCCTGGTACATTGCGACGCCGATCCGAAGGTCGAGCACAGACTTGCCATCGCGGCGGAGCTGGCCAGGCGCCACCAGGCCCACCTCGTCGGCGTGCACATCCAGGAACCGTTCGAAGCGCCGACCGTGTTCAACGGAACCTCGGTCATGGGCAACTTCTACGCTGTCTTCGAAGAGACGGCGAAGGCAAACCTGGCGGCCGCGAAGGCAGCCTTTGCCAAGGCTGCGAAAGGGGTCGAATTCACGACGGAATGGCGGTCCGAGGAAGGCTATGTGGACTCGCGCCTGGCCGTTCATGCACGCTACGCCGACCTCATGGTGCTTGGGCAAGCCGATCCCGATACACCGTCCTTCACGCCGCTGGATCTGCCCGAAACCATGGCATTGTCGACCGGCCGGCCGGTACTGGTGGTGCCGTATGTCGGCGCGCCGGCAGAGCCCGCCAGGACCGTCATGCTGTGCTGGAATGCGAGCCGCGAGAGCGCCCGCGCGGCCACGGATGCACTGCCTCTCCTCCGTGCAGCCTCCAACGTCATCGTCCTCTGCGTCGATGCCAGCTCGTCGACATATGGACACGGCGCCGAGCCGGGCGCCGACGCCGCGGCGTGGCTGGCACGTCAGGGGGTCACCGTGACGGTGCAGCGCGACGTGGCGGCCGATGCCGATGTCGGCAGCGTAATCCTGTCGCGTGCTGCCGACCACGATGTCGGCCTGATCGTGATGGGGCTCTACGGCCATTCCCGGCTGCGCGAGATGGTGCTGGGCGGCGCCAGCCGCACGTTGCTCGGCAGCATGACGGTTCCGATCCTGGTGTCGCACTGAAGCGCGTCGACGGCCTCAATGCAGATGCTCCCTTGGATCGCACTCCTCGCAATCGGGACTGAGCTCTACACCCTTGAAGTCGCCGCGGGAAACCAGGCCGATAATCTTGCCGTGTGATCGGATGGTATTGCGGGTTACGGCGGAGAGTTTCAGCATGATGCCCTTCAGGCATCAGTCATCCGCGGACATGGTGCGCACCAGCCGCCGTCGACGGCTTGATCAAGATCAACGTCCATCCGGCAGGGACGGCGTATTGCTTCAGGGTGCCGCCTCGATGCGGCCAGCGACGCGTTCGACATTGGGAGCAGCCCTTGTTTCGCCACTTTGCCTGCGTCATCGCGTTCATCCCTTCAATCGCCGCCGCGCAGGACGCGCAGCAGGGGCGCGAGATCGCCCAGCGATGGTGTTCGTCCTGTCATGTGGTCGACCGGGCGGCGACCGAGGCACCGGCGAACGGCCTGCCCACCTTTCCCGCCATCGCTGCCAAGCCCGGCCTGACGGCCGACCTGCTGCGGGCAGCGATGAGCCCGCAGCACAGCCGCATGCCCAATTTCTCTCTTAGCAGGCGGCAACAGGACGATCTCGTCGCCTACATCTACAGCCTTCGCGCCAAGTAGGCGGCAACGTCCTCGGCGGCCCTTCTCGAACCTCGCCTCGATCTAGTCGGGGCAGACCCGCCTCGAAGGGGCGAAGCGATACTCGAAGGAGCGGCCGCCGCGGCAGCTTGCGGGGAGGGGATTCGGTCTTCACGACCAGCAAGGACTGCAACCGACGGCGCAGCAGGCTGGGCGGATTGTCGGTCAAGTCCTTGGCGACCTCCTGGCGCAGGCTTCCCTGTACGCGCTTGGACAGGAGACCGCGCAATTCGCCCAGGCTACGGCAGGGCGCCACCAGGATGAGATCGTCGAAAGCGCGCCGGCCGCAGGCATCGTCCAGTGCGTCTGCCAGCGTGGCCATGAAGCGATGTTTCTCGAGCTTGTGATAGCCGTGTGGCGGCTCGAACGCGTGGCGTACGCCGTTGCGTGAGGCGCTGAAGGTGCGCCCGGGCGCCATCGGCGACGACGATCCAGGTCTTGGCGGGACACTTGGCCATGTTCATCACCTCACGAGTGAATCGGGGAGAAGATTGGGCACCTCATGCGGCAGATCTCTGGCGCCAGGTTCGCCCATCATGACTTTCAGCCAGCGCACCTCTTGCGCGGTCATGGCAATTCCTCCCTGGGCCGCCGGCCGAGGCCGCGGAACGCTAGCCCCCCATGGTGACGGCGGCGGGAATCGAACGCAGGTGGTTCTTGACGCGCCTGACGCCGGGCACGTTCTCGGCAGCCACGCGATAGGCGTTTCGTACTTCGTCGTCCTGCACGAAGCCCCACAGATGGACGACGCCGTCGTTGGCAAAGACATTGGTCGGCCACTTCGACACCCAGGGACGATGGGCAAGGGCGTCGATGACGGTCTGGCGCAGCTCCTTGTCCGTTGGCCGCACCACGGGACCCTCCGGCTCTCTCGACAGCAGCGCTTCGAGAAGATCCGCCCGGCTCACGACGCCCACGAGCTTCCCGGCCCTCACGATCAGGAGGCGCTTGATGCTGTGCTTTTCGATCAGATCCACCAGTTCCGCCAAGGTCGCCTCCTCCTTGGCCGTCACGACGTCCTTTATCATGACATCGGAGATACGTCGCGCATGCGTCGCCACGAAGTCGTGCGCGGCGCCGGCTTCGCTCTCCAGCAGGCGCGACAACCAGGACTTCCTGGGCGAAGTGCCGATTTCGACGCGCCGAACGAGGTCGGCCTCGCTCAGAATACCGACAAGCTCGTCCTTGTCGTTGATGACCGGGACCGCGCTGACGTTGGCGCCAAGCATGAGCTCGGCCGCGTCGAAGATCGTGTCCTTCGCGTTCAGGCAAACAACGCCCTTGGTCATGATGTCCCTGGCTTGCATAATCTGCTCCTCCAGCTTCGGCGTGTGATTGCAGACCAGTATGCTACCCACGGGCGATCCAGCTTTGAGCCACATCAAGCGCCCAGACGGTCGACGCGCAGGGTCTGCATTCACGCCACCTCACGGCGCATCGTAAAGTGAACCAAGCGCCGCCCTCGACGTCGGCGCTTCGGCCCGTCGCCAGATCCGGCACCGAGGCCCCTCTCCGGGAAGCGGCTTATCCGAGAAGCATCGTGGTGCCCTGAACCTGGGGCGTCGTCCCGGTCAGGGTGAGGCTGGTGATGAGCCGGGCGATCCGCGTCGCTTCTTCGGTGTAGTCGTTAGCGGCCCGCAGCCCCCATTGCTGCTGAAGGGTGAGCACGCTTTCGAGGTCTCGCGCCGACAGCAGGGCCGACCAGATACGGCGATTCTCTGCGATACGCCGATTCGCGAACTTCGCGAACTCGCTTTGCCAGGCAACCCCCGCCGAGGCGCAGGCGTCGAAGCAGTCGCCACCTGTCGACATCATCGCCGCGGCCGCTGCAGGCCACGGAGCACCGAACAATGCACTGTCTGAAGATGCCTGGGTCATGGCGTCCTCCGTTTACGGCTTGGTGGAACGATCTAGTGGTTGAGACCTTGCAGAGCAGACTTGTTGCACAGACCAATGGAGCGGCCTGCAGGCTGCAGACGGATCAGGCCACTGCGGGCGAACTGGGTGAGCGTGCGCGAAACAGTTTCGATGGTGAGGCCGAGATGGTCGGCGATGTCCGAACGCTGCATCGGCAAGTCCAGCTGCTCGTCCTCTCCGCAGATACGATGCGCCAGGTCGAGGAGGAACGTCGCCAGCTTCTCCTGGGCCGTCTTGCGTCCGAGCAGCAGCATGTGCTCCTGGGCGCGTTCGAGATTCCGCAACGTCGACGACACGATCTTGTCTCGGAAAGCCGGGTCATCCTGGATCAGCGCGGTCAGCCGGCTGCGCCGGTAGGCGATCACGGAGGCATTGCCCAAAGCCTCGGCGGAGAAACGATGCTCGGCGCCGACTTCCAGACCGAAGATGTCGCCCGGCAAGTGGAAGGCGTCGATCTGTCGGCGGCCGTCCTTCAGCAGCTTGCACGAACGGATGGCGCCGGACACGACCTGGTAAAAATACTCGGTGTCGTCGCCCTCGGCGAAGAGTTCCTCATCCTTGGACAACGCCATCTGCGTGCCTTCGGGCGACCCCAATCGCGCAGGCGTCCGCAGACCGAAGGTGGCCGGATACTTCGGAGCGTTCGCTGCAGTGTGGAGCTGCATGGCTCTCTCCCTCGAAGGCAACTGATGCCGGTCAAGTAGTCCTTCGACCGCAAGGCCACCATTCGGGTTTTGAACTAAGGGATTCTACGTAGCCAGGCCCGACGGGCCAGCCGCCCCTCGGCTCTTCGACCGCGACAAGTCGCGGAAGTTCGCCCCGACATCCTTGACGCAGGTCGAGCAGCCCTCCTGCCGCCCGATTGATCTGCAGCAAAGCACGCCCCGCCCAGACATGGGACGAAGGCCACACGTTACCTTCGCAGGGGAAAGCCAATGCGTGCCTCGCAAGCAATGACCCACCCGGCCATTACCGTGCCTGCCGACGCAACCGTATTTGCGGCTGCCGACATTCTGCTGGGATCTCGGATCAGCGCCGCCCCGGTGGTCGATTCCGACGGCAAACTGATCGGCATCGTGAGCGAAGCGGACCTGATGAACCGGCCGGAAGCCGGAACCGTTCCGGCCAAGTCGTGGCTCCAACGCCTGCTCGCCGACGATAGCCGCCTGGCGCGGGATTATGTCCGCTGTTACTCGCATCGCGTGACCGACGTCATGACTAGGGAGGTCGTCACGGTCGGAGAGCACACCCCGCTCGCGGAGATTGCCGCTCTCCTCCTTCGTCATCGCGTCAAACGCGTGCCGGTCGTACGCGACGGCAAGGTCGTCGGTATCGTCAGCCGGGCCAACCTGCTGCAGGGACTTCTTGCCCGCCAGTCGAGCCCTGCGGGGAGCTCGGAAGAAGACGCCAGCATTCGAAAGAATGTGTACGCCGAACTGGCAAAGCAGCCATGGGGATCCGGGATCACGAACGTCGTTGTCGACAACGGCGTGGTTCACCTCTGGGGGAGCGTTGCCTCCACCGACGTGAAGGACGCCGTCCGTGTGGCCGCCGAGAATGTCAGCGGCGTCCAGCGTGTCGTGAACAATGCCATCGTGGAAGCCAGCCTCTACTTGCCGAGCTAGCTCCTGCGGAGTCGCCGCCATCCTGCGCGCCGGTCAGGCCGCTTGACCTGAATCAAGGTCGTTCATCGACCTGCCGTCAGACTGTCCTTATCGGACGAATGCCACGGAGGAACAGCCAATGAGCCTGAAACGAATTCGCCTTGAACTGGCCCGGAATTCGGAGTTTCCCAATGGCAGCTCCCAACATGGCTATGAATTCATTGCGCCGCTCGACGCGAAGGGTCACCTCGACTCAGCCAGCTGGCCCAAGGCGAAGGCGGCTTGCACCGTCCGGCGTTTCTGGAACGGCGCCCCCGACGAGCACGGCACGCTGATCCATCGCAAGAACGGCAGCTGGGCCTTCTCCTACGAAGTCGGAGAAGACGACGACGAGCCGATCTTTCGGTTTGATCGGCACCTGTTCGTGGAAGGCGAGTACGTGACCGTGACCGAGCATGACGGCATCGCGCGGCCCTTTCGCGTCGTGCACGTCGCCCCCGCCATCCTGCGCAGCTGATCGACAGGCCCGGCTGCCCGGGGCGCGCCATCGGGGCAATGGATCAGGGAGACATGATGCCTGGGCGCATCGCAACACTCACCGTCAATCCTGCTGTCGACTTGGCGTCCCAGGCCGCATCCGTAAAGCCCGGCCGTAAGATTCCGACCTTCGGCGAGCGCTACGATGCGGGTGGAGGCGGCATCAACGTAGCGAAGGTCGTCTGCGAGCTGGGCGGCGAAGCGCTCGCTCTCTTTGCATCGGGCGGCGCTACGGGACGGTACGTCGAAGAGATGCTGACGACAGCCAAAGTGCCCTGGCAATCGGTTCGGATAGCAGGCGCCTGTCGGGTCAGCGTCACGGTGCGCGACCAGTCGAAGGAACAAGAGTATCGATTCGTACCGCAAGGCCCCGAGCTCACAGCGGCCGAATGCGCAGACATCCTGGGCACCCTTGGAGAGATCAAGGCCGATTGGGTGGTGGCAAGCGGCAGCCTGCCGCCAGGCGTGCCAGCCGACTTTTATGCGCAGGCGGCCAGGATCGTCAGAGCGCGCGGCATGAACTTCGCGCTCGACACGTCCGGGGCCGCCCTCGCGAGCACGCTTGGCCAGGGGATTTCCTTGCTGAAACCCAACCTGCCGGAACTTGAGTCGATCGTCGGCAGGGAAGTGCGGAGTCTTCCCGCCCAAATGGCGGAAGCCAAACGCCTGGCCGAGGATGGCGCCGCCGAGATGATCGCGCTTACCCTGGGGGCAGCCGGCGCCATAGTGGCAACGAAGGACAGCGTCCTCCGCTTGCCCGCTATTGCGGTCTCCGAAAGAACAGGTGTCGGGGCCGGCGACAGCTTCCTCGCCGGCCTGGTATTCGGCCTCGTGGAACGACGCCCTCTCAAGGAGGTACTGCGGCTGGGTCTGGCGTGCGGCGCGGCCGCGGTCCGAGGCACCGGGACAGCGCAGGTCCGTCGTGCCTGCGTCGAGGCGCTGCTCGCATCGGGACTGTCACCAGTCGCTGCAGCCGTGCGGAATGACGCACATTCACCCAGCTTGCACGATTGATGTCGGATCGCCCCTGTTCGCGCGCTCCGCGGATCGCGGCGCGCCGACCCGAAAACGTCGGGCGGCTTGAAACAGGTCAGTTTGAGAGAATGGCGCGCCCGGAAGGAGTCGAACCTCCAGCCTTCTGATTCGTAGTCAGATGCTCTATCCAGTTGAGCTACGGGCGCACACATCCGGACGCCCCGATGAAGGGCCCCCGGCGAAGAGGGCGCACCCTAATGAAACTGCCCCTTCGTTGCAAGCCACTCCGTGCAGGCGAAAATCGCGCCTGGAAATCGCTGCCGCCGGCCCCCAAGCCGTTCTGCCAGCAGGAGAATTGCCGCCGAAGCGGAGTGCTCCCCAGAGTGCGACGTTTCGCGTAGAGTTGCCGCATGGCCCTCCGCCTCCTCGCTTTCCTCGGCCTCGTCTTCGGCCTGGCCCTGCCTGCCGCGGCGCAGCAGGTCTCGCCATCAGACGAAGCCGCCATCCGGGAGACGATTCAGGGTCAGGTCGACGCCTTCCGCCGCGACGACGCCGAGGCGGCGTTCGGCTTCGCTTCGCCCGGCATCCGCAGCCTGTTCGGCACGTCGGGCACCTTCATGGACATGGTGCGGCAGGGCTATCGGCCGGTGTACCGGCCGCAGGTCTTCGAGTTCCGCGAGATCGTTACTCTGCACGGTACCGTCACGCAGAAGGTCCATGTCGTCGGACCGGACGGACGGCCCGTGACCGCCTACTATCCGATGTCGCGCCTGCCCGACGGGAGCTGGCGCATCGAAGGCTGCTATTTGCAGGCACCGGACGAGCATCAGGCCTGAACAATCGTGACCCGCGTCTCGCCCAAGGTGCTGGGCCTGCTCGGCGCCCTTACCTTCGTATGGGGCACCAACTGGCCGCTGTTCAGGATCGCGCTCGACGAGCTGCCGGTCCTGACGTTCCGCACGATCGTGCTCGCCGCCGCCGTGGTCGTGCTCACCCTGATCCTCCTGATCCGCGGCGAGAGCTTCGCGGTTCCGAAAGGGAAATGGCTGCCGCTGATCGTGGCGTCGGCGATGAACATCTTCGTCTGGAACATCGCGACGTCGTTCGCCGTGCTCTACATCCCCTCCGGACATGCGTCGGTGCTCGCCTACACCATGCCGCTCTGGGTGGCGGTGATCGGCTTCGTCGTGTTCCGCCAGAAGCTCACCGGCCGTCTGCTGGCCGCCATCCTGATCGGTGCCGCGGCGGTCGTGGCGCTGATGGCGCCTAACTTCCGGAGCTACGCCCATGCGCCGCTCGGCCTCTTCTGGGGACTTTTCGCAGGCTTCTGCTGGGCCATCGGCACCTTCGTGGTGAAGCGCACGACATGGCCGGGCATGGGCCTGTCGCTCACCTTCTGGCAGGTCCTGCTGACCTTCCCGCCGATTGCGCTGGGGGCCCTCCTCATCGACGGCCTGCCGACACACTGGCCCTCCGCCAAGGCACTGGCCGCCACGCTCTACACCGGCTCGATTCCCATGGCGCTGGGAACCGCTACCTGGTTCGCTCTGGTGAAACTGCTGCCGGCGCAGGTCGCCGCCCTCTCCTCCATCGCCATTCCCATCGTGGCGATCGTGAGCGGCATCCTGATCCTGAATGAGCCGCTTTCCACTCTGCAGGCCGTGGCCATCGCCTCGACGGTGATCTCGCTGTGGCTTGCCCTGACGCCGGGCAGGGAACGCTAGGTTGTCTCGCGTCGGATAATTCCTACATTGGCAAGGGGCTTGGAGGCCCAGGCAAATGAATAGAGGGAAGTCCAGAGATTGGATGTGGTCGGAAGCGCTGCAGATGCTGGCGCAGGCCGAACGGCTGCACGGCCAGGTGTTTCGACCGCAACGCACGGCGCTCCGCGTTCCGACGTGGGAGCCGCCGATCGACATGCTCGAGACGGAGCAACAGGTGCTGGTCCTCGCCGCCCTGCCCGGCGTCGACGTCGATCAGGTGGAAGCCGTGATCCAGAACGGCACGCTGGTCATCGCCGGTGAACGGAAGGTCCCGGAAGAATTGAGGACCGCCATCATCCATCGACTGGAGCTGCCGCAGGGTCGCTTCGAGCGCCACATCGACCTGCCCGCCGGCGTCTACGGCGACGTGAAGCGATTTGCGATCAACGGTTGCCTGGTGGTTACCCTGGCGAAAGTCGGCGGACGGAAGGTGCGGCCATGACTCCGCAAGACAATGCGACCCGCGCCGCAAACCCGGCCGCGGCCCCCCAACCTGCAGCCACGCCGCTGCCCGCCGACGCCATGATCGTCGTGCCGGTGCGCGACCTCGTGCTGTTCCCCGAACTCGTGTTCCCCGTGAGCGTGGCCCGGCCATCGTCGGTCGCGGCCATCCAGCAGGCCGTGCGCGAGCAGCGCCAGATCGTGCTCGTCCTGCAGCGCGACGCCCAGAAGGACGAGATCGTGCCTGCCGACCTGCACCAGGTCGGCACGGTGGCCAACGTCCTGCGCTACGTGACGACGCCCGACGGCAACCATCACATCGTCTGCCAGGGCGTGCAGCGTTTCCGCATCACCGAGTTCGTAGACGGCCATCCCTTCCTGATGGCGCGCGGCCTGCACCTTGCCGAGCCGACCACGACCGGGCCGGAAGTCGAAGCGCGCTTCCTCGTCCTGAAGCAGCAGCTCAACGAAGTGCTCGACCTGCTGCCGCAGGTGCCGCAGGAGCTGCGCCAGACGGTCGAAGCCACGACCTCGGCCGGCACCCTGGCCGATCTCGCCGCCTCCTATCTCGACTCCAAGCCGGCCGAGAAGCAGGAAGTGCTGGAAGCGGTCGATCTCGTGCCACGCCTCGACAGGGTCACGCAGCTTCTGGGCAAGCGGCTCGAAGTGATGCGCATCTCGAGCGAGATCGGTCGCCAGACCAAGAGTTCGCTCGATGCCCGCCAGCGCGAGATCGTGCTGCGCGAGCAGATGGCCGCGATTCAGCGCGAGCTGGGCGAGGACGATTCGGGCAAACAGGCCATCGCCGATCTCGACAAGGCGATCACCGACGCCAAGATGCCGCCGGAAGCGGAGACGGCCGCGCGCAAGGAGCTGCGCCGCCTGCAACGCACGCCCGAGGCATCGGCCGAACATGGCATGATCCGCACCTACCTCGACACCTTGATCGAGCTGCCCTGGGCGCTGCCCGAGCCGCAGCCGATCGACATCGCCGAGGCGCGGCGCGTGCTCGACCACGACCACTACGGTCTGGAGAAGATCAAGAAGCGCATCGTCGAATACCTCGCCGTGCGCAAGCTGGCGCCCGAGGGCAAGGCACCGATCCTGTGCTTCGTCGGTCCGCCCGGCGTCGGCAAGACGTCGCTCGGCCAGTCGATCGCCCGCGCCATGGGCCGCAAGTTCTCGCGCGTGAGCCTGGGCGGCGTGCACGACGAGGCCGAGATTCGCGGCCATCGCCGGACCTATATCGGCGCCTTGCCGGGCACGATCATCCAGGCCGTCCGCAAGGCCGGCGCGCGCGACTGCGTGATGATGCTGGACGAGATCGACAAGATGGGCAGCGGCGTGCACGGCGATCCGTCGGCGGCGATGCTGGAAGTGCTCGATCCCGAGCAGAACGGCACGTTCCGCGACAACTATCTCGACGTGCCGTTCGATCTCAGCCGCGTCGTCTTCATCGCGACCGCCAACATGCTGGAGACGATCCCCGGCCCGTTGCGCGACCGCATGGAGATCATCTCGCTCACCGGCTACACCGCCGGCGAGAAGCTCGAGATCGCCAAGCGCTACCTCGTGCGCCGCCAGCTCGAAGCCAACGGCTTGACGGCCGATCAGGCGGGCATCGACGACGACGCGTTGCGGCTGATCATCGACAGCTACACGCGCGAGGCCGGCGTGCGCTGGCTCGAACGCGAGATCGGGCGAGCTTTGCGCCACGTCGCCGTCGAGGTGGCCGAAGGCAAGACAGCCAAGACGCAAATCGGCACCGCCGACATCGAGAAATTGCTGGGACCCGTTCGCTTCGAGAACGAAGTCGCAATGCGCACCAGCGTGCCGGGCGTGGCCACGGGGCTTGCCTGGACGCCGGTCGGCGGCGACATCCTGTTCATCGAGGCGACGCGCTCGCCCGGCGGCGGCCGGCTGATCCTGACCGGCCAGCTCGGTGAGGTCATGCGCGAAAGCGCGCAGGCGGCGCTCAGCCTGATCAAGAACAAGGCGGCCGAGGTCGGCATCGACCCGGCATTGTTCGAGAAGACCGACATCCATGTGCACGTGCCGGCCGGCGCCACGCCCAAGGACGGGCCGAGTGCCGGCGTGGCGATGTTCATGGCGCTCGCCTCGCTGCTGACCGGCCGCACGATCCGCAGCGACACGGCGATGACGGGCGAGATCAGCCTGCGCGGGCTGGTGCTGCCGGTAGGCGGCATCAAGGAGAAGGTCGTAGCTGCCGCCGCGGCCGGCATCACGCGCGTGATGCTGCCGGCCCGCAACAGGCGCGACTTCGACGACATCCCCGAGGAAGTCCGCAAGACGCTCGAGTTCATCTGGCTCGAGAAGGTCGAGGATGCGGTCGAACAGGCCCTGTCGCCGCCGGAAAAGAAGGCCGATTAGGCCATCGGCAGCGACAGCGGCGAGATCTGGTCGCCGGGTCGGTTAGCGTAGTCGATCTTCACCGAGTCGCGGAGCATGCGTGCCTGCGCCTCGGCGACACGCTCCATGGCTGCGGCGGGATCGAGATGGACCGGCGCGCCCTCCTTCAGGACGATCTCGCCATCGACCAGAACGGTCCGCACGGCGCGGTCGGCGGCGTGAAATACGAAGGAGCGCAACGGATCGCGGGCCGGCTGCATCAGCGGATGGCCGAGGTCGACCAGCACGATGTCGGCCGCCATGCCGGGGCCAAGTGCGCCAATGTCATCTCGTCCCAGCGCCGCCGCCCCGCCGAAGGTGGCAGCCTCGAAGGCGCCCGCCGTGTCGAGGCTGCGGATATCCTCGCTCATCAGGCGTCCCGCGACGATGGCGAGCCGCATCTCCTCGATCAGGTTGTGCGGGGCGCAATCGGTGCCGAGGCCGATGTTCACGCCGTTGGCGCGGTAGCGGCCGATATGGTCCATGGCGAGGCCGTAGCGTGCGAAGGGCTGCGGACAATGCGCCACCGAAGCACCGGCCTCGGCGATCAGGTCCAGGTCCTTGCGCGTATGCCAGCCGATCTGGGGGTGGTCGTCGAGCAGGATGCAGTGCGCCAGCACCGTGTCGCCCTTCAGCAGCCCCTGCGAGGCCGCCCACTGCACCGGCGTCATGTTGTGCCGCCGGATCATCTCGCGCACTTCGACCACCGACTGGCCGATATGGGTAGAGAAGCGCCGACCTGACTCGTCGGCATGCTTGCGGCCCGCCGCGAACAGTTCCGGCGTCACGGTGTCGATCTGCGCCGGGAAGACCATGGCATCGAGGCGGCGCGAATTATGCGCCTCGGCATCGGCCATGACCTTCTTGGCCTTCTCGAACTGGGCAAGTCCGCCGGCTTCGTCCCACTTCCAGGTCACGGTCTGCGGCGCGGCCATGCCCCAGCGTGCCGAGGCGAAAGTTGGGGCCGCATAGAAGCGCATGCCGCTTTGCGCCATCGTCTCCAGCCAGCCATCGAAGGGCACGGTGACGTCGCAGGCGGTGGTGGTACCAGCCCGCAGCATCTCGCAATAGGCCAGCGTCGCTGCCCCCTGCCGACCGTCGTCGCCCAGCCGGAAGGCCTGTAGACGTTCCATCAGGCCGGTCATCTGCTGCTCGGGAACTCCATGATCCTCGCGCACGCCGCGATAGCCGGGCTCGGTCGAGGGATGGGAATGGATGTTCACCAACCCCGGCAGGGCCAGCATCCCGGTACCGTCGATCGTCGCCTCGCCCGGACCGGAAGGCCGTGCCCCGGCCGGCGTGATCTCGACGATCCGGCCCTCCTCCAGATGCAGGTCGACATCGCGTCGATAGACGTGCCGGCGATGGGTACCGTCCCGGACCACGGCCCAGGAAACGTTCCGGATGGAGTTCGGTCGGGAGCTCATGGATTGCACTCCGGGAAATGCCTTGGGGCACGCCTGTTGCATAGACCGCGTGATAGGACGATAGAATCGGAAAAAACAGAGAACAAGGAGGCAAGCTATGCGGAGAGTGAAAGGGGCGCTCGCTGCTGCGGCGGCAGCGGTGCTGTTCTCGGCCTCGGTAGAGGCGCAGACGCTCAAGGTCGTGATGCATTCGGACGTCAAGATCGTCGACCCGATCTGGACGACCGCCTATATCGTGCGCAACCACGGCTATATGGTCTACGACACGTTGCTGGCGGTCGACGACAAGCTCGCCGTGAAACCGCAGATGCTGGAGAGCTGGAAGGTGAGCGACGACAAGCTCACCTACACCTTCACCCTGCGCGATGGCCTGAAGTTCCACGACGGCGCCGCCGTCACGGCCGAGGATTGCATCGCGTCGATCAAGCGCTGGGCGTCGCGCGACGCGATGGGCCAGAAGCTGATGAGCTACACGAAGGCGTTGACGGCCGTCGACCCCAAGACCTTCACCCTGGCGCTCAAAGAACCGTACGGCCTCGTCATCGAGTCGCTCGGCAAGCCGAGTTCGAACGTGCCCTTCATCATGCCCAAGCACGTCGCCGAGACGCCCGGCAATACGCAGATCACCGACTTCACGGGCTCCGGCCCGTTCGTGTTCCGCCACGACCTGTGGCGGCCGGGCGAAAAGGCGGTCTACGACAAGTTCAAGGACTACAAGCCGCGCGCCGAACCGCCATCGGCGCTCTCAGGCGGCAAGAACGTCTATCTCGACAGGGTCGAGTGGGTGAACATTCCCGACCCGCAGACGGCCGCCAACGCCCTGCTGACCGGCGAGATCGACATGATCGAGCAGCCGCTGATCGAACTGCTGCCGATGTTCGAGAAGGACAAGAACATCGAAATCGTCGACTACAATCCGCTGGGCAGCCAGTACAGCTTCCGCTTCAACGTGCTGCACAAGCCGTTCGACAATCCGAAGATCCGTCAGGCCGTCCTCTATGCCCTGAACCAGAAGGACTTCCTGCTGGCCGGCATCAACGACCCGAAATACTTCAAGGAGTGCAAGGCACTCTTCATCTGCGGCACACCCTACGCGACCGACAAGGGCTTCGAGGACAAGCTCAACTCGAACTTCGCCAAATCGAAGGAGATCCTGAAGCAGGAGGGTTATGACGGCACGCCGGTGGTGTTGCTCTATGCCACCGACACCAACACCGGCCGACTGACGCCGGTTGCGAAGTCCCTGCTGGAGCGTGGCGGCTTCGTCGTCGACATGCAGGCGATGGATTGGCAGACGGTCCTGTCGCGTCGCTCGCGCAAGGAGCCGCTGAATGCCGGCGGCTGGAGCGGCTTCATGACGTCCTGGGTGTCGGCCGACCTGCTCGACCCCATCGTCTCGGCCTTCGTAGGAGCCGCGTGCGACAAGGCCGCCATCGGCTGGCCCTGCGATGCCAAGCTCGAGGAACTGCGCGACGCCTTCGCCAAGACCACCGACCCCGCCAAGCGCAAGGAATATGCCGAGGCGGTTCAGGTCCGCGAATCCGAGTATCCGACCCTCGTGCAACTCGGTCAGTTCAACATCCCGACGGCAAAGCGCACGACCGTGACCGGCAACCTGACCTCCCCGGCGCCGGTCTTCTGGAATGTCCGGAAGAAGGAGTAGCGGCGCCCCGTCGCGTCAGCCCAGTTCCAGGCTGGTCACGCCGTACAGGTCGGCATAGTTCACATCGGGGTCGGCCCCGGTGTACATGCGGGCCGTCTCGAAGGACGGCTTGAGGCCCATCCCCTCGGCGAGCGTCACCGCTGCCTTGTTGCGATCGGGGACGTCGATGGCGACGGCCGAGGAACCCGTCTTCTGCGCCAGGGCGGAGACGAGGCTACCGGCGATTTCCGGCGTGGCCGCGAACAGCGGCCCCACGCGCGACGACGATGCCGAACGACGCATCACGGCAAAGCCTGCCAGTTCGCCGTCGCGCAGCGCGACCATGGCGGCCCGTTCCGGCAATGAAATCCACGAGGCCAGAAACGCATCCCGCGAGTCGGGAAAGAAGGTACGGTCGTAGGCCGCGAGCCTGTCGAAGGCGATGCTGCGCGCATCGGCGAGGACAACGCCGGCCGGTGCGGGAATCGCAGGCACGGGCCCCTCGTGGCGGATGTTGTTCCAGGCCAGCCGAAAGCCCGACTTCTTGTAATTCCCCTGCTGGGCCACCACGCCGTCGAGGCCGACATTGCGTCCGGCGAGTCGCGCCATACCGGCCCGCCAGACCTGGATGCCGTAGCCTTTCCCACGGATCACAGGCCGCGCAATGTAGAAGCCTAGGAAGCCGAAGCTCTGGCCGTACTTCACGACCGAAATGCAGGCCTGCGGTTCGCCGTCGAGACGGCCGATCAGAAAGCCGCCCGGATCGGTGGCAAAGAAGGCATGCGCGTCGGTCTTGCCAGGATTCCACCCCTCAGCGTCGGCCCACTGGGCCATACGCTGAACATCGTCGGCACTGCCGACCGCTATCTCGAAATTCATGCCTGCGAGATTACTCCGCCGCCTTGGCCGTGGCTGCGAAAAAACGATTGTCGGGCCGGGGCAGACCGAGATTTTCGCGCAGGGTCCGGCCTTCATACTCTCTGCGGAACAGACCGCGGCGTTGCAGTTCCGGCACGACCTTGTCGACGAAATCGTCGAGGCCGCCCGGCAGGTAGGGGAACATCACGTTGAAGCCGTCGCAGGCTTCCCCGATCAGCCATTCCTCCATCTGGTCGGCAATCATCTGCGGTGTGCCCACCATGCCGAGCCCGCCATAGCCGCCGAGGCGACCCGCGATCTGGCGTACCGTGAGGTTCTCCCGCTTGCCCAGTTCGATGACCCTGTCGCGGCCGCTCTTGCTCGCCTGGGTTTCGGGAATGTCGTCCGGCAACAGCTTGTCGGGATCGAACTTGCGCGCATCGACTCCGAGCGCGATCGACACGGCGGCGATGCCGCTGTCGTAGTTCACCAAACTGTCGAGGCGGGCACGCTTCTCCTTCGCCTCGTCGAGCGAATCGCCCACGACCACGAACGCGCCGGGCAGGATCTTGATGTGGTCGGGGTTGCGGCCGACCTTCGCCGCCCGCGCCTTCACGTCGGCATAGAATTCCTGCGCGCCCTTCAGCGGTCCACCGGCCGCAAACACGACTTCGGCCGTTTCGGCTGCAAGCTGGCGACCGGCATCGGAGGCACCGGCCTGCACCACGACCGGCCAGCCCTGGACGGGGCGCGCGATGTTGAGGGGGCCGCGCACCTTCAGATACTTGCCCTTGTGATCCAGCACATGCAGCCGTGCCGGATCGAAGTAGATGCCGCTCTCCACGTCCCGGATGAAGGCGTCGTCCGCCCAGGAATCCCAGAGCCCCGTCACCACGTCGAAGAATTCCCGCGCGCGGGCATAGCGCTCGGCATGGGGCATCTGGTCGTCCATGCCGAAGTTGAGTGCCGCATCGGGATTGGAGGTCGTGACGAGGTTCCAGCCCGCCCGGCCTTCGCTGATATGGTCGAGCGAGGCGAACCTTCGTGCGATCGTATAGGCGGGCTCGAAGGTGGTGGAGGCGGTGGCGATCAGGCCGAGATGCTTCGTCGCCATGGCCAATGCCGGCAACAGGGTCAGCGGATCGAAGGACGTGACCGTGGCGCTCCTCTTCAGCGCCTCCATCGGCATGTTCAGCACGGCCAGGTGATCGGCCATGAAGAAGGCGTCGAACTTGCCGCGCTCCAGGGTCTGGGCGTACTGCACCAGCGCCTTGAGATTGAAATTGGCGTCCGGCGTGCCGCCGGGATAGCGCCAGGCAGCGGTGTGGATGCTGACGGGGCGCATGAAGGCGCCGAGGCGGAGCTGACGTTTCTGGGTCATGGCGCCTAATCTTGCCCTCGGCCCACGGACCGGCAAGGCCCGCTCGGACGACAAGAACTCATTCGTCGAATAGTTTCTCGACTCAAATGATGGCGGGATGCTTCCTGTCCGTCCCCGCCGCCCGCTCCCAGGCCCGCGCGACGGCGAACACCGTCGCCTCGTCGAAGTAGCGACCGACGAACTGCACGGAAACCGGCAGACCGCCCGTCGAGAGGCCGGCCATCATCGCCAGCGCCGGATGGCCCGTGACGTTGAACGGCGTGCGCGCCTGCCGCGGATAGGTGCGGTCGATCTCGGCCGGCTGGTCGATGCGGCAGGCCGGGTCCATCGAGCTGGCGCAGAGCAGCACGTCGACCTCGCGCAGAGCCGCCTCGACCTCGGCGATCATCTCCAGCCGCCGGCGGCTCGCCAGCACATAGTCGCCGGAACTCATGAAGGCGCCGGCCATCAGGCGGCGGCGCGACAGCATGCCGTAATCCTCCGGCCGTTCGCCGAGCCAGGGCGCATGGATCGACCAGGCCTCGCTCTGCAGGATCACGCGATTGACGGCGCCGAACTCGCCGAGCGTCGGCAGCTTGATCGTGTGCAGCTCCGCCCCTTCTGCCTCCAGGGTGCGCGCAACATGTTCCAGCGCGGCCGTGACCTCGGGAGCGGCCGGCGTGTCGATCTCGTGGAAGTGCCGCACGAAGCCCACGCGCAGGCCGCGCAGGCTGCGGTCGAGACCGGCCGCATAGTGGCCGCGCGGCGGCGCGGCGCTGCCGGGATCGAGCGGGTCGTGACCTGCAATCGCTTCCAGCATCAACGCATTGTCGGCGACGGTCCGCGTCATCGGACCGACATGGTCGAGCGTGAAGGAAAGCGGGAAGACGCCCCGGCGCGAGACCAGGCCGTAGGTCGGCTTCAGACCGACGATGCCGCAGCAGCTTGCCGGATTGCGCACGCTGCCGCCGGTATCCGTGCCCAGCGCCATGGGAAAGAGGCCCGCGGCGACGCCCGATCCCGAGCCGGACGACGAGCCGCCGGGATGATGATCGGTGTTCCAGGGATTGCGCGCCGGCGGCCAGGGCAGATCGAAGCTCGGTCCGCCGATGGCGAACTCGTGCGTGGAGAGCTTGCCCAGCACGATGGCGCCGGCGCCGCGCAGCTTCCCGACGCAGACGGCATCGGCCGCAGCGACATTGTCTTTGAGGATCTTCGAATGGCAGGTGGTCGGGAGGCCGGCGACGTCGATGATGTCCTTGATGCCGACCGGCACGCCGTGCAGCGGCCCGCGCAGACGACCCGAGATCGCCTCGGCTTCGGCGGCCCTGGCTGCCTGCAGCGCCGCGTCGCCGTCGACGCGAATGAACGCATTGAGCCTGGGGTCGAGCCGCTCGATGCGATCGAGCAGCGCCCTGGTGAGATCGACTGGCGAAAGCTCGCGAGCAGCGATGGCGCGTGCGGCCGCGCCGGCCGTCATCCAGTGGAGGTCGCTCACAGGCCGATCCCCGCCCGCATCGGCGGCCACGGTTCCGCTCTCGGATCGGCCGGCCGCTTGATCTTCTCCGCGACATCGGCCGCCTGCTTCGCCGAAGCGGCAACGTCGTCGGGAAATTTCGCCAGTACCCTGGCAAGCCCCGCACGGCGCGCCAGCGTCTCGATCGTTTCCTTGTCCACCTGATCACTCCTCCCAATGGCGCGAGGTCAGCATGAGTCGTGCCGGCCGTCCATCCATGGCATACAACGGCCGATCGGTAGCTTAGGGGGAACAGCTTGGCGGTAGAACACACGACAGCAATCTTCGTGGCCGAGCTGATCCTGTTATTGTTCTTCGGGCGTATGATCGGCGAAGGCATGACCCGGATCGGTCAGCCCGCCATCTTCGGCCAGCTCCTGGCGGGCGTGCTGCTCGGCCCCTCGGTGTTCGGTGCGCTGCTGCCGGAAGTACGCCAGGTCATCTTCCCCAACACGCCTGCCCTGAAAAGCATGATCGATGCCGTATCGCAGATCGGCATTCTGCTTCTGCTGCTCCTGACCGGCATGGAAACAAACCTGGCACTGGTGAACCGCAAGCGACGCGCCGTCATTTCGACGTCGTTGATGGGCATTGCGATTCCCTTCGCTTGCGGGGCGGCGCTGGCCTATGCGTTGCCGACCGAACTGATCCCCAATCCCGCGGCACGCCTGGTCACCGCGCTCTTCCTCGGTACGGCGCTCTCGATCTCCTCGGTGAAGATCGTCGCCATGGTCCTGATGGAAATCGGCGCCATACGGCGCGACCTCGGACAGCTCATCCTCGCCACCGCCATCCTCGACGACACGCTGGCCTGGGTAATCATTGCCGTCATCTCGGGCATCGCGGCCTCGGGAACCGTGGGCCTGGCCGATATCGGGGCCAGCCTGGCCTTCACGGCCCTCTTCCTGGCGGCCAGCCTGACGATCGGGCGGCGTGCCGTCGCCTACGTCATCCTGTGGTGCAACGACAATCTGCGCATCGAAATGCCGGTCATCAGCGCCATTCTGGTGATCACCCTCTCCATGGCGCTCACGACCGAGCTTATCGGCGTGCATACCGCCCTCGGCGCCTTCATGGCCGGCATGCTGATCGGCCAGTCGCCGATCCTGACGGAGCATATCGAGGGCGAACTGCGCGGCTTCATCATCGCTTTCTTCAGCCCGGTATTCTTCGCCGTCGCCGGTCTCGGCATGGACCTGCGCACCCTGCTCGATCCGACCCTGCTGCTGTTCACCCTGGCCATCATTGCAGTGGCGAGCATCGGCAAGTTCCTGGGCGCACTGGCCGGAGGCAAGCTCGGTGGCCTGACCGGCCTCGAATCGCTGGCGCTGGCCACCGGCCTCAACGCCCGCGGCTCGACCGAGGTCATCATCGCGACCATCGGCCTGTCGATGGGCGCGCTCAGCAACCAGCTCTACACGATGATCGTCGCGATGGCCGTGGTCACGACCATGATCATGCCGCCGACCTTGCGCTGGGTGATGGCCCGCGTGCCGCTGCGCGACGAAGAGGCGAAACGGCTCGACAAGGAAGACGCCGAGGCGAACCAGGCCGTTCCGAAGATGGAGCGCGCCCTGGTCTTGGCCGACGATAGCGCCAACGGTCAATGGGCGACGACGCTGGCCGGCGTCTTCGCGGGCCGCCAGAAGGTTCTGACGACGGTGCTCGAGTCGCCACGCCCGGATGCGGCGTCAACGGTACCTTCGGCCAAGGACCGTCTGAGCGCTGCGATAAAGTCGGCGCTGGAAGACGGTCAGCCGACGGCTCCTCCGGGCGCGCCCGCTGCTCCGAAGCCGCATCCCGAACAGTTCGTCCAGACACGCCCGCTCACGGCCGAGGACGGACTCGAGAAGGAAGTCGCCAAGGGCTACAGCATCGCCTTCGTCGGCATCGACGAACCGATCTCCTCGCAGGCGCCGAAATTCCAGGATCAGCTTCAGCGGCTGGTCTCCTCCTTCGACGGACCGACGGCAATTCTGGTGAATGGCAACCGGGCCTTCTCGAATGTCGGCAAGCCGCTCGACATCCTGGTGCCGACTGGCGGCAGTCCGGAAGCCCGGCTTGCCACCGAGATTGCATTGGCCCTCGCCGGTGGCAGCCGGGGCACGCTGACCGTGCTGCACGTCTTCGATCCGAACGACGACACGATGCTGTTGCGCGGTCGTGCCCGGCGGCTGGGGCTCTCCCTGCTGGTGGATGCCCGACGGCTGGGCAAACGCAGCGGCGTTTCGGTCAAGGGCCTGACCGAAACGAACAGCCAGCCGGACACCGAGATACGTCGGGCGGCTCGTCGTGGACGTCACGACCTCGTTGTCATCGGCACTTCGCTGCGGACCGGCAACACCAGGTTCCTGAGCGCCCGCAGCGTCGCTTTGATCGAGGCCCTGCGCAGCCCCGTGCTGCTCGTGGCCCGCTGACGATCACATCGCGCGAGGCGGCACGCCGGCAGGCTGACCGAGTCCCGGCGGCACCTTGTGCCAGGCACGGCCGGACAGCATCTGTTGAACGCCGTAGGCATAGAGCGCCTGCATATAGGCTTGGTCGAACTCGCCCTTCTTGGGATACGTGAAATCCGATCCCATATAGGCCAGGTTGTAATCGACGCCGTCCCGCTTCGTGACGAAGTAGGTGCGGATCACATCGTTGTAGCCGCTCGCAGCCAGCATCGTATTGATGGCACGGCCTGCGATGGTGATGGTGCGGCGCTCGGCCATCGCGTAGTCGGGATCGAGACGGGCATTACGAATGATATAGGCGTACCGCTCGCGCTTCAGTCCCGAGCCCACGACATCTATGGATGGCGGATAGAGGAAAAGCTGGGCGATGGCACCGCCATCGACGTGCATCTCCTGGTATTTCTTGCCGTCCAGCTCGACGTCGATCATCACCGGCTCGAAAGCACCGGGAATGGCGGCCGACGCACGCAGGACCTTGCGCACGAGGTCGAGCGCCCCCGGATGACCGCTGGCAGCGATCGCGCCGATGTTCCAGATCACCGGCCGCTGCGCATCGAGATCGGTGGTGCCGATCATCAGCAGGCGGCCCTTGCGATATTCGGCGGCAATGGCATCGAGGAGTGATTGGTTTGCGTACTTGGCGATAACGCCGGCCAGCGGCGAGGTGTCGGCCATGGCGTCGTTGAACAAGGCTGCCCTGAGCCCCCGGGCGATGAACACCTTGTCCGGCGTCATGGTGGTATAGACTTCACGCAGTTGCGCATCGTAGGCCGACCCGAGAAAGGCGAAGGGAGCGATCAGCGCGCCGGTGCTCACTCCGGTCACCATCTTGAACTGCGGCCTGGTGCCGAGTTCCGTCCATCCGTTGATCAGGCCGGCACCGAAGGCGCCGTTGTCGCCGCCGCCGGAGACGGCCAGGAAGTATGACGGCGGCAAGGGCTTGATCGGCCTGCCCTCTGCCTGCAGCGTCGCGGCCTCGCGCCGTACCGCGGCCGTGCCTTCTTCGATCATCGGCTTGGGATCGCCATCGGCGTAGAAACGCGCGTTCGGAATGCCGAGAGGCTGGGCGCGCGCGGTGTCGGCACGAGGTACGGCCGGGTCGCGCGAGGGAATCGAGCAGCCGGCAACGAGGACGCCGCCCATTACTGCCAATAGCGACAGATAGCGAATCATAGCTGGATCTCCGTGAACTACTTCGAGGGCTGCGGGCCGGGCTGATTCGACCCATACATGTAACTGCGGATTTTCCAGCCCGTCTGATCGCGGCGGAACACGACGAGCTCATCGAAGGAGTTGGTCGTCTCCGTACCCGAGGCGAGCACCTTGACCCGGCCTTTCGAGGTCGAGCGCAGCCAGGCCATGTCGCCCATCACTTCTGTTTCCTGGATCGAGAAGGCAAGGTCGACCTTGAGGGCAGCGAAGACCTCCCTGTAGGCAACCTTCAAGGCCTCGCGACCCGCAGCCGCCGGCATGTTCTCGCGCATGAAGACGCCATTCGGCGTGTAGAGCGCAACCAGCGCGTCGACATTGCTCGCCCGAAGCGCGGCGGCGTAGCGCTCCATAACCACCACGAGTTGCGCCGGATCGGCAGGTCCCTGAGCCATCGCGCCGCCGGAACCGACGGCCGCAAGCGCAGTGACGGCAAAGAGGGAGCGGCGGGTCGACATGGCGGTGGTTCTCCGGGGCTGAGGATCGGGAACGCAGGCAAGTCGAACAGACATACAACCGGCGACCCCAATTCAACATGGTAGAGCGCGCGGCTAGCGCCGCCAACAGATCAGCGCCCGAACTTTTCCCGCCAGCTCGGCGCAGCCCCGAGCGTCTCCGCATTGTAAACGCCGCGCGCCACCGCCCGGGCGAGGCAGTCGGCAGCCAGAGTGCCGAGTTCGGCCAAGGCCAATGCGTCGTCACCAAGATCGAGCCGGCCGGTCGCGATGGCAAAAACCGTGTCGCCGTCCTGTGGCGTATGGACGGGGCGGATCGCGCGGACCAGCCCATCCTGCGCCATGACCGCAAGCCGTTTGGCCGACGCCTTGTCCAGGCGCGCGTTGGTCGCGACGACGGCGATGGTCGTATTGGCGCGAGGATCGCGGCGGGCAGCATCGGCGGGATCGTGGGTAAGATCGGCGCGGTCGTGCGGAACCGTCAGGCCCAGGCCAAGCGCCGGCGGCGGCAGGCCGCCGAATTCCTTGCCCTGCTCCAGCGGCCATGCCCAGAACTGCGCCATGTCGCCCATGGTCGTGTAGCCGCGAGCGTTGACGGCCACGAGGGCGCCGACCTGCAAACCGCTTGCGGGATCGACCGCCGAAGCGCTGCCAAGACCACCCTTGAGGTTTCCCGCCTTGGCACCAAGCCCGGCACCGGCATTGCCAAGCGCGAAGTCCCGCGCTGCGCGGCCGGTCGCGTCGTAGGCAAGGTCGCGATAAGGCGGCCAGTCCCAGCGCTTGTCGCCGCCATTCAACAGGTCGAACAGGATGGCCGTCGGCACGATGGGCACCACGACGTCCGCGATGGCCAGACCGCGGCCACGCTCGCGCAGCCAGCGCATCACACCGTCGGCCGAGGAGAGCCCATAGGCGGAGCCGCCGGAAAGGCAGACCGCATCGACCCGGTCGACCATACAAGAGGGATCGAGCAGATCAGTTTCGCGGGTGCCCGGCGCACCACCCCGGACATCGACCGACGCCATTGCCGGCGCCTCGCAGAGAACGACGCTGACGCCCGAGCGAAGCCTTTGATCCTCGGCATTGCCGACAAGGATACCGTCGACGTCGGTGATCAGGTTGCGAGGGCCGTGGCGCAACATCGGATCAGTCGAGCTGCAGAACCATCGCCTTGAGATAGGCCGTCTCGGGCAGGCTGGGATGCACCGGATGATCGAGCGCCGCGCCCGAGCTGCGCAGGATGCGCCCGCTGCGCTCGGCATCGCGCAGGCCGCGGCGCACCTGTTCGGCAAACAGCGGCGGATCGACGAGATGCGAACAGGAGGCCACGAAGAAGAAGCCGCCCTTGGCGACCAGCGGCGCGGCCAGCCGCACCAGCTTGCGATACCCCTGGGCGCCGGTCTTGAGGTCCTTGCGGCTCTTCACGAAGGCCGGCGGATCGCAGATCACGACGTCGAAGCCACGGCTCTTCTGCTTCTCCAGCGCCTCGAAGGCTTCCGCCTTCTCGAAGCCCACGATCTTATCGACGCCGTTCAGCGTCGCGGCCTGTCGCGCCGCGTCCAGCGCAGGCTGCGAGCGGTCGAGACAGATCACCGACTTGGCGCCGCGATGCGCCGCCAGCACACCGAAGCCGCCGGAGTAGCTGTAGACGTCGATGACGCGCGCATCCTTGGCGAGACCCGCCATGAAGCGCCTGTTGTCGCGCTGGTCGTAGAACCAGCCGGTCTTCTGGCCGCCGGACAGGTCGGCGACGAAGCGCGCGTCGTTCTCGATGAGTTCGACGCTGCCGGCCTCGCCCTTGGCCGTCACGACTTCGCGCTTCAGGCCTTCGAGTTCGCGCACCGGCGAATCGTTCTTGAGGATGATCGTCCTGGGCGAGAACTCGGCCTCAAGCGCTTCGAGCAGGATCGGAGTCAGCGCTTCCATGCCGGCGCTGTTGACCTGCACGACGAAGGCGTCGCCGAAGCGATCAACGATCAGGCCGGGCAGGCCGTCGGCCTCGGCGTGGATCAGCCGGTAGTAGGGAACGCCCACCAGCCGGTCGCGCAGCGCCGCGGCCTGTGCCAGCCGGCGGCCGATGAACAGCGCATCGACCGTGGCCTCCGGATTGGAGCTGAGCATCCGGGCCGCAATCAACGAGTGCGGATTGAAGGTGACCAGCCCCAGCGCCTCGCCACCCGGCGCGCGCAAGGTCGCGAGCGAGCCCGGCGGCAGCGCCTTGGTCTCGGCGTCCATGAAGATCTCGTTCGAGAAGGCCCAGGGATGGCCGGCACGGACACGGCGATCCTCGCCGGACCGCAGCAATACGGTAGGGAGCTTCTTGGCCACTTTGATCGTTCTCCGCCTATTCGCCTTTGGCGACGCCATCGCGCCGCGGGTCCGCGGCGCCTTCCCAGCCCTCCGCCGTGCGGCGGATGGCGGAGAGTCCACCTTCGTGAGGGCGGACTTGTACTTCATGGCCCAGCGCGCGCAAGGCGTCGGCCTGCGCCGCCGCGGCCGTCCCCTCCTCCAATTCGGTGGCGCCGTTCAGGTTGAGCACCCGCGGCAGGGCCAGGGCGGCCTGGGCCGACAGGTTCCAGTCGAGCAATCCGACCGTGGCCTGCAAAGTGTCACCGATGATGCGCGAACCGCCGGCCGAGCCCAGGGCCGCGACCAGCTTGCCGTCGCGGTCGAGGACGAAGGTCGGCGACATCGACGAGCGCGGCCGCTTGCCGGGCTGCACGCGGTTGGCGACTGGCTTGCCGTTCAGCTCGGGCCGCGGCGAGAAATCGGTGAGTTCGTTGTTCAGCAGAACGCCACGCACCATGATCTGCGCCCCGAACGGCGCCTCGATGGTGGTCGTGAAGCTGACGGCATTGCCCCAGCGGTCGACGATGCTGATATGGCTGGTGCCGCGCTCGACATAACCCGGCGGCACGCCGGCCGGGACCTTTCCCATGCTGCGGTCGGGCGACATCAGCTTGCGGCGCTCCGCGAGATAGGCCGGCGACAGCATGCCGGCGACCGGCACGTCGACGAAAGCCGGATCGCCGACATAGCGATCGCGATCGGCGAAGGCGAGCCGGCTCGCCTCGGCAATGAGGTGAAGCGCGCGCAGGTCGGTCGGCTTGTCGTGCCAGACCTCGAAGGGTTCGAGCAGACCCAGGATCTGCAGGATCGCGATGCCGCCCGACGAAGGAGGCGGCATGCTGCAGATCTTCCAGACGCGATAGGGACCGCACACCGCATCGCGCTTGATCGGACGATAATCAGCAAGATCGGTCGTCGAGAGCGTGCCGGGCCGGCGATGGTTCTGCACCCGCTCGACCATCTCGGCAGCCATCGCCCCCCGATAGAACGCACGCGGCCCCTGCTCGGCGATCAGGCGCATCGTTTCTGCAAGCTCGGGATTGGCGATGCGCTCGCCGAGCTTCTTGGGCGATCCATCCGCATTGTAGTAGAGGGCCCGAATGGCGGGCTCCTCGCGCAGCGACGGAATGCGGACGAGCCAGGCGGCAAGCCGGGGCGGGATCGCAAACCCGTCGCGCGCCACGGCAATCGCCGGTGCAAACAGGTCGGACCAGGCGAGCTTGCCGCGCTCCTTATGGGCAAGCTCCAGCATCGCCAGCAGGCCGGGCACACCCACCGAGATGCCGGAGGCGACGGCCTCTCTGAAACCGAGCGGCTTGCCCTCGGCATCGAGGAACATCGACGGGCTGGCGCCTGCCGGCGCCGTCTCGCGACCGTCGTAGACCGTGATGGCCTGCGTGCCGGCGTCGTAGTGCAACAGGAAGCCACCGCCGCCGATGCCCGAGGCCTGCGGCTCGACGACACCCAGGACCATCTGGACGGCAATTGCGGCATCGACGGCCGAACCGCCGCGCCGCAGCACGTCCAGCCCGGCCTCGACCGCCAGCGGATGGGCTGCCGCCACCATCGTCTGCGGTGCCGCGAAGCTTGCCGAAGCGCGGCATGCCGCCAGCAACAGAAGCAGGGCGGCGCCCAGCAGACGAACAGACTTCACGCGCGACGCGCCACGATGAAGAGCCGGCGGAACGGGAAGATCGTGATGCCGTCGGCTCGCGTCGGATAGGCCTTGGCGGTCAGGCCGGCATAGGTCTCGTAGAAAGCCGTGCGCTCCGGCTCCTGCAGCAATTCGAGATAGGGCCTGAGGCCGGTCGACGAGGTATATTGCGCCACCGGATCCTTGCCCGTGAGCGGCTGCTGATAGATCGTCTCCCAGATCTCCAGCTCCGCGCTGAGCGGCTTCAGGACGTCGTAATAGTCCGCCGGATCGCGCACCCGCGCGATGGGACGCACTTTGGCGAGCTTGTCGCGCCAGGGGCCTGCTTCGGCGGCCGTCTTCATCAGCGCGTGCGAGGGTGCTTCATGGTTGCGCGGCATCTGGATCGCGAGCTGGCCGCCCGACGGCAGCAGCTTCATCAGACCCGGAAACATGTCGATATGACCGTCGAGCCAATGATAGGCCGCGTTGCTGTAGAGGATGCCGGGCGGCTGGTCGGGCTTGAAGGCGGCGAGATCGCCCTTGGCGAAGGTGATGCGCGGATCCGCCGTCTGCGCCCGCGCCTTGGCGAGCATGTCTTCCGACGAATCGATGCCGACGACGGACGCTCCCGCGAAGCGATCCGCCAGAATACGGGAGATGTTGCCCGCGCCGCAGCCCAGGTCGTAGATCACATGCCCCGGCCGCGCGCCGTTCGCCGGATCGAGCCGGCTCATCAGGTCGAGAGCCGGCCGCGTGCGATGGTCGGCGAATTTCAGATAGAGATTGGCGTCCCACTTCGTCGACTGGTCGATGGACTTCGCGTCGTTCATGTCACTTCTCCTCGAACGCCGCATCGACCGGCACGCGGTAGGCGGTCGCGATCTTGTTGCCCTTCTGCGCCGCCAGCACGACGGCCATGAACTCGCCGAACATCTCGTCGGTCATGCCCTTCTGTCGCGCCATGTAGCCATGCGAGTTGATGCAATAGTCGCACTGGTTGGCGATGCTGACGGCGAGATAGATCATCTCCTTGGTCAGCGCATCGAGCTTGCCCGGCGCCATGACCTCGCGCATTTCCGCAGCGAAGCGTTCCATCGTGTCGGGATGACGCGCCAGCGCCTTCCAGACATTGTTGATGTTCGCCGGATCGCTGCCGCGCGCCTTAGCGATCCCCTCGACGACAGCCTTGGCCCGCGGGTTCATGTCCTTGTATTCGGTCAACTTCGCCACGGATCGCTCCACCGCAAATAAAAAGGGCCGGCTTGATGCCGGCCCCCATCATGGCGCTTTCGCACCGATTGTCAGTACATATGCTGGCCGCCGTTGATCGACAGGGTCGAGCCGGTGATGAAGCCGGCATCGTCTGCGATCAGGAACATCACGCCGCGGCCGATCTCCTCGGCCTTGCCGAGACGTCCCACGGGAATCTTGGCCACGATCTTCTCCAGCACGTTGGCCGGAACTGCAGAGACCATGTCGGTGTCGGTGTAGCCCGGCGCGATTGCATTCACGGTGATGCCCTTGGCGGCGCCTTCCTGGGCCAGCGCCTTGGTGAAGCCGTGAATGCCGGACTTCGCCGCGGCATAGTTCACTTGGCCGTACTGGCCGCCCTGGCCGTTGATCGAGCCGATGTTGACGATGCGGCCGAAGCCGCGCGTGTTCATGCCTTCCCACACCGCCTTGCACATGTTGAAGCAGGAGCCGAGGTTGGTGTCGATCACGGCATCCCACATGTCGCGCGTCAGGCGGCGCATCGTGGAGTCGCGCGTGATGCCGGCATTGTTGACGAGCACGTCGACAGGCCCGAGATCCTTCTCGATCTGGCCGACGACGGACTGGCAGGGCGCGAAGTCGCCGACGTCGAACTTGTAGACGTTGATGCCGCTCTCGGCCTTGAACTTGTTGGCGGCCTCGTCGTTGCCCGCATAGGTGGCGGCGACCTTATAGCCCTTGTCCTTGAGCATTCGGGAGATGGCGGCGCCTATACCACGCGTTCCGCCCGTCACGACCGCTACACGCTCAGCCATTGTATCCTCCCTTGCTGTTGGCAAACACACTCTAGCCGGTTCTCCCCCATCCCGGGCAAGCGCCAGGTGGCGATATATCCTCGACGATTGAATTGATGTCCGACGGCGGATAGAGGGCGACGCATTGCCGGTCATAGAACGGCGACCATGAAGCCCTTCACCGCCCTGCTCGGCGTCTCCGCCGGAACGCACGCCGCCGACCAGCTCGCCCTGGCAACACTGCCGCTTACGGCAACTCTCATCCTGAATGCAGGACCGGATATTCTCGGCCTGCTCGTGGCCGCCCAGAGTGCAGCATGGTTGCTGGTCTCGCTGCCGGCGGGTGCCTGGATCGACTGCCTGCCGCGCCGTCGATTGCTGATCGTAGCGTTGGGCCTGGGGCTTCTCGCCTCCATCGCGGCGGTGATCGCCGCAGCGACTGGCATTGCCTCGCTGCTGGGCGTTGCCGCCTTTGCCGGTGCATCGGGCACGGTCGTCTTCGTCCTGACATCGGTCTCCCTGCTGCCAGGTCTCGTACCGGCCGGCGATCTTCCCCGTTCGAATGCCCGGCTGGAGCTGACACGCGCCGTGGTGAGCCTGGCCGCGCCGTTCGTGGCGGGCCTGCTTGCACAGAAGCTGTCGCCGACCTGGGGCTATGTGCTTGCCGCGCTCGGCGCCGCCCTCGCCCTTGTTTGCGCACTCGCTTTGCCGAAAGGCGCCGCGCCGAACAGCCCAGCCAACCGCCCCACGCTCACCCAGTCCATACGGACGGGCGCGGAGTTCGTCGCGCGCCACGACCTGCTGCGCGGCATCAGCCTTTGCGCGATCTGCTGGAACTTTGCCTTCTTCGCGCTGCTCGCCATCTGGGCGCCGCTGGCGCTGGGTCCCTTGCACCTCGATCCCGCCCATATGGGGCTGGCGCAATCGGCCTACGGCGCGGGCATGATCCTGGGGGCCCTGGTTGCCCCGGTCTCATCGCGCCAACTGCCGCCCTTCGCTACCCTGATCTTCGGACCGGCGGTGTCGGTGATCGCGGCAATGCTCTTTCTGGTCGCGCCGTCGGGCGGGGGTTTCGTCCTGTCGGCGATCGCCCATTTCCTGGTCGGCTTCGGTCCTATCCTATGGCTGATCTGCCAGACCACGGTGCGCCAGCTCGTGACGCCGGCGCCGCTGATGGGCCGGGTCAACGCGACGGTGCAGACGGCCATCTACGGCGTGCGCCCCCTGGGTGCCCTCGCCGGCGGCCTGGTCGCGGCCCAGGCGGGCTTGCACAGCGCCCTCATCCTAATTGCCGCGGCCTTTGCGCTTTCCACCCTCGTCATCGTGCTGTCGCCCCTTGCCCGGTTGAGGAGCATGCCGGCTACCGCTTGACCCGAAGCCGCGGCCGTCGGACCTTGCGGCCGGAGGTCGATGCATGAAGACGTTGTTGTGTGCCATTCTCGTGGCCCTGTCGGTGGCCGCCTGCGAGCAGGGCGGTTTGACTTCTTACCAGCAGGCCTACGGGACGAACTTTCCCGGACCGAAGGACGGCATGGCCGCGGTCTATCTCGTGCGCGGCGCAGCGCCCTCCGATGCATCACCGATTCCGATCTCGGAAGGCCGCCAGGCTGTCGGCAGCCTGGCTGGCTCGACCTGGATACGCCTGGATGCCTTGCCCAATCCGCTCGACTTCAGAGCCTATGGCAGCCAGGACAGCACCGAACTCATCATCACCGTCGCAGCCGGCGAGACGTATTTCCTGATTGCAGAGCCCGCAGGCGCCACCAACGCCAAGCTCATGACGATCTCGTGGAGCGAAGGCCGTCGCCTCGTCCGCCAGGGTCAGCAGGTGCCCAGCAACTACGTCCCGACCCGCTTCAACTGAGCCCGACCGCCAAATGAAAACGCCCGAAGGGAAGCCTTCGGGCGTTTTTCTATGAGTCGAACCCTTCGCCTCAGTCGCGCTGGACGCACATGGCGATGCCCATGCCGCCGCCGATGCAGAGCGTGGCGAGACCCTTCTTGGCATCGCGCTTCTGCATTTCGTAAAGCAGCGTGGTGAGCACGCGAGCACCGGACGCGCCGATCGGATGGCCAAGCGCGATGGCGCCGCCGTTCACGTTCAGCTTGTCCGGATCGAGACCGAGCTGCTTGCCGACCGCGACGGCCTGCGCCGCGAAGGCTTCGTTGGCTTCGACGAGATCGAGGTCCTTCACCGTCCAGCCCGCCTTCTTCAGCGCTTCCTGCGAGGCCGTGACCGGACCGATGCCCATGATCGCCGGATCGACGCCGGTGGTTGCCCAGGACACGATCTTGGCGAGCGGCTTGACGCCGCGCTTCTTGGCTTCGTCGGCGCTCATCAGCACCAGCGCCGCGGCGCCATCGTTGATGCCCGAAGCATTGCCGGCCGTGACCGATCCGCCTTCCTTGGTGAAGGCAGGACGCAGCTTGGCCAGAGCCTCGACAGTGGTGCCGTGACGGGGGAACTCGTCGGTGTCCACGACCACTTCACCCTTGCGGGTCTTCACCGTGACCGGAACGATTTCGTCCTTGAAGCGACCGGCCTTCTGCGCGGCTTCGGCCTTGTTCTGCGACGAGGCCGCGAAAGCATCCTGCTCGGCGCGCGTGATCTGGAACTTCTGCGCGACGTTCTCGGCGGTGTTGCCCATGTGATAGCCGTGGAAGGCATCCCACAGGCCGTCCTTCAACATCGTGTCGACCATCTTGAGTTCGCCCATCTTGGTGCCGTCGCGCATATGCGCGGCATGCGGCGCCTGGCTCATGCTCTCCTGGCCGCCGACCACCATGATGTTGGCGTCGCCGTTGCGGATCGCCTGCCAGCCGAACGCGACGGCACGCAGGCCGGAGCCGCAGAGCTGGTTGATGCCGAGTGCGGTCTTGTCGACCGGGATGCCGGCGTTAACCGCCGCCTGGCGCGCCGGGTTCTGGCCCTGACCAGCGCCCAGGATCTGGCCCATGATGACTTCGTCGACTTCCTCGGGCTTCACCTTGGCGCGCTCCAGCGCACCCTTGATGGCGACCTTGCCGAGATCGTGCGCAGGTACGGCGCCGAAGGCCCCATTGAATGATCCGACGGGCGTGCGCGCAGCGCTCGCGATGACAATTTCAGTGCTCATAGAGTCCTCCTTGGGGCCGCCCTGCCGACATTTATAGGCTTGCCGTGCGACCGGGCAAAGCCCCCTTGCCTCGCTAGCAGAGGCTTCATACCGAAGAGCGGCCTCACCCAGCTCCACGGTCGCACCAGCCCTGCATAAACGAGCCATGTCCCCGGGAAAGTCGCCAGGACAGTCAGGATGAAACCAGCCACCGAAGGAACGTCTGCGGTCAGCAACCCGTAGACGACGATCACGGCGACTGTCTGGTGAATCAGATAGAATGGATAGACGGCCTCGGTCGCCTCCGCGAGGAAGGCGGGCCTTCGCGTAAGGTAGCGGTGACCAAACCCCAGGACAGCGAACAGCCAGGCCATGGTGTTGATAGCCGACAGGAGCGCGTAGGCCGGCCTCATTTCGGGTGCGACGACGGGCCGAACCTCGCCCTTGAAGAACACCAGGTACAGACAGGCGTAGGCAGCAACGCCAACCAAGACCGAGACATGGCGCCGACGTTGCAGCGCCATGAGAAGTTCCGACGAGGCGAAGAGAAACGCGCCGTAGATCAGCAACAGGCCGTAGTAAGCAAGGCCGTACCAGTCGCCGATCAGCCCGTTTGGATTGGACGAGATCGGCGCCAGCCACAGGATCGCTGCCGCAAGCGGAAACACCATCGCCCATTGCAGACCCGTACGTGCGACGAAGCGGCCAGCCGCGCCCTGCATCGCCTGGCCCGACGCGCTGCGCGCCCACAGGAAGTACGGCAACAGGACGATCGTGAGCACCAGAACGTAGGCCACGAACCAGAGATGATGCCAACTCGTGTTGCCGCTCGGATAAATGCCCTCGAAGGCATGCGGCAGCCACTCCAGGAACGATCCGGTGAACTGCCCGCGATGGAGCCGCTCCAGATAGACTTGTGGCGGCACGAGAACGAGCATGCCGAAGCCGAGAGGCAGCAACAGGCGCTTTAGACGATCGGCAATGAAAGCACCCGGCGTCCTCGCCCCCAGTGCCAGCATGATCGCCGCACCCGAGACGACGAAGATCAGGGGCATGCGCCAGCGATTGAGGAAACGCATCGCCTCGCGCAGCCAGTCGATGCTGTCGGTGCTGGTGACGTGCCAGCTCCATCCCGACCATGCCATGCCGGCGTGGTAGAAGATGAGCAGCGTGAAGGCGAGAACGCGCAACCAGTCGAGATCGGCGCGCCGGGCCGCATAGGCCACATCGGGCATGATGGCCTCCCGAGCGTCAGCTGCGCCGACTGAAACCGTCGGCGCTCCAATCCTCGCTACCCACACCGTGATGCACGAAGAAGAGCCCTTCCGGGTCATACTTCTGCTTCACGGCGCGTAACCGCGCGTAGTTGGCGCCCCAGAAAGCCCGCTGCCAGTTCTCCTCGAAGTAGTTGGACTCCGAGACATAGGCCCCGGGCTCCGACACCAGCTTGCGCAGCTCTCCCATGGCGGAGGTTACGGCGCGAGCCGTCGTCTGCGCCTTTGCGAGATCGGGTTCATGGCCGGCGATACCCGGAAAGGCCGGTGGCCCTTCGGACGCGCAGATGGCCAGCGCGAAAGCCTCGACGGCGGCCGGGTTGGTCGCCGTATCGCGTGCCGCGGCAATCTCTTCGGAAGGCGCTCCCGCCAGGCCTTTGTTGAAGTGCAGCGACATCTGCCAGTGCCGCGAGCTTGCGAACAACGCCTCGACGAGCTGGCCGCGGCGCTGGTCGTCGAGCAGCGACGCCGGCATCCAGGTCGATTGATAGGCCTGCAGGAACCAGCCGGCTTCGCCGAGATTGCTGCTCCAGAAGATGTTGTCGGCCGACGCACCGGGACGATCGTCGTTCAGCACCAGATGCGGTGCGTTTTCCTTCAGGAATGCCGGGTCCCACAGGTACTTCGCCGGAAGCGCCACGATGGCCGACGGTTCGCTCCACGCGTAGTCGCCGGCCTGGGCGGCGATCCAGGACAGGAACGGTTGCCATACCGCCGTCGCGGCATCCCGGTCGAGGCCTTCGAAGACCATGCTGATGGCCATCGTGTTGTCGCGACGGAAGCGGACCTGCTCGCCCCAGTGCGGATTGAACAGGCTTTCGCGATAGAAGTTCATGAAGCGGTCGATCAGTCGCCGGAACGCCGCGTCGGAACTGGCCTTCACGCTGCCGAAGACGGCGCCGACAACCTGCGGCAACGGGCGTGCGCGCAGGGTGAGCCGCGTGACCACACCGAGGCTGCCCCCGCCGCCGCCCTTCAGGCCCCAGAAGAGATCGGGATTGCTGCAGGCGTTGGCGATGCGCACCGATCCATCGGCGGTGACGACTTCGGCTTCGAGCAGACCCGCCGCGGCGAGACCGAAGCGCTTGGAGAAGCTGCCGAAGCCGCCGCTCTGGATGAGACCCGCGACGCCGACCGTGAGACAGCCTCCGCCCTGCACATAGTGGCCGGCCTTGGCAGCGGCACCATAGGCGTGCAGCCACAGCGCGCCCGAACCGACCGACAGCGCCGGTTGAGGCGGCGTATTGCAACCCTGCGGGACGAAGGAGTCCTGGAACGCGACGCTGTTCATGTGCCGCGTCCAGACGAGCAGCGAGTCGGGCGCATTGGAGGTGCCCTGATAACTGTGGCCGCCGCCCTTCACGACGAGGCGCAGGCGATGCTCGCGGGCGAAGTTCACAGCCGCGGCGACATCCTGGGCGTTGCGGGCGGCGACGCAGTAGGCGCTGGGCGAAGACGTCCACGCATCGGCCCACCCGCTGGTCTGGGTCAGCGCCGGCGTGTCGCCGATGTACCAGGGATTCTTCAGGCGCTTGAACAGGGCCTCGCATTCGGGTCCCGTCGGTGCGGCGCGGCAGGCATCGAGAGGCGACTGCACCCGCGAGAGCTGGCCGCCCACCCGGCCGTCGAGTTCCGCCCATTGCGTCGGTGACGGCCACGCGGGATCCCCGGGACGGTTACGCCGGAACGAGCTTCCCTGAGCATGGGCAGTCGACATCAGCGGCAGCCCTCCAGCGAGCTTGAGCAGGTGGCGTCGGTTCATTACGGGTCTCCGGAAAGATCAGGTCGGACGCTGACCTTCTATTCATCAACCTTTTGATATTGCTCGAAATTGTGACGACCGGCGAGCCGAGTGGGACGACCGGCGAAGGCATAGGGACGATCGGTCAGCTGCGAACCGGCACCAGCGCCTCGAAGCGCTGACGATAGCGGCGACTGAGGTTCACCTCGGCGCCGTCCTGCAGACGGATCCGCCAGTCGCCGCTGACCCAGGGCGTCACCTCGACGATGCGCGCGACATTGACCAGGCGAGATTTATGCACGCGCACAAACCGTTTCGGATCGAGCTCGCTTTCGAGCCTGGTGAGGGAGGACCGGATCTCCAGCGTCTCCCCGCCCACGTGGAGGACCGCGTAGTTGCCGGACGCCTCGACCCAGTCGATGTCGGCCACCTCGACCATGATCTCCTTGCCGCGGCGGCGCACGGCGAAGCGCTCGGGCACGCGTGGTTCGACAACCGGCGGCGCAGCGGGCAGCTGTACCTCCACCGGGATGAGGGCTGACCGCCGGCCGAACAGGTAGCGAAGCACGAAGACGCCGCCGCTCAGCATGCCGTAGGAAAACATATCCTTGGCGAACTCATAGGCGAGTCGCTCCAAGGTCAGCGGGAAACTATAGGCCTCGCCCAGAATGCCGCTGAACCACAGGAGGCGCAGCGCTGCCATGCCGAGCGTGTGCACGATGCTGAAGGGAACGACGGCCAGGACATGGATCGCGACGTTGCGCAGCCCGCCGGTGATCGGCCATTGCCGATGCAGCCAATAGAGCACGGGCACCAGGGCGCCGACGACGATGTGGCTGGTCACTTCGATGGCCAGGACGTGCTCGAAAGAGACCGGGTGGCCGCGCCACGCCATATCGGCGACCCCGACATAGGTACGGGTGACGATGGCTACGACGAAGATGGCCGTCCAGACCGCCGGCACACGCCAGTCGAAGGATCTCTCCTCCGCCGTCATCTACGCTGCTTGGCGGGGATATTGCTCAGCCACTCCAGCAGCGGCGTCCAGCAGAGGTCGCGCGCGCGGCTGCTGACGACCATGCCGATATGGCCGAGCGGCAGGTCGATCCGCGTGGCGTTGCGAAGTCCCTTCGCGGGATCGGCCAGCGCCGCGGCCGACAGAGGCGGCACGATGCGGTCGCCCGACGGGATCATGACCAGCGCCGGTACGTTGATCTTCGACGGCACGATACGCCGGCCGCTGACGATCCACTTGCCGGCGCCCGGCATGTTCTCGCCATACCAGCCGATCAGGCATTCGCGCGCTGTCGGACCGGCCAACGGTGCGCCGTCGTTCAGCCAGTCTTCGAGCAGCACGAATTCCTTCGCCGGATCGCCCTGTTGGTCCATGCCGAGGAAGCGGCCAAACTTTTTCACGGCAAGCCAGGGATCGAGCGACCAGAACAGGGTCTGCAGGATATCGACCGGCAGTTCGCCGACCTTGTCGGCCACCTGGGCCAGCAGCGGGCCGCTGGAGACGAGAAAGGCCTGGCCGGTGCGATCGGCATGGAAATCCCAGGGGGCGGCGAGCAAGGCAAGACCGGCAACGCGGCGCGGCTGGCGTGCCGCGAGCGCGACCGTGAGCGTGCCGCCCATGCAGTAACCCATCACCGCCGGCGCCCGGCGCGCCCGCTTGGCAAGGAAGGCGACCGCCCGCTCCAGACGCGCGACATAGGCCGCCGTATCGAAGCGGCGCTCCTCGGCATTGGGCGTGCCCCAATCGACGAGATAGGGCCGCAGCCCCCGGGCCGCCATGGCGCGCAAGAGACTCTTCTCCGCCGTGAGGTCGAGCACTTCCCAGCGGTTGATCAGCGACGGCACGACCAGAACGGCGCGCGCGCCGCGGACGCGTGCCGCGCGATGCGTCGCGCCGTAGTCGAGCAGCCGCGTATTGCCCTCGCTCCACGCGGCCGGCGGATTCTCCAGCGTGCGGTGGACGTGGTGCCGCCTATAGGCCAGCACACCGTCGGCCAGCCGTTCCATCCGCCGGCCAATCTCGCGCCGCAGTGCCTCGTCGAACGCGCCGGCGCCAGCGCGCGCTTCGAGGGCGGCGATCTCCGGCAGCAGCGCCGCGATGGCTTCAGGGGCGGGCGAGGCGGGATTCGAGTTCGGCGACCCGGGCTTCCAGAGCCTCAAGGCGTTTTCGGAGCTCGCCCACGTCATCAGCGCCGTTCCCAGATGCAGCGGCAGCGGTCGGGGTCCCAGTCTGCTGCCAGCCTGTCGTGCCTGCATGAGTTGCTCCCTGGGTCGCTTGCATCGCCGAGGCGACTTGCGCATTCGCGGCCGCGAACAGGCGGGCGATCTGCTCCGTCACGGCCTGGTCGGAGGACAATCCGGCAAGCTGGGTCTGCCAAAGGTCGAGGTAACGGCGGGCCAGCTTGTCCAATTCGGCACTGGTATCCGCACCGTTACCATCAGTCTTTTCGTCGTTTTCAGAGGCCATGGACGTACTATAGCCGATCGCATCCGAACGTCGCGTGAAGGCTGTATTCGCACGCGCAAAGCTCGCCTTGTCGCACTGCGGCATCGGCGTTAAGGTGGCCGATCCGAAGTAAACGGGCGTTCACGGCGCGCGGGGGCTAGAGGAGCGAAGCGTAATGGCCGATCAGGCAATACCCGAGGGCGGACCGAAGCCGGCGCCTGTGGTCATCAAGAAGTACGCGAACCGGCGTCTCTATAATACGGCGACATCGGCATACGTGACGCTCGATCATCTGTCGCAGATGGTGAAGGACAAGACCGACTTCGTGGTCTACGACGCCAAGACCGGCGACGACATCACACGCTCTGTCCTGACCCAGATCATCTTCGAGGAAGAGAACAAGGGCGGCCAGACATTGCTGCCGATCCCCTTCCTGCGTCAGCTCATCTCCTTCTACGGCGACAGCCTGCAGGGCGTCGTGCCGCAGTATCTCGAAATGTCGATGACGCAGTTCGCCCGCAATCAGGAGCAGATGCGGCACTACATGCAGAACGCCTTCGGCTTCAACCCGTTCCAGCAGTTCGAGTCGATGGGCAAGCAGAACATGGCGATGTTCGAGCAAGCCATGCGCATGTTCAACCCGTTCGGCACGGCCCCCAACGGCCAGGCGATGCCGAAGCCGCCGGCCGCCTCCAACGGGCAGGAGCCGCCGAAGGCAGATGCGGCGGCGCCGGCCAACGACACGGCCATCGACGACCTGAAGCGCAAGCTCGACGAGTTGCAGGCTCAGCTCGCGGAGCTTGGCAAGAAGTCCTGACGACGCCATGCCTGCGTCGCCCTCATCGATGACGCGGCGAGTCATGTCGCCCTGCATCGGCATCTGCAAACTGGATCAGAAGAGCGGCTTCTGCATCGGCTGCAAGCGGACGATCGAGGAGATCGGCCGCTGGGCGATGCTCGAAGACCCCGAACGCCAGGCCATCCTCGACAAGCTTCCGGGCCGCAGACTCTAAATCATGCGATCAGACACCTATCGGGAATTCGCCCGCGACGAATGGGCGTCGCTGCGCGCGCACACACCCCTCACGCTCTCTCTCGACGAGTTGATTGCGCTGCGCGGCATCAACGACAGCGTCTCGCTCGAGGAAATTGCCGACGTCTACCTGCCGCTGACACGACTGCTCAATCTTCATGTCCGGGCGGCGCGCAACCTCAACAGCGTCGCCGACACCTTCCTCGGCAAGCCGGTCGGCGCGCGGACCTATGTGGTCGCCATCGCCGGCAGCGTGGCCGTGGGCAAGAGCACCTTCGCGCGCGTCCTGCGGGCGCTGATGGCGCAGTGGCCCGATCACCCCCGCGTCGATCTCGTCACGACCGACGGCTTCCTGCATCCCAACCGCCAGCTCGAGGAAGAGAAGCTGATGCGGCGCAAGGGTTTCCCCGAAAGCTACAACACCCGCGAGATGGTGCAGTTCCTGGCCGACGTGAAGGCCGGCCACGCGGAAGTGCGCGCGCCGGTCTACTCGTTCCAGACCTACGACATCGTGCCGGACGAATGGCAGACCGTGCGGCGGCCCGACGTGCTGATCTTCGAGGGTCTGAACGTTCTGCAGCCCGGCCTCGCCGGTGGCCGGCCGGCTTCGGTCATCCTGTCCGACTTCTTCGATTTCTCGATCTATCTCGACGCCGAGATCGCCGACCTTCAGTCCTGGTATCTCGCCCGCTTCCAGTTCCTGCAGCGCACGGCCTTTCAGAAGCCGGCCTCCTACTTCCATCACTACAAGGATCTCTCGCCGGAAGAGACACGCGATGTCGGCCGCCGCCTCTGGGCGGAGATCAACGAAGTGAACCTGCGCGAGAACATCCTGCCGACGCGCGAACGCGCCGACGTGATCCTGCGCAAGCGGGCCGACCATTCGATCGGCCAGGTGTCGCTGCGCCAGCTCTGACGTCGAGCGGCCGGCGCTACCGTCCCTTGAAGACCGGCTTGCGCTTCTCGCGGAAGGCCGAGGTGCCTTCGACATAGTCTTCGGTCAGGCCCGTCAGGATGTTCTGATCGGCATCCATGTGAGATCCGAGATCGTCGAGCGCGTGAGCGAGCCGGTTGACCGTGCTCTTGGTCATGCGCACGGGGATCGGCGGCTGGCGAGCGATGCGTTCGGCGAACGCCATCGACGCGGCAAGCGCCTGGCCATCGTCCACGACCTTCTCGACCAGCCCCCAGTCCAGCGCCTCGTCGGCGCCGATCCGGTCGGACGCCAGGATCACGGCCTGCTTGGTACGGGCCGGGCCCATCAGCGCCAGCATGCGCGGGATCGAACCCCAGCTCATGTTCATGCCGAGCTCGATCTCGGGAATGCGGAAATGGGCGGAGCGGCCGCAGGTACGGAAGTCGAGCGATACGACCAAAGCTGCGCCGCCTCCGACGCAATGGCCTTCGATGGCCGCGATGGTGACCTGATCCATTTCCTGCCAGGCCCGGCACATCTTGGGGCCGAGCCGCTGTTTGTGAATGCGCTCGCCGACGGACAACGTATCGCGCGCACGGCCTTCGGGATCCTTGAGATCGAAGCCGGCACAGAAGGCCCTGGCCGAACCCGTCAGGATCACGACCGACGTTTCGAGATCGTCCTCGAAGTCGCGCGGCACGTCGCGCAGCTCGCGCATCGCCTGTTGGCTCATCGCATTGATGTTGTCGCCGCGGTCAAACCTCACGACCGCTATGCGGCCCTGCGGCCCCAATCCCTTCTCGATCTTCACGAACTGGCGAGTCGTCACGGTCGTTCCTCCGGTGTTCCGCTGAACGTACCGCCTCGCCTTTACAAGTGCGAGTTGCTTCGATTGACTGCGTCTCATGTCGAAATCGATTGGTTCCATTGCACTCGAACGCCGCGTCGACGCGTTGTTCGCCCGTTACACCGCGCCCGGCTCACCCGGCGCCGTCGTCGCCGTCATGCAGGAGGGCGAGGTCGTGCTCAGCAAAGGCTATGGCCTGGCGAGCATCGAACTCGACGTACCGATCACGCCCGCGACCCGCTTCCGCATCGCCTCTGTCAGCAAGCAGTTCACGGTATCGGCGGCGTTGATGCTGGCGGCCGAAGGCAAGCTCGACCTCAAGGCCCCGCCGCACAAATATCTGCGCGAACTGGCGCCGCTGCCGGTGACCGTCGACCAGATGATGCGCAATTGCAGCGGCCTGCCGGACTTCCTCGAACTGCTGCGGCTGGGTGGCCACGGCCTCGACAAGCCGGCGCGGCCCGAGGATCTCTACGCTGCCTGCGTACGCAACCGGCATCTCAACTTCACGCCGAACAGCCGCTTCCTCTACAGCAACACCAACTTCCTGCTGCTCGGCCTGATCGTCGAGCGGCTGTCGAAGACGAAGCTGGGCGATTTCCTGGCAGAGCGCATCTTCAAGCCGCTGGGCATGAATTCGACGCAGCTCGCCGCCGGCATCGACACCGTGATCCCCGGCCTCGCCACCGGCTATCTGGGCGACGCCACGAACGGCTTTCGCCGGGCCGCGCACGCCTATCCGCAGGGCGGCGAAGGCGGCCTCACCTCCACGGTGGAGGACCTGCTGATCTGGAGCCGGCATTTCGACCAGCCGACTCTCACGCTCAAGACTCTGCCGTCGCAACTTGCAGCGGTGTCGCCGCTCACCGGCAAGCACGCCAACAAGTATCGCCGCGGCGTGCAGACCGACAACCTGCGCGGCCTCGCCACGATTGGACATGGCGGCCTGTGGCCGGGCTTCCGCACCGAATTCCTGCGCATGCCCGAGGCCAACCTCACTGTCGTGGTGATCGCCAATCTCGGCAGCATCGATCCGTGGCGACAGGCGCGCGCCATCGCCACCCTGGCGCTGGAGAACAACAAGAAACTGAAGGCCGCGCCGGCGCCGATCACGGAGGCCGAGATCAAGCCGCTGGCCGGAACCTGGTTCAATGCCCAGGAACCCTCGATGTTCGACCTGGCCTGGCAGAACGGCGAGGCCACGGTGACCCAGAACGGTTTGCCCTTCGTGCTCGGCCGACGCGCCGACGGATGGCTGGCAGCCGAACGCGGTTCGTTCGAATTCGCGCTGAAGCCGGGCGCCAAGGCAACGGTGCGTGTCGATCTCGGCGCCGGCCGCGTGATGACCTTCGCCAAGCTGGGACGCCGCAAGGCCGCGCCCACGGCGCTCGCCGGCACCTATGTTTCGACGGATACCGGCGCCATCTGGCGGATCGAACGCAAGGGCGACGCCTGGGAAATGCTCGTCGGCGGCCCGCTGATCGCAGGCGGCGCACCCTGGACCGTCCAGGGGATCGACGACGATACGGTCGAGGTCGCAAGCTCAGCGGGGAACTGGATCAACATCACCCAGCTCGCCCACATCGTCCGCGATCGCAGAGGCAGGATCACGGCCCTAGAAGTCTCGACCGGCCGCATCAAGAAGATGCGGTTCGATCGACAGAACTGATTTCAGCGGAACGGGATAGCGTACAGCAGGCCGCCGTTGGTCCACAGCGCGTTCTGGCCACGCTCCAGCTTCAGCGGCGTGGCCGGACCGACATGGCGATCGTAGCTCTCGCCGTAGTTCCCGACCTGCTTGATGACGTTGTACATCCACTTCTCGTCAACGCCGACGGCCTTGCCGAAGCCCGGCGTGACGCCAAGGAAGCGCTTGATTGAGGGGTCTTCGCTCTTCAGCATCTCGTCGACATTCTTGGAGGTGATGCCCATCTCCTCGGCCTCGATCATGCCCATCAAGGTCCACTTCACGAGATCGAACCACTGGTCGTCGCCGTGGCGGACGATCGGCCCCAGCGGCTCCTTGGAGATGCGCTCCGGCAGGATCGTGTGCTCGCCCTTGCCGGCGAGCTGGCCGGCGCGGACGGCGGCGAGGCCCGAAGCGTCGGTCGTGTAGGCGTCGCAGCGGCCGGCGGCATAGGCCTGCAGCAGCTCGTCGAGCTTCTCGATCAGCACCGGCTTGAAGGTCATCTTGCTCTTGCGGAAGTAGTCCGCGAGATTGAGCTCGGTCGTGGTGCCCGGCTGTACGCAGATCGTGGCGCCATTCAGCTCCTTGGCGCTCTTGATGCCGCTCTTGGCCGGCACGATGAAGCCCTGACCGTCATAGAAGTTGACGCCCGCGATGTTGAAGCCGAGCGACGTGTCGCGCAGCAGGGTTTGCGTCGCGTTGCGGGTAATGACATCGACTTCGCCCGACTGCAGGGCGACGAAGCGCTGCTGGGCGGTGGTCGGCGTGAACTTCACCTTCTCGGCGTCGCCGAACATGGCGGCGGCAATCGCCTTGCAGAGATCGACGTCGAGGCCGGTCCACTTGCCCTGGCTGTCGGCAAACGAGAAGCCTGCCAGGCCGGTATTGACCGCGCACTGGACAAAGCCCTTGGCTTTGACGGCATCGAAGGTCTGGCCGGCCAGAGCCGGCAATGGCGCGGCTATGGTGGCGCCAAGGACCGCCGCGATTGCGGCTAACGATTTGAACGACATGGCTGACACCCCGATTCAGTCTTCAGGGTGCCAGCATAGCAGGTGAAAATCAGACCGTCCGCTCGACCATCAGCTTCTTGATCTCGGCGATGGCCTTTGCCGGATTCAAGTGCTTCGGGCAGGTCTTGGTGCAGTTCATGATCGTATGGCAGCGATAGAGCCGGAACGGGTCCTCGAGCTGGTCGAGGCGCTCGCCCTTGGCTTCGTCGCGGCTGTCGGCGATCCAGCGATAGGCCTGCAGCAGGATGGCCGGGCCGAGATAGCGCTCGCCGTTCCACCAGTAGCTGGGGCACGAGGTCGAGCAGCAGAAGCACAGGATGCACTCCCACAGGCCGTCGAGCTTGGCACGCTCCTCCGGTGACTGCAGACGCTCGCGGGTCGGCGGCTGGGTCGTCGACTTCAGCCACGGCTCGATCGAGGCGAGCTGCGCGTAGGGCACGTTGAGGTCGGGCACCAGATCGCGCACCACCGGCATGTGCGGCAGCGGGTAGATCTTGATGTCGCCTTTCACCTCGGAAATGTACTTGGTGCAGGCCAGCGTATTGGTGCCGTCGATGTTCATCGCGCACGAACCGCAGACGCCTTCACGGCAGGAGCGGCGGAAGGTGAGCGAGCTGTCCATCTCGTTCTTGATCTTGATCAGCGCGTCCAGGACCATCGGACCGCAGGTGTCCATGTCGACTTCGTAGGTGTCGACCGACGGGTTCTTTCCGTCGTCGGGCGTCCAGCGGTAAACCTTGAACGTCTTGATGTTCTTGACGCCCGCGGCCGCCTTGTACGTCGCGCCGGTTCCGATCTTGGAATTGGCGGGAAGAGCGAACTCAGCCATTTCTTCCTCTCGAACTCAGTAGACGCGCGCTTTGGGCGGGAACGACTGGACGTCGTTGGTCATCGGCTGCAGGTTGACCGGGCGATAGTCGATCCGGGTCTTGCCCGTCTTCTCGTCGACCCACACGACCGTGTGCTTCAGCCAATTCTTGTCGTCGCGCTCGGGGAAGTCCTCCTGCGCGTGTGCGCCGCGGCTTTCCTGGCGGTTGGCGGCGGAATAGATGGTGCCCTGGGCCTGGAGGATCAGGTTCTCGAACTCCAGCGTCTCCATGAGATCGGAGTTCCAGATCATCGAGCGATCCTTGACGCGAATGTCGTCCTTGCCGGCATACACCTTGTCCATGTTCCGGCAGCCCTCTTCCAGGCTCTTGGTCGTGCGGAACACCGCACAGTCGTTCTGCATGGTCTTCTGCATGTTGGCACGGAGCTGCGCCGTGCCCGTGCCGCCGGACGCGTAGCGCGCCTTGTCGAGACGGGCCACCGCCTCTTCGCCGGCATTGCGCATGTCCTTGTGCGGCTCGCCGGGCTTCATCAGCTCGGCCACGCGGTTGGCGGCGGAGCGGCCGAACACGACCAGTTCGAGCAGCGAGTTGGAACCGAGTCGGTTGGCGCCGTGCACGCCGATCGACGCTGCCTCGCCCAGCGCCATCAGGCCCTGCACGACGGTGTTCGGATCGCCGTTCTTCACGGTCATGACTTCGCAGTGATAGTTCGCCGGAATGCCGCCCATGTTGTAGTGGCAGGTCGGCAGGATCGGGATCGGCTGGCGGGTGACGTCGACGCCGGCGAAGATGCGCGCGGTCTCGGCGATGCCCGGCAGGCGCTCATGGATGATCTTCGGATCGAGATGCTCGACGTGCAGCTCGATGTAATCCTTGTTGGGGCCGCAGCCGCGGCCTTCGCGGATCTCGACGGTCATCGAACGGCTGACAACGTCGCGCGAAGCGAGGTCCTTGGCCGACGGTGCGTAGCGTTCCATGAAGCGCTCGCCGCTGGCATTGGTGAGATAGCCGCCCTCGCCGCGCACGCCTTCGGTGATCAGGCAGCCTGCGCCATAGATGCCGGTCGGATGGAACTGCACGAACTCCAGGTCCTGCAGCGGCAGGCCGGCGCGCAGCACCATGGCGCCGCCGTCGCCGGTGCAGGTGTGTGCCGACGTGGCGGTCGCGTAGACGCGGCCGTAGCCGCCGGTCGCCAGCACCACGCGATGGGCGCGGAAGCGATGGATCGTGCCGTCGTCGAGGTTCCACGCCATGACACCGCGGCAGACGCCGTCGTCCATGATCAGGTCGAGCGCGAAATACTCGATGAAGAACTCGGCGTGATTCCGGAGCGACTGCTGGTAGAGCGTGTGCAGGATCGCATGGCCGGTACGGTCGGCCGCGGCGCAGGTGCGGTGGGCAATGCCCTTGCCGAACTCCGTGGTCATGCCGCCGAACGGGCGCTGGTAGATCTTGCCCTCGGGCGTACGGCTGAACGGCACGCCGAAATGCTCAAGCTCGATGATCGCCGGAATGCCGTCGCGGCACATATACTCGATCGAGTCCTGGTCGCCGAGCCAGTCGGAGCCCTTGACCGTGTCGTACATGTGCCAGCGCCAGTCGTCCGGACCCATGTTGCCGAGCGCCGCCGAGATGCCGCCCTGCGCTGCCACGGTGTGGCTACGGGTTGGGAACACCTTGGTGATGCAGGCCGTCTTGAAGCCCTTGTTGGCCATGCCGAAGGTGGCGCGCAGGCCGGACCCGCCGGCGCCGACCACGACCACGTCGTACTCGTGATCGATGACCTTGTAGGCGTTGCCGCCGATGCTGAACGTACCTGCCGCTGCGCCGTTGCTCTTGCCGCTGCTTGCCTCGGCCATGTTCAGCCTCCGAATCCGATACGCAGGATGGCCACCGTCGCAGCCACCCCGAAGAACACTGCGATGAACCTGACGGCGATGATCGACGCCAGCTTCAGGCCCTCGCTATGAATATAGTCCTCGATCACGACCTGCAGGCCGAGCTGGGCATGGTGCAGGCCGATAACGATCGTGAGGATCAGCAGCACCATGACGACCGGCGAGCCGATCCAGGCGCGGGCCGCGTCGTAGTCGGCGCCGCTCAACATCACGAGCGAGACGGCAAACCAGACGACGAGCGGGATGAGCGCGACGGCGGTAAGACGCTGCACCCACCAGTGATGCAGGCCGTCCTTGGCGGAGCCGAGGCCGCGGGCGCGAGACAGGGGGGTTCTGAGGTCGCTCATGTTCGATCTCCTCAGACCAGCCGCAGGCCGACGATCCACGAGGCAGCCGTCGCCACGACGGCCACCGCCACCACGATCCAGCCGCTGCGATCGGCATCCTTCAGTTCGAAGCCGTAGCCGGCATCCCAGAAGAGATGGCGGATGCCGTTGAACAGGTGGAAGAAGAGGCTGAACAGCCAACCGCCCAGCACGATGCGACCGACGATCGAGCCGTTGAAGCCCTGGAACATCGCATAGGTCTGGGGACTGGCCGAAGCGAACACGACCCAGGTCGCGAGGTAGAGCGCACCCACCGACAGGGCGATGCCGGTCGCGCGATGCAGGATCGACAGATTCGCCAGGAACGGCAGGCGATAGACTTGCAGATGGGGGGAAAGCGGCCGACTGGTCGGCCGATTGGCAGCGCTCATCGCGTCGAAACCTCAAATGCCTTGAAGCGGCTGTACTTTTGTACCGCTCAACCGCTTCAAGTCAACGAATGTCGACTTTGCAGGCTGGTTAAGCCTTGGATTCAGCAATGAAAATCCGTCAGCCGAACGGCATTCACGCAGCGCGCCGCGGCATCAGCAGCCAATAGTCGAGATCGAGCACCACGGCAGGGTGGTATTTGCCGTCCGCTCCCTTGCCCGGCCACGAGCTGCACGGGCAATCCTTGGACGCAATGCTTCTCATTCGCAATGCGCCAAGATCGGTGCGGCCCGGCAGAGGCGCCTTCTCCAGCACCTCCGACCAGGCATAGATCGTGTCGCCGCCGAAGGTCGGCGCGACATGGCTGCCGGCGTTGATGGCGGCGACGCGGAAGCCGTTGGCCAAGCCGTTGAACGACAGCGCCCGCGCCAGGGAGATCACGTGACCGCCATAGGCGAGCCGCCGGCCAAAGCGCGTGCTCTTGCCGGCGAAGGCGTCGAAATGCACGCGCGCGGTGTTCTGATAGAGCCGCGTCGAGAACATGTGGTCGGAGTCCTCGAGGGTGATGCCGCTCACATGGTCGATGCGTTCGCCGACCTCGTAATCTTCCCAGCGATAGGACGAGCCGGCGGCAACGTCGTCGTAGCCTGCGAGCGTCAGGCCCGCCGGCACGATGAGATCGGCCGGCGCGACCGACGGCGCGGTCTTCGGCACCACGGTCTCCGGCACCGCCGCGGCCGGGTCGCGCTTGTGCACCATCACCCAGCGTACATAGTCGAGCACCATCTCGCCGCGCTGGTTGACGCCGGTCGAACGCACCCAGACGACGCCGCTGGCGCGGTTGGAGTTCTCGCGCAGCCCCAGCACCTTCGAATGCGCCGACAGCGTGTCGCCCGGATAGACCGGCACTCCCCAGCGGAATTCGGCATAGCCCAGATTGGCGACGGCGTTCAGCGAGATGTCGGGCACCGTCTTGCCGATCACGACATGGAACACCGCCAGATCGTCGAGCGGCGCGCGCGGCAAGCCGATCGCGCGGGCGAATTCGTCCGACGAGTTGACGGCGAAGCGCGAGCCGTAGAGCGCGACGTTCAGCGCCGTATCCGCTTCGGTCATCGTGCGCGGCGTGGCGTGGCGGATTTCCTGGCCGACGCGGAAATCCTCGAAGAAGTTCCCGGCGACCGCTTCGCTCTTGGTCTTTGCCTTGCTCATGCCGCCTGCAGCTCCTTGATCGCCGTGGCCAGCGCCAGTGCGCGTTCGGCCTGCTCGACGTGAAGATTCTCGATCATGCGCCCATCGACGGTGACCACACCCTTGCCCTCGGCCTGGGCCGCCTTGAAGGCGGTGACGATCTTGCCGGCCATTTCGAGTTCGGCGGCCGACGGGGCGAACACCTCGTTGCAGGGCTCGACCTGGCTGGGATGAATCAGGGTCTTGCCGTCGAAGCCCATCTCCAGCCCCTGCTGACAGACGGCGCGGAAGCCTTCTGTGTCCTGAATGTCGTTGTAGACGCCGTCGAGAATCGTCAGCCCGTGTGCACGGGCGGCCAGCATGCCCAGCCCCAGCGCCGTCACCATCGGCAGGCGCATCGGCGTATGACGCGCGCGCATGTCCTTCACCAGGTCGTTGGTACCCATGACGAACAAAGTGAGCCGCGGATGCGATCCCGCCACTTCGTCGGCGCGCAGGATGCCCTTCGGCGTCTCCATCATCGCCCACACCGCCATCGACTTCGGCGCACCCGCAGCATCGAGCTGGGCAACGACGCTCGCCACCTCCTCTGCAGTTTCCACCTTCGGCACGAGAACGGCATCGGCGCCGGACTTGGCGATGGCCGCGATATCGGCCTTGCCCCACGGCGTGGAGAGCCCGTTGCAGCGAATCGCAATCTCGCGCTTGCCGTAGCCCTTGCTCTGCGCCGCCGCCACGACATTGGCGCGCGCTGCTTCCTTCGCGTCGGGAGCCACCGCGTCCTCGAGATCGAAGATCAGCGCATCGGCTGGCAGCGACCGCGCCTTCTCGAGTGCACGCGTATTGGCACCCGGCATGTAAAGGACGCTGCGGCGCGGACGAACGGATGCGGACATGTCTGGGCTCCCCAACGGTCCTTGGCGAAAACGCGGCGGACTATAATGACGGACCTCCTTGTGGCAAGGTGGCTCTCGGCCATGCGCTTCCTCTCGCTCCAGAGCCATGTTGCCTACGGCTACGTCGGCAATCGGGCAGCAACCTTTCCGCTGCAACGATTGGGCCACGAAGTCTGGGCAGTGAACACGGTCGAGTTTTCCAACCATACGGGCTATGGCGCCTGGCGTGGCCGCGCCGCATCGGCCGAGCAGGTCGGAGAGATCGTCCAGGGCATCGAGGCGCTGGGCCAGTTTGCCCGCTGCGACGGATTGCTCACCGGCTATGTCGGGGATGCAGCCCTCGCCAACGTGATCCTCGATACCGCACGGCGCGTGCGAGCCGCCAATCCACGCGCCCTGTGGTGCTGCGACCCGGTGCTGGGAGACATCGACACCGGCATCTACGTGAAACCCGGGATCGACACTTTCTTCCGCGAACAGGCCATTCCCGCCGCCGACCTCGTGACGCCGAACCATTTCGAGCTGGAACATCTGACCGGACGCCGGATCTTCACCATGGAAGAAGCGCTGTCCGCAGCGCGAACCTTGCTCGGCGGTCCTCACGGCGGCCCGAAGCTCGCGCTCATCACGAGCCTGCGACGTGCTGATGCGCCGACGGACATGATCGAGATGGTCGCCGTGACGCCCGACGCTGCCTGGCGGGTGGCCACGCCCCTGATCGGCTTCGAGATTGCCCCGAACGGCACAGGCGATGCCGTCGCGGCGCTCTTCACCGTCCACTGGATCGCCGGCAGCGACGTAGCCCATGCTCTGGGCAAGGCCGCTTCGTCGATCTTCGCAGTCCTCGAAGCCACGCAGGCGATAGGCGAGCGCGAGCTTCAGCTCGTCGCCGCGCAGGAACACCTGGTCGCGCCGCCGCGTTCCTTCACGGCAGAAAGACTGTAGCGCGGCGATGCAGGTTCCGGGCTTCGTGTTCAATCCGATCGGCATCGCCATCGAGGGGGCGGTCATCGGCTTTCTGATCGCCGTGCCCGTAGGGCCGGCCGCCGCCCTCTGCATTCGCCGCTCCATCACCGTCGGCGCGATGGCAGGCTACATGACCGGGATAGGCGCCGCGCTGGGCGATGCCGTGTTCGGCGCCGTCGCCGCTTTCGGCCTGTCGTTCGTCCAGACATTTGTCGCCGAACACGAAGCATGGCTGCTGGGTCTCGGCGGCATCGTGCTGGTGATCATGGGGTGGACGACGATGCGGCACCGGCCACGCAATGTCGGCGACCCCGTGGCCGACGATCGCGAGCATCGGTTCTCGACGCATCTCCACTATGCGACGTCGAGCTTCTTCATCACCGTGTTCAATCCGCTGACGGTGATGGCCTTCGGCGCCGCCTTCGCCGGCCGCAACCTCGCAGGCGTCGGCAGCAGCCTGCCCGACGCGTCGCTGCTGGTCGCCGCGGTGTTCTGTGGCGCACTCGCCTGGTGGACGATCATCTGCACGGCTTCGGTGGCGCTCCGGGCGCGCTTCACCGGCACCGGCATGCTCTGGCTCAACCGCTGCTCGGGTGCGGTGATCCTCGGTTTCGGCGTGGTTGCCTTGATTTCGCTGCTGCCGCTGCCGTGGAAGCAGATCGGCAAGACGCTAGGCGTCTGAAATCGCCCCTTCCACGATGGCGGAAGGGGCGACGCACATCAGATCCGCTCGATGACGATCGCGGGCGCCATGCCGCCGGCGGCGCACATGGTGACCAGACCGAACTGCTTGTTCTGCCGCTCCAGCTCGTCGAGCACGGTGCCGATCAGGATGGCGCCGGTCGCCCCGATGGGATGGCCGAGCGCGATCGAGCCGCCGTTGACGTTGACCTTGTCGCGATCGAGATCGAGATCGCGCACGAACTTCTCCGAGACGACAGCGAAGGCCTCGTTGATTTCCCAGAGGTCGATGTCGGACTTCTTGAGGCCGGCCTTCTCCAGGACCTTCTTGGCCGCCGGCACCGGCGCATTGAGCATCAGCTCGGGGCTGTCGCCCATGTTCGCCATGGCGACGACGCGGGCGCGCGGCTTGAGGCCATGGGCCTTGGCATAGTCGGGCGACGCCAGCAGGACGGCCGCCGAGCCGTCGACGACGCCGGAGGAATTGCCGGCGTGATGGACGTGCTCGATCTTGAGGTCGGGATAGGCCTGCAGGATGAGTGAACGGTAGGTCATGCCCTTGTCGTCGAGCGGGGCATCGGCCATGGCCGTGAAGGCGGCCTTGAGGTTCGCCAGCCCCTCGCGCGTCGTCTGCGGCCGCGGATATTCCTCGCGGTCGAGGGCGAGCGTGCCGTCTTCCTTGTAGACGGGGATCAGCGACTTGTTGAAGCGACCCTCGGCGATGGCGACGGCAGCGCGCTGCTGGCTGATGTAGCCGGCCTCGTCCAGCGCCGTGCGTGGAATCTTCTCCAAGGTGGCGATGGCGTCGGCGCAGACGCCCTGGTGCGTCTGCGGATGATGCAGGCGCAGGCGCAGATTGCCGTTGTCCATGACCGGCGGGCCGCTGCCGCGGCTGCGGTCCATCGACATCATTTCCGTACCGCCGGCGACCACCAGGTCTTCCATGCCCGACTTGATGCAGGCGGCGGCGAGGCTCACCGCGCTGATGCCCGAACCGCAGAATCGGTCGATCGTGATGCCGCTCGCCTTGACGTCGTAGCCGGCATCGAGGGCCGACATGCGGCCGAGATCGCCGCTCTGCTTCGAGACCTGGGCGGCAGTCCCCCAGATCACGTCGCCGACTTCCTTGGTGTCGATCTTGTTGCGCTCGGCAAGCGCCTTGAGAACGGTCGCGCCGAGCTGCTGCGGATGAACCTCCCACAGCGCGCCCTTGCCGGCCTTGCCGACGCCACGCGGCGTGCGACAGGCGTCGATGATCCATGCTTCGGTCATTGCTTTCTCCTTCCTCGGGTCTCAGCTCAGCGCGGCGCCATGCGGATGGCACCGTCGATGCGTACGTCTTCGCCGTTGAAGTAACCGCAGGTGATCATCGTATGGGCGACCTGCGCATATTCCTCCGGGCGCCCCAGGCGCTTGGGGAACGGCACCGAGGCGGCCAGTGCAGCTTTCACGTTCTCCGGCGCGCGCGCCAGCAGCGGCGTATCGAAGATGCCGGGCAGGATGGTGTTGCAGCGGATGCCTTCGTTCGAGAGGTCGCGCGCCACGACGAGCGTGATGCCGACGACGCCGGCCTTCGACGCGGTATAGGCGACCTGGCCGATCTGGCCGTCCTCGGCCGCGACCGAGGCCGTGTTGAGGATCACGCCGCGATCGCCGTCGGGCTGCGGCGCCAGCGTCAGCATGCCCGCCGCCGACTTGGTGATGCAGCGGAACGTGCCGATCAGGTTGACGTTGATGATGCGCTCGAAGTTCTCCAGCGGATATTCCTTCGGCTTGCCGGTCGTCCTGTCGAGCGAGGCCGTCTTCTGGGCACCGCCGCCGACGCCGGCGCAGTTCACCAGAATGCGCTCCTGCCCGTTGGCGGCGCGCGCCTTCGCGAAGCCCGCCTCGACCTCTTCGGTCGAGGTCACGTTGACCTTGCAGAAGACGCCGCCGATTTCCTTGGCGAGCTTCTCGCCCTGTTCCTCGTTGAGGTCGAAGATCGCGACCTTCACGCCATGCGAGGCGAGCATGCGCGAGGTGGCGGCGCCGAGGCCGGAGGCGCCGCCCGTGACGACCGCCGATACTGTCTTGTCGAGTTGCATTGTGGTCACTCTCAAATGATCGCCCCCGTCGCGGGGTCCAACCAGGAGTGTTAGAGCATCACCCCCATCGCCACCAGCTTGGTTGCCCGCCCCAGCCAGCGCAGAGCGAACCTTAATTTTCGATCAGCGATTTGCAGATCAAGACGTCGCAGCGCCTCGCGCCAGGATCTCAGGCCAGAACCTCAGGCCAGCGTGCAGCTTTCCTCGAAAGCGAAGCGCGGGCTGCGGGCGAAGAGCTTCGCCGGATCGCCGTAGCCGATGTTGCACAGGAAGTTCGACTTCAGCTTGCCGTCGGGAAAAAAGGCCTGATCGACCTTGGCATTGTCGAAGCCGCTCATGGCGCCGCAATCGAGACCGAGCGCGCGCGCAGCAATGATCAAATAGGCGCCCTGCAGGCTGCCGTTACGGAACGCCGTGGGTTCGGCCGACGGCTTGCCCTTGAACCAGGTGATCGCCGTCTGGTCGTGCGGGAACATTCTCGGCAGATGCTCGTAGAACTCCGGATCGTAGGCCACGATCGCCGTCACCGGCGCCGCCATCGTCTTCTCGGTATTGCCGGCGCTGAGGGCTGGCCGGAGCTTCTCCTTGCCTTCCTTGGTGCGCACGAAAACGATCCGCGCCGGCTGGCAGTTGGCCGAGGTCGGGCCCCATTTCATCAGGTCGTAGATGGCGCGGAGTTGATCGTCCGTTACCGGCTTCGGCAGCCAGCCGTTATGTGTGCGGGCCGAGCGGAAAATACTGTCCAGCGCCTTGTCGTCGAGCATCGAATTCCTCTTTTAAGTTGATGAACCCTAACCAAGCCCACCGTGGCGGTCGAGGCACGCAGCTGTGATCGGGTTACGAGGTCGCAACCCCTTCCCGCTACGCGGATTGTGCTAGGTTCGCCGCCATTCGCACACAGGGTTTTTCGTCGATGCTGCTCGTTCCGCTCGATCCCGCGAAGTTCAAGGATGCATTCACCACCGCCAAGGGCGAGCAGCGCGCCCATGTTGTGCTAAAGGCACTCGATACGCTGTGGTTCAACACCGGCACGCTCTGCAATCTCACCTGCCGTAACTGCTATATCGAATCGTCGCCCCGGAACGACCGGCTAGTCTACCTGACGGCAGCCGAAGTCAGCGGCTACCTCGACGAGATCGAACGTGACGGCCACGCCACCCGCCTGATCGGCTTCACCGGCGGCGAACCCTTCATGAATAGCGAACTGCCGGCGATGCTCGACGATGTGCTGTCGCGTGGATTCAAGGCGATGGTGCTGACCAACGCCATGAAGCCCATGCACAAGATGAAGGCGTCGTTGCTCGCCTTGCTGCAGAAGCACGGTCGCAACCTCACCATCCGTGTCTCGGTCGACCACTATGGTCGCGACCTGCACGAAGAGGAGCGCGGCGCACGAAGCTGGAAGCCGACCCTCGATGGGCTGAAATGGCTCTGCGACTCGGGCTTCGACGTCCACGTCGCCGGGCGGCGCTTCTCGACCGAGACCGAGGAGGACGTGCGCGCCGGCTATGGCCGGTTGTTCGACGGGCTCGGCGTGTCCCTCGACGCGTGGGATCCCGGAACGCTCGTGCTGTTCCCTGAGATGGACCCGACGGTGGACGTGCCGGAGATCACGACGTCCTGCTGGGGCATCCTGAAGAAGTCGCCCGACAGCGTGATGTGCGCCTCCGCCCGGATGATCGTGAAACGCAAAGGTGCAGCACGGCCGACCGTCGTGGCCTGCACGCTCCTGCCCTACGATCCGCAGTTCGAGCTGGGCGAGACCCTGGCCGACAGTGTCGGCGCTGTGCCGCTCAACCATCCGCACTGCGCGAAGTTCTGTGTCCTGGGCGGTGCCGCCTGCAGCCAGTAGCGACGGACCTCGACGTCGTCATCCCGGCTTTGAATGCGGGCCGTACCCTCGCCCGCACGCTTGCCGCGCTTCGCGACAGCGATCTTGGTCTCCACATCACCGTCTGTGATGGCGGATCGACCGACGATACTGTCACCATTGCCCGACAGGCCGGCGCCACCATCGTGACGGCAGGCATGACCGGCCGCGGTCCGCAGCTCGCCGCTGGCGCGAGCGAAGGCAGCGCGCCATGGATTCTCTTCCTCCATGCCGACACGATGCTCGGCCCGGGCTGGAACGCCGTGGTCCGCAGCTTCACGTCCCGCAAGACGAATGCCGGCAAGGCCGGTTACTTTCGTCTGCGTTTCGACACACCCGATCCCCGCGCCCGTCGCGTCGAAAAGCTCGCCACCCTGCGCTGCCGGCTGCTTGGCCTGCCCTATGGCGACCAGGGGCTGCTCATTTCGCGCGCGTTCTACGAGTATCTCGAAGGCTTCAAGCCTCTGCCGTTGATGGAGGATATCGATCTGGTGCGCCGCATCGGCGCCAAGAACCTGGTCGCGCTCGATGCCGAGGCCGTTACCTCGGCGGGGCGCTACGAGCACGATGGCTGGCTCGGACGACCCTTGCGAAACCTCGGCTGTCTCAGCCTCTATTTTCTCGGCGTGTCGCCACGCGCGCTGCAACGGCTCTACGGACGATGACGCGCCATCTCGTGATCTTCGCCCGCGCGCCGCAGGCCGGCCGCGTCAAACGCCGGCTCGGCGCAGAGATCGGCGTTCTGGAGGCCGCCCACTTCTACAGGTCGTTGCTGGTCCGGCAGATCGCGCGACTGGCCCGGGATCGTCGCTGGACGGTCTGGCTGTTCGTCACGCCGGACAATGCGCTCGATCATTTTGTCTGGCGCCGTCTCGTGCCGGCCGTGCACCGCCGCCCGCAACGGCAGGGCGACCTGGGCCGGCGCATGAAACTGCCCTTCCTGTCGTTGCCGCCGGGGCCGGTCGTCCTGGTCGGCAGCGACATTCCGCATTTGCGTGCAGGTCACATCGCGCGCGCCTTCGCTTTGCTGGGACAACACGACCTCGTCTTCGGCCCGGCAAGCGATGGCGGTTTCTGGCTGGTCGGCGCCAAGAGGACGAGGCCGCTTCCGCGGACATTGTTCGCCGGCGTGCGCTGGTCGACACCGACCACGCTGGCCGAGACGCTGGCCGGCTTGCCGAAGCATGTGACGACGGCTTTGGCGGACACGCTGGACGATGTCGACGATGCGGCGGCGTATCGGCGGCTCTAGAGACCGCTACTGGCGTTTGAGAGCCTGAAGCCCGGCGCGCACCGCGGCGAACACGGACGACCAGTCCCCGGGAGCCGATTGCCGGAACAGCCGCGTCGAGCGGTACCAAGGCGCACTGTCGCCGCCGAGCGACCAGCGCCAGTCGGCGGCCGACGGCAGCAGCACCCAGGTCTTGATCCCCATGGCGGCCGCGAGATGGGCCACCGGCGCGTCGATCGAGATCAGCAGGTCGAGCTGCGACAGCGCGGTCGCGGCCTCGGAAAAATCGAAGATGCCACGGCCGACATCGTGCACCAGACCACCGGCGCCGAACTGCTGGATGTCCTTCTGATGCACGCCGCCCTGCAGGCTGAACACCAGAAGTTCGGGATCGCCGGCAAGCGGCAAGAACTGCGAGAACGGCACCGAGCGCTGGCGATCCTGCGCCTGGCCGGGCATTGCCGCCCAATAGATACCGACCCTGAGCCTCGCGCGGTCGAGCGTGCCGAGCTTGATGCGGCTGTCGTCCGGCGCGCGCAGATAGGCCGGTTCGGCAGAGAGCGCGACGAAGTCCGCGCCGCAGAGGTGCGGCAGCGAGACCATCGACGCATGCAGGTCGAATTCGGGCAGCCCTTCGCCTTCGGCCACGACCTCGTCGACATAGTCGACGGCCCGCAGCAGCTCCTTGAGAAGCGCCTGGCAGAGCACGATCACGACCGCCCCGCGGCGCTTCAATTCGCGCGCGAAGCGCACGAACAACAGCACGTCGCTCAAGCCCTGTTCGGGATAGAGGAGGATGCGCTTGCCGTCGAGCGGTCCGCCGTCCCAGGCGGGCTGCACGAACTCCGGCGCCGGTATCTCCGGCAGGCGCTTGCGCGCTTCGTAGGCCGCGAAGCCGGACGCCAGCTCGCCGCGCATCAAAAGCGCGATCGCCAGTTCGACGCGGGCGCGGCGGTTGTCGGGGTTCAGCGTCAGCGCGCGACTGAAGCAGCCGACGGCCTCGTCGAGACGACCGAGATCGCGCAGGCAGAGCGCCAGATTGAAGAAGCCCTCGGCATAGTCGCGATTGAGCGCGATCGACTGGAAGTGATGCTTCACCGCCTCGTCGGGACGGTTGTCGGCACGCAGCGCATTGCCGAGATTGGAATGCAGCGCGGGGTTCTGCGGATCGGCTGCCAGCGAGAGGCGATGATGCGCGACCGACGCTTCAAGCTTGCCGGCCAGCCGCAAGGCCACGCCGAGATTGTTGTGCAGTTCGGCATGATAGGGCCGCACGGCAAGCAGTCGCAGATAAGAAGAGATCGCCTCGTCGAGACGGCCGGCACGATGCGCCTGCGAGGCCAGCCGGAGCTGCTGCACAAAGCTGTCGGCATCGCTGCCGAACAATGGCGTCGGCGCGTCGGTGGCCGTGGACTCCGGCCTCGTGGGGTGCAGCGTCGGCGTGTCGTTCACGTCACTCGCTCGTACGAGAGCAGCGCATCCTACATCAGCCCGTCATCTTAAGCATCTGCGGGCGCATAGAAAAACGGCGCGGACCCGTTGGCGCCGCGCCGTTTCAACGTCCGGAAAAGTGGACGATTGTCGCTAGATGTAGCCTTTGATCAGCTCTTCCGCGATCTGAACGGCGTTCAGCGCCGCGCCCTTGCGCAGATTGTCGCTGACCACCCACATCGACAGGCCGTTGTCGACCGTGGGGTCGACGCGCACGCGGCTGACGAACACGCCATCCTGTCCGGTGATCTCCTTCGGTGTGACGTAGCCGCCGGGCTCGCGCCGGTCGACGACGAGCACGCCGGGAGAGGCCGCAAGCAGGCGCCGCGCCTCGACTTCGTCGAGCGGCTTCTCCAGCTCGACGTTGATGGCCTCGGCATGACCGATGAAGGTCGGCACGCGCACGCAGGTCGCGTGGACCTTGATCTTGGGGTCGAGGATCTTCTTGGTCTCGGCCACCATCTTCCATTCTTCCTTGGTCGAGCCGTCCTCCATGAAGACGTCGATCTGGGGAATGACGTTGAAGGCGATGTTCTTCGTGAACTTTACCGGGTCGAGCGTCTGGTTGACGAAGAAGCTCTTGGTCTGGCTGACCAGCTCGTCCATCGCTTCCTTGCCGGCGCCCGACGTCGACTGATAGGTCGACACGACGACGCGCTTGATGCCGGCGGCTTCGTGGATCGGCTTCAGCGCGACCACCATCTGGATGGTCGAGCAGTTCGGATTGGCGATGATGCCGCGGCCCTTGTAACCGGCGATCGCCGGCGCATTGACCTCGGGCACGACCAGCGGCACGTCGGGATCCATGCGCCAGAACGAGGTGTTGTCGATCACCACAGCGCCGGCCTTGGCCGCACGCGGGCTATGCTCGGCCGACACCTTGGCGCCGGGCGAGCTCAGCACGATGTCGATGCCCTTGAAGTCGAATTTCGCGAGGTCCTGGACTTTCAGGATCGATTTGTCGCCGAACGAAGCCTGCGCGCCGACCGAACGGGCGGACGCCAACGCAACAACGTCATCGGCCGGGAAATTTCTCTCGGCCAGGATCTGCAACATTTCGCGACCGACATTTCCGGTCGCGCCGACGACGGCGACTCTGTAGCCCATGACTTTATGCGCCTTGTGTGCGCGCTCCTCTGATTGAAGGACAGAGGGAGATACGCGCCGAGTCCCCGTATTGCAAGGAATCGCCCCGGAAATACCAGCTAGTCCGCCGAGGCGCCCGCTGCCTTGATGATCGGCAGCCAGAGGCCGAGATCGTCACGAATCAGTTTCTCTGCAGCCTCCGGTGTGCCCGGCGGAAACGGATCGATGCCCTGATCGAGCATTTTGGCCCGGAACTGCGGCAATTGGCCGATCCGGTTCATCTCTTCGTTGAGCCTGCTCACGATCGGCCCCGGTACGCCGGCCGGCACGGCAAAGCCCATCCAGGTGTTGACGATATAGTCCTTCACCCCGGCCTCGATCATGGTCGGGACTTCCGGCAGGAGCGGCGACCGCTCGGCGCTGGTCACGGCCAGGGCCCGCAGCTTGCCGCCCTTGATCTGGCCGATCACCGTCGGCGTATTGAAGAGGCCCATCGTCACTTCGCCGTTGGCGACCGCGAGAATGCCCGCCGGAGTCGCACGGTACGGCACATGCTGCAGCTTCACGCCACTGCGCAGCTCGAGCAGCACGCCGGACATGTGATGGCTGGTGCCGACGCCGCCCGACGAAAAAGTAAGTTCGCCCGGCTTGGCGCGCGCTGCAGCGAGCAGATCGGCGACGGTCCGGGCCGGATTGTCCGGGCGCACGATCAGGACGTTGGAAACGCCTCCCGTGACGGCGACCATCTTCAGGTCCTTGAGCGGGTCGTAGCCCGGAGACTTGTAGAGGCCGATGTTGAACACCATGGTGCCTTGCGACACGAAAGCCATGGTGTAGCCGTCAGCCGGCGCTCGCGCCGCTTCGGCGGTGGCGATGGTGCCGCCGGCGCCGGTCTTGTTATCGACAATGATCGTCTGGCCGAGCGTACGGCCAAGCTCCTCCGCCACTATGCGCGAGACGATGTCGGCAGTCGCGCCGGGCGCCAGCGGCACGATCAGGCGGATCGGTCTGGCGGGCCAAGCCTGGGCGCCGGCTTTACCCATCCCACCAGCGGCCAGCGCACCCACGACAACCGATCTTCTCAGGACAGGCATTGCGTCTCCTCCCGATCTCGCTCCTATCGTCGCAATCCGATGCTACAGCCCGACCGATCGAGCCACGAGGGCGGCAAGCTGCTTGCGCAGCCGGCCAACAAGCCCCCGTTCGGATCGTTTGCCGATCTGATTGCGCATTTCGTAAGGGTCGCGCTCAAGGTCATAGAGTTCATCGCATTCGATGCCGTCGAGCGACTTCTGCGTCCAGTGAATGTACTTGTGACGCTTGGTGCGGATCGCCTTGTAGCTCATGCCGACGAGCCACGGCATGGCATTCTCGCTGAAGTATTCGCACATGAACGAGGACCGCCAGCCCTTGGGCCGCTTGCCGGATTTCGCCGCCGCGGCGAGCGGCCTGAGCGACAGGCCCTGCATCGTCCGGCAGTCGGCCGCCTTGCCGCCTGCGAGATCGACCAGGGTCGGTGCGATGTCGAGCGCCAGCACGAGATCGTCGTTGACCGTGCCCGGCTTGAACCAGGCGGGATAGCGGACGAGGAACGGCGACTTGATGCCTTCCTCGTAGGCGAAGCGCCGCTCGGGGCCGAGCCCGTGCTCGCCGAAGAAGTAACCGTTGTCGCCGAGGAAGAGGATGAAAGTGTTGTCGAGTTCGCCGTTGGCCTCCAGCACCTCGAAGATGTCGCCCATGCCTTCGTCGACCGACGCCATCATGGCCGCGCGCAGCCTGATCTCCTCCTGCGTGCCGGCACCGATCCCGTCGAGGACGGCCCGGGAGGCCTTGTTGACGCGCAGTTCGAAGGCTTCCTTCCAGGCCGGCTTCTGCTTCACGACCTCGGCAGAGGGCACGGCGCTGGGCGGCAGCGGGAACCGCTCGCCTTTGTAGAGGTTTTTGTGACGGTCGGCCGCCCGGTAGCCACCCTTGCTGAGATCAATCGTGCCGTCGGCCGCCTGGAAAGCATCCGGGTGCACCGCTTTGTGCGCGAGGAAGAGCGCGAAGGGCTTGCGGCGTTTCTTCTTCAGGAAATCGACGGCATGCCTGTTCAGGAGATCGGTGATGTAGCCTTTGTGCTGCCGTTCTCTGCCGTCGATGTTCAGCACCGGATCGACAATCGAACCATGGCCGGGAAAGCTCACCCAGCGGTCATAGCCTGGCCGCGGCCCCCCGGAATTACCCATGTGCCATTTGCCGACATGCGCCGTCTCGTAGCCCAGGCGCTGGAGGATCACATGGTAGTTCGGCAGGCGATAGCTGTGTGCATCGCGCGCCACGTTGTCGATGATGCCGTGGCGGCTCGCATACTGGCCGGTCAGAATCGAGGCGCGATTGGGCGAGCAGAGCGGCGTGGTGTGAAAGGCCGCGGTAAAGCGCGCGCCTTCATTGCCGATGCGATCGATGTGCGGCGTCTTCATATAGGGATGGCCGCAGATTCCCAGTTCGTCGAAACGGAGGTCGTCGATCAGGACGATCAGGAAATTGGGCTTGCGCTGCCTGGTCAAGATGCTTCTCCACGACGTTGGAACCCGAAGACGCCACCAGCCGGATTCAAGGCACGATGCGCCATCCCGACAAATGACCTGTCGAGCTTCCTACTTTAGACGGCCTTAACTGCGTCGGGCTATGCGGCTTGTGTCTGCCGGGAGTGCGAACCAGCAGCGAGCGCCGCCTGCCGAAACCCTGCGCCGCCGAGCCTTGACGCCGGCCCGCAAGCCGCCCCCATATCGGCGCGAAAGGGAGATTCAATGACCGAGACAGGCCTGCCGCTCGCAGGATTGCGCGTACTGGATATCAGCTCGTTCATCGCCGCCCCCGCGGCGGCCGTCGTGCTCGGCGACTGGGGCGCCGACGTGATCAAGATCGAGGGGCCGGACGGCGACGCCAACCGCAAGATCATGCACGACTCGGCCAACTACCCGAAAGCCGAGGTCAACTATCCCTGGCATATGGATTCGCGCAACAAGCGCTCCCTGACGCTCGACCTCAAGCAACCGGCGGCGCGCGCCGCGCTCGACCGGCTGCTCGCCGTCTCCGACATCGTCATCTGCAACTTCCCGCCGCCGGTACGCGACAAGCTCAAGCTCACCTACGAGGACATGAAGAAGGTCAACCCGAAGCTGATCTATGCTTCGCTGACCGGCTACGGAGAAACCGGCCCCGACCGCGACCGGCCGGGCTTCGATGTCACCGCCTATTTCGCCCGCTCCGGCCTGCTCGATGCGCAGCGCTACGAAGGTGGCCCCCCGGGCGTGCCCGTACCGGCACAGGGCGACCGCGCGACGGCGATGACCCTCGTCTCCTCGATCCTGCTGGCGCTGGTTCATCGCATGAAGACCGGCGAAGGCTCCTGGGTCGGCACCTCTCTGCTGGGCAATGGCCTGTGGTCGTGTGGCGTCATCGCCCAGGCCGCGCTGGTCGGCGCCTTCCTGCCGCCGCGCCCGCCACCGGAGCGGCCGCGCACGGCGCTGGGCAACATCTACCGCACCCGGGACGACCGCTGGATCCAGCTGACCATCGTGCGCGAAGACAAGCTCTGGGCACCGCTCTGCCGCGCATTGGGTCGGCCGGAGCTGCTCGACGATCCACGCTTCGTCGAGATCGGCGAGCGGCGGCAGCGCTCGGCCGAACTCGCGGCGATCTTCAGCGAAACCTTCGCCACCCAGCCCTACGAACACTGGCGCAAGGCGCTGGCGGCGCACGAGATCACCTTCGGCGTCATCAGCCGGCCGCAGGACGTTCCCGACGACGAGCAGGCCGTCCATGCCGGCGCCGTGGTCGAAACGGCGATCCCGGAAATGCCGCGCACGCTCGCCAACCCGATCCGCACGAGCTTCGCCGAACAGAGAGTCGCCCGCGCCGCCCCGGCGCTCGGCCAGCACACCGACGAAATCCTGAGCGAGGTCGGCCTCACGACGGACGAGATCGCCGATCTGCGGTCGTCGGGCGCGGTGAAATGAGCGAGGCCCCGGGTAACGAGGAGCCATTGCCGCTTGCCGGCCTGCGCGTCCTCGACATCAGCTCGTTCATCGCAGCGCCCGCTGCCGCCGTGGCGCTGGCCGATTTCGGCGCCGACGTCATCAAGATCGAGCCGCCCGTCGAGGGCGACCCGCATCGCAACAGCTTCCGCAACGCGAGCTACCCGCAAAGCGATCCGCCGGACGACCGGAATTTTCCCTGGCAGCTCGACGGCCGTCACAAGCGCTCGATCGCGCTCGATCTCAAGAACGAGGATGCACGCACGATCCTCGACCGCCTGCTGCGGAAAGCCGACGTGCTGATCGTCAATTTCCCGCCGCCCGCGCGCGAACGCCTGCGGCTGCGCTGGGAAGACATCGAACCGATCAACCCGCGTCTCGTCTATTGTTCGCTGACGGGCTACGGCGAGAGCGGCCCTGATCGCGACCGACCGGGTTTCGACATCACTGCCTATTTCGGTCGCTCCGGCATCCTCGATTCCGCCCGCTACGAAGACGGTCCGCCCGGCCTGTCGCTGCCCGCCCAGGGCGATCGCGCCACGGCGATGACCCTGGTGGCTGCGATCCTGCTGGGGCTGCGGCGACGCGACCAGACCGGCAAGGGCGGCTGGGTCGGCACGTCGCTCTACGCCAACGGCGTGTGGGCCAACGGCACCTCCGCGGCCGGCGCGGTGATCGGCGCCAGGCTGCCGCCGCGCCACCCCCCCGACAAGCCGCGCAATGCCCTCACCAATCTCTATCGCACCAAGGACGATCGCTGGTTGCAGCTCCTCATGGTGCGCGACGACCGTCTCTGGGAGAAATTCTGTGCCGTGATCGAGCGGCCGGACCTGCTGGCCGATGCACGCTATGCCGGACGTCCCGAGCGCCGCGCCCATGCCCTTGAGCTGGGGGCCGATCTGGCTCCGATCTTCGCCGCCCGGACCTATTCCGAATGGGAACAGGCACTGGCCGGCACCGGCATTCCCTTCGGGGTCATCGGACGCCTGGTCGACGTGATCGACGACGAGCAGGCCGAGCATGCCGGCATCTTCGCCGACACGACCAATCCCGAGATCCCGCGCACGGTGAACAATCCGATCCGTCTGGGCTTTGCGAAGCCGCGGCCGGCCGGCCCGCCGCCTGCGGTGGGCCAGCACAACGACGAGATTCTGCACGAAGCAGGATTCAACGAGACCGAGATCGCGGCCTTCAAGAAGGCGAAGGCCCTGGGCTAGGACTTTGCGCTAGACTGGGCCCATGGCCGCCCGCTTCCAGACCTATGCCGAGTTCTGGCCGTTCTACCTTCGGGAACACGCCAAGCCGGCAACGCGCGTCGTGCATTATATCGGCACCATCCTCTCGGCTATCGTCCTGATCTGGGCGATTGCCACCCAGAATTGGTGGTGGTTGATTGCGGTGCCGTTGCTGGGCTACGGCCCGGCCTGGTTCGGCCACTTCTTCATCGAGAAGAACAAGCCCGCGACCTTCCAGGCGCCGTTCTGGTCGCTGATCAGCGACTATCGCATGTGCGGCCTGTTCCTGACCGGCCGCCTGGGTGATGAGCTGATGAAGTACCAGATTCGCGGCTGATCGCTGCCCCGGATTGGCCTCGCCCGAGGCCCTTGCGCCGATGGGGAGCCGAGGCCACATTGCGCTCAACACAAATTCCCCCGTCCGAGGACCTATGGAAACGATGCTGAAGGGCGCCGCGCCGCAGGCTGCCCCCGCCGATTTGATCAAGGACAGCGACCAGACCAAGTTCGCCAAGGACGTGCTCGAAGTCTCGCGCACCGTTCCGGTCATCGTCGACTTCTGGGCGCCGTGGTGCGGGCCGTGCAAGACGCTGCAGCCGATCATCGAAAAGGTGGTCAAGGAAGCCAAAGGCGCGGTGAAGCTGGTCAAGATCGACATCGACAAGAACCAGATGCTGGCCCAGCAGCTCCGCATCCAGTCGATCCCGGCAGTCTATGCCTTCTTCGGCGGTCGCCCGGTCGACGGCTTCATGGGTGCCGTGCCGGAAAGCCAGGTGAAGCAGTTCGTCGATCGGCTCGTACAGGCCGCCGGCGGCGCGCCGGGCGCCGATGGCAATGCCAACGAAATTGCCGAGCTGCTCGAGCATGCCAAGGCCGCCGTCGCACAGAACGACATGGAGACCGCGGCGCAGATCTACAGCGAGATTTTGGGCGTGGAGCCCGCCAACGTGGTCGCGCTGGCCGGTCTTGCCCGTTACCAGGTCTCGCTCGGCGATCTCGAGCAGGCAAAGGAACTGCTGAACCAGATTCCTGCCAAGGAACGTACCGGCGCCGATGTCGTGGCCGTTCAGGCCGCCATCGATCTTGCAGAGAAGGCCAAGGAAGCGGGCCCCATCGGCGAGCTCAAGGCCAAGGCCGACGCCAATCCCAAGGATTTCCAGACCCGGCTCGATCTCGCCATGGCCTACTGGGCCGGCAACCAGAAGCAGGAAGCGGTCGACGAGCTGCTTGCGATGATCAAGGCCGACCGCAACTGGAACGAAGCCGCCGCACGCCAGCAGCTGCTGAAGTTCTTCGAGGCGCTGGGCTTCGCCGATCCGATCTCCGTCGACGGCCGCAAGCGGCTTTCGACCATCCTGTTCTCCTGAGGGTCGCACGGAGTCGATGAGCGACAGCGCGCCGATACGTAACCCTTTCGATCCGACCTTCGAGCAGCTGCCCGAGACGCTGCCGATCTTTCCGCTGTCGGGCGTGCTGTTGCTGCCCGGCGGCCGGTTGCCGCTCAACGTCTTCGAGCCGCGCTATCTGGCGATGGTCTTCGACGCGCTGGCGGGCCACCGCATGATCGGCATGGTGCAGCCCCAGCAACCCGGCGGTTTCGCCGGCGACGGGCTGCCGACCGACAATGGCGCACCCAAGGTGCACAAGGTGGGTTGCGCCGGACGCATCGTCAGCTTCAACGAAACCGAGGACGGCCGTCTGCTGCTGGCGCTGGCCGGCATCTGCCGTTTCGAGATTGTCCGCGAGCTGGAGCCCGCCCAGGGCGGCTATCGCCGGGTCTCGTCGGTCTTCTCGCCCTATCGCGCCGATCTCGACCATGCCGACGAACTGGTCGAGCTGGATCGCGAGCGCCTGATGGCGGCTCTCGCCGCCTTCTTCCGCTCGCGCAACCTCTCCACCGACTGGGATGCGGTCAAGCAGGCCGCCGATGCCAATCTGGTGACATCGCTGTCGATGGTGCTGCCCTTCGGCCCGGCCGAAAAGCAGGCGCTGCTCGAAGCCGCCGACAGCACGGCGCGCGCCAGACTGTTGCTCGCCTTTTTGGAAATGAACGCGTTCGGCGAGCCGTCCGACACGCCGCCGCGCCGGACCAATTGAAAGCAGCATGCCCCCGGGCATGCTATAACGGCCAGCATCGAGACCACAGAAAGCAGCGCACGATGAGCCCTCCATCGGACGAACCCGCAAGCCCGCGCCGTGGCGGCGTCGACCCCAAGCTGCTGGAGATTCTCGTTTGCCCCGCGACCCACGGTCCGCTGGAGTACGACGCGGCCGCCGGCGAGCTGATCAGCCGCAAGGCGGGCCTCGCCTATCCGATCCGCGACGGCATCCCCATCATGCTGGTGAGCGAAGCGCGCCAGATCCGCGACGTGCCGTGAGCGCCAGGCCATGACAGCCGACAACTTCCCCAAGGCCGTGCCCGACGGCGGCAGCTACGAATCGACGACTGCGCCCTGGCCGGTCGAGCTGCGCGTCTTCAAGGAAGAGGGTCGGCTCGAAATCGACTTCTCGGACGGCCATGCCTGCGCGCTGACGGCCGAATATCTGCGCGTCGAGAGCCCGTCGGCAGAGGTTCAGGGCCATGGCCCCAGCCAGAAGAAGATCGTCTCCGGTCGTCGCCACGTGAAGATCGCGGCCGTCGAAGCGGTCGGCCATTACGCCATCCGCATCGTCTTCGACGACAAGCACGACAGCGGCATCTACAGCTGGGCATACTTGCGCGAACTCAGCGAAACGCATGCCGAACGCTGGGCCGCCTATCAGGCCGCTCTGCTCCAGCGCGGCCTCAGCCGAGATCCTTGATTACATGAAGATCATCATCGCCGGCGCCGGGATCGGCGGTCTGACGGCAGCGATGTGCCTGCATCGTGCCGGTTTCGACGTCTATGTCTTCGAGGCCGTGAACGAGATGCGGCCCTTGGGCGTCGGCATCAACATCCAGGCGGGCGCCGTGCGCATTCTCTCGGGCCTTGGCCTGGAGCCCGCACTGGCGGCCACGGCCATCGAGACGCGCGAGCTGCGCTATGCCAACCGCCACGGCCAGACGATCTGGGCCGATCCGCGCGGACGACATGCAGGGTTGCCGTGGCCGCAATTCTCGATCCATCGCGGCGAATTGCAGATGATCCTGTTTCGCGCCGCACAGGAGATGTTGGGCACCGATCGCATCAAGTTCGGCCGGCGCATCGCGGATTTTGCGCAAAGCCAGTCGAAGGTGACGGCACGCTTTGCCGATCGCGAGGGCCGGATCGTCGAGGAAACGACGGCCGACCTTCTCGTCGCCGCCGACGGCATCCATTCGGCCGTACGGGCGCGCTTCTATCCCGACGAAGGCCCGCCCAAGTGGCAAGGTATCCTGATGTGGCGCGGCGTCACCGTAGGCAAGCCCTATCTCGGCGGCGCGACCATGGTGCAGGCCGGCCATCACACTCAGAAATTCGTCTGCTATCCGATCAGCCGCGCACATGCCGAACGTGGCGAGGCGCTGATCAACTGGATCTGCGACCTGCACATGGGCGATGGCGCCCTGCCTTCGCGCGAGGACTGGAACAAGCCCGGCAGGCTGGAGGACTTCCTGCCGCGCTTCGCCGACTGGAAGTTCGACTGGCTCGATGTGCCCGAAGTGATCCGCACGGCGCATACGATCCTGGAATTCCCGATGGTCGATCGCGATCCGCTGCCGCGCTGGAGCCAGGGCCGCATCACGCTGCTGGGCGACGCCGCGCATCCCATGTATCCCATCGGCTCGAACGGCGCGTCGCAGGCGATCCTCGATGGCGAAGCGATCACGCAGGAGCTCAGTGTCGGCGACGATCCCGAAGCGGCGCTGAAGCGCTACGAGGAACGGCGGCTGCCGCCGACCGCGCGCATCGTCGAGAGCAATCGTCGCAAGGGCATCGACGTGATGCTCGACATCGTCGAGCAGCGTGCGCCGCAGGGCTTCACCAATCTCGAAAGCGTGCTGCCGTCGGACGAACTCGAAAAGATCGTCGGCGACTACAAGAAGCTCGTCGCCCAGGACCGCGAGACCTTGCTCAAGCTGGCCGGGCGTCCGGCGTGACGGCCACAAAATGAAACCGGCCCCTTTCGGGACCGGCCGCGGTGGCGGCTTAAACCGGCCATCACATCGCCGGCCACCACCGGGCGAGACTATGGCACTCGACGATGACAGGATTGTGGCACCCGTGACGAATCCGTACAGCCTCGGGTACGGCGCCGACCGATGAGCCTCGCCCGCGCCATCGCGACGGTCGGCAGCTTCACACTGCTGAGCCGTCTCGTCGGTTTCGTGCGCGATATCGTGCTGTCGGCCGTGCTGGGCTCGGGCGCGGTGGCCGACGCCTTCTTCGTTGCCTTCAAGCTGCCGAATTTCTTTCGCCGCCTGTTCGCTGAAGGCGCCTTCTCGGCGGCCTTCGTGCCTCTGTTCGCGCGCGAACTGCAGGGCAAGGGGCGCGAGGAGGCGTTGACCTTCGCGCGCCAGGCGCAGGCCGCGCTGCTTCTGGTCCTGATTCCCTTCACGCTGCTGCTGATCGCCGGCATGCCCTGGGTCATGTCGCTGCTGGCGCCCGGCATGCGCGACGATCCGGCCTCCTTCGCGCTGGCCGTCGAGTTCGGCCGCATCACCTTTCCCTATCTTCTGTTCATCTCCCTGGCGTCGCTCTACGGCGGCGTGCTGAACAGCATCGACCGCTTCGCCCATGTCGCGGCCACGCCGATCCTTCTCAACCTTGCGCTGATCGGCGCGGTGCTGGGGCTGACGCCGCTGCTGCCCAACTCCGGCTATGCCGCCTCGACGGGCGTCGCGATCGCGGGTCTCCTGCAGTGGCTGTGGCTGCTGGTCGCCTGCCACCGCGACGGCGTCAGCATGAAGCTGGTGCGGCCGCGCTGGACCGAAAGGGTGGCGCGGCTGGTGAAGCTCGCGACGCCGGTGGCCATCGGCGGCGGCGTGCAGCAGATCAGCGTCATGCTCGATGTCGTGTGGGCATCGCTGCTGCCCGTCGGCACAATCTCCGCGCTCTACTACGCCGACCGCATTGCGCAGCTGCCGCTGGGCGTGGTCGGCATTGCCGTCGGAACCGCCTTGCTGCCGCTGCTGGCGCGCGAACTGCGGGCCGGCAACGCCCCGGCCGCCATGGCCAACCAGAATCGCGCCATCGAATTCGGCCTGCTGTTCAGCTTGCCGGCCGCCGTCGCGCTCTGGCTGCTGGCCGATCCGATCATCCGCACCCTGTTCGAGCGGGGCCGCTTCGGACCGGAGGATACCTGGCGCGCGGCGGGGGCTCTGGCCGCCTTCGCGGCGGGCCTGCCGGCCTTCGTGCTGGTGAAAGCATTGACGCCCGGCTTCTTCGCGCGCGAGGACACGCGCACGCCGCTCTACGTCGCCGTCGCCGCGATCGCCACCAACATAGCCCTGAACCTGCTTTTCCTCTTCGCCACAACCCTCGCCCATGTCGGCATAGCGCTCGCCTCTTCGCTCTCGGGATGGCTGAACGCCGCGTTACTGGCGGCCGTGTTGCTGAAGCGCCGCCACTGGGTGCCGGACACGCGCCTGGTCTCGCGCGCCGTTCGTGTCGTCGGCGCAACGCTCGGCATGGGCGCGGCGCTGTGGGGAATGACGATCTGGCTGGCCGCACCGCTCGCGCGCCCCGACATCTCGGGCGGTATGGCGCTTGCGGCCACCTGCGCCGCGGGCGTCGCGGCTTATGCCTTGCTGGGCGTCGCGCTCGGAATCGTGCAGCCGTCGGAGCTGCGCTACGCCCTGCGCCGGCAGCCCGGCCTCAAATCAGCCGACCCAGGCGAACCACCGTGACGCCGGGCCGGAGCGGCCGGCTCGACGAGGGCATCACCAGCACGCAATTGTCGTAAGGCGTCGTTACCGGCTCGCCATCGTCGTGGCCCAGCACGGTGCCGGCCTTGGCGATCAGTTCCTGGCCTTCGAAGATGCGGGCCGACTCGAAATTGCCGCGCCGGGTCGCGATGGCATGCGTCACTTCGACGACGCGTTGCCTGGCGGGCGTCGGCTGGCGCCAGTCGGCCGGCAGGTCGCCAGCCTCGACAACTCCCGTTTCGACCAGGAAGCGGGCCGCCACGTCCTTGGCGACGACGACCGACGAGGCGCGCCAGTGCTGGCCGGTCTCGATCAGCAAGGCGTTCTTCGGACTCCTGGGGTCGCCGAAGCCGCCATAGTCGCGCATGCGCATGCCGGCGGCGTGGCCGGCATCGCGCACGATGTCGACCGGCGTGCCGATCTTCCTGGCGAAGGCCACACCCTTGTCGAGCGGACCTGAAAGCATCAGCGGCACGCAATCGTCGTGCATGGAGTGCAGGTCGAGCAGCAGGTCGGCGCGTTCGACGAACGGCCTCAAGACCTGCGCCCGCTTCGTCTCGACCGTCGTCGCCGGCTGGTCGAGGCGGCCCCAGACGCGGTTGAAATCCTCGTCGACCAGCCGGGATTTGAACGGCGCCTCGGGGTCGAACGAGTGATAGGCATCGATATTGTTGAACGACAGGATCAACGTTCCCTGGCGCGGCTTCACCCCCGCCGCGAGCAGCGCATCGACCACGATCGCGCCCGATACTTCGTTGCCGTGCGTCAGCGACGCCACCATGACGGTCGGCCCCGGCTTGCCGCTCTCGAGAACATGGATGTAGGGCGCGGCGCCCTTCTCCCAGCGGCGGAGTTCGGGAAAGGCATATTCGATCGGAGGCAACTCGGACATCGGCGTCAAACCATCCCTAGGAACAGGTCGTTCCTTCGCATGCTACCCTGCAGCGAACAAGGAGAAGCAGATGTCGCGTACGCGCTTCCGATGGTTCGTCGTCTTCCTGCTGTTTGCGATTACTATCGTGAACTATATCGACCGCGCCGCCATCGCCTATGCGATCCCGATGATCCAGCGCGATCTCGGCCTGTCGCCGGCGGCCACCGGCGCCGTGCTGGGCGCCTTCGGTCTGGGCTATGCCATGACCACCCTGCTGGGCGGCTTCGCCGTGGACCGCTACGGCGCGCGGGCGGTGCTGACGATCGCCGCGATCCTGTGGAGCCTGTCGATCGGCATGACCGGGCTCGCGACCAGCGTCGCCATCCTCTACATAGCGCGCGTACTGCTCGGCATATCGGAAGGTCCCAACTTCCCCGCCCTCACCGGCGCCGTCAGCCAATGGCTGTCGCCGCACGAGCGGGCGACGGCATTGAGCAATGCGCTGCTGGCGGTGCCTCTGGCGCTGGCCATCGGCGGCCCTATCGTCACGCAGCTCCTGGGCTGGCTCGACTGGCGGCTCACTTTCATCCTGCTGTTCGCGCTGTCCATCGCCTGGGTGCCCCTCTGGCACTTCTTCTTTCGCGACGATCCGGCCGACTCGCGTTTCGTCGACAAGGCCGAACTTGACCATATCCGCACGAACGATCCCGGCGGTTCCGCCACGCCACATGCACCCCTGAAATCCTGGCCGAGCGCCGCAGTGATGAAGGTCATGCTCACCAACAGGACGTTGCTGGCCAACTATTGGGCCTTCTTCGTCTTCGGCTATTTCCTGTTCTTCTTCATGACCTGGCTGCCGAGCTACCTGGAGAAGAAGTACGGCCTGAACCTTGCGGCCGTCGGCCTGTTCTCCGTCCTGCCCTGGCTTTCGGCCGCCATCCTGCTGTGGGCGTTCGGCCGCTGGTCCGATCATCTCCTCAAGACCACCGGAAGCCTGCGCCTTTCCCGCTCCTACCTCATCGCCGGCAGCCAGTTCGTGGCGGCCCTCGCGGTGATCCCGGTGGCGCTCACCAGCGATCTCACCGTCGCCATCGCGGGCATCACCGTGGCGGTGGCCGCATCGATGGGCGCCAATGCCGCCTACTATGCGGTAAATGTCGACATCGTCCCGCAGCGCGCGGCAACGGCGCTCGGGATCATGGACTTCGCCTTCGCGGCCGCGGGCTTCCTGGCGCCCGCGATTACCGGCTGGGTGCTGGACCTGCGCGGCTCCTTCGCCGACGGCTTCTTCCTGATGGCAGGCCTTGCCCTGTCATCCGTGCTGGTCGTGCTGCTGTTCCATCATCCCGACCGCGATCGACAGCCGACCTAGCCGATCACCCGTCGCGGTACCAATTGGCGATATCCCAGGTGTTGTTGTCCCAGCCGCTCATTTCGGCGACGAGCTGATTGTTCATCCCGACCGTCTGAGGCCGGGCCACGATCGGGATGACCACCACCTTGTTCACCGCAAGCTCGTTCAGCTTGATCAGCATCGCCGCGCGCTTGACGGGGTCGAGCTCGACCTGCGCCGCCTTGTGGGTGCCGTCGTATTCCTGATTCTGCCAGCGCGTGATGTTGCGGCCCTGCCACTTGTTCTCCTTGGTGGCCGCCTCCCACGAACAGAACTGGCGCAGGAACACCTCGGGATCGGGTGCGTTCATGCCGTTGCTGTATTCCTGAAGGTCGGCATAGAACTTCGTATAGGTGTCCGGGTTGGCCACGTCGGAAGAGAAGAACACCGACGCCGTCACCGACTTCAACTCCATCTCGATGCCGGCCTTTTGCGCGGCCTGCTTCACGATCGCCTGAGTCTTCTGGCGCGGCTGGTTGATCGAGGTCTGGTAGACGAACTTCAGCCTCTTGCCGTCCTTGGCGCGGATGCCGTCGGCCCCGCGCACCCAGCCCGCCTTGTCGAGAACGGCATTGGCCTTGTCGACATCGAACTCGAACCTGGTCGTCTTGGAGCGGAAGCGCTCGGGATTGTTGATGTAGTTCGCCGTCGCAATCCCGATGCGGCCGTAGATATGGTCCTGGATCGACTTCTTGTCGATCAGCAGGGAAAGTGCCTGGCGCACCGCCGGATCGGACAGGAGCGGGTGCTTGGTCTTGAGGCTGGACCGTTCGCCGTCGACCTCCGTCCAGGGATCCGTGTTGTTGAGCTGCATATGCTCGATGCCGCCGCCGTGGGTCACCACCACGCGACCCCGGCCACCCTTCTCGAGGCGGGTGAGGATCTCGTCCTCGACCTGCAGGTTCCAGGCGAAGTGATATTCGCCCGTTTGCAGCACCGCACGTGCCGCCGAGACGGCATCGCCGCCGCCCTTCAACTCGATGGCGTCGAAGTACGGCCGGTTGGGCTCGTGATAGTTGGGGTTGATCTCGCCGGTGATGAGATCGCCCGGCTTGAAATCCTTGAACAGGTAAGGTCCCGTGCCGACCGGCTTCAGATTGGTCGGCGCGTCGCGCGACTTGCCGCCGATGTAATCGCCGAACAGATGCTTGGGAATGATGCAGCCTGCCCAGCCGACGAAGGTGTCGGCCCAGAACGGCGTCGGCTTCTGGAATTTCACGAGTACCGTGTATTGGTCGATCTTCTCGACCGCGACGTCCTTGTAGGAGCCGCTGCTGACGGTCGCCGTCGCGGGATTGCTGGAATATTCCCAGGTGAAGACGACATCGTCGGCGGTGAGCGGCTTGCCGTCGTGCCAGGTGACGCCTTGCTTCACTTTCCAGATCACCGACCGGCCGTCTGCGGCGAGTTGGCCGTTCTCCCGGCTGGGAATGTTGGCGGCAAGCTTCGCCCGAAGATTGCCGGCGCCGTCCCAGGCTGCCAGCGGTTCGTAGAAGAGGCGCGAACCGTCCTGGTCCTTGGTGCCGACGGCAAAGTGCGGATTGAGCAGCGTCGGACCCTGCCACCACAGGACCTTCAGCAAGCCGCCGCCGCCGCGCTTGGTCGGCTTGTAGGCCGGTTTGGTGTCGGCCATCGCGACGCCCGAAAAGGCCAGGAGCTGCGTCGCCATCGGTGCCGTAAAGCCCACCGCCGCCATACGCTGCACGAAGGCCCGGCGGGACATTCCGCCCGCCTTCACCTTGTCGATCAGACTACGCAAGCCACGCTCGTCCATCGGATGCCTCCGTCCAGGCTGTCGAATCCGTCCCCGACGCTCCCGCTATTCTGCAAGATACGTGCGGGAAAGATGGGACCAGCGCAGGCCGTCGCCGTCAACGTCAGTCGAACTGAAAAACGACGGGAGTTCGCTTGATTACCGCGCCGGGCTGCGCGATACCCGCCCGCCCCCAGCCTTCCACCGGCGGGGCGCGCGGTGGTCCAAACCTCGCGCTTTCGACCTTGAGCGGAGTCCACACCCATGCCTGACACGACCACGAGTCCGACCCCCGGCGCTGCCGTGCCCGCCGCCTCCAATCCGCACCTTCCCCCTTACGTCGCCCGTGGCCTGAAGGGCCGGATCTTCTCCGGCGTGCAGCCCACCGGGAACCTTCACCTCGGCAACTATCTCGGCGCGATCCGCAACTTCGCGCGCCTGCAGAACGACTACGACTGCATCTATTGCGTGGTCGACCAGCACGCGATCACGCTGTGGCAAGACCCGAAGGAACTGTCGGCCCAGACCCGCGAGATCGCGTCCGCCTTCCTGGCCGCCGGCGTCGACGGCGCCAAGCACATCATCTTCAACCAGTCGATGGTGCCCGGCCACGCGCAGCTCGCCTGGGTCTTCAACTGCGTCGCCCGCATGGGCTGGATGAGCCGCATGACGCAGTTCAAGGAAAAGGCCGGCAAGGACCGTGAGAACGTCTCGCTGGGCCTGTTCGCCTATCCTGCCCTGATGGCGGCCGACATCCTGCTCTACAAGGCCACGCACGTGCCGGTGGGCGAGGACCAGAAGCAGCACCTGGAACTGACGCGCGACATCGCGATCAAGTTCAACAACGACTTCGGGGTGCCCGACTTCTTCCCGGTGACCGAGCCGCTGATCTTCGGCGCGACCACGCGCGTGATGAGCCTGCGCGACGGCACCAAGAAGATGAGCAAGTCCGATCCGTCGGACTACTCGCGCATCAACCTGACCGACGATGCCGATGCGATCGCCCAGAAGATCCGTCGCGCCAAGACCGATCCGCTACCGATGCCGGAGACGCTGGCCGACGCGGAGAAGCGACCCGATGCCGACAATCTGCTGGGCATCTATGCCGCCCTCGCCGACCAGGAGAAAGAGGCCGTCGTCGCCGCCTTCGCCGGCAAGCAGTTCTCCGAGTTCAAGGCGGCACTCACCGAGCTGGCCGTCGCCAAGCTCGGCCCGATCGGTGCGGAGATGCAGCGCCTGATGAAGGATCCCGGCCATGTCGACGGCATCCTGCGCAACGGCGCCGAACGCGCCCGCGCGCTGGCGGCGCCGATCCTGGACGAGGTCTACAGGACGGTCGGCTTCCTGAAGCCCTGAGGCCGAGGCCGCCCGGCGTTACCCTTCCATCCGCGTCAGGGCCCACTTCACGGTGGTGCCCTCGACCGGCACCTGGCCGACCAGGACGATCTGCTCGGTCCGGCGCACGCGGCCCTCTTCGCCGAGATAGATGCTCTCGGCGAGGCCGATGCCGGCGCCCGACGCCCGCAGCCGCCAGCCGCGGCCGCTCGGCAACCGCATCAGCACCGCCTGACCGCTCTGCGCCAGGGTCGCCTTGACCGTGGGATGCAGGTGGAAACGCACGATGAAGCGCTGGTCCGGCACGGTGATCGGCCGCCCCTCGTAGCCCAGGAAAGCATCCTCGCCGCGCAGGTCGCCGCCATCGGGTGACAGCCAGAGCCTGCGGCGATGGATGATGCCGTAGAGCGAGCGATAGCCGTCGTGGCACATGTCGAGCCACTGCGCGCCGGCATCGTCGGCCCGGTCGATCAGGACGTTGCCGGCGCGATATTCCAGCGAACCGTGATCGGTGATCTCGGTCGAGTTGGTGTCGTCGACGACCGCCGTGCTGTGCGCGGCCGTGTAACGCATGAAGTGCTGCCAGTCGCGCGGCGCGCCCGGATAGGTGCCGCAGTTCACGATCAGACGCTCGTGTGCCGCGCTCATCTCGAACGAGAGCGTGCCGGCATGGGCGATGCCGTCCATCCCGCGACCCGGCGGGCTGCCGGCATCCGCAATCACCAGCGACGTGCCGGCCACGAGCCGCTGAAAGCCGCTGACCAGCGCCATGGCCGGCGCCGCCTCGCCCGAGCCCGAACGGGCCAGCACGAGATCGATCAAGCGGCGGTCGCCTTCCCACGTGCCGTTGAACAGAGCGAGGCCGCCATCGCCATGGCGGAAGAAGCGCAGCATCGGCGCCATGCGGTCGATGGCAGCCACCAGTTCGGCGGGCGCCCGGCGCTCGGCCGAGGCCAGCGCAGCACGGATATCGAGCAGATGACGCATCACGGTGAGCTGCAGGTGCGGTGCGCGCTCGGCAACGATGCCGTCGTGCATCACATAGCGCTTCACGAACTTCGCCAGCCGGGTCAGCGACTGGTCCAGGCCCTTCTCGAAGTGCTTGCCGTCGCGGATGAAGGCGAGATCGGCAAAGATCAGCGCTTTCAGAACGGCGATGGCTTCGTGGCCGACCATGCCGCGGCGTGCGACGCGCCGCAGATGGACGTGCTGGCGGGCAATCGAGAAGACGAAGCGCGCGGCGAAGCCCGGATCGGCCGCCGCGGCCATCCATTCATAATGGCGGATCCAGGCGACGATGCGGGCGGCGACCACGTCGCGCTTCCACGTCACCGGCGACCAGCGCCATTCCTTGTTGGTCCAGTCGTCGACCAGCCGGGCCGCCAGCAGGCCGGCCGCGGGATCGCCGCTGTCGCGCAGATCGCGCAGCCAGCCGAAGCCGTTCAGGGCATCGAGCCAGAGCGGCGACATGCCCCTTCGTTGCCAGGGCGGATCGTCCGAATCCGGCAGGACGGCGCCGGAACTGCCGCAGGCGGCCAATTCGCCGGCCATGAGCAGCCTTTGGCCCAGGGCCGGGTCGCCAGGCCAGCCATCTGGGGCCACGGCGAAGAAACTTTGGGGCGAATTGTAACCTAGGGTCAGAGAATAGAGGGACGAACCCAGGAACCAGCGGCCGAACCTGCGGCTTTGCTTGGCGGTCGATTTGGCGGCCGACTTGGCTGTCGGACGGGCCTGAACCGAACGGATTGGACGGGCGCCGGGAACTAAAGGCTCCCCGGGCCGTCTTTCTGAGGCGACCAGCGTCATTCGTTTCGTTCTTTGGCCCGGACGCGTCTGCCCGGACGGTGGAGGGGTTCCGGATATTTTACCCTACCAAGGAGGCTATGGCGATGGGGTGCGAAACCCAGGTCCAGCTCCGAAACGGACCCCTGGATGGGCCCTTGAACCCGGCAGTTGACACACCAGATTCACACTATGGGAAGGCCTTAAGGGATTCCCTGCCGCTCGCTCCTCGGAGGAGGGTCATCATGAGTCGTGTGTCGATGTTCAATTCACCGCTGCTGCTGGGTTTCGACCAGCTTGAGCGTACGTTGGATCGCCTGGCCAAAAACGCCGAAGGCTATCCTCCCTACAATATCGAGCGAATCGGCGAGCACGGCCTGCGCATTACCCTGGCCGTCGCGGGCTTCACCGACGACGATCTCACGATCGAACTGGTCGAAAATCAGCTCATGGTCCGCGGCAAGCAGGCCGACGAGGGCGACCGGGTCTATCTGCATCGCGGCATTGCCGCGCGTCAGTTCCAGCGGGTTTTCATGCTCGCCGACGGCATCGAAGTGACGGGCGCCCGCCTCGACAATGGACTGTTGTCGATCGACCTGGTGCGCCCCGTTCTGGAGCCGCGCATCCGCACCATTCGTATCGACGGTGGCAGCGCCAAGGTTGGCGCTCCCGACAATACGATCGACATCACCGCGCGCCGCAGCCGTTGAACGGCGGGCTCGCGTTGACTGCTGCCAAGGAGGTAGCCATGGAAAACAACGAAGCTGCTTTCACTCCCCTCGCGGAAGAGGCTTTTCTCAGCCTCGGCTCTGAGCAGATCGCTTACGTGAAGGCGATCAATCTGCCGGACGGCGCGCATGCCATCGGGATCTTCTCCGCCGACGGCAAGCCGATGGCTGCCGCGCCCTCGGTGGAAATCGCCCAGGCGCTGATCCGCCAGCACGAACTGGAGCCCGCGCTGGTTCACTGAATCGGAGGAGTGCAGACGACTTTAAGCGGCGGTCTGCGCCTGGATTGACTCGACGAGCAGCGCGTAGAGCGCTTCGGCCTTGTCGGTCGCCCTGAGCTTCTCGACAAGGCCGCGGTCGCGCAGCAACCGCGAAACGCGGGCCAGTGCCTTGAGATGGTCTGCGCCCGCGCCCTCGGGCGTCACGAGCAGAAAGACGATATCCACCGGGCGTTCGTCGATGGCGTCGAAATCGACGGGATGGGCCAGGCGGGCAAACAGGCCGACCGGCTTGGGGACCGAGGCCAGCCGTCCATGGGGGATGGCGATGCCGCCACCGATGACGGTCGAGCCCAGGCGCTCGCGCTCCAGCAGGCGGTCGAACAACTTACGTTCGTCGATCTTGAAGACATTGGCGGCGCGGGCGGCCAGTTCGGCCAGGAGCGCTTTCTTGCCGGATGCCTTGACGCTTGCCAGAACGGCATCCGTGCCGGACAGCAAATCGACAATTTCCACAACATCACCAATGGGTTAGCGGGCTTGAACTCAACTTGCGCCGCGAGGGGTGCGCCCCTATAGGCGCGTCCCCCGAGCGGGTCAAGGGAGGGTTCGCGGTGCCGCCAGCCCGATCAGTCAGCCGGGCCGGTCAGCGCCTGGGCGGCGACGGCAGCACTCGGCATTGCCGAGGGCATCTGCCGGCTCATGCCCAGCCGGCCCAGTCGCCGACGTTCGGAGGACGAGGGAATGCGCATCGCCTCGCGATACTTGGCGACGGTGCGGCGCGCGATCTCGATGCCTTCGCCCTTCAGCAGATCGACGATTCGATCGTCGCTCAGAGGCTGGCGGGCATTCTCGCTGCCCACGAGATGGCGGATGCGCGAGCGCACCGCCTCGGATGAGACGACGACGCCGGGCGTCCGTGCCGGCAATGCCGACGTGAAAAAGTACTTCAGCTCGAAGATGCCGCGCGGCGTGGCGATGTATTTGTTGGAGGTGACACGGCTCACCGTGCTTTCGTGCAGTTCGGTGGCGGCGGCGATGTCGCGCAGCACCAGCGGCTTCAGCGCGCTGACGCCATGGCGGAAGAAGCCGTCCTGCTGACGCACGATCTCGCGCGCGACTTTGAGGATGGTCGTGGCGCGCTGCTCCAGCGTCTTCACCAGCCAGTTGGCGGACTGGAAGCGCTCGGCGACGAAATCGCGATCGGTCTTGGCGCGGACACCCTTCATCAGGGTCGCATGGTAGTTCCGATCGACCAGGACCTTGGGCAACGCGTCGGTGTTGAGCTCGATGTGCCAGCCTTCTTCGCCGGTCTCGGGATCCTTCGCGGCGGTCAAATAGAGATCGGGCGCAACCGGCTGGATCGGCTCGTAGACAAAGGCCTGGCCGGGACGCGGGTCGAGCGTGCGCAGCTCGGCCAGCATGTCGCGCAGATCCTCGTCGTCGACGCCGCAGCGCCGCCGCAACTGGCCGAGTTCGCCGGCCGCGACAAGGTCGAGATTGTCGAGCAGCGCCTGCATCGCAGGGTCGAGACGGTTGCGCTCCGCGAGCTGGGCGCCGAGGCACTCCGCGACAGTCCGCGCAAAGAGCCCGGCCGGCTCCATCTGACGCAGCCGCGTCCAGATCGCCTCGACGACGCCAATGTCGGTCGCGACGGCCTCGGCGACAGCCGCGGCGTCGAGGCGGCAGTAACCCGCTTCGTCGAGACCTTCGGCAAGCTTCAGGGCGATCCGCCGCTCCACAGGGTTCTTGAACATGAGTTCGAGCTGCTCGAGCACGTGGACGGCGAGCGAGCGCTGGCGCTCGGCGACGAAATCCAGCGCATCGGGGGCGTCTTCGCGAGCGGCCGTACGGCTTGCGGTGCCGTCGCCGCCGCGGTCCGCATGTTCGCGCGTCCAGCGTTCGTCGGCATCGGCCAGCGCCGGCGCCGCAGCCGACAATGCTTCCGCCGTGTCGCCCGCCGGTTCGGGAGCGGGCATTTCGATTTCGGCAGCCGGCCCTTCCTCGGCCGCACCTTCGGAAAGCAGAGGGTTCTTTTCGAGCTCCTGCTGGATGAAGGCAGCCAGTTCCAGGTGCGAAAACTGCAGCAGCTTGATCGCCTGCTGCAGCTGCGGAGTCATCGCCAGGGCCTGGCGTGACGTGAGGATGAGACTCGGACCGATACGCATGTGACCCCCACCCGGAGGTCACCGGACCTCCGATGACAGGTCTAAAGCAAGAAGTGTGCCAAAGTCAGCACAGGTCCTGTTTCAGTGTGCGAAAATATCCGTCTCCGGCCAGCCCGCCACATCCAGCCGCGCGCGGGTGGGCAGGAATTTGAATGCCGCCTCCGCCAGCTCCCGCCGCCCCTCGCGCTCCAGGAGCGCATCCAGCTTTGCCTTGAGGGCATGCAGATGCAGGACATCCGACGCAGCATAGGCGAGCTGCTCGTCCGTCAGGGTGTCTGCCCCCCAGTCGGACGTCTGCTGCTGCTTGGACAGATCTACGCCCAGCAGTTCGCGGCAGAGATCCTTGAGACCGAAGCGGTCGGTGAACGTCCGCACCAGCCGGGCTGCAATCTTGGTGCAATAGACCGGCTCGCACCGCACGCCGAGCGCATGCTCCAGGACGGCGATGTCGAAACGGCCGAAATGAAAGAGCTTCAGCACTTTCGGGTCGGCCAGCAGAGCGGCCAGCCGTGGCGCCTTGTGGGGCCCGCGCGGGATCTGGACCAGGTGGGCATTGCCGTCGCCACTTGAGAGCTGGACCAGGCAAAGCCGGTCGCGATGCGGATTGAGACCCATCGTCTCGGTGTCGATGGCCACGACCGACCCGAACGAAACGTCCGCAGAAAGGTCGCCGCGGTGAAGACTGATCGCCATCTATACGGTGTCCCGACTACCCTGCATGGTGCCCAGGAGAAGACTCGAACTTCCACGCCTCTCGGCGCTAGTACCTGAAACTAGTGCGTCTACCAATTCCGCCACCTGGGCACGGCATGCGGGCTAGTGCGGGCGCTGAGTTAGGGCGAGGCCGCGCAGATGTCAACTACAGCGGCTTTGCGCCTTCTGTTCATTGGGCTATAGGCAGCATCATGAGCATCAAGCAGGTCACGGTTTTTGGCGGCAGCGGCTTCGTCGGCCGCGCCATCGTGCGGGCACTGGCGCAGGAGGGGCTGCAGATCCGTGTAGCCTGCCGCCGCATCGAGCTGGCCGAGCGCATCAAGACCGCAGGCGACGTCGGGCAGATCACGGTGATGCGCACCAACCTGCGCGTCCCGTCGTCCGTCACGGCCGCTATCGTCGGCAGCCAGGCCGTAATCAATGCAGCGGGCATTCCGTTCCAGCGCGGCCGCCAGCGGTATCAGGCGGTCCACGTGGCCGGCGCCCGCGCGATCGCCGAGGCGTCGCGCGCCGCCGGCGTACAGCGCCTGGTGCATATTTCCGGCATTGGCGCCGAGCATCGCAATTCGACGAATAAATACGTTCTCTCCAAGGTCGAAGCCGAAGACGCGATTATCTCGGGCTTCGAGAGCGCCACGATCCTGCGGCCGAGCGTCGTGTTCGGGGCGGAGGACGTGATGTTCAATCGCATCGCGCAGATTGCCGCCCAAGCACCGTTCCTTCCGGTCGTCGGCGACGGCTCGGCAAAGGTGCAGCCGGTATTCGTGGGCGATGTCGGCAGCGCCGTGGCGGCGGTCCTGGCGCGTCCCAACACCGCCAAGACCGTGTTCGAGCTGGGAGGCCCGCGCGTCTACACCTACCGGGAGATCGCGGCGCTGACGTTGCGGGTGATCGACCGGCAGAAGCCGATCATCGGCGTGCCGGCGGGCCTGATGAAGATCGCCGGGTTCTTTGCCGAATTCCTGCCCGTGCCGCCGCTGACCCACGATCAGGTGGGGCTGCTCACGGTCGATAATGTCGCACGTCCCGGAGCGCCAGGGCTCGCCGAGCTCGGGATCGAACCCACGGCGGCGGAGGCCATTCTCCCGATGTACCTCGATCGCTACCGGCTCGGCGGCCGCTACAACCAGCACGCCCCCGCCTGATCGGCGGCATTTCTACGCTTTCCCGACCGCGCTTCACGCATGCCAGAATTTATAGTCCTAATTCGGAATTATAATCCGCTTGGCCGAATCCCTCTGTGGGTTAAAATTCTTCTACTGACGTCTCACGATTCATAATAGGTCAATATTATTGACTATTGTCGGCAGACATGGTCTAAGCGGATCAACAACACAGCAAAGGCGTGATCGGCGCGCCTCTTGTGTAATAAAATTTCACAATCTATCCGAGGAGGCCGGGATGGCCGAAAGGATGCTGAAGTTCGTCGGAACGCCGCAAGCCATGCCCGACAAGCGGCCGGCTGCCGAGCGTCGTCGCGACTTCGACGAGATCTACGAGCGCTATGCCCGGGACAAGGCCGCCGAACAGGCGGCCCGCTGCTCGCAATGCGGCGTGCCCTTCTGTCAGATCCACTGCCCGCTGCACAACAACATCCCTGACTGGCTGAAGCTCACGGCCGAAGGCCGGCTGGACGAAGCCTACGAACTCTCCTCGGCGACCAACAACTTCCCGGAGATCTGCGGCCGCATCTGCCCGCAGGACCGCCTCTGCGAAGGCAACTGCGTCATCGAGAAGGGCTTCGAGTCCGTCACCATCGGCTCGGTCGAGAAGTACATCACCGACACGGCCTGGGATCGCGGCTGGGTGAAGCCGATCCAGCCGCGGCGAGAGCGGCCGGAGAGCATCGGCATCGTCGGCGCCGGCCCTGCCGGCCTCGCCGCGGCCGAGCAGCTGCGCCGCAAGGGCTACCAGGTCGCGGTCTACGATCGCTACGACAGGGTCGGCGGCCTGCTGATCTACGGCATCCCGAACTTCAAGCTCGAGAAGGAGATCGTGCAGCGCCGCGAGAAGCTCCTGCGCGACTCCAAGGTCACCTTCCATCTGAACTGCGAGGTCGGCCGCGACGTCACGCTCGAAGAACTGCGCGACCGGCATCAGGCCGTGCTGATCGCGACCGGCGTCTACAAGGCGCGCGACATCGCCGCGCCCGGCGTCGGCCTCACCGGCATCGCCGCCGCGCTCGACTATCTCACAACGTCCAACCGCCACGGCCTCGGCGAAATGACCGCCGCGTTCGAATCGGGCCTGCTCGACGCCAGGGACAAGAACGTCGTGGTGATCGGCGGCGGCGACACGGCAATGGATTGCGTGCGCACGGCCGTCCGTCAGGGCGCCAAGTCGGTGAAGTGTCTCTACCGTCGCGACCGCGCCAACATGCCGGGCTCGCAGCGCGAGGTGAAGCACGCGGAGGAAGAAGGCGTCGAGTTCGTCTGGCTCTCCGCCCCGCAGGCCTTCCTCGGCAAGGACGCTGTGAGCCACGTCCGCACCGTGCGCATCCATCTCGGCATGCCCGATGCCTCGGGCCGCCAGACGCCGCAGGAGATTCCCAACAGCCACTTCAACATCGAGGCCGACCTCGTGCTGATGGCGCTGGGTTTCGATCCCGAAGACCTGCCGGCGATGCTGGCCGCGCCCGATCTCGGCGTGACCGGCTGGGGCACGCTCAAGATCGACTGGCGCAGCATGATGACCAACCTCGACGGCGTGTTCGCCGCCGGCGACATCGTGCGCGGCGCCTCGCTGGTCGTGTGGGCGGTGCGCGACGGCCGCGACGCCGCCGAGCGCATCCACTCCTACCTGACGACCAGAACGCAAGCGGCGCAGCGCATCGCAGCGGAGTGAACAACCGATGCTGACGCTCTACGACTTCATGGACTCCGGCAACGGCTACAAGGTGCGGCTCGTGCTGGCCGCGCTCGGCCTGCCTTACAAGCTGATCGAGTGCGACATCCTGAAAGGCGAGACGCGCACGCCGGAATTTCTGGCGCGCAACCCCAACGGCCGCATCCCGACCCTGCAGCTCGAAGACGGATCGTTCCTGGCCGAGTCGGGCGCCATCATCTGGTACCTGGCCGAGGGCACGCCGCTCGCGCCCAAGGACCGCAAGGCGCGGGCCGAGACGCTGCAGTGGATGTTCTTCGAGCAGTACAGCCACGAGCCCTACATCGCCGTAGCGCGCTTCTGGAAGCACTACCTGCCCAAGCTCTCGCCGCTGCAGGAGATGGACCTGCCGAACCGCATGAAGGGCGGCTATGCCGCGCTCGACATCATGGAGAATCATCTCGCGACGCGGCGCTTCTTCGTCGACGATCGCTACGGCTTGGCCGACATCGTGCTCTACGCCTACACGCATGTCGCGCACGAGGGCGGATTCGACCTGTCGAAGTATGCCAACATCAACGCCTGGATGGCGCGGGTCGCCGGCCAGCCCAAGCACGTCGCCATCAGTCACAAGAATTGAACCGAGGGAGAAGACAATGCCGATGATCAACGTCCAGATGTTCGAGGGCCGCACGATCGAGCAGCGCCGAAAACTGGTGAAAGAACTGACCGACGGCACCTGCCGCGCGCTGGGCTGCACGCCCGACGCCGTGCAGATCGTCCTCACCGACATCAAGAAAGAGAACTGGGCCGAAGCCGGCAAGCTGTTCTCCGACTAGACCTCTTTTTTATCAGGATACGACGTCATGTCCGCACGTCCCTTCGATGCCAAGCAATTCGTCCGCGACTACCAGGACGAAACCGCCAAGCTGACCGACGCCTACGGCTACAACCCTGCCCAGGAGATCGACTCCTGCGGTGTCGGTCTGGTCGTGGCGCTGGACGGCAAGCGACGGCGCGACGTGGTCGTGGCGGGCATCGACGCCCTGAAGGCCGTATGGCACCGCGGCGCCGTCGACGCCGACGGCAAGACCGGCGACGGCGCGGGCATCCATGTCGAAATCCCGCAGGATTTCTTCAAGGAACATGTCCGCGACGCCAGCGGCGAGTTCCCGCAGGTCGGCCGTCTCGCCGTCGGCATGGTATTCCTGCCGCGCACCGATCTCGGCGCGCAGGAGCGCTGCCGTACCATCGTCGAGACCGAAATCTTGCGTTTCGGCCACACGATCCTGGGCTGGCGCCAGGTGCCGGTCGATATTTCCTCGATTGGCGCCAAGGCCAACGAGACGCGGCCGGAGATCGAACAGATCCTGATCGACCGCGGCGATCCCAAGCTCGACAATCGCGAATTCGAGAAGCAGCTCTACATCCTGCGCCGGCGCATGGAGAAGGCGGCGATTGCCGAGAACATCGCCGAGTTCTACGTCTGCTCGCTCTCCTGCCGCTCGGTCGTCTACAAGGGCATGTTTCTCGCCGAGCATCTCTCGGCCTTTTACCCCGACCTGCTCGACGAGCGTTTCGTCTCGCGCTTCGCGATCTTCCATCAGCGCTATTCGACCAACACCTTCCCGCAATGGAAGCTGGCGCAGCCCTTCCGCGTGCTCGCCCATAACGGCGAGATCAACACCATCCTGGGCAACATCAACTGGATGAAGAGCCACGAGGCGCGCCTGGAGCATGACGGCTTCGGCCGTGCCATCGAAGACCTGAAGCCGATCGTTCAGCCCGGCGCCTCCGACTCCTCGGCGCTCGACAACGTGTTCGAGCTGCTGGTGCGCGGCCATCGCAACCTGCCGATGGTCAAGACGATGATGATCCCAGAGGCCTCGGGCACGAACCCCAACGTGCCGGCCGAGCACCGGGCGATGTACAACTACGTGAACGGCGTCATGGAGCCGTGGGACGGGCCGGCGGCCATCGCCGCCGTGGCCGGCAAGTGGGCGCTGGTCGGCCTCGACCGCAACGGCCTGCGTCCGCTGCGCTACGTCTGTACCTCGGACGACCTGCTGATCGCCGGTTCCGAAGCCGGCATGGTTCCGCAGGAAGAGGGCAGGATCGTCGAAAAGGGTCGGCTCGGCCCCGGCGAAATGCTGGCCGTCGATATGGACCAGCCGCGCCTCTACAAGGATCGCGAGCTGAAGGACATGCTCGCCGCCACGCACGACTATGCAAGCTGGACGCAGCGTACGGTCGAGCTCGACTCGCTGATCAAGCAGGACACGCCGGCGGCCGAGCACTTCCCGGCCGACGAACTGCGCCGCCGGCAGTTCGCCGCCGGCTGGTCGATCGAGGATCTCGAAGCGATCCTCCATCCCATGGTCGAGGACGGCAAGGAGGCCGTCGGCTCGATGGGCGACGACGCGCCGCTGGCGGTGCTGTCCGACACTTATCGCGGCATGCATCATTACTTCCGGCAGAACTTCAGCCAGGTGACCAACCCGCCGATCGACTCCTTGCGCGAGCGCAACGTGATGACGATCCGCACGCGGCTGGGAAACCTGGGCAATATCCTCGACGAATCGCCTGACCAGAGCGAGATGCTGTCGCTGCAGTCGCCGATCGTGCTCAACGCCGAGTTCGAGGCGATGCGCAAGTATATGGGCGACACGGCCGCGCGCATCGACTGCACCTTCGATCCGAAAGGCGGGCTCGACGCCATGCGCCAGGCCTTCGAGCGCATCTGCAAGGAGGCCGAGGACGCGGTGCGCAGCGGCTGCCTGCACATCGTCCTGACCGATGCCAACATCGACGAGAACCGCGCCGCCCTGCCGATGATCCTGGCGGCGGGCGCCGTGCACTCCTATCTGGTCCGCCAGTCGCTGCGCACGTTCACGTCGCTGAACGTGCGGTCCGGCGAATGCCTCGACGTGCACTATGTCGCCGTCATCATCGGCGTCGGCGCGACGACGGTGAACCCCTACCTCGCCGAGGAAACGATTGCGGCCCGCCACGCGCGCGGCCTGTTCGGCAAGCAGTCGCTCGGCCAGTGCCTGGCCAACTACAAGAAGGCGCTGGACGAGGGACTGCTCAAGGTCATGTCCAAGATGGGCATTTCGGTGCTGTCGTCGTATCGCGGCGGCTGCAATTTCGAGGCGGTCGGCCTCTCGCGCTCGCTGGTCAACGAATTCTTCCCCGGCATGCCTTCGCGCATCTCGGGCATCGGCCTGCGCGGCGTGCAGGAGAAGATTGCCGAGCAGCACGCCCGCGCCTTCGACGAAGACGTGATCGCGCTGCCGATCGGCGGCTTCTACAAGGCCCGCCGCGGCGGCGACCGGCACAATTTCGACGGCACGCTGATCCACATGCTGCAGGACGCGGTGAACACCGAGGCCTACGCCAAGTATCGCAAGTACAGCGAGGCGGTGCGCCGCCTGCCGCCGATCAACCTGCGCGACCTGCTCGACTTCAAGACCGACCGCGCGCCGATCAGGCTCGACGAGGTCGAATCGATCACCGAGCTGCGCAAGCGGCTGGTGGCGCCAGGCATCTCGCTGGGAGCGCTGGGGCCCGAAGCGCACGAGACGCTGTCGATCGCCATGAACCGCATCGGCGCCAAGTCGGATTCCGGCGAAGGCGGCGAGGATCCTGCGCGCTACCGTCCGCGGCCGAACGGCGACAACGCATCCTCCGCCATCAAGCAGGTCGCGTCGGGCCGCTTCGGCGTCACGGCGGAATATCTGAACAACTGCCGCGAGCTGGAGATCAAGGTCGCGCAGGGCGCCAAGCCCGGCGAGGGCGGCCAGCTGCCGGGTCTCAAGGTGAGCGAGATGATCGCCAAGCTGCGTCACTCGACGCCCGGCGTCACCCTGATCAGCCCGCCGCCGCATCACGACATCTATTCCATCGAGGATCTGGCGCAGCTCATCTACGACCTGAAGCAGATCAACCCCGAGGCGCGCGTGACCGTGAAGCTGGTCGCGCGCTCAGGCATCGGCACGATCGCGGCGGGCGTGGCCAAGGCCAAGGCCGACGTGATCCTGGTGTCGGGCCATAGCGGCGGCACGGGCGCCAGCCCCCAGACCAGCATCAAGTATGCCGGTATTCCCTGGGAGATGGGCCTGTCGGAAACGCATCAGGTGCTGACCCTGAACCGGCTGCGCGAAAAGGTGCTGCTGCGCACTGATGGCGGCATCAAGACCGGCCGGGACGTGGTCATCGCCGCCATGCTGGGCGCCGAGGAGTACGGCATCGGCACGGCGTCGCTGATCGCCATGGGCTGCATCATGGTGCGGCAGTGCCACTCCAACACCTGCCCGGTCGGCGTCTGCACGCAGGACCCGAAGCTGCGCGCTAAGTTCGAGGGCTCGCCGGAGAAGGTCGTCAACCTCTTCAGCTTCATCGCCGAAGAGGTGCGCGAAATCCTGGCGCAGCTCGGCTACCGCTCGCTGCTGGAGATCGTCGGCCGCTCCGACCTGCTGAAGCAGGTGAGCCGCGGCGCGCGCTATCTTGACGATCTCGACCTCAATCCGCTGCTGTCGCGCGCCGACGGTGGCCGCGAAGTCGCGCATTGCACGGTCGAAGGCCGCAACGAGGTGCCCGACACGCTCGATGCCCAGATGCTGCGCGACGTGCAGCCGCTGTTCACGCACCGCGAGAAGATGCAGCTGCAGTACAGCGTGCGGAACACCCACCGTGCGGTGGGCACGCGGCTCGCCGCCATGATCACGCGCAAGTACGGCATGGCGGGCCTGCAACCCGACACCGTGACCGTGCGCCTGCGCGGCACGGCCGGCCAGTCGCTGGGCGCCTTCGCCGTCCAGGGCATGAAGCTCGAAGTGTTCGGCGACGCCAACGACTATGTCGGCAAGGGCCTGAGCGGCGGCACCATCGTGGTGAAGCCCACGGTGTCGAGCCCGCTGGTTCCCGAAGCCAACGCCATCGTCGGCAACACCGTTCTCTACGGTGCGACGGCCGGCAAGCTGTTCGCCTCGGGGCTCGCCGGCGAGCGCTTCGCCGTGCGTAACTCCGGCGCCGATGCGGTGGTCGAGGGCGTGGGCTCGAACGGCTGCGAGTACATGACCGGCGGCACGGCCGTGATCCTGGGGCCGACCGGCATCAACTTCGCCGCCGGCATGACCGGCGGCATGGCCTACGTCTACGATCCGGGCGACAGCTTCAAGCTCAAGGTCAATCCCGAGACGGTCGTATGGCAGCGCATCGACCATCCGCATTGGGAAGCCGACCTGAAGGCGCGTCTGCAGGAGCATGTCGCGGAGACCAAGTCGCCGCTCGGCGCCCGCCTGCTGAACGACTGGAACCGCGAGATCGAGCGCTTCTGGCAGGTCGTACCGAAGGAAATGCTCTCGCGCCTGCCGCAACCGCTGACCATCGTGAAGGAAAAGCGGGCGTAGAAATCGCCGCCGGGATCGCGTGGCTGCCGCTCACCGTCGGTGATCGCGGGAATTGCCATCGTGATCCCGGATCGAAACAATCGGGGCATGTCCCGGATCGATATCGAGCGGCGCGACGCCGTTGCCATCATTTGTTTCAACAACCCGCCCAAGGGCTACATGAATGCCGCGATGGTGGGCGAGCTCGACACCGCCGTCGATGCGCTGCTCGCCGACGACGGCGTGCGCGTGCTGGTCTTCACCGGCGCATTGAAGGGTGTGTTCGTCGAGCACTACGACGTCTCCGAACTCGTGGCCCTGTCCGAGAAACTGCGCGCCAAGGGGGCCAGTTTCTCGCTCGACCGGCCCTCGCCCGAGAGCGCCTACCACAAGATTCTCACCAAGCTCGAAGCGGCCCCCAAGCCCGTCATCGCCGCCATCAACGGCACCGCCATGGGCGGCGGCTTCGAATTCTGCATGGCCTGCGATATTCGTTTGGCCGAGCGCGGGCCCTACTGGTTGGGGCAGCCCGAGATCAATATCGGCATCCTGGCCGGCGCCGGCGGCACGCAGCGCCTGGCGCGGCTGGTCGGCGAAGCGCGCGCGCTGGAGCTTTCGCTGATGGGCCGCACCGTGTCGCCGGACGAGGCGGCGACACTCGGCATGGTCCATGCGGCCGTCGACGGGCCCGTGCTCGATCATGCGCTGGCAATGGCCCGGCGGCTCGCCGGCCAGCCGTCGCGGGCGATAGCGCATATCAAGCGGCTGATCCGCAGTGCTGCTGAAACGCCGCTGTCACAAGGGCTGGCCAACGAACGCACCTTGTTCCTCGACCTCGCCGTCAGCGACGACGGGCATCGGCTGATGGGCGAATTCGTCGCTGGAAAGCGGACGATTCGCGATTGATTGACAGGCCTGCGCCGGCCCTACCATATGCCCTGACACCCCGGGACGAGGACGGAACGGAGCAGCGGAGCGATGGCGAACAAGGTCTACAAGGATGCGAAGTCGGCGCTCGACGGCCTGCTGCGCGACGATCTGATGCTGATGTGCGGCGGCTTCGGCCTGGTCGGCATTCCCGACAAGCTGATCCGCGCGGTGCGCGAGTCCGGCGTCAAGGGGCTCACCTGCGTCTCGAACAATGCCGGCATCGACGGCGCGGGCCTCGGCCTGCTGCTGGAGACCGGGCAGGTCAAGAAGATGATCAGTTCCTACGTCGGTGAGAACAAGACCTTCGCCAAGCTCTACCTCGACGGCAAGCTCGAGCTGGAATTCAATCCGCAGGGCACGCTCGCGGAGCGCTGCCGCGCCGGCGGCGCCGGCATCCCGGCCTTCTACACCAAGACCGGCGTCGGCACGCTGGTGGCCGAGGGCAAGGAGACCAAGGTCTTCGACGGCGAGGAATATGTGATGGAGCGCGGCCTGTTCGGCGACATCGCGCTCGTGAAGGCCTGGAAAGGCGACACCGCCGGCAACCTGATCTACCGGAAGGCCGCACGAAACTTCAATCCGATGATGGCGACCGCGGCGCGTATGTGCGTCGCGGAGGTCGAGGAACTGGTGCCGGTCGGCCAGCTCGATCCCGACCAGATCCATACGCCCGCCGTGTTCGTGAAGCGCATCTTCTGCGGCGCGCCCTACGACAAGCAGATCGAGCAACGCACCATCCGCAAGGCTTGAGGAGAGAACGATGGCCTGGACCCGCGATCAGATGGCGGCGCGCGCCGCCAAGGAACTGAAGGACGGCTTCTACGTCAATCTCGGCATCGGCATCCCGACCCTGGTGTCGAACTACGTGCCCGAGGATGTCGACATCACGCTGCAGAGCGAGAACGGCATGCTGGGCGTCGGCCCCTTCCCGCTCGACAACGAAGTCGATGCCGACATCATCAATGCCGGCAAGCAGACCGTGACCGAAGTGAAGGGCACGTCCTACTTCAGCTCGGCCGACAGCTTCGCCATGATCCGCGGCGGCCATATCGACCTCTCCATTCTGGGCGCCATGGAAGTGGCGGAGAACGGCGACCTCGCCAACTGGATGATCCCCGGCAAGATGGTGAAGGGCATGGGCGGCGCGATGGATCTCGTCGCCGGCGTGAAGCGCGTCATCGTCACCATGGAGCATGTCTCCAAGGACGGCGCCTCCAAGCTCCTCGCCGAATGCACCCTGCCGCTGACCGGCCGGCGCGTCGTCGACATGGTGATCTCGGAACTGGGCGTCTTCACCGTCGACAAGAAGGGCGACGGCGGCGTGACCCTGGTTCAGCTGGCCGACGGCGTCACCGTCGACGAGGTCAAGGCCAAGACCAAGGCCAAGCTCAAGATCGCCGTCTGAGCGCCGTCAGCGCGTGCCGGACACGCGCTCGACGATCTCGACGCGGCGGTTCTTTGCCCGCCCGTCTTCCGTCCGGTTCGAGGCAACCGGCGCGACCATGCCGGCACCGGCCGACGTCAGGCGATTGGCAGCGATGCCCGATGCGGTGAGCGCCGAAGCGATGGCCTGGGCGCGGCGCTGCGACAGCGAAAGATTGTAGTCGAACGCGCCCTGCCCGTCGGTGTGACCGACGATCAGCACGTCGAGCTTGGGATTCTTCTTCAGCAGCTCGGCGAGCTGGTCGATCTGCGGCTTTGACTCGGCCTTGATGTCGGCCTTGTCGAAGTCGAACAGGATGCCGTAGATCGCGACCTTGCCGTCGCGGGTCAGCGCCTGCTCCATCTCGTCGGCCTTCACCACGACCATGCGCTGTTCCATCGGCTTCAGCTCGACGACATCCACCTTGGCGAAGGTCCGCTTGTTCCCCTCGTTGGTCGTGACGTAGAGCGCCACATAGACGTCGCCCTGCGGCCGCGACAGCTTGGCGGCCAGGTAGCGCTGCTCCTTGTCATAGAGCAGCCCGTCGTTGATCGCGGGATTCATCACCCGGTTGAACTGAAAGCCGCAGTCGGCGCGCGCACAGCCATAGATCGTCTCGAAGCCGGCGCTCTTCAGGGCCTCCTCGTAATTGCGGAACACTTCGAGCGCTGACCGGTCAGCCGGCGCGCGATAGATCAGGTGCGTGATCTTGCCTTCCACCGGAAGCGTCGCTTCAGGCATAGGCCGGTTCCCGTCGCCACGCTTGGTGCGGCCGGTGACCACCGCGTAGTCGCTGAACTGCTCGACATTGTAGTGACGGATTTCCGCGCCCTTGTAGCGAGGCACGAGCGGATGGTCCGCAGCGCCTTTGACATCCCCCGCGGTCTGCGCGCCGGCAGGCAGCGCCGCAAACACGGAGAACGCGACAACAAACGCAACGGAAGCGACAAGCCTGAGCATCTCGATGTGGCCCCCCGACGGCAGCCGCCATCATAGGACCGCGCGATCCCGGCGCAAATGCGGCCGGACCGGATCGCTCTATCGGCTGTGTGTCGCTGCGAGCGGGCCCTGTCTCACCACTTGGCGAGATATTGCCGGATCGGTTCGGCGCCCGGATTGGTGAAGCGCTGCTCCGAAATGATCGTCTTGGCGTTCGCGCCACCACCGTAATAGAGCGCGTTCCAATCATTGTCGGCGTCGATGTACGAGCCTTCGAGCGAAACGCCGGCGAACAGCCCCTGCGAGTTGGCAAAGGCCACGATGTCGGCGCCGCCGGCGGCCGTCGAGGCGCCTTCGAGGCCGGCACCGACCGCCACCAGGGTGACGCCGGCTTCCGCCCCGACCTTGAACTTGTGGTCGAGGATCGCCTGCAAGCCCTTCTCGGTGCGGATGATGAACA